>Ga0075152_10000010_pt1 | contig 196937 bp, 164 predicted proteins | sample JI61114C2DNA_FD_70964 | JGI IMG/M metagenome (GOLD analysis project Ga0075152, IMG submission 70964) | Wastewater effluent complex algal communities from Wisconsin, to seasonally profile nutrient transformation and Carbon sequestration -... | ecosystem: Engineered > WWTP > Effluent > Algae...
ACAGCTGCTTCCTCAGAACTGGTCACCGCCGTAGCAGCGCACCATCGCCGCATCGGCCACTCTCATAGGAAATCATGTTGACTTTCCTTCCGCTACCACGTGGTTCAGCGGACGGACACGTTCAGAGACGGTTGGAACATTACTTACTTCGCCGACATGAGGCACATAACCAGAAACAACTGCGCAAATCTTTTGCGCACCACTAGGATGATTAAAAATTACAGGCCCACCGGAAAACCCGGGGTTATTGTGGCCGTCCAGGTACAAGATGTCGGGATGAAACGCCGAAACGGTAGCCTTTTTTGCAAAGGGAATAGGAAAGCCCCCGTTTATTTCAGTACTCACATAGCTGAGCTGTGCTCCGAAATAAGGGAAGCCCAAAAAAAACGAATCCTGTCCAAGCGTCAAGCCATCACTGGATAATTCTGGCCCTATGTTAGTTTGTTCGTCATAGTTGCCTGGCCCTACCAAAAGGATTGCAATATCTACACCGCCCTCGCAAAAGTACGGAATCACCGAAATGTCTTCAAAGTCAGACCCAGTGTATAGCCCGACACTTGCGACATGCCCTTGTTGAAAGTTCTCTACGACGTGCTTAGCGGTAACAAAAACATGAGTAGTACCAACAGGGACTGAGAAAGCAGAACCACATGACTCACCAACCTTCAAGCAAAAAGTTCTTCGCAATGAATTGCTTAGCGGTGGGCTGTTCATGACAATCGACCTCCTTTTACTCAATCAACGGCTGGATTCATGCATTAGATAACCATCGCAAGGAAGACCGAGCATTCTAAAATAGCAGACTAAGTACTCCCACCTCAAAACCGTAAATCAATTTCATACTCTATTTACTCAACTCTCTTAGCACTAATATCAAACCAATGCTCACCTTCTGGTAGTTGCTCACTAGCCGCATCGCTAGGCCTCTTTGCGATTACCTGACGAGAAAAATGAGTAGCCGATCGTTTTGAGCGTCGAACTGTCACCTTCTCCTCAACCCAATAGTCCTTATTCTGCGCTACAAAGCGTTCAATCCAAGGCAAATCAGCTTTATAAACTATCGTATTTTCAGCACATCGAACGATAGCTCGATTGATGTCTGTAACTTCTTCAAAACTGGCTCGCCGAGAACGAAACTTGAATTTAGTAAAAGCAGCGTCAGTCCTCTCAGTATCCAAATTTGGCTTAATACGGAGTGCCAGTTCCGGCGTTAGCGGAACAAGCTTGTCATTGATTCTAGGAAATTGCTTTGATACTGCTATTCCGACGGGATAATCGCTAGTGAAGAAAGGGCTTTCTGGTAACTCATTTCGAATCAGCTCCCATTCGCCATGAGTGAGACCTATCACCAATTTGTCCAACTGTTCGATCGCAACAGCTTGAGGATACAAGCCATTCACGTTAATAGACAGAGCATCTGAGCGTATTAAATCGGCGGCGCTCTGGCCTCGAAGTCTAGGCAACGAACCATTGTTAGACAAACTCAGTGCAGTAGACTCAAGTATTTTTTTAAGAAATGGCCGATGCATACGATTACCAGCGGGGGCCGTCAGCATTATGCAGGCAACAAAGCCAGCAAGGACAAGAATGCTCTCCCTATCTTCATCACCCGAAGATAAGGCATCGACGGCCTGGCTATAACGTGGCTCATTCTTCTCCAAGAACTCCTCAATCTTCCTTGCTGGCTGTAAGAACTTGTTTGTGTTGCCATCACGCACTGCACAGATATTTTTCGGACTTGGTTTAAATGTCACCAAGTCTGACTTTCTAATTGCAAAAAGATGTTCCACTCCAGGCAGTAACCACTTCTTCAAATGCGCTTGGGGTACATAGTGATCCAAAAGCTTCATGCTTCTTCCTCAAGGTCTAAGGTAGTTTCAATCACCGTTGACTGTTCGTAGTTACCTAACTATCAAACAAATTCGAAAAATTCTACTGAAATTCTTCTGCCTCTAAATACAGAGTTACACTTCCGCCTGTAAATTCATTAGCAATAGCCACAGCTGCTTAAGCCAACACAATAGTGACCAATACAATTACTATTTGGTCTCTTGGATCCGCTTTTTCTCCTTATCAGACAAGACTCGATACCAGGAATAGTTGTCAGCTTTCTCCTCAACGAGCTTTATCGGTTCACCAGCAACATCAGTAACACCACTTTTTACTAGTCTGAAAATCAAATCGGCTCGAACTGAATGACCGACAAACCCCTTGTCGAGACTAGTGAACTCAATAGTTTTTAATTCGTTCACCACCGGCGGTTGCCGCCAGTCAACGTCAACGTTGTCTTCAGTGGCAGCGCCAAGCCTGTTACGACCGTGCACAAACTTTGATGCCATCAATGCCTTGTCGCGCTTTGAGAGAAGCACCCAACTTCTATTGGCATTGCGGCAAACATTCTCCGAATAATTCTTGAAGGTGCCACTATCAATATCTGGCGAAGTCATAACTATGTCAGCATACTTCGGCGCTGCTACTTGGCGCGCATCACTGAGTTCAGCCCGTGCATTCAAAGCCCACATCACAAGCCTATTGCCCATGCTGTGACTGACAATAATTATCCGGTCTGCTCCCACGGCCTTCTCTAAATCAGAAAGAAATTTTCGAAAATGCAAAAGACTCCACTCTGCATTGCACTCGTCTTTGATATAAGCCTTTAGCTTTTCACTGGATGGCCAACAATACGAGATTACCGGGGCTTTGAATTTCAGCCCAAGCTCGGCCGCCCGCTCCATCGCTACGTCCATACTATTGTTATAGCCATGGACAAATACAATTACACGATCACTGTTCTTGAGGCGCGACGAGACGTCCTCAAAGAAAACGCTTTGCTCTCGGCATTCTGATTTAACTGGATCTGCGATTGCCTTATCCTTCTTAAGCTTCTGCGCTCTCCAGCCGAGCTTAAAATAGTCCTTGGCTACCAGAGAAGATGGCGTAGTGATTTCACACTGACCATATTCAACACCATCGGCATACCGGCGCTTCGAATTGTAGGTGGGGTTTGAGTTGCCACCTTCTCGCTGTCGATCAGTCACATAGAAGACAGGCATGCGAACGGCGTCAACGCTCTTAGCTTGAACTGAAACTTGAGACACCAACATAAAAATGACGATAAGAACGAGAAAGCGACCTAACAATTTTGGTTTCATAAAATTACCTTTTAAACTTCTGACCAGCGGCTTTAAACCATCTAGCCAACAAATGTTTGAATGAACGAAGGAGACATGACCTGCCCAAGGCATCCATTTGACAGGCGACAGCAAGCTGATGAAACAACAGACTGCCGCCGGCCTTCCTATTCGTTCAAGATTAAGTATGGAATTTTTAGATTTTTATCTGCTCACTGCCAGAATGGCTAGTGTTATTATAAAAATCGACAAAGCAAACATGTGCACTTGGGTTACCTCCTTCTTGTATATGTTTTAAACGGGGTGAGAGTTGCCGCTCTCGCCCTGTTTGTTTTAGGGATAGATTCAAGGTAACCCAGGAACCAGAACAATACAAGCCTACCCCAAAACGATCCTTGGAATAGTTGAAAACCAGGTTGCCATCACACTTCTACCGATTGCAACACAACAAGACCACATCTCACCAATCACCACTTATGACACCACGGCGTATATACTTTTGCGCATAGTCAATATGCAACTGTATTTCGGTTTTATGGCCATAAAGCATTAATTATGCTTTGCGGCACAATTTCTATAAATCGGAGGCCCTGAATGACAAGCGATACCAGTTCAAACGATCGAGTAGCGCACGGCCCCTTTTGCAGAATCAGGGCCAAGCCTAACACCAATCAATCAGTATGCCTTAACCACCAATGGTGGCAAGCCGACTATTGCCATTTCACCCAAACATAAAACCAACAATAGACTACCGCCCACTCAAGCCACCACACTAAAACTCCGCCCACCACCAAACATTCCACTCCACCCATCGCCAACTCTCAGACACTGCTGCACCACTCGGAACAGATCCACGAATACTTCATTGCGCAGCAGATTGTCTACTTCCATCTCTCTGGTGCCAAAGCGCCCCATCAGCTTGCGCATGGCTGAGACTTCGTAGGCGGCATAGTGATAAATGTGCATGGCGCCAGCCTGCTTGTAGCGCGCGTAGACCCAGTCTATGAAATCTTCAAAGGCCTTGCGCTCTTGTGCGCGATCATGCGCCCACCAATCAATGAATTGCATCTGACCTTGTGGGTCGAGGTAAGTGGCTCCGAATAGATACTCTAGGCCGCCTTGAATGTGGGGGTAGCCCTCCATGTCGAACCAGATGTCGTGGGGTGACGGCGGTGGCAAGAGGGCGAGGCCGCGCCTGGAGTTTTCGCTTTGGCTGATTTGCTCATATTTTGGCTTGGGTGGTGATGCCATTTTGGCTGAGGCGTTTGATTTGGGTCTTGCGGATGTTGGCGACGCGGCTGAGGTCGTCTTTCTCTTCGAGAATTTGTTTGGTAATAGTGCTCCAGCGGCCGTGGTCTTCGAACGGTTGAGCGAGATTGAACTTTTTGGGGCGAATAGACGTATTAGGTGTAGCGGGCAAGCAAGAAGTTTTATGCCGCACTTTTCAGAGCTGATCAATCCAATCTATTGAGCTGGCAAAACAGTGCCATATAATCCAAGAGCGGCTTCAACTCAGCTAGTGATATAGAGGGAACTTGCTTTGAGGCCCTCTTGGTATCTTTAGGAATTGTGCGTTTTAACTTAAAGCAAACAATTCTAAGGATTAAAACTGACAGGTAAGTGGTATGGTCTTAGATGTCTACCCCAGGCGCTGTAATAAGTACCTGGCCCCGTCCGGAAGACCTGCAAGGGTTCGCCGGACGGCTTTTTTTTGAGGATAATTCTGTGTCCTACAAAGTTGTATTTCTCATCGACGGCTTCAACGTCTACTTTTCAGTTAGAGATTGCATGAAAAGGGATCGAATCCAGCACGGTAAGTGGTTTGACTATAGGCGCCATTGCGAAATGATAGTCAAGCAAAATTCAAACTTTCCGTCCGGCTCTGTTGTTGCACGTGTTCGTTTATATTCAGCTTTCGCCCATCACTTGCACCCAGATGTTTAGAAACGCCATAAGGTGCTGAACGAAGCTATGCGACTAACTAATGTCGACGTTGTTATGGGCAATTTCAAAAGGAAAACTCTCAAGTGCAATGATTGCAGGGCTGAGTATCTAACTCACGAAGAAAAGGAAACTGACATCAATGTCGCAATGGGAGTCATCGAAGCTTTTCTTGTTGACCAGGCTGATTGCGCGGTCATAGTTTCGGGTGATACAGTTCTAATCGCTGCAATAAAAGCAGCGAAGCGCTTCTTTCCAGACAAAAAGATTGGGATCGTTACACCAGCGCACAGAGGCAACAGAGAAATCGAGAAAGCTGCGCATTTTCATATAGGTATAAAGCCTGCTCACTACGAGAAATATCAATTGCCGAATCAGATCTTCGACAATGAAGCAAATGCATTTGTGACGAAACCGCCAGAGTGGTAATTAGTAGTAATACTTATGCCACAGCTATTTCGCGCGCACTGGTGATGCCATTTCGGCTGAAGTTTGATTTGAGTCTTGCGGATGTTGGCGACGCTTTAGGTCGTCTTTCTCTTCGAGAATTTGTTTGGCGAGTTTTGTGCCCCAAGGCACGTACTGGTAACAATCCATACTAGTGATGAAGTCTGATTTCTGGGGGGCGTCTGATAGAGATTGAACTTTTTGAGGTTGATAGACGTATTAGGAGCATGGGGCGAGCAAGACCCCAGCGTTAAAAAAAAACTGCGCGATAACCGCGCGTAAATGACAGTAACTGCACGTAAGCCACAACAACTGCGCGTAAGTCGCAATAACTGCGCGTAAGCCGCAATAACTGCACGTAAGCCACAACAACTGCGCGTAAGTCGCAATAACTGCGCGTAAACCACAGCACCTTGCGCGTAAATGACAACAATCAGCCGGAATAGTTCTATCAGGAAAGAATCGCCGACCAGCTGCAGTTGTAACTTTTAAGTATGCAACTTCCGCGATTTCAGGTAAGATGCCAACAGTCAATCGGAAGTTAAGCCCTATGCGTAAGAAATAACAGAAAAAACAGGCGTGTTCGTCACGTCGACGAGTTCAAGATTTTTGTCAGCCCGAGCGCAAAAGTCTTCTACTCTAATTATGCTGCTATTGATTGTGCTGAGCTCAGAAAACTTCTGAACAATTGCTTGCGCACATCAATTGCACACAAATATAGATAGCTGACGGGAAGTAGTCCCAGTGCAGATATCGTTGTTCGCCTGATTGTCATTTCTGACAGTCAGACTTCTGTTAGTCATTTCTGATAGTCAGGTTTCTGATAGTAAGACTTCCAACGAGTCACTGGCGAATTTTCTCGCGCATTTTTCCGACAACGAAACTATTAAAACCATACTCTAAGAGAAACACCATGAACGAACTACTGACCAAAACAGTATTGGCCCTTCTGTCTAATCGGCCCAAACCTATTTTCGACGTTCTGAAAAACTACTTCGGGCGCAACCCGCGCAAGCATGCCATCGTGCAGGCTCAGTACGACTGCTCACGGCAGACTTGCCTCAACCGTGCCCTCAATCACATCGTTAACCGCAGACCCAGACAAGGATCTATTATTGGTATCGCATCCACCGATGACGAATTGAGTTTCAGCGATATCATAAATCCAGATTATCTCGACCAGCACACGGTCGGCCCCATTCAATACAAAGACGTAGTGCTCAGCGATGGCACAAAATTGAGTTGTCCAGAAAAGGCATTGTACCTAATCAACGATGGCACCAACAAATTTGCGATCTGCCTCCACCAACCATCTTACGAAGACTTCATCGTGCTAGAGGTTATGACAAAAGATAAACGCGCGGCACAAGACTTCTTGCATCGCGTGGCCTTTGAGGCAGACCGTCAGAGCATCTATAAAGGTCAGGTCGTTACGCTAAAAGAAGGCAAGGGAAGAGAAGTTGGTTTCCAATTTCATCACATGCCCAAGATTGCGCGCGAGCAATTGATACTGCAACCCGAAGTTATTGAAGAAATCGAACGACACACCGCTGGCTTCTCTAAACACAAAGAGCTTTTGGTTTCGCGCGGCCGCCACCTAAAGCGTGGGCTGCTGCTTTATGGGCCGCCAGGCACAGGCAAGTCGCTAACCATCATGCATCTGTTGACCGCTATGCCCGGGCGAACAACCATTTTGCTCTCAGGCAATAACGTAAAGCACATAGAAGACGCTTGCGAACTAGCTCGCGGGCTGCAGCCATCCACGGTCATCATCGACGATGTCGATCTGGTGGCACAAGACCGTACCGCTAAGAACTCCAACCCTTTGCTGTTTGAACTCATGAATCAAATGGATGGCCTGGCAGATGACGCTGATGTGCTATTTCTTCTCACGACAAACAAGCCCGAGATACTCGAGCCCGCTTTGTCATCGAGGCCAGGGCGAATCGATCTGGCGGTTCTGATACCACTTCCAGATAAAGAGTGTCGCAGGCGCTTGTTCGAGCTGTATTCAAAAGGATTGCCGCTTGCTGTTGCCGACATGAACAAGTTCATTGAAAGCACCGAGGGTGTCAGCGCTGCATACATTCGCGAGCTATTTAGGAAAGCAACTCTGTTTGCAGCTGAAGAGGGAGATGAAGTTAGCATTAACGACCTACACATCGAGGCGGCAGCGAGACTATTGTCGAGCACTGATCAGATGACTGACAAACTGTTGGGGGGAAATATGAAACCGGTGGAAGCTTAGGCCGAGCTAAAGGCAAATAATTTCCAGCAGCGGCAGCGCATAGGTGTATATTTAGCTAACCAAACTAAGGTTCTTGCTAAAACTCATGCCCAACAGACATCTATCGACAATTTTATGCTCAGTTTGCTTAGCGGCCCTGGTCACAGCAGGCTGTGCTACCCATGATGACGTTAAGTCCGGTGGCGATTCGAAAAGCAGCGGCCGCAGAAGTGACAACTCGCACAATAGGAGTGGAGAAATTACAAGCTCTGGCACGATTAAACTGACAATACCAAAGCACGTTACGAGCGCTTTCTTGTTGCCAGTGGACAATCCGCCGGCAAATCTTAAGCAGGCTGTGCTTGACTCGGCAAAGAAGAACTTAGACGGCCAAAGCAATGAAGTCATCAGAAAGCTTATCGAATCTGGTGATTTGTCTTTTAGAGAATTTTCTGCAAAAGAAGCTCCGCTGCCACCGAGTGGATTACTCACCGCAAACGGTTGCAGCAAAGAACAAGAAGCTGTCCTTAGAGGGGCGCAGAAGTATGTCATGGTTCTCGTAGAATCGAAACCAGAATGGCCTCCAATCGGAGAAATCTACGCAAGCTCGGCTGCAAGTGCATTTGCTCATGACCACAATTGTTTAATTCTAGATTTGAGATTGCTGCAGGTTAGCTCACCAAGCCAACCTACAAAAAATATTCTGCCCCACAAAGGCCAACCGCGTTTCACTGATCGCATCTTGCTGTTAGCCTCACCGAGTAAATCTGGCGATTGGTATACAACAAAAGGCCTGGATCTTTTCGGCTTGCCAGAGCTACAACTATTTGATGCACCACCAAATCTTTCACCAAATATATCGAGAATTCTCAACGGATTAGCATGGAAGCTTGTTTCCCTATCGACAAGCGGCAAGAAGGATAGCGGCAAGAAGGATAGCGACAGCGATATATTCGAGTTGCCATCACCAATAGAATTAACGGCTGAAGACATAGACAAGGCGTGTCAGGCGGTGTCGCAAGCCAAAGGCAAAGTGAATATTCGTCTGCGCTTAGACAAAGAAACAACCGACTCACCTGAATTTCTCACAATCACCGTACCACCAGGAGAAGTGGCAAGCACCGGCGAGTATCTCAGTTCAGTTTGCAAACAATTATTTGGCCAAACAGATAGTGAAGTAGTCTTCACCAAACGCACATCAGAAATGGACGCAGCCATGGCCAAAGCCAGAGCCTCTCTCCCTGAAATTAGGGCGAGATTTATAGCTGGCAAACTTCCCAAGGGTGCGGGACTGGTAGTGAAATTTCCCTTTGAATACCAAGGAGACACCGAGTTTCTCTGGGCCTATGTCAGCGAGTGGGAGAAACCAGAAATACTAAATTGTCACTGCGCCAATGATTCTGACCTTGCGCCTACTTATAAAGTAGGACAACCGTTAGAGCTAAAAGCAAGTTCGATTGCAGACTGGATGGTGGAAGTCAATGGCAAACAAACAGAAGGCGGTTTCACCAACAAAGTGCTGCTTCAAAAATAGATGCTACGAGTCTAGCCCAGCATCGTTCTTGCAAACCCAGAAAGGCCGAGAGCGGGGCATCTTGCTACCAGCAGCGAAGAACGTGTCGAAAAAATCGTCTTTTTTCGACACGTTTTCTTGACCTGTCGATGCAATCGACACATTACAAAAACATGTCGAAATTTGGGCTAATTTTAAACATATAGAGCTTGCGGCATTAGCACTGACTAGCCTCTTGGCACCCTAAAAAAACGGCCAATCTTTGCTCTGCTGTATCATAATCAGAAGTTGTGAGCGCCAATGGTTGAAAGCGCCAAAAGTTTTGCGCAACAAGAGTCTCAGGCAAGGGAATTGAAGTGGCTAATTATTTAGCACCGGTGGCAAATGGTCTGGGTGATTTAATTGTCTCCTTACCGGCCTTGCAAGCATTGATTAAGACCGGCGAGCCAACCTACCTGGTAACTCGTTCCCCTTTTCAGGAAGGCTTAGAGGCGCGAATTGCGGGCTTGGCGGGGTCTATTCGCGAGATAGACTTCGACACAGCCAAGCGCAAGGCCGATGACAACTATTTCAATTTACGCAACCATCCGCTGCAAACCGATCATATTTGGGCGTCACCAGAGTTTGAGCGGCAATATCCTGGATACAAAATCAACCACGTACTGAAGGGAATCTGCGCAGACTTTGGCATTAATGCCAACTATGATGATTTAACCCCGCTTCCATTCACCGCTCGCAGTGAAGCAAAGGACAAGGTGATTTTCATTCCGGGGTCGGCCGGCATAGTCAAATGCTGGCCGACCCAGCACTGGCTCGACCTCGCCAAAGCTCTTCAATCGCGCGGACAAAAAGTAGCAGTGCTGGGGCAACCGCTGCGCTCTGAGATTGTGCGAGATTGTTTGCAAGCTGGCTTAGAGCATATAGCGACGCCGACAATCATTGATGCACTTGACGTGACTAGCTCGGCTAAATCTGTTATTGCCGTAGATACCGGCCTGATGCATCTGGCTATTCATCAGAATATACCTACGGTTTCTTTGTTTCGCTATAACATCATGTTTCAACGAGACTATCCCCATGTACGCTCACTAGTGGCACCACGGTGTCACAAAAGTTGTATTGATATCGAATTTGCTGCCGTTCCCAACAAGGTTGTGGAGTTTGATAGCTTTAAAGAAAACGAGAATCTCACTTACTGGGAAACCTGGAAGTGCACAGCCGAAAAATGGGAAGAGCGCTGCATGTGGGCCATCAGCGTAGAATCTGTCTTAAGTGCACTGACTGAGTTGAATTGATTTGAGATGTGTGTGGAGATGCGGGAGTTGCGAAGCGAACATTGGCTATTAAAAATGGAGACCGCCTAGATGATCCAGGTTGATCATATTTACGATGCCATCGTAGTTGGTGCCGGGCCGGCCGGGATAAGTTGCGCCCTTGAATGCATCGAGAATGCTTTAGACGTTATTGTTCTTGATCGCGCAGAGCGTATCGGCGGGCAACTGTCATCAATACCAGGGCCATTGCAAAACTTCTCAGCGGGCTTTTATGCCACCGGTGATACCTTGCGCGACGAGATGGAAAAGGTTGCTGCGCTCGCTTTGCCGCAGCGTATCGTGACCGGATTGAACGTCGAATCTTTCAATCTATCAGAGAAAACCCTTCAAACTAATCAAGGCACACTGAAAGCGCGCACCATCTTCTTGGCCACCGGCTATCGCGTGCGCGAATTAGATATTAGTCTAACTACTGGCTTCGAGAAAGACATTTACTACCATAGTGGTTCTTTCAAGAAAGAATTGGCAAACAAGAAACTTATTGTCGTCGGAAGTGGTGACAGTGCCATGTTTACCGCCTTAGACATGGCTGAAATTTGCCCCGATATCACTGTGCTTGTGCGTGGTAACACACTGAAGGCGCGTCCGGATATTATAGAGCGAATTGAAGCACATCCTAGAATTTCAGTTTTACTAAATACCAGCCTCAAGACATTGAAAGGCTCGCCGAATCTTCAATCGGTAGTTGTCGCAAATCCAGACGGCGAGCGCGAATTACCCTGCCATGAGTTAATTGCCAAACTTGGCTATGCGCCAAATACAGAAGCATTTATAGACCAGCTCAAAAGCGATGAAAGAGGCCACGTAATCGTTGACCAGAGTTTCGCCACTTCTATTGATGGCGTCTTCGCCGGCGGTGACATTGTGCAGCCAGGTTACGACCGCATATCATTTGCATCAGGCAGCGGTATGATGGCAGCTAAGTCAATGCGCAGGGTGATTGGTCACAATGTTTGAGGGTTCCCTTGAGCGGTAGCAATGCTTGTTGCGAAGCGCTCAAGCTCCCGAACATCAAGCCGCGGAAGTCACCCCAGCACAACTCTGAGTCAACTCTACCGCCCTGCCATCAGGGTCACGCACAAGCGCACAAACTCCCCATTGAGTCTGCCGCAGTGCAACCGATTGTCCGATTCGGTTTACCGTCTCATTAATGTTATCTACTGTGACCCCGAGTCGGAGAGCAGTGTCTGGCGTAGCACCGTCGACACAGGGATATAGCTCGAGCACAAACTCACCGCCTAGTGTGGCAGCGTAGTGCTCTGGGCCTTTTCCATGTTGCTCTCGCTCGAAACGTGCGCCCAAAGCCGAGTAAAACGTTCGCATCTCCTCAATTCTTGAGGTTCGCAGTACAAGCAAATTGACCTTCACTTCTCCTCCTCGCAGAGCTTTAGCTCTCGTTCGCTCGCATCAGGGAAGACCATCTTTACCACCAAGGTTGCTCCAAAAGCTTCAGCGTGCTTCTTTAAAGTGGACAGTAAGAAATCAGTCCTAGCCTCTGCCCTTGATATCGATGCTTGTTTACTTCCAAGCCGCCGTGCAACTTCCTCTTGAGACAAACCGCAGTATTCACGAAGTTCTTTGAGCCTAACGGCTTCTGGCGGTGTAGTTGGACGCCGATTGGCGACAAGTTCTACGATCCGAGGAAGCGCGCTTTCCAATGTCTGGTGAACCTCGTCAGCCCCTTCGCCGTAACCGTGTGTATCACTAGAGACTAAACCGAAGCCTTTACCATTCTGCCAAGCGACAGCAAGATGATAGTCAGACAGAAACAAATCAAGCAACCAGACACCACCGGCAGTGAGAGGCTTATCCACTGTGATCCTTGCGTTGGGAAACGCTCTCGTTAGAAAGCGCTGTACTTCGCCTATCTCGTTTAACTCAACAGCTTTGCCAGCATTCTTTGTTACGGTACTTTTTGTTGCAGTCTTGCTCATCCCCAGACTCCCTTTCCATCAGCTCCAAACTTAGAAAATTGAACTTCGTCCTTGGTGATTTCTTTGACAGCAATTGCACCATTACTAGCAATAAAAGTATTAACATACCCTCGAAGGTATATGCAGTCAAGGGAATATGCAGTTAATGTAATGTTTTTACACTCACCTCACCACCCCACTTTCCCTCAGGGCACTCCAAGAACTCACAAAAGCTATCGACAATCAAAAGAAGGTTATGCGCTGTAACGGTCGAGGCCTTGGCACGCTAGAAAGCTAATCAAATCGATTCAAACAGGCAATAACCGGGAAAGAAACATCAAATAGTTCGCCCCAAAATGGTTCGCCCAAATCCAGAGTAGGTTATGAGCAAGAGCACAACTCGGCAGTTAAGAAGCACCCCCGGAATCCCAGTCTTGCACAAGATGCTGACCAAGGCTGCGCAAGAGCCGGGCTTTTCTAACGAGGTCAGCTGGCACAATCAAGAAGGCCAGCAACTCACATTAGTAGTGGTTTTGCCCATTTCGCCTAGAGTGCCACACTGGCAAGTGTTCTTACAGCGCATCGACGAAAAGATTCTACTGGGCGAATATCACGGTCACGACACCTTGATGGTGTTTAAGAACGTTTCGGTGATAGCCGAATCAGAACCAGTTGAGAATCTGGACGATGCCGCCAAGCTGGCCAAGGTCATGGAAATCCGCTTAAAAGCCAGCCAGGTGTCAACCAGAGACGATCTGCCCGTTCCCGACTTTGCGGACCAGCCAAAGCCTAGTGCTGTCTATCTAAGCAGGCTGACGGCCAATAGGCTGCCGGCGATGACGCCAGATAGCACTGCCGCTGCTCCGAATGGTGATGCAGCTGCTGCGACTGATGCAGCAGCTAGTGCAAAACCGGCTGCTGCCGCTGCCGATACCATTGGGCAGGCTCCAGTCAGCGCTCAGTCAAAGAAGGCAGAACAGCCCCAGCCCCCGGCCCCCACCTCTACAGCCGAGTCGAAACCAGACGGCAACGGCCTCCAAGACCAAGACGAACTGATTTCCAGCTATTTAACTACACGGTCGAGTGCCAGAAAATCAAGATCGAAAGCGGCCGCGCCGGCCCCAGAAGAAAAGTCTTTCGACCCAACCGCCTCATATACAGACATCACGGCAATCGACCCCACGGGGCAAGCAAGGCTCGGCAACCTAACCGAGAAACCACTGACAGAGCTTCTGCTCCATTTAAGCGAGGAGCACTTCACCGGCCGCGTGCGCCTGGAGAGAGAAGGGCAATCGGCCGTCATGTTTTTGGTGGATGGCCTGCCAGTCGACGCCTCCCATGGTGAGGCCCGCGGCAACATGGCCTTGATGGAGCTGTTTCTCTGGCAGGATGGCCACTTCAAAATTACCCCCAGCAAAGTGGGAAGCAATAGAAGTGTCACCTGGCCCTTAGAGACCATCATGCAAAACAAGGCTCACCTGACGGCTCTGGTCGAAGACCTCGAATCGGCAGGCGTGTTCAATACCTCCACCTTCAAACAGACCTGCCCGCAGCTCACACAAGTGCAATTTCAAACAGCCTTGGGCGACAAGACCTCAATAAACTTAGACACATTGAAGTTGCTCTATCAACAGATGGATGGGCGCAAGACCTTAGCCGACTTTGAAAGTCTCAACCTCTTCCCCAAATACATACTGTTGCGCTGCTTGAACTACTTGATGAGCCGCAATTTGATCTGTATCTCAAACAAGGCTCCAATCAAAAGCAAGCGGGCTTTGAAAGAGAAGAAGATTGATGCTGCGGCAGTGCGATCGGTAATGCTGAGTCTTCGCAACAGAGACACCGGGCTGCTTACCGCCCCTGCCTTTCTCTATTTTCTTGAAGAAGAATTCTTTCGCAGTTTCAGAAGCCGTAACTCAATGTCGCTGCTTCTCGTTGACTTGCGCCAGATTGAGCCTACTCCTCAGGGAGTGCGGATAAACTTGGTCAGCAGGCAAACTCTAGCTGATGCAGCGCTGCAAATTTTCAATTGCAAACGTCAAACCGATGGTGCCGGGCACTACGAGGCACAAACCATCGCCCTGTACTTACCGAACACAAATTTGAGTGGTGCCACCACAATGGCCAAGAAGATACAGAAGGTACTCGGAGCCAGACCGTTGGCCGGTATGGAAGGCAAGATGCTCGTGGTAATGTGCGCCATAGCAGGAATTCCGGAAGACTGTACGAATCTAAATAACTTGCTTGCTTCTGCAGACTGTGCCTTGCACAAGGCTAACAGTGAAGGTTTGCCCATCGTCCGATACAAAGATCTGGAGTAACAGCGGCCTACCATTTGCCATTCATTTGTTTGGCAAGCGACGTCACCAATTGTCTGGCAGCTTCGGGCACCACTTCATTTTCAAAATATTTCTTTCCACCGCCTTTGTCGGAAGTCATTGGTGCCTTACTGATTGTTAGGCGATCCACTCGAGCTTCGACCTTACCGGTCTGCAAATCAATTATCTGAGCCGACACCACAAAGGTATAGCGGTTTGACCAGGTGGTTGGCCGCCACATAATCTCGTCGACGACGCCGGTGAGTAAGTAGCGCGTAGACAGGGAAGCACCGATGTTTTTGAAACTGTTCTCATTGCCTGCGGTCAAATTTAGATAGCGAACTTTCTCTAGTGGTGGGAATTTCTTTCGCAGCTCATCGCCGGTCTTGTACTGATCGACCACACCAACACTTGCACCAACTTTCTTAGTCAGTTCCGCCTCTATTTTGTCACCGAGGGTGAATGGCAACTCTGTCAGCTCATTAGGGCTGTTTATCACACCCCAAAGTACTCCCTGAGATGAGTAGGTGACGATTTTCTCAAAGACTGCTCCAAATGGAGAAATGCCAACTGCTTTTGCCGCAGGAGCTGGGCTGGTAGTGGTGACAGCAGGCGTAGTCTGCTTGCCCGCCGGAGCAGTAAGCGTGGAAGTCGTGCCCACCGGCGGAGTAACAGCGAGTGCAGCTACAGCAGTAGCTGTGATACCGGGTGCGCTGGCTTGCTGCGTGCTGGGCGCCGTGGCAGTAGTAAAAGTAGAAGCAGCAGTAGAGGCAGCAGCAGCTTCAGCAGCGGCCTGTTCCTTGCTGTATAACTCAGTCTTGCGCGGACTCGCCGGTATTGCCAGCATGGCAAGCTCACTGCCGTTCCAGCGCATCTTCATCTCTGGGTTTTGCGACACTCTTCTATCGAACTGCACCTCTTGCGCCACCAGATCGCGCAGTGTGTTGTAGGCATCAGAAAGCTTTGTCTGGGTACCATTGCACTTGAGAGCTGCCATTAGGTTGTGGGTGAACACGCCATTCTGATAGCGCTTTGATTCCCACGATTTCTCATTGGCTCTACTGGAAGAAATCACAATGGTGCCATCACCAGAAATACTGCCAACTTCGAAATTCTTTGAACGCAAAAGGCCTTTGCCACCCACTTCAGCGGCGCCACTATTGCAGGCATCGAGAAGAACGATGACACGATCGCACCTGGTTCTTCTCCGTATCGTCATGGCCAGGTCTTGCAACTCAATTGCAGACGAGAAGAGATTCTCCACATCAGTATCGTAAGTCACCAGAAAGTTTTCACCGGCCACATCCATTTCTTTGGGACTGCCATGGGTAGAGGCAAAAACAAGCACGACGTCGCCTTCCAGGACGCGCCGAGGCAACCAGGAGTCACCTACTGCTCTTTGAATGGCGTTTTCTGTCGCCTCTTCATTGGTTAAAAGCAAGACATGGTCTGGCGCAAAATTGCCTTCTTTGACAAGGAAATTAGCAAAGTCACGAGCATCTTTCGACGAGAATTGCAGAGTGGGAATACGTGGGTCTTTGAACTTGTCAATGCCAATCACAACCGCCCATTTGTCCCGGACAGGCCTGTTTTCTGCCTGTGTTGTGGTCTTTAAAACCGGCGGGGACTGAGGAGTGTTTGTTATGTGGGTTGAAGCCTTGGAAGTAGACTTGTCACCAGATCTAGCTGACAATTTAGCCGAAACGGGAGCTGCAACCGCAGTAGCAGCAAGAACAATTGCAACAATCCAGCATTTCATGACAACAACCCGCTAAAGTCCATCCGTCAAAGACGCAATTCCACGCAGTTTATTATACGAAACAGATTATTGATAGTTACCGCTAGGGTTTTCTTCTGTGCGAATCAGACGCAGTTTGCCAGATGCATCAGAGAATGCCGATACATCCTTCGGACTCAGCTGACTGAGCGGTACAGACAAGCTACTTCCAAGGTTGCTGCTGGCAGGCAAGCAAAAGAGCATACGCTCTGTACCTTCCGCTCTCTTACCGGTAGCATCCTTCTTCCACATCAGGAATAAGCTAGGAGAGAAAAACAAACCGGGCCCGATTGTTGCCATCCATGGTTCTGCGCGGTTTGTATTCTTGCTTAGCTGGCATGTTTCTTCAAAGCTCTTCAAAAAGATGAGAAAGCAAATAACCCAAAAAAGAACCAGCGATACGGAAAGAATAGGAATGAAAATTGGCGTGCGAAAAGTTTCAATTTTTCCAATGGTCACTCCTGGCCTAGCCAATCAACTACTTTCGACTACGTTGACACCGTGGATACCATTAATACCGTTGTTACTATAAGCCCACTTAAACTCAATAATCCTCAACTTCTCTTTCAACTTCGACTAATTCATCTGCCGTCAGGTACTTGAGTCGACACTGGTGTAGATACTCATGAGCTCTAACGATTGCATAATAGCGATGAACCCAGGCATCAAAGATGGGGTCAGCATACCTGACGCTATCGAGACTACCCAGCATCTCATGATGTGCTTCCCGGGCCGCATGCTCGTCTGGCGACCTCTTCATGTCAAAGCGCACATGTGCATATTCCTCCTGGCCCTCATCTGCAGGCGGCAAATCGTTTCGGCACATCTTCTGATTGAAGAAAAACTCCGCTTCCAATTGAGGCACCAATGACTCGGCCGTACCTAATAACTCAATGTCAAATGCTTTGTTGGGTGGCTCCATGGGCTCAAGACTTACCAAAATTGTCTTAGCACCGGAGTATTTAGCAGCATCGACGAAACCAGAGGCAGGGCTGACAGTTCCAGATGTTCCTATGGCAATAAACAAGTCGCATTCTCGCAATGCTTTTTTCGACAACCACTCTGCCTGCGCAGGCAAAGCCTCTCCGAAAAGCACCACATCTGGTAGCAAAATACTCTTACACTCAGGGCATCTTGGTGCTCCAGAAACGAATAGTTCCTTGTCGTCAAAAGGCTTTAGCGAGCAATCATTGTTTGTGCATCGGCTGCGAAAAATTGAGCCGTGCAGCTCTATTACGTCGCTACAACGCGAACTCGGGCCCAGGCCTTGGAGGCCTTGACTGCGCCGCGCTAAACTTTGATGCAAGCCATCAACATTCTGAGTGATGAGCGTCAGACTACGATCTTCCCACATACTATGCCAAAAGGCCCAATCAGATAGCGCCGAGTGCGTCGCGTTGGGCTCTGCTTGCAAGCTCTTCTCACGCAGCTTGCTCCAGAATCGCCAGGCAGCGTCTGGATCTTGCTCACAGCCCTCTGGTGATGAGAAGCGCGCCGTATCAGGGTCAGCCCAAAGCCCGCCCGCACCTCTGTAGGTAGGAAGGCCTGAGGCGGTGGAGACTCCCGCACCGGTTAATACCACGACATTTTTGTACAGCTTCGTGAAACAGTTCATCATGGGAGTGTTGCTACTCCAACAGCGCGGCAATGCCCAAGCCAAACCGTCCTGCCAGCCGCTTAGCTTGCTCCAGGCTGAGCTTTCTCTCGCCTTTCAGGAATTCAGATACGCGACTTGGTGAACCAAATTCGGGCACGAGATCTTTTTGCGAAAGATCGTTCTCAGCCATGAGATATTGAACCAATTTGCGCGGCGACATTTCTGCACACTCATCATGCCACTTAGATTCATACTTAACGATGAGGTCCGTTAGAACCTCTAGATAGTCACGCTCAGCCTGGGTAATTAAATCACCACGCTCGACCAGCACGTCACAAATTTCAGCAGCCTGCTCATTCTGTTCGTCACAGCGAATTGGACGAAGCGGAAACCGCTTGATCAACTTGTCGTATGTCTTTTTTTCATCATTGATGGTCTTTGACATTTCGCAGCCTCCTTGCTGCCATCACCTCAATCAGTATTCCCTCTTTGAGAACAGATTGGCAAGAATCAGCTCAGACTTTGGGAAAATCTAATATCTTCTGCTATTGGCAGCCGGCAAGAAACCCGGACGACCTCGCAGCTTAGGGCCTAAATTCCGGCACGCACTATCTAATGGGCCGCATCGCCTCAGCTCGAGCTTCTAACGCAACAGCCTCTTTAACTCTATTTGTTTTCCTTAGCACAGCAGCATAGTTGTTTAGCACCGTAGCAATATTAGGATGCTTTGGCCCATACGCCTTCTCTAATATTGACAGAGAGCTCTTGTATAAGGGCTCTGACTGCGCATATTTACCTTGTGCCGAATACAACTCTGCCAAGCAATTTAAATCAGCACCAATATCAGCGTGGTTTGGACCAACTACTTTAAGATCAATCGCCATAGCGCGCTTGTACATAAGCTCTGCCAAGGAGTATTTGCCTTCTTCTCTAAGGAGTCCAGCCAGATTGCTTAATTTTGCTGCCACATCAGGATGCTCTGGCCCGAGGGTCTTCTCGGCGATGGCCAGAGAACGTCTAAATAATGGCTCCGCCTGCTCAATCTTGCCCTGATAGCGATAGAGCGAGGCCAAGTTGTTTAAGTCATTCGATACCGCAGGATGATTTGGTCCCAAAGCCTTCTCATCAATGGCAAGCGAGCGCTTAAACATCGGTTCAGCTTGGGTGTATTTACCTTGAGTCATATAGAGTTCAGCCAGATTACCTAAAGCCGTAGCAACCTTGAGATGATTCGGTCCTAGCGCCTTCTCATCGATTGCCAAAGCACGCTTAAACAAAGGCTCTGCCTCAGCATACTTACCCTGTTCCTTATAGAGCGCTGCCAGATTGTTTAAAGCAGAAGCTACATCAGGATCATTTGGTCCTAGCGTCTTTTCTAATATCGACAAAGCGCGCTTGTGCATCGGCTCGGCCGCTGCATAATTGCCCTGAGCTTTGTAGAGCACAGCCAAATTGTCTAGAGCCCTAGCAGAATAGCAATGATTAGAACCGAACGCTTTCTCATAGATCGCCAAAGCGTGCTTGTACAACGACTCAGCCTTGGCGTATTTGCCTTGGTCAAGATAAAGCTCGGCCAGGTTGCATAAGCTTTTAGCCACATCGGGACTATTCGCACCAGATGCTTCTGCTGCTTTTATGGCCGATAGAAACGACTTCTCAGCTTCGGCATATCTGGCATGCTCAAAAGCTTCAGTGCCGGCTCTACTATATTTTTCAACCAATGCGTTGGCGAACGCTGGCCGAGCTGACGACGAGCAGACAAGGGCGCAAGAAAGTAGTGATAATAAAACAAGTGATACTAAAGGTAATGCATTCTCAGGTCTGCCATTCTTCAAACGGTATACTCCGGTATCAATGAGAATCGCCTTGATCAACAAGTGCCTGGCAACACCATCTTCACTTCATTGCAGTTGTTCTACTTCGTTGGAATACTTGTAACGTCCTACTTACTAGCCGGAGTCTTCGCAGTCGAGGCCTTTGGAGCCTCTGTTTTCGCAGCTGGAGTCTTCGCAGTCGAGGCTTTGCCTGCGGCTGGTTTTAAGGCACCGCCCTTACTACCATTCTTGTTGAAAGGAGCGGTATCCCAATAAACATAAAGTGACTGCTTCGAAAGTCTGTAGATTTGCCCGAGCTTGCCCAAACCTGACTCTCTGTAGGCTGGCTTACCATCTTTATCGACGTAGTTACCAGGCTTATCACCAGAGGGGCTAAGCTCATAGGTAGTGCCATTTTTCAGATCGATAGTTATGTAACCTTGCCGTTGCGAAAATGAGCAAAGGCCAGAGAAGGTCGCCTTATCATCGCCCTTCGGAAAAACATCACAGCGCGCGTCGACAGTATCAGCATTGGCCGCAACGGCAAAACCTAGTGAAGCGACGCTGATACCTAGGGCAACTAGAAACTTTGAAATTTTAACCACGGTTGATTCCTTTATTATCCAAAAAGACTATGAATTTTGAGCGAAACGGAAAACATAGAACTACGCCAAGTGATATCCTAGCTCAATGACAACCACTCGAACATACCCTATTCGCAACACCTTAATCGCAGTGACTTGCGTGGGAGCTATCGGCGGAGGCATCGCCTATTTTGTTCAGAAAACGCGGCCGCCTAGGACCTTAGCGGTGCTAAATACTCCAACTCCAGCAACTACCCCTGTAGTCGTTGCTACACCAACGCCGGCCGAGAAATTCAAGGGTTACTACGCTCCTAAAGTCTTGGTTTCGCCAATGAAAGACGACATCCAATACACTCCAGCAGGGCGCGGAGAAATAACAGCAAAAGCCGGTAATTACACTGATCCAACCGGCAAGAAAAGCTTTCGCAACGGCCTTGAATTAGGCGCGAAACTTAATGACCGTGTCTACAACCTTCTAGACGGTGTGGTCACAAGAGTTGGCTGGCGAGATGATGAGCTTGGAGTCACGGTTGAGGTGTACCATCCATATCCCAACGTGCGCACATTAGTTTGTCACCTCAACGCCTACAGCGTCCTACCTGGCCAAAAAGTCGAACGCGGTCGCGTCATCGGTTACGCCGGTTCAACGGGAAATACAAAGTCAGTGCAGACCCGCTACATCGTCATTAGCGACAAAGACGAATACATAGAGCCCATGCAATTTATTAGAAAGGTTCCGGACTATGTTAGAGCTCTTCGTAAGGCGCAGAAGGACAAGAAAGCAAAAGACTGAACCCAGGGTAGAATGAATTGAACTCTCGTTTGAACTCTGGTTGAAATCCTGCTGAAACCATGGTTTATCCACACAAGCGACAAGTAACGGCGCCGGAGACGGAGACGCAGATGGAAATTAAGACAGAACGGAACTCGCCCAAATGCCGGGCCAGAACTAAACGACTGCTTGTCTCACTGACATGTCTTGTCATTCTTTTAAGCAATCCGCACTGCGAGCAAGCCAAAGCCATGATAATGCCTTATCCAATGACCATCGACAAGATGACGGGCGCGTCGGCATTAGCGATAAAGGCCAAGGTAATTTCAATAGAGCCAGCGAAAGCGGCCGACGGCAATGCTCTCAAGTCTAATTTCTGGCAAGTCTATCGAGCAAAGCTAAAGCTGATTTCCACCCTCAAGGGCAAAGCACCAGCAGACACAGTGGATTTTTACTATCGCGCCGATTTACCACCAGCAGGCAAGCCAACCATGTGGCTGGACGCTGGTCCAGAAAATCATGCCCACTTCAAATTAGAACCAGGACACAGCTACATCTTGTTTGCCCAACAAACAAATGGAAAAGGACCTCTCCTGCAGGTCTCCTCAAACTATACTTTGCGTCCTTGGGAGGGATTCTTCCGCGCGGCAGACGAGACACCAATCACACCTGGCATCACACCGGCAAAAGCAGTTTGGAATGAGCTGACAAAGCAAATAGCTAGCAAGCAAGCTGAAGTATCACAGTATGCAGCTTTAACACTGCTCGATCTGTCATGTGAGAATAACACTTCAAGCGGAACAGATGATTATCCGCGCGCGCAGGTGCTCAACTCACTTTTCGATAGCAAGCACGAGCCGCCATTGGCTCTGAGCAGCGATGATTTCCTTAAGACATTCATTGCCTCGCTCGGAACCATGAGCCCCTATACACGCGATGACTATCGCATGCGCTATCTCTGGACTGTCGCCGACAAGCCAATGTGCAGCTGGACACCGTGGACAATTAAAGATAATGTCTCCGCGAAATCCGCCGTGCCATTTTTGATCAAAATAGCCGACGGCAAACACAAACCAGATATTTGCGCTGCTGCTATTTTGACATTGGGCGCTTCCCAACATGATCCCAAAATGGCAGAAGCAATCAGCGCCAAACTGCCTTCCTGGCTGGCTTCACCACAAGAAGAAATAAGGGCTGCTGCAATAATTTTAAGTTCTGACTACTCAACAAAAGTCATGGCCACGCAACGCCTTGCTTTAATGAAAGATGCATCAGATAAGGTGCGCAAGGCCGCTGCCCTTTCGGCCGGTTTATCACAAGATACTGAGGCGATACCACAGTTAGATAAATTGCTCAGTGACAAAGCTGCCTCGGTGCGAGCCGCTGCAGCTCTGAGCCTAGTTAGTTTTCCTGTCGACAAAGTGAAGCCCATACTGCTATCTCACCTCAACAATCATGATTTTGGTGTCGGTTTTCTCTGCCGAGTTGCAATGATTGATCCCGCATCAGTAAAAAACGAATTATTGAGCGAGTGTCAAAAGCCTAGAACATCGATGTCGGGCGTGCCGACCACAGACGCACAAATGGCATTTCAAAATGGACTGGCAACAGATCCCCATGCTCTAGCCATGCGTGCACTATTGAAGTATCTGGACGACACTACTGGAGCGCAATTGTCAAAGCCAAAATTTTCAAAGTATCTCGATTGTCTTGAGCAAAACTCAGCTGCCGATTCGTCTTTGACCGGTGCTGCCTACGAGTTGCTGATTACGCACCACCTCAATCAACGCGCGGCAGCCTTCAAGAAGCGCGCCATAGCAGCACAGCCAACTCTTCCACCAATTGTTTTTGAACAACCAGACAGACTTCTAGAAACTGGCAATCTCAAATTTAAGTAGCAACCTAATCCAATCCTTTAGCAAGAATCCTTTAGCAAGAATCTTTTTGGCCGCAGCGTCAGGCTTACCAACTATCACATTGTTAAGTTGTTCGTAGTCTCTTGAGCAAGTGAGATAGGTTCGTGCGGCTTCTGGGTACAAAAGACTGTTTGCCTTGGAGATTAAGTGCTAGAGCCGCCATTTATCAAACAACTGAAGGGCTGTAAGAATGTCTTGCTGGTCGGGGCTGGCGGTGGCTTCGACATATTCATGGGCCTTCCGCTTTTCTTCGCCATGCTTGACGCTGGCATAAATGTGCACTTGGCCAATCTCTCATTTTCTTTTCGCCATGGTGAGATATCAGGCAAGAGGCTTAACGAGAATGTAGTTGAGGTTACAGCTGGGTCGAAAGGAAATGAATACTATTTCCCTGAAGGCCACTTAGCTCGGTGGTTAAGTCGCAAGCGGTTAGATAGACCGATTTATTGCATTCGCCCGACATCTGTACCAGAGCTTGTTCAAAGCTACAAGCTTTTGCAGCAACATCTGCAGTTTGACATGATGGTGCTTATGGATGGTGGCGTTGATTCGCTGATGCGCGGCGATGAGTCTAACATTGGTACTCCGGTTGAAGATGTGATGAGCTTGGCGGCTGCACTGCAAATAGATGTCGCGAGCCAATTGATATGTTTGGGGCTTGGAGCAGAAACCGACCTCTGTCACCTCTATGCACTAGAGACGGTGGCACACCTAATTAAGTCAAAGGCATTTCTCGGTGGGCTTATGCTTAGCCCTGATATGCCAGAGGTGCAGAAATTTGCCGAGGCCTCTGAATATGTTTTTCTGGAGATGCGTGGCTATGAAAGTGTCATATGCAGCTCGATTCTCTCGGCTCTTGAAGGCTATTTTGGTGACTATCACCGCACTCGCCGAACGATTGGCACCGAGCTTTGGATTAGTCCGCTCATGCTTCTCTATATGGCTTTTGACGTTTCAAAAGTAACTTCAAACATTCTCTATTTTGATGATCTTGCTGCTTGTAAAACTATTGGCCAGGTGCATGCTGTGATTAATGAGTTCCGGTCCAAAACCAAAGTGCGACAAACACCATCTTTTCCGCTTAGATAGGGGCTTAAAAACTACTTGCCCTCTTGTGACCTAAACAATTTTGGCGGTAGCCTTCTCAATGTTCCAACCTCTTTAGGTTACTGAGCGCAGCAGCATTACCTTGGCTTGCGCTTTTTCGATACCATTCTATTGCCCGCACCTTATTCTGGGGCACTCCCCGGCCGGTCTCATACATGACACCCAGGCTGTTCTGTGCTTCTTTAACACCCTGATCAGCAGCTTTCTGGTACCACTCTACCGCCTTGGTGTAGTTCTGAGGCACTCCTATGCCGCTCTTGTACATTTCGCCCAAGTTGTACTGCGCAATGGCATATCCCTGATCAGCTGATTTCTGATACCACTCAACCGCCTTGGTATCGCTCTGAAGCACACCCTTGCCGCTATCATACATACTGCCCAAGTTGCCCTGTGCAATGGCATATCCCTGATCAGCTGATTTCTGATACCACTCAACCGCCTTGGTGTTGCTCTGTGGTACGCCCTTACCATTCTCGTACATGTAGCCCAAGCAGCACTGTGCTTGGGGCGTCCCACCTTCTGCTGATTTCCGATACCACTCAAACGCCTTTTCGTAATTCTGGGGTACTCCTTTGCCATTCTCATACATAGAGCCCAGGTTGTGCTGTGCAATGGCATTTCCCTGATCTGCAGCCTTCTGAAACCACTCAACTGCCTTGGCATCGTTCTGCGTTACCCCCTTGCCATGCTGGTACATATAAGCCAGGCTGCACTGCGCAATGGCAAATCCTTTATCTGCAGCCTTCTGATACCACTCAACCGCTTTGGTGTCATTCTGTGGTACTCCTTTGCCAGTAACGCACATCCAGCCCAAGCAGCGCTGAGCAACGGCATTCCCGTCTAACGCAGCAATGGTCAGCAGCGGCAGAGCTTCTGCAAACTTATCGGCATCATACAGCTTTTTGCCCTGCTCAAAAGAGTCAATAGAAGTTGATGACGGCTCTACGCCAACTGAAGAACCTGGCAAATCTGGAAGAACGCGGCGCGGGCTAGCAGGCACAGATATAAGAATGAGTTCTCCACCCTTCCAGCGGCTTCTCATCACCGGCGTTTGTGTCTGCTTGCGATCAAACTGAACTTCATTCTCCACTTGCTCTTTCAAATTGCGAAATGCTTCAGCTAACGTTGTTTTAGAACCATTTGCCTGAAGCGATGCTATCAATTGCTTAGTGAACACACCGTTTTCATAGCGTTTCGATTCAAACGACCGTTGATCGGCCGCACTTGAGCTGATTACAATTTGACCTTCGCCAGCCAATGCCGCCACATCGAAATTGCCAGTTCTTACCATGCCTTTGCCACCGACATTGGCGGCACCACTGCTACAGGCATCAAGCAGAAGCACGACGCGATCACAGCTGGTTCGCTCTTTTATGGTTGGAGCTAAGTCAGCGAACCTAATACCGGTAGAGAACAGCTTCATTGGATCAGTGTCATATACAACCAGAAAATTGTCTCCGGCCACGTCAATTTCTTTTGGACTACCATGAGTCGAAGCATAGACAAGCACTAAATCATCTTTGCGCGCACGCTGCGGCAGCCAACTATCACCAATCACTTCTTTTATCTTGCCCAGTGTTGCTTGTTCATTTGTAAGCAACAAAACATGGTCGGCGGCGAAGTTTCCCTTCTCCACCAAAAACTTGGCAAAGTCACGGGCATCCTTACTTGGATACTGCAGCCTAGGGATGCTGTTGTTTTGAAACTTATCTATGCCAATTACCACGGCCCACTTGTCCATGATTGGTCGAAGATCCAGCCTTTCTTCAGCTGGCCGGGCATGCCCTGATGATGCTCCAAGTGTTTTGCCGTTAGCTGAATTAGCAGCGCTAACATATTGAGCTTCGCCAATACTGAAGGCGAGCAATATGGAAAAGAATGGAATTATTGAGAACCTTGAGGCGATACGGATGCTTGTAAGAATTGCGCTGAATAGTCTCAATTTTATGCCCCTCAACACTCACGGCCTCAAAGATTTCTTGTGTTTCTTGACTAGTCTTTTTTCGCCGCAAGTTCAATTGACCAGAATCAATTGCAAAGGTCTCACAGAATCAGCAAAATTTACATCGTTCTTGGGAATGAATTTAGCTCCATTCAATTACTAATTCTAAGTAACTACAGTATTCAGCTCAAAAGGCTATTTCAATTGCTGCTCTTTACCAAAATTACAGCCGTCTGATCCTTAAAAGCAGTCTTCCAAGCAGGGTCAGCACTCAATGCTCTTATTAGCGGCCGGTCAGGGGGTAGAAACACCCATTCGATACTAAAATCTTGCAGAGACTTCTGCCAACCTTCGGCACAGTTTGTCATAACAGCATACTGCTTGAATAATCTCTCGCCATACATATCACAACGCGTGTCAATGAAGACTGGCACTGGGGGCTTCAAATACCAGATCATCATGTCGCCAAAGCGGGGCTCATTGAGGCCGGGGCCAGGCTGGGGATTTGCATTTAAATAATTGATGGCGGCAAAGGGCGGTGCAAAACCAGGCATGTTCTGCGGTAGTTGTGGTGGCTGCAACCTCCAAGAGACAAAAAGCGACCCGGCAATGCCAGCGATTATGGCAAAGTAATGGATGAAGTTAGATTGCACTTTGGGCTGAGGCTTGAGTAGCACCGCCAGCATTTGCGGCAACTCAAAGACAACAATAATAAGACCATAGACAATCAGCCTAATGCGTGCGCAGACAAGCACCATGGCAAGACAGGCAAGAATTGCGCGCAGGCCGATAGCTCCATTTTCAAACTTCGATAAACTTTTGACGAAACAGACCAAATAGATAACAAACAACGCAAAGAAAGGAAGTAACTCGATTCGGCCAAGATCAAAAATGTTCAGCGATCGTGATTCATTCACGGCGATGTTCAGGAAGAATAGCTTGGGCAGGTAAGTCCAGAGCTTAAAGCCGGCAGGATTACAAAGACTGGAGAGCACCGCAAGAACTGGAAGAGCAATTAGTTGCGGGAGAATCGGCTCGCTAACCTTAGCACCGAAGGCTGCGCCGCATTCAACAGGTCGAGCTTTGTACACGGCGCGACACATGCTTAGGTGTACACAAGGCACAAGCGCTAAAGCAATCGCCAGCACAAATGATGTATGCAGGTTGCACCAGAGAGCTGTCAGCGCTGCGTAAGTTGCAATTAGTATCAGTCTTAACTTTGTCGCCGTGGTTTCAATAATGAGCAAAACCACATGTAGTGCCACAGCAAATAGCAGGTATGAAAAAATCTCAGGTCTAGCAAAAAATTGAAAAGCGCACGCCAGCTGCGCTAGACTGCCGATCAGCACCACCATTCCGGCATCAACTTTGTCATTCCGCAAAAACCAGCTGGGCAAGGCAACAAATGTAGAGGCCGTGATAATTGATACCAAGAGAATTAGAGCACCAAGACCACCGGTTTGATATGTCCAGTAGAAAAATAACTCCGAAAGCCACTGGTGAACAACATACGGCTCAGCAATACCCTGCTGCGTCATAAAGAAATAAGTGTAAGAGAACGGATCGGTTGTGGGCAGCCCTTGCTCAGCAATAATTTTCCCCAACGCCAGAAGCCAACAGGTAGCAGCGTCACGTAGGGCCGATAGGGAATTCATTCCGCCAACCCAGAAGCAGAGCAGAAAGGCTACAAGAATAGTTATTGCAAGTCTCAAGCTCTTATTTGTCCGCACTGATAAGTCATTGCTGCAAGGTTGCTAGCCAAGCATCGAGATTGTACCGCAATCGCGATTAGGACACTGTACATTGCCGATAGAGCCAGCTGAATTAGCAAAGACAGCAAACGAGCCCGTGCTACAATCGGCCGTGCCCATGAAGAATATACTCACCAGAAAAAAGCTTACAGTCACAATTGCCGGGCTCGCAGCCTTAGCGGGCGGCTTGATCGCGTATTTCACGCTGCCGTCTTACGGCGGAACAATCGAGCCATTAACGGCAGACCAGAAGCAACTAGCAAACAGTTTGCGCGGCCATATAAAAACCCTTTCTAGCGACATTGGTGCGCGCAGTCTCACTAAAAACCCAGGGGGTTTAGAGCGAGCAGCAACCTACGTCGAAGAGAATTTCAGCGCCGCTGGACTCAAGCCTGCGCGGCAGACATTCTCGGTCAGTGGATACTTCAACGACGGGCTCTGGGGAGCCACCCATGCCACTCAGAGCACCGCCAATATTGTCGCGGAGATTCCGGGTACTACCAAAGCTTCAGAGATCATCATCATCGGCGCTCACTATGATGCAGTGCAAGATTGTCCTGGCGCCAACGACAACGGCAGCGGTGTTGCCGCCATGCTAGAAATTGCAAAGACACTGGCTAAAGAGAAGTTTCCACGCACCATTCGCTTTGTCGCTTTCACCAATGAAGAACCGCCGTTCTTTCGCAGTGACGACATGGGCAGCTATCGCTATGCCAAGGCCTGCAAAGAACGCGCAGACAATATCGTAGCAATGCTCTCGTTAGAGACCATCGGCTACTACAGCGAAAAGCCAGATTCTCAGCGCTTCCCAGTGGAAGCGTTAGCAATGCTTTACCCGAAGACCGGAAACTTTCTCACGTTCATCGGCAAGCTAGACTCACGAACTCTGCTGACAAAATGCGCCGCTTCCTTCATTGCGGCGGCGAAGTTTCCCACGCAAACCCTGGCAGCACCAGCCGACTTGTCTGGCGTCGATTTTTCTGATCAACTGAGTTTTTGGCGACTGGGTTATCCGGGCATCATGGTGACCGACACGGCTCCCTATCGCTATCCGCATTATCACACCGCGGAAGATACCGCCGACAAAATCAACTACGATTGCCTGGCGCGGGTAACTGATGGCTTGAAGAAAGTGGTCCGTGATCTTGCTAAATAGCAATCAACGACTCAGCAAGCAGTGAAGTCAAATAGTTTCTTGGCTCGGCCGCTTGGCTATATTTAGTGGGTCCAGGAAAGCCACCGCTCTTGAAAGATTGCCTGAGCATGTCTACAAACCACAGCCAGTTTTCTTGATCAATATTATCGTCGCGCATTTCAACCCAGCGAAAGTCTGCACCAGCTTCGGGCAAGAGAACATGACAGTCGTCACCGTTGCTGTAGTGCGCACGAGCGCATTCATCCGGGGCAATCCAGAGCCAACGTCTACCTTCATGATTTTGGGAGGCTCTTGGTGCCATACGCATGAGGGTGGCGGGGCTGGCAACATAGAGCGGATTCTCTTCGCCCAGAACGTTTAAGAACGGAACCTTGGCACGAGCCTTTGCCTCAAAAACACCTCGGATTTGCTGCTCCATCGACTGACACAAGTTGACCGAACCAACGATCTCGTAGAACATTCGCAGCGACAACGGCAAACTACCAAACTCAGCCTCAAGCAATGCCAGCTGCTCAAGCGACTGCTCTGTCGGTGGCTGATGAGCTTGCTCTGGTTGATCAAACTGGTAGTTCATACTGCGCAAATCTTCCACGATAGTTTCGACGTTTGCTCGCACACGTAGCATAGTTAAGTGAACAGTTTTGCAAACATCGTCCCAAATGGAGCCTTTACCGATGCCTGCTCCAAGGGCGTGAATTTCTTGCCATACGGTCTCTCTTTCACCAGCCTCATATCGCGAAAAAAATGAGGTCGCAGGTGTATCGGCCCCAGGCAGCAATATACGCGAGAACCTCTCGCGAGCTTGCTCTATGTTAGGTGGAAAAGGCACATCCTCAGCGTAAATGCATTGCATGCAAAATCCCAGTGCTCGCCAGGCTGTGACCGCTGTAATCAATAAAGTGCAGCGCTTGCACTGCACTTTATTGGTATCGGCAATGACCTCTGGGGGCGGCGGGGCATCAGCCAGCCCAACCGCTCTGAAACACTCAGGGCAACGGCCATGCTTGAGCATGGGAACACTTGCAGCACAACGATTACAGACTTGGCTCACAATTCTCCTCAACCAAAGAATAACTAGTACTACGGCCACCTGCGGCGTCTTGCTTTAATATGCCTCGTTCAACTAAATCAATTATGTCTCGGTGAGCAGTATCTTGTGAACACTTAGTCAGCTTCGCCCATTTTGATGAAGTGAGCTTGCCTTCAAATCCATCAAGTAATTTGTTGAGCACAGCAGATTGACGCTGATTCAATGGTTCTTTCGACCGCATTGAATTGCCAGTCTCATATAGATCGGCCGATCCTACTGAATTAGCCGACCTGGTTGAACTCACTAATACAGAGTCCCAAAAGCGAGCCTTGCGAAGTATCGATTGATGTACCCGCTGCGCGCTGTCTATGGCGCGACCTAAGCAAGCGATGTACCACTGAAGCCATGGCGTTACGTCCATCGCCCCCTTTTGAGTTCGCTCGAGAATATCATAGTAGGTCTTTCGCTCGACTCGTATCTGTGCCGACATACTGTAAAAGCGCTCAGCCATGCGGTCAGAACGCGCCAGGGAGAGATCGGCGATTGCCCGGGCAATTCTGCCATTGCCGTCGTCGAACGGATGGACAGTGACAAACCAAAGGTGTGCCAAGCCAGATTTCAACACCGGATCTATTGCTGACTCGCCTTCAAACCAATCAATAAACACCTTCAGTTCTTTGTCTAATAATACTGCTGGCGGTGCCTCAAAATGGATCTTCTCTCGGCCAATTACACCTGATACGACTTGCATTGGACCGGAGCTATCATCACGCCAAGCTCCCAGCCGAACTGGAAACAAGCTACTCATACCAGTGGGAAAAAGCCCTGCATGCCAACCAAACAGCCGCTCCTGAGTTAACGGCTCATTGAAATTTTGCGTAGCATCAAGAAGCATTTCAACAACACCATCGACTTCCCTATCTGACGGCTTCAACGCAGCAATGTCAATTCCCAATCGCCGGGCCAGAGACGAGCGCACAGCATCTTGGTCTAAGACTTGGCCCTCAATTGCGCTAGTTGTTACTACGTCTTGAGTCAAGGTCTGAAGATTAGCTTCTTGGCGCAGGTTAAACCCAAGTGACTCCATGCGGCCAACCAGACGCCCTTGCTCATGACGAACGGCCGCTAACGACTCAGTAAGCGACTCGGCATTCCATTTAAACATTGGCCAATCAGGTAATTGGTGAATATACACAGATATTCTCCGCACAGCATGCGGAGATTATAAGCCGAAAAGACCCCAAAAGCAACATATTCTCCGCACACGCTGCGGAGAATAGACTACCTATTCTCCGCAAACGCAAGCTTCTGACCTCTCGAAACCTAAACCAAGGCTGTGACACACAGCAACTGCTGAAATCTTCCTTGACCCCAACGTGCTACTCTGAAAACAGCGCCGATTTGAACAATAGCTTGCTGGCGCTTACACAAATGATGCTAAAGCAAAGGAATAATCATGACTATAATTTCGACCGGCACTCGGCCGACCATTGACGATGAAGCTTATGCTCGTGACTTCGCAGAGTTTCAGACGTTCTTTCAACAAATTCTAGACAACGAAGATGCAATCTTGCAAAAGCCAGAATACTTTTTCTGCCAGCCTGCATTTAGTTACTGTGTGTGGCCTTATGTACCAGGTGGCGGAATGCTGCCTCTGGGCTATCTGTTGAAACTGTGGAAGAACCCTTTGTTTGCAATGAGATGCAATATCTATCACACCAGCGGTAGTGTACTCGTCACTTCATTTGGTGGCTCACCACTCTCAGGCGACAATTGGTGCCGGGGCCTGTGCACAACCTGCAAACGCAAGGTCAAACGGAGCTGGCCAAAATTCAGCGACAAAGTCAGCTTTGTCATTGACCTGAGACGAGCCTATCCCTTTGAAATCGCCTACTCTGAAGACTATAACGGCGATACCTTCGATTGGGGCGGCGACGGCCTGAAGAAAGCGAAAAAGACCAGAACAATAACGACCACTGTGACAGAAGCTGTTGCTTTTGACACGCTAATTCGAGAGCTGGGGGGCTGACATATCCTAGCGATGGTGCAAATTAAGCGATTTTGAACAGGTATCACAGTTATTTAAGGCACTTCAACGCAAGCTCTAGAATCGAGTATACTTCCACACTTAGACACACTCGGGAAGTTTCTCCATGAGCCATTCTTATCGCTTGTTTGCTAGCTTAATATTGTTAGCCTGCTTAGCCTGCTCTGTGCCAGTCTCTGCGCAGCAACTCAGCCCAGGCGGCGATAAGGTAATTGAGAATCCTGCATCCACTGAACAGGCTTCGGCCTCAGAGTTGCCGAATCAGACAAAGCAGAACCAGTCTACCAAAAGCAAAACTGAAGAAGAAAATAAACAAGACGGGCCGCCCCAAACAGCCGACACAAGGGCCGGAAACAAAAGCGATTCGAAGAAACAACCTCTCTTCAAGCGAATGGCAAAGAGAGCTGCTATTTGGAACCTTGAATACTATTTCGTAGCTCAGAACTGGAAGAACTGCGATCTCTTCACAGGACTTGTTAGGCACAACATTCTAATTGGCGGAGCCACTGTGCACTTTTTCTTTCCAGACGGAGTCGAATGCACTGGCAAAACACAAATTGTCTATACTCCACCAGGCGGCGGCCCAGCAGGTCAGCAAGGCAGAGTAAGTGCTGAAGGTTCAGATGGTAGGCAGATCCGAGGCACCTTTACCTGCCATTCCGTTACCACTGGTTCGGGCAATGCGCGCGATAGCAAAGGCAACCAATACGAATTCACTTTCGGCCACTCCGCCAAACAAGCAGTTCAACGCGCTAACGAACTACGACGGACATTGGGATGCGATGAAATTACAGTCTCTGGCGGCACCCAACTAGAGGTACAGGGAAAAGTCCTACGACTTGAGTAAAGAAAGAAGCCCGTGCAATATCAATGAGTTCAATCCCAAATAGCAAGACCATCCAGCAATACAGCGACCGCGCCGAAGAGTTCACAGCTACTTACGAGTCGCTGACGTTTGAACAAGTGCATCAGCAAGTGCTTGACTTGATTCCACACAAAGGCAGTGCGGTGCTAGACGTCGGCGCTGGCAGTGGCCGGGACGCCGCCTGGTTCGCCCAACGAGGCTGTGATGTGGTGGCGGTTGAACCAGCACAAGGAATGCTCGATAAGGCAAGGAAGACTCACTCAGAGCCGCAAATCAATTGGGTGCAAGATAGCCTTCCCAACTTGACGGAAACAATCAAACTTGGGCTGTCCTTCGACCTCATTTTACTGAGCGCCGTCTGGATGCATATTGGTCCTAATGAAAAACAACGGGCCTTTAGAAAACTCGCAGCGCTGCTAAGACCTGGTGGCATGCTTATAATATCGCTGCGCACTGGCGAGTTTAGCGATGGGCGGCAAAGCTATCCAGTGGCCCTTGGCGAGTTAGAGAAACTAGCGCGCGACCGAGGCCTTGTGCTCGTTCGGCTTTGCCAATCGGAAGATTTACGCAACCGCGCCGACGTTTCCTGGCAAACGGTTTGCTTTCAGCTGCCTGATGACGGCACCGACGCCTTGCCGCTATTGCGACATATAATTATCAACGACAGAAAATCGTCCACTTATAAATTAGCCTTACTGCGCGTGCTTGTGCGCATCGCCGATAGTGCCACTGGAATGGCGAAGTACACCGTCGACGAGAAGGTCTCAATACCGCTAGGATTGGTGGCTCTCTATTGGCTGCGAGCTTACAAGCAATTGATAGAATCCGGTATTCCACAAAGACCTTCTGACACATCAGAGAAAGGTCTCGGCTTTGTTGGAAAAGCCTTCCTAAATTTAAAACACCTTTCCCCCTATGACCTTCGTGTTGGCGCTACGTTCACGGGTACAGATGCCACGAACTTACATCAAGCATTGATTGACGCGAAAGAGACCATTCGCAAAATGCCCACGCAATACATAACCTATCCCAATAGCAGTGAGCAGATTTTCAAAACCACTGGCGGCCGCACCCTTAAGAGCAATACCTATACTCTCAACGAAAGCTACCTGTCGACATTTGGTGAATTGACCGTGCCCAAAGCACTGTGGAATTCGATGAGCAGATTTGCCTCGTGGATTGAACCGGCACTGATTGGCGAATGGATAAGACTGATGCAGCAGTATTCGCAATCTGAGGGAAAAGCAATCACCTACGACCAACTGATGCAAGCACTTGTTTGGCTTGACCCAGAGCGTGATACGCAACAAGTGCGAAAAATTGCCGACGAAATACTCAAACTTGAGAAGCCACTTGTCTGCGTCTGGAGCGGTCAGCAGCTGCGCCAGGGCAACTTCGACATTGATCACTGCTTCCCATTTGCAGCATGGCCCTGCGGCGACCTTTGGAATTTACTGCCGAGTGATCGAAAGATCAATCAAAAAGAGAAACGCGACAAACTAGTATCAGCAAAATCTCTCGAAATTGCTAAAGAGCGCATGCTTGAGTGGTGGCACATGGCATTTCTAGAAGAAACGGAGCCTAATCTGCAACGCCGCTTCATCAGCGAAGCCTCGGCCGCATTGCCTATTCAAAACGCCGAATCGTACAGTGGTGTATCGAGTGCCATATTCAATGGCGTGGCGATTAAGCGAGCTACATTAAAAAGTAACTTACAGCTAGACGATTGGGATTGTAAGTGATAATTACGGCCAGCAATCCATAATCGCGCTATCTCATTTAAAACAATAAATTGACGCAGAAATTTATAGCATCAACTGTTACTATCAATAGCTTTCCACGCAGCACCCAACTCGGCAACGGTTTGGTAGCGCTTATCTGGATCACGCTCTAAACAGCGCTGCACAATGGCCTCAAGTTCATCAGAGAACTTAACATCCTTGGCTACAGAACCCATGAGCGGAGGCTTGTCCCGCAACTTTTTCAGCATAGTCTCCATGGCGTCCCTGCCTCTCAGTGGTGCTGTGCCAGTAAGAATCTCAAAGACCATACAACCCAGCGAGTAAACTTCCGAGCGGCAATCAGCTTCCTCACCATTGCACTGCTCGGGGCTCATATAAAGCGGGCTACCAAAGATTTCACCTGGCTGAGTCAAAGTCTGCAGCAAAGCCGCGACTTCTTCGTTGGGTTTGTCGTTGGCCCAATCCATCGATTGCAACACTGCCACACTGGTGGGACAAAGCAAGCCAGTGGTGGCACAAGATTTGGCGATACCAAAGTCGACGATCTTAACTTGTGGTGGCACAGCGCCCGCAATCAACATGATATTGCTTGGCTTGATATCACGGTGCACGATGTTTGACTCATGGGCATAACTCAGCCCTGCGCAAACTTGCGAAAATATAGGTGCGAACTTTTCGATAGGCAGCCGCCCACTGGCTTCTATCATGTCGTCCAAATTCTCGCCCTGAAGATATTCCATCACCATGTATGGCTCAGATGCTTCAGTCAGTCCAAAATCAAAAACTTCAACAATGTTGGGATGCTGCAGACTGCTGGCCAATTGGGCCTCGCGCTCGAAGCGCATGACATTGGCGCTGTCGGCCTTGAGGTGCCGGTGCATAACCTTAACGGCATAGGTTGTCTTAGATTCGCGCTCAACCGCCCGAAATACTGTTCCCATGCCGCCAACACCAAGCTCATTGAGCAGCTTATAGCGGTCAGACAGATTCTTCAATTTAGCGCCAGTAGTGCCATCCAGTGTCGATTCGGCCCCCTCGGGTACCGTCAATAGCTTCTTGGTGCTCCCTGTATTCTCAATCATGATTTCTAGACTCTTCTGCGAACTTGCCAGACAGTTCATTATTCCCTGGAATTAGAACCCTCCCGGGGGCCGCTTGACAATCTTAAGCAATCCTAATGGTAATAAGACTGGCCACTGGGTACTTCTATGATGGGATGACGTGCATCCTGCAGCTCCCCACGAGGCCCTGTTACTAATGAAGCAAATTCTTGGAATTGCGCTTTTCTCAGCATTGCTAATCTTCGTCATCGGCCGTGGCGGCGGGGAAAGCAAGAGAGCGCTGGTTAATAGCTGTGATGTAATTGCCTTCGCCAACCTGCTGCGAATGGACCTCCCGGCCGCTAACGCCTGCTCAGTGGGCGGCAGCAACGTTCACTACGCCACAATCAACCTGGCCAGCGGTTCTGACATCAAGGGGCACATGCCCAAAAACCTGGCCATCAAATATCGCTATACCTGAAGCCAACCTTCTTACCACCCCGGGCGGGTGTTAGTCATGCTTAAGAAAGTAAACAACCAATATGTATTGGCCCACAGGTATTTTGGCCTGCTACAGCTAGAAGACGACCACGCCTTTTGGCCTACAGGCGACAATATGAGCCAAGTCGAATCCAAAAGCTCCTGGGAGATTTTCAAAGACATCGATAGAGTGGTAGACTCAATCGCGTCCAAGTAAAGTCATTATCTAGGGGAATATTATGAAGATCGTTGTGGCAATTGATGGCGAAGAAAGCGCCAAAAGCGCTCTCGATGAGATTGCAGCGCAAAAATATAGCAGCGAAACCCAAATTCACCTTGTACACGTTATCGTTCCAGGTTTTGCTGATGTCTCAACCCCCGGAATTCCCGATACTGTCGCTATAGAAAGAGCCGAAGAGAAGGGCGTTCTCGAGCAAATGGCCAAAGACCTCAAAGCCAAGCTCAATATCGATGCCACCGCTGAAATTCTCGAAGGCGAAGTAGCCCAGGCGATTGCCAGCGCATGCAAGAAGTACGGTGCCGACGAAGCCATTGTTCCCAGCCATGCCCGCCATGGTTTCAGCCGCTTGTGGTTTGGTAGCATCGCTGACGAAATCGTTGATGCTGCACCTTGTACAGTTGTCGTTCTAAAAATGTCTGAAAGCAAGGCTTAGTCAAAGGCTTTCCTTTCCAAGTTCAGCTATTTTGCTGTGGCCAGAACGCACTACTTAGTTTGGCGTTCTTTGGCGATCTGAGACTTGAGATACAGCACCGCTGCATTCAGCTGAGTGTCTTCGGGCGAACCGAAACGCGCGCCGGCAGGGAGCTTTACTTCAATGTCTGGCTTTAGGCCAATTCTGTTTTTGCTGCCATCTCCTAACCACTCTCCGCTAGGCGTTTCAGCCTTGAAATTTGTTACTTTCAAGGTACCGTTTAACGACGGAATAGGAATCAAGTTTTGACCAACACCTTTTCCAAGGGTTCGTGATCCGACTAGTACGGCATCGCCATTGTCTCGCAGGGCCGCCGCTACCATCTCAGAAGCTGAAGCAGAAAGCTCATTAACGAGCACAACCAAAGGCACATCAACCAAGTCAGGCAGTCGTGAGTATTGCGAAGTGCCACCGTTTTCGGTGGCAACGACTTCCGAGTTAACAGATAAGGCTAATCTGTGTTTGGTGAAAATCGGCTCTTTCAAAGGCGAATCTATACGCTCTGTGGTAGTTTGCAGCAAGCCAGCATCCATAAAAAGGGACGAGACCGCCATAGCATTTGGCAACGCTCCACCCAAATTGTCGCGCAGATCGAGCACTACGGCCTTGGCATTTTCATGTTTTCTCAAGGCGGTGTACAACTCTGGCGGTCCGCTGTTAGACATGAAGTTACGGAGCCTTACGTAGGCCACGTTATCACCTAAGTCTCTATCCTCCACTGCCGGATAATGCAATAGCGCTCGGGTTAGACGGATATCAAAAACTTGACCATCACGCTTTACTGTGAGTTCAACATCGGTGCCGGGCGCTCCCTTTATTCTAGCCACTGCAGCACCTACGTGCTCTGCATCAACCGGTTTCTTGTCTACAGCAATCACCTGGTCACCTATCTTAAGCCCTGCCTTCTTAGCAGGAGAGCCATCAAGAAGGCTAACTACACTAATAGGACCAACATCGCTCTGCGCCGATACAGCATCAGGCCGTAATAAAGTAGCTCCTACTCCACCTAAATTGCCCCGACTTTCAAGCTTCAGTGCATCCAACTCGGCCCGTTTCAGAAAGGCACTATGGTAGTCGAGACTTTTTATTTCTTGGTTAGCGAAATCAATTGCATCGTCAGAGTTCTTAATCTCACAGTTATGTTTGTTCTTCAACTCAACGAGATTGCCAACCAAAGAGGGGTCGTACACGTTGCGAGAGAAAACCTCTATAAGATTTTCATACTCGGGCGAACGAGGACACTTACTTATGTCTGTAATGCCATTGACTTCGAGCTGCCTTTCCATAGATCCATCCTTACAATAGGTTCTGTAGAACTTATAGACTGCCGAGAATCACTAGCTTAATACCGAGTAGAAACCAACATATGACCAATGCGTGACCGACCTGTGACCATTTAAGAAAGAGAAGAGGTCTGGGTACTTCAAAGACGCCTAAAGCCGACCTGCGGTTTACCCTGAAGTCTTATCCGCCTTTACCGTCTTATTTGCCAATTTGGCCGCTGCCATAATCGGTGAGTCTAGATTAAAGGAGCGCTGACTATGTCTCGCCAATGGATTTTCGGTGGTGTCACAATCGCAGTAATAGGCTCGCTATTTCTCAATAGAAGTTATGCCAGCCCGCAAGGCGACGGGCTTGCCCTTGCCAATCTACCTAAAGCAGAAAAAGGCACGGCGGAGCAAATAACTATGCACAAAAGTCAGGCTACAACCGATGTACTCGGTGGCAAAGACCGCTATTTGACCTACGTTAGCACTGACAAACCTATTTATAGGGCTGGCGAAAATGTCTATGTGCGGGGCATCTTATTGAGCGCCAATGGTCACAAACCAATTTCAGACACCCAGGGTGTCAATGCCACCATAGAAGTTACCGGACCAAAAGGTGACGTGGTGGCACGGGGCAACGTTAGCACCCAAGATAGCAGCTGGGGCTTTAGCTGGAAGGTTCCGGAAGGTCAGGCCGGCGGACAGTATTTACTCAAGGCGACCTATCCTTGGAATGGTCATGCACCAGCTGAAAGAAAATTCGATATTAGAGCCTACCGCGCACCACGGCTGAAATCGCAAATTACATTCTTGCGCGACGGCTATGGCCCCGGTGAGAAAGTCAACGCCACACTAGATGTCAAACGCGCAGAAGGCGGAGTGCCTGCTGGTGCGAAAGTATCGGTTACTGCAGTTGTCGACGGAGTCGCCATCAGTGGTGGCACAGCAAAAGTTGATAGCAGTGGTCTATGCTCAGTCAGTTTAGATTTACCCCACGACATTCCGCGGGGAGAAGGCACTCTCGCACTCATTATTGAAGATGGTGGAGTGGTCGAGACGGCCTCCAAGACCATACCAATTCTGCTGCAAACAGTTGATCTAAAAATGTATCCCGAAGGCGGCGATCTTATCGCTGGCTACCCCAATCGTCTCTATATTCAAGCCACTCTGCCCAATGGAAAACCTGCAGACCTAGCAGGAAAGCTCATTGCTAAAGGAAGCAACGGCAGCCTGAGCAATGTAACTGTGGCAGAATTTGCCACCGAGCATGAAGGTCGGGGACGCATTCAATTTACACCTGATGCCAACAAAGAATACTTCCTGGCAATCAATGAACCAGCCGGAATTAAGACAACTTTTCCATTGCCGCAAGCAAAAGCCGCTGGCGCATTAATCCGCGCTGAGCAGGATACCTTCGCCAAAGGTCAGCCAGTCACCGTACTGGTGGGCTCTAGCAACCAAAAGTTCAGTGTCACCCTGGCCAAGCGTGAGACTGTAATATCAGAGTGTCATGTCGATTTAAGCAAGCGCAACGATGTAAAACCTGGCTCTCTATTGCCAGTAACATTTACGGTGCCTGATGACGTTGAAGGGGTTTTGACTGCCACCATATGGAGTGACAAAGATGTGCCCCTGGCCGAGCGCTTGCTCTTCCGCGCACCACAGCACCCACTAAAAATCAGCATCAAAGCTGATAAGAAGAGCTACATTCCCGGAGACAAAGCCAAGCTTACGGTCAAAGCCACTGATGAAAACGACAAACCAGTTGCAGCAGTCGTTGGTGTAACTGTAACTGACGACAGTGTGCTTGAAATGATCGAGAAGCGCGAACAAGCTCCACGACTGCCGGTTATGGCATTTCTAGAACCGGAGGTCTCAGACCTGGCAGATGCTCATGTCTACCTCGACGACACTAACTCTAAAGCCGCACTAGCCACTGACCTGCTCTTAGGCACGCAAGGTTGGAGGCGCTTTGCCTTGATGAACCTGACTAAATTCGTTGAAGAGAATGGTGACAAAGCACGCCGGGTTGTAGCGCTAAAGATACAAGCGCAACACGAAGTGATGCGCGCCATGAAAGAAGACGGAATGATGCAGCTTGGTGTTCGTGGCATGGCCTTTGCTGCGCCGGGCATGGGTGGAGTGGTCCAAAAGGGCGCTATGCCGCTAGCAGCTCCAGCACCGCCGCAGGCAGGCATGGGTGGAGTGGTCCAGAAGGGCGCTATGCCACTAGCCCCCATGGCAGAGCCAGCCAACGATGAAAAACATGCAGGAAAAGATAGACAATTGGCGGAAGCTCCGCAAGACTTATCGAGTGTGGCTGCAAACAAAAACCTGCCACCATCACCAAGCGTGATCGCATTTGAGAAAAAAGCCAAAGTAGAATCTGATGCTACTCGCAATCAATTGCAAGCTGCCATGGGCAAGGCTGAAGTGCTGAATCGCCGAGGAAGAATTATGGGTGACGCAGACGCCATGTTCGACAACGAAGTTGCTGACAAGTTCATGGCCCAAAACGATCTGGTTATGGTGCGTGAGTTCGCTTACGAAGTACGCAAAGACAGAAACCCCACCGATCGCGTCGACTTTACTGAGACCCTATTCTGGAATAGCGGCGTAAAAACTGACGCCAAAACAGGCGAAGCAACCGTTAGCTTTGGTTTAAATGATAGTGTCAGCACTTTTAGAGTCTTTGCTGATGCTTACAGCGGTAGTGGCTCGCTTGGTGCCAGCAATATCGGTGTTGAGTCAGTGCAACCATTCTATGCCGAGCTTAAGATGCCATTAGAAGTAACAGCTGGCGACCACATTATGTTACCGGTAAGCATGATCAATGCCACCAGTAACGAACTCGTCAGCCCTGATATCTCTATCGATTTAAATGGTGAGTCCAGCGAAAATTCAAACGGAAGCTCAAGTGGAAGTTCTGCAAGTTCCGGGAGCAGTTCTGGAGCAAACTCAAAAGCGAAATTCAAACTGCTGCCCCTAGTTAAAAACGGCTCAGCCCTTAGCGCCGGAGGCAGAGTGCGCTACATCCAACCAATTGATGTAGACGCCCTGCAACTAGGCGCCACAAAATCTGGCGAAACAGCGTTTGGCGTGGGTACCTTCCCCTTAGTTCTCAATGCTAAATCTGGTCTTTTCCAAGACAAAATAACCAGAACCTTAAGCGTAAAACCCAAAGGCTTCCCTATTGAAAAATGTTTTGGTGGCATGATTGAGCCAGGCAAATCGGTGGTGCACACTATCACCATCCCCAAAGAAGTTATCGCCGGCAGTATCGCCTCCAATTCAGCAGTCTATCCAACGCCACTAGCCAATATGACAGAAGCGCTGCAAAGGCTGATTCAAGACCCCTGCGGCTGCTTTGAGCAGACCTGCTCGACCAGCTATCCATTGACTATGGCACAGCAATATTTCCTCTCTCACACCGGAGTCGACCCCAAACTTGTGGAAACCTCCCGCAAAAAGCTTGATACCGGCTACAAGATGTTGGTTGGCTTCTGGTGCCCAGACAAAGGCTACGAATGGTTTGGCGAAAATCCAGGCCACGAAGCGCTCACCGCGTTTGGCTTGATGCATTTCAGCGATATGGCTCAAGTGCGCGAAGTTGATAAGAACATGGTGGCCTCTACACGGGCCTGGCTCTTCAAACAAAAAGACGGCAAGGGCGGCTTCTCTCGCAAACGCCGAGCTCTGCACACCTGGATTGAAGACAAAGACTGCTCAAACGCATATATCTTGTGGTCGCTGCTTGAAACCGGACAACCTGCTGCTGATCTCAAGCCCGAAATTGACTCGCTCAAGAGTGCCGCTGCCTCAAGCCAAAATAGCTATGTGCTGGCACTTGCAGCCAATGCACTCTATCTATCAGACAATAAGGTCGAAGCTAAAAAGCTCATGGATAAACTAGCGGCTAAGCAAAAAGCAGACGGCAGCATTGGAGACGTTAAGAGTTCGATTGTGGGCAGCGAAGGCGAAGCCCTTGCTGTTGAAGGTGCGGCTCTAACATCATTGGCCTGGATGCGCGAACCAGCCTATGCCGGCAACGTCGAAAAATCAGTGAAGTTCTTGGCCGACTCATGCAAGGCCGGACGCTATGGCTCTACTCAATCAACAGTGCTGGCACTGCGCGCTATTGTTACCTACGACAAATTGCGCGCCAAACCAAAAGCACCAGGCAAGGTGCGCCTCTATGTTGACGGACAATCAATTGGTGATTGGGCTGACTTCACCCCTGCCACCACCGGTGCCATTAAGCTTCCTGACCTAAGTGAGCTACTCACACCTGGTGACCACAAACTAGAGCTGCGCATGGAAGGCGGCGCACCAATGCCGTACTCGATAGCAGTCAACTACAACGCTATCAAACCAGCCAGTTCAGACCACTGCAAACTTGATTTAAAAGTCTCGCTCGCTCAGACCAAACTGACAGAAGGTAATGCCACAGAAGCAAACGTTACTGTCATCAACAAAGAGAAGGCAGTGGTGCCAACTCCTGTGGCCATCATCGGCCTGCCTGGCGGCCTTGAACCACGGCATGATCAATTAAAAGAGCTGGTGAAGAAAGGCAAGATTGATGCTTACGAAGTGCGTGGTCGCGAAGTAGTGCTCTACTGGCGCACCCTAGATGCGGAAGCAAAGGTCGATATTCCATTGAGCCTAATTGCTGCAGTACCTGGCACCTACACTGGCCCAGCCAGCCGCGCCTATCTCTATTACACCGATGAGAATAAGCGATGGGTAGATGGATTGGCAGTGGAGATCACCGCGAAATAAGTCGCCACGCCCCTCTTTACATCAGAGCAAACTCAGGAAAGCATAGTGCCCTCTAGGTTATTCTTGCACTACACCTAGAGGGCCCATCGCATGCGCAAGACTTTTGCCACCTTAATTTCACTAGCACTGAGCGGCTGTTTTGCGGCCAACGGCGCACTGGCACTTGATTCTACAGATGCCAAAGATGCAAAAGACTCCAAACGACCACGGGTTGGTCTAGCACTTGGCGGTGGCGGCTCAAGAGGCTCAGCCCACGTAGGCGTTCTCAAAGTTTTACTCGAGGAAAATATTCCAATTGACTTGATTGCGGGCACAAGCATCGGCTCGGTGGTTGGTGGTTTCTATGCATCAGGCATGCCCATCGAAGATATCGCTCAGGTATTCGAAAAAAATACATTCACCAAAGAATTTGCGCCCATGCCAATTCTGCGCTTGATGCTTGAGCCAACAGCAATGACTTTAAGATTGTTTGGCTACCGCCCATACGACGGCCTCTACTATGGCTGGAAGTTCAGAAATTACGCAGACAAAGCTGTGGGCGATAAGAAAATCGAACAATTCAACATTCCTTATGCCGCCGTTGTCACCGACGTTGTGAGTGGCAAGAGCTGTCGTTTGACAGAAGGCGACCTTGGTGTTGCACTAACTGCCAGCACGGCTGTGCCAGAACTAAGAAAGCCTGTTCAAATAGGCGACCATCTCTACTGTGATGGTGGGGTGATCAATAACGTTCCTGTTAACCACGCCCGCGAAATGGGCGCTGATGTAGTTATCGCCGTAGACATTGACGAATATCTAAAAGATAGACCAATTAAAGACTTCCGCAAGCTGGGTTCGATGGCACGTCAGGCGCTGAGAATTCAACTAGCAACCTTTGATGGCCCAAGCGGCAAAAATGCAGATATTTTGATTCATCCTGATACCACTGGTATCAACCTCGTTTCTTTCAAAAAATCTGACGGCAAACGTGGTATCGATGCTGGTATCGCTGCGGCAAGAGCAGCCATGCCCGAAATTAAACGCAAATTGGCTATGGCTGGTATAACTCCAACGAAGCAGATTGACTCCGCAAAATAAGGCGCGGGAAAAAGCAATCTGGCTGTCAAACACGGCTTTTGAATAACAACACAGCAATAAGCTAGTGGCGTTATGATTAAGTCTTCCCCTTGACACAATCACTTTGCTTGATAGAATGGTTTCAAGGTCGCCATATTATTTTGGTGAATCTAGTTCCGAGTTCCCTCTCATCTCTTGAGGTAAAGGTCATGCATTCCCGAAGTACGTCGCACAGCAGTAGATCTCTCTAAGGGCCAACAGCCCCTGCTTTGTACTTGGGACAAATGATCTTACGGAACCACAAATTCTGCAGATTTTTTTTGTTTAATACAAACGCTTTGAAATATCGCCGCTGCGGTATGTCACGACGCATACACTAAACACTTAACGCCAAAGTAGGCTTGTCTTTGTCTTGCTGTGACTTGGCTTAGCCTCGCTGTGACTTGCTTTGACTGGTGTTGCAAACCAATATTGAATTCAATTGCGTGCAATCACATTCGGTTGCGTGCAGTTACATTCAATCACGCGTGCGCATCGAAACGCATCCCTTTAACTCGCTTGCAGCGGGTCACTTTGCTGCGAGCAATTGGAGAAATATATGTTTGCCAACTTGCAAAGATCGTTCGACCGAATTGGCGCAAAAGTCTCAATCACACTCGCAGTAGAAGAGATTTTACGCAACCGTAATCTGACCCAGATAGCACCTGCGCGCTTAAATATCATCGACAAAAAAGGAGAAGAGATTTTCGAGATATCAGTGCGCAAAGACCTGTTGACCAATCTTGAACTGTCAATAATCGAAGTGCGTCCTAAAGACAAGCACCTGCTTCTGCTATCTAGACAACTAGACAGTGAAGGCGCTGCCGTCAACAAAGATCACTTCCTTTGCGGTAGAGATGAACGTCATCTCTTTGTGGCTTCGGTAGAGGGAGTCTCTACCGTAGCCGCAGCCAAAGCCTCGCTTAAGCCCAAAGAAATACTGAACAAAGAAGTGGGCCTCAGCGAAGAAAAACGCAATCGTCGCAAGACCAAAGCGTTCAGGCGCCAAGGAGAATGGTTCTTCATACCGACATCACTGGCGGTGCCAGCCAACCTTGTACGCTCACAAGAGCCCCTTGTGCGCGGCACAGGCAGCAAAGCCCACATCGCTCAATACGCCTATCGCACCCAGGGCGAACCTGTGATGGTCAGCAGTCGATATCCGCAAGGATTGACAGAGCCTCAGTACAAAAGACTAATCAGCCGAGACAAGTCAGCAAAGAACCTCTACTGGTGGCAGATGGTAAGAAACGCTGGTGTATTTGTCAAAGGCACTATACGCCACCCAGATCACGCCACAATCGTGCTCGAAGACTGGCACCGGGTCTTAATGAATACTGAAGCAAACTCTGAAGCAGTTGCTTTTCTTGATTGATTGGCAACCACCAATGGAAACAGACATAACTAGAGCGAGCAATTTAAAAGACTCGAAATAGAACTAGAAAGAAAAGGCCATATATGAAAACGAAAATAATTGCTTCGGCCCAAAACTGGATTGAAGGCAGTGCTATTGAGCAGCTCAATCAGACAGCTATGCTGCCTGGTATGAGTGAGACAGTGGGCATGCCCGATCTCCACCCAGGTAAAGACACACCAATAGGTGCTGTCTTTGCCTGCCAGGGGCTCATTTATCCGCACCTGGTCGGAAACGACATCGGCTGCGGTATGGGCTTCTGGCAAACTAAACTACATAAGTCTCAGTGCAAACTCGACAGCTGGACAAAGAAACTAGGTGCCCTTGAACAAAGCAAGAACCAAGGCGAATACGACGAAATGCTTACCGCCATTGGCCTGGCACCGTCAAATTTCGATACATCATTAGGCACTATTGGTGGAGGCAATCATTTTGCCGAGCTACAGCGCCTGCAGTCTATAGTTGAGCCATCAGCCTCCGAAGCTATGGACCTCAGCAAAGACGCCCTCTATGTTTTAGTTCATAGCGGCTCCCGCGGATTGGGTGAGCACATCCTCAGAGGACACCAAAAACATTTTGGCAATGGTGCCCTCAAAGTTAGCTCAAGAGAAGGAGAAAATTACCTACAGCAACACAACAATGCGGTTAAGTGGGCCAGGCTAAACCGAGAAATCATTGCCGCTAAATTCATGGCTACTCTGGCGACCAAAGGCAAGCAGATTCTTGATGTTTGCCACAACTGCGTGCTTGCAGCCACCGCCACAATAGCCAATCCAGCAACAACAGATAATCCAGAAACAAGAGACACAAGCATCTGGCTGCACCGCAAAGGTGCCGCCCCATCGGATCAAGGACCGGTAATGATTCCTGGGTCGCGCGGTACTCTCAGCTATCTAGTTACGGCTCAGGGCGAACAGACTGAAAATCTAGCCACCCTGGCCCATGGTGCTGGTCGTAAATGGAAGCGCTCTGAATGCCGGGGCAAACTCGAAGGGCGCTATACAAAGGAAAGCTTGAAACGTACCGAGATTGGTGGACGAGTAATCTGTGAAGACCGCGCGCTACTCTACGAAGAAGCGCCCCAGGCCTACAAAGATATAGACGTTGTTGTCAGTGACCTGGTGGACGCCGGTCTAATCAAGGTGATTGCAACTTTCGCCCCGGTCATTACTTACAAAACTGGAGCAATAAGAAGATGATTTGGTTACAAATAAGCGCGGGCTTAGGCCCCGATGAGTGCTGCTTGGTGGTGGCCAAAGTAGCAAAACTAATTTCCGCAGAAGCGCGACTGAAGCAAACAGAACTGCAACTTATCGAAAAAGTAGACGGCACGAGAAGCGAAACTTTCCAATCGATACTATTTGCCATTGCAGCAGAGGAAGCGCCAACATGGCTAAATGATTGGATAGGAACAGTAAAGTGGATTGGCAATAGCCCATACAGGCCGAACCATCGGCGCAAAAACTGGTTTGTTAGCGTACAGCTATTAGAGCCACCATTAGCGGTGAACTTCCACTTAAAAGATCTGCGTATAGAGACCTGCCGCGCCTCCGGCCCAGGAGGGCAACATGTGAACAAGACCGAATCATCGGTAAGAGCCACTCATATTCCCACTGGGCTTGTAGCGGTCAGTCAAGATGAACGCTCCCAGGCAGGCAACCGCAAGCTAGCAATAGAGCGCCTTAAGCGCAAGCTACAGCTTGCAAACGAAGGTGAACAAGCTGATGTTCGCAAGAAACTGCAGCAACAACACACCAACTTAGAGAGGGGCAACGCCATAAAGATTCTTACTGATGAAAAATTTTACGGATACGAGTTTGAGCCCGACGGCTAAAAGCGAGCTTTCAATTCATATAGAGTGGAGTGAGGATTCTCCTCGCACTTACCTCGACCTTGCTTAACTGGTTCAAGAATAGCTGTGAGACCTTGGGCTTCAATCGCCTCAACCACACGCAAGACCTCATAAGGAGAGGGATAATTTAACTGAGGATAGGCAAAATTACGATAGTACGCACGGCAATCAATTATTACCGTGCTTTCGCCCCGATTGGATGCCTCTCTCACCATATCTGGCAAAACAGCAAGGGCCTCATCGTGCCGCTGAATGGTGGCTTGCTCGAAGGAGTCTATGCGTCCATCGACATAAGGCGTCATGGCAATTTCTGAACAATGAAGCGCTCCCAACCCTAAACATTCTGCGATAGCTGAGGCACCAACCGCTCTCGTCGGCGACTCTATACAACTAGGTGAATTAGTGCTATTGCCGAGATTGTTGCTTGAGTTGTTGCTTGGGATGTTCCTTGAGTTGTTGCTTGGGTCGTTGCTTGGGTTGTTCCTTGAATGGCTGCAGTCATTGCCTGTGCTCACAAATCTGTAGCTTGCATGAATCTCGGTTTGCATAGTAGAACCTCAAGAAAAAGAAGAGCGCATCGGTCTCATGCAACTAACTTAGAGGCAATGTCAAACCAATTGGTGACGAAATAGGGACCGAACTGTGACGAGCTTGCCTGGATTTCTCAGTTCTGTCTCAGCACACTCCACTCTTTGGCACCGTCTTGCAGGCCTCTATAGCCTTTGCCAGTGAAACTGCCGTTCATGTTGCCGTATACATTAGTCACTCGCAATTGACGGGCAGAAGCTCTCATCTCAGCAACCCAAGCGGGTTCATCAGCGGCAGCTTCAGGTAGTTGAATAGGCGGAATTGTCACTGTACCAGTCACAGTCAGGGCAATTTTGGCAGTAATCATATCAATGTCGCCGGTCATGGCGAGTTTTGTCGTTGCCACCACCCCAGCGGTATCTGTGACATTGTTGAAAGTTCCAGTCGCTTTGGTGCCCGTCACAGTGATAACTAGATGACCCTGACCGCCCATTGTGCCAACAAAAGTGCCCTGCATGTCTGTGATTTCTTTTATTGCGGCATCCAATTCGCTCATGCCATCGCGCTCTAAGACTCGCACAAGGCGATCAACCAATGCCGTAGCTCGGGGCAGTCCTTTTGCGGTTAGCTTAGCAATGACTGTCTCGCGAAGCTTGAGCTCATTGTCAGTCGACTTCTCACGGGCGACTTGTTCTTCCTTATTAGCCTCTTTTCTAATTTCTCTCTTCTTTCTGTCCCGCGCTGCCTTTGCTCTGGCCTCCGCCGCTTGCGCCGCAGCTAACTTTGCTGCTTTCTTACCTTCCAAAATTTTATTGAGGCGCTTAGCTTCACTAAAATCTCCTTGCAATACTCTATCGGCGGCGCGCTGCGCACCAAGTGTAGAGGCGCCTTTTTCAAGCAGCTTATCGCGCACAACTTTGGCGCGCTCCTCATTGGTCTTCTTCTCATTTTGAGTGTTCTTAAGCCAATCATAGGCAGCCTTGCCAGCGCCGGCGCCTTCGCCGATTGCTGTGCCCAGCTGTGTACCGCTTTGTTTGGCAGCATCATAAGTAATGGCCTTACCAGCTCCCCACAGGCCGCCTACAACAGCCTTAGACTTCATCACGAAATAGGGCGTCCAGTCTTTGCCTGAAATTTTCCCAGAGGCAATGTCTGCTTTATATTGATCGTAAGCTTCTTTACCGGCCTTCTCGCCAACATCAGCCGCCGCACCAAAACCAAGGCCATGCCAGACCGTACGCGCTGCTAACTCAGCCTGTTCTTTTGTCCAGCCAAGCGCGCCACCAGGCTCACCCTTCTTCTTGGCTTCCATTTCTTGTACCGCAGTGTTGTAGCCTTGATAAATTCCGTACAAGCCAAGACCAAATCCAGCAACTTTCATTAGACCGCTACCAGCAGACGGCTTTACCTCGCCCTCGGTTGCCACAGCTGTTGAAGAACCAGTAGCTTTGGTCGAAGATGTTGCACTGCCACCGGTTTTGTTTGTGCCTCCGGGCGCAACCTCCTTAACAGCATCAATCTTGGTTCGATAATCTGCTAATTCTTTGCGCAACTGATCGGCCTGAGCGGTTTGCCCTTGAGCCTTCAAATCTGCAATTTTAGTTTCAATTTGCTTGACCTCTGCCGCAGCTCTTTGATTAGCTTTAGCTTCAGCTGCGTTCAAAATATCCCTAGTCACAGCCTGCAATTTGGCCGCTTCATCAGCACTGGCAATCGGTGTCTGGCGACTCTTAATTTCAGCAAGTCGATCAAGAATCTTCTCAGGATTTTTTATACCATTCTGCCTGGCAATGTCAGTGACAGTTTGCCCATCTAGATTCGTCTGCGTAGCTGCCTTCAGTGCACCTTTGGCCATAGCCTGCCCATCAGGCGAGCCACCTACAAGAGTCTCGGGCGCTGCGCTCAAACCGTGGTTAGCCTTTTTGGCGTGATCAAACGTAGCGATATTATCTTTCAATACCGGTGACTTAATAGCACCACCGGTCTCTGATACGTAAGTCTCTCCATGAGCCGCGCCCATTTTCACTTGCGCCTGGTGTCCAGCACTGCCGATGCGGTCAGTCCCTGGTGCAGCATTGACAGTCATGCCAAATTCCGGCGCTGTTTCGAGCACTCCACCAGTCATCTTAACGCGACCACCATCGGGAGCCTTAACGCCCATTTCGTTGAGAATCTTTCCAACTTTCTCAGTGGTGCGATAGCCGCCACCAGCATCGAAGTCACTAGTCATGCCACTATGACTTGAGCTAGTCACAGCGGTGCCGGCTGTCTGACGCACACTATTGCTAGCACTGGCTGTGCCGCCCATTACATCGCGATTAGCCTGCCGCATGACGCCTTCGTGCACAACTTGCCTATCTACAGCAATACGCTTACTGGAGGTGCGGTGAGCAGCTTCTTCAGCAGCAATCTTGGCGGCCTTGTCTGCTCCTTCGGGCATTCTCTCAATTTGTTTTGTTGCAGTGTTATGACGTGCAACCTCAGTTTTCCAATCTGAATCAACCCTAGCCCATTTCTGCTTAAGATCTGCCACCACTTGCTGCCTGGCTGTCTGCTGCTGCAGAGAGTAGTTTTTCAGCGCCTCCTGATGGCGCTGAATCTCCTGCCTCAATTGAGCGTTGCGCTGCTCACCAGAGGGAAGCTGCTCTAAAGCTTTCTTCTTCTGAAGAAACGCCTCTTGCTCTTTATTGCGAGCACCATTAATGGTGTAAAAATCCATAGATTGAGCCAAGGCAACATTATTGAAGCAACTTGAAATGGTCAATAGCATAAGGATTTTTTTCATGGTTTATTACTTTCCAATTCACGGATCAGATTGGCTAAATAGAAGCATTCAGAGGCATCAGCTTGTTCGCAATTAACAAGGTCCCGTGCCTTTGCCAACGCGGCCTTCCTATCACCAAGGTAATTGAGCATAAGCACTTCACCCACACCAAAAGCTGTTATCTCAGGGTTTGCCTCATACTGCTCTTGAAAGAAATCCAGACCACGTAAACCTTCATCGTTTGTAGCATAGACTGCGCAAAGGGGGCCGACGGCGTAAGTCGCAGTGGCAGCAGGGTCCGCCTCAAGAGCACACTCCAGCGCCGAAATGGCCTCCATTCCTCGGTTCTGCGCAGCCATCATCAAGCCCAACTCTAGCCACGCCGCACCATATTCAGGGTCAATCTCAACTGCCTGACTCAACATCTTCTCTGCCATTGGCAAAGCCCTGGCATCTTGCGCACTCAACTTCTCATACAGTAAACCAGCCAAGAACCAATGCGCCGCATTTCGCGGTTCTAAAGTCGTAGCCGCAAGAGCATTACCTACAGCGGCCTCAAGTGCCGCCTTAGTGACCTGACTATTGCTCAGTACAGCAAAAGCCTTGTCGTGCTGCTCGCAGGCAAGCCGCTTCTGCTCAGTATTTGGAGAAGCTGATACTGGCTTGCTGATTGCCGTACCAACTTGAGCAGGCTTTCCGACCCGAGCATGATTACTAGCCTTACTTACGGAGCGACTAGAAGTTTCGGCCCTAACCCCAATCGCGCAGCTTGGGATAATAAGCAGTGCCAGTACTCCTATCGCCAGTACTCCGATTGCTAGTAATCCTTTTGCTAGTAGTCCTAATGCCAGTAGTTCTTTTAGGTGCAGACGCAGCCGAAGCGACCATCTAACGAGTATCAACCGACTAGCGCTTAACCGTAAACACGAGCGCAGGATATGTAGCAATGACAATTCCTCATAGTGAATACCAAGCATAAGACCTGACAGAGATAGCACTGTCAGTATCCACCTTATTGGCCTTATCAGAATCCCTCGCAAGAGCGATTACTAGAAAGTGAGTGTTGAGCTAGAGAGCTTACTCCTCAAAGAAATACTTAATCCTTTCGATGGATAGTATTCAAGGACGTGGAGACGGAGCCTAGCGACCAAATTCGGCAACCTTCTATGCGACCAAAGTGCATCAAGACGGTAATGCCGGTGCAAGCAATGAACGAGACCTGATAGGATCAAACGATAACTTAAGGTCAGAGGAAACCCCAATTAAGCACTTACCCATCGATGATGTCCTGCCAGAGGTGATCTCAAACCTCGCCAACTCTGACACCGGTGCGTTGGTACTTATAGCAGCTCCTGGCGCCGGAAAAACTACTCGTGTGCCTCCAGCCGTGCTTGATGCAGGTTTAGCCGAACTCAATAGCGGCAGCCAGCAGAGAGCAGGGCAAGGCAATGAAAGCGAATCGGTTCGCCCAGGACAAATAATAGTGCTACAACCGCGAAGGGTCGCAGCTAGAGCCGCGGCAACGCGTATTTCAGACGAACGCGGCACAAAGCTTGGTGAAGAAATTGGCTATCAAGTTCGTCACGAGAGCAAAGTATCGGCGCGCACTCGCATAGTTATTTGTACAGAAGGTGTTTTTCTCAGAAAGTTGCAAAAAGACCCAATGCTGGAAAACATAGCAGTAGTGATCTTCGATGAATTTCACGAGCGCAATCTTGACAGCGATCTGGCTCTGGCATTAGTGCGACAAGTTCGCAACGAACTGCGCCCCGACTTAAAAATAATAGTGATGTCGGCCACCCTCGACGCCGAACCAGTCAGCCGTTATCTATCAAACTGTCCAGTACTACAGAGCCCCGGCCGCACTTATCCTGTCAACATAGAATACCTGGCATCGCAGCCCGCAGCATCGAACATTGAACAGACTGTGAGCGATGGCGTCAAGAAAATGCTGGCAAAGAGCAATGGACATATACTCGCTTTTCTACCAGGCGTAGGGGAAATTCGCAAAACCCTGGAGTTGTTAGAAGCAATTGCCGAGCGCGAGAATCTTTTGCTGCTCCCTCTATATGGCGACTTGCCACTGGAAGAACAGCAGCGAGTGCTAAATGCATCAAGTCAGCGCAAAGTGGTGCTTGCCACCAACATCGCCGAAACGTCTCTCACCATAGACGGCATCTCAGCCGTTGTCGACAGCGGCATGGCCCGGGTAAACAGACTAGACCCAAGACTAGGTCTTAATCGTCTCGGATTGGAGAGAATTTCGCAAGCATCGGCAGACCAAAGAGCTGGCCGAGCCGGTCGCACTGCCAGTGGTGACTGTCTCAGGCTCTGGACCGAACGCGAGCATAAAGCTATGGCAGCATTTAGCCCGCCTGAAATAGAAAGGGTTGACTTGTCAGAATGCGCACTACAGCTACTTGCCTGGGGCGAAAAAGATTTGCAATCTTTCGCCTGGTTCCAGGCACCACCACCCGCTAGTCTCAACCGCGCCCTTGAATTACTAGATCGGCTTGATGCCATAGAAAATGGCAGACTGACAGAGCTTGGCCGCAAGATGGCTCAACTGCCACTGCAACCAAGACTGGCTAGGTTGCTGGTTGAAGGAGCTGAGTCAGGTCAAATCAAAGACACCGCTTTGTGCGCAGCATTACTTTCAGAGAGAGATCCCCTCAAGCGCTCGGCAGAAAATACAGGAGCCAAGCACAAGTCAGAATCAGATGTAATGGATAGAGTGTGGGCGCTAAACGAATTTGCAGAGCAAGGGCACAAACATTCGTTTGCTGGCGAGTTAATGGTCAATCCGGCTAAGCAAATTCTACGTGCCGCCGAGCAATTGACAAAACTAATAGGTGAGTTCAAATCTAACGATTCAGAAAGAAAGAATCATCAAAGAGAAAGCAGCGGCAAAGACCAGGCAAACAAAGCCAACAAGTTAGACGAGAAGAAGGCCGAAGAAGCAGTCATGCGCGCCATTATGGTAGCCTTTGTCGATCGCATATGCAGACGCCGAGAACCTGGTGGCAAAACCGCAGTTATGGTTGGCGGTCGTGGCGTTCGATTGGCAATCGACTCGGCAGTAACGGATGCAGAATTATTTGTTGCTGTTGAACTGCTTGAAACCGGCCAATCTGACGCAACCGTGAGACAAGCATCTGCCATAGACAAAAGCTGGCTGCCTAAGTCGCATCTAGCTACAAGCGTCGACGTCTTTTACGATAGCGCGCGAGAGAAAGTGGTGGCATCAAAATGCACTCGCTTCTGCGACCTAATAATTGAAGAAACAGTTTCGGCCCTACCGACAGATATTGACCCTGGAGAAATACTGGCCAAGGCACTGAGCGCTGCAAATATTGATCTTGCCGCACTTGTAGATGATCAAGCAAAGCAATATCTCGCTCGCATCAACTGCCTGCGCGACAACATGCCAGAGCTTGAGCTGCCGCAGTTTTCGAGCGAACCCTGGCGAGAATTGTTGCCACTTTGGTGCATGGGTGCAAGCAGCCTTACCGAACTAAAGTCAAACTCTTTCATTGCCATTCTGCAATCACAACTAACCCACGAACAATTGACCGCAATAGAACAAGAAGCACCAGCGCAAATAGCGGTGCCTAGCGGAAATCAAATCAAACTAATCTACGAGAATGGCAAGGCACCAGTACTAGCAGTGCGCATCCAAGAGCTGTTCGGCATGACCGAAACACCTAGAATAGCAAGAGCAAGGCAGCCGGTGCTCATGCATTTGCTGGCACCAAATTATAGAGTGCAGCAAATCACACCAGATCTCGCGAGCTTCTGGAAAAACACCTACGGTGAAGTAAAAAAAGATCTCAAAGCCCGCTATCCCAAACATTCATGGCCAGACAACCCACTTACTGCACAGGCAGAAAGCCGACCGAAGAGAAAGGCTTAAGGGCAAAATTAGGGTACATAGGTGAGTCTCTTTGCCCAGCGAATAGTCTGCAATGCCTTTTTAACGTCACCAATGTGCTTCTTGTATTCAGCGGCTGGAGCTCGAAATGAAATTTCAGCTGTAACCCAGATATCTGAATCATCTGGATTGTGAAGAAACTCAAGCTCATAAATATCGGTGCCGTCGAATCGACCTGACTTTACTAGAACGTGCTTGCCATTGAGAATTTCAACACGAACATCGGTAAAAAAATCTTGAACTGCAAGCGACTCTAGCTCAGAGCGCGGAACAACATGAGGCTCGCTCAGAATAACAGACTTGAAGTGCGAGTTTTCCCTCAAATACACCCCAGGGCTAGAGAAACCAAGTTCAACTTTGCTATGTGACTTCAAGGTCAAAGGAATGTTGTAACCAGGATGCGATGCATACTCTAGCCGCTGATACATCCATTTGCCCGGTGGCAATTTCATGAATACCATCGGCAAATTTTCAAGAATAGCTGGCATTTCCTTTACTTCAACCGGTGGGTAATCTGCCACAGACGATCTCCGAGCAGGCGGAGGATAAGGAAACTTTTTCGCAAGCAAAAGCGACGGCGACTGTTTTGCGACATAGCGAAACTCAACTCTATCGACGGGCAAATCCACTAGCTTGGGTGGCTCAACGTACATAACTTCTCAACCTTCTTGCCAGAAATCAAAATTAGGGATGCCACCTGTATTATTACAGAAAAGCACAAATCGAAAATCGCTATTGCGTTTTCTTTTGCTCGTGGTATATTGAAAAAACGGTCGTGCAATTCGTTGCACAATCTTTTGTTCGCGGGATTGGCACATTGGTTGTGCTCTAGCCTTCCAAGCTAGCTAAAAGAGTTCGATTCTCTTATTCCGCTCCATTTTCAGGTGAATAAAGTGAACTGCATGATAGGGATTATGAAACGGAATAGTGATAGAGGCAATTGCTCTGTCATTCGTTTTGTCACACCTATTATGAGATCAAATCACCATGTTATTTTTACAACCAGCACTGCCCGAGCGACGTCCACCAGCGCCTAATGCCTGGGGTCTTAGTTTAGTCAGCAAAACTCTCGGTTTGCACCCGAAAGTAGAGGGTGCAAAGCCCTCAGACTCCACCATTTTTCAATTGAATATTTGCCCATGTAGCTCAAAAGCAGAGCGGTCGCCTTGTAAGCGACAGGTAGCGGGAGCATTACCACGCCTTGGGCTCCATTTCTCTGCTGCACCAGCAGAGGCTATTGCTGCGCTAATCGCAGCGATATACGCGCACGTGGTCTACTGGATGGGCAACGTTCCTCTAAAGCGTTTAAAGCAAGTTCGATTCTTGCCGTGCGTGTGGTGCGCTATAGCTCAGTTGGTAGAGCGTCCGCCCGTTAAGTGGATTGTCCCTGGTTCGAGCCCAGGTAGCGCAGCCATTTTCCACTATCGTCTAACAGTAAGACATTCAGCTCATGACTGGAGTGATGTTGGTGCAAATCCAGCTAGTGGAACCATTTTTCGAAGATGCAATTTATTTTGCAAAATTACATTCAGAAAATATTTCGCGCTTTTTTGTAGGTGTGTTATGCTGAAAACAGTTGAAAAGTACAGGAAATTATTTCCAATGAAAGTGGTTCTCCAACATTCAGATAGACAGATGAGTGGCTCCCAGCCTTGCTGGTCGCCCTCAGATGCCGGCGCAAATACATGCGCGAATATCTGCCTATTGAATGTCTCAGGAGCACTTAGAAATGAAACCTCAACAAATATTAGTCCACGAATTATATAGCCGGATTAAATGGCCGTGTAGTTTAGTGGTAAAACAAGCTCCCGATAAGAGTTGTAGCGATTGTTCGATTCAATCCTCGGCCACCATTTTTTCATTGCGTTTGTAGAAAGCTCTGTGTACTTAGCCAAGATAGCAAGGCAACTGATTGCAAACCAGTCATGCGATGGTGCAAATCCATCAGTACACTTTATATACCGGTGTCGTCTAACGGTTTAGGACGCTCCCCTGTCACGGGAGTAATGCGGATTCGAATTCCGTCACTGGTGCCAATTTATGGAGACGATCCGGCTAGATGAGGAGCTTGTCTTGAAAACAAGTGCCCGACAGGGTTGTAGGTGCGAGTCCATACCGTCTCCTCCATTTTGGAACAGTGGCCCATGGGGGCAAACTCTTTGCTAGAGAGTCAGGCCAATAGCCTAGTAGGTTCGATTCCTACCTGTTCCGAATTTTACAATTGAGACAGCAACTGTCTTGCGCGCGGATGCACTTGCTCATTTTCCTTCTGCACGTGCACTTTTAGATCGGCAATGACTGAAGCAAGACCAGCAACAAATTGATGACAAATTCCATCAGCTCGATCTTCATCGGCTGCAATAGACTTCACCACTGCCAGTATCGCTTCAAAAGCTTTACCAGAATTCTCATGCTCGCTTTCCATCTCGACAAGGCGCTCAAGCAAGTTAGGCCCTGCAGTCACTTCGTCAATTGATTGACTACCGACTTCAATATTTTCAAGTTTAAGGCAAGCGGGAAAGAGAAACTGCTCTTCGTCACCGAGATGAATCTCAATTTTAGATTTCACTTTCTTGAAGGTCTCAAATGCTTCACACAACTTCTGATTCTGAGCACCAAATTCAGAGGTTATTTCACCCAGCAGCAACTCAAGGCGAGGAAGCTCTCTGCGCAAAAGAACATGATGCTCAGTCAGAATATTCTGAATCAGATCTTTAAGACTCATAGCCACGATATGCTTCTCCAAATGCAAGATTGCAGGTGAAGCGCTAGTTTAGCACTACTGAGATTGTAAAATTTCGGCGGAGTAGGATTTGAACCTACGCGCTTGTTACAGTCCTGCTCTACAGGCAGGCGCAATCGACCCCTCTGCCATCCGCCGATGGATGTTCACGTTCATGAGCATGTGAATTCCCATACACATGAGCGCGTCAGTAATCACGAACACAAGTTCGTGAAATAATAAACGCGAATTCGCGCTCCTCTATAGCGGCACCATACTTAGCGCCACATGTATTTGCCTAACGGCACACAATTAGAGCCAGACAGTCGTCATAAGCGGATATTCTAAAAAAAATCTATTTGAACAACACACGCACGACGACCAACGCCTAGCCTCAATATGAGCGGCGCCGATAAGTGCTTAATGATAGTGTCATTTGCTTGTTCATATGACGACATTACCATGAGCGGAACAAGATCGCAAGAGTACAAAAATCATTTCTTCTCACTCGGCTTAGACGAAGGGGACGAAGATCCAATCTGCAACTGATCATCAAACTTCAAAGCAGCTTCTTCACCAACTCTGGCAACCAGCTTGGCGCGAGACGACTTGTATTCTGACTGCATAGCCTTAAGGCGCTCAAACTGATCAATAGTCAGTTTCCCTCTCTCCTCACTCGAGCTATCCTTGATGCCCCGAAGTGATTGGAGCCTTTGCATTGCGCGGAAATTTCGCACATAGCTAGCGAAAAAGTCAGCTTCAACCCTGACCATTTGATAAAGCGAAATCATCTCCGCCTGGGAACTCATTGCAGCCGCTCTTTCAGCCCGCGAAATCGACCTCGCCGGCGCAAGAATACTTACAGAATTACAGGTAAGAGTTTTGGCACGACCAACTCTAAGATAGCTTGGCCTCGCATCATTCAACACCGGATAGGTCGGCTCAAAATTAGGATCGGTAAGCGCCATAGTAGACTGACCAGACCCCGAGCGTTGCCCTCCGCCCACATCCACCGGGTATGGATTCGCTAAAAAATCAGCAATCTTATCGTCAGCCCAGCCACGCTTCTTCAACTTCTCAACAACCAATAAGAGTTGAGGAGAGCTTTTGGTATAAGTCTGCCAGAGTTCAGCAAGAGTTTTTTGCTCATGAGGTAGGCTCCCTGCGCTTTTCACTTCGGAACTTGCATCAGAACTTGCATTGGAATGAACACTATCAACTTTGCCTGTGGATTCACTGGCTATTGAACTCTCCCCAGCCAGAGCAAAGATAAAGACAAGGCTTCCCCAAGCAGCCGTAAGCAATCGGCAAGACCGGGAAACAGTAGCTATCGTCAAGTTAAGAAGCATTAGTGCATTGTACACCGAGGCATTAATAGATAGTAGAAATAGCCCGAATTCTATCCGATATGATACCGGCTCGAGCCTGGCTTACGGCATCAGGCAAAAGGTGCATGCTGAGCGCATCAACGAAATCTGGATCGCTCAGAAAATTGGCGAAGCAATGACAAATATACATCTGGGGCCGCTGGATCAGTTAGCAAAAGCCCAACCACTGCACCACCGGTAAACACGACCAACGAATTCAAACTGGAAAGGCGACGAGCCACCAACTCTATGCTTTTCAAATGAGAACTACGTCTTTGCATTTCTTCTCCTCAAGCGCTGGTGCAATTGCTCGGCAGCCAGCTTACGTTCACGAGCACGGCCGTCACGTATGGCGTCGACAAGCGCCAAAAGCTCATACAGTGCCCTGTCTATCCGCGCAGCCTTGGGCACTGAACTGTACAACGGTGAAAGCTGATAGCCGCGAGCCATCCCTTCCGGATCGGGCCACACAGGAGGCTGCTCGTTCACAGAAGCAGTTATAAGACCATCCAATGGAGGCGCCGCGTATGCAGTCAAGGTCCCTCTAGTTACGGAGCCTCGTTCAGAAGGGAAAGCATACTGAACCCCGTGAACTAAAAACTCCTCGAGCGCCTGCGCTCTTGGTCTCTTCTGGACAGGGTCGAACAAATGAGCGCGCGTTGCGCGATCTAAGGCGTTGTGAACTTCCCCAACGCTTATGAATAGCTCCTGCGCAAGACCACGATAAGACCAATCAGCGCCATCAAGTGCAGTGATTTTCAGCAAAACTACTATATCTTGGGGCTTTAACTGCATTTCAACCTCCATCTGTTCACAATTCATGAACTATGAACATTCTATAGTCAAACCCTCAAAAAAAGCAAGGAGGGCATAAGCAGCAAAGACAGACAATACAGCAGAATTCGTGGGCTCGATGATTGCCAAAGTTGAAGTAATAACCGGTTGTATCAACTTCCAGATAGCGTTGATTTAACCAGCTTGTAAATTGGGCAAGCCCTCGCGAATGACGCCTGGGAGCCACAGCAAGCATTCGGAGATACTGCAATTCACCTAAGTCGAAGGTTAATAGCAATGCAATACAAAGAAATTGCCCGCTTTGTTAGTTGGTCCAATATCTGTATTCTTGCAAATTCTCAGCAGAGTTCATTCAAAGACAACCGTTACCACCAATCAATACGCTTAGCGCCTCTTTCGTACTGCCAAAGACAACCTGACTAGTATGAGCCACAGGGTCAATTTTTCTCACCTTATTTTGGGGAGAATCACTAGCCCAATCAGAAGTATGGTCCTCCGAATCGGAGTCGCCAAGACCGGGCTCCAGATCTACGGCCAAATACGTGCCATCAGGAAAATCGAAGAAAACCAGCCATTTCCGGTTATCAGTGCAGGTGACTTCGCGCTCGGCCTCTCTCTCTCGCTCCAAATAATCCTCAAGACTTAGGCCATCCGCAAGGCCCTTCTGCCTTAATACTTCCATTTCGTTAGCATAGTAGTCAGTTTGCCCGGGCAAACAAACGCGCTCACATTTAGCAATCGAACGAAATTCTCCAGCCGATGGCGCACTATATTTAATACCATCACATTTTCGATAAAAAGTACTGAGTTCGCCAGGCAGAGGCATGCCACCGAAACTAGCGCGGTTGCTCAAGCGCTGCAATTCCTTCTCGAACTCTGCGTGCTCTAATGGGGGAGCGACATTACAATTCTTGCTCAGAGAGGCAAGCAAACCGTCTATCCCTCCAAGATTTCGCACAGCCCAGCCAAGCTTTGGTCGAATCGTCTGGTTTTCGCCAACTTGCTCAATACCAACAAAGCCACCAACTAGCTGCATGTTCTTAGATCTCGAGCCTTCGTTAAACTTGAAAGGCACTAGCGAAAGACCGCTAGGAAGACTAGTCGATATTAGACCTGGAACATTAAATAACAAGCCATAGCCAGTGGCAGGCTCGGCCTCTGGCTCAATAACGAAAGGCTCATTCAGTAGGGGATTAGCAACGGTGAAAGAGCCGGTCTGATAGTGCCGAATGTAAGGAATCAGGCGAGCAATCCAACCATTTATGCGGTCCCAGCCGTAAGCTTTCTTCAGTTTATAGATGTTTTGCCAGTACTGTAAATCAATATCTCCGTCAGCAGCACGCACAAAATGATCAAGAATGGGGCGTAAACTAGAAAGCCACCAATCCATTTCGAAGTGCGCCAATATCTCAATCTTCTCTCTCAGGTTCCGCCAATCACCTACTGAGCCCTCTAAGGTAATTGAAGGGATTCCACAGATACAAGTAACCACATACTCAAAGTAGGCTTCATAAGCATCGAGTATTGTAATGGCGCAGACAGTTCGCTCAAGAGGTCCAGTGGTACTAAAGTCAGCCATGAGCTGGTCATAGGTTTCGCCGATATTATCCTTTAGAGCCGACCCCAAATTGTCTATCAGACCCTGCCAATCACTCTCCGGCGAGTCTGGGTCAAATTCAGAAACACCAATGGCAACTATCGCCTTGCCTTCATGAGCAACCAGCCTTTTGCGCAAACGCTCGGGATTGTTGTGAACATGCTGAGCAACGCCTTGCATGATAGTTATCCAGAGCATGTCGGGAGACAAAGAAAGAGGCCGATGCTCGGCAAATGCAATGTGTACCGCTTCGATAAGGGCGTGATTGGTAATCTGACGAACAGTATTAGAATTGTATCCAGAGCAACTGAGAATAGGCTGACAGCCATCGCCTTCTGACTGAAGCAGCAGAGCATTAATTCCCTCATGGGTCTTCCAGGTTGCCATAGAATTCGTTACCGCAGCCACATCGTGAACTGGAAACGTAATAAACCGGTCGCTTACTCTGGTGGTTATCATTTTTCTACCTAAACTGAAGATACGATAGATAGACTCCAATACCTTATGCCACACCGCAGCGACAACTCCACCATTTGCCGAAACAACATGAAAGCCCGGCAAAACGAAGCGCGGACAATACTGCCCGCGCCCGTGTTGCACATACTCGTGCAAATTTAAGCAACTGACCCGCTAGTTAAATTGGCATCCTTCTTGCAGTGCCTGGATAAACATGTTGAGAACACTTGGTGTAGCTACACCAATAAATATTGCGATCGCAGCAGCAATTAATCTTCCTCTCCTTGTGTAAAATGCAGAGCGACCTTGCATCAAGGTAACAAGCACAGTAATGCTTCCCCAGCCCAGTCCGAGTATCTCGATGGCATTGGCAATAATATTTGCCGTAGCCTCAGCGTTAGCAAGATTGTTAACCCTAACCGTACCGGCAGTATTTACTCCATTCACAACAACGGCACCGGCACCTTCTGGCCCAATAGTGCCATTGGTGGCACCTTGCAGAATTGGTCCTGAAGAATAATCTTGTCCCTGAAAAGCGCCTTGAGCGGGAGCTATAGGTCCATTACCGCTGGCACCGCTGATAGGCGGAATATCGCTACTGGCTGGCAGCGGAGCTGTAGCCTGAGCAGATACTGGTGCAGATGCAGGTGGTACAAGTGGTATAGGTGCTATCGGGGTTTGCGCTGGAATTGCCTGCGCAGCATTTGTGTCCATACCGTCTACCGGCATACTGGCGACAGGCACAGTTAGCATGCTCTTGCCACCATAGACAGCACTATCTACTGCCACAAAAGATGTAAAGTCCGACATCAACTTGTGATCAAGTGCCACCTTAGTGATTGCCTTTCTAATGCCAGGGTTAACCTGCCCCGTAGATAAGCCAGACAGATCTTGATCGGTCAAATGGTCAATTTTCTGTCTCGACCATACTTTTTCTATGGCACTATTAGTAGTGTCTCTAAGCGGCAAAGAAACGGCTAAACTCTGCTGGTAAGGACGTCCATTGGCATAGCCAGTCAGCATGACTTTGCCCTGACCAGCTCCGCGATAACGTGCAGTAAAATAAAGTGGCTTGTTGGCCCAGACATCGCTCACAGTTCCTGGATAGACATCATAAAGTTCAATACCCTCAGCTTTCAATTTAACATCAGTAAGGGCTGGGCTTGCAATCCGCGAATAGAACTTCTTGCCCACCTCTTCAGCTGAGCTATTGAGCAGTACATAGTCGGCCTCGCCTCCTCCCAGTCTTGCAACATTATCAATCAGAGAACGATTGACACTATCACCGGTACCGAAGGCAAACCAACGCGAATCTCTTCTATCCTTTTGCACCATGCTCATGATCTCGACATCGTTCCCGACATAACCATCGGTCATAAAAGTGACTATGCGCAAACGCTTAAGATCATCGCCAGCTTTACTCTGCTGCTTCAAGACTCGCTCAACCGCCGGCCCCATCCAGGTGCCGCCAGTAGCATTGAGCCGATTAATAAAGCTATGAGCATGCAATTTACCGGCCAGACCAGCAGTAATAGGGCGCTCTGACAAAGTAGCAACTTCCTCATTGAAGGCCAGAATCTGGAAAGTGTCATTAGGATTCATATGATTAACGATATAGTGCAATGTCTCTTTAGCCTTCTCGATGGGCCGACCGCTCTGCGATCCGCTGCAGTCAATCAAGAAAATCATCTCTTTAGGCGCAGCATTGGTTGGTGTGACTTTTGCCGGGGGCAGAAGCATGAAAGTGGCATAACCATCTTTATCTTTGGCAGTATCATCGCGATAAGCAAGATAGCCACTCTTAAGCGAATTCGGATTTTCTAACTCGTAGGTCAAGACAAAATCTTTATTGGGATAGTTTTGCGACTTTTGCAGTGATACCACTGAATGATTGGCACTATGCTTATCGACCATGATTGGAAATAGCTTAGAGCTAATATTCTTGATAGGCATACCAGCATTAACGTCAACATTAATCGAGAGATTCTGTGAAGCTATAGCTGGCTCTATACGAGCTTGCGGATTAGACCCTCCAATCGCTAAATTAGCTCCAGACAGCACCTGTGACAGAGCAGCAGAGGCGCTAACTGAAGAGGAGTCATCAACAGTGGATGTTGCATCAGCAACAGCACTTGAATCAGAATTAGTATCGACACTAGGACTGGTGCCGGGGAAGAATCGCGGACCAATCGTAGTTGGCATGGCAAATGTATATTTACCATCCTCAAATTTGAGCAGCTCAACATAAGAAAGCTCGACGACAATAGACTTGCCTGGATCAATATTGGCTACGTGTTGGGTAAAAATATTGGTGCGTTCTTGATTAAGAAGAGCGGCAGTGTGTCCAGTATTTTTAGCATTATCGTAGATCTGCCTTGCTGCTTCCCGAGTCTTTATTTCTCCTTTAATTGTGCGGTTACCGATTTTAATAGTCATATCATCAACGGCGCTATCATCAGAGAGAGGGAAGCTGTACACAGCTTCAATGCGCTCTTTGTACGGGTTCGTGAAAACCTGAGTAACATTCACTCTCGCCACATAGCCGCTTAACTTTGCATCCATCGATGTATGACTCAAAGGACATTGGCCTATGGGCTTACCATCGGCACCAAGGGCAGCCAGGGGCGCAACGAAATCGGGATCTATATGAGCCGAGCCATTGCCGCTGCCCGAAGCTACTGCAAATACTGGGGCTGGCCCCATCACTGGTGCCATAGAATGAGCAAAGCCTGAGATAGTAGATACCGCACCAATGAGAGAGGCTGCTACTGTAATGGTCGCAATTGTGGCCTTCATCCCCTTAGTCAAGGGATGTCGAGCTAGTAAGTTTGGCTTAGAGTTAACTTTAGAATCAAGGCTAGCATTAGAATTGAGAGCACTCATCTGAGAGAGATTTATAGTCGAACTAACTTTTAGCTTCGGATTGAATTTTGGTTTTCCGACTCTCTTATTCATGTTGTAGGTCGGCCCCACCAAAGGGCTGCGCTTTGTTGGCGGCGCCTGTTCAGATTGAGCTTCTAGAGTTTGCACGGGGTCTTCTTTAGTAATTTGCATGACAATATCCTCAAGCGCTGCAGCACCGAGACACGTCATCGAATAGATAACGCTGACGCTGACGCGAAAGCGAAAAAAGCCGATGAAGTACCACTGCGCTCAACACGCTAATAGTAGAAATAGTTGTAGTAATAGTAATAAGAGTACATTCAACACAACCGGCATGACTAGCATGTAGGCAGAGCTGAACCGGAAAGCGCAGCAGAGCATGAAAGCTAGAAGAAGCAATCAAAACAGCTTATTACCACAAGCCAAAGCATCAAAATAATGCCATTGGCGAATAGCATGGATTCAGAGCAAAGCACTAAATACCAAGCTGTAACGCTCGACGAGCAAACCGTATTTATTTTCGGACTAGTAAGTTGCGAACAATCAGAATAAGTTTCTGACTCGTCAAATGTAGTACCAAACCACAAACTTGTCAAGCCCAGATAAGCCACGAGCGCCTCTTAAACGAGAGTAGCTAAATTTGCAACTTCGTACCCATACATTTAGAAGTCCGCTGACGCCAGAAGCAAAGTCTTAAATCGAAGTTAAGGCAGCCAAGTTGGAGCAACCCAATCGCTAGGATGGAAAGATTAGGGTCAATCAAACAGGGCAAAGAACTAGAGCTAGAAGACTAGTAAGCGAGGATCTATCAATGAGTCAACCTGATGGTCTTTCACTGCTACTCGGTCTTATGCTATTAGGTCTAGTGAGCTACGGCCTTCTCACTGGCGGCTCTACAACACGTTCGAGCGCTTCCTTTGCCAAGAACCCAACGATCTGGAGTATTGGCATCGGCATGCAGGCGTTCATCGCCCTCTACTGTTTTATGCGCAGCGAATTCATATCGAAGCACCTTGGGATTGAATGGCTATATCAAGCAATCACAAGCGACAGTGGTACCAATAGAGAACTGTTCGCAGTCATCTTCGTAACCGGCAGTTTTATTTGTGGTGCATTCTGCTTCCTTGCCCGCAACCTATTTCTAGCATTAAGCACCGCTCGCCAAGGAGAAAATCTTAGCCCCCAAACTAAGCACCAGCCACTGCCACAAAGCATTGGCGAGGGCGCAGCACTATGCGAAAACGACTCAGTCCAAAGTCAATACCTCACCCAAGTAAACTACAGCAAAAGCGACCGCATGTTCTATGGCATCTTAAGCCTATTTGCCAGCGCCCTATGCGTCATGATGAGCTATTCCACAATTTATTCTTTTCCGTGGCAATCTCACTGGTCCACAACTAAAGGAATAGTCAAAGAAGTTAGAAGAAATGCAAAAGTACAAAACGTTGAATATTCATACTCCGCAGACAACAGAAATTTCGTTGCAAAAGAGCAGTTCCATTGGCATGGAATGTTGCTGCACCCTGGCGATCAAGTAGTCGTAAGGTACGACCCGGTCGTCGTTGCCCACTCTGCGATTCAGACTGGGCCAACGACAGCAACAGGTTTATGGATTATCGCCGCACTTTCTACTTTGATAGCTGCGATTGGTCAGTTCAAAGCTCCAACCGGTCCTGCAATCGGCATGAAGCTTAGGCTCAATTGAAGCGAGTTAAACTTGCTGCAACTTCCATGTTCCCACTTTGAACTGCCAGAGCATGAGTAGACCAAGCAGCACCGCTGGAATAGCCACAGCGTACCAGCAACCAATCGGCCCCATGCCAAAGGTTATGGTGAGCAACCAGGCCAGAGGTAGACGGATTAGGGCCAAGCATATAACAGATGCCCACATCGGCCACTTGGTATAGCCTGCACCGTTCATAGCACCCATGAGAATGAGCCAGATAGCCACAAATGGTTGAGCCAGCCCAACTACTTGAAGATACTGCACTGTATATTCAAGCACCAATGGATCGCTAGTCATAGCCGAAGCCAGCTGTCTAGCACCAAAGAAGAGCACCATGGCGATAATCGCATTGAGCCCAGCACCAACAAAGGCGACCTGCCACCCAGCTAATGCCGCTCTATCTGGTTGTTTAGCACCAAGGTTCTGACCAACGATAGTCGCTACAGCCATGCTCAAAGCATAGACGGGAAAACCACCAAGCATCTCCTCTAAACGCCAGCCAATTCCCCATGCAGCTTCAGTAGCAGTCGGATGCATGGTGTGCGCGAATATAACCAAGAGCACGCCGTTTCCGCCTACCCAAGCTAAATCCTGCACGCATGCTGGAATGCCAATCTTCATCAGTCGCTTAAACCAATCTATCGATGCCTCGCTAATCATCTTTCTCAAATCTAAGCACTCACCTAAATCTGAACGCTTCAAAAGAACAAGAGAAAGTGTCAGGCCAAGAATACTAGCGATGCCCCACGACATGCCGATTCCAGCCACACCTAAATGAAATGGCTTAATGCACAAAAGATAGTCTAATGCGATGACCTGAGCTGTAATTAGCACCATAACTATCATCGGCACTCTGGTGTTACCACGCGCCCGAAATATAGAATTGCTTACCCATAGAACCGTAAACGGCAGTTGAGCCAACAAATCAAATTTCAGATAGTCCCAACCGAGTTTCTCCACATCTGGTGCTGCACCAAGTAGGTGCAAAAGCGGCCGACACAAAATCAGCCCGAGACCAGCTGAGCAGATGCCAAAGATAACTGAAAACAATAGTGCTTGCCGAGCAGCCACAACTGTCTTTTCTTTGTCACCTTCACCCCAGAAGCGGCTAACCAGCGCGTTCGTACCTGAAGATAGAGCCACTGCTAGCAGTATCATAAAAATTGAAATTTGCCCACTGACACCGACAGCAGCCTGAGCTTGAGAGCCGAGTTTACCGGCCACCCAGATATCAGCAAAACTGGCGAATGCAATCGTCACCATGTTTAAAAACAATGGCCACGACAAGGTCCAGATTGCCAGCCAAAGCGAGCCTCTAGTGATAGCTTCATCGCCAGGGTTTGGCAATCTTTCAACTACAGTGTTCTCGTCCAAACCAACATCTACATCGACTTCCATGTCTAATTCACTTATATGTGCGTTCATATGTTCCTCTTTGGCGGAGCGCCAATCTGTTCTTTATCCAAGACAAAACTCTTTCTTTAAAAGCAAAAATCAATTTGCTCAGAAACGAAAATAGCGCCATCTCTTGCGAAAATGGGCACAAAAAAACCAACAGCGTGCGCCGAGCCCATAGGGCAAGTTGTCGCAGACCATTGGTAGTCAGTTAATGTCTCATGACTCTACATTACCTTCTTTTTTGAAAAAGGCAATAGTTTGTTAAGGCCCCCTCGAATTTGCATCTATCCCAAGACTGATCTTTTCGCAGAAATAGATCGCTATTGCGGATGATGGTGCGGCAGGAGCGAAGGACTAGAATGAAGATGCAAGGAAAAGGAGAATACCAGAATAAATGAAAACAAGATTGGTTAAAGAAACCAATAAAAGCTTCTCAAACGGCCATTCCTAAGCATAACCTTCTTAAGGGTTGATTTTCAGAGGAACTGGCCGTTTCTGTATTCTAAGACTTTGCGGCAATTTCCATTTAATAAATTCAGTGACTAACCGGGTATAGAAGGTGCAATTACTCGCAGAAGGAAGTTGATGCACTCAGTCGACCACTTACCCCTCTGGGTATTTTTCACCCTAGTTCTATTATTCTCGCTTTTCTGGACCGAATGCGGCTACAGAGTCGGTGCCCATCGCCGCAAGTTAGACCCGAAAGAGCCAGAAGCACCGCTCGGCACCGTCGTGGCATCTATTCTTGGCCTGCTTGCCTTCATGCTGGGCTTCACCTTTAATGTTGCCATTAATCGCTATGACGATAGAAGAGAAGCTGTTTTAAATGAAGCCAATGCCATCGGCACCACTTATTTACGTGCTGATTTCATGGACAATCAAGCAAGAGATACTTCCAGAAAACTTTTGCGCGAGTACGTACAACTGCGCGTAGATGGAATTCTACCCACATCGGAGTTTCAAAAGGTCATTGCCCGCTCAGAGGAAATACAAAACGAGCTCTGGACTGGCGCCACAAAACTGGCAAAAGATCACCCAACACCGATATCGGGGCTTTACGTTAGCACTTTGAACGAAGTTATCGACATGCACTCCAAACGCATCACTCTGGCGCTACACTCTCGTGTTCCGCTCTCAGTCTGGTTAGTCTTATTTGGCGTGTCAGCCTTGGCCATGCTCAGCGTAGGCTTCTATTTCGGCTTGACGGGCAATAGGAGCTGGGCAGAGACAGTTGTGTTAATTGTCACTTTTGCTCTGGTTATGCTGCTAGTGGCAGATTTAGATAGGCCCCATGAAGGTCTAATCAAAGCAAGCCAACAGCCAATGATTGATTTACACAAGCAACTGGGCCCGCCATAGACATTCTGCCGACTTGCATCTATCCCAAGATTGATTCTTAGGCAAATTAGATCAACATCGAGGACGATGTTGAACAGGGCCGATAGCACTAGAATAATAGTGCAAGAAAAAAGGATGTCTAAAACATAAAAGAATGGCGAATGGTTAAAGACACCGAATAAAAGCTTCTCAAACGGCCGATCCCAAGCATAACCTTCTTAAGGGTTGATTTTCAGGAGATCTGGCCGTTTCTGTTTGTCGCTCTTGTTTGATTAGTACAAATCGCACGAGCTTTTAGAATGAACAGCTCCCGTCCAAACATGTTCTGCCTTTGTTGAAGAATCGCTCTTGATCTCCAGCTTGGCAGAAATGCTTGCCCTTGGATTATCCCGACAAAAATCAACTACCTTATTCCAAGACCAGGTACGGTCTTCGAGATTAATCTCTCGCACAGACATATCACCAGGCAGCAGCTTCAGTGGCATCGGGAAGTTACGCTTCCAGTTCACTTCGTCACGATTTACAGATAGTATTTTCTCACCAGCTTTAACTTCAAAAGAAATATTGGACCAGCCCCAAGAGCAATCTTCAGCCCAAATATTCAAGGCAGTCTTTGTCTTATTCTGAATTACGACAAAACACTTCTTCTCTCTTAGGCCTATCTTTGTAGGCTGCGCAGCACCGCACAAGGTGATGGTAGGCGAATCGACTGCTGTTGAAGTATTTCGAACCGCTGGAGAGGCAAGGGCCGGACTACTTGCAGCTACCCAAACTAGTGCAGATATTGCAACGATAAAGTTAATGCGCATATGTTCACCGAGGAATCAACGCTCTAGACCAGTTCGCCGTATCTATTCCCGATTTCTTCTGTTTGGAAACTAAGGCTATAATAGGTCAATGATTGATCGAAAGCCAGCAAAATCAGTGCGACTAATTGTGGCTTCATTAGCTATTAGCTGCACGCTGCCAATTGCAAGCGCTAAACCGGCTGCGACAAAAGAGACTTTAGCAGCAAAGACCAGCCCATCTAAAATTTCGCCAAGACGAGAAGCAGCTCGGACCCAAACCGATATCAAGCCAAAAGCAATTCGGCTCAAGAAACCGCCCATATTCGTAAGGGCAGTAAGCAATCTCGGCTATATTGTCAGCTTCGACCTGCCCTATAGCCAGCGACGCGGTCAGCCCTATCTACTCAGCATTGGCGGAGTTAATCTACGAGACAAAGCGCCGCAAGAAGTAAAGCGGCTTTTGCAAGGCCCACCGGGTTCGACTCTTCGGATCGCTGTACTGCACGAAGACGGCAAATCCGAAGACATCGACCTGATAATTCCAACGCAGCAAAAAGCCAATGGCATGTTTTCGCCGGAAGAATTCTACGGTGCAATAGAACGTTTTAACACAGAAGAAATTCACCCTCGTATCTTAGAACAAGACAAAACCAACAATGATCTACTGGCCAAAGGCTATTACAATGACTCGACAAAAAGATGTAGTGAAACAACAGAGAGTGAAACCAACACTCTCAGTACAATTTTTCAAGCACTCGCTGCTTCCCAAGCAATAGGAGATTATGCAGCAGCTGATTGCTATCTTCAACAGGCTCTAACTGCATTAACAGAAAATAGCGGCAAATTAAGAACCTTACAGTTCAACTTAGCCAATACCATCAAAAACTTGGTGGCCCTAGGAAAACTAAAAGAAGCAACTCTAATCTGCCAGAAGTTAGCATCACCAGAGTACCAAGCAGCAGCGGCAGAGCATATTGACCTCTGCAAAATTCTTGAGTGCCTAGCAATGATAGACACGGAAGAATCACGAGCGACTCAATCAAAACTTATTGAAAAAATCTATCGAAAATACGCAGACCAACAATTTCCAAGTGACGAAAATCTCCTTTGGTTCGGCCAGCTCATAGAAGGTCGAGACAAAACACCTGTGAGAGCCCTTGCAATTTATTCGGCTCAAGCAAAACGTCGACCCGATTACCGAGGCCCTGACCTATCTTTCATATCTTTCCAAAAGCTGGCAGAGGGCCTCTACCTAAAAGCCCAAGTAGAATCGAAAATGGGCAATTTTCTCCAAGCAAGAGAAGCTCTAGACATCTTAGATTCCCATAAAAACTCCAATCTACCAGCTGACCAACTGGCTTTACTTGATCAACTGCCGCTCTACTTTCCCAAACCTTCTGATATAGCAGCAGCAGAAGCGGCCCTGAAGCAATCAAAAACAATACCACCACTTCCCCCTCTCACCTGCCAACCGTGGTACGAATCGTGCCCCAAGGGCAAAACTGACGAAAATTATGCTGAAATTTCATTGCAATTCCCTACCGCCAAAGCCTGCTTTGAAGCCATCAAAAATGGTGACAAAAAAAGTGCTATCAACTTGGCGCAGCAGCTCCTAAAAGCATACGAGAATGAGGCAAGCGAAGAAGACAAGCCCAGCCGGCAAAATCTATTTTGCACCAATATGCGTATCGCCAGAGCATTGGCCGACAAAGGATGGACAAGCGACTCTGAACACGTTCTAAAAGAACTCGCCAACATAATACAAGGCAAGAACTTAGACCCAGGCTTGCTAAGAACGGCAACATCAATGATCGAAGCCGAGCATCTAGTCAATTTGGTATCGGGTCAGCCCATCGACAAAAAAATCTCAAATAAAGCATGGCAATCTTTTGAGAACAATTATTTAGAGATCAAAACCGTTGGTGATAATGCTGAAACGAAGAGAATCAGCTTCAACTACGAGAAATGCAAGCGACTGCGCCTATTGGCCATGAACTATTCTTTTGCTGATGAATATAAGCGCGCCAAAATATTCTTCGATCGTGCCTTACAGATTGAACCAGACTTAATTGCTGACGAAGAAGCGTTGCGATACATAGATAAGCAGCTCGACGAGCGCTTCTTGTTGCGAATCAATCTAGCGATGCTTTTTGCACGACAAGGTGATTATGGCAACGCTGACAAATATATAAAACTAGCCCAAGAACAGCAACCAGAAGCAAATCAGACCGTCATTGGATCATTGATAAAGACTGCTGATATTTTCAATCAAACCGGTCAAACTGACAGGTCAATTGACCTCACGAAAAAAATCCTTGCCAGCAAATTGGTCGATCAGTATTGCTCGGTCGATCAATTAAAAATGAAATTGGCGGCCCTTTTATTCAAAAAAGGTGTCAACTCTGAAGCCAACAAACTCATAGGGCTAAGTAATTCAACACTTAGCTCAGCCCTGCTCGCGTCAAATTATGGAAAAGCAGCTGAGGTAGCGGAAAAAGCAGGAAACTATAAAGAAGCAGCCAAATACTACCGTCTAGCGGGGCAAAGCTTTAGCACTGAGGATACAAAAGCAGCGGCACTGTTTTTTTTACAAAAAGCAATAGCATGCGCGGAACAATCAAAAGACCTAGACAACGACACCCTAGCAACTTACTACCTTGGCTTGGCAGACAGAAGGGGCTACCAAGACAGCAGCAGCTTTAGCTTAAGAGAAAAAGCACTGACGCTGATGAGTGATAGCAATCCCAAGAAACCAGAAGTAATTAGATATACGACCTATCTGCGCCGAGAGGCTCGCCGGGAAGCACTTTCACCGGCGAGAAAGAAAGAAATGCTTAGCAGCGAAAGCGGTGATGACAGGCTCCGCATCGTATACCTACTGAAACCAACAGCTGATGAACTAGAAAGTGACCTTCAAGCCGCCAACCTCGCAGAGAAGAACAGACTGCCCGATCGTGGTGACTATTGGATGGCGCTAGCAATGGCTGAGGCACAAGCCGAAAAACCTGAAGATGCGCTGGTCCATGCAAGACTCTCCATTGCCGCCTATACAAAGAATGACCCCAGAGCAACTGGTCGCGAACAGATAATTGGCAATAGTGGTATCAGTACATTTCTAGCTGTAAATTGCGCCAGAGACCAGGGTGCGACAATATTTAAAGAAGCAATAAAACGTGTACAAGATGTACAAGGTCCATCAAGTATTGCCGCTCAAGTACAGATGGCTCACTACTTCGACTTTTGTGTCAACGAGCAATTTAGAAAAGAAGCAGTGGAGATACTCGATGAGCTGCTCGCCACAGACTTAAATCAGGGCCGCTTTGTACCGCCAGATCCCAATTCCAGCGTCTGCAGCTGGGGTGGGCCGACTCCTATTGAATCGAGCTTCGAAGCAATTAACATTATCAATGCAACGCTCTTAGATTGCTTTAAAAGGAGAGATACAGACCTCGGCATAATAGCAGCAAAAAGACTTTTGGCTGCTGAACGCAAACAGTTTCCTGCTGGTGACTTCCGCACTGCCACCGGTACCGCTCTTCTAGCAAGAGGACTAACTCAATGGGTCGACCTGGCCAAAGCAGAAACTCTCTTTCGTGAAGCCAAACCTATCCTTGAAAAACATGGTAGTTGGGATAACGAAACAGATACTATATTCCGCAAGTTGCTCAAAGAAGTAGGCAAGCAAAATGAAGTGGATAAAATGGATGAGGTCGCTCTCAAAGAGAGGACCGAAGCAATAAAGCGGGACGAGGCTCGGAACAGATGAGATTCCCCTCTACACTCTCCTCACTCGTTTTATCCAGCGCCGTCGCTTGCCTCCTAGCTGAGGGCTACGCCAATCCAGCGCTCTGCACGCCAGCAAATCTCGACCCTGCTGCTGCCATGAAAGAAATAGACCAAGGCCGCAGCCTTGGCAGAGCAAATAAATGGCAAGAAGCAAGCAAGTATTTTCTAAAGGCCATAGCTCACAATCCACGCCTTCCGGAAGGGCACCATGAACAAGGCATTGCTTTGATGGAGCTTGGTCATTATCAGGAAGCCTTGAGTGAATGCGAGCAGGCTCTGCGCCTCGATGCCAAATACATTGTGCCGTATTTAACCCTGGGCGATACTTACATGAAACTGCATCAGTACAATAAGGCGGTAGATAACTACTCCACTTACATCTCTGGATTTCCCAATCTCCCTGCAACATATCAATCGAGAGCCAAGGCCTACGAAGCCATGGGCAAAGTCGACCTGGCAAGAATAGATCACAATCGCGCCAAACTAGCAGAGAGACAACTTGATCAAGCAGTTGACAGACTATTCACCGAATATGGTATCGCTAAAGAAAAGCAACCAGCCCTGAGAGCAAAATTCAAAAGCGATCCTTTCAACAAGCAACTGACAATGCAGCAAATTCACATTGAAGGACTTAGCATTGTCTTGAAGAAAAATCCGCTTTCAAGAAAAGACTATCTTCGCAGAGCCCGGCTATACAGAGATACATCGCAAGCAGAGAAATCTATTGCTGACTTTTCCAAGATAATTGAAATTCCCCCCAGCAAAGGCGGTCATATAGACTGGAACTTAGACCAAACTCTCTTTGATCGCGCTAACCTCTATTTTTCTATTCGCGATTATGCCAACGCCATGGCGGACTACTCAAAAATAATTGAATTAGACGATGATTCTGAAGATGCCTACCAAAAGAGAGGCGATTGTCAGTTTGCCCTTGGTCAGTACCAAAAAGCCCTAGACGACTATAACCTGGCCATAAAGCACGAGCTTGATCCCACAGCAGATTCGTATAGAGCCAGAGCTAACGCCTACGATAAATTAGGCAAACCAGAATTGGCAGCCAAAGATCGCAAGTTAGCTCTACAGGTAGAGAAAGAGCGCTGAAGGCCCGCACTATATAGATTTCGATCAAGCCTGGAAGCCCAACAAGAAAGCCTAACAAGAAAGTCCAACAAGAAAGGCCAGTAAGAGAGCAGCAGTTGACCGCCAAGAGCGCCCTTGTTATGCTAACCGCGCTTAACTCTTGGCGAGGCGCTAAATTGCGTTCTATCATTTACGGCAGCATAGCTGCAGCTCTTTCTTTGATATCTGCGGTGGCCATCGCTTCGGCGGCCCCTAGTCAACCCGAAAGCAAAGGTAAGACAGTGACGTCTGAAGTTTCAGAGAACTTTGCCCTTAAGTTGTTCAGACTTGCAGCAAAAAAAAGCGATAGCAATATCGTCATATCTCCGTACAGCGTCAGCACAGCCCTGTCGATGACATACAACGGTGCACGCGGCAGAACCAAAGCTGAAATGCAGCGGGTGCTTAGCTACGATGGCCTGAGCGATGCTGCTATCAACAAACAAAATGCCGACCTAAGCAAGAGCCTGATGCAAGTAAATCCGCAAAGCGAATTAACCATTGCCAATGCCCTTTTTGCTAAACAAAACGCAGTCTTCAACCCTAACTTTGTCAATACCAACAAAAAATTCTATGGCGCTCAACTTGAAGCCCTAGATTTTGCCAATCCTTCGGCTCTCATCAAAATAAATAACTGGGTCAAAGAAAACACAAAAGGCAAGATACCGACAATTCTCGATAAGGCACCCAAAGATGTCATTTTATATTTAGTCAATGCCATTTACTTCAAAGGCGCTTGGCTCAATGAATTCAATAAGAATGAGACACACTCAGCCGATTTCAATTTGCAAGATGGCTCAAAAAAGTCAGTACAGATGATGAATCGCTCTGCCAAAATGTTGTACTTACAAGGCGAAAATTTTCAAGCCGTGATGCTTCCATATAAAGACAATCGTCTGCAAATGTGCATCTTCCTTCCTTCCCCACAGTCAAATGTTGGCGCTCTGATTGCCAGGTTCAATGACCAGAACTGGCAAGAGTGGATAAACAACTTTAGCGAGACCAAAGGAAAGCTAGCTCTTCCGCGCTTCAGAGTAGAGTATAAAACTGAACTGGGCAAAGTACTATCCGAAGCTGGCATGCCCTGTGCATTTAGTGATGACTGCGCCGATTTCAAAAATATGATTGATCAAGATGTATTTATTTCACGAGTACTTCACAAGACCTTTTTGGAAGTTAACGAAAGAGGCACCGAGGCAGCGGCGGCAACGGCAGTTGAAGTTATGCCACGGGGCCTATTTGTGCACCCAACGACACCATTCAATATGATTTGCGATCGACCCTTTGTCATTGCCATTCGCGATCAACAGACCGACACCATTTTGTTTTTGGGAGTAATTGTTGATCCTTTAGCTGCCAACTAAAATGCGTCGCAAAGTTGGTTAATGACGACCATAGAATCGCGCCGATTGACCTTGCTTGCAGCCATTGCTATGCTAATGCCCGCTCTACCCTTCGCGAGGCTACACATTGCGCTCTATCTTGTATGGCAGCACAGCTGCAGCACTTTCATTGATGTCTATGTTCGTCGTGGCTTGCGCGTCAAGCGATCATTCAGAAAGTAATGAAGAACCAGTGAATATCAAAGTATCCGAAAAATTTGCCACTAACTTCTTCAAGCTGGCAGCAAAGAAGCCTGATAGCAACATCGTTGTATCACCATACAGTGTAAGCACAGCTCTTTCGATGGCATACAACGGGGCTGGCAGCAAAACCAAGACTGAAATGCAAAACGTATTAGACTATACGGGCCTCAGCGATGAAGCTGTCAATCAGCAAAATTCAAGTCTTTACAAGAGCCTGATGCAGGTTAACCCAAGCAGCGAATTAACAGTTGCCAATGCCATGTTCGCCAATAAGAACTTTGAGTTTGTCAAAGCTTTCATGGACAGCAATCAAAAGTACTATGGCGCAAAACTTGAAACACTAGATTTTGCAGACCTATCTACAGTCAATAAAATCAACAACTGGGTGAAAGACAATACCAAGAGCAAAATTCCGAGCATACTCGATAAAGTAGCGCCTGATGCCGTTCTATATCTAGTCAATGCTGTCTATTTCAAAGGCGTATGGCTAGATGAGTTTAAAAAGGATGAAACCCAACCAGTCGACTTCAAGCTGAGTAATGGCAGTAAAAAAACTGTTGAGATGATGAATCGCTCAGCAAAAATGTCATATTTTGCCGGTAACAATTTCCAGGCAGTTATGCTTCCTTACAAAGATAAGCGGCTACAGATGTGCATCTTCCTCCCTGACAAGAAGTCAAACATAACGGCTTTTATCAACAGCCTTACTAGCGAGAGCTGGAGCGAATGGAGAGAGCAATTCAGAAAAGAAGAAGGTCACCTTGGTTTACCTCGTTTCAAAGTTGAATACAAAACCGAGCTGAGCGAAGTACTCAAAGCTGCTGGTATGCCATGCGCTTTCGAAGACAACTGTGCTGACTTTAAGAAGATGATCGAACAGAACGCTATGATTTCTCGTGTTCTGCACAAGACTTATCTAGAGGTAAACGAGAAAGGCACCGAAGCTGCCGCGGCAACAGCCATAGAAATGAGCGTGACAAGCGCGCCGATGAACCCGAAACCGCCGTTCGAAATGATCTGCGATCGCCCGTTTGTTGTAGCCATTCGCGATGAAAAAACTAATGCCATTCTTTTTGTTGGCGCCATAGTTGACCCACCAGCCGCTGACTAGAATGCAAAAGGAAATTCTATGAAATTTGTTCGCCTTTTCACTATCGGAGCAGCGCTAACAACTTTGGGCTCTGCGGCAATCCCACTTGGCACCCGAGCCCAACCTCAAACTATGCCATCAGAGAGTGCCACTTCCCAAGAAGCAGGGGTAGCCGCAACTGGTACTGGCATTGCCTATCCAGAGAAAGCCTCAAAAGGTAGACAAGCCGAGATAAAAGACGAGCTACCTCCGGCCCAACTTTCGCAGGCAGAAAAAGAACGCTTAGCTCAACTGAAATTTGCGGTCGATCCAAGAGTACAAATACAGAAGTATCTAAGCACACTCAAGTTTGCCAAAGGGCGTCCCATCCTTAGCCGCGGTACCGTCAGCTATATCGAGAGTGATGCGCTAAATAGTTTATTTCCCACTTCCGTATTCTACGTTCTTAGATTTCCGCAATGGCCACTGGCAATTGAACCGCCGCAACCATTAGGAAACAACAATATCTTCGTGATTAGCAAGGAGTCTAAAGCTCTCAGTTTAATCACCGACAGCAACAAAGAACTATGCAAGCAGTTCTTAATAGCTAAACTTCCCCACACAGCATCAGATGAAAAAGCGATACAGGCAGTAAAAGCCGCTCTTGTTCTTTTTAAAGAGCTTTCTCAAGATGGCATGTTCAAGTTCGAAAGCGAAGCACAATCTCTTTATGCCAATAAGTCAGCAGGCTCAATTCGTGCCGGCGGCAAGCTAGGTGTCATTCCCCAGGGTGGCAACTTCGGCACACTCGGTGTCAGTATGACCTTTGATACCAAAGGAGCCTTGTCGAGTGTCATCGTTGAGGAAAATCTGCAACAAGGCATGCGTCCCATCTGCCAATCAACGAAATTACTAGATCCAGATCCAATCGTAAGAAAGATGGCAGAGCAAGACATTTTGATAATGGGCAGCTCAGCCAAAGAATACTTAGATTGGCAACGGACCCAAGTCACCCCGGAACTGCGCCAAGCCATAGACAAAGTTTGGCAAAGGATCGTCAAAGAAGGACGATAGCGACCCACATAGCACGTTAGGCAACTCGGTCTGATAAATCGAATTCCTTTAGCCAGCGCAATTCAGCTTTTGCTGTGCTGGCGGAAGTTAGCAGCACAACAGCTCTGAGTATGACCCTGCAACCATAGTATCTTGAGCCATAGGGAAACCATTGCAAAATTCCAGCAAAAACTGCATTGAATAAATTCAACTGCAACTTTTTATGGAAAACACAAGGAGCGAACTATGACACTTTGTCCCATTGCATTGATGGTGCACTGCACCGGTTGCCCATTAGTAAAATTCTGCCCAGCCAAAACGATTCTTGGCGACTTTGGCAAAACCGAGGCCGAGCAGCAAGAGAAAAAGAGTGACTCAGATTCCAGTGGTAACTCCGCTGATAATACTGATACCTAAGAGCCATCTTGGCTAATTTTACTTAGCTGAGTCTTTAACCGGAAGGGTCAAGAGAAAATCAGTAATTAGTTTTACTTCTTTTTCCGGTATCTCTGTTGGTGGCATGGCAAACTTTGTCGGAGCATAATTGCCTTTACGTGCGGCAGCATAAATTGCACCGCTGGCGATACGACTCTCAATAAAGGTGCGACTGTAGCGCGCACCTACGCCTTCTAGATTAGGGCCAGTACGGCCACCAGAAGAGCCAATGGTGTGACAAGCGGCACAGCCGTGGGTGAGATAAAGTTCTTTGCCTTGCTCAGTAGAAGCGTCTGACTGACGGGGTTTAAAGTGAAAGCCTGGTGGAATCTCGTCAGAAGGAGCAGCCTCGTGGCCCTTTAAATCCCACTTCACCGTGCATTCCGGCAAGTTTGAGAGATAAATAGCAATAGACATGGCTTCACTACGCGGCAGCCGAACGTGAGTCATCAACTCCGCCACGGTAAAATGATTGGGAAGTTTCGACTTGCCCTTACCACTGCTCAAGCGCCGAAAAATCTGATCGATCGTGCGATGGTCACCAATTCCGTCAAGAGGTGGCCCAATTAAACCACCGTCACCCTCGATTATGTGGCAACTCTTACAGTTCATACTAGCAGTCAATTTTCGCCCTGAGGTTCTAATTGCACGACTCTCAGGGGGCTTCGCTTCAGCAGCCAGAGCTGATATAGAAATGAGAGTAGTTAGCGCTAATGACAAGCCGCAGAGAGTTGGCAGCGAGAACCATTGCTTCTGCTCTTGCCTGTATAACGGAGAGAACTGCTTATAAAACGCGGTCACTTGACATACCCTCTTAGTATCAGCAGTAGCAACTACAGTAGCCTAACACAGCCACACATATCATCAATCGCCAGGCTGATAGAAAAACCGGGTCAGCTTATTCATGACCATCATAAAATTGTCACTTTGTCCCTAACTTTCCCAAGCAAGCGGTAATTGTTAGTGAACGTCAGATACAAGCATTGAGAATATGAAACCATTTAAGCAAACAAGTTTGTTGAAACCGTTAGAACGAGCAAAGCAATTGGCACTTGAGCACAAGATCTCAGATGCATCGTTACTTTTTAGCATACCTGGTTATCACACCAACTCCAATAAAGCCCTGGTTTGCTCTGACGATACAACAATCACTGGTGACTTGCTCCTTTCCACAAGAGATGGGCCCTTATCAAAAGAAAAAATTGCCATGCTCTTTTGTTTCGGCGACCTCACTATAGATGGAGAACTGCTCATTGACGACTATGAGTACTGGCCTCTGCTATTTGTGCAAGGTAACCTCACCTGCACCAACATACTTAAAGGCGGCATGCCGCTCATTGTGCTGGGAAATATCAAGACGACTTACTTTATTGGTGAATATAACGACGGGCCGATGCGCGTGGGAGGAAAGCTAGAGTGCCTGGGATACATTCCCAGAGTAAAAGAACAGGGCGGTATTGCTGGTCACGTTATCGCCGGTGGATACAACTGCTCTTCATTCAATGCCGCCAAAGAGCATGGAAGAAAGGAACTATCTCGAATATTTCAAACCGATGCCCTAGAAAAAGGCTGGTTGGATAGCGCAAAAGTTAGAGCGCTGGGCTGTGCTGGTAAAACAATTTGGCTAAGCCCTGAGCAGAGCGCCAATCAGCAACCGACACCAGAAGTGGTGCGTCCACAAAAGATTGAACTAAGTGGCAGCGGTATAGATGCCACAGCCCTGGGCAACCTAGTAGCGGTAACGGAGATCAGCGCAGCCATAGACAAGTTGATAAAAGATAAAATTGAGTTCAATCCAGACAAGAATTCATATCCGCAATCTTTTGCTGAAGCAATCAGGTCTCAACTTGAGGCCTACAACAATGGGAAAGTACTTATTTTGCCGAACAACTGCGTCTTGCCTGGACTACTAATACTAGATTGGCAAGAGCAATGGGTAGAGCAAAACGAAATAGTAGCTGTCTGCTGCATGGGCGACCTGACAGTAGAGGGCGATATTATAAATCGAACTTTAGAGGGCGGCCCACTGCTCTTTGTTGGAGGCAACCTGGCAACCAACAATTTGATCAAAGCGGGTGCACCGATAGTAGTGCTGGAGGAGCTGCGTGCCAGTGGCCTAGTGGTCGGCGAATATAACGACGGGACTATGCGCATAGGCGGAGATCTTACAGCTGAGGCCTATCTATTACTAGACCATGATGGATTTGTTCGCGGCAACATAAACGCTAGTACCTATAGCGACGATGAGAATGAATGGAGAGAAGTACTGTGCGATGCTGTCTTTCAATCAGAAGATGAAGACTATCCCGAAGTTGATCTAATTTATGCAGCACAAAAAGCTGGCATGAAAATATTTGTCTAAATTTATCATTGCCAGTTGTACCCAACTCGCCGTCTGACTCTTGCACCAGGGCCAATCATGGGCTTATTACCCCTGTTGAACATACGGGGTTGATTAGGGGCAAAAGGCAAGATTGTGTCAGGAAACATATCAGAGCGAACCTTAGCTAGCCAATCAACATCGTTAGCTGAGGCAGTTTTTTCGTGCACCCAGCCCACAGGAGTTGGCCAGTTTAAAGGCTGGAAGAAAGAAAGGCCACCATCTTTGAGAGTATAAATATCTACCGGTCTGGCCGTTGGACGGTGAGGCGGTTGGAAAGCAACCCGACTCGTCTCTTGCATATAATTCGAAACGGCGATACCACTAGCAGTGGCATAGGCAGGAGAATTGAAGAGTACATCAGAAACCTTGTCGGCATCAGTACGAATAATCAAGAAATAGCGCTTATCTCTAGTGCGATAGCAAATGACATTTTCGCTTTCACTAGTTGGTCGACCAAGAAGAGCAACCACCTGAGCCTTGGTCATACCGAGCCTAATTTTAGCGAATGATTGCCCCGGCACAATAACGTTAGTAGCGCCAGTTGAAGAGCTTGGAGTGTCACTAGTACTGGCAGACACACCTATACTAGCAGCCAATTTTTCTGGTGCAACGAGCTGTCCTTTATGCACCACAGCAAACTGAGGAAGCTCACTACCATCTTTCACCACAAAGGAAAGACCACCACTCTCATAGGTCTTATACGGTCCGGCCAAGTCGGAGAACTTCAAAGATGCTTTATTGCTGGCAAAGCTATCGATACCAACACCACCAGCAGTGACAAATGCAGGCGAAGAAAACATAATTTCACTAACAGAATCAGCACTTAGCCGAAGGGCAAGAAAGTACTTATGATCAGCAGTGCGATAAACCAGAGTGCCGGAATTCTCACTACTAGGCTTGCCGAGCAGATTCTCCACCGCCTGGCGATTCATACCAATGCTGGTGCGGCCGACCGATACCCCAGGAACAATCAAAAGACCAGGCTTAACATAGAGCGGCGACAAAGTGCTGGGACTATTTCTTGAAGTCAACGGCAGCGCTGCTATCGTCGAAACTGGAGGCGCAACTTTCGTAACTGGCACCACCTGCGCCACCGGAACTACTGGATTAGCTGGCAGGGGGTCTGCAGCAGCTTTAGTGGGTGCCTCAATTCTTGGCTCGATATTAAGGCCAGGACGCCGCGACACCGGAGTGGCAGCAATGCAAAGATCGTTTCCTTTCCACTTACTCTCTAATACCGGAGTCTGCAAGCGGCCCCGTTCTCTCAAGACCTGATCTTGCACTCGATCTTTGAGTTCGGCAAACATTTCTCCGACAGTAGTTTCTTTGCCTTTCTTGCGTAGCGACTGCAACAAGGCTGCAGTAAAAACGCCATTAGTGCCGTTCTTACTCTCCCACGAAACCTGGTCCTCCGCACTTGATGCAATGACCATGCGACCAGAACCAATAGCTAACTCTGAAGCATCGACCCCGGTGCGTGTCAGGCCCTTTGATTCAGACTTAACACCACCGCTATGACAAGCATCAAGAAAAATCACTACGCGATCGCAGTGCACTCGATCTTTTATATCTTTAGCCAAGCGTTGCATCGGCACACCAGTTGTGTACAAGTCTTGCACGTCGGTATCGTAAGCAATCAAGTAATTCTGACCACCGACATCAAGCTCAGCACCGCTACCATGAGTAGAAACAAAAATTACCACGAGGTCATCAGGATTAGCTACCCGAGGCAACCAGCGGTCGCCCAGTTCAGAGAGAATGCGCCTTTCGGTGGCATCTTTATTGAGCAAAACCTTAACGTGGTCAGGGGCGAAGTCGGCCTCCTTAACCAAATAGTCGGCAAAATCTTTGGCATCTTTGGCCGAGTACTTAAGATTGAGCGCTGGATTAGCAAACTCGCTGACACCAACAACCAGTGCCCACTTATCACGAATTGGCCGGTTAATAGCTGGAGTGTCCTCAGTGCTACTGTCAGCATTTGCACCGGCTGCTTTCTCTTCTGCAATAGCAGGAGTAAAGCCCAAAACAAAAAGACTGAGAAGCATAGCCGCACAACGGCTAGGACAATTGCCTCGACGGCTCTTTCTTAAATAATCTCGACTCAAAATAACGCCTGATCCTTGAATGTCAGTCAATTATAACCATACTGAAGATGCAATCACGGCCAGCAAGAGCGCCAAGCTGTTAGGCCCAATGACAGCAAATAGACCTGAACCTTGTTTTTAAACTCGCCCAGGGATTAAAGTAAAAGATATGATTAGCCGCGTAGTCAAGAGAAGAAGGTTTGAGAGCTGGCACATCCGTTGCCTGCTTCCCTTTGTCTGTTTTCAGCTCTTCACCTTGGCTCAACCAGGCTGGGCGGCCCCAGGAGTTCAACCATATATCACAGTTCATTTTCCCAGCACCGAAGTCGGTAACTACTGCCTAATCAAACCAGGAAAAGTCTATACAGAAGATCAGCGCCTGAGCGACTACAAGCCAGCGCGAGGGGCAGTAAACATACCAGCAGATAGCCGCATTTCGCTAAAGCTCGGCTACTTTGGGCACGCCAACAGAAGCACGTTAAAAGCTATACCAGTGCCTTTATTGCGCTATCTCAACCTCTCTAAACTCGAGGTCGACAACGGCGAGTTTCAAGACTTGCTACATTTCACTGACTTAGTTAGCCTCGACATGAGCGGCACAGACGTAGACGACGCCGGAACCCGCGGGCTGCGCAATCTGACAAAACTCAGACATATCGATGTGGGCTTTTGTCCAATCGGCCTTGGCACAGTCGAAGAAATTTCCAATCTCAAAGATCTCCAGAATCTGGCTTTTGCCAGCAATACACTGGGCGATAAAGCTGGCCCCATGCTAGCCAAACTAAAAAAGCTACAGCTGCTTGTGCTATCAACCACGGTCATAACTGATAGTTGCGTTAAAGACATATCTTGCCTGAGCGAACTTGCAGAACTCGGCCTTGCTCGCAACGGCGTCACCGACAAATGCATTGACAGCATCTTGAAAATGAAAAAGCTCAAACGACTCAATCTGGCTGATACGAAAGTAACTTTCGCTGGCCTGATGAGACTCAATCAGCTTCCTGAACTGAACCATTTATTGTTGCGCAAAAGTCTATTGAGCCCAGAGCAGCTAAAGCAACTGCAAAAGCGCCTGCCCAAAGTCGTTTTAGAAGAAGGTACAAAAGCAAAAGACTTTGATCCCGATTTGTTTAAGCCGCTTCACTAGCCATACAAACAATGATAGATTTAGTTGCGCATTCCCTAATTGAGTTATTTTATGCAACGCACCTTTTTGCTTTCCTTTGCAGCACTCCTACTCTCTACTGCTGTCAACATCAATGCGGCGCATGCCAGCAACGAAGGAGCAAAAGCAGCACCAGAACTAAAGCAGGCTGGCGTAAGCAAAAGTGCAAAGAAGTGGCAGGCGGAAGAATGGTTAAGCAATCGCACCTCACCATTGCTCTTGCCCGGTGAAGCAGTCAAACAGAAGGCGCAACACAAAGGACCAGTGCGCTCCTTTGCCAAGGCCGTCGCTAAGGGAACAGCCAAAGAACTAAAAACTAGCATGCGAAACATGAGCGAAGAGATGGTCTTCGTTTTCTCAGCCCAAGACATCGATCCTTTCAAGAAGAGCGCTCCGGTAAACAAACCAGCCATAGTCTTAAAGTTCAACCTTGTCGATGGCTCAAGCTGCTATCTGCGTCGTTTTCCTGATGGCAGCTATATCATCGAAGATGGCTTTGCTGACGGCACAGTGATATTGCCGGATGGTGTAGAAACCCACGCTTATATAATTGAATACCCTAATGGCAGCAAAGGTCGCCTTGTTCGCAAGACAAATGGAACAACAGTGATCTACAGACCAGACAAAACCACCACGACGATTAGCAAAACTAATTCAGGCGGTTACACCGTGCGCAACAGCAAGATTGGCTACATGGGCGAAGCACGGCCGGATAGAAGCGGTGTCCATTACGAACTGGGCGAGTGGTAAGGCAGCGCCTTCGGCTTCACTGTTTTTCCCAAGTTGACATTATTGCCAAACGACTGACCTAAGCCATAGGCTGAGCGGTCGTGGTAGCTACCACGGCTTTGAAAAGTGCCGAGATTTTTCTTGTCCATATACTTCTGATTGGCGCTTTCAAGCTGATTGCGCAACACCATTAGACTATTGCTTGGTGTGCTGCCACAAGTTTGCTTCTCCTCGGCAATTAATTGATTGGCTCTCTCCAAAATGCGGTCAGCAGCACCAACTCTGAAACTGCGCCTCTCGTAGGCGGCGCGGAATAGCCAATTGCTTTCTTGTCTAATTGAATCAATCAGCCATGTGGCAATTTCCATTGTGCAATCAATGTTTTCTGGCGTACCAACAAAAGTGGGATGCCACTCTTTTCTATCGCCATAGTAGCCACCATAGATAGGGCGCATAATGAAACGAGTGTAGTAGAGAGTGCAGGCCGCATGCATAATGCTGCGAATCCAGGGATCAAGCTTCAAATAGGCTTCAACTTCAACCACGTCAACGTCTTCAGCGCTATCAGCAACCTGAGCCATATCGAGGTTATGCTTAGAAAGAAGCTCCATAGCCAACTTCATGGCGGAGTTGCGTTCGTTCTCATTCTTATTGCCATCGGCCAGAGCTAATAGCTTACGAATCTTTTGCGCCATAGTATTGGAAGAAGAAGAAGAAGGCGCTTCGTTGACTGTTGGCATAGAAATTCCCAAAACCCTCACAACCACTCTAGCACTTGACAGTGGCCGTAGCATTAGGAACTTCGCATTTCAGGAGCAAAATCAGGCTTTAGTCACTTAATCAAAATTTCAGCTCGCAGAGGGCTTTGAACACCTATTGCCAAATGCTTAAGTGGAAAGCTAGCGCCCACCAGGCAGCCCCGGCACCCGACGGGCACCATATATAATGTCACTCTTGGCGCCCGAGCCAGCCCCGCGCTCAGATGACGGCAAGGCAGTCGGCAACGAAGCCGGGAAATATGCCGGAAAATATGAAGGAAAATATGAAGGATGCGTATATAAGTAGCCTCCCGGTAGAGGAATTTTCTGCTTATTCAAGCCAGAAGGCGCCATGGTATACAATCCAAGATTCTCAAGTTTTGTCTTATCAAAATTGGCAAAAATAATTGACTTGCCATCGTTAGACCACTCAGGTATGGCGCTAGTTTCGCCGGGGCGAGTCAATAGCTGTTCAGCCCCCGTACTAACATTGACGCTGAAAATTCGCCAGTCAGCCCCACCGAAGTAACGCATAAAGACCACAGTATCCCCACTTGGCGAAAACCAGGGATCATAGTCACCGAGCTTAAAACTAAGGGCAGCAGACGTTGGAGTAATTTGTGGCGCTGTTAACTGGCGAAAGTCACTGCCATCCAATTTCATCGTATACAAGCAGCAAGTCGTCGCTTTCAAGTCGAGAGGCACCACCGGGAAGACAATTCTTCCATTGACACAATGTGGATCAGAAACCGCTAGCCCAGCCGGTGTAGGTACGCGCGCTGCTCTTCGTGAGGACAAATGGTATAGCCTCAACTCTGGCAAGGAAGTCAAATCAGACCGGTGCACGTACAGAACAGAATCGTTGTCTACCCAGCTGCTATTAGCATTTAAAACCTGCGCTGCCGTTGGCTCAATAGACAATTGATGCGAACCATCAATATCGGCGATCACAACTTCGGTGTGCAAATAATCACTGCCATTCTCTTCGGCAATTCCACCGCCTAACAAGCGATTATAGCGAGTAAAAGTTATGCGCTTACCATCAGGAGAGACCCTCGGGTGCGACAGTTCACGCTTCTCATCAAACAAAATCGAACGAACGCCACTACCATCCAATCGGGCGGCATAAATACCAAACAGGTCTGGCCCACGATAGCCGAAAAACCAAGGGCTTGACGCCACAATGTTCTGCCAGAAAAATCCTGTCAGCAGCAACAAACAAGCAACCAGGCCGAATAACAGAGCCTTTAGTCGTGGGTCGTCGTATTTTGCTATCAAACTAGCTAGCCTACAGCAGCAGACTCCAACACGTTAAGCGCCGGCACACCAGTGCCATCAAAATAGGCAGCTAACTGATCAAGCGAGAATTGCACGCCCGAGTAGAAATCGCCGAAGTCACCATACTTCGAACTAGCTTCATCAAAGCGCATTTCGTAGATCAGCTTCTTGAACACCATTGGATCATCAGCGTAAAGATCTACGCCCCACTCAAACTTGTCAAAGCCGATAGAGCCCGATATTACTTGATTAACCAGACCATGATAGGTTCTGCCAATCTTGCCATGCTCTATCATCAACTTAGCGCGCTCTTCGTAAGGCAAGGTGTACCAGTTGACTGACTCACCACGTTTCTTATCCATTGGATAGAAGCAAACATAACGTTTTTGCGGAATACGAGCCCAAAGACGTCCACCAAAGTGGGGAATTTTAGCCTGAGCCATAACCATTTCATCGAAGGCCTGGATCCATTCAGGGGAGCCAGCTTTCAGCTCACGCTCTTTCAATGTAGCGTGAATCTTACCAGTCGCTTCATAGAGACCAAGCTCTAGCACTGATACATATGAAGTCGCTGGAGTGAGGTAGTTAGCCAATCGCAGCTTATCAAAGACCATCTGCGCATGGGCCATGCCTTCGTAATTGCGGCTATAGTGAGTGAGCATCAGGTCGGCCTTGTGTCCAACCATCTGAGCCAAGCCCAGATCGCTATCTTCACTATCTTTCAAAGCTGCCAGGGCTGAACTTGCTTCTTTCAAAATAGCAGCGCGTTCATCGGCCGGTAGCTCGTCCCAAGACAAGCGGTCGAAGTCAAACATACGGTGGAGTATCCACCAACCTTCCAATGATTCGGGAACGCTGGGATGACGCATGAGCGTAGTTTCTCCTAAATGGGATGAGCAGCCTATATGCTAGCGCAGATGGCTTGGCAAGCACCTAGATGCTAAGCAAGTATTTGCAATCGCCGGAGCTTGACAACGACGGCTCTTACTTATCATTGAGCGGCAAAAAGAGCTCATCAGGCGGCAATTCGTATAGGGCCCGCAATGTCACGAAGTCATTACGTGTAACCGGACTGCTATTTGAGTACTGCGCTCGTTGCATCCAACTCACGGTGACGCCATGACCGCACATCACATCGCTTGACTCACTGCTATGTTGACGCAGCCCAAGCACATGGCCAAATTCATGGGCACTGGTCTGACGCAACTGTTTGGGAGCCTGTGCGCCCCACTTCCGCAAATACTCAGTTTCGACGTGGACGATACAACGCGCACGTGCAACACCCGTCCAGGGGTAGAATGTTCGCCCCACTGAATCAGCACCACTTTGTGGGCACCAGAAATACAAGACATCGGCCTTTCGTGGATCATCAACAAACTTGAACTTGATTATGCCCTCAGCTTGAACCCAGGCCCAATCATTTATTCCTTCTTTGAGTATAGAAGCATAGCTAGGAACATAATGATCGACACGGCTCAGGCGCTCAAAAAAGCCAGGCCTATCAAACATTGAATATAGTGTCCGACATTTATCAACAGTAAGATCAGGACCAACAAAACCTGATGGTAACTGCAAACCATCGGCAATCCAAACCTTGATCTCACCGTCAGATTTATCCCAACGCATCAACTTACCGTCTTGTAACTGCGAATACGGACGAATCGAATGAAATTGCTTCTTCCAGTCTTTCAGTGCTTGAGCCGCCAGCTTCCCCCACTCGCTAGAAGGATCTGTCATCACCACCACACGACAAAGAGCGTGCTCCGCTATCTCCATTTCATTCGAATAGAGTGCAGAGACAGCCAAATAATATTGCAATGAAGCGTCACCTGGCTTCTTTTTTACACATTCTTGAAAGAGCTTACAAGCTTCAGAATAGTTTCGCACCAGGTATAGCTGCAAAGCCTTCTGCTGCAGCTTATCTAAATCGGTAGCCGCAGAACTCGAAGAGCGCGCACTCTTTTGCTTAGCCTTGAGCGCAAATGCTTGCTCATTAACACCAATAGAAAGACACCAAGCAAGAAGCAGAACGCCTGCCAAAATTTTGGAAGACAACGACTTATCGATCACTTGATTCACACCCACCGCTAAACTGTTGTGGCTTTCATTCCCTTTCCAGCACCAGACAAAACCAATACACCGCGGCATCAGGCCAAATTTAAAAGTACTTTCGACAGGTCGTAGCTGCCTACAACTGCTAATATTAATTTGGATCTGAGTAGTGAGTGAGCCGCGAACTTTGTGAGATCACAGGTGCCACCATCAATACTGAATCAATCTACAATCATCTTGCTGGTACGTTACTAGGCACCGCCATTGGTGACGCCCTTGGCCTCTACATGGAAGGGTTATCGGGCAAAACCATTTCCACCTGGTTTCCCCAGGCCATCGACCGCTATTATTTGCTCGACAATATTGGCTTTGTCAGCGACGATACAGAGCAGTCGGCCTTAGTGGCCCAATCAATTGCTAGCGCGCCTAACGACATCAGAGCCGCAACCAAAGCCTTTAAAATAGCAATGCTGGGTTGGTTCTTTAGACTACCCTTTGGAGTTGGCCAGGCCACGAGCCTGTCGTGTCTAAAAATGTTGACTGGTGCAAAACAAACTGGCATCCACTCTGCTGGCAACGGGGCGGCTATGCGCGCGGCCATCATCGGCGTCTTCTATCACGACAATCAAGAATATCGCATCAAGATCGGCGAAAGCATTGCCCGCACCACACACCTCGATAAAAGGGCAACTGACGGTGCTCTCTTTGTGGCTGAATTGGCCGCCGCCGCCTATACCAATAGGCGATGCAAAGATCAGGCCAGTCGCTACAACGCTTTTGATACGGCTATCAATGTTATTCAAGAAACCTGGTTACGCGAAGCCTTAGACTTAGCTCGCAACCTCGCCGAGCAGCAAGCATCCATAGAAGCCGCCGCTCAACAGCTAGGTTGCAGCGGCTTTGTCAATCACAGCGTAGCTCTTGCTGCTTTTGCTTTTCTGCGCTGGGGCGACGACACTCTCACCGCGTTACAATGGACAATCAAAGCTGGCGGTGACACCGATAGCAACGCTGCCATCGTAGGGGCCTGGTGCGGCGCTCTTCATGGAGAAGAGGGCTTGCCGAGCCAGTTAATCAACAAAATCAATGATGGTCCTTTTGGCCCTAGCCACTTGCGTAAGCTCGCCCGTGCCTTAGGAGATATAAAATACGGCAAGAGCCCAGCAGCGGTTGGCTACTGCTGGCCAATAGCTCTCGGGCGCAATGTCGTGCTCATCCCTGTCATCCTCAGCCACATATTGCTGCGACAGCTGCGCCGGGCAACTACTTCACTTCACCTTTAAATTTAAGTGCCTTCAAAAAGGCAGCGGCTAGCTCTTTATCAGAAAATGGATTTTGACCAGTGATCAATTCTCGATCTTGCACAACTTTGCTTTTCTTCGCTGGAGCAATCTGCAATTTAGCGCCCGCTGCTCGCAAAGCATCTTCTGGATAGAACTTCATATAGCCACCCAGGGCAGTGGGCTCATTGGGCTTCTCTTCAGCATCACTAAAAACAGTCATGCGATAGCCCTGATAAGTCCAAAGTTCTTTAGAAGTGACAGGCTTCTCGGCTGCAGTCTTTTTAGTATCCTTATCGCTTGCCGAATGGCTGGCTTCAAGGGCCTTCCCTAGCTCCTCAGGCTTGTTTAGCGTTGAGAGAAGAGCAATCGGTCCATGACAAATTAAGGCTGTGGGCTGATTCTTACTGTGAAAATGTCTCAAAATTTTGCCAAGAGAAGCATCTTTCCACAAGTCTTCCATCGGTGCATGACCACCAGGAACGAAAATACCCACGTACTGATTGAGATCACCAGCAGCTATAGCTGAGAGTTTTTGCGGGTGAGCAAGCTTAGGATTTTTGAGTAGCTCTTTTACAGCATTGTATTCAGCGGCACTGGCAAACAAAGCTGGTTTGTCAGAACTTACATCCATCGCCGGTTGATTTCCCTGGGGATTAACGTACACAGGCTCGAAACCAGCCTTTATCAAAGCCTGCAGGGGCACACCCAGTTCGTTCATATAAAATCCAGTGGCATGCTGAACTCCATCTTTGAGGGTGAGGGCCTTCGCACTAGACAAGACCACTAACACTTTTCCTTGAAAGGCTGTTGGGGCTTTAGACTGAGCTTCTAAAGTGGAAAGACCTAGACCAGCTGCAAGAGCTACGGCAGCCAATACTCGAGTTATTTGATTGAACAGACGCATGTTTACTCCAAAGAAAGAGATGGCGAGAATCAGGCCTCCGGCCGTTGCTGTCAAGGTTGCCTAAGATTGCCTAAGACTGCCAAAGACTGACAAAGTTACGGTTAGTTCCAGGGTACTTTGGGCATTTATTAAATGTACCAGCTTAGGACAGAAAAACGGCTTACTATGTCCGAAAAGACCGGCGATACATCTGCAAATAGCACTCCGCGGCCCCTCGACCGGGGTCAGATTGGCGACGGCCAAAAGCCTGCCGATTTAGCCCAATCGCTCTACAGCAAACCTGAAGACTTCCGCCGCTCAATGGCTCAAGCCCAAGGCAACCAAACAGATTCCCATAGCTCTTCAATGAAGGCTTTTGACGGCAAAGCTGGTGCACCGCAGCTTGTCACGAATTTACCGGCCGATTTCAGCTCTATACCAGAAGGGCGCAGAAGAGAGATAGCCGGCATGGCGGCTGAACTTTTGAAGCCCTATACCAATAAAGCCGACGCCAACAACCGCGACGCCGACGGCAAAGTCAGCTTCGGCGAAATTGGCTCAATGATGGACCGCATTGCCAAAAGGCCAGATTTATCAGAGCTAGAGAAATGTCGACTGTGGTCTGACGTACGCATCGGTATGGGCAAAATGGGGCTTCCCATTCAAGACTGCGATGAAGTGCCTAAAATGATCGATTCTTGGCACGGAGCAAAAGACCCCTGGCACGCCTTAATAACCATGGACGACGGCTACCACGGCAATCGCCTTATTAATATGACCCCTGAGCAGGCCACCAAAGCCATAATCGACCACGAAAACGGCGCTGACAATGGCCACTATCCTTTGTGGAAGCAAGTTGGCTGGCAAGGCGCACGTCTACTGCGCGGAATCAATCAGGGCGATGTTGAATCTTCAGAAGGACAACTCAAAGCCCTGAGAGCTTTGCGCGAAACTGGCATGTTTGCTGACTATGCCAAAGAGTGGAAAAAGCAATTTGTGCGCAGTGACGTTGATGGCAACTGTAAACCGCGCTAGCAGCTTAAGACCAAATAACTGACACTGCGCACAAAGAGCAGAAACGCTACAAAGACCAGCGATTACTCGCTGGTTTTGTTATTGCGTTGTGCTTCGTCTTGAAGCATTTTGATATCAGCGGCCGACAAGGTCGGACGATCAAGTTTAAGCGTTAGCTTGTTGAGCTTGCCAGTAAAGGCAAACGGTACTTGATAGTCTTGATCGCAGACAGTTGTTCCGGTGTCAGAGCCAATATCGAAGCTTTCATCCCACTGCAAAATCAGTGGCAATGTGCGCTCCATTTTCTGGGTTTGCACCACTTTACCATCTACCTTAAGAGTACCAGTGCCACTGCGGCCAATACCACTCATACTATTGAAGGCAATGGTACCAGCACCCAAACCATCATACTTAAAGTCAAACTCGATCTCGTGATTTCCAGGGCTGAGGGCCTCTGGCCCCTCCCAGCGAATACGCTTCAGGTCTGCCATATTCCAAAGGAATACTGGCTTACCTTTAAGCAGATAGAAACCATAACCAGCAAAGCGGCCACCAGAAGTGAGCAGAACTCCTTCAGCACCACCAGCTGGAACATCCACATTGGCCTTGACCGTGTAGGAGGTATTGAGCAGAAGTGGTGAATCACCCTGTGGAATTCCAGTGAGTGGTTTGGTGTAAACAAACTCAGTACGTCCAGCAGTTATATTGGGCCGGGGAGAAACAAGTCTTGTGGCACAACTTGCATCAAGAGGCAGCACGTTGTACTTCTTCGCCTCGGAGAGGAAAAGGTCCTTGAGTTCATTCAGCTTTGCCTTATTTGAGGAAGCTACATCATTGCTCTGAGTAGCGTCTTTAGAAAGGTCATAGAGCTCCCAGGTAACGTTGTTAACTGGATCTTGATTGACTGGTCCTGAGGTAATCCATGGTGGACGAATGACCTTAGTGCTAGCGATCCAGCCGTCGTTATAGATAGCATGATCGCCCATCATCTCAAAATACTGGGTCTTGTGATGGGATGGCACAGCGGCATTAGCTTGATCGAAAGTATAAGCAAAACTCGTTCCTTCAATTGGCTTTTGCTTGATACCATCCACGGCTTCAGGGGCCTTAATAGAACAGGCCTCAAGAATAGTTGGCACCACGTCGATGACATGGTGGAACTGGTGGCGAATTGCCCCCACGTCTTTTATGTGACCAGGCCAGGAAACACAGACACCTTGAGATGTACCACCGAAGTGCGAAGCCACTTGCTTGGTCCAAGAAAATGGCGTATCAAAAGCCCAAGTCCAGCCAACCGCCATGTGGTTATAGGTGCGGTCAGTGCCCCAGACATCATAGAAATACTTGAGCTGATCTTCCACCGGTACATTGGCACCGTTGAACATAGCCACTTCATTGGGTGTTCCTACCAGGGTGCCTTCAGCGCTGGAACCATTGTCGCCACTAATATAGATAATCAGCGTATTGTCTAGCTTGCCAGTGTCTTTGAGAGACTGAATGACACGGCCGATTTCATGATCGGTGTAAGCCAGGTAGGCAGCGTAAACTTCAGCCTGACGAATGAACATCTTCTTCTCGTCAGCGCTCAGTTCATCCCAGTTCTTCAGCAAGTCGTGGGGCCATGGTGTTAGTTTGGCATCTTGAGGAATTACACCAAGTTTCTTTTGGTTAGCAAAAATCTCTTCGCGCAGAGCATTCCAGCCCTTATCGAAGAGGTGCATGTCACTAATTTTTTTCACCCACTCTGGAGTTGGGTGGTGTGGAGCATGGGTGCCACCAGGTACGTAATAGCAGAAGAAGGGCTTGCTTGGGTCGATTTGGTTGAGTTGGCTGATCCAATCGATGGCCTCGTCAGCCTGGGCAGTGGTGAGGTTCCAGCCCTTTTGACCTAAGAACGGAGTGATTGGGGAGGTATTGCGAAACAGGTTAGGTTGCCACTGGCTGGTGTCACCACCAATGAATCCATAGAAATATTCAAAGCCCATACCGTTTGGCCACAGTTCGAAAGGACCAATCTGACTGGCTTGGAAAGTAGGAGTATTGTGAGCCTTACCGAACCAAGAAGTAGCATAGCCATTGTCTTTCAAGATACGACCAATGGTAGCTTTATCTTGGCCAATGACGCTGTTATAACCAGGAAAACCAGTTGACTGCTCAGAAACTACGCCAAAACCAGCTGAGTGGTGATTGCGACCAGTAATGAGAGCGGCTCTAGTAGGAGAACAGAGAGCAGTGGAATGAAAATTGCTATAGCGCAGACCAGTCTTACCAATTAGGTCAAGGGCTGGGGTTGGAATAACACCGCCAAATGTGCTCGGAGCGCCGAAGCCAACGTCATCAGTCATGATCAAAAGAACGTTAGGAGCACCCTTGGCCGGTACAGTGCGAGGCGCCCACCAGGCTTTCGACTGACTGGCACTGTCTTTGATCACACCGCCAAAGGCTGGTTCGGGAGCAGGCAGCTGCTTACCATCGATAGTGGTGGTAGCGCTGGGCGAGCCCGGTTCACCAGTGACCTGTTGAGCAAAAGCTGCTGGCGCTCTAAATAGAACGCAGAGCATCAAAAAGAACGTGCAAAAACGAACCTGCCACATTGCCATGAGGATCTCCCGAGTAAATTGGCTGTCGATTGTATCCTAGTGACAACAACGACCGGCAGCAGAGAGCTACCTCCTGACAGCTTTAGGACGAACAGGCAGTCAGTACCATCCAGATTACAGAGATCAGGTTTAGCAGATTTCTTCACCGCTTCTTAACCCTATGACGATCAGAGTGGTAGTAAAGAGAAGAAGATAAGAAGAAGCGAGGAACAGTCGAAAAATGAAGAAAGAAAAAAGTTACAGGGGATATCAGAGACCAGGCAGCAATACCATTGTTCTCTCAAGCGACCCCATCTTAATTTGGCTCTTCGCCCTGCCCTTTCTATTGGTCGGACTTTTATTCCTTGCAGCACCGTGGGGTTTAGCCTCAAACAGTGCTCAGATACCGATCGGCATCAAGCTTGTTATTTCGGCCATGGGCCTCGGCTCAGCGATGGTGGCACTATTGATCTTTCGCGCGGGGCTTGCTCAAGTACTGCTTGATCGCAGCAACAATCGCGTCCTCATAGGTAAGAGATTTAGCAAACGAATTCTGCGCACCATCGACTGTCAGTCAATTTCTGCCGTCACAATTGACACTGATAAAGACTCGCATGGCGATGCAACCTACAGAGTTCAACTTGAGCTGAAGTCAGGCGAAACTATTCCCTTGACCAAGGCTTATGTTTCAATGAGAGAGACTGCCGAGTTCGAAAGAGAAAGAATTCGCCATCTCCTCAATAACCCTTATGACAGTTATAGCAAAAAAGATCGCACCCCTTGGCTCGTCATCGGCAACTCACAGCCTTTTGCACAACCACAGCTCCAAACCTTCGTCATTATCTGTGCCGCTATCACCATTGCACCATTTGCCGGTTGGTGGTTAGCGACCCAAGAAAAACCAACCCTGCAAATTACCGCTGGAGAGCCAAGTGCAGAATTAAGTAGCAAACTACACCAACGGGCCGAAAACGAAATTGCCAGCACTGAAAAAATACTTTTTGTAGCCACACCAGATCCTGGTCACGAAGGCATGGCAAAAATCGTATTCATACCTTTTGCCATTGTCTGGACAATTTTCAGCATCTGCTGGCTCTGTGCGGCAATAACTGGAAGCATTAGAAATCGAAGCATTAGTGGTTGGTTCATAGTGCTCTGTGGACTTCCATTCGTGGGCATTGGCTTGGTCATGCTCACCATTCCCTATTTCACATACAAGAGAGAGCTGCACACTATTTATGCTCTAACAGAAGAGAGAGCCCTAGTCTTCTCCAATGACGGAGTGAAAGAGCTGGTGAACTTCAGCGACAAACACTTCGGACCAATCGAGGCAAAATTTTATAGCAAGACCAGTAACGATAGGAAAATGGACCTGCTATTTCGCTCTAGCTTAGATCCTGAATCTCCGGGAGCAACAGTTGGATTCTGGGGCATAGAGAGGGGCGAAATGGCCAAAGCGATACTAGAAGATAAGCTCAAGGCAAGAAAATAGCGCTTAATCAACCTAAACTAGACGCTCTTGCACCCGCGGTTGGCGTAGTTTCCACAAGCAAGCGTCAGTAGCGAAGTGATGCAGACTGACTAAAAGAAACATTAGCTTAAACGGGTCAACGGCACGCAGACCAGACACAAACAAAAGGCAAGGAAATGCCACCGAAAGCGTTAGCCCAATGAGAAAATAGCCGTGCAGTTCGCTAGCGGCAAAGGCAATAATGGGCTGCAATTTATTCTCAGATTTTGCCTGACTGAGCTTATAGTCTTTCCACTTATAAGCTAATACCACAGCTAAATATTGACTTGCATGAAAGAAAGCTGGAATGAAAATCCAAAAATTGTTGTCTACTGCCTGACTGAGAACAACAGCCACTAAACTAACGAGCATAACAATCACCGCCGGCAATGGCATTGTCCTTTCACCGAGGGCCCCTCGCTGTAACTGGGTGCTAGCAAAGCAAAGCACTAGCACCACAAGAGCAGCGATGGTGAACTGCAAAAAGATTAGCGGCAGATGCAGACCATTAGAAGGAGTAAAAGCAGAAGCAGATGATGCAGCAACTGCACCTGTGGCCAAAGTAAAATCATAGCCACCAGTGTATTGGCCAATGACCGCTACGGCCACAGCTAGGTACAAAATATTTTTGAAAAGCTGCTTTTCAAAAGCTTTCATGACAAAAGCTGAACGCCCACAGTACATCAAAGCAATACCGTAACTCTGAGCTAAGACATGATGCACAATGAAAATCATATAGACGCGGGTCAAACACTCCATGGTCAAAATAGGCCCAAGCAGCCGCAGGGCAGCGAGCAGAGAGACCAGCATTAGCAGCGGCAATGCCACCGCCACCTGGCGATGCTTAGCGAGATTTTCTGGTTCACCATAAAGACGCCGCAGAGAAGCACCGAGGTGGGGCTGCGACAATAAATAAGTACCGGCAAAAAGCAAAGCAGCTGAATATTGATCGCCCGAAGGTCCTAAAATATTGCGCAAGGGCGGCCAGAAATACAGCAGCGTCAATAGAGCAGTAAAGCCACCGCAGACGAATAGTAAATCGAAAACAGGGCCAACAATATATTGCTTGCGCGAGGCATCGGTTTGAATAGCAATCTGGGGCTGACGACCTTCATCTGCTGACGAAGCAAAAGTAGAAGCAGTCATTAGCGCACCTCAGACAAGGTGGCCTGCTTTAGAAACTGCCCTTGAGGCGGAGTAGTGACAGTCTTGGACGAAGGGGCAGTGCTAATCTCTAAGCCTTGGGGCGTAATCGTGCCACAAGAAGCTCCTTGTAGAGCCATTAGTTCAGAGTTAGAAATTGGCTTATCCACTAACACTTGCGACTTTCTAACACCAATAGGCCTTGAAATAGCGACTGCCTTGGATGAAGAGGCCGATTTATCAACTGCTACTTGCTGCTCTCCAACTGCAATCTGGCTTGCAACAGTAACCGAAATAGCTAAGCCAATCTGCAAAATGCCCAGACCTAGGTCAGCAAGGCGCTGACTAGCACCAACTTTGGCGAAAATCGCTGCTTTAAAAAAGGAAATGCCCGCCAGCAAGGCGACAAAACTGCTGAGCACACTCAACATAGAAATTTTGGAAAATTCGAAATCAATTATTGATGATGAAAATCGTAGTAAGTGGAAAGCTGATGAAGGGTCGGGTTGGGCGTTAGATCCATAGGCAACGGCTGCACACGGTAGCGACAGTAGTACTAGGCCAAAGAGCAACTTCAGTCGCCGGCTAGTTTTAAACAGAACAGTTTTAAACAGAACAGTCTTAAACAGAACAGTTTTAAACGGAATATTCTTAAACCGAATTAGAGACATTGCCATCCTCCGGCGCTAATTTGACTCTTTAGTAGATTCACTATTTAATGCGACAAACCGCCAGAACTCGCTCAACTACAGTGCGCAGGCGATAATTCAGCCCACTGTTCTCGAGGTATACGCTAAGAAGCTCATGCTGCATCATAACTTTCGACTTCAGTTGATATGCCTGAGAGAAAGCATTAGAGCGATAAGCAGCTCGGCCTGGCTTGCTGAACTGGAACCAACCACCGAGGTTAATTCCCATTGAAATAGAGTCTCTCATCAAGGTCTCTAAATCTAGAGGATTTTCCCCAGTATCGTAGATATCAATCAAATGATGAATCTCAAAAGGCTGAGTATAAGAGCAGGTGAAATCAATTTCTTCACCCCTGAAGGCATCGAGCTCATAAAACTCTATCTGCTTCCAACCGTTTGCAGCATCAATAGTGGCAACAACTCGCTCTACATCAATGACTATGCCAACATCACTTTTAACAGTGGGCAAGACCCGCTTAACTGTTTCGATGGCATGCTCGCGGCTGCCCAGCGAAACACTCGAGAAAAATTCAAATGTCTCTTCAACAGTGCTTCCCGCTGACCGGGTGCTATAAGTCTCAACTAGCTGCTGGCGCTGGGGGCCACCCACCGCGCCAAGCACCGCTTGAACTTTGGTGAGTTCACCTTCTTTGGCCAATTGGGCGGCAATACTTTTAGTCAACCGGGCTTGCTTGCCGCCGTCAATATGCAGGTGCAATGAGCCCAGGGTACTAAAAGAAGCATAGGCGGGAATAACAAAAGGCGAAGAGGCAATGGAGCCGCTCAAAGGAGGAATAAACAGACTAGTTGAAGTTTGTTGTTGCAGCATTGTCGCTAACCTCTAGTGGCGGGTTATCCTAATAGTGCTGAGAGAAGCTCTCCACTGATGCCAAGATACAGCCAATCTGTGGCGGACCTGTGTCATTGCTCGGCAAAGTTCATGGCTAAGATCGCAATGAAACAGAGCAAGAATGTAAGGGGAGAGCAGGCAGTGAAGAACAAAGAGAATTCGACAAGAGTAGGTTCTTCGCCACCAGGTTCTCAAATAGTAAATAGGGCATTGGCTCTGACTTTAATAACCCTAACGGCCCTGGTGCCACTTACCGTTGCCATCGAGAAGGCCTACAGTCAGTCGACTTCAAGCCAATGCAAAATTGAAGTACGCCAGCCCTACCGCTACATTACTTCTAATGGCATTCCCGATCATGCTACCGGTCAATTTCCCAATCGCGGCAACCCTAACACTATTTCAGCCCAAGATTATCATTTCAAGGTGCCACTAAATCCGACACCAGGTCAGGGGCAATCACGGGGTTATGATTTTGGCGTGGCCGTCAACGGTGTGCCCTTTGACCCAGGCACAGCCGAGCTGTGGAATGGAGACATGCGCTGGCATTACGAAGCGCTATCGGGCATGATGGTTAGCCGAGGCAGCCTTGGAGTCGACGCCAACTTAGCCCATGTGCAACCCAATGGCGCCTACCACTATCACGGCCTCCCTATGGGTCTCCTGGAAAAACTAAACTATCGCAGTAAGATGGTTCTAGCTGGTTATGCCGCCGATGGCTATCCTATTTATGGCCCCTACTGCTACTCCACAGCCAATGACAGCAGAAGCGCCCTGAAGAAAATGAAATCTAGTTACCGGCTCAAGAGCGGCACAAGAATTGGGGGCAGCGATGGCCCCGGCGGAGCCTACGACGGATCATTTGCTCAAGACTACGAATTTGTTCAAGGCGCAGGCGACCTCGATCAATATAATGGGCGCACCGGCGTCACCCCCGAATATCCAAGCGGCACATTCTATTATGTGCTCACTGAAAACTGGCCTTTTGTGCCCCGTCAATTTCGCGGCACTCCCGATGTCAGCTTCGCCAAAGGCCCACCTGGCTTAGATCGCGGCAATGGCGGTGGTCGGGGCGGTCGGGGAATGAACCGCTTTGGCGGTCCGAACGGCGGTCCGCCAGGGGGGCCACCCGGAGGACCACCCGGAGGACTACATGGAGGAGCCGGCCCAGGATTCCGCCCCGGCGGCCCACCACCCGGTGGAGGTTTCCGGCCCGCTTATCCGAATGAGAATAACTAGGCTGCTTGCCCTGCTTCTGCTCTTGCTGGCGCTAACGCTGCCAACAGAAGCTCATGACGCTGCAATATCAGCAATAAAGATCATATGCCGTCCAGACGATACAGTAGTAAGCATCAGTACCCACAGAAGTTACCTGCTGAAAGCAGAGAAAGCCGGTGGCTCCAAGGACAACTCTAGTTCTAGTTCTAGTTCTAGTTCTAGTTCTGGCTCTGGCTCTATGCCTGCTCCTGAAACGCCAGAGATTGGCCAGGCGCTGGGCCGAAGGCTTCACCTGCTCATCAATGACAAAAAGCTATTGCCTGAGACTGTGCATATTATTGAAGACAAGCCCAACGATTTGCTCATCTGGCAGACTACAAACAAGAACCCAACAAAACTAAAGCCAAACATCGAGATACTTGATCGCATTTTTCCAGAAGACTCTACTTCAATAACCATTGTCACCATCTTAGATGACGACCAAAGCCAAGAAATACTGCTCGACTCTGCTCACCCTAGCTACCAGCAGAGCCAACCTCAAGACCACTGGGCTGAGGCCAGTAGCTATTTGCAAAAGGGAATATTGCATATTCTCAGCGGCCCCGATCACATTTTGTTCATACTGGCGCTACTGCTTTTAGGAGGCTCTCTCAGAACACTGCTCGGCATAGTGACGGCCTTTACCGTCGCCCATAGCATGACACTGAGCCTGGCAGTTGCGGGAATTGTCAGGCCTCCAGCGCAAGTAATTGAACCTCTAATCGCACTATCTATAGTGGCAGTAGCAGTGGAAAACTTACGCTGTTTGAGCGCGAAAAACAAAGCCAAAGAACTAAGGGCAAAACGAGATTATCGAGCCTACTATGCTTTTGCCTTTGGTCTTATCCACGGCTTTGGTTTTGCTGGCGCTCTCCTTGAGGCAAACTTAGTTGGCCCGGCCTTGTGGATAGCCCTGGCCTCTTTCAACCTCGGAGTTGAATCGGGGCAAGCTATGATAGTGGCTCCAGTAGCACCGCTTCTGATGCTTTTGGCCAAGAAGCACAAAGACTTTTCAGACAAGCTGATCTACACTGGCTCGATTGCTATTGGTCTAATGGGCGCCTATTGGTTCATTGGCCAAATGAAATTTTAGAAGCTAGTCTTGTCCTAGTCCTGAACTAGTCTTGTACTAGTCCTGAACTACTCCGCTAATTTCACTAATGCCAGCACCCTTAGTTTCAGGGTTCTGCGACCAAGTTTTGGTATCACTATCGGTGACCACATAAATACCGGGCTTAATTACAGTATCTGGTTCACAAATCCAATACGCATTAGGAACACCGCCTTGGCCCGGGGCCGTATGAGTTGACCAGGGGCCATAGATAGTACCATCTTGATGTACTAGACCAATCTCACCAGGGTCTTGTCCGCGAGCATCATTCCAGTGATAATTCATCAGCCTTGAAACTAGAACCGGTGCCTTAAGCGAAAACCAGGTTGGTCTAGTAGGAGAATTAAATACGGCCGAGATATTGCCGTTCTTAAATATGCTTACAACGGGCTCTCTTTTATAAGCCTTCGGTGAAGCCATTGTTTTTCCACTTTCAGGTACGATCTTTATTTTGCCAATACCGCAAAAACCAGACAAGTTATTCTGTGCCCAGGTGGATGGCTCGCTATCAATTAAAGTGTAATGGCCAGGCGCCAGAGTCACCCTCGGCTCACACTCCCAATAGGCATTGGGCACGCCGCCTTGGCCGGGTTGTCCCCGCACGGCCCAGGGGCCATAGGTGGTGCCGTCGGCATGGCGCAGAGCCAGGGTTCCGGGGTTACTACCTTTGCCATCATTCCAGTGATAAGTCATCAAATAAATCACAGTAGATGGCACATCAATGTCAAAGGTCGTGGGGTTCTGAGGCTTATTAAAGACACGATAAATATTGCCATTATTCAAAATAGTTTTCGGTGGACTAATTTTGACCACCGGTTTAGCCTCAGCCTGATTAACTATCGGCTTCTCTTGCAGGTCAAAAACGCTATCTTCGCCTAAAGCTTCCCGTGGCGCTGTCGGCGGTGTAGAAAGGCAGAGTGCTGAACCATCCCAATGACTTTTCATCTCTGGGGTCTGCAGCTGCCCTCTGTCGCGCAAGACTTCATCCTCGACCCGATCTTTCATATTCTGAAAAGCAGCACCAAGAGTGGTGCGCCCGCCGTTCTGTTTAAGGGCCTCAATCAAGCAGCTGGTGAAGACACTATTTTGATATTTCTTACTTTCCCAAGATACCTGACTCGGTTGACTAGAGGCAATTACAAGCTGCCCGGTACCAGCCACCACGGCACTGGCATCAACGTTGGCAGAACGCACTAGACCTTTAGCATCAGCAGTTGCCGCACCACTATGACAAGCATCTAGTATGATCACGACCCGATCACAGTGCACTCGCGCTTTGATAATGCGCATCAAGTCTTGGAGCGGAATACCTGTAGCATAAAGCGATTCAGTATCAGTGTCATAGGCAACTATATAGTTAACTCCGCCGACATCCATATCGGCCGGGCTGCCATGACTACTGATATAGACCACAACTAAGTCATCAGGATGAGCCAGTCGCGGCAACCAGCGATCACCAATAGTGGCAAGGATATTGGCCCGCGTAGCTCTCTCATTAATGAGCAGCCTAGTGTGATCTTTGCGAAAACCGCCAGCGCTGGTAAGAAAATTATAGAAGTCGGTGGCATCTTTTGCAGGATAGCGCAAATTGATCTTGCCATCGGCAAATTTACTGATACCAATTACTAAAGCCCACTTATCTTTGATGGGCCGATTAGCGCTAGCTTTCGGGGCTACAGCCTGAGCGCCTGACTGGGCAGCGTAAACACTAGAGGCGCTACTGAATAGAGATGACGGCGCCACTGAGGCAATCATAACTACTGGCGCCAAAATGGAAGCCAACCAGACAATACGAGACATAAAATCCTCTGAGTTCATTCAAGATCCAAGGCCAAGTCAATCATGGCCTATCTTTAAAGATTTGGCATCCGCCATCAGGCCTAAGCCTTTAGTAGATTTCACCGTAAAAGCAGGCACTTGAAAATTGCATTGAACTATTTTTCGAGTTGGAACGTATCTCTATGAGTAACCCCTGAATCAAATTGCGAGGTACTCATGAATACTTCAAATACTTCTCTATTGCCCAACTCAGCAACAGTTTCATCCTGGCCTATGAGAGTAAAGCTAGGCCCGCATCAAGATTTGCTAGCCACTTGCGATTTTTCTAGTAATGAGGAAAATAACTCGATCGGCACAGTGTTGCAAACCGCACTTTCTTCAACCGTAGCGCAAGAGAGAGTCGCCGCAGCGAGGAAAGCAATTGAACTTTCAAATGGTGCCTGCGGCCTTGCCTGGCTGGTTCTCGCCCGAGAAGGAGTAAACAGCCTCGAATCGGCAATGATTTATTCGCAACGAGCAATCGACAGAATAAAACAAGAATTGCACGATAGCGATTTCAAAGATTATTGCATTTATACATATACCTATACAGTCGCCCTGGCCGATGCCGCAGAGATAACGTTCAAGATTGGCCGCAAACGCGATGCCGTAGAAATGCTGAAACAGCAACTGGCAGCAGGCGTTGAAGATGCTCTCTGGAGTGACTGCCAGATCATACTGCGCGATCAAATCGCCAGCTTACTTATTCAAATGGGCGAAGCCAAAGAGGCACAGACGTTTCTATATGCTCATCCCGACAATATCGAGTCTTGGTACTACCTCAATGCCCTGGCTCACTATGCCCTCAATGGTGATTGCTTGATATCTCGAAGCGCCCTAGCCAACGCCTTCAAAGTAGGAGTAAAGACCGTACAAAAGCTCACAGCTGACGCTTCAATATTGGCCGCCCAGAGCGAACACTTTGAGCAAAATATCTGCATAGAAAAAGCAGTCGATGCCTGGCAAAACGACGAAGCAGCCCAAGAATGGCTCAAGCAAATATATAAAAACCCACACTCACTAATCGGGCGAGAATCGCTTGCTGTGGCCAGCGCAAACAAAGACAAAAAGCGCTGGGAACTTTGGGACAGCAGAGAAACCAGTGCTGCATACTTTATGAGCAATGAAATGTACAAAGAAGCAGCTAAAGAGTTCAAAGCAGCTCTGCGCGAAGCTGAACGCATAAGCTATTCTTACTTTCCCTTTCACAATACAGTCACAGGCCTCTTGGCCCTCAATCAAGAAGCCGATGTAAGGGCCATTCCCTTTGAAGAATTGCGGCAGAAGCTAGACTCGCGAGTGGAGAAATTCGGCAACAACAGTGACAATGCCTCTAGTGCCACTAGCAAGAATGATCTAGCCGCACTAAATTTTCACTCCTTCGCCACCATCTACAGAGAGCTTGGCGACTTCGAAGCGGCCTTGAGCAATCAAGTGAAGGCCTTAGAAATAGCAGAAACACTCGAACACGAAAATCAACTAGACAGAGCTTCGGCTCTAACTCTCTTTGAAATTGGCGAAATCAACAAAGCACAAGCGGAAATTTTATTTGAACAAAATCGCTATCAAGATGCGCTCAATTACTGCAAAATAGCGCTGGCGAAGCAAGAACAATTTCTCGGCGCCACTCACTATGATCTACTAGATAGCCTCGAGTTAGCTCACGAATGCTGCCAGCAGCTTGGAGAGCTGGCCGGCAAAGCAGCAATGGCAAGCAGAATCAAGGCAATAGACCCTTTTGATCTGGGTTAAAAGCTGACCTGAAAAACCTGGCACAGGTTGATTCGTTGAGTAAAGCTAAACTCAACGAATCAACACGGCCTTGAGTTCACCTGTATAATTAGCCCACTGTATATATTTCATTCTTCGAGGTTCTTATGAAGTCCAACGACGTCTCCAGCGTGGCTGAAGCTACATCTACACACCTGAGAATCGGGCCTCATGACGACCTGGTCGAAAGCTGTATCGACGCCGAGTATGAGGCTGAAGAGGGCGAGCCTGACGCGCTTGAAGAGTCTCTCAATGCTTATATCGCCGTGGCCATTCTCGGTGAAACAGTTGAAGAACGAGTAAAGGCAGCCCACAAAGCCTTGAAAGCAACCAACAATAGCTGTGGTGTAGCCAATTTGATTCTGGCTCGCGAAGGCTCTAGCGACAACAAAGAGGCCCTAGAGTATGCCCAAAAGGCTGTGGATCAGCTCAAAGAAGAATGCAGCGACGAAGATTTTGAGCTCTATCAAGTGGATGCAGAAGCTTACACCCAAGCCGTTGCAGACCTGGCCCAATTAAACTGGAACTGCGGCAAAAAGACTGAGGCAATCGAGATTGTCACATCGTTCTTGCATGAATACAAAGAAGAATTACCGGTCGAATTTAAAGCTATTCCGCGCGAGCTAGCCATAAGCTTTTTACTCCAGCTAGGAGAAATCAGGGCAGCCCAGGCCATGCTGCAAGATGAAACAGAAAACGATGAGCAATGGCACTATCTCAATGCTTTGATTCATTTTGCCTTAACCGGTGACACTCTAATTTCACGAAGCGCCTTATCGCGGGCATTGATGAAAGGCACACTGATTGCCGGCGGCCTGACCAAAGATGATGAAAACTTACATGAAACAATTGTTGCTTTCGGTCTCGATAGACACATTGAAGACACAGCGCCAGCATGGCATTCAGTCAAAGGCGCTATAGAGTGGTTAAATGATTTCTTAGAACAGCCACTGGCTCGCCACAACCGCAAGCTTGAAGAAATCGCTAAGTCTGCTGACGACTTGCAGCGCTGGAAGCGCTGGGAAGACGCCCTTGAAAGCGCTCAGCACTTCACTGAAAAGAACAATGAAAAAGAAGCAAAGAACTCTTTGAAAGCTGCCCTGCGCGAAGCAGACCGCATCGATTATTCCTACTTCCCCTTCTTCGAAACAGTATCAATTTTGATGGAATTCTCAGGCGGAGAGAAAAAAGCACTGGCTGACTTAAAGACTCAAATTGAAGCCCGGGCCAAGCGTTTTGAAGCCGATTCGACACTAGGCGGACCACTCAATGCCCTGCAATTGCAGGCCTGTGGCACGTTGTTCGACTTCCTTCAAGAGTACGAAGCATCACTGGCCCTACACCAAAAAGCCACAAGCCTGGTGACTGAACAAGTGGCTCAAAATGAAGCCAACCTCACACTTGTAGATGATGTTGACGTGCGCAATGAGCTAGCTGGCACCCTCTTTGCCATGGACCGCTTTGCCGAAGCCCTGCCGCTTTATCTCACCAATGCCGAGGTTTTAGAAAGGTATCTTTGCCCCGACCACGTCGAACTACTGGAGATGCTAGAACCAGCCTACCGCTGCCTCTCCAGCCTTGGCCAAGAAAAAGAAGCAGAAGCCATGTTGGCCCGCATCAATGCCATAGACCCGACCTATCTTGAGGCCCTTGCGGCTGCCGAGCATGACTGCGACGACTGCGGACACGACCACCACTAGCCCTTGCCAAGCAGTAGCGGCTCTGTGTTATATTTGACCTAACTGTCAAGAATCACAGGATAGCTACGAACGGTCGGTCACAGCAAATTGAACTACCTGCACGGACTCAAAGAAGCACAATACATAGTGCAGACCTTAATGGGCCTGAGCTGGCTGGGCTTTTCCGTCTATCTATTCTGTAAGCCCGATGCCAACTTAATTTGCGACACCGTTCCAGCGATACTAATGTTTATCACTGGTAGTGTTTGTGTATTCTTCGGCATCGAAGCTTACCTATTGCGCGACGATCCAGAAATCTGGCGGTAGCTCCAAATAGTCACTGTAGCAATTGAGTTTGTAGCGCAAAGCTAAATCATGTCTGACCTTTGCAAAAAATGCGGCAAACCACCACTGGCTGAAAAAGCCGGTTCGTTCACATCTTACTTATTCCTGCACAACTATTGTCAGTGTGATCAAAAATCTGATTCACCCAGCTCAGTAGCGCTGCCATCATCAACACGGCCAACACCAATTAAGGCGGAGAATCTCAGCGTCTGCTCACGTTGCGGCAAGGCCCTCGGCGCCAAAGAGCGCTCGGGCTCATTCACATCCTTTCTCTTCAAAGATTTGCGCTGCCAATGCAAGAATCCTGTAGTAGCTAAGCCTGTAGAAGCTAAGCCGCTAGAATCAAAGCGCACAAATACCTCGTACCGCTCCACACACAAATCAACTCGTCACGACACTCGCCAGCAGCAGTTAAAAGAATCACCGAGCGCAAGCAGCAATAGGTCACTAAAACTTGGCACTATTATCGGTGGCACCTTTAAAATAGAATCTATCATCGGCAGCGGTGGCATGGGAGTAGTCTACGCTGCCGAGCATACAGGCTTACACCGTCGCTTCGCTCTAAAAATCCTGGCACCAGAGCTAGTCAACGAACAGACCTGGAAACGCTTTCAGGCAGAGGCAAAAACCTTAGGTGCACTGCACCACAGTACTCTAGTTAACGTCTACGATCTAGGCTTACACGACCATTCGCTACCATACTATTCAATGGAGCTTCTAGAGGGTCGCACTCTAGAGCAGATTCTAATAGACGACGGCGCGCTCTATCTCGACGAAGCAATCGAAATCTTTCTCCAGGTCTTAGACGGTCTCGCCTATGCTCATCGAAACGACATTATTCACAGAGATCTAAAGCCTGGCAACATCATGGTATGCAATGTTGACGGCGATACAGTCGTGAAGATTCTTGATTTTGGCATTTCAAAATTCCTCCAACTTGGCCGACAAAATCAAAGCCTTACTATGGTCGGTGAGACTTTCGGCAGCCCCTTTTATATGAGCCCAGAACAAAGTGTCGGGGGCGATGTAGATGCCCGCTCAGACATCTACTCAATCGGTTGCTCACTCTTCGAAGCCCTAACTACATACGTTCCATTTGAAGGTGAATCCCAGATGGAAATCATCATGATGCATGAACAAGATGAGCCACCACTTCTAGCCGAAGTCGATCCTGACACAAAGTTTCCTGACTCAATCGAATACGTTGTAGCGAAGTGCCTGGCAAAGCATCCAGATGATCGCTACCAGTCGGCAAAAGAACTAGCAATTGATTTAAAGCGCATCAAAGACAACAAGTACGCTCGCAGTTTTTTTGAAGGCAAGAAACCATTCAAATCAGTCAGTCAAAGACGCTCCGAAATTGCTGACAATGACTCACCGAGCAATTCCAAGCGAGCAATGGTGGTACTCACCTCACTTATTGTGCTGGCGGCCTTGACCATAGCCGCTGCAACAATTACCTACTCGGGCCAGCTTGCAAGCAGTCTGATCAATAGAAGAAAAGATGACAGCACTAGCAACGCCATGCCGACCTACTATTCTCAACTTTCAGAAGATGGCAGCACCATCGAATTCAACTTTCCAGAAGAGCAGATTGGCCTAATCAACACCAATCGAAAAATGATTGGCGCTGTTCCAGCCGCAGGAAAAGTTCAATTTCCCGCAGACAAAAGGCTATTCTTTTTCACTAATCGCTACAGTGCGATCCATCCAGAAATCATAAAATGCTTTCGCCCAGACGACTTGTATTGCTATATAACACGATATAAATTCGAGAATAAAGAGCAACTTAAAGACACTCTCGTATACTTAAAACAGCTTACTGGTATCAAACGACTAGAACTAGCAGAATGCGATTTTAGCGATGACGAAGTAGAAGAAGTCAACGCTATGAGCAACCTCGACTGGATCGACCTCAAGAATACCAATCTAACACCAGTAGGCCTGAAAAGCTTTAAGCTCCTCAAGCAGCTTAACTACATCTCCTACGACTTAAACAAATACATTTCCAATCTGCTAGAAACCATAGCTGGCAGCGAACAGCTAGACACTCTCTACATTTCCACTCCGGACAAGCCCATTACCATGCACGATGCGAAGCTAATAAAGACGCTGCCGAATCTAACCACTTTAAACATAGAGAACACCGGCGCTACTGATGAAATCTTAATGGAAATAGCCTCTATGCCCAGTTTACAATCGATCAACGCGCGCGGCGGCAAAATCACTAAGCAAGGCTTCGAAGCGGTCACGAAAAAATACGGCAATCGTCTCAAAATTGCCGTAAACCCGGCCGATTTTACACAGTCAATTAAGCAAGCGAGCGGTCAAAAACTACCAGAATTCGATGAAAAAGATAGCCAGCCAGAGAAATAAGCAGCAAAAAAAGGAAAAATCATGAAAGACAAAATCACCGTCTACGAAAAACCAACCTGCTCAAAGTGCCGCGAGATGGCAAAGCTATTGAAAGAAGCTGGCGTAGACTTTGACAAGATCAACTACTATGTCGAACCACTAAGCCAAGCCAAGATAACTGAACTGTTGAAAAAGATGGATATGCCAGCACGTGGACTGCTGCGCACCAGCGAAGCAATCTATAAAGAGCTGGGCTTAGCCAAGGCCGATCTTTCAGATAAAGAATTGGTGGCACTAATGGCGAAACATCCCGATTTGATTCAAAGACCAATAGTAGTTAGAGGTGACAAGGCTATACTGGGACGCCCCACCGAAAACGTACAAGCACTCTTGAATTGAGCCTCAACAGGACAAGTTAATAGCAATGACTAGCCAGCCAGAATCACGTCGCAGCTTTCTCGGCAAATGTTTCACAGTAGCTACTGCCATCGCAGCCAGCGAGCTACCTGCCCTTGCCCTGCCCCTGCCAAAACTAGCCAGCGGCAGCGCTATCGATAGCACGGAGTTTAAAGGAAAGACTGTTTTCTACCGCCTGGTCAATAAAGCTACCGCTAAGAACTGGCAAACCCTACCCATGGGAGAACTAATAGGCAAACTGGCCCATGAGCTTGAAGGAACACCATATGTTGCTTCTACTCTAGAGATATATCCCGATCGAGAAGTGTGCTCGGTCAACCTGCTTGGTCTTGATTGTGTTACCTTCATCGAAACCACTTTAGCTCTGGCACGCATGTTGAAGAAAGGCGGCCGCAAACCCGAAGATCTGCTCTCTGAAATCGCTTTGATTCGCTATCGCAACGGCACCACAGGCGATTACAGCACACGCCTGCACTATATGAGCGACTGGCTGGCCGACAACACGAACAAAAGCATTGTCAAACCCTTAGATCAGCTTCCTGGAGCGGTTCCCTTCACTCAGAAAGTTGGCTTTATGTCGACCCATCCAGCCAGCTACAGAAGACTAATTAGCCAACCAGAGCAAGTGGAGAAAATCAAAAAATGCGAAGAGGCAATTAACGGTCGCAGCCTAAAATATGTACCGCTAAATAAAATTGCAACAGTTGAGCCCCTCCTCAAAACTGGCGATATAGTAGCAATATGCACCAGGCAAGCAGGTCTCGATGTAGTTCACACCGGCTTTGTCTATCGCACAGCTGATGGCATTGCCCACTTCATTGATGCCTCCTCTTCTAAAAGCAAAATGAAAGTCACTCTCGAATCTGGGCCCATTAGCGGCTCATTGCACTGGTCCAAAAATCTAACCGGTGTAATGTTTGCTCGTCCGCTAGAATTGTAAGACGAGGTCGCCAATGACAGAGACTGTTTGTAAAAGTTGTGGCAAACCATTTCTAGCTGAGCGCGCCGGCTCCGTTACCTCATTCTTCTTTCAGCACAATTATTGCCAATGCCACAGCAACAGCAGCAAAACCGGCTCTGCCACTACAAGGCAAAGAATTAGTGGCGCCCAGTCAGCTACCGGGCAAAGCCAAATCTGCAAAAATTGCGGCAAGTCACGACCAACAACCAAGCGGGCAGGCTCATTCACTTCCTTTCTTTTTAAAGAGCTAAGATGCACTTGCCCTGGCGCGGCCAGTGGCAATTCAGCTAAAAATGTACGTTCCCAGATTGGTCGAACCACTACCGCTGCACGCACAGCTCAGCGGCGGCAGTTTACTCAAAGCATTAAAAACAGAGTACCGACGGCACACAAGTCTGATACTCCTACCATTATTCCGGTAGACTCGGTGATCGGTGGTTTCAAAATAATCTCGCTCATCGGGGTCGGCGGAATGGGTGCGGTCTACCTGGTAGAGCACTTGTCTCTGCATCGCCAACTAGCATTGAAAATATTGACACCAGAATTGGTTAACGAACAAAACTGGCAGCGTTTCAAAGCTGAAGCCAAAATCTTGGCCTCCCTAAGTCACCCCACCCTTGTGCGAGTCTACGATCTAGGAATACATGCAGGCTCAATTCCCTTCTATTCAATGGACTACCTGAACGGGCGCAGTCTTGAAGAGATTCTAGCTGATGATGGGCCGATAGACCTAGCCACAACAATTAATATTATGCTTGAAGTACTCGATGGTTTAGCATATGCCCATCGCCATGGTATCGTTCACCGCGATCTTAAACCAGGCAATATTATGTACTGCACCATTGACGGTGCCAGAGCAGTCAAAGTGTTAGACTTTGGTATTTCTAAACTACTAGACAATCGCAGCACAACTCAAGCTCTTACTGTCGCTGGTGATATCTTCGGCAGCCCTTTTTATATGAGCCCTGAGCAAAGCATGGGCGAAGCAGTAGACGCCCGCTCTGATATCTATTCAATTGGCTGCACTCTATTTGAGATGTTAACAGGCTTTGTACCTTACGAAAGCGAATCCTCCATAGAAATCATGCTCATGCATCAAGAAGCTGATATTCCCCTCTTGGATGAAGTCACCGATATTGAATTTCCACCAGCAGTCGATCTGATACTAGCTAAATGTCTAGCTAAATCACCAGATGACCGCTATCAATCGGCAAAAGAATTGGCCATTGATTTAGAGCGCATAAGGGATGGCAAAGAAGTTCTCGCCTACGCAAAAGGCTTTGCTCAGCGCGGCGCTCTAGTAAAAGAGAAAGAAGAAGAAACGGCCAGAGAAACTTCTATATCAGCTATTGTTTTAGGTGGACTGGCGGCAGCAACCCTAATTATCTCAAGCTTGGTCTTTTACTATTGGTCAAATATACAAAAAGCAGGGTCTAGCAACAAGCCGACTGTCAATGCAGTTTTCTCTGGTGAGCATGTACTGCCATCCTCCGAATTCTCAGAAGTAGCGTCGCAGCCAAAGTATATTTCCGAATTCTCCAAAGACGGCCAAAGCATTATCTTTCATTTTCCATCAAATCAATCACTAGGTAAAATCAATAGCGACGGTGCTGAGGAAAAATCATTTGACGCGCAAGGAACAGTTACTCTGCCACTTAAATATGGCATTCGCTTCAACGCCAACAAATACATGATTGAACATCCAGACCTTTTCGAAGGCTTTAGACCAAACGACTTGGCTTGCTTAACGGTGCCAAGCAGCCCAGAAGACATCGCCAAAGTGAAAAATGCAGTGGGCGCGATCTGCAAGTTAAGCGGATTGCTCAGGCTAGATCTGCAGCTTTCGAATGTTAACGATGAGGACCTTGCTGAAATAGACAAACTGAGCAGACTTGAAGACCTCAATGTCAATTTCACAGATATTACCGGAGCCGCATTGGCTAAACTAAAACGTCTAAAAGAATTGCACTCAATTTCATTCAACTTCAACAAAGGCACTCACGAACTAGTGCAAGCCTTGGCAGGCTCTGAAAAAATTCATAACCTAAGCCTTGACTCACCAGACCTGCCGCTGTCAGAAGACGATTTGCGACTGATTGCAAAAATGAAAGACATTCACATTCTCAATCTTCAAACCTGCGAACTCAACGACAAAAAACTTGAACTTCTTTATGGTATGCCCAATCTCAAGAGGCTAACCATAAATGGCAACGATGTCACGAAAAAGGCCATTGAGAAATTGAAAAAAGCCTATGGTAGCCACAAAGTACAAGTAGTCAGCTCCGTGTCAGAGTTGTTAGAGTCAAAAGGCGCTGGCAAAGGTGACATGAAAACGGGCTTCTAAGGGGAAGCTCGCCGGCGCAAGCCGCCAAATTCCGGCAGGCTATCGAGCTGGCTCAGACTCTGGAGGTTGAGATTGAGCCACAGAGTCAGCAGCCTTTTGAAGTTTTGCCGCAATATCGGGCGCAACCGCAACCACCGGCAACTTTAAGAAGCCGAAGTCGAAATCGGCTTTGGCTGGCGCACCAATGCTCGGTCGCCGATACAAAGACTGAAACAAAAGACAGCTTGCCAGATAAGAGCCACACGGACTTGGGTGATGACTATCCGGCGCATACAAATCAATTTCGGGAAAGCGGGAACGGCAGTAGAAGAAAGCATCGCCAATTCTAATTAACTGTGCATCAATCTTGCCAGCTACCAGCGACGCGTTAGCGGCAATCTTGCTCTGATCGTCAAGCCGATTTCGATCAGCCCAAGTCTCGAACAGAAAAACTTTAGCGCCAGCTTGCCTAGCTAGCGCGGCCATCTTTTGCCCATACTCTATGGTTGGCTTGGTATCATTCAACGAGCGAAAGGACTGCTCCTGTAGAACGACATAGTCAAATTTCTGCTCTCTCAACAAAGATTGATAACGGCCAATCTTATAGTGATCTTCTAGCGAAACACCAGGTATCACTAATTGATAAACTTCAGGCCTCGCTTTGCATAGGCTTTCAGCAAACTTAGATACTGTATTAGGTGTCATGTAATAGAACGTTAAACTGTTGCCAACAAATAAAATCTGAGGAGCTTTAGCTGAAGAAGCGGCACTGACATGCTCTGTACAGGCAACTCTAGTTCGAATAAGCTCCTCTAGTTGAGGACGGTTTCGCGCTACAAAAATGATCGAAGCAACGGCAGACAATGCAAATAAGCTGACGAAGAAAAAAATTATTAGTCTTATTACTTTCTTCATCGCTTCTTCTCCGCTGCCCCCTCTAGCTGGGTATAGAGAACGTCACAGCCATTATCTGTGCAGCGTGTAATTTGCATCTTCCCACCCAAAATTGGCTCTCTCACTTTATGAACAGTGACTACCTGATTACCAATTACAATCGCCACGGAGCGACCACAATTTTCGCGAGTAAAAGTTTCGAGGGGAGCAACTTGCCCTTTGGCCAATTCTAAAAGTAATTGTTTCTTGCCCTGTGCATCAACCTTCTTAGCCGGCTTTTGAGCAAGACTTATTGGAATAAAGTGATCTGTACTTAGAGCAACAAATCTTGGCTTATCGGGCAGGTTAGGTTGGGTCGGTTCAAGTAAGTGACCATCATCGATCAAAATGCGCTCATTGGCACCAGCGGGCTCTAGCGATTTAGAACTCTCAGCGTCGCGCAAAACCAAATAAATACCATTGCGAAGCGTTGAATCTTCAGCCAAAACTAAAGCCGGAAACAACGCTATTAGAACGGAGGCAAGAACTGGCGTTAGACCAGCTAAAATTGCAGCGAAGCACCGTCTTTTACTCATAACCATCTCCCTAACTCTGCACATTTTACCCAGCATTAGAAATTACAAGCAAAGTGCTGTTTGCCTCATGAGTAAGCCAATCTTAATGGTGTCTTAATACCATGACCTAGATTCGCGGATGGAAACGGGTATACAAAACTAATGGCATCCCAAGCTGCCTCGTGTAGTGGGTGAAACAATGAAAGAAACAGAAATTGCTGCAGGCTTTATCGGCTTCATCACCCTGGGAATCTGGCTTTTGCTCAGACCTTTGGTCTGTCAATTTGCAGGGCCGAGCTGCCTGGCATTAGATGCCATTGTCGTTTGGTGCTCAGCACCGACAATCTTAGGATTTTGCAGTGAATTGCTCTTATATATTGGCATCAATTCACCAGCGGCCATGCAAAAGCTATGCTACAGAGCGGGGCTGCTGTGCACCAAAACAGCAGTGCTAATTGACCAATTCAACTTGATGGTACCAGGCAATGCCTTCGCCTACCACGCCAATAGTCGAAAAGTCTTAGTCGGTAGCTTCTACAATGTTCTAGAGCAAAAGGCCAAAGCAAAAAAATATGTTGCCAATCTGGTCAAAACCTTAAAAGCAGATAAAGACCCCGGGGCATTGAGGGATCTCGCCAATTGTCTCATGCTTCTCTCAGAGCTAGTTCACGGTGAAGGCAACTACAAAGAAGCAAAATCACTAGCCGAACAGTCACTCGAAATACTCAGAAAAACTGCGCCCGATAAAACCAGCGAAGGCGCCATGCTTACCGATCTTTGCGCCACATATATGAAGCAGGGGCTAATTGAAGAATCAATTAGTGTAGGCCGAAGTGCTGTTGAATGTTTTGATATGACTAACAACGCACTAGATCAACTACAGGCAATTGCCTATAACAATCTGTCGTTAGCATACAGCGAGGCTGGTGAATTCAGAGAGGCTCTAGACTGCTCAAGACGCGCACTAAAGCTCAAGCTCGCGGCTAGCGCAAACAAGCCAAATCTTTCGGTAGCCATAGCCCATGTAAATATTGCCGACCACTTGCTCTTGTTAGAGCGCTACGACTCTGCACTAGTTGAAGCCAAGGCAGCACTGGAGATTCTCGATGCCCAGGGATTTGGTGACAGCATGATCAAAGCTACAGCCTGGCAAAATCTCGGTCACTCCTATTTAGGCTTGGGCCAACTGAAAGAGGCGAAGGAAAACTTGCTCAAAGGCGCTGCTAGCAAAAGTAAATTGCTGCCAGCTAAAGATCCCGAATGGGCTCAGTTAAATCTTGATCTAGCGCGCCTACACGCAGCTCTGGGAGATAAGAGTCTTGCTGATAGTCACTTCGGCAAAGCAGTGGACCTTGGAGAGAAACTGCTAGGCTCGAAGCATCCCAAACTGGCATACATCTATAGGCAGTATGCTAAATACTTGGAGCAAACACACAGGGAAAGCCAGGCCGAAGTATTGCGGACAAAGGCAAACGAAATTGACGCATATCGAGCGAAACTGAAAGAAGCGAAGTGACTATAGCTTCTCAGCTATAGAGCGCCAGTTGCGCTTTTCCAAATCTCTAAAGTTTGAAATACTAGCAATTGATTCTAGATAGCTCGCTAACTTGGGCAGTTCACAATCATCAAGAGCACCAAGGTACGGTCTGACAAAAATGGCATTGCCAAAATGCCGATTAACTTTGCGCGGCTCGTCTTCTAGAATTAGCACACGGTCTAGGTCAAAACCCTTTTTCTTGACTTTATGCAAGTCTTTGAGAAAGTACTCTTCTTGAAGAGTAAAGTCAGTTCTGCGGGTACAGCGACTTCTATCCCAAACGAACAAAAGCGGCGCAGCAAGGTCTTTAGTGATAGTGTTCACGACGATCTCCAGATAGTCATGGGTTGCAGACGACCAGCAGGCCAAATCGTATTGTTCACTGACAATATTGAGAAATTGATTCAAATGCGGACGTTCATAAATATGATACTGACCAGCGGGAAATTCACAAGGCCGATCAAGCGGCTCTTCTCGCCCATGAATGAGAGTTTCATCAATATCAAGTATTAGCAGCGGTCGAGACAGCAATTAAATTACTCAGTTGGATACCCGTCTTATAGCTCTGGAGCTAACATGCCTCTATCTTATCAACAATATTGCCTTTCAATTTCTCGCATACAGCAGTGAGCCGCGACTAAACGCTCTAGCCGCGGCTTCATCTCCGTGAGAATCTATTGAACAGAACTAAGAGCCTGTCGAGGCGAAAGTACCTTCGTTGCCCATTTCAGCGGTCATATCACAATCAGTATGGCCACAGCCACAATGAGGATCTTCGCCGGTGGAGTCATTATTCTTGCAGAAATCTCCACAACACTCACCGTCTCTAACTTTGCATTTGCAGGCTGAGTGGGTGCAGGAGTGCACCTCTGATACCGGCGATGATTCAGTAGTCATATAAAGCTCCTCACTGGTTTTAAACTAAATTACTATCGAGATTATCTGGTCGCAAAGTGAGCTCATCTTCATCGGCACCAAATCTGGCATCAGTAGCGAGGTGAAGAGGCTGACACTCTGGCAATAGGCCTTCGCTATCTTCTGTATCAACGGCGTTCTCATCAATGTTCTCTTCATCCTGTAAGCCAGACGACCAATTCTGGTCACCTTTCTCGGCAACATAACCATCTTCAAGATTTCCCAAGCGCTCAGACTCACTATCGAAGTAGTCACGGGCATAATTCTCACCAGTGCCGTCAATCTTAAATGGCTTATCTGGCTCCTTACGGTTAGGCTCCACCGACTTGCCCTGAACCTGAACAATTGTGCCTGGCATCGGGATGCCGCTCACACTGTTCGCTTTTCCCTGCCCTTCGTCGCGCTTCATGGTTACCACCTCAACGTCTTTTGCTACCGCGCTGACGTAGGGTTTGGTGGAAGGTTCCAGTTCTTTTAGACACCGATTAAAAAGGCGATGAGGTAGAATAAAGCTCATTCTCGGGATTATACAAAGGTCAAAATGACAAGCGAGTCGCCAGAAATAGTAGTTCTATTTCGCCCAGTTGGTAAAAAGGAACTTGAACTGATTGAAGAGGCAGGCTTCAAGGCCTTTCCTCCACGCCTTTTTCACCAGCCCATCTTCTACCCCGTTCTAAATCAAGCCTACGCTGAGCAAATTGCTCGCGATTGGAACACTAAGGATGAGATAAGTGGCTATGCCGGGTTTGTGACGAAATTTAGTGTTCGCAAAGAATATCTAGCCAAATATTCCATTGAAACAGTGGGTGCACAATCTGTTCATGAAGAATATTGGATTCCGGCTGAAGACTTAGATGAATTCAATCAGAATATTGTTGGATTCATTGAAGTAATTAGCGAGTTTCATGGACCACTGGAAAAGACAGAGAAGTAAGTCAAGCAACTCAACCAACCTCATTCAAAAGAGGTACAACATTCTTCAAAAGCCACGGGGTGGCACTGTTACCGAAGTGCATACCATTATGCAGTTGCTTTAGCATTTCTGGGCGCCAGCGCTCTTGCTCAAGCTTGGCGTATTGCTCTGGATAGAGACAAGACTGCGGCTCAACTTCAAATCCAGCGCAGCCAGCGCTGACAGTGCGTACACCATCAGAGGTGCCGAAGATACTCGTGCCAAGTCCAAGAATAACTCGATCGTAAGGCGAATAGAAACAAATCAGATTGCGCTCAATCGCTTGCAGAGCGCGGCTCAAGTCATATCCCGGTGATATAGCAGGAGAAAGCAGAATAGTGCGAACAACTCGGCCTTCAGACAATAACTCAAGTGCCTTTACAGCCACCAGGCTGCCTCCACTTTTCGCAACAAGCTGCACAGAATGGTCTTTATCGAATGAATCAACGAGCTCGGCCAATTCCGCACCCTTACGGCGAATGTGCTCTTTATCGAGCAAATCATGAAACGGCATGAATACGCCGTGGTTCCAAAAGAAGCGCTTGATCTTGAGGTTCGCACCTCCAAATTTGGCGGCAGCCATCAAGGAGAGCGGCAAAATCCCAGTGCCGCCGACGCCATCGAGGGCAATAACCAAATTCGGCCGCGATTGATTCAAACTGTGGCATTCTTCGCTCATGTTAGAATCTTAGCTCAAATAAAGGCAGTATTCCAAACAGGTTAGCAGTGAAAAACCAACAAGAAACTGAAATGAGCGAAAGCCAGAATGCGGACAGTCAAAGCGACGAAAGGCAGTACGACTGGGAAGAGCGCTACAAGCAGCCCAATTCAGCGCCCTGGGATAGCGGCCTACCAGCACCAGAACTAGAAGAATATTTTGCCAGCCTAGGCCAAGGCAACTACCCAAAATTAGTCTTAGAAATTGGCTGTGGTACCGGCACAAATGCAATCTGGATGGCGGGCCATGGCTGCGCTGTCACCACCACCGAAATCGCACCGACAGCCTTGGAAGCAGCCCAAAAGAAGGCAGCAGAGGCAAATAAACAAATTAACTTCCACCTTATTGATATTTGCGAAACCAAGCCAGTGGCGGATGGCACACAAGACTTTGCCTTCGACCGCGGTGTTTATCACATTATCGAAAAATCAAAACGTCAGTTATTTGTGGAACGAGTGGCCACAGCCCTCAAACCAGGCTCATTATGGCTGAGCATTTCAGGCTGTAAAGACGAATACAGAGAAAATCCCGATGTCGGACCACCTCAACTTAGCGCCATTGAGCTTCTTACTCCAATTGAACCGCATTTTGCCGTGATCAAACTTGAGCGCAGTTACTTCATCTTAGACGACGGCAGAAAGCACCTGGCCTGGAAAGCGCTCTATCAGAAACGCTAGGACGTTCTAGTGAAGAAACTCGATTCCAAGAAACTCGGGCGAGCACTAAGAGTCGTTCTTACAATAGGCGCCGTTCTGTTTACTGGGCTTTATCTCTACTACGCACCGCGCCTCAATCGGGGCATTACGGCTCGAATATTATTCCATCCGCCAGATAGGCGGCCCAATAAACCGATTGAAATAGCAGGAGTAATTGGCAAGCATCACTTAATTCAAGCGAGTGACAGCGGCAATACTGTCAATAAAGACAGAGTTGTCCTAGACAGCATTTTCTTTCAGTTAGACAAAAACAAAGAACGAGGGGTAATTCTTTATTCGCAGGGCGTGGGCACATCCATAAACTACCTCTGTGATCCATTTCAAATTGCCACCATGTTAGAGCTCGGCTATTCAGTCTTTGTTTACGATCAAGAGGGTTACGGCCTGTCTTCGGGGCAGTGCAACATTGATAGATGGGTGCCTGACACTATCCTGGCACATGACTTTTTGGTGCATGATTTGAAATATCCACTCGGTTCAATTATTGCCTACGGTGAATCATTCGGAGCAGGCGTCACGAGCGAGCTAAATAAGCAACGGCCGCTCAAAGCAATGATTCTTGAATCTCCCTTCACTTCGCCCAAAGACTGGGCCGATCAAGAAATTGGTATCACTGCAATGTATCCCGATTTTCTCTTTATGGAGCCGACATTTAACAACCTGGCAATGCTTAGAGGCAAACATCCAGCAGTACTGATAATTGGCACTGCACTAGATAAGAATGTGCCGATCAGCCATTCTCAAAGACTGGCAAAAGAAGGCGCTCAGCCACTGAAGTATGTAGAACTTCCAACAAGTCAGCATGTATCAGTGAGCGAAAAAGATCGCGATATCTACAGGCAGCAGCTAAAGCTATTTCTTGATCAGTTCTAAACTATCAGCACGGAGTTATTCACTCGGTGTGGCGGTACCACTGTGTCGACCGGCGGTGTCTTCGGTCTTCGGCGCCTCACGCTGAAAGAAGGGCTTCCTTCTGTTTGCACTAGAAAAAACGTTGTAGTCAAAAGTAAACTCAATATCGACGTCAGCGGGTGCCCCTGGCGGCAAAGTATCGAAGGGAGCGGCACTATCCACAGCTTTCATCATTGCCAAATCAGCCGACGCCAGCCCCGTGCTTGTAATCATACGCAAATTAGACACGGTACCATCGTGGTGCACCTTAAAGATAACCTTCCCCCTCAACGATTCTGTATTCTTTGGGGGGAACCAGCCACGCTTGATGCGTTTTTGCAAATTTGCCATATAGGGACCAAAATCGGTGTCTGGTCGCACAGTTCCACGAGATTGAGGCACTCTAGTTTCAACCGGAGCTGAGTTCTTCCTAGAGTTTTGCTGTAAGAAGAGAAGACCACCCATAGCAGCCAAGAGCGAGAGAAATAGAACGAGAAATAAAACACGTTGATCGCGCTGTTTTTCCAAAGTTATCTACTCCTGTGGTTGCTGAGCTCGCAGCAAGTGTCTTACTCCAGCAATGTCAGCCCGCTTCATTGGTTTACCCGTTATTGACGAGAACTGAACAACATCGCGCATAGCCCACGAATAAATTGTGATCTCTACCGGATATCCGCGCTCTAACCACTTAAGATGAATGAACGTGCCCTTCATGTTCTGAACGACTTCTTCATCAATATCTGTGTAGCCCCAATCGGCCAAGAGAAATTTGATCTCCTCAAAGTCATCAGAATAAGCATGCAAATCAATATCTGAAGTCTGACGTATCTCTCCGCTCAGGGTACTACCAATTAGAAACGGGTCAAAAGCCTCAATAATCTCCATTACTTCTAGGGCAATTTCACGCATTTCGCGCACGCGCCGGGCAACTTCATCTTCACCCAGCTCAGCTTTGGTGATTTTGCTAACCAATTCTCTAACTTTGCGATTTGACGGCAGACGGGTCTGACTAGATAGACCAAGCATCATCATTGCCCGTTCTTTAGCATGAAGATACTCGCTTTCAGTACCTTCAACCATGAAACGAGCGGCTTCTTCAGCGAAACGCTTCTGACTATGTCTTCTCATTGATCGGCACAAGCCCTAGCTTGCTTTTAGTCTCTTCAGTTTAACATGACAACGGCCAAAGAAAAAAAGTGCTCGGGGCTAGGCCAACTTTCTCTCGGCTGGCTTGACGACAACAAAATAGACCAAAGCCGCACTCAAGACAAAGGCAGCCATTACGCCAGTCATAGCAATAGCAGAGCGTTCGTCATACAAATAGGCCACGATAGCACTAGAAAGAGCCCCAACTATCATTTGAGTGAAGGTCAACACAGCTGATGCCACACCAGCAATTTTCGGCATTGGGTGCATGCAACCGTGGGCGGCATTGGGTGCCACCAAACCAGCACTAAAGGTGAACAGAAACAAACAAGGCAACAATGTAACCGGAGCAGCGTGACCTGACAATGTCACGGCCACATTTGCCAGGGTAGCGGTCGAAGCAATCAAAAGCCCGGCAGTAAGAGGCACAGTGTGAGGAATATTGCGATCGCTGAGCTTGCCATTTACCAGAGCGCCAAGCATGATACCTAATGCGGTACCAGCAAACAAATAGCCAAACAACTGATTAGACAACTTATAAACGCCAATCAGCAGCAGGGGCGAATTTGAGACATAGGCAAACATGCCACCGAACATCAAAGCATTAAGACTGGCGTAGCCGAAACTAACACGATGCTGGATCACTGTTGCATAACTTTGGCGTAAAGCACCTAAAGTCAATGGCACACGCTCATGCTTAGCCGACTCAGCAAAGCCAAAGTAGGTGACAAGCAATATCACCAAACCACCAACAGCAAGGAAGCCGTAGATCCAGCGCCAATTGCCAAACATGAGCATCCAGGCTCCTAGAGTGGGTGCAATCATGGGGGCAAAGCTACGCAAAATTCCTACATACGAAAGTTTAGCCCTGGCCTCATTTCCTTCAAATAAATCGCGAATCAGGGCCATTGAAAGCACAGCCGCGCCACCAGCACCGATACCTTGAAGCAGACGAAAGAACAGAAGTAATTCAATTGTCGGGGCGAAAGTCGAGCCAACGGCAGCAATAGCAAAAATGAGGCAGCCGCCGAGCAATACCGGTCGTCGGCCAAAGCGGTCAGAAAGCGGCCCGCCAGCCACTGGCGCCACGGCGAAACCAGCCAAGAAAAGACTAAGGGTGAGCGCGGCAGCGGCATCTGTAGTGTGCAAAGAAGTTGCAATCGATGTCAGCGCAGGCAATCCCATATCAATAGATAGAGGCGGAAGGGCGCCAAGACCACCAAGATAGAAATTAAATGCCAATGAGTTTTTGTTGATTGCCAACGTGATTCCTGTTGCGGCCAAGGTTATAGATGAACGGGCCTAAAGCTAATGAGCTGATTATACTGGCCATAGCGAGGCCGCCACTTGTCAAGCCGGCAAAGTGCTTGGTAATCTTAAAATCGCTGGAACCAGTTATTATATTGGCTCCCTTTCTTGGTCTGCCGATGCGAATACGTGCGAATTTCTTCCGCTCATTGCCTCTAGCGCTTCTTCTTAGCCAGCAAGCTAGCTTTGCGGCTGGTTTGCCGAACCAAACAGCAACAACCACAAGTACTACTAGAAACAGCGCAACCAGCTCAACAGCTGACTTCAGTAATATTGATGCCAACGACATCAACACACCACCATGCCGTAGCTGGATTGACCGCGAGGTCAAACAAACAGCAGTCGTGCTTTGCATTCACGGCCTCGGCCTCAACGCCGATTGCTTCAACGACTTCGGCACGCGCATGTCACACAGAGGAATTGCAGTCTATGCCATCGATGTGCGCGGCTTTGGCTCATGGATGAAACTAAAAAATGGTAAAGCATTGAAATTCGATGCCTGCCTGGATGATATCAAAACTTTGTTGCCTAATCTCAGAGCTAATCATCCTGGTTTGCCAGTCTTTCTGCTGGGCGAATCTATGGGTGGTGCCATCGTCTTGCGCGCCAGTTCGATGTATCCAGAACTAATGGATGGTCTCATTTCATCGGTTCCATCTGGCCAGCGCTACAAAGATGGTACTGATTTAAAAGTGGGAGTAAAACTCATAACTGGCGCTCGCAGGCAGTTTGACGTTGGCACATCAATAGTTGACCAGGCGACGAAAAATGAGCGCCTTAGAGAAATCTGGGAATCGAGCCCACTCAATCGCATGGACTTATCAGCAGTACAGCTAGTTGATTTCCAAACATTTATGGACGGCAATAATGATGCGGCAGCGAAGATAACTACATTACCTGTGCTGATGTTGCAAGGCACCCTCGATAGACTGGTTAAGGCCCAAGGGACATGGGAAATTTTCAATGAACTCGGTACCAAAAACAAAACTTTTATCGAATTGCCTAGCGAGCATCTGGTGATTGAATACGGGCAAGTTAAGAGCAATACCTATGATTCCAACATGGTTCAATTTATCTCTACCTGGATGGCAGCCAATGCCACAGCCTCAAGCACCCAGGACAAGAAATCTAGCACTAGCTCTAGCCCAGCCAGCGTTGCCGCTAGCAATTCAGCCAGCAGTGTTTTGATTTTCACAGCACCATGGTGCGCGCAGTGCGACGACGTTGATCAGCAGATTGCCCAGGCTCAAAAAATCTTTGGTGAGCGCATACAATATAAAAAAATCGACATTGATGATCCCAAAAACGCCAATCTAATGAAACAACATTCTATTCAGGCCATACCTTCATTTGTATTTCTAAAAGCTGATGGCACGACCAGTTCAACCTTAATTGGCAACAGCAGTTTTGCTAATTTCTCCGGAGGTATCTATGACAGCCTGCAATAAATTCAAATACGTTCTGTTAGCTGGTGCTTTTCTCTGCTTTGGTTGCAATGCTGGCCAGAACGTCGCAAGAGTAGCAGCCCAAGAAGCGAATCAATTTCAAAATCAAAATCAAAATCAAGCTTCAGGTCAAAACGGTAAAAGTGGCACAGTTATTGGGCCGGCCAACGTTCCCTACCAGATAGATGATGCCCAAATTATTCAAGCCCAGAGTCAGCAAGCACGTAAAGTAGAACTAACTGTTACAGCACCAATTAAAAAAATGCTGCGCGAAGAAGATTACCGCGAACCCCATCAACGTTTTCTCTTGATGCTTTCAAATGGCACCACTGTGCTCGTGGCTAACGATCTTCAATACGGTACTTATGCACCGGTGCAAGAAGGAAATGTCGTACGCATTCATGGCGAATACATCTGGAATGAGCGGGGCGGTGTTTTGCATTGGACACACAAATCTGATGAGCCGCGCCACGAGAGTGGTTATATCGATTTCAACGGCATGCGCTATCAATAGGTGGCAATAAGTGGAAGACTCAGAAGCCAAGCCCACAAAAATACAGGCATTGCAGGTAGACCTGGCGCAGACTCGCACACTGCTTGCTATGGACAGAACACTGCTGGCCTGGATTCGTACATCTCTATCACTCTTTGCCTTTGGCTTCACGCTGGCGCGTTTTGTTCATGACTTAATCAAGAACAAAGCCCTGGTTGACTTCAAAACCCAATCTCCCGAGCAGCTTGGCATCACCCTAATGCTTCTGGGAATCTTAGGATTGATTTGCGGTACCGTTGAGCACTGGCTCTCTTTGCGAAAATTGAATAGCGAAATAAAGGTTGCTCGCTGGTCTTCAACCCTGGCAGTAGCGGCCAGCCTGATTGTCATTAGCATTTTGCTATTGGTAGACCTCGTCGTTAATTTAACTCCGCACTAAAAGCCAGCTGCTGCGCGATTTCAGCCGAGTGGTAACTAACAGACAATTGAAGAGCAGACCAAAGTTTCAGAGACATTTAGCAGTAGCCGATCAGATACACCACCTGTCTGATACTCTGGACAACTGCTTTAGCTTCCCTCGCTTGACATGGGGCAAAAGCTGATCCCTACCAAGGAGAGTAAGCGTGAGTCGTTACGCCAAGAAATTTTTCAGCGTGCTATTAGCAGCTACAGCGCTCCTCGCGCCAGCTGCTGGTATGTGTGCTGACAGCAAGAAACCAAACATCATCTTCATTATGGGAGACGATATTGGTTGGTTAAACATCGGTGCCTATAACCAAGGTTTGATGGCAGGTCGCACTCCTAATCTAGATAAGATGGCTCAAGAAGGCATGCGCTTTACTGACTACTATGCAGAAGCTAGTTGCACAGCAGGCCGCGCCAACTTCATCACCGGCGAGCTGCCAATTCGAACAGGCATGACCACTGTAGGGCAAGCAGGCTCTCCCATTGGCCTTCCTGACCAGGCAATCACCATTGCCACTGCGCTCAAAGCGCAGGGATATGCCACTGGACAATTCGGAAAAAACCACCTCGGCGACCTCAATCAATTCTTGCCGACAGTTCATGGCTTCGATGAGTTCTTTGGCTATCTCTATCACCTAGATGCCATGGAAGATCCAGCTCACCGCAATTATCCACAAGAGCTAAAGAATGTGGTTGGTCCACGCAACATGGTTCATAGCTGGGCCACTGATACAGATGACCAAACAGTGCAGCCGCGCTGGGGCAAAATCGGCAAGCAAAAAATCGAAGACGCTGGTGAGCTTTATCCCAAGCGCATGGAAACAGTCGACGACGAAATTCTTGCTGACTCAGTCAAATTCATGGACAAAGCCAAGAAAGACGGTAAGCCGTTCTTCGTCTGGCTCAACCCCACTCGTATGCACATAGTTACTCACCTTTCAGAAAAATACGAATCAATGCGTAATTCTGAAAATGGCTGGAGTATTCACGAAGCTGGTATGGCTCAGCTCGATGACATAGTCGGCTCAGTGCTCAAATATGTCAAAGACAATGGTATGGATGAGAACACCATTATTGTCTTCAGCACAGACAATGGCACCGAGAACTTTACCTGGCCAGATGGTGGTCAAACACCATTTGCTGGTGGCAAAGGCACCGCTCTTGAAGGCGGCTTCCGTGCTCCTGCTATCGTTCGTTGGCCTGGCAAAGTGCCAGCAGGCAAAGTCGAAAATGGTATCTTCTCAGGGCTTGATTGGTTCCCGACATTCTTAGCTGCTGCTGGCGATTCTAATATCAAACAAGAATTGCTCACCGGTAAGAAAATTGGTGATACCACATACAAAGTGCACCTCGATGGCTACAACCAATTAGATTTACTCACAGGCAAAGGCCCGTCTAATCGCAAAGAAATCTATTACTTCACAGAAGGCACTCTTGGTGCAGTAAGAATCAACGATTTCAAGTATCGCTTTACCGATCAACCTAACGGCTGGCTCGGTGCAACTGAAAAAGTAGATTGGCCAATTTTGACAAATCTGCGCCTAGACCCACTTGAAAGAACTGGTATATCAAACGGGAAGGGTGGTTCCTTGAACTACTACGACTGGTTTGCCTATGAGTTCTGGCGTTTTGTTTTCGTGCAACAAGAAGTTGCTAAAACTGCAGCCACATTTGTTGAATTCCCACCGATGCAAAAAGGTGCTAGCTTCAACATGGAAGCTGTAAAACAAGCAATCCATGACAAAATGAACGCTGCCAACAGCCGATAGATTGTAATAGTCCATTGAATTAGTCGATTGAATAACGAAATGACAAAACAGCCAAACCCAGCCAAGCGAATCATTATCGCTCAGCTGGGTTTGCTGCTTTTGTGCTTAGGTAATCCGGCCCTTGCCGCAACTGATACCAAAGATATGGTTTGGATTCCGGGTGGCGAATTTTCTATGGGCAGTAAAAACCCGCTGAAAGAATCCGCTGCAAGCCAGTCGGCTTCCAGCACTAAATCATCGGCAACGGCCTGTCAGACAGAAGGCCATTGCACCGCTCAAGACGACATGCGCGACGCCCGCCCCATCCATCGCGTTTATGTCGATGGCTTCTGGATGGACAAAACAGAAGTAACCAACGACCAATTTGCAAAATTCGTCAAAGCCACTGGCTATAAAACAATCGCTGAGATTGCGCCCACCAAAGAAGAATTTCCCACCGCCCCGAAAGAAAATCTAGTAGCGGGCTCAACAGTATTTACTCCCACCGCCAGAGCAGTACCGCTGCAAAATATGTATCAGTGGTGGCGCTATCAGCATGGTGCCGACTGGAAGCATCCAGAAGGCCCCCAGAGCAGCATCAAAGGCAAGGGAAACTACCCGGTGGTGCACATTGCCTACCCCGATGCTGTAGCCTATGCTAAATGGGCCGGTAAGCGCTTGCCGACAGAAGCTGAATGGGAATTTGCTGCCCGTGGTGGCAGCAATGGTAACAAAGATGGTGACACTTACACCTGGGGCAACGAACTTAAACCAGGCGGCAAGTGGATGGCCAATATTTACCAGGGTCAGTTTCCCGTCAAAGATACAGCTTTAGATGGCTTTGCTGGCATCGCCCCAGTCAAGCAATATCCGCCCAACAAATTTGGCCTCTATGACATGGCCGGCAACGTCTGGGAGTGGTGCAGTGATTGGTACCGCGCCGATTACTATGCCCAGCTAGCGCAATCAACAAAAGGCGTGGTCAAAAACCCTAGCGGACCAGATAGCGCCCTTGACCCAGCCGAACCAAGCGAAAAGAAACGCGTGCACAGAGGCGGCTCTTTTCTTTGCAGCGACCAATATTGCACCCGCTACATGATTGGCACTAGAGGCAAAGGCGAAGTTAATACCGGCGCCAACCATCTCGGTTTTCGCTGCGTCAAAGCAAAGAAATAATCAAATTTTGCGCACTTCTCTTTCTACTTCTTCAAGGTGTTCTAGTCTAGCCTTGATTAATTGCGCTGGCATCTTCTTTTCTTTAGACAGACGATGCTCATAGCTCAAAGTTGACAGCAGCGACACCGCGTTACCAACAGTAGCCATGCTGGTTCCGACCGTGCCAACAATGGCGCCACGGTAGAACATACTGAGCTGTTTGCGTGGCCGCAAATTATAGCGATAAGAACCAATGCAGCCGAAAATACCTTGAGTCATCAACTGTGCGCCGATAACTGGGGCTAGCAAATTATTTTGCAGAGCCACTTTCTCATTGCGGCGCATAATCGTTGTTTCACTATCTAATTGCTTCTTAAACAGTACCGAGGCATCAGTGTAAACGGCCAAGCGATCGGTTCCTGGCATCGATGAAATGACCATGCCATTAGTAGTCTTAAGAATCTCACGCAGCTCCTTGCCTTGTACGGCAAAAGCACCTTCATCAAATTTGGGTTTTTCGCCTATTTGCTTTTCTAAGGTCTCATAAGCGTGCTTGCGGGCATACTTGCCTGCGGCAGTACTAAGAATTGGTGTGACCATGGCCATGGCACCACTAACAACAAAAAGCACATTGGCTGGGCCATTGTAATCAGGCTTAGTCACACCACGATAACCACACCAGGCTCCAGCAGCTTGAACGGCGCTATAAGAGGCATTGAGCAAGTAGAAGAGATTTTGATAAGTGATATAGCCCTTTGTATCGGCATTAAAATCAGAGTATTCGGTGATGAAGCAATTGCGCAACTCCCTCAATATCTTGCCTTCAAGAATTGCACCCTCATGACCAGGATGTTCGGGGTGGGCCGCAACAAGAGCATCACGCTGAGCGAGAAGCTGATCTATCTCTTTGAGCTTTGCCACCACAAACTTGTTAGCTGTTTTGAAGTCGAATCCGTGACGCTTATTCTTAATGGCCTGAAGCATATTCGAGCTTAGCTCTAAAGCCGAACCAGAACCACCAATGATCGCACCAGTCATGGCTGTAGTTAGGGCGCCATGCAAGACCGGCTTGCTCACCTGTAGTGGGCGCCGACGGCCCTTATTAGCCTGCTCCATAAAAGCAATTTCAAAACCTAAACCGGTAGCCGCCGCGGTTTCTTGGGCAAGGAAATAGCGCAATTTTCTAAAACGTGGCTGTTTGGCACTTTCTAATCTAAAGTTCAAACTGAAGCGCTCTAGTTCAATACCTGCAAGCAAAATCTGCTTGGTCAGTTGTGAATATTGCTGCTCAGGAGTTAAAGACGAGAATGACGTATTCGCCGAATCAGCAGAAGCAGAGGCCAACTGCGTTAAGGTCTGACTTTCAGCATAAGCAGTGTATGAGTTGGCACAGCTCGTGCCATAGATATTGCCAGTAAGAATCGGCAGTTGCAACAAGGCAATAAGAGCCAAAGCCGAAAAACTTCTACGTATATTTCTTTGATAGCCGGGGTGACCAAACAATGCAGACAATCGCATAGATCGAAAATGATTATCCAAGTGACACCCCAAGCGCTCCGCAAACGAAAACTAATCCTGACAAGCGTACCCTCTTTACAGGCAATGCCGTGCTGAAAAGCTTCTAATTACAGAGCAGCCGATATTGGCCATAGTGATCAGCGAATTAGTCCCTTCATTCCTAGCTTCCTAAGCTGCGTGTCGCTTGGAAAACCGCTAGTTAGGAAACGAGGAGGAAACATCTCTTGCTCCACTAGTTGTTCTGGCACCATAGCCTGAACTTCTTCCCAACTGGCCTCGGCTACAGTCTTGGCACTCTCTCCATCAGGATCTATCCTAACAAAACCAATGCTATCAGTCTTGGGTAAAAGGCAACTTACTCCTTCTGTCCAAGTGCAAGTGGTGGCGATTTTGTGCTCTCTGTTCTTCAGTACGACAAAGGCTGAAGGGAAAAGATCCTGCTGCTGAGTATCGGCATCTTCGAAAAGAAATTCTCGCTGTCGCTCATAGGCTTGAGCAAGATACATAGCTTGATATCGCTTCATCGCCTCATACAAAACCTTCTCCTTTTGGGGATGAGGTTTGTAGGGCCTAAGAGCGCCGCCTTTATGATGCAGTATGAAAGGCGGCAAAGGGCGGAACAATCCACCATTGCTCGATTTTTCCGCATGCTCAAGCCGAGAAAGGACAAAAGCAGTCCCTAGAGGATCATTCGAGCCCCAAACCAGGAGACAGCCCTGATTGAGCAACAAAAAAAGGCGTTCTCCGCTCACTTCCAGCCTGCACATATCGTTATAAAACAACCGCATAGCGTCATAACCATCGCACCAAATAGACTCGTACATAATCGACTTGTCTGTCTGGTTGTCGTAATAGCTAGAAAAATTGTAGTGCTCTGTACTATCAATAAGGTTTTGTCCCGCTTGGGACATCACAGCTTGAAAGTCGATAGGCCACCGATCAAGTATTTGAGTAGGAATTCTCGCTTGCGTCGCCCCTGTGTCCAGAACGGGGTAGAGAACGAAATAATCACAGATTACTAGAGCACGTAAACCACCAGCGGCATCCCCGTACTGGCGCCTGGCCATGCGCCAGATCAATTCGTAATCAGCACGATCACCAACGACTGGCATCAAATGCGGTGCCACAAGTTCATACCGGGAAAGATCCGGCTGCTCTCGGGCGAAGTTAGCGATCCGCCCAAGAATTTCATCAAGCGCCTGCGGTACTGCCTTATAGTTGGCATAGAAACGGCTGAGCTGAATAGTCTGCAGGGGCTTACCCGTGTTGCTCTTTATCACCAGGGCAAGGTTTTTCCGATCTAAACTGAGCGTACCGTCAACAATCGGCTCAATAATACGCTCGGCTGCGCACTCGGCAAACTCTTCAGGCGACAGTAATTGACCCAAAATGCTACTCCTATTTGCTCAATCTCAGTCGACCATTATATGCCCGGCAAAAGTCTAAAAAACATAGTGATTTCAGGCAGTGGTGCAAAAAAAAGAAATTTGCGCCCTGAAATGCTCTAGTTCCGCACAGCTAATTCCGCACAGTAGTAGCGGCAACTCCTGCACCAAATTCGATGGCAACAATATTGGCGTCCTTAAACTCCTTCAACCATGCTTTATTACCAACCACTTGCTCAGCCCATCTCTTTATGATGCAAAATCCGTCATCAGGGTTCGTTTATCTATATTCGTTTCTCTATATAGGTTCGTGCAATGGGCATAAAATCCCCAGGCCTGTTGAGGGTCTTGCTCCATAAGCTCGGGTGCGGCGATCTGGGCATAGATACGGCCGCGAAAGGGCGGATAGGCCGGCCAAAAGCCCTGATTGCCACGGAAATCTGGCAGCCGTGAATCAACACGGGCTTAATCAATCGGTGCCGCCGTTTTAATCTCTGGGTTTAAGTCGCTAGTGTCAGGTGGTAAGTCTAGTAGGGGGCTGATAACGAGCCTCAGATTTACCAGCATTTGAGAGGCGATTAGAAAGGCAATGACAACTTCGCAAAATCCAGCATCCGCTGTAGAGAATGCCACTAAATATAGACTGGTGACCCGCAGCGACTTTGACGGCCTGGTCTGCGCTGTATTACTCAAACACATTAATATGCTCGACGATATTTTGTTCGTGCACCCAAAAGACATGCAAGACGGTAAGGTACCCATTACCGACCACGATATAACAACCAACTTGCCCTATGTTGACGGCGTGCACATTGCCTTCGACCACCACTCAAGCGAAATGACCCGCAATAAGGGCAGCCGCGACAATCACATTATTGACCCCAAAGCCATGTCGGCAGCAAGAGTAGTCTATGACCACTACGGCGGCGCCAAAACTTTCCCCGCCCGCTGGAACGACATGATGCACGAGGTCGACAAGGCCGATGCGGCACAGTTCAGCAAAGAAGAAATTTTGAATCCAACAGGATGGGTACTTCTCAACTATCTAATGGACCCACGCACTGGCCTGGGTAGATTCAGAGAGTTCCGCATCTCAAACTACAATCTAATGATGGATTTAATCGATTACTGCAAAGATCACGACATCGACGAAATCATGAAAATGCCTGACGTCATGGAGCGAGTGGAGTTATACAACACCCAAGCAGAATTGTTCAAAGACCAGGTTAACCGCTGCTCTACGGTCCACAAAAATCTAATTGTCCTAGACCTTCAAAAAGAAGAGACTATTTTTGCAGGCAACCGTTTCATGATTTATGCCATGCATCCAGAAACAAACATATCGATTCACCGCCTCTGGGGCTTGAAGCAGCAAAACACTGTTTTTGCCATCGGTAAATCAATTGTTGATCGCAGCTCGAAAACCAATATTGGCGAACTCTGCCTCAAGTATGGTGGTGGCGGGCACGAAAATGCTGGCACCTGCCAGATAGATAATGATAAAGCCGACCAAGTATTAGAAGAGTTGGTTCATGCTATAAACAAAGATGGCTAAAACGTCTACCTAGGATTCACATGCAGCAAGTCGAGCTAGTCGTTGCGCTGCTAGCAATAATTGCCATAGTCGGAGCGATCTCTCAAAAGCTGAGGGTCGCTCTGCCGATTTTGCTTGTGCTCACGGGCATGGCCATTTCGATGGCTCCCAATATCCCACCAGTTCATTTAGAACCTGACGCTGTATTCTTCATTTTCCTGCCACCCCTTCTCTACCTTGATGCTTACAACACTTCATGGCGGCAATTAAAAGATGTAGGTGAATTAGTCACGATTCAAGCAGTGGGTCTGGTCTTAGCTACAGTCGGTGCCGTGGCGGTAGCGATTCATTCAGCCATACCAGGAATACCATGGACAGCAGCTCTAGCCTTTGGTGCCATTGTTTCACCAACCGATGCAGTAGCGGCCTCGGCCATTGCTAAAGAAGTCAGACTACCGAAGCGGCTGATGGAAATTATCAAAGGCGAAAGCCTTACTAATGATGCCACTGGCTTGGTGGCTTATCAATTTGCCGTAGCAGCAGTAGCCACTGGTGCTTTTGCCTGGCAAGAAGCGGGCACTAGATTTTTCTATGTAGCAATTGGTGGCATAGTCATTGGTCTGGCCACAGGCTTGTTTTTAGTGCGACTAAGAACAAGACTAGAACACAAACCGGTAGAAATAATAGTCTCATTATTGTCACCATTTATTGCCTATTTAACAGCTGAACACCTTCATGTATCAAGTGTTCTATCGGTAGTTACCGCAGGCTTAATGCTCGGTTGGCGCTCACCGCTTATGCATGGCTCCAGCACTCGTCTGCATGCTACGGCCAATTGGGAAACCATTGCTTATCTTCTCAATGGATTTTCATTCTTGCTCATGGGCCTGCAGCTAAGGCCAATTCTTGAGACAGTAAAAGCCTATCCAGCGCCACAGCTCATACTCTGGACAGCGACAGCTGCACTAGCACCACTGGCCATAAGATTTATTTGGACGTTCACAACAGCGCCCATCTATAACAAACTAAGAAAGCAACCTCAACCAAGCTGGAAGCACTTATTTGTCTTCTCCTGGTCAGGCATGCGCGGAGTGGTATCACTTGCAGCGGCTCTGGCCTTACCTATTACTTGTAGCAATGGCCAGCCGTTCCCTTATCGCGATCTGCTGATATTTCTTACTATTGCAGTGATTGCCTCGACCCTTATCATCCAGGGCATTACCTTGCCTGCTATCGTCAAAATGTTCGAGTTTGAACCAGATGCTTACAATTCAGAAGAAGCAGAGCGCAAAGCCAGGCTTGCCCTTTCAAGGGAAGCAGTGCGACGCATTGACGAACTCGCACGCTCAGAAGACATTGACCTAGACGACCCGATTTTGCATAAGTATTTAAACAAATATCTCGAAAGTGCAGTCGCCAATATCGGCCCCGAATCGCACAATCAGAACTCCATAAACCTCTGGCAAAGAGTACGAGGAGAAGCAATCACGGCGCAAAGAGCATTGCTATTGAAGCTGCGAGACAGCAACGAAATTCAAGATGAAACTTTTAGACAGATTCAATACGAACTTGATCTAGAAGAAACAAAAATGGAAATGCCCACATGAGGATAGCCTCAATTCTAGCTTTATGCATAACCATTGTGGTAGTCCAGCAGGCATTTGCCCATGACTCTAAGGCCGATAGCAAAACAAATTCTAGTGCAAGTATCGCACCACCAGCGCCACCAATATTTCAATCCATCGATAGAGTACTCACTTACTATGGCCCTGCCGTTAGAGCCAAACTAAAGCCACTCTTTGCCGCACAACAGATAGCCTATCCACCACAATCGATGACCTGGATAGCCCTAAAAGAAGAAAAACAGTTACTGCTTTTTGCTAAAAACAAATCGGGCAATTACAAGCAAATCTTGAGCTACCCCATCATCGGCACATCGGGTGTGGCGGGTCCAAAACTAAAGGAAGGCGACAAGCAAGTGCCCGAGGGCTTCTACAAAATTGCTGGCTTTCGCCCTAATCTGGTGGCCCATATTGGCATGGATATCAACTACCCTAATGACAGAGACCGTCGCCACGCCAAAGCAGAGAAACGGCGCAATTTAGGCTGCGACATTCTCATCCATGGCAGCAAATGGTCAACCGGCTGCTTAGCCATGGGCAATGAACCAATAGAAGAAATGTTTGTTCTCGCTCACGATGTTGGCGAAAAAAACATCTCGCTTGTATTCGCGCCGTGCAACTTACTGAAGACTAAACCAGCAGTTGACTTCAAGAAACAACCGGCCTGGCTGCGCGATCTTTATAGAGAGCTGCGCACAGAAATGGCACATTATCCAATATAAGCGCCTTCGCTCACTTGTTTAAATGCTTCAGCAAGAAATCAGCCATCTTCAAAATGCTGGCATTCCAATCGGCCTGATTGCCCCCACCACCGTGCCCACCACCTGTTACTGTTATCAGCTCAGCACTGACACCGGCATGCTTGCAGGCAGCCAGCATTGTTGTTGCCTGGTTATAGGGAACCAGCTCATCTTTGTCGCCATGAATCATTAGTATCGGGGCATCATCGGCTGTTAAATAATAAGCAGGGCTAGCTTTCTCAAAAAGCTCAGGGCTCTCACTGCGCCTTTTGCCAATGAAGCGCTGAGCAATCTTCTCTGATTCGGGTGGTAGCGGTAAAGCCAAATTGGTTGGCCCGGCCAGACTAACCACTGCTTTCACAGAGCTTGAAACCTGAGGCCGATCATTATCAGTAGACTTTACTGGATCAGTATTATCAGTGGTGCCAAGAAATAGGGCTAAGTGGCCACCAGCAGAGCTACCCATGGCACCAATGCGATTGGGGTCGATATTGAGTTCACTAGCATGGCGACGGAGATAGCGCACGGCTGCCTTGGCGTCTTCAACCTGAGACGGGAAACGTGCTTGCGGAGACAAGCGATAGTCAATCGACGCCGTGACAAAACCCAACTGGCTGAGCATATAAGCGCAACCCAACATATCTTTTTTATGTCCGGCACTCCAACCACCACCGTGGATACAGAGCACAGCAGCAAAAGGACCTTTACCAGCCTTGGGTGTGACAATATCCATGTACAAAGGCTGCGAGTCTACCGTCGAGTAACAGACATCTCTTTTCAATGTCAGTGTCGCTGGCGGCTCAGGATAGGCCTGAGCACGGGCAAAGAGAAAAACGCCGCCGCCAAGTAAAAGCAGAACCAGAGCTAATGGCACTAGCCATTTTAGCCCCTGAGATTTTGGCGGATCTTTCTTACTCACAGTTTGCACTGCCCTGGTTACGATTACAGTAGCTAGTTTAATATAATTTACCCACAAAGAGGCACGAACATTGCCGTTCGTGCCTCTTCGACTTATCTAGCGCCCCAACGCTGGATTAAGCTCTATAGTTCCGTTTAGCAACTATGGTGTATTTGATTGCTTTTCTTCTTTAACAGAAGTGGAAGAACCATGGGCACCGACAGTGGTGCTAGCGCTAGATTTCTTGTGAGCAGATCCACCAATGCCGATAGCATGTGATTCTTTCTTCTGCTCAGAAGTAACGCTACCATCGCCATTGGCGCGAATAGCATCTTTCTCATGGGTTACTTTAGCCCCGGCTGCGCCAACTTCAGCGTGATAGGTGCTTTGCTTAGCTTCAACAGCATTAGCACTAGCCTTTTTTACGGTCTTAGTGGTTGATGCCGCATTTGACTTAACTTTGACACTGGTCGAAGCTGAGCCTAACGGTGTTTCGGTCTTAATTGATGTTGAGCTGGTTTCATCGGCAAATGCCACTGATTGGCTCAAGAACATTGCCACGCCTAGAGCTAGGGTGGTTGACTTAGTAGATGCAAACATGTGTATTCTCCTCAGAACGTCTTGGGACATTTAAGTTACTAGTGACCGCTAATGTCCCGTAGTTTGCGCTGACGGGTCTATGCCGCCCCGGTTCCATTTGCCAGGTTAGCTTCTTGTAAGTAAAGGCAGGCAGAAGCAAAAATCGTCTGTGGGGAATAAAGGACTGGGAACTTCCCAGCCTTGAGCTGGTCTAAATCCAGAACCGTGAAACCAGGCCCAGCAAAGCGCAATGATAGTATGAGCGAACCGACACAGAGCCCAGAGAGCAAACCGGCCTATACGACATCTAGCTTCCACCGAGCCAGGTGGAATGTCATGGACATGATTACGCTAATCTCCACGAAAACTATACCTACTCATATATTGACCGACTTTGATATGGAAGAAGCCGAGGTTCTGCGAACCAAACTATCTACCGGCGGCAATAAAGTCACAATCACAGCCATCATATTAAAGGCCATTGCTATTGCCCAGCTCTCCCACCCGCAAACACGAGCCTTTAGACTGCCAATTGGCGCCGTCATTCAGCGCAAAGAACCGATAGCAGGCTTTACTGTAGAGCGCATGATTGGGAAGCAGCCAGCTGTCTTCTTTGGCACAATCAAAGACGCACACAAAATGCCTCTGGCGCAAATCGCCCAAGAGTTACAGCGCTATGGAACGGCGGATGTTATGAGCGTGCCGCAACTAGCAAAAGAGCATGTACTGAGTAAAGTGCCGTGGATACTGCGGCGAATCTATATAGCTATCGCTCTGCATATCCCCTTTTTGCGGCAAATCGTTAATCCTGCTACCTTTGGCCTGACATCGCTGGGCAAATTTGGTCTCAACACTCTTTTAGCCCCCAATGTCAGCACCTGCATCTTTGGTGTGGGCACAGTCGAGCCCCGGGTGAAAGTGATAGAAAACGAGATTAAGGCACGACGAATGATGTCGGTGGTATTTTCCTCCGACACATTAGTAGTTGATATGGGACAAGCCGCTCAATTTTTGTCAGCAATCCAGCGGCTTATCGAAAGTGGACTAGCGGGTCACTTGACCGACGAAGAGCTAGCCTTAGCTAACGCTTAGCGCTTCATGCTAAGTGAAATGCGTTTACGATCTTTGTCGACAGACAAAACAGTCACTTGCACTTTCTGTTGCACGGTAACGACTTCACTAGCATCTTTGACGAATTTGTCTGTCAATTGACTGACGTGCACCAAGCCATCTTGGTGTACGCCGATATCAACAAAAGCACCAAAGGCGGTGACATTGGTGACAATGCCCGGTAGCTTCATGCCTTCATACAAATCATTGATAGAATGCACACCCTCAGCAAACTTCATGGGCTCAAGCTTAGCGCGGGGGTCGCGGCCAGGCTTTTCTAGTTCTTGCATGATGTCACGCAAGGTGGGCAGACCAATTTTGTCTGAGACATACTTATTCAAATCAATTTTTTTGCGGGTCTCAGCATCTGACATCAGAGTGGCCAAATCAGTGCCTAAATCTTTAGCCATGGTCTCCACGACCTTGTAACTTTCAGGGTGAACAGCACTGGCATCAAGAGGGTTCTTAGCCTCGCGGATACGCAAGAAACCAGCACTTTGCTCGAAGGCTTTTGGCCCCAAACGAGCTACCTTTTTCAGCTCAGCTCTTGATTTAAACGGGCCGTTCTCTTGGCGGTGAGCAACTATATTGGCAGCAATTTGCTTACCTAAGCCTGACACATAAGAAAGCAATTGCTTACTTGCGGTGTTTAGCTCAACACCAACCGAGTTAACGCAACTGACCACAGTATCGTCTAAGCTGCTTTGCAAAGCGGGCTGATCGACGTCGTGTTGATACTGACCGACACCAATTGATTTAGGGTCTAACTTCACCAATTCAGCTAGAGGGTCCATTAAACGGCGACCAATAGAGACTGCCCCACGAACAGTTAGGTCGTAATCAGGAAACTCATCACGGGCCACCTCAGAAGCTGAATAAATGGAGGCACCACTTTCATTTACCATGACGATTTGGGGCTCATCCATGCCCGCAGCCGACCAATCAATAGCTCGCAAGAACTCTTCTGTTTCGCGGCCAGCGGTGCCATTACCAATGGCAACAGCAACGATATTGAATTTCTTACCAAGTTCCACAATTTTCTTCACTGCGCTCAATTTAGATTGCTTAGCGCCTTCACCAGAGCCGTCCATATGTGGATAAATGACATCGTGGTGCAGCAAATCGCCCTGGCGCCCGAGGCAAACGAGCTTACAGCCCGTTCTAAAACCAGGGTCTAGAGCCATTATGGCGTGTTCACCCAAAGGTGGTGCCATGAGAAGCTCCCGCAGATTACGGGTGAAGACCCGAATAGCCTCAACATCAGCCCTTTGCTTCAACTCTGCTCTAAGTTCCGTTTCCATCGATGGAGCAAGCAAACGGTCATAAGCGTCTTCTACAGTAATCTCAATTTGGGCCTTGCAAGCACCATCGCCTTTGAGAAAATTGTTGTCCATGATGATCAAGGCATCTTCATCATCGGGCTTGATTGAAACTTTCAAGACGCCTTCGCTCTCACCACGAAACATTGCCAGAATTCGGTGAGAAGGAGCGGTTGTAACTTTCTCACTCCATTCGAAGTAATCCTTGAACTTCTGACCTTCTTGTTCTTTGCCTTTGGCTACTTTGGAATAGATAGAACTATTCTTTGTCCAATAGGCTCTCAACTGTTTGCGGGCTACAAGATTTTCACTCATCCATTCGGCCATGATGTCGCGGGCGCCAGCGAGAGCCAGCTCCACAGTGTCGACGCCTTTTTCTTTGTTGATATAAGCCTCGGCGGCCTTCTGCACATCTTTGAGCTTGAAAGTGAAAATATCCTGGGCTAATGGCTCTAGTCCCTTTTCGCGAGCAACGCTGGCCTTGGTCTTGCGCTTAGGCTTAAAGGGCAGGTAAATGTCTTCAAGATCATTAATAGAATTGGAAGCTGTCAGCTTAGCCAGAAGTTCATCAGTTAATAATTCCCGTTCCTTCAGTGATTTGAGCATGGCATCACGGCGCTTATCGAGCTGCTGCATGCGCTCTTGCAGATCGCGGATGGCAGCAATGGCAACTTCATCGAGGGTACCCGTAGCCTCTTTGCGATAGCGGGCGATAAAGGGCACGGTGCAATCTTCTGCCAACAGGTTAATGGTCGCTTGAACCTGCGCCACGCCTATTTTTAGCTCATCGGCAATTTGCTTGGCGTAGTTAATTGTCGTCTTTTCGGCGGTTTTGGCCTTAGTGCTTGGCTCGATGGTTTCAGTGCCTGTCATATTCTCAATTTCCCTGTAAACATCGCCCTATAGTACGATACTCAACCAAATTTCTCCTGAACAGTGTTTATTGTATTCAGGTGCTAGAATCACTTTAATTACTGATTTGACTAGTTAACGCCATGAGGACCTGCCGATGTTGAAGACACTGATCAAAGGAAACCTGCCTTTATTGAAAACAATCTTCATCGCTGGAGCAGTTGTCGGAGCGGCAGCGGGTTCGGTTGTCTCTTTAGGCGTCGGTTATGCCCTGGGTAACTTATTCGCTTCTAAATCAGGCAAAGAACTGCGCGATGATATAGCCGAAAAAGCTAATGAGTTTGCTGGCGGCGTCAAAGATAAATTCTCAGCCACAGGCTGCTGCGAAGACGAGATTTAAGCTTAGCAAAAGTTTTAAATCGGCACCGCCTATAGTGACAAAAAAAAGGGACGCAATGCGTCCCTTTTAGTTTATTCAGCCCTGGGCTAAAGCCACAAGAATGTACTGGGCTAATCTGTCTTAGACAGCAGCGCCTAGTTTGGCATTCAATGTAATTTTGGCATTGAATAGACGTGAGATTGGGCAGCCAGCTTTGGCTTTCTCAGCGCACTCTTCAAACTTAGCTTGGTCAGCGCCAGGAATATCAGCAACGAGATCAAGAACGATTTCAGTTACTGTGAAACCAGCGTCGGTTTTTTCCAAAGTTACTGTAGCTTCAGTATCGATAGACTTAGCTGTCAAGCCAGCTTCGCCAAGAATGTTCGAAAGAGCCATGGAGAAGCAACCAGAGTGAGCAGCTGCAATTAGCTCTTCAGGGTTGGTTCCAGCGCCTTCTTCAAAGCGAGTACCGAAAGAATATTGTGTTTTTGAAAGAACGCCACTCTGGGTGGAAATTGTTCCCTTGCCATCTTTAAGACCGCCAGCCCAGTGAGCTGATGCTTTACGTTTCATAGAACCTCCGGATGTCAACTGCACAGTAGTTCTGCGGGCAGCTGAATTTGTCATTTTGGTGGTCTAAGTATATAAGATTCCAGTTGCCGATAGAGGCAATCTAACTTCAACCAAACGGTAATGAAACAATCATAGTAAAAAGCAAAAATCCCAAGTCATGGCTGACAACTTGGGATTTTTTGCATACTCAACGTCAGCCAGGACTATAGCGATAGTCGCTGCCGCTCCTTAATCAAGCCTTAACGGCGCTGACCACGGCCGTCATCAACAATTACACAGCCTTTGTCTTTCTCGTTGTTATAGATTGCGCCGCCAACACCGCCGACAATCACACCTTTCACAACGTCACGCTTATCTCCACCAAAGACAGATGTTACGATAGCGCCAAGACCAGCTCCCTTAAGAGCATCACCAACCATACTTTCTTTAGGGCACTCAACAACTTCCGTGCGAGGCTGAGGACGGGTGTGAGGACGACCTTGGTCGCGGTCACCAGGATAAGGCACACGCTCGTCCCGCGAAGCTACACGTTCATCCTTCAAATGACCTGCAAGCGTTTCACCTTTGCGGCCGCCAGTAACAATCAAGGTGCCATCTTTGACAATTTCAAGGTCAAAACCTTGTCCACGAACACCTTTTGCTTCTTTCTCGGAGGTTCTATAAGCCAGGCTGTTGAAGGAATGGGGCGATAGTTTTTGAGCTTCATCGCGCAAAATGTTAGCGGCTCTAACACCGTCACCGCTGTCTAGCATTTGAGCCAATGCATCTGACTTGCGTTCGATAAGGTCGTTTGAAATTTCTCGTCCAGCCATGTGATTTCCTCCAAGAAAGTTCGGTGCGTTCACCGATGCCCTTACATTACAGTCGATTTGTGACATTCTATTGGCATTTGCCAAGGGCAAAAAAAATTGCAGATTAAATCGACTAGCGCAGCCCAAAACGGCCATGTATTGGCCGTCTTACAAATGAGCTGTGGCGGCACCCACTGGTTGAGGTTCAGGCTCTGGCCCTTTAGGTCCGTTGTCGAAGTCTAAACGGGTCTTAAAATCACTACCGACTACCAGGCGAGCGTCATAGGTGCCGCTACCGTCTTTTTTCTTGAAGCCCTTGATTAGAGCTGTGCGACCATGTTCCACCAGACTCTTGAGTTCATCATCAGATAGCTCTTTGCCGAACACTGTTCGCCAAACGGTAAAGTTGCAACCTTCCCGCCAGCGGCTGCAGCCAGCGCCTTTCGGCGTCAGCCGAACAGAGCCAATCTCGCCGGAAGGTCCATTAGCAGGTTCGGCACTGACCTTACTCTTGCACTGGGGGCACTCGCCAATGCCTGAGGCCGCAACTACTCCACCACCAAGGTCATACTGAATTTTGCCCTCTTCATTGAGAACCAACTTAGCGTCATATTTGCCGCTACCATCTTTCTTTTTGAAGCCCTTAATGACCTTGGTTTCGCCTTTCTCCACCAGATCTTTCATCTGGCTTTCACTCAGTTCTTTGCCGCGCTGTTCTTTCCATATAGAGAACGTGCAGCCTTCTTTCCAGCGGTTGCATCCAGCCCCTTTCGGCGTAAGGCGCACATAACCTTTCTTGCACAATGGGCAGGTGCCCAAACTACTACCATCGCTAGGTGGTATAGATGGCCCCGAGAGGGCAGCACCGCCAGCGGTGACATCCGGAAGAATGCGGCGCACCAATTCTGAAATATCGCTATCGAAAGAAGCCGGTTGCAACTTACCATCTTGCATGTCAGCTAAACGCTGTTCCCATATTGCTGTCAGGGCAATATCTTTCAACTCATTGTGCACCTGAGCAATTAAAGCCTTACCCTTCTCTGTGGGCAAAAGTGCTTTCTTACTGCGCTCGACATAACCAGTTTGCAGTAGGCGCTCAATAATGGCCGCCCTTGTTGCTGGGGTGCCCAAGCCCTTTTGCTTCATGTACGAAGCTAAATCTTCATCATCAAGTTCTTTGCCAGCGTTTTTCATTGCTGTCAAAAGACTAGCGTCATCATATGGTTTTGGTGGAGTAGTCTTGCCTTCTTTCAACTCAATTTTGCGTTTAAGCACTTGCTGCCCTTTGGCTAAAGGTGGCAGCTGTTGAGCATCTTCTTGGCCGTCTTTGTCTTTGCCCTTACCCTTGGCTTTCGGTTCTTCTTTTTCTTCGTCTTTGTTCTTGCTAGCAAGAACTGTCCAACCAACTTCTTTGATAACAAAACCTTTGGCTCTAAAAGAGTGCTCGGCTAAAGTAATGATAGCCGTGGTTTCATCACGCACTTCAGGCGGAAGAAAAATACTGAGAAAACGGGTGGCCACAAGTTGATAGATATTGCGCTGCTGCAAAGGCAGGCTGGCAGGAAGAGCATTATGGGTAGGAATAATGGCATGGTGATCAGTGAGCTTGCCATCATCTACATAGCTTTTGGTCAGACGTGGACGAATCAATGCGGCAGTGATATTGCCAGGCACAATGCCTTCTTGAGTGAAGGCATCTTTTACTTCTTTAGTGGCAATGGGCCCCTTCAACAGCACTGAGAGAATGCGCGGCAGTTCACCAACCATATCGGTAGAGAGATGCCGTGACTCAGTTCTAGGATAGGAAAGCAGCTTGTGCTCTTCATAAAGGCTCTGGGCAATATTTAGTGTTTCTTGAGCAGTGTAGCCGAAGCGCTTGTTGGCATCTTTTTGCAGCGTAAGCAAGTCATAGAGCGCTGGTGCATTGGTGCGCTTCTCGGTTGTAATTACCGATTGCACCACACCATTCTCGCTCGGTTCAACAGCCTTTACGATCGACTGAGCCACAGCCTTGTCATGCAAACGGGTCTGGGGCTCAACTTCAGCAGTAGCCGGAGTAATATAGCGGGCAATAAATCCGGGCTCAAAAGTAGCAATAATTTCAAAGAACTTAGCCGATGTAAAAGCATCAATTGCCGTTTGCCTATCAACAATAAGAGAAAGAGTTGGTGTTTGCACCCGACCGATGGTGCACAACTGATTGTTGATGGTTGTGTAAGCCCGAGTGAAATTGAGGCCAATCACCCAATCAGCCTGAGCGCGGGCAGCGGCCGCGTCAGCCAAGCTATCGAAGGCACTAGAAGATTTCAGTTTGCCCAGTCCATCTTTAATTGCTTCGGCAGTAAGTGAACTGATCCACAAGCGCTCAACGGGCTTTTTGCATTCAGTCAACTTATAAATCAAGCGAAAGATGTGTTCGCCTTCACGCCCCGCGTCTGTTGCGCAAATAATTGAAGTGGTGGCAGAATCTAAAAACAGTTTTTTAATGACGTTAAACTGGTGCGCTGACTTCTCCACCACGCGATACTTCCACTCAATTGGAATCATCGGCAATTGCTTCAAGCGCCAGGGCTTACCCCAAGCAGCGTTCATTTCTTCAGGCTCAGCCATGGTCACTAAGTGACCGAAGGCATAGGTGACCGCATAGTCGTTGCCTTCAAAATATCCGTCCCTTTTGGTGGTAGCGCCCACAACTGCGGCGATATCTTTAGCAACAGAGGGTTTTTCAGCCAGAACGACTTTCATATGACAACACTCACAGAAATAGAGAGCGGGACAACAATAGATAAATATAGAGAGCCAATGTTATCGCTTTGCGACTAGCTCTTCAACAGTCGGCGGGAAGATAGCCAGTCGATATACATCGCTGCCCGAAAGGTTATCTGCCGAACATAAAGCCACCCACGGCAGTTATGCCATTTCGATTACGCAAGAGGCCAAACGGCCTAGGTCAGTTGCAGGCAAGAAGGTTGTCAACCGATCTACACATAGAAAAAAGAACCAAAAGGAAACCAAAAAACGAGAGCCTCCCTGGCCGCTCTGGTGCTTTTTGTTTGTGGCAATAGGATTTGCCACCGTTTCCCTAGTCGTTTTCACGCCATGCTATCTTCATGCGCTAGAAGGCTAAAACCTAGTCGACATTGCCAGGGCCTGAATACTAGCCTTAATGGCAAATTCGGATCAAGGTCGGCGGCGGCGCTCCCTCCGAAGCCTGGGGTTTCCTTTAAGATTGATGCAGGAGCCTTGGACTGATACTAGGTAATCAGCGACCGAAGAGTAAGAATTCGCTGAAAGCATTGGGACTGGAGATAGTCAGTGAAAAGAATTCTCAAGTATCTGTTCATTAGTGTCATCAGCCTGACGCTTTCCGTAACAGCGTTTCTGTCATTGATCTATTTCAGTAGACCGGATTGCAAATTCTGTCATTCAAAGGAGAACGTAATGCTTACCTGGGTTACGTATACGACAGAAATGTGCAGTCGAGACTACCTTGATTTAGCCCTGCCTCCATGCGGTTTACTCGGACTGCGCGGAAGACCCTACAAGGCCGACCATCCAGATTGGAGTCCGTCCGTGTTCGACCATAATGGGAAGCGACTATATTCATTCAAGAGTCAAGGATTCAGGGAGTGGTGGTGCCTTAAGTGCAGCAAACCAGCAGCGCAGGCGGTGGAAAATCACGCAACCTATTGAACAGATGAGAATTGTGAACAATTCTCATCGTCTTTTCTTCGAACAGGCATTGTGAGCATGGCATACAATGCCGCTGCGTTTAATTGGCGCCCCTATTACATGGTGGCAGGTCTAAAGATGCTGCATTAGAATCTAACATTTAGCTCGATGATTGCCTAAGATAAAGTGGTTCTGGCAAAATTACAGCGCCAAATAATAGCCGGCGGATTGCAAGAGACGAGCAAGCAGACAACAACAATCTATGATTTGACAGCCTAGACCGACCGGTCTAATATAGATTTATTGCTCGACTTTCCAAACCTCTCATCACTACTAATTCAACTAATGTCAAAACTAGCCACTACAGCAATTTCAATACTCGACCTCGCCCCAGTGCGAAGGGATAAAACGCCCGCAGATGCGTTGCATAAAAGCCTCGACTTGGCTCAACACGGCGAAAAGCTCGGATACAACCGCTTCTGGCTGGCCGAGCATCACAACATGCCAGGCATTGCCAGTGCAGCAACATCGGTTCTAATTGGTTATGTGGCCGCCGGCACGAGCACGATCCGCGTTGGCTCTGGCGGTATTATGCTGCCGAACCATGCACCGCTCGTCATTGCCGAACAATTCGGCACTCTTGAAACACTTTACCCTGGCCGCATCGACCTGGGCTTAGGGCGAGCACCAGGAACAGACCGCGCTACGGCCCACGCGCTCAGACGCGGGCTCGATTCTAGCGGCCACGATTTCCCCGAACTGTTAGCAGAACTGCAACGCTACCTCGGCCCAGCCACATCCGGGCAACAGGTCAAGGCCTATCCCGGTAGTGGCCTAGAAGTGCCGATCTGGCTGCTTGGCTCGAGCGACTTTAGCGCCCGACTGGCTGCCGAAGAAGGTTTACCTTTTGCCTTCGCCAGTCACTTCGCCCCGGAAGAGTTGCTTGTTGCTATCAAGCTTTACCGCAGCCGATTCAAGCCATCGAAAACGTTGCAGAAGCCCTATGTAATGATAGGAGTGCCATTGGTGGCGGCCGACAGCGATGATGAGGCGAAGCGACTAGCGACCACACCAATGCAGCGAGGCTTATCGCTAATTCGCGGCGAGAACATGCAACTCAAGCCGCCCGTATCACTAGAACAAATGGAAAGCCTCTGGTCAGCCAATGAGAAACAAGCCGTGCTTAGTCGCATGGCTGTCGCCATCATTGGCGGTGCCGAGACTGTCAAAGCAAATCTAGAACGACTGCTTGAAGTCACCGAAGCAGATGAGCTAATCTTTGTTAGCGATCTCTACGAACATCAAGACAGACTGCGCTCTTTTGAAATAGTGGCGCAAATAAAAAATCAGTCAATGCGCTTAGAGAGAGAAGAGAGAGGGAATCTCTTAGTCAAGTAATTGCTTGCCAGGAGAGTTTATGAACAGAAGTCTTGCTCTTTTGCTAACAATATTAACTATGGCATGGGCTAGCCCCAGTCGCGCTGTTGACCCAGTTTCGTTTGATCAATACAAAAATGGTATTCAAAAGATTGATTGGAAAGCACACGAAATAAGTTTTGAGCAATTCAAAAAAGAAAGCCAAACTAGTGGTGCAGTAATTCTTGATTTACGCAGCGAAGCCGAATACAAAGAAGGTCATTTTAAAGGCGCCCGCCTCATGGGTGCAGACATAAAAGAAGAGAAACTAAAACAGTTGGTGCCAAACAAGCAGTCTAAGATAATTGTTTACTGCAGCAACACATTCTTTCCTTCAAGGCGCATATCACTCAACAACGTTTGCTTGCCTCAAATTATTGCCTTGGGCTACCCCAATGTATTTGTTATCGAAGAAATCTGGCACAAAGATTTTGATGAGATATCCAAACTAAGACAGAGCAAACTCTGGAAAAAGAGTGAGCCAGCTAAATAGCTCTTTGTCGTTTTACAGAGAAATTACTCCATGGCAAGACTATTGCGACACTTAATGAAGTCGGGCTGGAATCGCTCATAATACTGTTTTTCACCAGTGTAGCTCAAAGCATAAACATACCTTTTACCAAGAGCCATCGAAAACCACTGCCTTAGCTCTTTGTTCTGTCCAACCACAGTAATTTCTACTTCCGATGAAGGTAGGGCACCAAGAGTAGCTTTCTTAGTATCTGTGGCACTGGCTTTGAGACCTTTGTTCTCATACTCAGATTTCACAGTAGAAACGAAAGAACTAAATTCGCTATCAATATCAGCTTGCCCAGCATCATTGCGACTTAGGTAAGTAATCTCAATTACAGCCATGCCGTCGCCATCTTTCTTCAGGGCTCGCACTCGCCCACCAGCCATTTCACGACCACTGTTAGGTCTTGGGGCATTAAGTTCACTGACCTCCCAGCCGGAAGGGAGCTGCACAAGAAAAGGCCTGCCACCAGCCGCTATCTGATTACCAGCCGGCGCCGGAGAAATTAAAGGAGTGGTCGGGCCTTCAGCTGAAGCCGATGACACAAAAAGTTGCAGGACCAGTAGCACTAGTAAAAACTGACTGCGACGCAAATTCATGGCAAACCTCTTTATACGCTTCAAGTTGTCACAAGCCTATTTGTGATACGGCCTCTGACGTACGATTAGCCAGAGAGTGCCAAATTAATTGCAGATATTACCTTGAGGTTGCGAAACACCAGGCCGAAAAACAGCCCAAAAGCCAGGCAGACTAACCTTGACAAGATTCGAAAAGCTGGCCAAATGGCACATAAATCTGGTACAACCTAATTGTCTTCCAAGGAAAGCGCTTGAAATTCTGCCCTAAATGCGATGCCCGTTTTGAAACGCTCTGGTCAAAGTGCCCCGTCGATGGTCACGAATTAGAGCACGAGCAAGCCGACCCAATGATCGGCCAGGTTTTTGCAGACCAATATGAAATTATCTCAGTGCTCGGAGCCGGGGGCATGAGCGTAGTTTATAAAGCTCGCCACAGACTTATGGATCGTATTGTCGCCATCAAGCTTTTGCACGATGATTCAGACAAAGTAGCAATTGAGCGCTTCAAACACGAAGCCAAAGCCTCTAGCTCTCTTAAGCACCAGAACATTATCAGCATTTACGACTTTGGTATTGTCGGCGCCCAGGCCTACCTTGTGATGGACTGCCTGGATGGCAAAAATCTCAGTGAAGTGCTTGAAGAAGTAGGCCATCTCGCCCTCGACCGAGCCGTTAATATTTTTCGACAGACCTGCCTGGGCCTAGAGCATGCCCACAAAAATGGCATTTTGCACCGCGACCTGAAGCCTAGCAATCTGGTTTTGATTAAGGGTGAAGACGGTTCTGAGTTAGTCAAAATAGTCGACTTCGGCATTGCTAAAGTACTGCCGCATGCTGCCAAAGAACAAACCAGACTGACACAAACCGGCGATATATTTGGCAGCCCGCTCTACATGAGCCCTGAGCAGTGCCAGGCCAAGCCCATGGACAATCGCTCTGATATTTATTCACTCGGTTGCCTCATGTATGAATCTCTCACCGGAGTGGCACCACTTAGGGGTGAAACTGCCTATGACACCATGACCATGCATGTCAGCCAGACACCGCGCTCATTTAGCCAGGTGGTGCCAGAACTAAATATCAATAAAAGTTTAGAGGCACTGGTCTTCCGTTGCTTAGAAAAGCAGCCAGAAGACCGCTATCAATCAGTTTCGGATGTGCTGCAAGACTTACCAACGATTCAGCCTCAATCAGGCTCGGTCAAAGTCAAATCGGTGCAACACCCAACTAAACAGCGTCTAGAAATCAAATATTTACGCTACGCCTTCTGGAGTCTATTTGTTGTAGTCGCAGCCATAATTGCTTATATGTCATGCGATAACGGACCAGAGCCAGATCACGGTACAGTGCTCTTAAAGACAATTTGGAACTGTCAGACCACCATTGCCCAAACCCTCACCGATAATCATATGTACGATCAAGCCCGTTGGGTTTTGGTCTCGGCAGAAGATACGGCACGCAAAAAGTTTTCCAATCGTGGTCGCTTAATGACAGCCTTGCGCATGGAGCGAACCCTCTATTCAAAAGCAAAAATGTTTGATGAGCTGCAAGTGGTCAACGAAAAAATTGCCAAGCTCAATAGCCTGGTTTTGCTAGAAGCTTACGATACTCTGCTAAAGGAGCTAGACGATCTTGCTCAACCAGGCAGTGAATCGCAAACAGGCCTAAAGAGAATTCTTGCACCAATTACTTTTACTACAATTGACCATGTCAATCGCGGCCTCGCTGGCGCCGCCATGGATAAACATACAGAGACTCTTCTTACCAGGGCCCGGGCTGTTTACAGAAACTTGCTTGGCGACAATAGCCCACAAGTGGCTGGTATCGACATGCTTTTAGCCGAATGCTACTGCCGCCAACAGCGGCTACCGATGGTGCGGCCGCTTTTGGCTGAAGCTCTTTCTATCTACGAAAAGGTAGTTAGCGATCCTACAAATAAGAGCAACAACCACAAGATTGCCAGAAAAAGGGTTTTAGCTCTCATTAAACTTGGTCAGCTCGATCGTGATGAAAACCGATACCCAGAGGCCGAGAAAGAACTAAAAGAAGCAATGCAATTGGCAGAGCAGTCGTTCACCGACGACAAAACGCTGCTCTACCAAGCTCTCAATAGCTATGCTTGTTATTTGGCACAAACCGGCAAAGAGCAAGAATCCAAAGCAATTTTTGCCAGAGCCGACGCTATTTCAACAGCACAACTAATGAAAGAATAAAAAATTAGAATTATTGGCACCGCCAGCAGTATTGCTAGACGTGCAAAAGCTGCCATCACAGACTGATAAGAGAAATCGAGATAACGGCCTAGATGCAATACCTGTTTAGGTCTTGCAGTGAATCTGCACAGGCGTTGATCGCAAGCTCTATGTATTATCTATTTCTGCTTCATTGCTTTACTGATGGAGGCAAAATGACAAATTATGCTGATCAGGATAGAGAACGAAACCAGAGAGAACAAGAACTAAGAGAACAAAAGTGGTTCGCAATGAGAATGAACATCAAAACCCAAGCTGGCATGCTGCGCCAATATCAGATGGAAGAGCGTGAACGGGGTTATAAGATCCAAACCCTTGAATTTAAGTCGCCCCAATATTTATTGAAAAATTTCATCAGCGGCAATTCACCAATCAGAGTGGTGCATGTACCTGGCAAAAAGCTGCGGCACATGCAAGGGCGCACTGGTATAAAAGCTTCTCTTGAAAACTGCATTTTTCTCAGTAAGAGTATCTTCTTATTCTGTGCACGTCTGGCTGAACGGGGCTTCTCTACAATCATGTCACCACCTCAAGCTCGCTTAGCAGGACTCTATAGTGCTGGCCTGGCTGCACTCGTACTAGTTTTGGGTGTGGCGCTGCAATTGCAAGCAAAAGCTGAACCAACAGCAGTCGTCGCCTCAAATATTAACCACAAACAAAAACGTTCACTCTCTTCAACACAACAAAAGAAATTCCAATCGCAGGTCAAAGGCTTGCTATAACTATCTGAATGTTTGAAGAGCTCAAAACCAATCGACTTCTCATCCGCAGCCTCACCACTGCCGATGCCGGGGCCATGCACGCCTATCGCTCTAAAATCGAAGTAGCACGTTATCAGAGCTGGCAGCCACAATCGCTCGAACAAGTGAACGAGATGATTAGAAGACTGCAACCAGAAAACTTCAATGTCACAGGCGAGTGGTATCAAGTTGGTATCACTCTGCAAGAAAATCAACAGTTAATTGGCGATCTTGGTATTCAAATAAGCAGCAGCGATTCAAGACTGGCAGAAATTGGCATAACAGTTCATCCCCAATATCAAAACCAGGGCTATGGCAAAGAAGCTTTGTCAGCCTTACTTAACCTACTCTTATATAAGCTGGGCAAACATCGAATAACAGCTTCCGTAGACCCCAGAAATGTAGCCTCTATGGCTCTAATGAAGGCGGTCGGCCTGAGGCAGGAAGGGCACTTCGTCAAGAGCCTTTGGATAAAAGATACCTGGGTTGATGACGTCATCTTTGCTGCCTTAAAAAATGACTGGCCTAATACGAGTTTTCCATGATCTACAATGTTCTCTTACAGTGACTGCACAGTTGTCATCAGGAAATATAGAAGATGTCATCAAACAATCCTCAAGCGGGCCGCCTACCGGTGCTCTTAAACTTGACGACCAATGAAAGTTACACCCTGTCAGGACCGACTATAAATTTAGGTCGAGCACCAGAAAACCAGGTCATCTTGCCAGAAGATGGCTATGCCTCAGCGGATCACGCCAAAATTTACTGGGATCAAGGTCGTTGGTGGTTAGAAGATTTGATGAGTAGTAATGGCACAACCGTTAACGACAAATTGATTTCCACGCCTTATCAATTGGCGCCAAACGACATTATCAAAATCGGTCGCACGACTTTCCGCATCGAATAAGACCAAAATCAGACTATAAGCTAGCGCTGACCCGGTTGGGCCCCTTGCGGCTGAGTCATTACCGGTGCTGGCGCGTCACTGGTGCCGGGTTGCGGGCCATCGTACTGCCAGAACTGACCACTTTCGTCAGCGTCTGTGGTGGCCGCAGGTGCTTGAACTGGAGGCGGGAAATTGACTGGAGCTGTACCAGCACCAGAGTTATTAGGATAGACCCGCTGGCCGTTGACCATATGGAAAGAGCCATCATCACTGCCAGCTGGCGGAGTTTGCCCGCTTGAAGCTGAGGATGAAGTAGGTGAACCGGTGCCTGAGGTTCTGTTAGTAACAGTGCCGTGAGCAGCACGAGGCTGCACATCTTCAACCACCGCTTTAGGCTCAGGCTTAGGTGGCCGCGGCATGAGAACCATAATGGCAATAGCGGCAATAGCAAGAAAAACGCCACCGACAGACATATAAATCATGTCGCGCTTGCGCTTCACTTCCACCGGACAATTGACAGTCATATACTTACCGTCAGCTCGTTTATAGAGCGTGGCATTGCGGCGATTCTCCCGCTGGAAAATCAGCTCATCAGCCTCGGGCTGCTCTAGGCCAGCAAAGTTATAGACCGGCGTCTTACAAAGATCGCAATAGCGAAATCGTTCTTTTGTCTCGGTGGCATCCCAAACGAATGAGCAGGGAGTAGCCTGCTTTTTACAGACAATGGCAATGAACGGCTTAACTGGCTCATTAGCACGCTCAAGCAGCTGTTCGGCCACCCGCTCTTCCATTTTGGCTTCGAATTTAGAAACTGTATCCCACAAGATGCTGTGGTCGAGCATTGTTTTGGCCACAAACTGCTGCCGTTTAGGCTTGGCTGCCGGCTCGGCCTCTGGCTCAGCAATGGTCTTTGGTTCAATTTCAGTTTCAACTTTAGACTGGGGCAGATGCAACTGTTCTTGACCAAAACTACCAAGAGAAGACTCTTGCAAAGTCTTGGCAATTCTTCGCAGTTTCTTCTCACCGGTCACAGATGGACGAACAGGCGGCTTACTTGGGGTAGAGGCCGCTTCAGCGGCTTGCTTAACAGCATCAAGATTGACTTCACCAAAGAGTAGCGTCTTGGCAACCCGCCTGGCCGACTGTTTTTGGGCAGCCTGCTGTTTCTTCTCTTGCTCTTGAGTAGCCTCAACCTGACTGGCAATAGAGAGATCTTTCTCAGTATTAATTGCTTCTTCACTGGGGCTGGTAGAGGCAGCAGCATCTCTCGACTGCTGAGCGGCAGCAGCTGCGGCGGCGGCATAGGCCTCGACAGCTTCGGCTGTAGGAACATTAAAGAGCAGTGTCTTGGGCACTCTTCTAGGCTTAGCTGAAGCATTAGCTGCCGGCGCTACATTCAGGTCTGGGCCTTGTTCTGGCTCTGGGCCGGAGCTATGTTCTTGTGTGGAATCTTCAGTCATGATTAGAGTCTTTTGCCCAAACTAGCACTAGCAGCAACCATAATACCCCAACCCAATTGCGGCAATGAAACTACAATTCTAATCTCGACTCCCTCTAAAAGTTGAGGTCAATGCGTATATTAGGTATGCGCCAGAGCAAGAAACGCCTGGCTTGCGCAGCGGAGAGAGAGAATGACTAAGCTCAGACGACAAAATAAGACTCGGCGGGCACGCGGCAATTCAATAGTTGAATTTGGTCCGGCTCTGTCAATATTATTGATCTTCTTCTTCTTCCCCCTCTTAGATATGCTAACAGTGCTCGTCTCTTACGGCCTTTGTATGGTTCTCAACTACAACCAAGTGCATGAAGCTTCATTGCTGCAAAGAAGCGACACCGAAAATATAGCCGGTGCTGTGCGCAAAGGCATTCCTGACCAATGGCTAAATGGCATGGGTCATTTGGTAAAAGTGCAGGGCTATCCCCAAACTGATATTTTCTACCGCGACGGCCAAACCGGTCCAGACAAAGTAACCGATCGCATTGTGATGGTAAGAACCACTGTAGTTGGCAGCCCTTTTCTAACCATTCCAGTACCAGCAATAAACGTGCCGGGGCTCAATGGCCCTGTGACTTTTCAAATTAGTGCCGAGCGCCAAATGGAAAACCCAGACTATGCACCGTAAAGCCATCAAGAAGGCAGGGAGAGAAAAGAGGCAATGAAAAACAGAGCGAAACGAGGAAGCGGCTTAATCGAAGCCATTCTGGCGGCAACAATTTTAGTTCCAATTGCTCTTTTTCTCCTTGATTTAACAGTCATGGTCATTGCCAATTCAATGAATGATACCGCTGCAAAAAATGCTGCCAGAGCGGCAGCCAATCAGCCTAATGGCGGAGCCGCTCATGCCGCCGCCCTAAAGGCATTGGCCAGTTTTAAGGCATCTTCAATCGTAAAGAGCCTGGCCATCAGTGAATTTGACTATCCCGCCAAAGGTGTTGGTTCCGTGACGGTTGTAACCGTAATGGAAGTCAAATTACCAGTGCCGGTTCCCGGCTTCACTGGTTATACATTTAAGGCTGGCGATGTCGAGCCCATCGTCGGTTCCGAAATTCCGCAATAAATATTAGTTTGAGTTCGCATTCGTGGAGGGTCTAGGCCAATGAGCACAGTAGAAAGACAAAGGAAGAGAGGCTCGGTAACAGCCTTTGCTGCCGTGCTAGCCTTAACACTTATGGTGCTTGGTATTGGCTTTATCATTATCTCACTTTACATGGGCGGCCAGCGCGAAACCAAGAACGCCACCGATGCCGGTGCCTTGAGTGTAGGCAAAGAAGTGCTCCACGAGCCCAGTGTGATGCTCTCTCCAGCAGATAATCAGAAGTGTTTCTTTGACTGCACAAATGACTCAATAAATAACAATATAATCGGTGATGGTAAAGTCAACCTCAATAGAATTAACCGCGTTTGGTCAAAGGCCTTGCTCATGGCCATCAATGCTAAGGCCGCAAGCATGGAAGGCAACGCTGGTAGCGGTGTCGGTAATGCTGGCAGTGCCGCCAGCGCTGCCCAAGATCTAAGCGACGCCCTCGCTGACAAACTAACTACCGCTGCCAACCTACATGGATTCTTCAATGATATTTCGACTAAAAATTCAACAAGAATGATTGGCGTCAATTCAAGCACCAAAGTGAGACCGGGCCCGGGCTGGCAAACATCATTAATGGATAGAGACGCCGAAAGCAACATCGAACTGACTGGCTCACCTGCGGACAATTTCTACTTACCTCCAGGCTTCAACCTTCCGCCGAGTAGCAGGACACAATGCACAAGAACACCGGTGCCCGGCGAAGTTGCAAACACTTACTTCTTGAAAGGTTACACGCCAATAGATGTGCTCGATCGTAAATTCTGGCAAGTACCTTTCAAGTGGAACGACAAACCGCATTTGGTATCAAGCACCCCTTTCAACGCCAACAAGGCAAGCGCAATACCTACCACTTGGGCTAAACCAATACCTAACGCCTTTTCAGTCGATGCCGAAGCGAAGAACCCTGGTGCTACGGCTGAAACGGCTATGTCGTGGGTATTGAGCAATCCCCGCCATCCCTTCAAGCTAGCAGCGCCGCATTCTTTTTTACATATCAAAGTAGATGAGATGAAATGTCACTGGTATTTTTATCCAGTGCCACCATTCAAAGTCGAATTCGGTGCCGCTCAGACCTATGACTTTAATGACTCACCTAAAAGCATGACCGGCACCCCCATGCCAGCCGGTGGTGTACTCTGCGCTATGGTCTCACCTCCAGCACAAGTGATTGGTCTAGACATCGTCGGTCGGTCATTGGATGAAGTTATATTTGGGCCGCCGCCAGGCAATATAAACAAAGTGGAAGGCTACATGGTCAACCGCGCCAATGAAATGATCAGCAAACCAGGTGTAACAATTACTCCAGCCAAGCTGCACTCGGTCTTAGGATCAGCATTAACCAGAGCCTGGCTAATTGCTGGTGAAAAAGACTTCTACTTGTTTAGCAAAGATGGCGAAACACTACAGTGTGAACCCAAAAGCATAGCCCAGATTTCGGCACCAATGTGGATGCCAACCATCATCAACAACACTCCCGACGGCAACGAAACCAAAATTATTGACGATGCCTTCATGCCAGGTGGTATCCCATTGCCCCACGTTCCAACTCCCGATCCCTTCTGTTCTCCCACCCCCGGAGTGAACTGGAGCTGGGTACTCTGGGACAAGGACGTTTACTGGAAACCAGGCACCGGCTATAACGGTTCACTTGGGGAAATCAGAGTAAAGCGCTGGAGCGAAGTGCATACGGTCGGCATCTGCAACCCATTCTAGAAGGGCTAAATAAAGCAAAGGAACATGATATTGAAGGTCAACTTAATCAAACCGCTCACATTCGCCCTTGCCATTTCTACTGTAACAATGGCAAACACTATCGCTAGCGCCCAAGGCCAGGAGAAAGGAAAGTCAGACCCAGCTACTGCTGCTCAAAACCTCAAAGTAGCCAAACAAAAATACGACTCAGTTTTAACTGCGGCCCACGTCAACATCAGTCCTCAAATTCCGCGGAACTTTCCAGTGCCGCCGTACACTAGTAATATTGTTAGCACTAGCTTTATCAACTCGACCAAAGGCTCACCGACAGCCACCGTCGGCATAAGCACAAAAGACTCCCCAGAGTCAGTCTTTCAGTGGTATCAGACTCAGCTGAGAGCATCGGGTTGGACCCTTACAGTTGCTTCGCCTAAACTGACTGCCAAACTGGGCAAAGAGGGACAATTTTTCATGCTCGATGGGGCCAAAGAAAAGCAGGGAATCAAGCTCTTTTGCATGCTCGATCAAGTTAGCAAAGGTACCAAAATTAACATTACCTGGCTGAAGAATAGGTAACTTAGTAGATAATAGCTAAAGGGATAATGAGGCTATTAGAACTATGGATAACGGCCAAAAGCTAGTCGGTGCTGTTATCGAAAAGCGCTTCAAACTTGAGAGTGTGATTGGGCGCGGTGGCCTTAGCACTGTCTACAAAGGACACCATGAGAAAGCTGGCTTTCCTGTGGCCGTCAAAGTTCTGCACGCCGATTATTCTGATACAGATGAGAGCCGTGAGCGCTTCAAGCGTGAAGCGACAATTATCAACAATCTCAATCATCCCAATATAGTTCACATGTATTCCTTCGGCTTTCTCTCCGATCAAACCGAGGGCCTCGACCCACAGTTTCGACCCGGCCCTGAGCCATTGCCCTACCTGGTACTAGAACACCTGCATGGCTATGGTCTCGATACCATTCTCGACCAACGCTACAAACTTTCAGAGAACCTGGCCTACCGCCTCATCGCCGGCGTAATTGAAGGGCTACAATTTGCTCACGATATGGGTATTGTGCACCGCGATATCAAACCCAGCAATGTTATGGTGATCGAAGAACTAAGCAACGACGACAAGTCTTACCCAGGGCCCTATTCACAGCATGTCAAACTGCTTGATTTTGGCATAGCCAAATGCAATGCCTGTCACGACGAAAAACCAGCTCAACTAACTCAACCTGGTTTTGTCTTTGGCAGCCCACTGTATATGAGCCCAGAGCAATGCAAGGGCCAAGAAGTAGATCAGCGCTCAGACATTTATTCACTCGGTTGCATGTACTACGAAATGCTCACTGGAGAGCCCCCGTTTAAGGGCGAAAGCGCTGTTCATACTTTTGCCATGCACTTATATGAAAAGCCAGTATCTCTGCCAGTCGGTAAAGGCGAGGGATTGGTGCCCCAGGCAGTAAACGACATCATTATGAAATGTCTTGAAAAAGACAGAGAGGATCGTTGGCTTTCGGCGAACCAATTGAAGCAGGCCCTCAAAGACATCTATCAATTTTAATTTTAAAATCTAAACTTTAAAGATGAGCTTGAATACCCTGCAGACGCAAAAGCTCAAGCAGTTGTTGCCCTTCAATTAGCTGCAGCGGCTTACCCTCGGCAAACTGCCAGGCATCAGCGCCAAGCTTACTAGTAGTAACCAGAATGGCTTTGCTGGCACCTTCGTGTTGCATGGCACCATAAAGATCGCGCACGCATGACACCGGCACAGTGCGCTTATAGCGCTTGGCCTGAATGACAATCTTTCCACCCAGAATTGGTCTATTGTCTAAAGCAACAATATCAACGCCACCATCGTGAGAAGCCTTTGTTAGCTGGGTCTCAAGACCCATGCGCACCAGCAAATTGGCAATGAGATGCTCAAACTCAACAGGGTCAATTGACAATAAATTGAGCGGGATATCTTCGCCCTTAGTATTCTTGTTAAAATTCAGACTAGTACTCTCGGTGGTGCGCAAAGGCTGGACGGCACTCAAGGGCGTGCTGGAATAAATAGAAACAGCAGCAGAGTCGGTGCCCAGGCGGGCACCTAGTTTACGCAGACAGGCCATTTTATCAACACGAGAAATATCGAGCTTGGCTAAATCTTCACGAGTAACTCGCACAGACAACAAACAGCCCCTCTCATCTTTGCCAGTCTCCGGCACCACAATAAGAGAAAAAGCATTGAATATTACACTATCAAGTGCACCGGCGCGATCAGCAAAGAGTGCATCAGCAGCCATTCGCAATGCCCAAGAACCAAGAAATTGACGGTATTGACCACTGCGATCTTGGGGGCTCGCCTCAAGATAGCGCACACTCATAGACGACTTAGTAAACTTGGCGCCTTTGTGCCGCGGAATAATATCAAACCCTGGAGCTTCAGCATCAATTACTAACTCACGCTCATGAACAGAGTAAGCAAAAGATAGACTCTGCTCAAATAATTGAGCCAGAGCCGACTTAGAAAAGAAGAGCTGATAATATTTGCAAATCGCTTCAGGCTTCAAGGCGAAATAGCTAGCTTTGAATTTTTCACCACTAGCCTGTCTAAACTTGCGCCGAGCCTGGGCTTTAGCCTCGGCCTTAGACAAAGCCTTAGACACAGCCCGATGCGAACTTTGCCGTTTAGTGCTGGCAATATTTGAGGTCAAGCGCCGCTTTTTCTCACCAAAAGGGCCACCAAGATATAAGTTAGCAGCAGTAGCAAGGAAAGAAGCCACAGCCATGGCTGTGTGCACCGGTACAAAAGCAGCAGCTATTAAATACAGAATTACCCAGAGAGGCAAACAAACCAGTGCAGCAATAGAGTAACTGCTGATTTCATGAATCAGCCTGGGCATTAGTGGTCGAAAATTCTGGGGAAGAGACTGGGCAAAAATCTGCCCCCGGGCCACATAAGTTATCAGAGCCAGACAAATAACAGCAGCAAAGGCCGCTGCTATCTCAATATGCTTGGCGCCATAAAACTCAAAAGCACCAAAGGTCAAAGCAAGAAAGGCCGGTATCAAAACTATTGACGCCACAATAGCTGTGCGCCAATTGAAATGATCGTCAATAATGCCGCCGGCACCATAATTAATACCAGGAAGTTTAGCCCCACGCTTGCCATTGGCAAAATCATAGCCTTGAGAAGCTGGCTGGGAATGGAGGTTGCAAAGAGATTCGATAGACTCTTGTATCTGCAAGTTATACTGCTCTACTTCGGCCGAAGTATTCAGTTTTTGCTTAGTTCTAGAGCTAGTCGAAGGCGAAAGCAATTGAACAACCCTGCAGATATCACATATACCACCATCATTATGCCCGCAATATATGTGATTCCAACTGCCTTTCAGGCAATTAGCAGAACTACACTTATTACCAGACACTGAGGGCAAGAAAATTGCTCAGTAGAATCTATTTCAATTCAGTATTGAGAATGTTGGCCAAGCGAGCGCCAGCCAGAGAAACTCTTTGCCGCGACACTTTTAGCGCATTTTTCTTATAAGCGGGAGTGAGCTTTTCAACTCGATCACTGATACCAACCGGGGTCACGTAAACTTTGCTCAGACAGAGAGCAAAACTCTCTTTCACCCATTTACTTACTTGCAAGTTCTTCGCTTGCTTAGACGAAGCTTTCGGTAAAGTTGAAATAAACGGTAAGACACTGGCGGGGTCACGGTCTGTGCCCAAGACTTCATCCCAGTAGCTATGCAATAAAGTAGGTGGCTCAGTATCATATATTTTCACAGCATTGCCACCACTGTCGCCATCGGGCAAGCCCTTAGTGATGCGATTAATACAGTGCAGTGGTTGATGCAGATCGCCAACCAAGTGCAAGAGCCAGTTGAGGTTATAAGACTTAAGCTGGTCAGAGCTATCGGAGGCCAAAGTAGAGCGGCAAACGGCAATCTCGGTTTCACCATTTGGCGTCGGAACAGACAAGAGCTTTGTCTGATCAGGACTAAATGGTAAATCAACAAAGTGCCAATACTTATGCAAAAGCTTATCGCTATAGCCAATGTTCAAACTTGAGGTTATGCCATCAGGTCGATAGCCCTTGTCTAGACCATCTGGTTTGTAGGTGGTATCGCCCTTAATGGCATCAGGCCAGGTTGCCGCAAGCATGAACAGCATCATATTCTTATCTTCTTGATTCAAGTCAGAACGAAGAGATGCCAACCAAGTTGAATAGCTAGGATTAAGTTGAACCAGTTGATCGGCGCGCTTGCGAACACTCGGCTGTAGTCGTCTGTAAGCTAAACCAGCTACAGCCATGTGACCAAAATCATCCCAAGCACAAACCGGATTTGGCACCACTAATAATGCCAAAATGACGAGAACGGCGGAAGAGAGAAATCTTTTAGTCATCATTAATTACGAGAAGGAATCAAATTTCTAGGATAGTATCTAGTGTAGTTGAGAGTCTAGCCCAATATTCTAGCAGCAAGAAATAGTACCAATAGTAAAAAATGAGAGGGCGACCCTTCAGGGCCGCCCTCTCATTTACTCAGATTGAGACTGCTTATTTCTTAACAGCTTCTTCACCAGAGCGGGTTACATCTTTGGCGCCGCCATTCTTGAAGATTTCTTCGACCTTCTTAGCTTGATCACCATTTTCGGTGTGTACAGATAGAAGAATATTGCCATCTCGCAATTTGCCTTCATACTGCTTGGCTTCATATTCAGGCATACCTAAACCAATTAGGCCGCCAGCTACACCACCACCAGCAGCTCCGATGGCAGCACCACTAAGAGCAGCCATAATCGGACCAGCCGCAACAAATGGACCAACACCAGGAATAGCTAAAGCACCGATGCCGGCGAGCCATCCCAGGGCACCACCAAGAACAGCACCCGATGCAGCACCAGTTGAGGTACCTTCAGGAGCCTTACTGTGCTTCTCGGTACCGAGATCACGTACGCCTGTTCTATCTGGCATCAAAACTGAAATATCAGTATTGAGAAATCCAGCGTTTTTGAGCATGTCGACAATCGCTTCAGCTTGTACTTCGGTAGGTACAATACAAATCACTGCTTGTTTCATAATCTCTCCAATAGATGTGTATAGCGTCAAAGACGCTTGTAGTTAAACGACAGTTGAAACTGTCAAAAATATTCTGTTTAAATGTTTCCGAGGCAGACGCTCAGGCACACTTGCTTTTCGCGAATCTGCTCACAGTGACTGGCAGTACCTAACTAAGTTCCCACCAAAACGTTGTCAACAGCCGAATAAAATGGCGAAACTCTTTTGCAATACAGCAAATTGGTTGTCAATTTTCACCCAATCGCCTGCAGCAATAGCGTTTTCTAGTGCCGCACAAGCATTCTCGTCTTCATTTATATAGAAAGGCAAACACAGTCCTTTGAGACGATGAGCTACAGCTTTGACCTCTGCCAAATGACGAGCCGAGATTGCTTTGCCAAGCTCTTCTGATGTCTGCCCTATGCCTTGCACAAACTCATTCATCAATTGCTCAGCAGTGGCGCGGTCCATTGAGCTTTCCCATTCAGCAAAAGTCTTGGCATACTGTTTCATGACAGACTGAGGACTGTCAGCATCATCGCCCGCAGCAGAGTCAAAATTAATGCCGTTAGAAATGGGACCGAGCCAACGGCGCAGTATAGCTTCGAGCTTTCTAACATTAACTGGCTTAGTTATATAATCATCCATTCCCGCAGCCAGACACTGTTCTCTGTCGCCACTCATGGCCTGAGCAGTCATTGCCACAATAATTGAGTGGCCACCACTGACTTCCTCTAACTTCCGAATCGCCCTTGTCGCCTGAAATCCATCCATTTCAGGCATCTGGCAATCCATTAATATCAGCGAATAACTTGAACTACATACGGCCTTAATTGCTTCCATGCCATTAGACACAGTAACCACAGAACAGCCAAGCTCCTTCAGTTGAAGTTGGGCTAACTTTTGATTAACCGGCTGATCTTCAACAACCAAGATATGACAATTATTGAAAGTGACCGTCTCTGGGCCTACAACCAAAGCCTGTTGCACCGGTTCTGACTGATTTTCTAGGCGAACGCCAGCTAAACAAGAAAGCAATCGACTTTGCTTGATTGGTTTTCGCAAACAAGCATCAAAACGTTCCGAAAAGCCCGGCCCTGTCCAAACAAGAGGAATATCACTATCTCTTTCAAGAGTATCGGCAAAAGCGACGGCCTCTGGCAGCGCCTTGCCATCAAGAAGAACGAGGTCATAGGCGCCCCTACTCTCGGCAAGACGCACTAAAGCTTGAGCATAACTAGAAGCCTGACTAAGAACAAAGCCCCAGTCTCGACTATAAGCATTAAGCAGACGGGCAAATCCTTCTGGCGCATCAACAACGAGCAGTCGCATTCCAGCCAGCAAACTGCGTCTGGCACTCTCAACAGAACGCTCCTTCTCAGCAGCAACCGCCAGCGGTATCTCTACAGAGAACCGACTGCCTTTGCCCAATTCGCTCTCTACCGTCACACTCCCGGCCATCAACTCCACTAGTCTCTTTGTGATCGAAAGGCCCAGGCCAGTGCCGCCAAACCTACGGGTAATTGAACCATCACCTTGAGAAAACGGAAGGAACAATGCATCGACGGCCTCAGGACTGATACCAATACCGGTATCGCTTACGACAAGGCGAACTCTACAAGTTTTACCATCGCCAGCTTCTTTTACGGCTTCAGTGTTGTCAACAAAAACCTCAATTAAGACCTCACCAGAGCTCGTAAATTTGATGGCATTGCTCAATAAGTTAAGCAAAATCTGGCGCATCCTAACGGCATCACCGAGCAGCAGATGGGGGACATCAACCGCCACATAGGACAATAGTGAAACTCGCTTTTCAGCAGCTGACTCAGCAAAAAGCTCAACGCTCTCTTCGACCAGGTCAAGAAGATTAAAGGGAGCACTGAATAATTCTAATTTCCCTGCTTCAACTTTAGACAAATCGAGAATGTCGTTAATCAATAACAATAGACTCTCGGCCGAAGTATTAATTGTAGTGACCAGATCCCGCTGTTCCGGCTCAAGTTTTGTGCGACTGAGTAAATCGCTCATACCAATAACAGCATTCATCGGAGTTCTTATTTCGTGGCTCATATTGGCCAAAAATTCGCTCTTGGCTTGATTGGCCGACTCAGCTGCTTCCTTAGCCAAGCCTAACTCTGCCGTACGTTGCAAAACTCTAGTTTCGAGTTCAAGGTTGAGAGCACGCAAGTCAGCCTCAGCCTTGAGTCTAGCTGTGATATCTTGCACCATAGCCACCGAACCAACGGGCTGGCCAGTACCATCGCGCAAAATTGCGGCATTGACTTCGACCCAGATGATCGAACCATCTTTGCGCACATAGCGCTTCTCTACCAGATAAACAGACGAAGTATCAACCAGACCGCGGGCGAACCACTGAGCGTCCTCAACCCTATCGTCAGGGTGGGTGAGCAAAGGAAACTCCATGCCTAATAATTCGGCCTCACTATAGCCAGTGATTTCGCAAAACTTAGCGTTGACCATATTGATGCGCTTAGTCTTCACATCGGCCTGAACTTTACCGACACCAACCATCTCAAAAATCAAGCGATATTGTTTTTCTCTTGCTCGCAGCGCCTCAAATAGCAAAACATTCTCAAGAGAGGTGACAATCTGGACCGAGAGCAGTTGTAACAGCTCAATGCGATCGGCGCTAAACAAATCTGGTGCAAGATTATTCTCCATGTACATAAGGCCAAGCAATTTTCCCTGCTTGACGATAGGAATACACAGAGCTGAGCGAGTTTTGACCTGGGCGAAATAAGGATCACGACCAAAAAGATTGTCGTGGGCAGCATCGGCCACTGCCACTATTTCAAAAGTGCGGCGAACATAATTGATGAGTGAATGAGGCACCATCATGTAGTCTTTCAGTGGTATCTCTTCAATAGCACTGTCTGAGCGAGAAAGAACAACAAGCTCATTATCTTTATTGAGTATCAGAAGGGCATGTTGCGCCGCCGCCGATTCAATCATCACCCGCAACAATGTATCGAGCAGTTTGTCTAGTTCAACTTCTTTTGAAATCGCCTGAGCGGCCTTAAAGACAGTCATCATATCGAGAGACCACGGTGTGGCTGCCGGCAATAGCTGCGGATACAAGTTATCAATTTCGCGTAACTTCAGACTGGCATTCCAGTGAGAATAAGCAGCACGCGCCTCTTTCAAATAGGCAAATCCGGCCGTATTGATTTGCCGACTTAAACAGAATTTGCCGGCCAACTCTAAGGCTAAAGCCTCAATCTGAACGAAGTTACTAACTTGCGCCGCAGCAATAGCCTGCTCATAAAGCTGCATGGCAGAAGCATCTTGACCTCTGATGCGAGCACTCTCGGCAGCCACCAATAAATACTTGCTTGAAAAATTGAAAGGGCCATCGTCTGCCCATTGTTTAAGTAATAGGAGATGCTCATCCAAAGCCAGCAAATAGGAATTTTGCTCAACACTGTCGACTCGATCATAGTTCGCGGTCATGGCCAGGGCTAAATAGAACCAGTACTCACACTCACCAGCGTAAGTAATATGAGCCCAAAGCAAAGATTCCGCTTTCTTGGCCATGGCAATCGAACGGCTATAATCTCCTTCGAGATAATAAACCTGAATCATCATCACTTGATATAGCGCTGCAAGCAAAATATTTTCTTGCAGCAATTGCATTTCGTATTGATCATCCGAAATATCTTGCACCATGTAGACTGACAGCTCGTCAGACAGTCTGTGGGCAATGCGATCGAATATTCCAGAAGTACTAGAAAGTACATTGCTCGCCTGAGTTAAACAACTAGACTCAGAAGCGCGCTCTATGATTTGACGCAATGGTGTGCCAAGAATGAAAGAGTTGACGATGATATGGCCATAACAGAAACCAGCAAAAGCATTGTCAGCTGAGCGAACGGCACTGGCAGCTGCGACCTCCAAACACTGCCTGGCAACAACCAAACCATCGGTCCAAAAGGAAATCATTCCCGTTAGAAACTGCAATCGCGCCAAATAACCGTCAAGACCTCGCTTCTCTGCTAAATCGCAACTCAGCGAGGCAAAAGCACGAGCTTCATCATAGCGGCCAAAAAGGCGAGGTAAAGTAGAACCAAATTGGGCGTAACCCAAGCATGAGCAATCACAATTACCAAACTTGAGGCTGCTAGCAACTATGCGACAGCCACCAAAAAAGAACAAATTACGATCAACAATCATACTAGCGGTATTGAGAGTCTGAAAAAGGTCAACGATAGCTAAGCCAAGAGGATCCATCATCAATGGTAAGTCAATCAAATCTTCTATCGTTCTTGAACCAATAGCTTCCCAGACAGCGTTATATTCGACATCGACCTGCGCCCTATCAGGCCTAGCTGGGACTTCAACACCAAGTAAATTTAAGCCCTTCAAACAATGTTCGACGGCGCTGTCATACGCAGAATTGCAAATGCAAATTTCAGCCAACATGCGATAAACATTAGCTCTCTCGATGGCACTCTCGGTAAAGGGTAAGAGTTCGGCAAATTTCGCTTCAGCCAGGGCAAATTCAGCCATCAACCAATAGCACTGGGCGTGGGCAAAACGCAAGTTAAAGAGCAACAGATGGTTTTCATTCCAATCGGGGTCGGCTAAACCACTCAAGCCGGCGGCAAAATACTGCAAAGCAGAAGAATAGGCAGTATTCTTCTGGGCCTTGCGTCCCGCCAAAAGATTCAGTTGCGCCAAACGCACCCGCTCTTCGGCACTGGCTACCAGACTAGCACCAAGATTATATTGATTGACGACTTCGAAAATAGACTGTTCTAGCTCTTCGTTTGAAAATTTAGAAAAGAGCAGGCGAGCAATACGTAAATGCTCCACCGCTTTCTGCTTCTCGTCTATTAAGGCGTAGGATGCCTGCTGCACCCGGTCATGCAAAAATCGATAAGAGTCTTTCTGGTGCAACAAAAGGCCAGCCCTAGTTACCTCAAGTAAGGCTTCTTCCATCTCAGCTGGCTTCTGTCCGAAAACGCTAGCTAACGTATCTAAGTCACCATAGTTTCCCAAACAAGAGGCGACTTTCATCAAGTCGGCAGCCACCGCCGGTAGTTTTCGCAGTCTAGTAACGAGCAGATCTACAACGTTATCGGCATACTGTAAAGCTTCTAGTTTGCTCAGATCCCAGGTCCATGTTCCGCTGCTCGAACTAAAGCCAATCAAATTCTCTTGGTGCAGTGCTTGTAAGAACTGAATGGCAAAAAAAGGATTGCCACCGGTTTTCTCAAAAACTAGGGCCGTTAGAGCTTTAGAGTCGATACTATTGACACTAACCCGCAAGGTATCTGCCACTAACTCATTGAGTGAATCAATGCTAAGAGGCTTCAAGGCAATACTGTTGATTTTAATATCTGCGTTGGTAACGAAGATATCAGCCAACATCTGGGTGAGTAAATGATCCTCACCGACTTCATTGTCACGATAAGAGCCAATTAGAAGCAAACTAAGACCTTCGCCATCGAGAACCAGGCTTTTGATCATCTGCAAAGTGTCAGCGTCTGCCCATTGCAAATCATCAAGAAAGAGCACCAGGGGATGCTCTGGTCTGGCAAAGACTTTTATAAACTGCCTAAATATCGTCTTGAATCTTTTAGATTCATCGCTACCAAGTTCAAGGGGTGAGTGTTGCTTGCCAATCAGAAGCTCAAGTTGCGGAATCAGACGAACAATAAAACCAAGACCAGAACCAAGTTCCTCTTGCAGTCTTTCGGTCCAGTAGGTAATCTGCTCTTCACTCTCAGTGAGAATATATTGCACCAATTCTTGAAAGGCCTGAGCAATTGTGGCGAAAGGAATGAAAGGAACATCACCCTTAAGCTGATCAGATTTGCCACCAAGACAAAAGCCCCACTCGCGAGCAAGTGGGTCATACAAAGAGCGCACCAGGGCTGTTTTACCAACTCCTGAATAGCCGCTAACAAGAAGCAATTGAGTACGATTTGATTTGAGCATATGCTCAAAGGCCTGTTTCAAAACTAGCAATTCTTGCTCACGACCATAGAGTTTTTCAGGCATAGACAAAGTCTTCGGTCTATCCATAGAGCAAAGAACAAAATCGTCATTGGCACAGTCTTGCTCTTGCATTGCAGCAAGATCGAAAACTAAACCAGCGGCAGTCTGGTAGCGATCATCAGGAGCCTTGGCCAAGAGCTTCATTACTAAATCAGAAATAAGCAGAGGCACATTAGCATTAAGATCACGGGGCGGAATTGGCTCCTGTGAAAGATGGGCATGGACCAACTCAAGGGCATCCTCAGATTGAAAAGGAACATGGCCAGTGAGCATTTCATAGAAAATTACACCAAGCGAGTAAAGATCACTTCTAAAATCAACAGCACAGTTCATTCGTCCAGTTTGCTCCGGCGCCATATAGCGCAGGGCACCACGAAGACGAGCGGGGCGAATCAACTCAACCTTTGACTTTTCAATCAAGGTCAACTCACAAGCTTTGCCAAAGTCAACTATTGTCAAACCGGCAAAACCAGAATTAGTAGCGATATTGCCAGGACAAAGTTCACAGTGAACTATGCCCTGTTCGTGGATTAGTTGCACAGCTTTCACCAGACGCACCGCTGCCACCATAAATGACTTCATGGCAATCGGTCCGGCAGCTTCAGAAAGAAGCTGCGCCAATGTTTTCGACCCCGCATCTTCCATCACTAAAGCAGTAAAACCACCTTCGCTTTGCAGGTCAAGAACGTTCATGACTCCATCAAGCTTGTGTCCCCATAAAAGCTTGTGCACCCGGCGCAGGCGCTCAATATCACTCTCTCTCGGCTTTTCAGCCAGGGTTAACTTAAGAGTGACAAAAGCAGCATTTTTACTGGAGTAGGCGCGGTAAACAGCATAGCGATTGCCCTGACAAAGCAAAGTAGGCTCGCTAAAATCGACAAAAGCAGTCAGCGCAGAGGTTAGCGGATTTAATTCCTTACTGCACATTAATCATCCAGTTTAATCAGGGATAATGCTATATTCCTCAGGCGAAATACAGTCTAACCAGCTTTAGCAGTCTGCACCTTAGCTTGCCGATAGTGTTGACCTTGATATTGATTATGATGGTGGCGCTCAAAGAATTTCCAGATTTCTACACTGGCAATATGTTCTTTGTGCATCGGCCCTAGAATCAAGCGGGAATACCACGACTCAGCTCTTTGGGCCGGCCAAGTATGACCGCCTCCATGAATCTTTAAAAGTGAAACCTCAAAACCATTTTGAGTATTCGATGATTGAATCAATTGCGCCGAGGTGGCCTTTCTAGCCGCTAGCACACTGTCAGGAAAATGCAGGCGAGTGTCAACTGAATTGATACCATTATGAGCTTGCCAGTATTCAAAAGTATCGGCCACCGACATCCAGCGATCGAGATCTCCATCCCACTTGTTTAACTTGTCGGCAGTGCCACTAATCATCATCATAGCCACGGGTTGCTTATGTTCCACAGCTGAAGCCCAACTGCGATCGAGATTAGAACAGACTGGGGCAAAGGCAGCAATTTTAGAGGAGAGTGAAAGACTACAGGCAAACAGATGCAAAATATCAGCGCCATTAGAATAGCCGGTGGCGTAAACCCTGGCAGCATCCACAGCTTTGCTATCCACGAGTGAGTCGATTAAAAGCTCAATGAAGTGACAGTCTTTGTTATAAAATCCCCGCGGCACATTGAACTGCCAAAAGAACGCCATATCAGGATAAGCAATCAAAAAACTATTTTGATCAGCGACCTGATTTAACTCACAGACCTCTATCATGAGGCGGCTCGGCATGAGGAAACCATGCATGGCAATAACTAACGGCAATTTTTGCTCGCTGCTGCCGTTGCCGGCATGTGTACTAGGTCGATAGAGCCAGTAAGAGCGCTTCTCGCCGGCCACTGTTAGGTGGTGACGAGTCAATTGACCAGTTGATTTACTGTTTTCGCTCATAGAAACGCCATTGCTCAAGCTTGTGTCTTACGATTGCCAGGATATCACGAGGCATCAAAGAGCGCAGCAGACTGACAGTAACTCCGAGCTTTTGACCACTACGGTAGACACAAAAGTAATTCTTTTCCCAATGGTTCGGTTGAAATTTGCCCTTGAAGTATTCCAAGGTACGAAAGTGGTAAACCCAAGAGAGGTGGCGATAGCAAAGGCGCAAAACGAAATTGAGAATAGGATGAGTTTCGTCTCGATCTGGCAGACCAGCTAAGGGCGCGAGAGCCAAGGTCGCCATGGCGAAACCATCTGCTGCAAGCGTTTTTAACGCTTCAGTAAGCAACAACTCAGTACAGCCGTTGCTAGCCGTTGGACTACGAATCAAATCTTCTAAATACCAGCCATTTCGAGCATAAATAGGAGAACAAGCGAGAAAAGCGCAGAGCTTATCGCCCTGGTCTACCACGAGAAAATATTTTTTGTATTGCTTCAGTTCAAGGGGGCGCAATTGAAAGAGAAATTCGAGGGGAGGTAACTCACGAGAATCTTGCCACTGAGTACAGAGTTCTTCTAATTGTTTTTGATAACTAGGGTCGAAAGGTACAACTTTGAAACCCTTTCGACTAGTACGAGAGGCGGCCTGGCGTATCGACTTGCTAAATCTCGGCAAATGCTGCAAATCAAAAATCGGCTCCTTGCCGATATAAATAGAGTCGAAACCAACAAACTCAAGCAATTGCTGTGCCCTTTCCGAAACCGGAATAGCACCAATAGAGCAGTTCTTAGCCTTGGCGTAGCGCGCTAGCGCAGTGACCAGAGGCAACAACGCCGCAGGCGGGCAAACCGGCTCACCACTGATTAAGATTAAGCCCGGGCTCACTACGATCGGTACGTAGCCAGGCACTGCGGGCACCGTGAAGTAGCTAAGGCCGCTTTCCCGCTGGGCCTGAAGCTGGCGGAAAGCTGAGAGGCAAATCAAGAGCCGTGAGTTTTTGATATTTTAGGGCTCGCGCTGTTATCATTTCTGGCTAGTCTCTGGTTGAGCGATGTCACTTCGATATTGCCGCTTCAACATGGAGGAAAAGTGAAGACCTTCTTCCTTCTGGGCCACAGACTGGCGCTGCAGCATTTTTGTTCCGTCACGTCACTTCACTACACTTAAAACCCTTGAAAAGGCAAAAAGAAAATGAGTACCCATCCATTAGCAGGAAAACCAGCTCCAGCCGACGTTTTGATTGACGTTAAAAAACTGGAGAAAGCCTATTTCGAAAACAAGCCAGATTTTGCCGATCCAGCCCAAAGGGTAATTTTCGGCACCAGTGGCCATCGTGGCACTTCTACTAATGGCACTTTCACCGAAGCTCATATTCTCGCTATCACCCAGGCAGTCTGCGACTATCGCAAAGCCCAGGGTACCGACGGACCGGTCTTGTTTGGCAAAGACACCCACGCCCTTTCCGGGCTAGTGCAAGCCACAGCCCTAGAAGTGCTAGCTGCTAACGAAATGGAAGTAATGATTGCCGCTAATGATGGCATCACTGCAGTGCCCGTAATCTCAAGAGCTGTGCTCAACTACAACCGTGGCCGCAAAGAACACCTGGCCGACGCTCTAATCTCCACCCCTTCTCACAATCCACCAGCCGATGGTGGCTTCAAATACAACCCACCAAACGGCGGACCAGCCGACACCGACGTCACCACCTGGATTCAAAACCGGGCCAATGACCTCCTTAAAAACGACAACAAAGAAGTTAAGCGAGTCTCCTACGAAACCGCCATCAAAGCAAAAACCACTCACACGGCCGACTTCATCACGCCCTACGTGCGTGACCTCGCTCAAGTAATAGACATGCAAGCAATCGCCAATGCCAAGCTAAAACTTGGGGTTGACCCTCTAGGCGGAGCATCAGTTGTTCTCTGGGAACCTATCAATGCCATGTACAACCTAGACATTGAAATAGTAAACAAAAAAATCGATCCACAGTTTGCTTTTATGCCCCTCGATCATGACGGCAAAATTCGCATGGATTGCTCCAGCAAATTTGCCATGGCCAATCTCGTTAAATTGAAAGATCAGTTTCAAGTTGCATTCGGCAACGACCCTGATGCTGACCGCCACGGCATTGTCACTCCCTCAGCTGGTTTGATGGATCCTAATCATTACCTCGCCGTTGCCATCAACTATCTACTCACCCACCGTCCCGACTGGCCGCTCAACGCCGCTGTGGGCAAAACTCTAGTGAGCAGTTCGATGATCGATCGCGTGGTCAAAGATTTGAAGAGAGTCTTGTGCGAAGTGCCGGTTGGCTTCAAATGGTTTTCCGCTGGTCTATTCAACAGCACCTTCTGCTTTGGCGGTGAAGAAAGTGCCGGAGCAACCTTCTTGCAAAAAGATGGCGCGCCCTGGACGACCGACAAAGACGGGCCAGTAATGGCACTTCTGGCTGCTGAAATGCTGGCAATAACAGGCAAAGATCCAGGAGTTCACTATCAAGAGTTAACGGCAAAATTCGGCACATCCTATTACAAACGCGTTGATGCTCCTTCTAGCATGGAAGAAAAAGCAGTATTGCTTAAACTCTCACCGGATGCCGTACATGCCACAGAGCTAGCCGGCGAGAAAATAGAAGCGAAGCTAACTAAGGCTCCCGGTAATGACGCCGCCATTGGTGGCTTAAAAGTAGTAACTGCTAACGGCTGGTTTGCCGCCCGACCATCAGGCACCGAAAACATCTACAAGATTTACGCCGAAAGCCTTAAAGACGCCAACCATCTCGACACTATCATCAAAGAAGCGCAAGAAATTGTTAGCGCTACTTTGGCTGGCGAAAAATGTTGCCCCTAGATAAACTTCCGCTGGTCTACTTGGCCCGTCACGGCGAAACACCATGGTCTCTGACGGGCCAGCATACTGGCTTAAGCGACATCGCGCTGACCGAAAACGGTGAAGAACAAGCACGAAAATTAGGCGAACGGCTGAAAGGTCTTGAATTTGCCAGAGTTTTTAGCAGCCCCCTGCAAAGAGCTAAACGCACAGGGGAACTGGCTGGTTTTGGCGCCCAGATAGAAGTGCTCGATGATCTCAGCGAATGGCACTACGGTGCCTTCGAGGGTGTGACGACCAGAGACATTCTCAAAACTCGCCCAGATTTCTTCCCCTTTCGCGATGGCTTCCCGGAAGGCGAGAGTGTCGCTGAAATAGGAGCGCGAGCCGACCTCGTAGTAAAGCGCATCAGAGAGGCCGAACAGGGAATCGGACGGAAGAATATTTTGGTTTTTTCCCACGGTCATATGCTGCGCTTCGTCGCTGCTAGTTTTCTAAAACTACCCAGCCCGGAGGCCCGCATTTTCAATTTGGCCACAGCCTCAGTCAGCATTCTTGGTTACGATCACAATCTGATGGAACCAGTAATTAAGCTTTGGAATGACACTAGTCACTTAGCTTAGCCACGCCCACAGGCAGGGCATGGGTCACTTGCTGGTTGGGGCTTTGACTGCGGCGCTGGTTGGGCCTGTTTCGCCTCAAGTTCTGGCTCCTGCGGCTTAGACTTATCTTTAGCAGCCGGTTTCTCAGGCTTGGCCTGAGCCCTTTTATCCGCCTTTGCCTTGCTATCTTTGCTATCCTTGGCCTCAACCGGCTCAAGGGGGAGGGTTAAGCCACAGACAAGACTTAAGCCCAATGCCGCACATAATTTATCTTTGAGACTGCCTGGCAATTTCACAAATTTCCCCCTCAAGAAGCTTTTTCTATTGTAGAGGAGGGAACTTATTTTGGCTAAAGCAGACATATAGACGTACATATAGTCAGAGCTAACAGTCACCCAACAGTCGCAAAGAGGAAACAAAATGGCTTTTATTGAAGTTATGCCGGTCACAGGCGGAAAACACCTGATTAACACAAAGTACATTGTCTATATTGAAGAAGACAATCTCTCAGGCTGCATTATTCACCTTAAATACGGTGCCGAAGGGGGTACCATGAAAAACGTGCATACAAAAGTTTCACTAGCCAGTGTATTATCTGATATTTCTAAAACAGCTGTGAGCACAGTCAGATAGGGTAGTCAGTAGTGAACAGAGTACAAGCAGGCAAATCTACCAAATTGGCCCTGCTATTGGCGCTCGCTCTGATGCCTCTGCTGCCGGGCAACGCCGAGACGGCAAAACCAAGCACAATGAAAAAGTTTGAAGTACGCTATGTGGCCGATGACATAGACCCGTCTTCCTTTGGCGCTAAGCCACGTACTTGCTACCGCGCTGGTGATACCTACGGCCGAGTAGAAGAAGCACCAGATGAGCCACTAGGACTGCATGGCCTAATTATTATTGCCGCGCCCGATGTTTGGATGATCAATTTAGTTGACTCCAGTGGCAAACATATTTTAGACAAATCAACCCCAGCCCAGGCACGCATGCCGATACTGGCATCGGGGCAGCGAGCATTCAAAGATTTAGAGTTTGGCAAAGAGCTGCAGTTTTTTACAGACAAAGGTATTGCAGCCACAGACGGACCCGTGACAGACGGCGTAAAAACAAAATCGTATAAGTACAGTGAGTCATCAATAGATACTGAGCTGCTTGTTAACAGCGACAACGATCCGCTTAGACTAACGATAGCAACCCCGCACGGCAAACGAACTCTGGTTTATTCAAACTACAAAACCCTACCGTTCGATGCCAGTAAATTTAAACAGCCAAGCGACATATCAATTTCGGAGATCGACATCAACACAGAATTGGCTTCTGTAGCAAAAGAAAGTGAAGAAGAAGAGGATTCTGATGGCGCGTCTGCAGCAATCGAAAGTGCAGGAAAAGAATCAACACAAGCAAAAAAATCAGACTCTCATTACGGCGCAGACACTAATAATGGTGCAATGCGACAGCCGAAAGCAGCACTAAAATCGCTGCACAGCTCAAAAGATCTCTGGCAGTGGATGACCTACTATTATCTCTTCCCCGCACCAGACTTGCTCCCCACAGCATTACATTTACTCGAGGAAGAAGAAGCCTTCGATAAAGAAAATGCCTTGCCGCCGATCAGTTCTTTTCTCAGCCGGGTATTTTTACAAAACCCTGAAAAAATTCAACAATGGGTAAATCAAGCTCAGATTACTGAAGAGCATAAGCAAGAAGTATTCCCCCTAGTTTTAAGACTAACCAGGCTGCCTGCAGCCATCACCGAAGCGGAAACAATAGAAAAAGCAATTGCTCCCGCCGATCGCGTAATTACGCACCTAGATCTTTCACCAGACAAGCTAGATACTTTCTACATCTCTTCACCTAGCGACCTCGACATGCTCTGGGGCTGCTTTTTAGCCACTGGCGACAAACGCTATGTGCAAAAGATCATATCGACAGTTCCCTGGTCTAAAAAGCTGACGGGCAGCATCAACAAAATTTCAATTGGTGCGGCTGCCGTTTGGTCTCTAACCTCAAACGCGCAGCAGCACAAGCTAGTTTTGCAAATCCTCAAAGAAGAGAGCGCCGCTAAGCCTGAGCTGCAATACGATTTGAGCAAGATAATCGAGAAGGCCGAAAAAGCCCAATAGCTACACGACGAAATTCAAAATTTCATCGTAACGCGCAGCCACAGCCGTAATCAACTCCTGCGGCAAAGTGCGGTGGAACTTATCTTGAATTGGTGGCTTGAGAGAGCGATTTACCATCTCTTCATACTCGGCTGGCAGACTTGTACCATAGTGCGCCCAGATAAACTGAATACCGCGAGAAGCCGCGACCATTCCATCTTTTGCCAAGCTATCGCCAACAAAGAGGCACTCTTGAGGAAACACTTCAAAGTCTTCCAGAATCTTATCTAAACCGTGGGCACAAGGTTTTTCATAAGACTGCGGCAGAATATGAAGGGCAGTCTTGAGATTGGCTGTAGACTGACGCAATTGCTGCACGCGCTCGCGACCATGAGCCAACGAAATCGGATGGAATACATCATCTTTGTCGGGCTCAACTGTCTCGAGTGAATAAACAGCATCAAGTAGACCATCGAAGACCTGTTGATTGCGCACCCGGGCCATATATTCAGGAGCGTCGCTTAGAGCCACAATCTTCACGCCGCGACTCTTCAGCTCAGCCAAGGTATCGAGTACCCGGGGATAAGCGTGCAGATACTTTGAGCGATTGTGATCTAATGCCTGCCAAAATGGTTTGACATACTCTTCTGTAAAAGTCTCTGGATCTTTAGAGAAGTAAGACCAGGCAAAGCTTGTTTCTTCAAGCAGCCAAGGGTATTCATGGCTACCACGGCGTTCAATGATATGGCCGATATCTTGCGCTAACTCATGGGATGGCTTGTTAGAGCGGCTACTTAGATCGCGCAAAAAGTCTCTCATCGCCGGGACGAAATAATCCCAGAAAGAGGCTAGAGTGCCGTCTACATCGGTAATTACAAGTTTAGTTTTAACCGAGTTATATCGGTTGTTGCCACTAAGAGTGGCTGATTTAGTTTCATACATATTTGATGTCTCCCGCTATAGCGAGTCATCACTAAAAATTCTTGGTCGTATCTAGAATAGTAATAACTCAAAGCGATCAGGGCGAGGGTCAATCCCTCCGAAACTCAGGTTAGTCGCAGCTCGTCACGATGACAAGTATTTGTTACAGAGGTAAATTTGCCGAGATTTTTCTTCACGATATTCACAATCGCGCAATCGCTGTCACAGACAGCCATAAGAGTCACGCACTACCGATGGTGCGAAGAGAATTTGACGAAGCTAAATGAATTTATGTAAGAATTCTTTGCGCTTTGGGAACATGCGAAAATCTCTAAAACAGCCAATCGCCGGACCGTCTAGTTCAGCTATAATAACCTGGTGAATAGAAAAAAACGCGCAATTAATTCGCTTTTCGCTATTTTGTCTTTGCTGCTAGCAAGTGAAGCAACGTTGGCAGCTGACGAGCGTTTCGCCCGGGCCGAAACTCTCTATTCGCAAAAGAATTATCTTGCCGCAGAGAAGCTGCTCAAGGAAGTTTTAGTCTCAAATAGCAAAGACCCAGCTAGCCTCTATTTGCTGGGTAATATCTGTCTCTTGCAGAAACGGCTAGACGAGGCAAGCCGAGCTTATCGCGCCTGTGTTCAAGCTGGTGCCGATACTAGACCAGGACAATATGCAGCCATGGCATTGCAACAAATAGAAGAGGCGAGCAAAAAAGACCACGAAACAGCAGATAAAGAACCAGCTCCGTCACCAGCCAATCCAAACTCTCCGAGAGCGGCAAAACAGGAAGAAGAGAGGCAAAGCATCTTAAAAGCGCTAAAAGAAGCCCTCGACCGCAATCAAAAAGACTTCAAGATTCAAAACAATAAACTAGCCATAGAAGAAGAACAACTGCTTGAACTTGAACTTCCTCCGGCCAACGGTGGAGACATTCGCAATACCGGATATCGCATGGCCCGAGAAACCACTGAAGCCCAGATCAAACAAACTTTTGACTTGCGAAGAAAAGCTCTCAAAGAAATATACGACCGCAAAGAAAGCGCTATCAATCAAGATTTTAAGAGACGTCTGGCCCCTTTTGGCAGCAATTAAAAACACTGTCAGTGTTAAAATCTAGGGCATGATAAAGCCTCGTTCCACTTGCCCTGGCTATTTTGCAGCCATATGCTCATTACTACTGCTAACGTTGTCAACTGCTGATACTGTAGCGAAGTCCAATGAGCCGCCAAAGAAGCGCCCCCTGATTGAGCGGGCGAAAGACCTAGCAGTTCATGGCAAAGTTGAACAGGCCAAGATTCTGCTCGACAAAATACTAGCAAATGAGCCAAAAAATGCTGAAGCTTGGTATCTCTTGGGCTATGTCTATCAAGACATGTCAATTATGGATGGCGGGATAAAACGCGCAAGAGATTGCTACCTCAAAACGATTTCGATCGCCCCTGACCACAGTGAAGCCCTTCGAAAGCTGGCAGAACTAGCTGGTATCGATGGCAACTGGCAAGAATCAATCAAATATTGCAACAAAGCTCTTACCTGCCCCAACCCAGACAAACGCACATACAAAAGTCGAGCCATAGCCAAAAGCAATTTGCATCTAGACAAAGAGGCACTAGCAGATTTTGAACTGTACAAGTTAGAGCTGCCACTGCAAGCCAATGGTCCGCGGGGCATGGACGAATATGCTACGTTTCTAGAAAATGCCGGACAATATGAAAAGGCCATAAAAACCTTAGAAGTACTGGAAAAATATGATGATCGCCCCTCACTTCCAGTAAGGCGAGCCAAATACTATGTCAAAGCTGGCAAACCCAATGAAGGCATTGCCATACTAAATCGCATGATCGCCAAAGAGCCGGAAGACGAGACCCTTTATGCCGATCGCGCTTTAATTTTTACCAGCGCTGGCAAATTGAAAGAAGCCGTGAAAGATTGGGACAAAGCCATCGAATTGCAACCGACATCAAAATATTATCAATCACGGGCAGCTCTATTAGACAAGCTCGGCAACCCACAAAAAGCAAAAGCCGATAGGCTTAAGGCCCTTGAGCGAGACTAAGTTTTTTCCTTTTCGCAACCACTAACAGGGAGTGCTCATGCGCTGGTCCAAATTATTCATTCCTACTATCAAAGAAAATCCAGCGGCAGCCGAAAGCCCTAGTCACAGACTATTGCTCCGGGGCGGTTTCATTCGTGGTCTAGGTTCTGGCATCTACAGCCTGCTACCTCTTGCCTATAAGGTCAGACTGAAAATTATCAATATAATTCGCCAACAAATGACCGCCATTTCGGCTCAAGAATTCTTGCTGCCAGCTCTACATCCAGCTGAAGTTTGGCAAGAAAGCGGTCGCCTCGATACCATGGGCGAAATAATGTTTAAGCTGAAAGATAGGAAGGGCGCGCCACTCGTGCTAGGCACCACCCACGAAGAAATATTTACAGCCGTAGCTCGCGACGGCCTTGCCTCCTATAGGCAACTGCCCCAAATATGGTACCAATTTCAGACTAAATATCGCGACGAACTAAGACCCAAAGCTGGTCTTTTGCGAGTACGCGAATTTACAATGAAAGACTCATACTCTTTCGATCTCGACTTCGCCGGCCTGGATCAATCATTTGAGGCCCATCGCCAGGCCTACTGCAATACTTTCAGGGCTGTTGGCCTGCCATATCTAATGGTCGAGGCTAGCTCTGGAGCAATGGGTGGCAGCCAATCGGTAGAATTTATGCTACTAGCTGATAGTGGCGAAGATCTAGTGGTGACCTGCTCAAACTGTAGCTATGCAGCCAACTTAGAAAAAGCAATAGCTAAGCCAATCGCCACGGCTAAAGCGAGTGAAAGTGGTGCCCTGGAGAAATTTGCTACACCAGGCGTTCGCACTATAGAAGATCTGGCAAAGTTTAATGGTGGCGCCAAGGCAGACAGTCAAATCAAGACTCTTGTTTACAGTGCGGCTGGCAGCCTCAAGCTCTTTCTTTTAAGAGGCGACCACGAACTAAATCTGAGCAAGTTAGCCGAAGTCTGCGGCACGGCGGATCTCCGACCAGCCACAGAAGATGAAATTTTCAAGGCCCTCGGTGCACATCCAGGTTCTCTTGGCGCGGTTGCAGTAAACAGCGCAGTAAATACTAAAGATCAGCACCAAATCAGCGAAATAATAGCCGATCTGGTGTTGCAGGAGGCCAGTGAAATGGTCACTGGCGCCAACATCGATGACTTCCACTACCGCCATGTTTCAATCAAACGAGACATGCAAGTCGATAAATTTGCCGACCTGCGCGTGGTCAAAGAAGGCGAAGGCTGCCCCAATTGCGAAGGTCATCTCAAATACAGCAAGGGGCTAGAAATAGGCCATATTTTCAAACTTGGTTTGAAGTACTCAGAGAGCATGGGAGCTCACGTACTCGATAGCAATGGCGAGCGCCGCCCCCTGGTTATGGGCAGCTATGGCATCGGTGTGGAGCGCTTAATGGCGGCCTGCGTTGAATCCTCTCACGACGAAAAAGGCATTATTTGGCATCCAAGCATAGCCCCGTTCCAAGTCGTAGTGACACCAACTGACATCAGCGATAGTGGCATTTTAGAATACGCCGAAGAAGTCTATCGCAAGCTAATAGAACTCAAAATTGACGTATTGCTAGATGACCGCCACGAAAGAGCAGGCATTAAATTTGCCGAAAGCGAGCTAATCGGTATTCCCTACCGACTGACAGTGGGCAAAAAACTAGTTGACGGCAAAGTCGAACTACTGACCCGCAAGGGCCGCACCATAGAGGAAGTTCCAGCGGACCAAGCAGTAGCAAAAATTGTTTCCTTGCTGAGCAACTTCTAGTGCCAGGGCAAGCTATGGTTAAGGCACTGAGTGATTACAAACAAGCAAAAGACCTGTTATTAGATGCGGCAGCGGTCTTAAGTCAAATCGCCGAAGAACGGAGCGATCAGGGCCTGGCGCAACGCATTAATATCTTCTGCAAAAAAGTTGAAAGCGCTACATTCAACCTGGCAGTAGTCGGTGAATTTAAGCGCGGCAAGTCAACTCTAGTCAATGCCTTAATTGGCGACAACCTCCTGCCAATGGCTGTCATCCCCCTGACTTCGATTGCCACCATAATCGCCTATGGCAGTAAAACACATATTGCAGTGCGCTTTCAAAATCACCACTCAATTGAGATAACCAAAGAAGAACTGCCCAACTATGTCACCGAAAGCGGCAACCCCAAAAACGAAAAATTGGTCTCAAGTGTAGAAATAGAACACAATGCCTCTCTACTTAAGGACGGAGTGAGACTGATTGACACGCCGGGAGTAGGCTCAGCTTTCCAGCACAATACCACCACGACCTACGACTATCTTCCTGAAATTGACGCTGCCATATTTTTATTTAGCGCCGATCAACCAGCTAGCCAGCTAGAACTGGCTTTCCTCAAAGATGTACACCAATTTGCCCCGAGAACTTTTTTGGTGCAAAATAAAATCGATCATTTAAGCCCTGAAGAATTAGAACAATCCCTCAATTTTCTCAAACAAACCATTGCCGACCAAATACAATGCCAGCCGGTAATCTATCCAATTTCAGCAAAACTGGCACTAAATAAACGACTAAATAATGCGGTGGCAGAAATTAGCGATGGCTTTGATGTATTAGAACACGACATACTTACTTTTCTCGTCGAGGGCAAGGCCCAAACTCTGATTGCCTCCTCTTCTGCTCGACTAAGCAAAGAAGTGGCGAGCACCAAGCAACTGCTGCAACTTGAGCAGCACAGTAGAAAACAACCACTAGAATTACTAAGACAAGCAATTACAAACTTTGGGCTGGCTGCCGATAAAATTAGACAAGAACAAACTGACGCTGAGTATATTATCAATGGCGAGACAGCCAATCTGCTGCGCCAGATTGAAGACGATTTGAAAAAGTTTGTCGAAGAACACAAAACGGGCCTGGTAGCAGTTATTGAAGAAGCCTATCAAAGCAACAAAGATCTCGACAAAGGCGCTTTAATCAAAGCTCTGCGTGAGCAGCTCTTTAAGCAAATGCAAAGCATTTTTGACCAATGGCGAACAGTTGAAGAAGAAATCGTAACAGCAAGCTTTCAGCGCATAACCATGAGGTTTGCCGAACGAGCAAATTTGATTGTCGAACAAATCAGCCAAGCTAGCAGAGAACATCTTGGCATCGAGGCAGCGGCGCACTTTGAAGTGGAGCCCCTCACAACCGATAGTCGACATCGCTATGCCGTTGATGACCCTTTCACTTTGGCCGTGGAATCACTACCACTAATGCTACCTTCATTATTAGCTAAGCCAATCATTCACAGTCGCTTTCTCACTGCAGCCAGCGCTGAGCTGAGTCGCAATTCCGGTCGATTAAGGGCAGACTTTCAAGAGCGAATTAGCAAAACCACGCGAGACTTTCTAGCTAAATTCAAAGCTCAAGTAGTAGTTTCCCTAGCCGAAATAAAATCGACGGCTGAGCGAGCCATGACAAAAGAAAATCAAACCAAAGAAGAGAATCTGATAATTGATCAACAATTAGCCGCACAGATCGTAAGATTGGCACAAGCTGAACAGCTCTGGCAAAAAAGTCTTATTTAAGAGTGATAGAAATCAACACAAGGAGTTATCGTGTCAGAGATTGCCATAATCGTAGAATTTCAACTAAAGCCAGGTAAGCAAGCTGAATTTGAGAAACTCATTCGCGCCCACGCAGAGCGGAGCTTGAAGGAAGAAAAAGGTTGCTTACGTTTTGATGTTCTACAACCACTCGATACCGATGGCTCACTGATTGCTGACTGCATTTGGCTAACCGAACTATACGCCAACAAAGAAGCAGTGAAGGAGCACGAAGATTCGCCCCGTATGCCGATCTTAGGCGAAGCAATCGGACCTCTAGTAGCAAACAAGAGACTGATCAAAGCAGCGCACATTTAAGATCTAGAAATTGCCATGGGCCGAAAAATCAATTTGCATATCACTGTTGACGGGCTTAACCACAAGCTTAACCACATTGAAATTGCGAGACAGTGAGTCGCTCTTGGCAAACAATTCGATTTGGCCATGATACTTTATCGGTACAGTTACTTTGCGTAAGTGACTAACAATTACTCGGCGTTCGGCAAATTTGAGGATGCCACCAGCGACCTTACTCCAATCTAGATTAATGTCTCCAGATAGCGGCACATCGAGATCGAGATCGTATACCAATTGGCTTTTCAGGCCCTTGCCGCTGGGCTTGAAGTGATATTTGACCTTGCCAGAGCCATCCACGTGACCACCTAAACTCCAGGGCTTGGTCTCCCACTTTGCCGATTGTTTATCGACTTCCGCATCGATTTTCGGGCTCTCGCCCACAGAAGAGTCTGTCTCTTTACGGCCAGAGGCACCACCAATTAAGGCTGTTTTCTCCACAGTACCATCAAGCTTAGCATCGGCCTCGGCCTCAAACTTGAATAAGTCAGGGGGGGCCGCAGCGATCTGGGTGACTTTAAAATTATCAATGACGACACTACGGGCAATGGCATTTTTGTATCGCCATCTCTTATTCTCAGACAACTGCTTGTCTAAAGCGAACTGGAAGTGTGACGGAATATGTTTCAACACGGCATCGATAATAGCCTGCTCTGGCACAATTACTGAGCAATTACGCAAATTCAAAACAGTCTGACCTTGAGACGAAAGCAGATCCAGACCACGCACTTTTACATCGGCTTGCTGGTTGAAAAAGAGCTTAGAATCGGGAATAGAAAAATCGAGTTTACTGCTAATTTGTACTTCCCGATCGACTTCGACATTCATCTCACCAGTCAAGTTGCTTAGTTTAATATCGCCTCCAGCTCCCTTAAGAGTGGCATCCCCCAGGCGAACAGCAATGGGCATAACCAGGCGCGTGCCTGTGCCCTCGGCAGTCTCAATTAACATGCCGTCAGGCACCGATAAAGTAGAAGTACTGCCAGCAACCAATGAAAATCTGCTTTTCTTACCCTGCCATTCAAAACGCTTCAGCCGAGCAACTCCATTCTCAAGAATGAACTGTAAGGTACCTGATTTATCAAAAGAAACAGGACCAATAACTGCTTCTGCCAAATAGAGAATTAGTTTTGTTGCTTTCTTAGCAATGGTAATCTGCCCTTCTGAAGCACGGGCAGAACCGGTAGTGGCAAAGTGTGTTTCTTTGCCTTTCTCATCTTCTGTGATCTCAAGTTTTGCGTGCACAGAATCAGGAAAGAGAGCAATGGTCTCATGCCGATCTGTTTTCAAATCTAGATTAGTGTTCTTAAGATCCATCAAACCAAGCATGTGCAAACTAGAATAAACATCACCTTGGCCATGACGCCAACTCAAGTCTCGCACATCGATTAAAACAGAACGACTTACCGCAACCGAGCGCTTATTCTTGCCAAAGCTAAAGGTACAAGGGAGTAGTGTCACCTTCTGTCTGGCAGCCTGTTCTTTATCTAGCGACAGAACCAATTCATCATTTTCTTTAGCTGCCACCATCTGCAAGTCGACGGCACCACCGTCAAACTCGCAATTGACTTTCTTGCCAATCCAGCGACATCCCTTAGCAAAATTCAAATTGACATGGCACTGACCACGATAATTGAGCTCACTATCGACAACAACATTCTCGAAATTAAAACTAGACTTCGGGCCGATACAAATTTCACGCTCAGCCATCTTCAAAACCGAACCAGGTCTTAGAGCCAAGGTAGCCTTTTCAATCTGGATAGATTCAATCATTGCGCGCAAGTCGCCGCTCTCACCACTGGCCTGCAGCAGACCGACGAGAAAAGCCGAGATAGTTCGTACAAAATCAATTTCGGCACTTACTTTTCCTTCAGTCAAGTCAATGGCCTTAGGCACTGGAATGCTATTAACTGACAACGGCTGGGTGGTCTCAAAAGAGCCGGTAGCAAAAGTTGTCGAAATTGATGAGGGATCTTTGATTGGCAAAGCCAACTTCAAATGGAAACTTGTATTGGGCTGAATGCTAACCAGCATATTGTTTATCTGGTAATTGCCTGGGTTGAATTCACCATCGGCAACAATATCAATGCTCGAGGTTATGTCAGTTAGGCGGCGGATAACTGAGTCTGTTATAGGAACAGCCACAACGGCGCTGATGGTATGCCTCTGCATAACATTCTTCTGACTGCAAGCGGTCAAGCTGAGCAAAAAGAAGGCAACGACAAGGTAAGTTAAGAGCTTTGGCAAGTCTATAGCCTTGAAGATGACTTACTTTGCAGGTTCATCAACAGGAACCTTTACAGGCGCCAGGCCTTCGAAAAACGAACCAGCATCTAGATATTTTGGTGGAACAACAAAAATACCCTTCTTGTTTATGAAACCCCACTTGCCGTTTTCTTTGACTGCAGCCCGGCCACCAACAAATGGTTTAGCTTCAGCGAACAGGCGAGGAATACCGAGGCTGCCAGTCTTATCGATAAAGGCAAATTGATTGTCAAAGCGAGCACACATCAAACCACCGTCAGCCAGTACTTGAGGTGGTTCGGCTTTGGTACGAGGATCGAACACCACGGTGGTTCCATCCATAATTTTATATTTCTTCTCACCGGCCTCAGCACATTGCAAGGTTGGCAATGGCGCCAGTTCGGCTTTATCATTGGGGCCCACTGGAGCGCTCGACTCACCTGGGGGCTCGGCCTGCAAACGCATCATGCGCTTCTCTTGTTTGACAATTGCCCCTTCTTTGGTGAACTCAGATGCTTCATCAAACTGAGGCTTAATGATAAAAATGCCGGATTTATTGATGAAGCCCCACTTGCCAAGGGAGCCGGCTGCCGGTTTGTTGCAAGCTGATATTGTGGCAACGGTAAGTAATGAACAAACTGTAAGCCACCAAAAATTGCGCATTTAAGACCCCTTCACTTGCGTTCTCTAATTATAGATGAATCAAAAGCATTTGGAAGTGGAGTGGAACTTTCTTATCACTAGATGGTCCTTTCCAGGGAAGCCCCGAGCAACGATTAGCAAAGCTAACATTAAAGGACTACCTATGAAATCGATCTATCAATTGAGCCTATCCGCCCTACTAGCGTGCGGTCTAGCGTTCAGCTGCCTGCCCTCTTACGCCGACTGGCGCCAGTCTCAGCGCGAAACAAATCGCGCCAACCAAGACTCTCGCGACGCTTACAGAGCCCAAGTGCATGCCAACCAAAGCGCCAGAAAAGGCCATAGCCTTAGCGCTCGATTACATTCTCGCCATGCAGCCCATGAAAGGCAAAGAGCTGCCAAGCATAGACTTAGAGCGAAACAAGAACGTTGGCATCGTTAGAATCAAGCCTAACTCTGAGCGCCACCACTGTCTGAGGATGAAGGAGCAGGAAGCCTAATCAAAGCCATTGTTCGAGTATTGGTTGGTCCATAGTGAACCAGCACCTGACTGTCATCGTTGACCAAATCTGACAAGCTAGTATCAAATACAGTGCTGTTATTGGCGCCAATTGTCCAAGATATGCGCTGAGTTTTCTTGTCGAGAGCTCCATAAATTTGGGAATTCTCGTTAGTTAACTGATTTGTGTAGTTGCCACGGACAATGCCCTTTTGGTTAATGGCCAGTTGCAGCAGCATGTTCGAGTCTTTCTGCCCGGGCTCAGCCAAAGCAAATACTCCTAATGCCTGCCACTTTTCGGTGGCATCTGCTGTTGCTGGTGTATCGCCACTGCCGCTATCTGGGTTGCTAGCATCTGGATTACTGTATTGCTGAGCATACTGTGATGGATACTGCTGAGGTGCAGTGGCGGCAGATGCCAGTTGCTGAGCCTGTTGATAGTACTGCTGAGCGGTGCCGACAGGCTGACCATTCATATAAACATTGTCACCTTCATAGGTGATGTTGTTAGTAGTATTGCCGCTGTTTTTACTACCACCACTGCCAGACATGGCAGCGCTCATCATGCCTATGCCCAAGAACGAGGTCAGAGTTGAGACGCCCATAAAGGTCCAGGCTGAAGCCTCAGACCAACCGGGAGCGCACCAGGCGCCAGGATATCCACCCCAACCATGGTAACCGTAAGCACCATAGCCATGATACCCACCATAACCGTAGCCGTGATAACCGTTGTAGTTGTGATAGCCACCACCGTAACGATTGACATTGACGTTGTTATTGTTAATGGTGTTATTGTCGAATGAGTTGCGAATATTCTTGCCCTGCTCATTCAAATTACCAGAACCGATGTTCTGCGGATTATGAGGTAAGTTGGCTCTATTACCGGCAAAGCCAGAGAGCCCGCCATCGGTAGGCAGATGACCGGCACCACCGGCGGGGCGGCCACTAATTACAGGTCCTGTACCATGATTAGCAAAACCGCGATCAAAGCTAGAGCCGCTAAATCCACCACGATCAAAGCTGCCACCAGCGTAACCGCTGCGATTAAAGCCCCCGCCACTGTAACCGCGATCAAAACCGCCACCACTATAGCCGCCGCGATTAAAGCCCCCGCCACTGTAACCGCGATCGAAACCGCCGCCACTAAAGCCGCCACCGCGATAGCCGCCAAAACCGCCGCCAAAGCCGCGGGCGCTGACAGGAGTAATTAAAAAGGCATTGATAGTTAGAGTTAAAAGAAATGTCGCTTTAATCTTCATTTAAATCTACCTTCTGTTAATTGTGAGTGGGGCAGTATCAGAGAGAGACTCGCCCTCGATACTGCGATTGACTGACTGCCAAGAAAAACTGTTAGCGCTCTTATTGGAGATGATGTTTGTGGCCGAAGTTGCTCTGCCTTCAGGGTCAACACCTTCAGAATCAACTAACCACTGGTTGTCGCGCCTCGACCAAGTGCCTGAGCCAAAACCGCCACGGGAGTCAAAAATCCAGGAAACAATCTGCTCGCGCCGCGGATCCCAACCAATAATCTGCTGACTATCGAGCTCTTCACTACCGGCTTTCTTGATCATGTACCGCAGATGTATAAACTTCTTATTGGCAGCCCATTCGATTTTTACGACCATCGAATTGCCACCTTTCTCAACCGCCCAGTCGCCAATCAGCCAGGCTAGCGGCTTAAGATGATCAAGGCGCTCACTGTCAACAAAGGGAGTTTCACTAGCCGAGACAATCGACCAGCTGCCATCACCTTGTTTTTGGAAGACCATTGAAAAACGCGTATCAGGGGAACCGCCAACCTCGTCCTTAAACTTGACGAAGCCATCAACGGTGGCCACGTTGTCAGCCAATTGCCGCACTGTAGCCGGGATAAAATCGAGTAACAGACGGCCTTCACTTGTAAAGACAGCGGCAAAGCGTTTTTCTAGAGCGGCACGGCCTCTCCATTCTTGCCCGATCTCATTGCTGTAAGTGCCGTCTTCAACCCACATAGATGAAACGGCCTTGGCATCGCTATTGGCCAAAGCTACGGTCAACTCTTGCAAACGGTTCTTAATGGCAGACTCGCAGCCCCCACTGGCAACAGGTCCATTGTTTTTTTGTGCTGGACTAGCCTTTTTACCAGACTTGCCAAGACTGCTCTTCTTTTTAGCCTTCGCCGAACTGTCAGCCGCCTCAGCCCAACCTGGGGGACAAACAAGCGCCGAGGCAATACTGAGCGACAAAACAGCAGCTAAGGTTGAAGAAATCTTCTGGACAGTCATGCAATCAATCCTCGTTTAACCTTGATTTCGCAAAAGACTTTACTATATTTACAACCCGATTATGAGCGAATTATCCTTCAACTAGAGCAGCCGCATTGCATAATTAGAGCCGTACCCATTACCAATAAACGAGAGAGATGCTAGGCCCCACTTTATACGACACTTGTGAACCGGCGACGGAAGACAACCTCGCCGACTTTGAGCGCGAACTCGGGGCGGCAGTACCAGCGCCATACCGTGAATTTTTACTGCAATTCAACGGCGCCTGTCCTGAGCCGAATTTATTCAACTTCAAAGACTCAAAAAAAGGCTCGGATTGTCGCTATATCCTCGGATTGAATGGTACAGATCACGATCTGCGTCACTACCTTGAGACTCATAAGTTGCGACTACCTCAAGGCTTGCTGCCAATCGCCTACGATTCAGTCGGCAATCTCATCTGCATCTCCATTCGCCCACAAGATCATGGTCACGTGTATTTCTGGGACCATTCTCTCGCCAATAACTCAACAGCTGCCGACAGCCAAGACCTAGCCGACAAGATTTTGCCAGTCGCCGATAGCTTTGACCAGTTTTTGTTCAACCTCAAAGACCCAGAGCCAGAGCCGCTTACAAGCGGTGGGCCTGACGAAAGCGAAGTTGAAAGAATCATGCGCACCCGTGATATAAAGGCACTGAAAGATTTATTAATGTCTGGCTATGATCTTGATCATATGGACGACAACTATTTGACCATTTTAGACAATGCCACCATCATCGGTGACCTACAGATGGTCAAGCTGATAGTTTCTCGTGGAGCGAAAACGGCAGACGCCTTAGAAATAGCCCGGGATGCTGCACAGTTTAATCATCCCGATGCCGATCACAAAGGCATTGTCGCCTTTCTCGAAAAGCTCCCGCCCGACAAAGACACGCCAGGCGGCGGGCTAATTCCAAGATAGCTCGCTCGTCAATTGAATTTCATTGACTTGAACTAAACCGTACTGAAAAATCTAGCGCAGAGGCTCAATCACCACTGCTGTTCCATAACAAACAACTTCAGTGGCAAACTGGTTGGAATCTGTGCTGAAAGAATTGCTATCGTATTGCACCCCTACTATGGCGTTGGCTCCTAGGGCCTGTGCCTTGGCGACCATAGTGTCATACGACTGCTGCCGCCCTTGCTCACACATAGTCACGTAAGCACCAATCTTGCCGCCAAACATTCCCTGAAAACCCGCCTTGAAACTCTGACCAATGGTGGGTTCACGCACCATCGCACCGCGAACGATCCCCTTGTACTCGCGAATACGATAGCCATCAACGTTGAGGGTTGTGGTAACCACGATTCCAGCAGGGATAGGCAATGAGCTCATTGGAGCAACCATAGCCCTCTCTGAACTGTAGGACTGCCCTGGCTGCATCTGGGATTGGATTGATGGTTGCATCGGGGGTTGCGAGATTTGTTGATAAACCGGCTGGCTCTGCTCCGCAGGATATCCCACCGCTGCCTGCGCAAGACTTTGATTTTGAGTTTTATTTTGAGTTAGACTTGAATCTGAACTTGAGTTAGGGGCCTGGGCCATTGCGGCATTTTCGCAAGTAAAAGCAGAAGCAAATACGAAAGCAAAAACGTAAACAGGAAAAGAACCAAGCATCACTGTCAGTCTATTAATCTTCAATATAGCCACCTCAGCTTAGAAAAAGAAATTTATCACAACAGGGAAACTAAGAAATCACGGCATCTCCGTCAAAGACTCTGTAAAGCAGGCAATACCTGCTCATGCCAAACCAAATCAGAGACATGCAGCAAGAAGGAAACGTTACTAATCACACCAAGCTTTGGATCGGATTTGGTATGAGAGGGCAAAACGTTTTGCAAATTGACCTGAGCTTGAAATGCTTTTGTAACAGCCAAGCTATATTGAATTCCATGTAAAGCGGCGATTGGACCCTTGTCTTTACGAAATACTGTAACCCTGCAACCCGTGCGCTTTTCAAGCAACGCCATAAGAGTTCCCGGATCGTACAAGTCAGACTCGATAGTATCAACGAGCATCACTCCTGGTGCTACTTCTCGAGCCGTTGGCGCCAACTCATGGGCAACATTAACGGCCTGGTCATACGCTTCAACCCCAGCCTCCAGACTGGCTGCTGCTCGGGCATCACCTTTGACAGCAGCGACCCAGCGCATGAACAATTGCTCAAGGGCCTTTTCTCTTTCTCTTGGGCGAGAGGCATCATAAGGAGGCAGAGTGGCAACGCCCTTAGCTAATAAGGCAGAAAGAGGAGAACCAGTCACCTGTAAAGACGGCTCACCATCAAGCAATGCCGCATCTTGATCTAGCTCAGGATAATAAATTCCTACAGCCTTCATTGCAGCAGTTAGACCGTCGGGATCAGGATCGGCAATCACCGCCAGAGCATCTGCAAACTCACCAACAGACACAAGGGTAGAGCAAGCTGGATGTTCGCGCCGGACAGTAATTGTGCAATCGTCTCCAAGGAGCTGCTCAAGCTTTGCGCTAGCCATAAAGACCTGGCGATCACGATCATTTGTTGGCTCGCCATCAATGCCGTGATGGTCGCGAAAGACAACGCGAAAGCCCTCATCTTTTAGTTTGTGCACAGCCTCGACTGTCGGAGCCGTAATTGGTGTATCGATAAACAAAATAGTGGTATTGGTCGTGAGGTTGTGCGCATTCGCCTCTCTGGCGAAATTCAACATTGTCTCGATGTCGCCAGAAGTGAAACCCTTTATGAAAAGAGTTGGTACTCCATTGAGCTTAAATGAAATCATGAGCTACTTTCGTAATGAAATGGTCGATATTTGATATTCGACGCTTGATGTTTGATATTTGATGTTTGAAATTTGTAGTTAGGATTGGGCTTTCCCTATACCCAAGTCTACGACAATTCTGGCCGCAAATCCATTTAACCAAGAACTACTGATTAAGGTCAAAGGCAAAAACCTTATTCCAATCTCCCTTCATGTCTACCACAGTCCAGCCAAACTTCTTTGCTTCATCGAGAGCTTTATCAAGGCGACCCACCATTGAAACCCGGTCATAGGCATATTCTCGCTCAGCATCTGTGTGGTGCACAATCAAACCCAAAGAACGCCCACGACTGCGGTCATTGCAGCAAGTATATTGAAGCATGGCCAGATCTCCATCTGAATTGCCAAAAGCTGCGATGGGGCGCCGGCCAATGAATTCTTGAATACCAACAGGCTTGCCTTCTTTATCATCGACGAACTGAACTTCTGGCAAACGCATAATCAGAGGCTTGCCATCCACCATTTCAAAACGCAGCTTGCAGCTACTGCCAATTACTTGCTCTGGAGCAATGCCATAAGTACGCTGGCTGAAAGAGCGCATTAGCTCCACTCCACCGCCAGAAACAATATAGGTTTTAAACTCATGCTGGCGCAAATACGACAGCAATTCGAGCATCGGCTGATAGACACACTCTGTGTAAGGTCGCTTGAATCGCGGATGTTGAGCTTTCCTAATCCAGTCATCAGCAATCTGAGAAAACTGCTCAGTGGTCATACCACTATGGGTGACGGCCAAAAGCTCAAGAGTTCCCTTGGGGCCTAAGGCAGTAATAGCGGCAAGATCGCCCTTGACTGCCGCCGCCACAGGGGGAAGCTCTGCCAGGCTTGGTTTATCAATAACCAACTGCTTGGCGCGGTCAATGGCAAACTGTAACTGCGGATATATCGGAGCTTCACACCAGAGAGTGCCATCATTGTCAAAAACAGCAATACGATCCTCCGGCTTAACGAAATCAGGGCCGGCACTTGTAACAGCCTTAACAAAATCTATGATTGACTGCCTGGCATGACCCTCTCGCCAAGACGGTAGGTCCTTGACCGACGGCGAACTCCAAGCCGCATTGTTTAGACATAGTAACAATGTCAACAGCAATAAACATGGCAGGGGATTTCTCACAAACCGTGACCAACAAATTAGTTTCAAAGACTACTCCAATCAAATTAGGTTGCCTGCTTAGACAAGAATGACACTAACGCCGATTCAAGATTTTAGACCAGCACCCGGAGAAGGCCAAGCAAATCTTCAAGAGTTAGTTTTTGCCAAGGGTTTGAAGCAAGCGACTGATAGAATAGCTCCGTCTTGTAGAATAGATTCGGCTTTTATAAGTATTTCCAGGGGGCTTCAGAGTCATGAAGGCAGCGTCATTATTTGCAGTTATCTGCGCCGTCACATTTTCCTTAAGCTCTACTCAGATTGCTTTTGCTCTTCCTGACAAGGCTATTGAGTCTGAAGATTCAACCGTCACAAAGTCTGCCAGTGAAGTCAGCGTTAGTGCAAAGAGCAGTAGCGACCAAAATTCTGTAGTTGAAACGACTGAAGTAAGAACAACTACGGCAAAAACACTAAATTCAACAAATACTGAAGAAGAAGTTTTAACCACCAAGAAAAAGCGGCCTTTAGTTGGCCTAGCCCTAGGCGGTGGTGGCGCCCGCGGTGCGGCACATGTAGGCGTAATGAAAGTATTGCTTGAAGAAGGCATTCCTATCGACATGATTGCCGGGACCAGTATTGGCTCGGTAGTGGGCGGCCTATATGCCTCCGGTTATTCGATAGACGATCTCATTGTCAAATTCGACGATTCCGAATTGATGAAAAACTTCATGACTGTTGGTTTAGGCGTCCGTATCGCAGTGGCACCAATTCTCTTCATGCCGCGGCTAGTGGGTTACCACCCATATGATGGCCTCTACAGAGGAGTCAAATTCCGCAACTACGCCAACAAGTTGGCAGGACAAAACACAGAAATCAGCAAACTATCAATTCCTTTCGCCGCCGTGGTCACCGATTTGGTCGACGGCAACAGTCATCGCTTAACCAGTGGCGATCTCGGCACGGCGTTGCAGGCGAGTACAGCTGTTCCGGGCTTAAGAAAACCGGTTGAAATCGGTGACCACCTCTACTGCGATGGCGGCCTGATCAATAACCTACCTGTCAACCATGTACGAGAAATGGGAGCTGACTTCATCATAGCCGTCAATATCGACGAACACTTGAGAGAAGTTCCCCTCAAAACCTTCAGAAAAGCTGGCTCAGTCAGTAAACAAGCTCTAAAAATTCAGCTCTATAACATTGACAAAAAAGCCAATGAAACAGCTGACATTACGATTCACCCCAACACAGATGGCATTTCGCTTATTTCACGCAACAGTAAAGACGGCAACCGCGGCGTAGCTAGTGGTATCGAAGCTGCCCGCCAAGCCATGCCTGAAATCAAACGCAAATTGGCTTTACTGGGCATAACCCCAACCAGAATGGTCAAAGCAAACTAGCTCAGGAGGCATCAGTCGTGGACTCAGAAAAAAAACCACTCAAAAAATCGCTCAAAGAATCATATCCAGATCCTAAAAAAGTAATTGCACTTGGCCCCGAAACCCTCGGCCATCACATTTTGCATGTTTTGCACCTAACTAACGAACCGCACAACAAGCGACAAGACGTGGCAGACCATTTGGCATCGCACTATCATCCTGATTTCCAGCAAGATGTAAAACACGCAGTCAATACAGCTCTCGGCTGGCTGGTGGAGCAGACTTTATTAGGCGCCACACCTTACGATCAAGACTTGCTTTACGTGACCACCCATGGCAAAGAGATTGCGGAAGGCTATCAGCCCGAGCATCCATCTAGTGTTGGCTAGCTAGTATTGGCTAGCTCAAATGTCACCAGCGAAAGAATAGAGTACATATCGGTCAATACATAACTGCTGCCTCGAGGGCTCATGAGCTTACCTTCAATCGATGACTGGCTTACACTCAAAGATTGGCAATTCGAATTGCATCTAGAAGAAGGAGACAGCAACAAACATCACTGGTTATTCTCTCCAGAACTAGCTGCTATAAATGTCCTTGATTCAATTGAATTGCCGGATGAATTTTGTCTACTAATGACTCAATACGATGGTGACAACGCTAGCTACATGTATGGATCACTACCAGGGTGGATGGTTTGCGGTAATGCTTGCCTTAGCCCATTGCTGACAAAGCTGCCAAACATTCATGATGGTGCAGACTACGCCCTGATGATCGTTGACAAACAAAAGAACCGTACAGAGCTAGAGCCGCTTGTGCTGGGCTTTAAGGATCACTACGGTGAACCAGCCAGCGATCAAAACTTCGAATTATTCGAAAAGAAAATTGAGCAGATAAATCCATACCTCTATCTCTCTTACGCTTCAGGCAAGAGAGGCGACGGTGTCTTCATCATAAGCCGAGGACAAAAAACAATTGCGGCCTTTCTCAAAAGCGAAGCAGTCTCAGCAATCGCAGAAACATCGCGCAAGCAAATTACTAAACACAGGCAATTACTCTGGCGCGCCCTTGGCCCAGAATCAGGACCAGAGGACTGTAGCGAAAAAGACTGCACGAGATTACGTACGCCTGTAAGCAAAAAGTGTTTCCTCCATCTCAACCCCTAGCCAACCATGCTCGAAGAGTACTTTTTCACCTGCCCATACTGTTGGGAAAAAATCTCTATGCTGCTTGATCTCACCGGCGGTGGTCAAACGTATGTCGAAGATTGCGAAGTTTGCTGCAATCCGATTAGCATCTATTTTGAAGTGGATGACGGTGCCATTGCGGGGTTTCAAGCTGAGACCAGCGGCCAAATATAGACATGAGAGCTCGGCTTAAAACAATGAAGCGCGGCCGAGAGTAAATTTGGTCTTGCCACTACTTAAATCTAGAGTTATCTCTATAGTTCCAGCTTGATTACGCCATACTTTCGCCGAATCATCAGCTGAAATTAAATGCAGTGTGTCATCAAAATCTGGCCCGATAATGTCAATCTCACCATCTAGGCGAAAGTGAAAAATCACTTGACTGTCTTCACTGGGGCCAACTCTAAAAAAGCCACCTTGATCAGTCGTCTGCGTGAACGAACTATCGGCACCAAAAACTGTCAGGTCACCATTGAGGTGGTGAATTTTCCCGGCCCCATCACCAAAGTCAACGCGAACATCTTGAGCGAGTTTGCGACCAAACAGCGAGAAGTCTGTCTGCTCCTCAGTTTGCACCGACGCAGCCTGGCTGCCATAGACAACATCGAACAAGTTGTCAGCCAGATTCTTTATCGCTCCACCAGAAGTCTCTTTGCCTTCTAGTTCATCGGCCAAAGAATCAAAACTAAAGCTAAGCGATTGCTTACCAGATTCAGGTTCGGCCATAACTCCAGCCACTCACCAATACAGCGGTACCCGCTAGACTCCTCATGCCCAATCAATAGGCACTCAAACCTTTGAGGTTTCAAGACTAGCAGCTACCATTATAGACTTCCGGCCGACGGCTCGACCACTTAGCTCAGCCGGTCTTAACTTGAGTCTTACTTCGAGACTTAGCCAGAGCCTCAACTAGACTCTCGGATGTCATAGATGAGAGCCTCAAGCCGTAAGCCTGAGCCGCGATTAGGCGCTAGCTTGACTACTTGCTTTGTTATCGTTCTGCCGGCCCTGACCAGCCTCGGTAAAGTCAGACGAGAGACAGAATTGAACATTGCGTTTCTTCAGGGTGGCACGGGCTCTATGGCTAATATAGGGGTTCGAATCTTCAAGCAAAGAGCTAAGTACTTCCATGTTGACGATATAGCTTTCGGCTACCGCGTAGCGCACATCGTCGCAACTATCCTGAGCTAGCTTCCAGTGCAAATCAATTGAAGTTTGATGATTGTCTACCACCGCGGCTCTAATTTCGGGGTCGTCATGGGCGGAAAGAACAGTCAAGAGCTCGACAGAAACACGAGGATGCTCGGCGGCGCGCCTAACGAGGCCTCGGCAACCAGTACTGACAATTATTTCAAGATCCTGAGTGGGCGTGTCTGGGTCGTTGACGGCCATCCACTGCCTGCCCTTAAGGTCTTTTTCGCAGTTGGATGGAGAACTATCGTTTTGGGACATCTGGGCCTCATTGGAGTGGTTACAACGGGATACCCAATGACTCCTAATGCATGCCCACAAATTAGAACCAGTAACATTTCATGGGCCCTAGAACCCTCTTACCGATAACAAAAGCGCTCAAAACAGCATTTATAATGATGCTAGAAGTAAACGCGAACTGGGCCAGCGTTGTTAATTTGTATCGCTATAACCACAGTAGAGCCAAGCAAGCCTCTTGCCTAGAGGGGTTTACCAATAAAAACCCTCTGTAAACCCCAGAATAACCAAAGGAAACCCTCGTGAATAAAGGCCCTCATAGAAGAATCTTGGAATTAGCCGCGACAATTGCCTTATTAGTGTCTATGCCTCAGCCTCTTGGGAAGCAAGCCCTAGCCAGTGATTCGAATAACACTGCTGAGACAAATAGCGCCGACGCTAGCCGCGACTCACTGGCCCCACCGGAAGTCAATCTAGCAAAACTTATCCCCCAAGCAACTCTAGGACAGTCCGCGATAGTTACTACTGACGGGGATGCAATGGTGCGCTTTATGATTTCAATAGAAAACTATCAAGCATTCAGCAACGACCTATTTAAACCCGCCACCTACCTTAAGCCTCTAGCAGAGCATCTAAACTCCTCTCGCGCCTGGGTTTACATCAAAGATCAAGCTGGCAATCCGCTACAAACATTTGGCACAATCAGCAATAGGGAACAGTTGAAAAACCTGTGGTTTACTATCGAAAAAGGCGAAACTGCACCCAGCCAGGTTTATGTCGATATCTGGGATAGGCAGACTGACACTCACTTTAAGTCAGCTTCACTAAAAATCAAAAGCGAATAATTGACGATAAAACGATCGGCAAATTGAGCAAAGAAGGCCATTGTCGAAAAAATCTCAAAGTGCTTACTATACTAAGCGAAGATGACAATCCGTATGTCGCCTGCCAGGCAGAACGCACTCTAAGTCAAATTCGCAAGGGTAGCTCAGGATGCCAGGTCAATGTCATTTCGTTTACGCGCAGGGCTAGCGGAGTGGCACATCAGGGCATCAAACGTCTCTTTCAAACACTCACGGGGATCGCTAAAGTCTGTTAGATAAATCGACCAACGGCCAGCCCCAACTCATAACGCCAGAAAAAGCGGACCAGCCTATGCCGATGGTCCGCTTTCTCGTGCAGATTAAGGCAAACCTAGCAAAACCTATACTGATATATAGGAAATCCTGCAAACGCTTTGCTGCCATGGCGTGAATAATAGAGACAGGCACCTCTCCCGTGCTAATACAGGAATTTAATCAGGATGAAGAAAGAGCAACCTGATGTACAGGGAAATAAATCGCTTCCAAACCTTACCAGCCAGCTCGCTGGCGCAGCTCTCTCCGATCTATTCAGAATAGTCCAACGCGGAAAGAGCAAGTCCAATGAAGAGTACGACCTTTCATTCCTGTACTCATTTCATTGGGACCAACCAGATAAGCAGATCAAGGAGGCGCTCAAAGTGTTACTGTGCAACCGCGAAAGCGATTATCAACCGGAACAAGGCGTGTCAAAGACGAAGAAGAAGGCTGGCGAAAGACAGTTAAATACTCAGGCTGCACTAGAAGCAGCAAAAATTCGCTGGCTACTTGCAATCAATCCTAACACGCCACCACCAGTGCTGGAACACCTCACACGCAATGCAAATCTCCAATTGCTCGAACGTATTGCTGAAAATCCGAGGACTCACAGCACAACCTTGGCGCGACTCGCTACCCATGAAGACGCTCAAGTGAGAGCCGCTGTCGGTGAAAATATCAATACCTCAATCAAAACCATCTGGAAACTAGCAAGGGATCCAAATCCCGATGTACGCCACCGCATCGCCGAAAGCTACACGGTACCAATAGCAGTACTAAGAGTTTTGGCAGAAGACGAAAATCCATATGTCGCGCATCGAGCGCAGGTTACCCTGTTTCGTATTCTGAGAGAAGTTTCTCAGCTAAGAACAGCCTGAGGTAGTTAACGCCGTCGTCAAAATACAAATGAAACTATTAAATGAGGAAACAGTCTCAACACGAGACTGTTTCCTTTTTATCTAGCATGGGGC
>Ga0075152_10000012_pt1 | contig 184142 bp, 161 predicted proteins | sample JI61114C2DNA_FD_70964 | JGI IMG/M metagenome (GOLD analysis project Ga0075152, IMG submission 70964) | Wastewater effluent complex algal communities from Wisconsin, to seasonally profile nutrient transformation and Carbon sequestration -... | ecosystem: Engineered > WWTP > Effluent > Algae...
TTGTCGCAGTGATAGAAGGTCGCTATTTAGTGCTGGGATTTTCAGTAATCGCTTAGTTGTTATTGGTATTGTTTCTGAGTTCCTGTTGCTATTGATGTTGATTTATGTGCCTTTTATGCAAAACATTTTCAATACTGCTGCGGTCGGCTTCAGTGAGTGGTGTTTTGCACTGGCCTGGGCCCCGATAATTGTCGTATTAGATGAATTGCGCAAACTGTTCATTCGTATGGGGCGACCTTCTGTTTCTGAGCCGTCATAGCTTGAGTCTGCTTATCTTCTTGCCAGGCTTGTTTTGTCTCACTTATTGTTGCCAGATCATCCCCTTGATTGATGATTATTGTTGGTAAGTATGCCAACCTATGTAATAGGTAAACCTGGCTGGTTTGGCGCCTAACTACTACCGCTATATAGTTGTATGGGCCTAATAGGAGTTGAATATGCGAGTTCTTGTTGCAATTGAAGATAGGCGATTTGGTAAAGCCATCGTTGATTATCTTGTTGCCCATCAATGGCAAGCAGGCACAATGTTCAGACTCGTGAACGTGGTTGAGCCGTCTGTGGTGGGCGATCAAGTTACTGCTGTATATGGCACGGGTGTTGAGAATGAGATTGTGCAAGAGCGATTGACTGAAGGTTCAGAGCTTCTGCACAAAATTAGAGAGCAGCTGCAGGCCAAGTTTGGCGCTGCCATTCCAATTGAAGTGAATGTGCTTAAGGGCCATCCCCATCACAAGATTTTAGACATTGCTGAAGAATGGCACAGCGATATGATTGTGCTCGGTTCTCATGGTCGGCAAGGCTTTACCCGTTTCGTGCTCGGTAGCGTTTCTTTGGCCGTTGTTTCTCATGCTCAGTGTACTGTAACCGTTGTGCGTTTGCCGCGGGAGAGTAACCTCGAATCAGCGCAGCCGGCGAGTGAGAAGGCCGAGAAAGAGAAAAGTATAAGCCGAGGATAGAAAATTGTTACACAGAAAACTCCGCTTAATGGGCTATGTTCGCAGCACTGGCTGTAGCGTTGATATTGCTGAGCAGCGTCGCTTGATCGAGCAATATTGCCATGAGCATCATCATCATTTAGTCGGCTTTGCCCATGTTGACGAGGGCGACCCTGGTCTGGGTTTGCAAGGAGCTATCACTTCGCTCCATTCGTATGATGGCCTAATCGCCTATGACCTCAATCGTTTCGTGCATAGCATTGATGATCGGGTGGTGGAATTGCGGGCCCTTTTAGAGCGATTGTTGCACGAGGGCAAGGTTCTCATTACTTTGGTAGAGGGCATCGAAACACTCACTGCCGCTGGTCAAGAAACGGTCATAGAACTGCTCTATAAGCTGACTGACGGACATCGTCAGCTTATGACTACTTTGGTGGAGCGCAGAACCACGCCTGCCTATAGAGGGCCTGACTCTGATGAAGTGTAAGCAGCTAAGGCACTTATCGCCCTGTAGAGGGATTATCTAATTCCAAAGATTGATGCATAAACTGAAGGCAGAGAGCAGAATAAGAAGTGCCGAAGCTTTAAGCAGGTGCACATCTTAGGAGTGGAAAAATGTCTCAGCCCTCAATACTGTTGTCGCTAGATGGCTCCATCTATTCACGCTATGCTGCGAATCTTTGCTGGCATATCGCCAATGCCACCGGCGCTATGGTTACTGCTCAGCATGTAATTGACGATTCCAGTACCCATGAATTCATTGTCCATGAACCCGCTGGTTTTATCTCCCAGGCGCAGTACTTTGCTGCCTATGAACTAGTGAAAAAAGAGCAGCACGAGCTGGCTAATAAGTTAAAGCATGCCTATGTTACTGAAGCCACTAAACATGGTATCAAGACTGAATTTGTCATCGATCATGGCGATCCCGCTTTAGCCATTAGTGAACGGGCGCTTTGTCACGACCTTGTTGTTATTGGTCATCGTCCATACAAGAGCAAAGACGGCAATACTCACCGCCGTCAATTTGGCCGCATGTCGGTTGCTGAAGCTCTGGCGCACGAGTGTGCTACTCCTTTGTTGATTGTTCAAGATGATGCACCTCTGATGCCCGAGATGACGATTCTCCTCTCGCTAGAGCATCTCAATGAGAGATACATCGATAACTGTCTAGAATTAGCTAAGATGCTTGGCCAGAAGCCAACAATACTTTGTCTATCTTCTGGCGGTCACGAAGAGCCGCCAGCCCATCTTGTCAAAGATTTGAGAGAGGCTAATCCACACATAAAAGACACACCTATCGAAGTTATTTCACTGGCTGATGTCTCTACTGTAAATGGCGAAGTAATTCCTGGACATTGTGCTCTGCGTGCTGACGCCAGCACTATGAGTTCTACTTTGCCTGTCATGCCGACTCGGCTGGTGGGTCACAATCGCGTCACTATTCTCGATGGTTCGCCTTCGCTGTTTGTTCGTTATTTGGCTCTCTCTTCCATTCTACTTTTGCCAGAAGAGCATCTGACTAACCCAGATACAGCGAAAGCTGCCCAAGAAAAGGATATGCAAAGAACCTAGCGGTTAGAAATTCAAAATCAATAGGAGACCTTGTCGGAAGCTGTGACTGCTTAAGAAAATACTGTTCAGCAAGCTTGGTGAAATGACATGATTGAAGGCATATTAACGGTTAACCTCGATCCGCCCTATTGCAGTTTTCATTCGCACTCGACTGGCTTTCACTATCTTCGCTCGGCTGAGTGCACCGTTGATGAAATTAGAGCCATACTGCTTGAACTTGGTGCCATTTCAACGGGTCAGAACTGGCCAATGAAAGAGTGCTTTGTCAGGCTCACCGGAAAATTTTCAGAGGCGCAACTAGCCGAGCTTGGTCTGTGGCCGATGCTAGCGCATCAGCAAGATTCTGTTCAGCAAAATATATTTCAGCACAAAACAGTCGCCTAGGGCTGTTGAGCTAGTATTTAGATCTATTGTTGGTTCTTCACTTCGGCAATACCGAGGCGCAGCAGCTTGCCGATTTGGCCTATGCCTTTTGCCAGTTCATCGCAAGTGTCGGCTAGCTTTTGCCGATCAACAGAGTCACCAACCAGGCCTATGCCGCTAAATATTTGTTCTAGCCCGCTGGCAAGTTTAGGGAAGTCGGTTGAGTCAATAGACTCTTTTACCTTTTCGCCTAAATGCGAAAGAACTTCCAGCACTTGATCCACGTCTTTTTGGCCGTCTTTGTCTAAATCAAGCTGCTTTAGTTCTTCCAGGCGTTCTTTCAAGTAATCGCGGGCTGAATCTACTGCTACAGCTGTAAGGGTCTTTTTAATGAACAAGAGCATACTCCTATGGCCGGAAGGAGCACTTTACCATCTCTTGGCTTGTCTTTTAAGAGCCGGGCTTGAAAAGCTTAAACCAGGAGAAAATACTCGTGGGTTGTGCTTGTACGGCGTCTTTTAGTGAAATCGATAGGCGGCGGCCGAGAAACTCGCAACTAGCGAGGGCCGCATGGGCTTGAACTGCCTCTTTGCGAGATGCCATCTCGACAAAGGCGAAACCCTTACCTTTTCCTTTTTCGTTTTTAGCTATGGTCACAGATCTGACAGCACCATAGCTGTTGAAATATTCTTTGAGAGCTTCTTCTGTTGCTTCGACTGGTACGTTGCCTACCAAAAGTTGTGGACACATGGTTGTTCCTGCTGCCTATTTTCGCGCCCATTTTTCTAACTTGCGAATTTGCGCAATTGCTACATATTATGAATATAGCAACGGCCTTCCCCCCTGTCAACCAGCTTTCTGTTAGAACAGCTTTCATAGACGGTCTCTGTTGTATATGCAATAATTGCAGAGTGTTGCAAGTGTTCGATTTTACTGGCCTTTGCCCTTCAAGCTAGGCTTGATTGTTGCTAAATTTTTGAGCAATTGTTACTAAGTTTTGGATCAAATGTAGAGAAGTATTACCGTGCCACAGAGTCAGAAAAATCAAACCGTAAAGTTAGCTGAGTTCAAGGCTGATTTTTTTAAGGCACTGAGTAATCCTCTGCGCATACGCATTATTGATGAATTGCGTAACGAAGAATTGACGGTTTCAGAAATTCGAGATCGTTTAAACGTTGAGTTGCCCAATGTTTCGCAGCAGTTAGCTGTTTTAAAGGCGAAGAACCTTGTCACGTCAAGAAAACAGGGCATCAACATATTCTATTCTTGCAGCGATCCGAAGGTGTTTAAACTTTTGGACGTGGCCAAAGAAATCTTCAATGCACATCTCAGCGACATTCAAAAGACGCTCAGACGTCTTTAGTTGTTAGCATAGGCCGCGCTTTCGGCCTGTTGGTGCCCAAGCTATTGCCTTGCCAATTCTGGCTGTTTTGTCATATAATACAATTGCATACTTGCGCAACTAAGCAGTTGCGCATTTTGGTGGTGCTATTTCGTTGGCCGCGTCGATTGAGCTAGGGACTTATATCGAATGGCCCTTATATAGATGTGCTTTCGAGGGTTTTATGAGTGAAATTGGCAAAGCAACTGATTCGACTGCTAAGGCAAGTTCCGTTGGCGCATACTATTTCAGGCTCTTTGATGACAAGCAATTGCAAAAGAATGGCTTGCCCGAGGTGGCCATTCGAGCCGCTGTTGCTGCCAATGTTAATGCTCCTGCTGAAATACTTTCCGCCCTTGCCACCGATCCCGACCGCCGTGTGCGCTTAGCTGTTGCAACTAACCTTGCTACGCCTACTAAAATTTTAGAGCAGTTAGCTAGCGACGATGAAATGCAGCTCGTTTGTCGCTTGAAAGAGCTGGATGTTTCTGTTGATATCCTGGTAGCTCTGATGCAGAATCGCAATCCCTATATCAGGCGGCAGGCTGAATTAACTTGGAGTGGCCGAGAGTTTGAGCGCGCTTTGAAAGAAAGTTGTCAGGGCGTAGCGGCTGGCAATAGTTACCGTCTTGGGGAGCTTTTGGTTGCCTCGAAATTGGTGCCGGAAGCAGACATTGCTGAGGCCCTTGTTGATTGTCGTCTTTACGAAATACCTCTAGGACGGGCCTTGCTGCAAACTGATGCTGTAGCCGCCGATGTGCTAGTTAAGGCCTTGCGCCTACAAACTCTCATTCGGGACGAACAGATGGCCTTTGTCGATGCAATTGAAGATTTGGTGAAGGCGTGACTAACAGTTTATGTAGGTGAATAATTTGAACAATATAGACAATACTGGCACTGCGTGGGTTGAGAGTGCAATTCAACGTATTTGCTTAGACGAGAAGTTACCCAGCATCACTGCTAGCTGGTTACCTGAAAGTAACGATCTTTTTGTTGCCCTATCGATTGTGTCTAAAGATGGTAAGCGTGTATCTAAGCTTTTTAGTCAGTATGAACTAGCCTCATGTTCTAACGATGTCGCGATACAAGCGCAATTGCTTGAGCGAATCTCTCATTTGCTCAAGTTCTTGTATCCAGAGAAAAGAAGACAGAAGCAGTCGTAAACTCATTTCTTTCCGTCAATTGGCACTCCCGGCGATGGCTACTTAGCTGCTCCAATTTGGTTATTTGTGTAGAGAGATTACTCGGTTGCTGTTTTTTTAGAAAACGGCGAAAGCAAGACACAGAAGGCTTTTTTGACAATATTGATGATTTAGTCACTGCTAGTATTGCATTGATAAAGAACGTTAGCTGAGACACGCAATTCGTATATATCGTGTTCTATGTAAATGTTCAGTGCACCACGGTGAGGATTAGATTGAGATGACAGTTTCTAAAGCAAAAACTACAAAAGCCAAGGCAGTTAAAACCACTACTAATAAAGCGGTTGCAACCCAGCCATCACCAGCCACTGAGCACATTGTCTCTACCGTTACTATCACCCCAGAAGCTACGACACCAGCAACGACTGCTCTAGCCGTAACTGCTCCGGTTGTTACTGCACCTGCTGTAACTGCTCCTGTGGTAACCGCTCTGGTTCCTGCTCCCACAGCTGCCGCTGTGGCGGTAGTTACACCTCAGCAAGTGGCTCAACGTGCTTACGAAATCTGGCAGAGTGTCTCCTATGAGCACGGTCATGATGTAGAGCATTGGTTGGCTGCTGAGAAAGAGCTCAAACAAGCAGTTAAGCAATAACTTTCTTCTTTGCCAAAACTACAACTTAAATTGGCACCAGCCACTCTGTGAAGGCTGATCATTTGACTGCGTACCGAACGTTCGGTAAGATGCTGGAAGTGGTCACCTTCATAGAGGTTCATTGTCATGTCGCGACAAACTATCGTACCGGAGCTGCTTGAGCTCTTTCGCAAGTTTGGCTACGACGGCGTCACTATTGCCCGCATTTCTGAAGCCACTGGCCTGGGTAAGGCTAGTCTCTATCATCATTTTCCCCAAGGCAAAGAGCAGATGGCCCGTGAGGTGCTTCGCTTCGTCGACCAGGCCGTTAATGACTACTTTGTTGCGCCCTTAAGAGCTGCTGGCAGTCCAAAACAAAGACTGACTAATATGGCTAAGGTGGTGGAAGAGTTCTATGACTGTGGCAACAAAAGTTGCTTGATTGAGGGTCTTACCCTTGGGGATGCCAACGAGCTTTTCCAGGAGTTGATAGGTGCATCCGTTGAGAGCTGGTTGCAAGCGCTTGCTGAGGTGGGCGTTGAAGCGGGCTTGCCTAAGAAGATTGCCCGGGAGAGAGCCGAGAATATTGTGATTGCTATCCAGGGGGCCCTGGTGCTTTCACGTGCCCTGGGTAACCGCGGCCCCTTCAGGCGTATCATCCGCGACATTCCCTCTATGTTGCTTGGCAATTAGCGCCAGGTTTTCTTTTAATATTGCCTAGCTTGACACTGTACCGATCGTTCTGGTATGTTGAAATTGTACCGAACGTTCGGTACAAAAGTTTTAAAAAGCGTTTGCTAAATAAGGAGTTGCCATGAAGACAGCAGTTATCGTTTATTCAGACCCTAAGAACGGCGGTGAAGAGTCTCTCGGCCGAGTGTTTAATGCTCTAGCCGCCACCTATGATTTCAAGCAACAGGGCGATGAGGTCACCCTTTTGTTTCAAGGGGCGGGTACGCGCTGGGTCGGGGAGTTGAGTAAGAAGGATCATCCAGCCCATGAACTATATGAATCTGTGCGCGATAAAGTTGCTGGTGTCTCGTGTGGATGCGCTGCTGTCTTTGGGGCCACTGCTGAAGTAGAGAAGCAGGGTCTGGATTTGATTAAAGACAATGCTGTACCGGGCACAACTGGTTTACCTAGTCTGCGCAAGCTTGTCAGTGATGGCTATACCATCTTGAATTTCTAGTTGAATTTCTAGTTGAGTCTCTAGTTGAATTTTGCCTTGATATTCCAGGCGGGAGTTAGGTTGTGAAAAACGGTCCTTTTCATCAAGGCGAAATAGCAGTGCAAAAGCGGGCAGGTGAATCTGCCCGCGCTAGGGCTAACGGTGCAGTGGTTAAGGCTGAGATACTAGAGGGCGCCTTGAGTTTCATTGCTCGGCAGCCTCTAGTTGCCGTTGGTAGCACCGCTGGTGATGGCTCTCTTTGGGCTTCCGTGATTTCTGGTGCAACTGGTTTTATGCGTGCCGATGATCCTCATGCCGTTCATATTGATTTAAGCCAGGCCGCCGTGGCTCAGGGCGACCCGGTGCTGGAGAATCTGGCGCACGATAGTCGCATTGGCACGCTAATGATCGAATTAGAAACAAGACGACGGCTTAAAATAAATGGCCGTGCTGCCTTTGAGAACAAAGAATTGGTTGTAGCGGTAGAGAAGTCTTTTCCTCTTTGCCCGAAATATATTCAGAGAAGGAAGGTGCGCCTTGCTGCTGACCCTGAGAGTATTGACCAACAAAGCTTTAGTGCTGGTGTTGAGCTTGGCTTGGCCGAAGTGGAATTGATTAATCGCTGCGATACCCTTTTTGTGGCCAGTAGCTACGCCGAAGATGACAATGCAAACATCGATGTTTCGCACCGTGGTGGCAATCCTGGTTTTGTTCTGGTTGATAGCTCAAGGCGAATTAGGGTGCCAGACTACTCCGGTAATGGTATGTTCAATACTTTTGGCAATTTGCAGCTGAACAATAAAGCTGGGGTGATCTTGATTGATTTTTCCCGGCAACAAGCCTTACAAGTTACTGGCGTAGCTGAAGTTTTATTTGATCAAGAAGATAGCGAAAATAGAACCGGTGGCACTAATCGCTTCTGGACCTTAGATATTGAGCGTTGGCAGCGTTTTATTTTGCCGTGTTCTGAAGTCGAATTTCTCGATTATTCGCCATTTAATCTCTAATCTATTTCTCTTTGCAATTTTACTGCTTTTCAAAAAATGCAAAAAAAACATTAGGGCTATAATTGGCGAAATTGTTTTTTGCTATAAAAATTATAGACCGAGAGGTTGCGGAAAGGCATGAAAACTGGAGGAGAAAGCCATGCAAAACCTCACAAGAAAACAAATCTTAGCCGTTAGTGCTGCTTTATTTTTAGGCTTTACTTTTGGCTTTGCCGGAAGAGATATTTTAGATCACAGCGGTAGTGCCAAGGCTAGCGAGCCTGTTGTTATGCCTGAGTTTCTTGGTATGCAGCTAGATGTTCCTAAGGTAAAAACCATTGACGGCGACAAAGAAATTCAAGTAGTTGCCGAGGTGCCCGGCATGTCAGAGAAAGACGTTGATGTGCAGGCTGGAAAGAATACCGTCACCATCTCGGGGCACCGTAAGGAGACATCAGGCGATGATGGCAAAAATGGCAAGAAAAGTTTTTCAACGGTAGAGCAGTCATTCACTCGTACCGTTAGTCTGCCAGTGGAAGTCGATGGTGATAAGGTGAAGGCGACGATTAAAGACGGCGTCCTTACTGTTTCAATTCCGAAGGCGAAGCCTACTAAAGCTATCTAGAATTCTGCCTTGGGCGAGTTCTGAAATTAAATGTTGTAGCAGTCTTTTGTTTATAGGAGGCGTAGTTTATGTTGCAAAAATTTGTTGCTAGTGACCTTGGCAGCAGCCGTGAATTAGAGTTAGTACAACAACACTTGAATCGGCTGTTTTCGTTGTCGAATTATGCCCACAGTGAGTACCCCTTGCTCAATGTTTGGACATCTGAAAATGGTGCCATTGCTAGAGCTGAACTTCCTGGTCTTGACCCAAGCGAGGTGGAAATTAGCCTGGTTAATGATACTGTCACGGTTCAAGGCGAACGGCACTGCCAGTCGGGCAATGAGAATCAGTTGTGTCATCGCCAAGAGCGTCGCTTTGGGCAATTCTCTCGCTCCTTGCAGCTACCTTTTCGCGTTGATGCCGAGGGCGTGCAAGCGAAGTTTTTTGACGGCGTTTTAGAGATAACTTTGCCTCGCGCAGAAAGCGACAAGGCTAGAAAAATCAATGTTATTACTGAATAAAATCGGCCTAGATAAGGAGGTTTAGTATTATGCCTAGTGAGCTTTTAGAAGTAGTAAAACCCGAAGTGGAGAGTGCAAAAGAGACTGCTTCGGCCACTGTTCGTCCGCGCAAGACCGTTGCCCCTCGTACTGACGTTTATGAGTCGAAAGAGCAACTGCAGTTTTTCATCGATATGCCTGGAGTGAAGCAGGAAAATATTGATATTACGCTTGAGCAGAATATTTTGACTGTTCGTGGAGGAGTGGAGCCGCCCGAAATGCCAGGCTATCGCTTGACCTATGCTGAGCACGATATTGCCGACTATCAGCGAGTTTTCACTCTTTCAAACGAGATTGAAAGGGCTGAAATACAGGCCTCAATCAAGAATGGAGTGCTTAAGCTGGTCTTGCCTAAGAGTAAAGCTGCTCTTCCGCGCAAAATTGCCATTCAGTCGGCCTGAAGATAACTCTAATAAGTATCTCTACTAAGCTGAGAAAGAAATGGTTTCCATGGAAACCATTTCTTTCTTTTGTTTTTGGGGCAATTGTCTTAAGCCCTAATTTCTGCTTCTAGACTCCAATTAGTGGTACTTTCGGATCCATTGATTTCTTGTAGAGCTGACCCAAGGCTTCATAGCATTGGCATGATTCATTCTCGAGCGCTTTGCGATTAAGAACGGTAATGCGGCCACGCACATACGAAATGATCTTCTTTTCCGATAGGCTTACTGCTGTTGCATTTACAAGAGTTCGCGAGATTCCCAGCATATTTGCTAGAAACTCTTGGGTCATGGGGAAGGTGTCGCTTTTGCTGCGATCATGGGTTAGTAGAATCCACTTGGCGCAGCGTTTATCCACTGAGTGGGTTTGATTGCAGCCGGTGGTTTGGGCGATTTGTTCAAACAGTGCCATGGCATAGCGCAGGCTCAATTCTTCCAGCGGAGGATAGGTCTTTGACAGGGCATCAAAGGCTAAAACGGGAATGCGCCAGGCTGATGATTCTACTTGGCACTGTACCAGGGCCGCAATGCTGTCAATGCCTACTGCCACAGGGACACCGAGCATCCCTTCGTTGCCGATTGTGGCCAATTCAACTTGAGAGCCGTCCTGCATCACTTTTAGCAGTGACATCACGCCGCTTTCTATGAAATGAATGAACTTTATAGGAACGTTTGGTTCGATGATTTTTTCGCGCAGGTCGTAGTGCACAAACTCTGAAGCGCTAACAATGGCGCCAGATATTGGCAGCGGTAGGCTTGCTAACAAAAGGTTTTGATACTGACTCATGTGCAAACCGTTGGTCTGAGGGGCAAACGGTTTAGCTGAGTCGTCAATCTTAGGTCAGCCGAATGTACCTTCACTATGACAGGTTTGCACAGAGAAGGCTTGCTTTTAGACCTTTTCTGCTAGAAGTTTTTCTAGATCAACTAGAGCAGCGCTGAAGCCGTCAATGCCTTCTTTTAGTTTTTCATTAGCCATGCGATCTTCAGCGTGCATCTTAGCGAAAATCTCTTTGTTCATCTCGATGCGCTCGATGCTCGATTTCTTTGCTGCATCAACATCTAGCTTGCGTGGCAAGTCACCTTCGGTTGAATTGAGTTCTTCCAGGAGCTTCGGTGAAATTGTAAGCAAATCACAACCAGCTAGTTCTGTAATTTCGCCCATGTTACGGAAGCTGGCGCCCATTACCACGGTCTTATAGTCGAATTTTTTGTAGTAGTTGTAAATGGCTGTTACCGATTTGACGCCTGGGTCTTCGGCCCCGTTATAGTCTTTGCCGGTGTCTTTTTTGTACCAATCTAGGATGCGGCCGACAAATGGCGAAATTAGGGTAACTTTGGCTTCGGCGCAGGCGACAGCCTGGTGTAGGCCGAACAAGAGAGTCATATTGCAGTGAATGCCTTCTTTTTCTAAGGTTTCGGCTGCTTGAATGCCTTCCCAGGTGGAGGCAATTTTGATTAAAACGCGTTCGCGTGTGAAGCCATCTTTTTCATATAGAGCAATGATTTCGCGGGCTTGTTTGATGGTTGCTTCTGTATCGTATGACAGGCGGGCGTCAATTTCGGTAGAGACTCGACCGGGAACGATTTCTAAGATTTTCTTGCCGAAGGCAACTGCCAAGTGGCTAAAGGCTTTTTCAGCGACGCTTTTCTTGTCGGCATCCTTGCCCAGCTCAGCTTTGGCATCGGCAATAACACTGTCGATTAAGGCGGCGTAGGCTGGCATCTTGGCGGCGGCCATGATTAGAGATGGGTTGGTAGTGCTGTCTTGGGGCTGGTACTTGACGATTGACTCAAATTCGCCGGTATCGGCCACTACTTTAGTCATTTGCCGCAATTGTTCTAATAAAGTCGCCATGTAAACGTCCTCTCCAATCCTATCTAACTCAATAGCATAACCGGAATAACCTTGCTTCTAGCCGCCAAGAGGCAAAAAATATTCATTTATGTAATTTCTAAAGCGAGGGTTTTCACTTCTACTGCATCACCACTGGTGGTGTCAACTCGGCGCTTGCAAATTATTTTATGGCATCAGTGTGTCAAACATTTCTGCTGCTTTTTTGTAGTTTGCTCTTTCGTTGTTGACTTTGCTTGTGCTGTCTACTTTTTTGAAGTTCCTTGGAATGTGCCAATCACTGAGAGGAATTGTAGTGCGTGAAACAGCAGTTGTACTGACCGTCGTCTCGCGCTTGCCGTCTGGATAGACGTTGGTAGACTTTAGTAGGGGGCCACTGAGAAAAGGCATGGAGAATCTCCAGCGAACAAAATCTAGGGCTTGCTTTGACATGTTTTTGTTTTGTAGCTCGGATACTTCCATTCGTGAGTACTCTTTGGTCTTTTTCGTGCTACTTCGATAGAAAAATTCGCCCTGGTTTTTTAGAGATTCCATTGGTTCTATTTCTAGATAGAGACTTCTTGCTGGCATGCCGTTAAAAGAAGATGGAATGACAGATTTTGACTTGATCCGGATCGGAGTTTTGCCTTTTATCTGTGTGAGCCAGCTTTGATAGGGGAAGATTCGCCCGCACTTGGTTGCATCGTTGAAAATGATCACTTCCCAATTTGGAGCCATGCAGTAGTAGGTGATACCAGTGCGGGGAATTCGACAAATCGCTCCATCGTCTGCCATTAGAAGCGTGGTTGTGCCGTGGAACTCAACTTTATATTCGTATTTGTCGACAGTCTTGCTTAGCGTCTTGGCTGCCATTGCTTGTGATGTTGGCCACAGTATCGCGCAGCTTGCGGCTAGCAATGCAAGGATTGACTGGGCAAGTAATCGTCGGGCCGATAGAGACTTTATCTTGGGGCAAAGACTTTGCATGGGCAATACACTCGTTCAATTTCGCGTATATCAATTTGCGTATATTCATCTTAGCGCTTGTTGCATAGTTAAGCCTCTTTCAGCTTTGAGTAATTTCATTGGCTTTGTTATGGCTCGTAAATGAATGCTCTGTCATAGAGCAAAAATATGCGGTTCTGCCCATTGATCCAATATTTCTGCCCTGTATAGTGTGGGAGGTTCCGTTTGGCGGCGGAGTATTTATAGAGGGGTGTTGCTGTATGGCGATGATATCTAGTCTTTGGGATACCTTAGTCGGTGATAAGAAGCGTGACAGCAATAAGGCATCCAAATTAGATAGCGTCAACCATAGCCTCAGCCACTTAGAAAAACGTAAGTTAGTGGCTACTCGCGCAAGGTTGGAATCACAGGCATCAAATAAGCTCGATCTCAATCATTTGCGCGCTCGCATCGACCGTGAATCTCGAGATTATGCCGTGATGCGAGAAAGACAACAAAATTCTAGGTCTCGCTGGTTTGGGGAGCGTGCAACCGGTATTGATGAAGCTGCTTTGACAAAGCGGTTGGCTGCGCCAACCCCCAAATTGAGCCAAGAAGAGCTTGATCTCAGTCTCAATTACGGCGATATACATTTGCCCGACTACTACGATAGTTCTCTCGTCCCAAGTTTTGCCGGCGATTGTCCAGAAGAAGTTGAAGCTCGTGAATATGCTGAAGTATTTAAAGCTATTGAAGCCATTGAAGAGCCGTTCATCTGTACGGTAGATACAGCAGATTTTTCAGATTTGGCCAAAGACTTGGCGGAAGTATCTTTGATGCCGCCGCTTGCGGCACTGAGTGACAATATTCCTGAGTTAAACGAACTCTTGGCCCGTTTGCAAATAGTTGAGGCTGTAGTGGCCCAAGAAAAATTGCAAGAATCAGAAGAAAGAGCTAGTCGTGAACATCATGCTGATTTGCATATAGTCACACCCTTTGAGGTCTGTTTGCCGAGCCCAGCAAATAGCCCTGTGCCGCTGATTAAAAGTCATGGTAAGGGTAAGAAGGGCAAGCGCGCTCGCAGTAAAGAAGCTGCTAAAATTAAGAGTGGCACAAGAAATTAGATAGTTGCTGTTCTACTTTTAGGGGGCCTATTGAGATTCGGTAAATTCGATCTTTCGATCATTCGCGAGTGCGTATTCAGGCTTGATGGCGGCGCTATGTTCGGTGTGGTGCCGAAGGCTCTGTGGAGCAAGACTTCTCCATCTGACGAGCACAACCGCGTGGTGATAGCCTGCAATTTGCTTCTTATCGATACTGGTGACAAGAAAGTGCTGATTGAAACCGGCATGGGTGATCGCTGGAGTGACAAAGAAAGAGAGCGTTACGGTCTCAAGTCGCTGGTTAGCTCTGCCACTGTTCTTGATCAAGTCAATCTCAAGCCAGAAGACATTGATTTCGTTGTTATTTCGCACTTGCACTTTGATCATGCTGGTGGTGCCACCATGCTTAAAGATGGCAAGTTGGTTCCGGTATTTCCTAAGGCACAATATGTCGTGCAAAAAGGCGAATGGGATTTTGCTTTTAAAGCAAATGCTAGAGCCAAGGCCAGCTATAGACCTGATGATTTCGTGCCACTGAAAGAACACAATCAAGTACTGTTCGTCGATGGTGATTATGAAGTGGTGCCTGGTGTCTGGGTAAAAGTCACCGGTGGGCACACCAGCCATCATCAAGTCGTTTACTTCGAGTCAGAAAGCGAAAAAGGCGTTTATTTCGCTGATATTCTTCCCACCAAGAGTCACATCACTCCGCCTTGGGTTATGGGCTATGACCATTATCCCCTGGTTAGTTGTGACATCAAGTCAGAATGGCTGGCCCGAGCTGCTGAGCAAAATTGGCTGGTGGTCTTTGATCACGAGCCTGGTATCCCATGGGGCCGAGTTAAAGTTGAGAGCGGTAAGTTTGTCTTTGAAGCATTGCCTGAAGACTCACTGGCTTTTGCCTCTGGCACTGGTCGGGCTTTAGCTAATGTCGGCTAACATAAACTCTAATTCGCTCTAATTCTCTCGTAGTTGTTTCTTGAGCCGTTCGAGAAAAGCAGCTAGCTTTCCTTGTTTTGACCAGTTCAGGCCACTTTCTGCTTCTTGCAAAGCCAGTTGCTTTTGGCCTGTTGATAAATAAAAGATTGCCGTAAGTGTATGTTTGCGACAAAGTTGCTCAGGCATTTCTTGCCGTCGCTTCAGGGCTAAATTGCTAAGTCCTTGGCCGCCCATGCTGGTGACTAGTTCTCTCCGCTTCTTCTCTCCTGCTTCGTTATTAGGTAGCCAAACCGAGAAATGTTGGTCGTCAAAAACCAACAGCCAGTCTGGTGAAGATAGCAGGGCTTGATAAATTTGATAAGAGTCGTCTACGCATAGTGAGCTAACCTGCCACTTCGCCAGGTAGCTTTGCCAGCCCTCTTCGGCATTGAAGCAGTTGTTGTAGTCAGCGCAAAATTTACGACCATAGAAATCGAAACGTGTATCAATAAAGACTGGGCCGAGATTCTCAAAAATTAGACAGTTGCCTATGGCCGGGTCGCAAAACATATTCTTGGTGAGATCGGGGTGTTGCTTGAGAAAAATTGTGGTTTCAAGATTAGTGTCTGAGTTGGTAAACCAGACGGCTTGTCCTAGTGGAAAGCGCTGTAGGAAGGAAAACACTGCACAGCTGATTGCTATGGCGGCAAAACCCCAGCTTTCTAAATTTGAAAATTGCTTCAGTGGCTTTGTCTGGTCTCTATTGAAAATTGTCATTCTACTTAAGGCCAAACCCATGTAGGGCCAGGTAAGCAGTATTGCCACTGGTACAAAGCGGAAGAACATCAGGGCTGCTGCACTTGCTACAGCTGCTAAAATCAACCCGGCCAGAGGTACGCTGCGGTGCCCTCTGAGAATGGCTAGCCAGGCCAGGGCTAGGTACAGTAAGTGATCGATAAACAAGCGCGGATGGGTGAGCAGAACTGGTTGTAGCTCTCTTATTGAACCAAAGTCGGGTTCAGTGGTGAATGAAAGGTTGTAGCTAATCAGACCCCAACCATAAGGGTTTACCAGTATCGCTCCGCTGCAGGCAAAAAGAAGAATGAGCAGTCTCTGGCGATTTGGGCACTGTTTTTGTGCTAGCTCTATCAGAAGATAGGTCGCTACCATTGCTAAACCAATGAACCAAAAAGAATGTGTGTTTGCCCATAGCACCATGAGCGGTGGCAGTAGCCAGAGAGATTTGCTGTAACCAAGATTGCGAAAACGCTCAAGAACAATAGTGAATACTGCAATTAGAAGAAATGATATTAACTGGGGGCGAGCCCAGAAAAATATGGGGCTACAGACCAGGCTGAGCAGGCCAAAGACATAGATGGGCTTGACCCCCTGTCTTATCATTGAGACTGGCAGATAGCATAGATAAATAAGGGCGGTGACGATGGCGGCTGCCAATCCGACTAGCCAGAGACCGCCATATTGAAAGAGTACACCTAGAGCCGTGGCAAACAACCATTGGTAAATGACGATGGGGCGGTCTGGGCAAGTAAAACTGAAGGGGTCTGTCGCGGGAATACCGTGGGCAATTATGTATTGACCGGTCTTTATTAACCAGGCAGTATCGCCGCATTGCAAAGTGTGATCAATATTTGCGCCAAACTTGCTCAGGCAGAATATGAAGAGTAGAAAGGCAAAACTATTTGTAAGCAGGTTTTCGAGCTTAGTGTTTAGCACTGATCTGGGGTCTTGAGTTGCACCACTATTGTTCCAGAAAGCTTATCTGCCAACCGCATTCCATTGCCGCTAAGCATTAAAATGGTTTCGACTAGAAGTACTAAGAATGTGTAAGCAACTGCGAAGATTTGCAGGTTGGTTAGCAGTTCGGGCCCACATATTGGTGCTGCTAATTGATAGACAAAATAAGGGGCGAGGAAGACTAAGTTTCGCAGTAGCAGTTGAACTATCGTGGCTCGCCCCCGCGTTTTTTCGTCTACCACAGCTAAATCAAGTAAGCCTTTGCCCAGGCCGCGGCCATTGAAAAAACTATCTCTGAACAAGAAGACGATCAAGGTGAGTGCTTGAATCGGAGCGTGGGCTGTCAATCTGGCGCCATCTGCACCGAGCACAATGCGACAAGCGACAACGGCAATAGTGACAATCCAAAGGCAGGCGACGTAGTCATACAAAGTGACAGCAGCAAGGCGACGAAAGAACGGTGCTCGTTGCTCTAGGTGTGCCGAGACAAATTTGTCAGCGTCCTTGGCTTCATTAACTGTTTGCTTTGATGGTACTAACAGTGTTTGCACAGTCACTTCTAAAATCTCGGTGGTGAAATTGTCTTTGCTTCTGCTTGTTTGCTTATTTGTTAGTCAGGCTAATTAGGATAGCCTGATTAGAGTCATGTTTTTCAAGATTGTCCATGCTTACTTAATTCTAATTCGCTCTGCTGGCGGCTTAAAGTTGCTTATTTGGCAGAAATACAACTTGCTTCATACCATTGCCACCAGATTTTCCTGCCGGGCTGTAATTTTTCAGGATAGCTTTGACCACGGGGGCTCTCCAGATCTGCTCTCTATGTTCGCTGGCATCGTGAGCATTGATGATGACAGCCCCGTAAGCTTTCTGATCGAGTCTTTGCAGCAAGAGATCGAGTTGACCTGGATGCAGGGCGCCGATATTTAAGATGGTGGTGGCATCAACCATTGCTGGTTTTGCTCCGGCAAATATGGCCAGTGAAGGGTCTTCGGTAAGTAGTAGGGGTTTATCTGTGCAGCTCTGGCTTAGCATGCTTATGGTTTCTTTTGTATCAGCCCGAAGGGCGTGGCAGAAAGCCATTTCGGCGGTAAAACCTATTAGTGGTGCCAGGCTGGCAGCACTAGCAAAAATAGCTGCTGTGGCGAAATTTGCGGGCAGCTTTTCTAGCTTGATAGCCCCTAGCCAAAAGAGAGCGAATTCACAGCACAGTAAGTGATTGTGAAAGGCTCCACGCAGGCCCATGGTATAGAGCGCCGGCAGTATGGAGCAAAGCAGCAGTATCGCTGGCAGGGCCTCAATACTTTGTGATTTGGTAATTAAGTTATTGCTTGCTTGCTTATGCCAGAAGGTGGCGGCAGCAATAATACTGAAGGCGGCTAAGGTTTTTGCATCTAAAAGAAAGGGGAAAAGAAATAGCTTGATTGTTTCCCATTCCCAGGGTAGGCCGGCAGCATAAGATAAGTGGGCCCAGTAGCCGCCGGTTAAGGCCTGCAGCAAAGCGGCAATCGCTAAACACAGAAGAGTGTAGGCGGCCAGATACTGGAGGGCCAGGCGCTTTTGTCCCTTGTATAAAGCAAAGAGAACTGTGGCAACCATAAAGACCACATATTGCTGTTTGCTAAAGAAGGCCAGGGTTGAAAGTATTACTGCTGCGATTGATAGTTTTGGTTGCTCATCGCCTTTAGTATCGCTCCAGCTTTTGACAAATCTTTCTAGGGCAATAACTGCTAGGGCCAGGCCCAAGAGGTCTACTCTGGCCACCGAAGACCAGTGTAGTACCGGCAAGCAGCCGACGAACATGACCAGGGCAATGATCATATGAAAATCGTTTACTCGGCAGCGTTTCAGTAGTGCCCCAAAACTGAAAAAGCAAAGCAAGGCTGAAGCCATCGTCAGCAGGCGCAAAGGTATGAAGCTGGTGCCAAATAATTTTAGTAAAAGAGCGCCAATGACAAAATAGAGAGGGTTGTATATAACCACGCTCCACGGGTCTTGAGTCAAAGCCGTTAAATCGTAGATGTTGCTGCCTTTGGCCAGCTGCAAGCAGGCCCATAAAACATGGCCTTCATATTCAATGGCATAGGGATTGCTGCGGGCCAGGCCCCAGCAGATCGTGTAGATGGCCGCAAGAATGCCGCTGATAAGCAGCAGCCCAGCCACTTGTGCTACATAAAGTGGTTTCGGTCTAGTTGTGGTCGTACTCATTCAACTCCTGCAGCTGCCTTGCTGGGAGTCGGAAGAGGTTGGTTAACTGATGGTTTTGTCCAGATGTTATAGCGCTTCTTGTTAAATAACTCCGGTATGCAAAGTACTTGAACGAGCATGCATAGCCACCAGAGCGGGGCCATGAATAGTATGGGGATGATGTGGTTAATATCGAATTTCTTATCAAATTTGATAATGGCAATGACAAAGAGCGGATAGCTCAAAATTGAGCCGAGGGCGCCAATTAGGTCGACCGGGGTAAATGGCAGTGCTCCGGACATAAGTCTAAAGGTCCACTTAACTATGCCAACTGCTGATACCCAATCGATAAGAAAGGCGACAATGGGCCAGTTCAAAAACTGACCGGAGGCCTGCACGTGAGCCCAATATCCGTCAATGATTTTGTAGAGAGTAAAGCCGCCCATAATCAAAGACTGAACGTAGCCATAGATTACCAGGGGCATGCTGTAGAGATCTATGATTCCAGTGTTCAGGCGCGTATGACGCATAACATTGTTGAGACTACCGCGAAACCAGCGCATCCGCTGCTGCCAGAACCAGGCGAAATTATCTGGCATGTTGGTGTGAGCCATTGTGCCTTCGCTGAGAGCCAGGTGATAACCAGCTCTGACAAGGCGAATTGCTATGTCCATATCTTCAGAAAGACCGAATGTGGAAAAGCCACCACACTCTACCAGTTCTTTTTTTCGGAACATTCCGCACTGACCGGAGTTGATAATGTTGGCATTGACTTTAGTCATAATCGAGCGCAAGAGTGAAACATAGAGTGCTTCTATGTGCAGCCACATAAGCAGGCCGACGTTGCGATTCTTCACGCCCACAGGGCAGGTGGTTCCTGCTGTTTTTTCTTGTTCTAGGTCCTTGCGCATTACTTCTAAAGCATTAGCGTCTACTTCAGTGTCACCATCAATAATGGCAACAAGTTCGCCTTTGGCTTTAGCAATGGCCATATTGATAGTGGCTGCTTTGCCTCTGTGCGGTTGCCTGATCAGGGTTACGGCCTTGATGCGCGAGACAATTTCGGCAGTGGCGTCAGTGCTGCCGTCGTCGACTACGATGATTTCTTTTTCGCCTTTAAATTCAGCCTTAATTATAGATAGCAAGCAGGCTTCTATGTAGCGTTGTTCGTTGTGGGCTGGAACAATTACTGTGACGCTATTAAATGAGCGGTCGGCCTTGCGCCTCTTCGGCTGATATAAGAGTAAGAGGTAATAGGAGAGCGTGATCAGAGCGCAGATCACGGCCATGATGTCTGTAAGAGATTTGACTTCTGGTTGCATTACTTCACTCGGGCCTACCTGAACTGTCGTTAAGCTGCTTCTTTATTATTTGGTCAGTCTATCGATTGAAGGTGCAATTGTCATGTGCACATTCTCATTGAAGTTATGGTGAACTAATCAGGTCTCGATCATTTTGGCCAAAATGAGAATCTTTGATGCTTCTATCACTCCTGACTACTGGTATTTAGCGCTCTATGTGCGCTACTGTGTGTAGTCGAATTCCTTGCTTTTGCGAAGTTTAGTGTCTGGTTTAATCTCCGCTCATATACGAGACGAGGCTCCTCCTCTGGCCTCTTTGCCAACTTCGGGTCGCTCCGAAGGCTATTGGCGTATTGTTGCGGCTCTCTGCGGCGCTGTACTTGGCTTAGCCGCTCCTGGTCTGGAGCAGTGGTATTTGCCCTGGTTTTGGACCACAAGTCTTTTGCTACTAACTGTTGCCGCCCGCAGCCCCTGGTTAGCCGGTTGTCGCGGCTATTGCTTTGGTCTGGGTTATAACCTGGTTTATTTAAGTTGGCTCCTTACTATTCGCTCTGTCTATTGCGAAGGAACTTCTGCTTTTTGTCCGCAGCTAGCTGCCTTTGCTATCTGGCTTATGCTGGCGGCCTGGCAGGCTCTTTATGTCTCGATTTTCCCTTGCCTAATTAAAGCTCTGCCGCTGGTTAGTGGTTGGTTGCCCGTTAGGCTTGAGAAAAAATGGTATTGGCCTACATTTGTGGTGCTTCCGCTGGCTTGGGTTTTGATTGATCGCATGTGCAATACCACTCAGCTATTGGGCTTCCCCTGGTCGCCTTTGCACTATAGTCAATACAAGCAACTGGTCGTGATCCAGAGCGCTGCTCTTATTGGCGGCGTTGGCATCAGTGCTTGGATTATGTTGGTCAATGCCAATCTTGCTGCTTTGCTGGCCTCTAATGTATGGGGGCGAGAGAAGTTTACCGCTCTTGCCTTTACCAGTGGCAGAGGGCTTTTTGCTAATACTGCCTTAACTGTTTTTCTTTCATTTTTGCTTTTGTGGTTTGGTTACTCTCGCCTTGAAGCCGAGAAAGTGGCTGTCAAAGAAAAGGTTCTGTTCTCGGCTTTGCAGGCCGGTCTTTCAGTTAAAGTACACCAGGCCTCAATTACTGATGTGCTCAAAAAATATTTTGACTTAAGTGCCAAGAGCCCAGCTAATTCTGTTTGTGTTTGGCCTGAATGGGCTATTGCTCTCAATTACAGGACCAATGCTGCTAGCTTGAACATGGCTTCGCAAATCGCAGCGAGGAAAAAGCAAAGTTGGGTAGTGGGAGTTTTTGACAGAGATCAGGAGCAGAGGATTTTCAACTCTGTTTGTGCCTTTAGTCAGGATGGCAAAGTTCTGCAAGATGTCTATCACAAGCGTTACCTGGTGCCGGTGGGCGAGTACACTCCTGATTGGATTCGACAGACGCCAATCGGCACTCTCCTCTATGGCTTTGGAAAAAAGTACAATGATATGAGTTCCGGTGAGAGATCGGTTGTTTTTGACTTTGGTAGCGTAAAAGTAGCTCCAGTGATTTGCTTTGAGAATGTTTCACCGCAAATTTGTGCTGCTGGTGTAAGAGCTGGCGGAGAAGTTCTAGTTGATTCAAGTGATAATAGTTGGTTTCGCCGTTCTATATTGAGTGACCAGATGGTGTCATTCTGTGTCTTGCGAGCAGCAGAAAATCACCGCTCTTTTGTCTTTGCTACGGCTTTAGGACCTTCGACTATTGTTGATTCTACAGGTCATGTTTTATGCCAGGCCGGTCGAGAGGTGCCCGCTACTGTTAGCGCTGAGCTGCCCATAGAGCGGGATGTAACGCCCTATACCAGATGGTGCTTCTGAGGCCTAGCGAAAAATGAAGCTCTACGACCGCTATATAATGCTCGAAACTCTGCAAGTTTTAACTGTCGGCACCTTTGCAATTCTTGGCATTTTCTATGGCACGGCTGAGTTTAAAAACGTGCTAGACATGATGACCGCCTCTGGTTTGTCACTGCAAACAGTCCTGACAATCATGGCTTTGCAGTTGCCCACTGGTATGCTCTATTGCCTGCCATCAGGGGTGGTCATGGCTGTGATGCTTGTTTTGATTCGCTCTAGTCGCGATTGTGAAGTGGTGGCCTTGCAGTTGCTGGGCGTACCGTTGCTGAGGGTGCTTGCTCCTTTTCTCGTTATGGGTTTTGTTAGCTCTTCGGCGGCTTTTTTCATTTCTGAATATGCCGCACCCCAGAGTCGAGATCTTGCTCGCCGCTTATTTATAATTGCTGCTAATAAAGCCCAGCGGCCCTTTCCAGAGCGTTCAGAATTGAGACTGGAAGAGAAGTCTGACGACGGTAGAGTTATTAGTACTTCTAAGATTATTGAATTGGGCAAAGAGCAAGTTGTGGCAGGCGATCAAGGTAAGAAGGTCTCGAACTTGGTCTGTTTTGATTTGACCAACAAGAACGTGGTCAAACTCATTTATGCTGGTTCGGCTCAGTGGCTCAACTGTGCCTGGACGCTTCGTGAAGGCCGGATTTTTGAGTTGTTTGATACTGCTCAGCCGAACTCGGAGTCAAGTGGGAGTGGGGTGCAAATGCAATTTGCTTCAATGCAATTGCCCTTCATTGCCCAATCAGATAAGACCATTGGTCTGAACTTTAAAACCACTATGGATAAGACTACTAGTGAATTGCTTGGCAACATCAAGCTTTTACAGAAGGCATCAGTAGCGGTGCCTCCCTACCTTTTCTTGCAGTACCACCGGCGGTTTTCTTATCCACTTAGTTGCTTCTTCTTGGTTCTGGCCGCGGCTCCGATGGTGCTTTTTCGTAAGCGCAAAGGGGCAGATTTTTCTTTGATCTACGGCGGCTTTTTGATTGTTAGCTTCTTCTTGTTGCAAGAGGTGACTATGGCTCTGGCTGCAAATGGCCGCTTAGACGGAACTCTTGCTGCCTACCTTCCTTTGATTTTACTTACCTCTTCGGGCTTTCTCTTGACTGTCGCGCTGAGACGAGCTTAATCTGTTGGCTGCAGTTGGTATATCTGAGTTACTGGTGCGTTGTCAGGGGTTGCGGCTCCGAGATTTCCTCTGTTAGTATGGCTGCTGCTTTGAGGAGAGAATAATGAACGAGAAGAAAAGACGTATCGTTAGCTTAGTAGTGTTGGCCTTGTTTATCATGATTGTTGGTTTCGCTAATTCCGCCAATGCTGGTGGTGGTGGCAATCCAACCAGCGAAGCTTTTATCAATAACTTGATATATAACGCCTATTCAAACAGATAGTTTTTAGAACTACTGAAAACAGGTTTCCCTAATATTCCACGGTGCTCTTTAGCTCGTGGAATATTTTTTTGCACTTCAATTGGTGTCTATGAACCTGGTTTTTATGAGTTTGGCAGTGTCAGCTTTGCACAAACTTGTTAGCCAGCTGACCGCAGGCCGCGTCAATATCTGTACCGCGCTCAAGGCGAATAGTGACAGTTTTACCGGTGCGCCCTGCGGCGTTAGCAAAGCGATGCTGTACCTGCATTTCGGGGCGACCGTACATGATTTCGCCTTCGTTATTTTTAGTGGGATTGAAGGGAATTAAATTGATATTGCAGTGCAGATCTTTCACTAGTTCGGCTAGCTGATTGGCCTGTTCCACTGAGTCGTTCACTCCTTCAAGCAATACATACTCGATGGTCACGCGTCGTTTTGTGGTTTTGTAGTAGTCGCGCACTGAGGCCATCACTTCGTTGATAGGCCATTTCTTGGTAATTGGCACAATCTCTTCGCGGGTGTAAGCATCAGGGGCATGCAGTGATAGGGCCAAAGTAACCGGTAGGTTCTCTTGAGCCAGCCGCCTGATGCCAGGCACTACGCCAGAGGTCGATACTGTTATGTGGCGAGCACCAATTCCTACTGATTGATTGACCACATGAATAGAGGCAATTACTTCTTCAGTGTTGAGCAGGGGCTCGCCCTGTCCCATATATACGATGTTAGCTATGCGTTGGCCTGATTCGCGCTGAATCGACATGGCCTGGTCAACAATTTCTTGACTGGTCAAATTGCGCTTGAAGCCCAAATAACCCGTGGCGCAGAATGTACAACCGACAGCGCAACCTACTTGTGAGGAGACGCAGGCTGATAGGCTGGGGCGGTCTTGAAAAGTCATTAGTACCGATTCGACTAACTTGCCATCTGGTAGCTCAAATAGATATTTGCGGGTGCCGTCTCTACTTACTTCGAGGTGGGCAATTTTGAGCAAAGGCACTTGGGCCACTTGATTAAGCTTTTCTCGCAACTCAACTGAGAGATCTGTCATCTCGTCAAAAGAGTTTGCATATTTGACATAAATCCAGGTGTGAATTTGTTTAGCTCTGAAGGCTGGCAGCCCCTGCTCTTTGACAAATTTAGTCAGTTCTTCCAGAGAAAGGCCTGAGAGCGCTTTCTTCGGCTGCTCGTTCGTATCAGTGCTTGGCTTCGACTCGTTCATTGTTGTTGTCCATGATATTCAGTTTTGTTCATATCTAGCCTCGGTGCCGTTTGGCGCCCTTGACGAGCCAATGATAGCAGGCGTCGCTGTCTCTGGCTGCTTCCCAAGAGGGATACTGCAAGATGTTAAAATAGCCGTGGTACTGACGGCGCCGCAAGAGTTTGCGCGGTAAGATACGCCGTGATGCATTCTATTGGTGGGAGATTTAGCTGATGTTGGACGTTCTGGAAGAGAAGGCAAAAGGTTTTCTCAAGCAATTGTTCGGAGATACCAACGAAAAGCGTGTACAGCATCTCCAACCTTATGTCGATAAGGCCAATTCTTTTGATGCTGCCATGCAGAAGCTTACCGATGAAGAGCTGCAAGGTAAAACCGCTGAGTTTAAGGCCAAAATCGCCAACGCTCTTAAAGACGTTGAAGACGCTAAGCTCATTCCTGACGAGACCCCGAAAATGCCGGGGCAGATGCGCACGAAGAAAGACATTGTGCTGGCACATGTTCTAGAAGAAATTTTGCCTGAGGCATTTGCTGTTTGTCGCGAAGCTGGTAAGCGCGTTCTAGGAATGCGTCACTTCGACGTACAGTTTATGGGTGGTGCAGCTCTGCACTTTAACAAAATTGCTGAAATGCGCACCGGTGAAGGTAAAACCCTGGTTGCTACCTTACCGACCTACCTCAATGCTCTAGCCGGCCGTGGTGTTCACGTTGTTACTGTCAACGATTACCTGGCTCGCCGAGATTCTGAGTGGATGGGCCGCCTCTATAACTTCCTTGGTCTTACCACTGGTCTGGTTTATTCGCACCAGCCTGACCACGAAAAATATCAAGCTTATCGTGCTGATATCACCTATGGTACCAACCATGAATTTGGCTTTGACTATCTGCGCGACAATATGCGCAAGTCGCTCGATGAGCTAGTGCAGCGTCCCTATTACTTTGCCATCGTCGACGAAGTCGATAACATCCTAATTGACGAAGCCAGAACGCCATTGATTATTTCGGGCTTCCCTCGCGATTCACACACCGACCTTTATGTGCGCATGTCGCAATTGGCCCCTCTGCTTGAGCGTGGCAAAGATAAAGACGATGAAGAGTGCGACTACTGGGTTGATGAGAAACAACGCAACGTTCTTTTGACCGAGCAAGGCATCATCAATGCTGAGAAAATGCTTGATGTCGCTGACCTCTTCGATATGCACCATAACTATTCGCACCACTTAGTGCAAGCCTTGCGGGCCAAAGAGCTTTATCGCATCGATACTGAGTATGTTATTCATCCAGACGAAGAAGGCAAGCCTGAGATTTGTATCGTTGACGAATTTACTGGCCGTATGATGCAAGGTCGCCGTTGGAGCGATGGTCTGCACCAGGCCATTGAAGCGAAAGAGCGTGTGCCGATTCAAGAAGAGACCATGACCTACGCTTCGATCACCTATCAAAACTTGTTCAGGCTTTATCCTAAGCTGGCTGGTATGACCGGTACGGCTATGACTGAAGCCTCTGAATTCTCTAAAATTTACAACCTTGATGTGGTGGCCATTCCCACCAACCGTGGCAACCAGCGTATTGACTATCCCGATATCATCTACAAAAACGAGCGCATGAAATACATCGCCGTTGTAGAAGAAATTGTGGACATGCACCAGTTGGGGCGTCCTGTTCTTGTTGGTACTGTTTCGATTGAAAAGTCAGAACTAATAGACGAGCTCTTGAGCAAGCCCCAGAAAATGGGCGAGTATTTAATCTGGAAAATCAAAAACATTGATACTCACATGAAGGCTCGCAACCTCAGTGGTGAGACCATCGAAGGCCTGCGCAAAGTCTTTGAGCGCCCCGGTCAAATCGACATTGACAAACTGCAAGAGCTTGTAAAAAAGGCCGAAAGTGAGTTTCCTAAAGAAGAGGAATTGGCTGAGCGGCTGTTTTCAATGATGCGCACCGCTAAAGTAGTGGCAGCTATTCGCAAGGGCATTGATCACCATGTACTGAACGCTAAACAACACGCTAAAGAAGCGATGATTGTTGCTCAGGCTGGTCGTAAGGGTGCGGTAGTGGTAGCTACCAACATGGCCGGTCGTGGTACCGACATTTTGCTCGGTGGTAACGCCGAATATCTCGCTAAGGAAAAACTGCTCAAAGAGTTTCCTGATCAAGAAGAGTTGCATAACGACCCAGAAAGACTGGCTCTTTATGAGGCTAAGGTCAAAGAATTGACCCCGAAAATGAAAGAGCAAACCGATAAAGAGCACGATGAAGTTATTGCTGTTGGTGGTTTGCACATTATTGGTACAGAGAGGCACGAAGCTCGAAGGATCGATAACCAGTTGCGAGGTCGGGCTGGCCGTCAGGGCGACCCCGGAACTACTCGTTTCTTCTTGTCTCTCGAAGATCAACTGATGCGTATTTTTGGCGGAGCTGCCATATCGCGCTTGATGGACATGATCAAGGCCGATGAAGATATGCCGATTGAATCCGGCATGGTCAGTAAGTCTATTGAAAATGCCCAGAAGAAAGTTGAAGCCCATCACTTCGACACCAGAAAACACGTATTGCAATACGACGATGTGCTCAATACTCAGCGTGAAGTTATTTACCGCGAACGTCGTCGTATCTTAGAGAAAGCTGACCTGAAAATGGGCATGCTCGATATGCTGCGCGAACACTTAGACTTGATTCTCGAAGCTCAAATCGATCCAGACTCATCTAGCGATATGTGGGACGACGAGCAGCTTCCAGAAGTGTTGCGCAACCTCGCTGTTGATATTCCAATGTTGGCTGAGGTCAAAGTGGAAGAGCTTAAGGGTCTTGCCTATGAAGACTTGAGACAGAAGCTTTGGGAAGATGTAGAGCTAGCTTATAAGGTGCGCGAAGAGCATATTGGCACTGAAGATATGCGCGAATTTGAGCGTCAGGTCTTGCTGCACAACATTGATAGCAAGTGGGTTGATTACTTGCACAACATTGACTTGCTGCGCGAAGGTATTCAGCTCAGAGCCTATGGTCAAAAAGATCCGCTGCAAGAATATAAGCGCGAAGCCTTCAATATGTTCAATCAACTTCTGCGCAGCATCCAGGCTGAGTCAATTCAGCAGCTCTTCCGGGCGCAACCGCAATCGGTAGATGTTGATGATCTCGACAATCTTACTTTTGAGAACTTGCCTGACGGCATGACTCCTGAAGACTTGATCAATATCATCAAGCAAGTACAAGAAGCTCAAGGCATAAATCCTGATGGCGAAAATGGCTTTATCAGTATTGAAGATCTGGAGGCGTTGCTTGGGGCCCAGGGCGTCAACGACTTGCTCAGTGGTGAGATTCCAGAGGGTCAAACTGATGGACAAGTTGAAGAACAAGTTGAAGGTCCGGTCGTAGGCGAGGATAGTCCAAGCGGCGCTGAATCTTCAGATTCAAGTGATGACGAGCAGAAGAAAGAAAAATAATGCTCTTTCTTTCCTTTGATACGAGTGGGCGTGAATTAACAGTCGCTCTGTTTGAAGGCGACTCTTTAGAACGAGCTTCCTCGCAGCCTCAGGGCGAGCTGCTAGCCAGTGAGCGCATTGATTTTGCTGAGCTCGCTGTGGACGATCCCCGTTTGCCACTTAGTGGCAATATGATTGGTGCCAAAAAAGCCAATCGCCAGGAGTCAGTCAGTCTCTTAATTCCAACAATAGATAGGCTGCTGAGCGAGAAGCAATTAAGCAAGTTTGATATTGGTGCCATTGCTGTGGGCATCGGTCCTGGTGGTTTCACTGGCATCCGCGTAGCCATTACCACCGCTCGTACTCTGGCACAGGCTCTCAATTTGCCGCTGATTGGTTTGAACTCTCTTGAAGTTGCCTGCTTCGATTTGCTTGAGCAATCACATGGTTTGACGGCAGGGGAAGTTTCGCAGCAACGCTTTGGTGTGATCAAAGCGGCCTCCCGCAGCCATTGCTATCTTGCCGTCTATCGCCCCGAGCCGATTTTTGCCTACTTTGACTTAGTGGCTGTGCAAGAGCCGGTTTACCTAACTTATGAGAGTCTGTCAGAGAAGTTGCCTCTCTGCCCGCTCTGGCATGTCGACCCGGCTGTTATGGCTAAGCTGTTGGCTCTGCCAAGTGAAGTTGAGCCTGTTTGGCGGGCGCAATTAAGCGCTGTCGTTAATAATATTGCTTCATTACAAGCTAAAATGGCTTGGCTTCGGGTATCTTTGAAAGGATTGGGCGCTTCTGCATTTCATTATCGGCTGACCGAGCCGCTTTATTTGCGGGGTGCATCTGTGACACTGAAAAACGGCGATGCCATCGAAAAAGTCGAATCTAGTTGAGATAAGCGCTCTAACTCTGAGCGATCTTGAGCAAGTCATGGAAATTGAACCCGTGGCTTTCGGCTCTCATCATTGGTCGCGCCAATCTTTTACTAATGAGCTAACAAATTCTACTGGTCACTATTTTGCCGCGCGCGATTGCCAGGACAAAAGAATCTTGGGCTATTCCGGTTTCTGGTTGATTGGCGAAGAAGCTCACATTACTACTCTGGCTGTGCATCCAGACTTCCGTCGCCTGCATGTTGGTGAGCGTCTATTGGTTAACGACATCATTCAAGCGCGCAGAGTTGGAGCTGACTGGATCACCTTAGAAGTACGAGTATCAAATGAGTCAGCCCAACGTTTGTATGGCAAATATAGTTTCCGCAGCCTTGGCGTGCGGCGCAATTACTATCAAGATAATGGCGAAGACGCTCTTGTGCTCTGGACTGATAGACTCTCCTCACCAGATTTCCTCACTTTATTTAAGAAACGGGTGAAAGAAAGAGATGTTAGTTCGTTAATACCAGGTTTTAGTTTCAGTCCTGAGTCTCTTGACGAGCTCTTTATCCCGCCTGCTTTGACTGTAACCGATACGAATTTTGCTTAAACCTGAAAGTATTGCGAAAAAGACATGACTTCTATGCATGCTCTGGATATAGCAGGGCTTGACTTGTCATAAGGCGGCGAACGAAAATAGAGCGGTTCAGATGAGGTGGAAAATTGCGTTTAGTTGCCCAGGATATATCGCCGCGCACAAGACGCCGGTCACTTTTGGGCCAGACCGTACTCACCTTGCTTGGAGTGCTCTTACTCTTCCTCGCTTCCTTTACCTCTTTTGAAGTGCCTATTGCCACTAAGCGCAATTTCACAAGCTTTGCTGAAAACCAAATTCGCTATGCCTTCAACATCGTACCTGAGCGTTATCAGAGCAAAGTAGAAGCCTATGTGCCGCTGCTTAAGGCTCCGACAAACCCAGTGCGCAAGACTTTCTATATGCCATTAGCTGCAGCTGCAGTTTTTGTTGGCTATGTTCTAGGGCCAATGCTTGGGGCTGCCGCCTGTGCTACCTTCATTGCCCTTGGAGTTGTGGGGCCATTTCTCGGCATCCACGCCTTTGCCTCTGGTGGCGGTGTCGGTTACTATCTTGAGCCTGGTTTCGGCTACCTGTTGGCCCTAATTCCGGCCTCCGCTGTGGTGGGAATGATTACCCGCGGAAAGCGCACCAGTGTCAGTCAGCTGATGTCGGTTATTGCTGGCCTGATCGTCGTACACCTCTCCGGTATCTTTTATCTGTTAGGCAGTTGTCTCGTTTCTTATCTGCTTGATGGCAATCGGGCATCTCTTGCCTGGCAGCCCTGGGTCTTTCAGCATGCCCGTAATATGAGCTGGTATCCCCTGATTTATGACTTTGTCAGCAGTCTAATCATGGTGGGTATTGCTTTTCCTTTCCGCTGGCTGGCTAATACCTTAACTGCGCCTGATTCGGCGCCGCGCCCTACCGCTGTGCCTGGTAATAAACCCTCTGATCGCTATCACGTGGTGGAAGAGTTTGTCTAAAGTGTCTAAGGCTGACAATAGCGGGCGCTACAAGCTCTACCTCGGTCTAGCCGGTCTCTCTCTGGCCACTTTGGGTCTGGGGCTCTTTTACTATGGCACTAGAGTTGAGACTAGACGCTATCGCCTTGAGCGTATCGGTGTGCAGACAAAGTCTGATACTACTGGCAGTGCTATTGTCAGTCATCAATCTCTGAAAATTTTGCATCTTTCTGATTTGCATTTGTCCGGCAATGATGATGAGAAAGTTGAATTCATTCGCACTATCACTGATCAAGATTATGATTTGGTCGTGCTCACTGGCGATGTCTTCGAATTTCTTGATGGCTTGAAATACGGTCCTAAATTGCTTTCGCGCCAGCCCCGCTTGGGTGCCTATGCTGTTTTTGGCAATCATGATTATTATGATTATTCGATTTATAACAAAACTCTAGGGCGGATATTCCGCCAGCATCGCCATCCGGCACAGCGCAACAATGTCGAGCCACATCGTATTGCCCTGGAGGCCGGTGGTTTTAAAGTACTGGTTAACCAGTCTCACTATATCGCTAGCGAAAATCTATTTATCGCTGGCATTGACTATCCTGGTATCAAAGAAGCCGAATTAGAAAAACTGATGCAGGCTGCACCAGCTGGAGCTTTGAAACTAGGTCTTTTCCATTTGCCAAGGCAGCTAGAAATGCTCTCACGGGCAGGATTGCACTTGGCCTTTGGTGGCCATACCCATGGTGGACAGGTGCGCTTGCCTGGTCTTGGAGCGATCATTACCGATTCTGAATTGCCGCGCCAAAACGCATCGGGCATGCTTGATGTTGGTGGTACCAAAATTCATATATCACGGGGGCTGGGTGCCGATCCGCGCAGCAATATCAGGTTGTTCTGTCCACCGGCTGCCACGGTGATCGAACTCAGCCATGAGCGCGCTGGATTTTTGGGTAGTGATGCCGTGCAGAGTTTTGCTGCTGTTAAAGGCCAGGGCTAAGGTGCTTTAGACGGTGCTGAAGTACCGCCGTATGTAAAGGGCTTGGTTGAGTCTGTTTCGTTTGGTAGTGGCGCTGGTGGTGGCGTATTTGGCACTTGGAAGAGTTTGGGTGGCCGCGGTAGAGGCACTGAAGGTGTGTGATGCTGTAGTTGTTTGAAGAGTGAAGCAACAACGTTTTTGGTCAATTTGACATCGTGGCTGCCTTTGGCATCGACAATTGCCCCTTCTGCGATTGAACCATCGATAGCGCCAATGAAGCGTGCTCGAGTTATTAGCCCGCGGCTAATTAATTTTGGATCGGCGGCAACGAAAGTTAGATCTATCTGTTGGTCTTTGGGCTGGTCGCCCGGCTGCATCTCTAAGTTAGTAGTGTCTTTGTATGAAAGCTCACCATCGACATAGCCAGCTTCACGTACTAGAGAGAGTTTAACTAAGCCGAGGGCATTGTCTTGAGTAATGTATTCCCCTGTGCAGTCTGTGGCCATCCAGTTAAAGCCTGCTACCAAGGCGAAGATAATCACCAAGCAGATTGCTTGATTGCTTAGCAAAGTACGGAGGCGTTTGGCTTTCTCTTTTTTCTCAGTTTCTTTTTCTGCCCGACTTTTGCCTTTGCTTTTACTCGTGCTGGGCGTGTTTCGTCCGGCTGTGCTTGGTCGCCTGCGTGCGTTAGAAGAGTACTTGCTGTTGGACCGGGCAAAATCATCATCTATACTTTGCTCGTCAGCATACTCGTCGTTTGCACTAGTATTGCTAAGTTCGCCACGGCTGTTACTATACGGGCTGTTGTCTCGCAAAAACTCTCGTTGGGATTCTTGGCTCGACTCTTGGCTGGACGCAGGCGGTGGTGCCGAGGGGCGAGGCCTCGGTCTTCTGCTTGCATAGTCGTCAGAGCCTTTCATATTTAGCTAACTATCTTATGGTATTAAATCTGGTGTCAAACGGTAGAGGTGCCTGATCGTTGCTGCGTCGTTGGGTGAGATAACTCCTCTGCCGTAGTAGGCGCTCATCAAATCTACCGGATTGGTACTGTGCCCTTCAATACCCAGGGCATGACCAAATTCGTGGGTGGCGCCAGCTTTGAGGCGTCCCAGGGACATGGGCTGACCCTGTCCATCAGTAGTTCTCAGTACTATGACCGCTGGTTTGAAGTCTGCTTGGCCACCGGCAAGAATTGCTTTATAGGGAAAGTTTGTTTTTGATGTGTAGCCGCGAATGTCTTGGGCAAAGAGGGCCATGCCGCTTTTCGTGACAAAGTGATTAGTAAAGAAGACGTAGATATCCGCTTCTCCTGGGTCTTGAGTGAGCTCGTAAGAAAATAGCCCTTCGCGTTCAAATTGCTTCCACGACAAGACCCCTTCTAGGGCTGCCTGATAGTGGCCGTCAACATAGCCTTCGGCTCGTTTTAGGGCTTGAAACTGTTCCGGATTGCTGACCACATTAGCCACGAGGTTGGGCCAGGCCGCCAGATTATCTGTGTTGGCAATGGGCACTCCCAAATTCGGATCCATCATACTGTCAAGAGTTAGCCCCGGAGAGATGTAGACCTTCAGAGGCATTTGGTCGCGCACCCAGTGAATTGTGCCAAAGCGACTGCGATACTCTGGATAGACACCAGCCTGAGCGGGCCTAGCTGGAGCTTTGCGATATTGGGCTGAAGCAACTTGCGCTGCCCCAATAAACCCTTGGCTGATTAGGGCAACCATTGCCAATAGCGGCAATATTCGGGTGGTAAGACTGTGTTTTTTTCTTTTGTGCAACATTACTTTTGTTACGAGGGGAAACAATTCTAGTGCCCTTCCGTCTATTTCTCTATAGTCGCCTGCTGATACCAATCGATACTAATAATTGGTATTTGGGCTCACTATCTATATGCCACAAGATATTACGCTTGTTACGGGCATAATAAACGAAAGGTTAAAAGGCGGCCAAAAGTGTGGAGGGTTGGATAACATTAGCCTTGTTCATCGCAGGAACTCCAGTACGAGAGACACAAGGGATTGAGTCTGTTGGGGCGGCACCAACACTGCGGACATTTCAAAAGAGCCTCACTTCTGGTGAGGCTTTTTGCTTTTACGGCTTATAATCATTGCTTGCATTAGCTAAGTGGAGTGATTATGCGACCTGTTAGAGCGATTGTATTGGCTGCCGGTCAAGGCAAGCGGATGAAGTCTAATAAGCCCAAAGTGCTTCATGAAGTTCTTGGTCGCGCCATATTGAGTCGAGTAATGGATGCTGTTGGCGCTGCTGTTGAGGGTGAAGGTCTAGAGCATTTGCATCTAGTAGTAGGACATTCGGCTGATATTGTTACTGACTTTGTTGTGAACAATCCGCCAGTATGCCCTTTCTCTACCCATTTGCAATCACCTCAGCTTGGCACTGGTCATGCCGTGATGCAGGTAATGCCAGCTTTAGAAGGCTTTGAAGGTACGCTGATTGTGACCGTGGGTGATGCTCCGGTCTTGCAAAGTAATACCCTGGCAGAGCTTTTGGCTACTCATCGGGAAAAGAAAGCCGTGATAACGGCCCTGAGCACGGTAGTGCCAGACCCTAAAAACTATGGCCGCATGGTGCGAGACCAGGATGGCAAAGTGCGCGGCATTGTTGAAGACAAAGATTGTTCTCCGGGCGAAAAGCTAATCAATGAAGTAAACACCGGTATTTATTGCATCGAGTGGCCCGCTGCTGCTGCCGGTTTGAACTCGCTTTCTTGCGATAACAAGCAGAAAGAATATTATCTGACTGATCTCGTGGCTTGGGCCTATCACAGCAATCACGTTACTGAAACAATGGTACTGACTGACTTTAGAGAAGTCTGTGGTATTAATTCACGAGTGGAATTGGCAGAAGCGACGGTTCACTTGCGCGATATAACCGCCACTAAATTGGCCCTGGAGTCAGGTGTGACTATCGTTGACCCAAGTGCCACATGGATTGCACCAGAGGTAAGTATTGGCGAAGAGACTGTTGTGCTACCTGGTTGCTATTTGATTGGTAACATCCAGATTGGCTCTAATTGCCAGATTGGACCCTTTACTGTAATTAAGGGTGTGGTAAAAGTTGGCAACAATACCACTATCAACAATTCGCAAGTGAACAATTCGGTTATCGGCGATGGCGTCAAGGTTGGCCCCTTTGCCCATGTACGCGAGGGCAATGTCATTGGCGATTCTTCAAAAGTAGGCAACTTTGTCGAATTGAAGAAGGCTGATATTGGCCATCATAGTAATGTTTCGCACCTTAGTTATGTCGGCGATGCGGTTTTGGGCAACCACGTCAACATCGGTGCTGGCACAATTACAGCTAATTATGACCATCTGACCAAGAAGAAGGCTCGCACAATTATCAATGATGGGGCTTCGACCGGCAGTAATTCTGTTCTGGTCGCCCCGGTAGAGCTTGGGGTTGAAGCGGTGGTGGGGGCCGGCAGTGTGGTCACCAAGACTGTGCCAGACGGTGCTCTAGCTGTGGCCCGGGCCAAGCAAGCCAATGTTGAAGGTTGGAGTGCTAAGCGTAAAGCTGGCGCCCTGACGAAAAGCTAGTAAATAGAAATAGAACTACAGTGCTAGCGCTCTAGCTCCGAAATGGCATCGGGGTTGGTTTCTAGCTGTGACAGATAATCTAGGCGTCTTCTTTCGGCTTCGGCAAAGCGGGCTGATTCTATGGTCAAAAATTTGATTAGGGCCAAGGGGATGAGATGCTTTGAATAGTCTGGGGTACCGTGTCTATCGGCTTCTCCAAATGACTCAATCTCTACATAATCTTGGCCAATGCGCAGTACCCGGCCAATTAGGCTGGTGCCGTCCATGAAGTGGAGCCGCACCCAGGAGCGGGTGTCGCAGAGTCTTTCAAGTCGAAGTTTTAAATTCATCATTACTAACTCGTGGTTACTTGGCGGACTTTTACTATCTTAGGGGCTATCTTAGGGCCTTTCTTTGGACCTTTCTTAGTTCCATCTTAGCAAAGGTCCGATAAAAAAACGGTGTATCGAAGGGGATCTTAGTAGCCTACCTTGAGGTAGGGCACTGGTATATATTCGAAAACACTAAGATTTTGATTTTATGTGGCACTTTGAAGAACCTGATTTGGCGCTGGTTTCTATTGTATATGCGCGGAAGTCAAGAATTGCGGTTTCGATAAAGCGAACTAAACTGAAGAGGTGGAATCTTTTAAAACTAGAACTGAGGACTTAATGCAAGACGAGCTTATACCAGCCAATTTGCTCCAGCGTTTAGAAGAATTGAAAGAGCTTGAAGCAAGTTACTGGCACGATGAACTGTATTCAGTAGAAGCTCTCACCAACATGGCGTACCGCGATCAACTTGAACAAAGTTTCAAACTTGACCCACTTGGTCCGCTGCCGCCTCGCCAATAATCTTGATTCCTTTTAGAGTCAGATTAACGTCTACATGATCGAACAACTTGATGGCTGGTGCAATTAATCGTGCCAGCCCTCCTGTTGCCACCACTGTAGTCTTTCTGGGCAGGCTCTTGAGAGCACGTTCGAGCCAATATCTAACCATGCCGATGTGTCCGATAACACAGCCTCTTTCTATGGCTGTTTGGGTATCGAAGGCCAGGGGTGAAGAGAGCGAGAGATTCTCGAGTTCTTGCACTGAGAGTTCGGGTAGTTGTGCTGTTGAATAGTGCAGAGCTTGAAATGTTTTGGTCAGCCCCAGGGTAATCATGCCGCCAAGAAAATTTCCTTTGTTATTAACGGCAGTAAGTGTTGTGGCGGTACCAAAATCTATTACAACGGCTGCTTCAGAATCGATGGTGTGAAGCTTGAAAGCTGCAGCGGCGTTGGCAACTCGGTCTGAGCCCATGGTGTCGTAGAGTCCACTAATTAGAGTTTGGCTGCTGGCCGAGACTTCAAATATTTTGTCTTTGGCGTTGGGCCACTGCTCAATTATGCTGGGTAGAACTCCGGGCACCACAGACGATACTGCAATTAATCCTCTGCCGTATTTGTTATGCAGGCTGTTCAAGTGTGATGAAGCTGTGGCTGGGTCTGCCGTGCTGTAGTTCCAAGTTTCGTTTAATTGACCGCCAATAAATAGACCGCAGCAAATTCTAGAATTGCCTATGTCAATAGCTAGTGCTCTTTCTGCTTCTGGCATGCTTACTCTCTATTTCTTCGCAAAGTAATTAATCAGCCCTTTGAGCATGCCCTGTGCGGCGGCCTGTTGACTGGCTGGATTGATTAATTTGGCATATTCGTCTGGATTGCAAACAAAACCAACCTCTACTAAGACTGCTGGCATATTGGTTGGGCGGCACAGAGCCAGGTTCTGATAGCGCGCTCCGATATCAGGAAAGCCCAGTTCTTTGGCCTCAGCATTTTTGAGGCTGGCTGCCAATTCTTGTGACTGCGGGTGATACCAGTAGCTAGATGTGCCGTGTTCTTTATTGGGATCGCGACCATCCGGCAGTGCATTGTTGTGGATTGAAATCAGCAGGTCGACATTTTTTGCTTTGGCAAAGTCGACGCGATCATTGAGTGAGACATCGACATCTCCTTCTCGGGTCATGTAGACAGTGGCTCCCTCGGCCACAAGCAGATCTCTGAACTTGAGGGCGATGGCTAGATTAATTTCGGCTTCGCGAATGGCTGAGGGGCCAATGGCACCTGTTTCTTTGCCACCATGGCCAGGGTCAAGACAAATACTTAGTCCTTGCAGGCGCATGGGCGCTTCTTCAGCTATTGGTTTCAATCTCGGTGGATACTTAATATGCAAATTGAGATTGTTGTCTTCAAAGTCGGCGAAATAGCCCCACTGTCGTGAGCCGGTTAGATCAATATCGACTTGATAAACGCCGTCTTCAGGTTGCTTCCAACTGACGTTCTCAATCAGTTTCGAATTGCCTCCGTCTGGTGCCTGGTAAATCCAGTCGGTATCGGCTAAGGCCCCATAGATTTTGACATTTAGATGATTGGTTTTGAGATTCTGCTCTACTAAAAAAGGCAAGCGCTGGTTCAGCGGAATTACGACAGTTTCGCCATAGCTATCTTCTTTTACCTGGATGGTGCGTGCTACCGAATCTGGTGCTGGGCCAGTGCTGTCGCCTAGGCTTAGATCTTCTTTCTTAATCCAGATATGCTTATTGGGAGCGTAGCGGCAACGAATGTTTTCGCCCTGGTAGCCATCGACGATCAGTCTTACTCCCTCTGGCAGTGGCGTTAAGCGCGCCAAATCTGGGGCCACCCTGGTGATGGTGTCTTTATGAACGGTATGAGCAATTTGGGGTTGGCGCAAAACTGTAATTGCAGTAGGGCTAGCAACAGTTAGGCTCTTCCCTTCTTTTTGCATGACATAGCGGGGATGCTCTTGATAAAACTGGTCATTGGCTTCGATGCGATAGAGCCCGACATACAAGTCAGGTTGTGCTGCTGGGTGGCGTTGAAAGACTTGACCGTAGGCAGCCTCTAGACCGCGATTAATGCCACCAACTGCGGCACCAGCTTTTCTCGACTTTAAGTTGGCGATTGAGGCTAGGGCAATTTGTTTTTTGCCCATTAAGACGTGCACTTGGCTGCCCGGTGTGGCGCGCACGGCAAATTCAATTATTTCACCAACATTGAGACCCCGGTCTTCTTTCGGTTCAAAGCTATTCGGGGCGAACTCAAAACTTGTCAGTGACAAGCTCTGGCGGGCGCCTTCGCGAGCTACTTCCACTATCTGGTTATAGGTCTGGCTGCCATCGCTGCCAAAGACTTTGACTTCAAATTTATTCTTGCCTTTGGCCAGTGACACCACATGGGCAAAAAAACCTTCCTTGTTGGTCAGTACTTTCTCACCGTTGACAGTTAAGGAAAAGCCAGGATAGGTAGAGCCAATCAAAAACGAGCTACTAGCCGCAATTTTTGCTGTGCCTTCGGTATTGGGATAAACAATCAAAAGTGGCTTACTTGGCTCAAGCGCTGGTCTTTTGTATTTTTTTACTACTGGGCCGGTACTGCTTGTGGTGCTTTTGAAAGATTCGCTAACATTATCAGATACTTGGGCGTTGGCACAGGAGCTAACTGTCAGTGCCGCCAATGAGGCAGTAGCGACTCTAGTGGCTAACGTCATTAATACTCCAATCAAAATTCTGTATGAATGTTTTGGCTAGTCTGGGCTCGAAGGGCACCTTGTCAGACTTGTCATAATAGTACATAGCAAAGGCCCAGGGATCTTCAAAGCCTTGGCCAAAGACATCACGATAAAATTGAAAGAAGCGTGAGATCGCGAAAATATGATCTTGTGGTTTGTAGTCGAAATTGTTCGGAGAGTGAACAAATTTATCAACGTTGCGCTCTACGTCAGCCCTAATAGTTTCGGCTGTGACGGCGTGATCAGTTATTTCTGGATAGCCAAGGTAGGCGCGGCAGAGAAGAAAAATGGTATCGGCTTGCACGGCTTTTTCTTTTCGTTTTTCTACTAATTTTGGATGAATACAATCGGTCCATATTGATTCTGCCGATTGCGCTTTGCCACCAACTACAAAAAGGCGAGCAACGAATTCGCGCTTGAGTTTGAGCGGGGCACTTACTGGATATTCGTCGCAGACTATCTTGATGGCGATTAGATTGTGCGCATTCATCCAATAGCAAATGGTATCGTCAAGACTTTTGAAGTTGTCTGGGCTAGTGCTTGCCATCTCGTCCATGGCAGCTTGCAGCAAGGGGCTGGTCTTGAGATTCTTGTAGTCTACGCGACCGTCTTTGGCAAAAGTTTTGAGTAAGAGATCATACTTACTAAAGTCTGGTCTTTCCGGCCGCTTCACTTGGGTGAGGTAGGCTTGTATGTAATTTGGCGCTCTCGATATATCATGCACAAAAGTCATAATCAAGCCGAAGGCAACTAGGGCGAAAGAGACCGCCAGTGCCGGCAGATTGGCTTGTTGGTTTTTCTTGATTATCAAAGGCTTTGCTTGGTTTGAGGTAACTCAAGCATTTTAGCTATTTTTGTCTGTGATTGCTGTCGCCCCAAGAAAAAAGGCCTTCAGGTAGTCCTGAAAGCCTTTTCTAAATTGGTGGAGCGTACCGGATTCGAACCGGTGACCTCTTCAATGCCATTGAAGCGCGCTACCAACTGCGCTAACGCCCCAAAGACCGTAGTTCGTTGGGTTGAATTGCAGTTATATCACATATTTTGGGCCAGGGAAAAGCTAACGATGACAGCTCGTTAACACCGTAAAGTATAAGTGAATGAATTCATTCATTTAAGTGCTAGAATTACTGGAAAACAGGCCTCCTCCCAATCAACTACAGCAGCAAGCTGAGTTTTTCCTAACCAAACTACATAAAATAGATTGGCTTTATGGGCTGATATTCACAAAATCGACCAGGTTGCCTGTTAGTCTCATGATTGATAGATAGAAGGTAAAGAATGGCAGTAGAAAGGCATAAGAACTTACTTGATGCTGAGCAAGCCGTGCTTTTGGTAATCGATGTCCAGGAGCGCTTTGCCAGTCATATTGTTGATTTTGAAAAGATGGTTGCCAATATTGGCATCCTGGTTCAGGCCGCCACTCTGCTTTCTCTGCCAGTGGTAGTCACCGAGCAATATCGCAAGGGCTTAGGTGAGACCGTTGCTTGCATTAAGGCTAAGCTTTTGCCCGACGTTGGCAATTTTGAGAAAAGTTGCTTTAGTGCCACTGGTTCGCCTGAAGTCGCTAGTCACTTGGCCAAGCTCGGTCGCAATCAAGTTATTGTTTGCGGTATTGAAACCCATGTTTGTGTCAATCAGACGGTGCATGACCTTTTGCGCCTAGGCTATCAAGTGCATTTAGTTACGGATGCCTTAAGCAGTCGCTCGGCCGAAAATAAATTGGTTGGATTGGCCAAAATGTATGCTGCAGGCGCGTTGCCATCATCTGTGGAATGTTGCTTATTTGAAATGCTGGTGGAATCTGGAACTGAAAGATTTAAAGCTGTGCAAAAATTGGTCAAATAATAATTGACTGGTCGATTAGTTGGATATAATTCAAAGGTTCAGAGCGAGTTGTATGAAGGTGTCCCCCATAGTTACTAAGAACAAGCGTCTCACTAGTTTTGGCATGGCTTTTGCTCTGGCGCAGAGTCTTTGCTCGGGCTTCAGCCTGGGGGCCATGGCTCAAGATCCTTATACTCCCGGTCATACTAGTACTGGTTCAAGCGCTACTGCCGCAGGCAGTCAGGCTCCAGCGAGCAATGCTGGTGCTCCGCTTGTAAGGCCAGTCACCGCTCCATCTTCTAGTAACACTAACAGTTCTAGTTCTACTCCGCAGCTCCGTCCGCCATTACCTACCTTAGACTACAGTTTGCCGCCGCAAGATGCGGTGGTGGACAATGGCAATTTAACTGCTCCAAGTAATTCTCCGGCCAATACGCCCACCACAGCTAAGACTGGCTTGCCTAGCGGAGCCCTCTCTCTACCGCTGGATGCCTCTGGTTTGACTGCCAAAGAACGGCAGGGTGACTATGATGTGGTCAACACCCAGGCTGATGAATTTCGCAAACGCTTTTTACAAGGTGAGGCCATTGAGTTGAGATTGCCCATGGGCGATCAGCTCATGTCGCTTGGCTCTAAATTGCCACCAATTAGACTAGAAGCCAGTTACACTCAACCAATTTCATTGCGCGAAGTGGTGCAATACTCGCTTGATAATACCCTCGACATTCGTATTCAACGCGAAGTTGTTACCCAGAACAAATGGATTCTGGGCAACTCTTTAGGCAAATTTTTACCTGATGCCTTGATGAGCTACAACTCTCAGTACCAGGCTGGTACATCCTTGATCGGTGGTACCATCCCCGTTTCCTTCGGTAACCCATTCGCTACTGCCACGGCTGGCTTCCGCTATTATGGTTTTCGTGGTGGCAGTGTGATGTTTGGCTCCTTAGCCAATATGCACAACTACCGCGCTTCCAAACAGGGCCTGCGGGCTTCGATAAACGATACTCTGCTAAACGTTACCAAGCTTTATTACAACTTGGTGCAAAATCAGGCCCTACTGCAGATTCAAACGAGAGCGGTAGATGTTTCTAAGGCACAAGTTTTGCTCAACCAGCAGCTGGAGCGGGCTGGCACTGGTACACGCTTTCAGGTCTTGCAATCAGAGACGCAATTGGCTCGTGATGAGCAAGCTCTTCTTACTCAAGAAGTTGACTTGCGGCGAACAGCTATTGATTTGGCCACAGCCCTTAACTTAAATAGCGCTGTTAACTTGCTTTCAGTTGAATCTGAAGTACGCAAGGTGCGTCTGGTTGACCCCTCAATTGATGTCAATCAGTTGATCAATCTCGCCATCCTCAATCGGCCAGAGTTGAAGCAGTACGAACAGTTGCGCATGGCTGCTAAGCGCAATATCCAGGTGCAAGCTGCGCCTTTATATCCGCAATTTCAGTTCTTCGGCGGCTATAACGGCAACGGTCAAACTCTAACTAATCAGTACGGCAACAGCATCCCATCGCTGTCAGTTGTGCCAATTCAAGGGGCTGGTTTTACCGCTCAGACCATCACCAATAATGGCTCTAGTGCTGTGGTCAGCGCACCGCAGACGGTTTATCCTGTGGCGGCTGTCTATAACCCCAGTCAAGTGACTGACCGCAGTCTGCGTAAGTCTTATCAAATCGGTATGCGGGTTGATTGGAACTACCTCGGTATGGGAGTGCCAGATTTAGCCAACGTCCAGGCGGCACGGGCGGTAGCGCGGCAAGCAACCTTGCGAGTCAACCAACAGGTAATTGCGGTTTTACAGCAAGTTCGTACCAGCTATTTGACGAGTTTGACAGCCGAAAAGCAAATTGAAGTTGCCACCAAAGAAGTATTGTCATCGGCAGAAGAACTGCGCTTGTCGCGGGTGAGATTGGCCAACGGTGTCGGTACCAACATTGACGTTATTAACGCTCAGCGTGACTTTACTCAGGCACTTGTGCGCAAGGCTCAGGCTATCGTTGCCTTCAATATTCAACAGGCCCAGTTGTTGCGTGATATTGGTGTGATTAGCTACGACACCATTACTTCGGGTCGATTAGCACGCTAATTATTGGATGTAATACATCTTGTTCGGCAGCTTTTCACAGTCTATTGAGTAGCCGCCTTTAAGGTCTGAGTATTGGTCGCCAATGTTGACGACAATTTCATAGCCCATATCTTCGATTTTCTTGCGATAGGCTGACTTCATGGGAATGGCCGAGCTCTTATCTTCATTGCCGCGCAGGTAGAGGCCATCGTAGGCGATACCATACTTGACCAGGTTGGTGATGGTGGCTCGACGCAGTTTTTCGACGCGACCCGATATCAAAAACACTGCCAGGCCCTTTTTTCGGGCGTAGGCCAGAAGCTCGATTGATGGTTTCAAAGGTTTGCCGGCCGCTTCGTCTACCCAGGCAGCAAAGCCATCCCAGTTAACTTCTTTGACGTCTTTAGCTACTTCTTTTTCGATGAAAGGCCGGTTGTCGAGAATGGTCTCGTCGATGTCTGAGACGATGCATAAGGCCTTTTCTTTCTTGCTGGTTTTCGCCTCAGCGAGGGCTTTGTCTATGGCCGCTTTGCCTCGGGCGACGGCCTGGTCAAATTCTTTCTCTGATTCTTTTGAATAGCTGAATTTCAGCGCTTCCTTAATCGGTGGCAGGCTATGGTCGGCCTTGCTGTGCATGGCCTCGATTTCTACCGTCGAGTGGGCTAGAGCCAAAGGCGGAAACAGAACCAAGGCGATGGCAAGCAGGCTGAGCTTGCTGTAATGCCGCGGCGAAAGCCTAGAAAAGCGTGTTTTTTGCATTTTTGAATAAGTCTTCTTGATCAGCTGCCGTTCATTTTAACGCCGCGACCAGCAGCATAGGTGGTACTGCCGCCGATAATTTTTTGTTTGCCGGATAGTGGTTTCACTTCCATTGTGCCAACTACAGCTGTGGAGTGCACCCCTTCGTAGGTACCCCAGCAGTTCGTGTTGACTTTCTTTGGCTTTGGTTTGATGTAAGAGAGCAGGCGATCTGACTCGGCGATAAAGACCAAGATGAAAATAGCTACTAAGGCGCTGGTCAGATAAAACAATCCGTCCATATTCAGTACTTATCCTCTTCTTGCTTCTGATTTAGTCTAGATTCGCTCCGATGGGCGACGGGCTTGAGATTAACCCAGCGCCAAGTTGTTGTAAATGGGAAAAATACTCATATTCAATAAAGAAAAGAGGGGCCTTGGGCCCCTCTTATTCGGTTGTTCTTGTTGTTCTCTAAGATTGTTTCTGGCGAAAAATCTAGTTTTTGACAATATTGGCTAGGTCGCGGTAGAGGCCAGCAATCAGCATTGTGATAGCTGCTGTATTGGGATTTTCTTCAGAAAACTTGGTGAATTCCAAGATTTTGTGTTCGAAAATTCCGAGTAATCTCGTGTCAAGGGCTTGGGCGTGCTCGTTGCGGTTCATCGATAGCTCTTTCTAGGCTAAAAAAATCTGGGAAGAAAAGACTGTATTAAATATTACTCAAACGCCGGAAAACCTCAATAGGTCAGAGACCAAAATCTACTGAAAAGTCAAAGTTTTATCTATCAAACCAAATGTATATACGTTGTCTAAGCAGTATAACTGCCAAATCGTCCTCTCGCTCGGCTAAGATAAGAAAGGATGCTTTTCTTCAAAAAAGCTCAAGCAAAGGGATGGTATGTCGCAGGCACCATATTCGATTCATCCTACAGTCAGGCAACTGCTGACCTCTGATTCTTTAGCAGAGGCCCAGGTGGTTGTAGGCAGCGATTTGCTTGATCGGCAGGTCTCTCAAGTAATTTCTACAATTGGCACTCAGCCACGGGCTGGCAGCTTGGTGGTGACGCGCTCCGATGCCTTGAGCAAGGTGGAGCTATCTACTCTTCCTCTTTTGTCGGCCTTGGTTATTGTCAAGACGAGTGCTGATTATGCCACCGGCTCTAGTGCTGTAAGTAATTCAGCCACGGCTGCTTCTAAGGCTAATTCTGCTGCTGCCGCTGGTACCGCTAATAGTGCTGCTGCCAATGCTGTTCCTTCTTTAGTCGACGCTGGGGTGCAACGCCTGATTAAGCGCTGTCAGGAGGCCTCCGTTGCCTTGATAGTAGTACCAAGTTATGGCGATCCAGCTCAGGTAATCGAAGATTTCCGTTTCGTCTTCTTGCGCGAGTTGAAGCATTCTTCTGCTCGCCTCTATTCAGTCATGCTTAGCATTGTCCTTGAAGAAGGCTTGGATGGCCTGGTGGAAACTGTTTCTGGTTGGCTTAATCGCCCGCTGGTAGTTGAAACTGCTGAGTTTAAGGTATTGGCCGCTCGTAATATGGGAGCTACGCCAGCTGCTCAGCAACGCAATTTACGAGAAGAAGGAGCCAATGCTCTGCGCTCTTATCAAAAGAGTCGCGAGGCCCTAACGCCCGGGACTGCTCCACATCGCGACATTACCTCTGAAGTTAACATGACACCGTTTAAACTGGGGCGGAGATTGGTTTTCCCTGTTCCGCTGAGCGACGTTTTAGTTGGTTACGTCTCGGTTATGATTCGACCTCAAGACGATGAGATTGCGCTCTGTGAGTACATGCATCCCCTGACTTTGGCCTGTAAGGTCGATTTTTCGCACCGGCTAAAAGATTCGCCCACTTTTTCAGTGACGCAGAAAACTCTGTTGAAAGATCTGCTTTCGGGACGCACTCTTTCTGCCGCTGACCAAGAAAGGCTCGATCGGCATTTTGGTTTTGACCTATGCGATGGTTTTCTCGTTTTTGCCGTAGATGCTCGATTTGCTGAAGACGGCAAAGCCACTGTTTCACCATCGGCTGCTGTGGCTTATCCTGATGATACTTATATTTCTTGTGAAGCCGAGGGCATGCGCGCCTTTGTTATCCCCTACAAAGAAAAATCATCTGAACCCTGGCTTACTCACGCTGAGACTCTCTCTGCTCGCATTAAAGAACTTAATCCTGGTGTAAAAGTAAGACTAGGTGCTGGTCGTTTGATTACCACCGCCCTTGATTTGCCCGATGCCTATGGCGAGGCGCGGCAGGCCCTTGTAGTCGGTTCTATGATTGATGCCGATGGAGAGTTTCTTCTCGGCTACGCTGAGCTTGGTATCAAGCGCTTGCTTTACTTGATAATTGATCACCCTGAATCAGATCGATTCTTGGAAGAAAATTTGAGTTTGCTTGAGGCCTATGACGAAGAGTGGGAATCTGAATTGGTAGAAACTCTGCGAGTTTATGTTGAGCATGGTGCCAACTTAAATTCTACCGCTCGCTCGTTGTTCATTCACCGCCACACTTTGCGCTATCGTTTAGAGCAGATTGCTGACATTCTTAAGGTCGATATTGACTCCCAAGAAGTTTTGCTGAACTTGCAAATTGCTTATTTAATTCGTGATATGAAAACTGGGCAGAAGAAGCGCTAGTGGAAGAAGTGAAGCAGAATTCTAGTAGTAGAATTAGTAGCAGTACGGCTGTACTGGTGGCCGATCGAGTGTCAAAGCGATTTGATGACGCCGCTAATAATGCCCTCAATGATATTAGTCTAGATGTTGCCCCCGGTGAGTTTTACAGTTTTCTCGGGCCCTCTGGTTGCGGAAAAACAACGCTGCTTAGAATTTTTGCTGGCTTTGAAGAACCGACCAGCGGAACTATTTTCATTGATGGTAAACAAACCATAGGGGTTCCGCCATATAGAAGACCAGTGAATATGGTCTTTCAGAGCTATGCTCTCTTCCCTCATATGTCGGTTTTAGAAAATGTTGCCTTTGGTTTGCGTTCGGCTAAACGCTACAGTAATTCTGAAATTGGTGAAAAGAGTAGAGAAGCTCTTAAAATAGTGCGTTTGAGTGAGTTTGCTGAGCGCTTGCCGGCTCAACTTTCTGGTGGCCAGCAGCAGCGGGTTGCTCTCGCTCGAGCCTTGGTTATGCGACCAGTGGTTCTCCTCCTTGATGAGCCGCTTTCGGCTCTAGACGTGCGTATTCGCGAAGAGATGCAAGAAGAGTTGTCGCGCTTAAAACGCGAGTTGAATCTGACATTTGTTATGGTTACTCATGATCAAGCAGAGGCACTGGCTATTTCTACCCGAGTAGCTGTCTTCAATGGTGGAAATTTAGAGCAAGTTGGTACACCTGCTGAAATTTATGAGCAGCCTAAAACTGCTTTTACTGCTGGTTTCATTGGTCGTTCTAATTTACTGGCAGGTAAAGTTGTCTCTAGTGATAATCAGTCGGTGCTGCTAGATTGTTCTACTGGTCGAGTGCTTAGCTTCTGCACCGCAGGTAGTGCAAGTCTGGCAAAATTGGCTGTGGGCGACAATGCTTTTGCATGTTTTAAACCAGAATCAGTGACATTGATGGCAGAAAGGCCTGATTCTAGCGAGAATGTAATTTCTTGCCGCATCGCCAATAGTTCTTACCTTGGTAGCTTGGTCGATTTAAAGCTCACTTGCGCTGCTGAGGGAGTTTTGCTGCGAGCAGTGGTGCCATCTTCGGCTTTGCATTGCTTAAGCGCTGAACAGCTAGCTGGTGCCGAGTTATATCTCACTTTCACTCCCCAGTCTGTTACGGTGATCTCTGCCTGACCTTAGAGATAAAAGGAAAAATATGGCTGCGCCCTTTGAGCAAATGCAATTGAATCGTCGGCAATTGCTTGCGGCCATGTCTTCAATGCTGCTCCTTCCTGCGCTATCAGCTTGCAATTCAAGATCGTCTGATGGCAGCGCCGAGCGGCAGCTCAACATTCTTAATTGGGCTGACTATCTGCATCCTGATGCCATCCCCGAATTTGAGAGACGCTATTCTTGCAAAGTAGTTTATGACACCTTTGCTTCAAACGAAGCTCTGATGGCCAAATTGCAAGCCGGTGGTAGCCGCTATGATGTTATTGTGCCGTCTAGTTATATGGTCAAGCAATTAAACAAACTAGACATCCTTTCGCCCCTCGATCATGGTCGGTTGCCGGGCCTAGCCCATATGATGCCGCGCTTTACTAATTCGGCCTTCGACCCGGGTTTGCAGCACTGTGTGCCTTATACCTGGGGCACCACAGGTATAGGCTTTAGTTTGGCCAAGTTAACTGACCTGGGCTTGATCAAGAACTCGTCTAATTTATCATTGCCATGGGAAGTTTTTTGGGACAATCGGCTGTCTCAGCGTATGACTTTGCTTGATGATGGCCGCGAAGTAATTGGAATGTCGTTAAAGATGGCGGGTCACTCTTACAATACTATTGAGAAGCCAATTATTGCTGCCGCCACGGCCAAGTTGATTGAGCAGAAGCCCCTCACCATGTGCTATACGTCAGATCAAGTAATTGTTGAGTTAGCCAGTGGTGACTCATATTTGTCGCAAGTATTTAGTGGCGATGCTTATCAGGCGCGACGCGATAATCCTGATTTGCGTTATGTCATTCCGAGCAATGGTGCCTCAATTTGGACTGATAATTTTTGCATACCGAAAACAGCTCCCCACGTTGATCTCGCTTATAAGTGGATTAACTATATGCTGGAGCCTGCTGTGGCAGCCGCTTGTGCTAATTTTACTAATTATGCAATTGCCAATGAAACAGCCTGGAAGCTGGTTGACACTCATTTGCGTCAGGACCCGAATCTTTATCCGCCCGCCAATGTCATGGAACGTTGTGAAGAGTTGGGTGAGATTGGCTCAGCCATCTTCATTTTCGACAGCATGTGGACCGAGCTTAAGTGTGCTTGAGTATTGGGTTTGAGACAAGAGTGTCTATTTATTAGCCACAAGAAAAATTGAACCGCCATCGACTTCATCGTTTTCCATGGTTTTGAAAGCTTTGAAGAGATCTTGCAGCTCGTCTAGCTCATAACGGCGCAGCATCATGCCTTTTCGAGCTTTGTCTGTATAAACATGGGTGCCATCTTCGAGGGTGTAATACTCGCCTGGACCGCCGCCCACTTTGTCAAAGCAGCCGATAAAAATGCCACCGTCTCCGAGCATTGTATTAACTTTATCAGTCAGTTGCTGGGCCTGTTTAATGGGGAAGTGTTCAAAAATTGAATTGGCTACTACTGCATCAAAACTGCCAGCCTGGTATTGCAATTGCGAAGCATCAGCGACGTCGAAGGAAATCTTCAGGTCCTCTTGTGAAGCCCAGGTATTGGCAAGATTTATAGCCTGAGCGGAGACGTCGACGCCCACGACCTCAAACCCTTGTCGAGCCAGGTAGACCGCCAGCCAGCCGGAGCCGCAGCCGAGGTCAAGTACTTTCTTTGCCCCGTTTTTCTTCAATTCATCGGCAATGCGCGGAATGTAAGACAAGTCGGGCAATTGCGTGTACGGCACCTTGCACATATTCCAGGCTTTTTCCCAGAAATTGATGTTTTCCTGGTAGACGACTTCAAGGGGCAGTCCTGCCCCTTCTTGCCTTTCGCTGTTAGTGATTTTGTCAGCTTTAGTCATCGTCAAATTCAAAATTCTCGCTCATAGAGCCCTTTGCCAAATCGTTTGGATTTGGCCGGGATGACCCATGTTAGCACTGACCCTCGCAAGGGATGGCACTTGAGAAGAGATGTAAAGGGTAACATTAAGTCACAGTCTGCTTATCTGAGATTAAGCCCCTCGGTACAGTGGTATCTATTTAGGCAGGAAACCTATTAAAATCTAGTATCTTACTTTCACTAGTTCAGCGCTGGTAAACAGAAATTGACGGACGAGTCCGGCCGCATACAATTGCAGATGATGCTGGTACAACAGTCCGGCGCTGGGGCATTGCCCCTAAGTATTTTGGCGCCTGATAGTTTTTTGCCATTTATTCGTGAACTAGAAAAACTTAGTCTTGACCAGAAATTAGCGCCAGTAATCGTCTACTGGAGTCGACAGAGTGCCGCCCGGCTTTTGCCTGGTGGGCGTTACTTTGGCACATTGCTGCGCGAGTCGACTTGTGTCTCTTGTTTCTCAGAAGAAAGACAAGATTCGCCTGATGAATGGTGTGTTTTGATGGAGAGCCCTGGGCTCTCCATTGTTGTCTATGGCCAGCAAGCTATGGAATCGCCTAACTCAGAGAAATATCAATGCACGGGTTCTATGGAGCCTGCCATTGTGCGTGAGTCGTTTAATCGCCTCTTGCCTATCTGGCAGTCGCTCAATCTATCTGAGAGCAACCGTCTTGAAGATTGCCGTGTTTCGCTGGGGCCAGGCGGCAGTTCACCAGCATCTGTGCAACGTATGAAAGCGGCATGGCCGGTGGTAAAAGCACCGATTCAGCAAGGTTTGATTTTGCAAGGTGATGGCGCCAATGCCTCTTACTACGACAACAACATCAGCGGTGAACATTCCCTTCAGGCCAGTCAATCAACTACCGGCCCGAACAAAATTTCGCCTATTGCCGTAGACGTACTTACTACTTCTTCTAACTTCACCCCAATTGATGCCAATCCATCGCCTATGCAGGCTGTGGTTGGTGGTTTAAGCAAAGAAGAGATGGACAAAATCATTGCCCAGCATTTGGCAGTAGGTTTGCCACCACCGGATGCTTCGTTTTTCCAGGCTCCAGTGAATAGCGGCGGCATGACTTTCCCTTCCGCCAGCAGTTCCAATTTCGCCCCGACCGCTCCCTTCGGTAATCAGGCTATTTCCGGTCAGCATGCTGGCCCTTCAGGTTCTCCGTCAAGAACTAGCGATGGCAACGGTGGTGTTGCAGCTGGTTCGGGTGCTGCCAATTCTGCTAACTCTAATTCTGCCAGTGGTCCAAGCGGCGCTGTCAGTGCCGGGGTCAATGCTGGAGTCAATGGTGATGGCAGCAATGCTGCTACTCAAGGTGATGGACCGCTTGACGCCCGCGTTCCAGCTCCCGCTGAGACTCGCAAGGGCGGTAAGGGCGGCACGCGCACCAATCTTAAGGCTGTCAAAACCACCGACGCCGACGCCAAAAATCTTATTCCACCGGCTGCTCAGACAATTATTAGTGACATTATTGGGCAGCTCAGGCACTCCAGCGACCTCACTTCAATCTTGCAGTACGCCATTGAAGTGCTAACCAATGTCCTCAAAGCTGATCGTGGATTGATTTGGAAAGTGGTTGGTGACCAGCTGGTAGTCACTAACGAGTATTCGATTACTGGTCATACTTGTTTTGTCGATAATCAACTCAATTCACAAGAATCAATGTCGATTGTGCTTGAGTTTCTCTCGCGTTTCCCCGATGAGTCTGGTGCTGGTGTTATCAGCATTCCGGACACGGCCCAAGATACTGATTTGCACAAGACCTCACGCACACTTTCATCGCTGCTGGAGTTAGGCGATGTGCGCGGGCGCCTGATGGTTCAGCTTCGCTCTCGTGGTATCTTCTCTGGATTTTTGGAGCTACAGCAATGTGGTAATCCGCGGGAATGGACCACTGAAGATGCAGTCGTGCTGCAGAAAGTAGCTGAAATGCTTTCAGTTGTTGTGCAACAATCTTTCGACCAATCGAAGATTGAAATGGACGCACAAGAAATGAAGCTGATCAATGAGATCGCTAGTCTCTTCCGCGATTCTAAGGGCCAGACCAGTCGTGATTCACTGGTTAAATCAGTGCTTCTTGTGGCCGACCACATGGGCTTCATTCACTCGCAAATCTATTTGTTTAATCAAGATAGTGGAGTGCTGGAGCCGCAGATTCGGGCCGATAAAGAAAGTTCTGTGGAGCTGGAGAATAAAGACAATCCATTCGTTGCCGTCTTCGAGTCTGGCCGCGGCAAAGTTGTGAATATGGAATATTCAAGAAAGGGCGATCCTTTCTTCGGCCACGACATGGCTCTGGTGCTTCCTCTTATATCAGAAGGGACGCGCCTGGGTGTGATCGGGCTATGGCAAAGGCAACCGAAGCGACCACAGTTCAAGCCCCAAGATAGAGAACTGGGTCTAACAATTGCCGGTCACTTGTCTAACGTAATTCGTGCAGACATGGCTGTTCAGCAGATTCGTGCTGATCAAGTGCGCGAGAGTTTGATCAATAAAGTGTCAGTTGAAATCAAGCGCTCGCTAAAAGAAGCTGACCAAATCATGGATACTCTGGTGCGCTCGGTGCGAGAGTATTTCCAGCTCGATTTGTGCGTGGTCTCTCTCTATGATGGCCCCACCGATGATGCCACTAAATGCAAGTTTGCGGGTTTGGATGAGGAGTTTTCTCAGCCTGAGCCGCCTGATCCAGAAGACTATGGTCATCCTGATGATGAAGTAGTTAAGCCCCTGGCTCATATGATTGCTGACCGTATCTTCGCTGGCGCCCTAGAGCAATTGAGAGATGGGCAAACTGTATTTGTTACGCCAGAAGAAATTAAGACCCGCTTAGAGCCCGATATCTTGTCGAGTGAGTGGGACAATCGCTCGGCTATATGTGTGCCTTTAGGTCAAGGCAATAACTTTAAAGCCGCCCTGATGCTGGTGGCGAAAGATCGCACCCGGTCATTCCCTGACAAAGACATGCGCATGGTAATTGACTTGGCTGATCGGGTTGGTGTTGTGATCTCACACGCTGAGCTGTTCGCTACTGTTGAAAGACAGGCGATCACTGACCCAATGACTGGTTTGTTTAACCGCCGCTATTTTGAAGAGCAACTTACTAAAGAAATTGATCGTTTCCAACGCTTCGGTCACCCCTTCTCATTTATCATCGTCGACTTAGATTATCTCAAGCGTATCAATGATAGTAAGGGCCACCACGTTGGTGACGCCGCTATTATCCATATTGGTAATGTGATTAAGCGCAGTGTGCGCGAAATTGATACTGTGGGCAGATTTGGCGGTGAAGAGTTTGTTGTACTGTTGCCTGAAACCGATTTGAAATGGGCAAAGATGGTGGCTGAGAGAGCTTGTGCTGCTATGCGGGAGAAACCAGTTGAAGGTTGGGGTATTGTCACCGCTTCAGTTGGTGTCGCTACTTTCCCCCACGATGCTCAAGACAAAGAGCGTCTCTTTGAGCTGGCTGACCAAGCCCTTTTCTTAGCTAAGCATAGAGGCCGTAACCAAGTTTGCACAGTCACTGAAGATTTGATGCCTAGTCTTGCTGCTGGCGGCGAAGAAGAATTGAAGAAAGCTATGAAAGTAGACAATCGCATGGGGCCTGCTGTAGAGAAGCCTGCTGCCACTGCTGCTCCTGTGGCAAATCTCGTGCCCGAGTTTGATGTCGAATTGATTCGAGAGAAGGGTCTGCTCGGAATGTTAGCCCAGCTAATACGTACAGTTGAAGAGCGCTCGTCTTATGGCCCTGACCGTTCATCGCGGGCATACGGTTATGCCAATCGTATTGCTCAGGCATTGCATTTGACAAAAGACCACACCGAAGTAGTGTCACTAGCGGCGGTGCTGTGTAATCTTGGCAAAATTGCTGTACCTGAAGAAACATTGAAGCGACCAGAGCCATTGTCTGATGAAGATTTGGTCTACATCAATCAGGTGCCGCATACAGGTGCTAAATTCTTGGAACCAGCCAAAGTGCTGGCCAAAATATCTCCTATTGTAGAAGCGTATCAAGAGCACTGGGATGGCAGCGGTTATCCCAATGGTATCAAGGGTGATGTCATTCCGATTGAGTCGCGCATCGTTTCGTTGGTTGACGCTTACACCGCCATGACCAGTGATAGACCTTATCGTGAGGCCCATAGTCATGAGGCTGCTCTTAAGCTCATTCAAGAAGGCGCTGGCAAGGAATGGGACCCTCGTTTGGTCAAAGTATTTGTCTCTCTTTTGCAGAAAGACAATAAAGCGGAAAAACACTAGTCTATTTCACCAACTATTTAGGTGAATCGCTGCACCCTGCAGTGCTCTGTTTGTCTTGCTTAGCTCAGTTCTGGGGATATCCCCTGTATATGTAGATGGTCCGATAATTTCTAATGTTGAAAGGGCTTGTCAGGTCTTGGCAACTTGCTATAATTAAAACATATCGCACGAAGCCAATGCTCTCCTGTCAGCGGGCCACCAGTAATGGATCCCGGAGTAAATCTCAAAGCACATAGAGCGGTTCTCGTCTCGATACAGTGAAAGCCCGTCGATTGCTGTAATGGCAATTTGTTAGGAGCAGACCCCTGTGAGTCCGGTGTGTGAACCGGCACAGGGGTCTGGTGCTTTTTGTAGTATTGTTCTGTTGTAAGTCAGACAATCTTCCATCAAGCGGCAATAAAATCTTTCAATGGTTCCTCGCTTTCCTGTTGCTCTATTACTATTTGCTCTCGTCAACGTGGCCTTAGCTTCTTTTTTGGTGCCTGCTGCTAAACCAGAATTGACTTTAGCTGACGTTAATTTAACGCCCCAGATATTAGAAGAAGGAAAGCCCGCTAGCTGGTGGTTGGCTCGGACCTTTTTGACCAGTGCCAGAGTGCCAGATGTAGTAGTCTGCGGCAGCTCTCAAATTGGAGGCTTACAGGCTGCCGATGCCAATACATCGGGCAAAACTGTCGACCTAGTATTCAATAGACGCTGCCTTACTATAGAGAACGATCTGGCCAAAACATTTGGCCCCGGCGCCGAAGTCTTTCTTTCTGCCCTACCGGGGGCCATGGTTTCGGATCATTTTGCTATTTCGCGAGCACTCTTTCGCCCCAGTCACCACCCGGCTCTGCTAGTCCTCACTGTTTCCCCGCGAGATTTTATCGATAATACTTTACCCTCAGCTGGTGCCACCGACTCATATCGCTTTTTCTCTCAATACACTGATATGAGCGCCTACACTGGTTGGGCTTTTCATGATCCCTGGTCACGTTTTACTTACTTTGTATCTAGCGAACTACCACTGCGCGGTCAATTGGCAGTTTTCAATCAAACTGTTGAGCATTTTGTAGAAAAACTCAAAGAGGCTGACACTGCTAGTGGTGGCGTTGCTTGTAAGCCTTCATCAACGGCAACAAGTGCCGCGGCTTCTGCTGCCGAGCAAGTCAAATTTGTTATGGGCGCCTATGGTGGTAATCTCAAGCCCGGTCAAGCCGTTCTCACTCCGAATTTGCCCAAGATTTATGTAGACAATAGCCTTGATTATAAGCATCGCTATAAAGATCAATATCCGGTTTCCTACGACATTCAGTTCAACTTTATGCACTCCTTTTTGGCACAGCTAAAGCAAGAAGGAATAAAAGTTTTGGTAGTAGGAATGCCGCTGACAAGGGAGAATCGCCAGCTTCTGTCTAGTGATTTTTGGCAAGCCTTTCGCAGTCGTTTAGCTGCAGAATGTCAATATAGCGGGGCCGAATATCTAGACCTTTCGGCTTCACCGAATTTTTTGCTTGGTGATTTTTGCGACACTGTTCATCTTAACGCCGATGGTGGCACTCGCTTGGCTGAGTATATAAGCAAGGCCATAGAGAAAGCACCCCAGCTTCGGGCTGCACTGAAAGAGCGGTTAGAACCTTTGCCGACGGTAGGAAGGGGTAGGGTTGAATGAGGCTTGTCAAGGCGCCCCTGAAAGTGTACACTGGTTGTGTACGCAGCGCGTGTGCCTTAAGGGTGCGCTAGTTCGCTGGTTCTACCAAGGTGCACCCATGCCCAATTTAGACGACATTGAAAAACAAGCAGCTGTTCTTATGGGCTACACGCAGCAGTCTATAGGAAAGACGCAAGCCCGCAAAGAGTTTTTTCCCCTAGTTGATGCGTTGAGCACAAGTTCTTCGGTTGTTGAGATTACAGATCACGATAAACCGGTGGCGGTGCTTCTGAGCTATCAAAATTATGTGGCGCTCGTAGCTAAGCTAAATATGCTGACAAAGGCTTCAGCTCAGCAACCTGCAACAAATTTGATGGGCTCAATCAGAATCAAAACAAACAATCTTGAGGCCGCTAGTCAGAGAGTAGCTGCTCGTTTTTCGAAGTCCCTCGATGAAACCGCTGGTAAATTATGACTGAGAGATTATTGATAACGGATACTCATCCGATTATTTACTTCTTCTGCGATGGTGGAAAGCGTTTAGGGAAGAAAGCCTTGGTCGCTTTTAAGGAGGCTGTGTCTGGTACTCAAACAACTATCTTCGTACCGACTCCTGTTCTTTGGGAGCTGGCTATGCTGGTTGAAGATAACGATATTGAGCTTGATAAGCCATTTGCGCAGTGGATTGATTGCCTATTTCAATATCCAGCCATTAACCCGTTGCCGTTTGATGTCGAGGCCGTTAAGGCTTTTTATGACGTTCGCTACCATACGGATCCATTTGACCGCGCAATAGTTGCTACTGCAATTCTCATGGATTTACCGTTGATTTCTAACGATGGAAAGATGCATGAACATTCTCCATGTAAGCTGTTTTGGTAATTCTAGTTTTGCTTCAGATTGGGCCGATAACTGGTGCATTCAACAGCATAGGGCCGCACAGGTTTGAGGCATTTCTCGCTGTTGTTGAAGCGGCAGTCGTCGCAGAGATAGGCCCCTTTGCCCCTGCGATTTTTTAGAGCGGCGATGCTCAGAGCTAAGGTTGCCCCTAAAACTATGGCCGTTAAAATCCAGTGTATGACTGTCTCGTTTATGTTCATGCTCATGCTTAGCGACCACCAGAGAGTTTAGGGTCAAGCACATCGCGCAGCACATCACCAATTGAGTTGAAGCAGAGAATGGTGAAGAAAATGAGGAAGCCCGGGGCAATTAACCAGGGCTGGCTCAGTAGTTCATTAGGTTGATCCATGGCCGCTTTGAGCATATTGCCCCAGCTGGCATCGGGCTGCTGAATGCCTAGACCAATTAAGCTCAAGCCGCTCTCAGCCAGAATAAAATTGGGCACCTGCAAGGTCGCGGCGATAACAACATAACTGGCTGTTTGGGGAATGACGTGTTTGATGATGTTAGTCACTTCAGGCATGCCTACTGATTTAGCGGCTTGCACAAATTCTTCTTCTCTAATTGAGAGCACCATGCCGCGAATGACGCGAGCAAGACCCGGCCAACTGATGAAAGATAGAATCACCGTGATTAGAGCAAAACGTTGTGAACTAGTCATTCCTAATGGCAGCACGGCTGCTAGACCAATCAATAAATAGAAGCTGGGAATTGACATCACCGCTTCGGCAAAACGCATCATCAAATTGTCAGCCATGCCGCCTATATAACCGGCCATGGCACCGTAGAAGATACCAATGGGAAAGGCAATGAAGAGACCAAGGAAACCAATGGTAAGGCTTTTCTGTGCCCCAAAGTAGAGTCTAGAGTAATTGTCGCGACCGTTCATGTCGGCCCCGAGCAGATAGATGCGAGCGGGCGAATCTACGCCAAACAAGTGTAAGTCCATAGGAATTAAGCCCAGCAATTTGTAGCTTTCACCTTTGACCAAGAACTTGACTGGGTACTTGGCCGTTTTTATCTCTGAGAATGTCTGGCGATAGGTAGTAGGGTCATTCTCTTGCTTTACTGGATAAACATAGGGCAAGCAAAGCTCACCATTGTCGTTATGAATATGCAGCAAAGTAGCTGGGGCATTGCCGACATTGGGGTCGTTGAATTCCATGCCATAGGGTGTCAGTACGTCAGCAAAGAGAGCACTAAAGTAGAGAAGAAAGAGACCAATCAAAGCTGCTCTAGCCACTTTGTCTTTCCACATGCGACTTAAAATCGTATGTTTGAGATCGGCTTTTACTCTGGCCGGTGTTGATACTTGCGGGGCTGCTGACGATACCACTATATGGTTCCTTTTTCTAAATCGAAGTTATTCAACAGTGATACGAGGGTCGGTAAATTTCAGTAGCAAGTCGGCCACAAGATTGCCCGTGATCAGCATGACGGCCCCGAGCATAATTGAGGCCATTACCAGGTTCATGTCTTTGGTCAAGACTCCTTCTAAAGTCAATCGACCAAGACCCGGATAGGCTAGTACCATCTCGGTTAGAGCGGCACCACTAAGGAGGCCGGCAAACTCAAAACCTAAAAGTGTAATCAGAGGATTAATAGCATTTCGTAAGGCGTGTTTGTAAATCACTACTTCTTCGCTCAGGCCTTTAGCCCTAGCGCTGCGTACATAGTCAGCTCGCAGTACGTCTAAGAGGTTGCTGCGCACTTGTCTTTGAATGCCGGCTAGCGAAACAAAGGTGAGGACGCAAACGGGAATAATCAGGTGGTAGGCAATATCGAGTATTTGACTGAGTGTGTCGCGCTCGGCAAAATCAGAGCTGGTCATGCCGCCAATGGGAAGCCAGTGAGTGGCCAGAGCAAACATCAAGAACAGAAATGCCAATAAGAATGTCGGCATCGACATGCCAATGGCAGTGATTAAGCCGAATAATTTGTCGAGGAATTTGCCCCGGTGCACCGCAGCGTAAACGCCTGCTGGCAGTGCAATCAACCAGGTGAAGAAGAGTGTGACGACATTGAGCAAAAGAGTGTTGCCCGCATGTTGCATTAGCCTTATGGCCACAGAGCCACCGGTGGTGGAAACACCGAGGTTGCCTTGCAGTGTACTTGTTAGCCAGATGGCATATTGCACTGGGGCTGGTTTGTTTAGACCCAGTCTTTCTTCTTCGGCCTGAATCGCTGCTTGAGAGACCGATGGATTGGCGCGCATTGCTGCCAGTGGGTCAATGGGAGACAACTTGAGCATGGTGAAGGCCATGAGTGAAATCAAGAAGAGTAGAGGCAAGGCCTGCAATATTCGCTTGAAGATGTAGACAGGTGTCGACACTAGTGCTTGGCTCCCTTTATATAAATCTCTTCGATGTTGTGCAATGTTCCCTTGGGCGTGTAATAAATGCCGTAAGGAGAAGGCTTGTAGTTGCCCAGTTTGTTGTGTGCAGCCGTTAATACCATGTTGGTGTAGATATAGATAAATGGCTGTTCGTCATAAGCAATCTTCTGAAAACGGTTGTAACAGTCGATTCTTGTTTTCTCATCCATGGTACCAGCAGCAGTATCGAGCAATTTGTCTATTTCTTTTTCCCATGGTCTGGCATCTGGTGCTTTTACCAGGCCATTTTTGTCGGGCAGGCGAGTATCAAACATGTGCATGCGGCCATCAGACTTCCAGACATTGGCCCCGCCATATGGTTCAAACCTGCTACCGCTGAGGCCCATTACTATGGCTTGCCAGTCGAGGCTGGTATGTACACGGTTGGTCATGGTATTGAATTCAATTGGTTGATAGTTGACTTTAATGCCAAGTTTTTTCAACTCTTCTTTGATGGTGATGCAGCAGGCATCACGGCCAGTGTTGCCTGAATTGGTGATGAGATCAAACTCAACACGATTGCCTTTGGCATCGAAAAGTTCATCGCCATTTTTGACAAAGCCAGCTTCGGCTAAGAGCTTTGCTGCCAGTGCTGGATCGTATTCAATTTGCTTTAGATCTTTGTTTAGATAAAGTGAAGCTTCAGTCTCATTGGTCGAAAGTGGGTAACCTACCCCTTTTTGTACGTTGTTGATAATACGTTTGCGGTCAACCGAATGACTAATGGCCCATCTAAATTTCTCATTGTTGAACCAGGCTTGCTTGATCGGGTCAACGTAGGGCTTGCCTGTTTTGGGATCTTTGCGCTGGCAGAGATTGAACATCAAGAACATGGTGCCGTCGTCTGGACCGAGGTTGTACATGGTGAAATTGCCGCTTAATTCCCGTTGTTTTAAAAGGGCGGCGTCAATTCCTCTGACTGAGCGATTGTCGAGCAAGTCGATTTCATCACCCAAAAACTTGATGATCATGGTGTTTTGATCGGGCACAATACCAATCACCATCTTGTCTAAGTAGGGCAACTGACGCCCTTCTTTATCAATGAATGAATAATTGGGGTTGCGCTTAAACTCCAGGCGCTGCCCAGCTACATAGCGCTCGACAATCATTGGGCCAGAGCCGACAAAAGTCTTGGGATCGGCATTGATATTCCAAAAATTGTGAAACTCAGCTTTTGAACGTTTGGTAATTGGTTCGATGATGTGTTTTGGTGCCACCATGGTGGCATTTAAGTTGGCCAGGAATGGTGAGAACGGTTTTTTGAAGCGAAAGCTCACTGTATCTTCATCTACTTTGACGACTTTGGGATAGTCGCCCGGGGTAGAAATGGTATCGCGGGAGCTAGTCTCACCAAAGCCATCGCCTATTAGAGTGGCGTAGGTAAAAACCACGTCATCCACAGTTAGTGGATGACCATCAGACCACTTCAAGCCTTTGCGCATAACAAAGTCGATGGTGCGACCATCGGCACTAACTTTGTATGACTTGGCTAGTTTGGGAATGGCCTTGCCTGTCCAGGGGTCAAAGTCAACCAGTGAGTCAAATTGCAGCATGCCGATGCCATGGCTTTCAACATCAGATGCGTCCCAAGCGTTGAAGGTCTTGGGGCCTCCTCCAAAGCTACCAAGTTTAAGCGAGCCACCAAACTTTCCTACTTCGCCTCGTGCTTGCCAATATTCAACTCCGTCTTTTTCGACAAGCTTGAATGGGCCAGGGTTGGGAAAGAGAAAGGGTTTGCTTGCTTCAGCTTGCTTGGGAGTGTAGTGCACCGTTGAATTGATCGATGGCTCGACCTTCTCGACCTTCTCTGCCTTACTGGGCTGTGCTGTGGTGGCACTGGTTTTCACTGGTGCTGGGGCGATGCAGCTGTTAAGCAGAACTCCAGAGCAGAGCAGTGCAGCAAATGAGCTGAAGATTTTAAGGCCTTTGTTATATCTCACTGTACCCAGATCTCTTCGAGGTTGTGTAAGCCTGCTGCGGGCTGTGACATTGGTGTTGGCACATAGTTCTGTATTGTGTTGCGGGCGCCGACAATGGTTCTAGGTGAGGCTAGATAGATGAAAGGCATTTGGTCATAGAAAATCTGTTGCACTTCGTTGTAGATTTTCTTTCTTTCGGCTTTGTCAAAAGTGATTGCACCTTTGTCTAAGAGCTGGTCGATTTGTTTTTCCCATGGTCTGGCATCGTTTACTTTGATCTCTCCTTTTTCGTCGGGTAGACGTTGATCAAAGAGGTGCAAACGACTGTCGCTCTTATAAACGTTGGCACTGTCGTTAGGCTCTAGCGGATCGCCGCCGCTAAGGGAGAAGAGGGCTGCTTGCCAGTCTAGAGATGAGTTGATTTTGCCAGAGAGCAAATTGAAATCAATTGGTGCAAAATTGACTTTGATACCAAGTTCTTTCATATCTTTAGTGAAGTTGGTGCCGACGAATTCGTAGTATGTGCCACCGGCAGAGGTGAGCAAATCAAACTCGACTTTGTGTCCAGCTTTATCAACAAGGCTGCCGTCTTTGTCCCAGCTAAAGCCAGATTTTTTCAATAAGTCTTTGGCGACAGTAACATCTCGACCGTAGGCTTTCAGTTCACTGTTGTAGAACGGGCTGGTGGAGACTTGAGCGGAGAAAGTAGGGTCGCCTAAGCCTTTGAAATAGTTTGAAACTATTGATTGGCGATCAACGCCGTGGCTAATTGCCTGGCGGAAATTAACATCGTTGAACCAGGCCGATTTGATCGGATCAACATAGGGTTTGCCTGTTTTAGGATTCTTTCTTTGGTTCATATTGAACATGATGAAAGTACTGCCCTGGCTAGGTCCGAAGTCGTAGAGTTTGAAGTTGCCTTCTTTCGACATCGCCGCTAGATCGCCAGCGTCGCGACAGCGCACGGGAGTAATATCAATTTCTTTGCCTTTGAATTTAAGCAAGTTGGTATTTACTTCAGGCACTATCAAATAGGTTATGCGCTCTAAGTATGGTAGTGGTTTGCCCTCAGGGCTGACGGTGTAATAATTGCTTGCTCTTTTGAAAACAATTCGCTGGCTAGGTACATATGATTCAAGAGTAAACATGCCACTTGTGACAAAGCTCTCCGGTTTAGATTCGGTTGTCCAGAGATTGCTAAAGAGCTTGCGTCCATCTTTTTTGTTGATGACCGGTTCGACAATATGTTTTGGGGCAATGGGCAGACCCATGACCCTGACAAAGGGAGCAAAGGGCACGGGGGTGACGAATTTATTGGTGAGCTCATCTACAACTGTTACTACTGGCGATTTACCTTCGACTGTGGTGACGTCACGCAGGGATGAATTGCCATAGCCACCTTTGATAATGGTGTTCCAGGTATAGGCTACGTCTTCGGCAGTTATTGGTTTACCGTCTGACCACTTCAAGCCTTTGCGCAATTTTGTCGTGTAGGTAAGACCATCCGGATCAACTGTAAAACTCTCAGCCAGAGCTGGTGTCACTTCGCCAGTGTATGGATCGATATCGAGCAAGCCGGCATACATTAGCGATGCCATTTCTCTTGAAGAGGTATCGGCAGCAGCCCAATAATTGAATGTCGCAGGGTTGGAGGCCACGATAGAACGCACTAGTTTGCCCCCGGGCTTACCAACTTGGTAGCGACCCTGGCGCATGTCGGCACCATTGACGGTGACTGTTTTGTATGGCCCTGGTGATTGGCTATCGCATTTCTGAATCGGTGAGTCAGAGCTGGTGCTAGTTGTCGTTGAAGTAGTAGTTGTAGTCGTTGTGGTACTACCTGTACTCTTGCTTGGAGCATCAATACTGGCGCAGCCAGCCATTGAGCCAAGGGCTAACGACATGGCCATGACTGTTTTGAAACTGTTGATCAATCTTCCTGACATCGACTACTCCAATCAATAAAATGCTGGTTGCGCTAATGATTTTAGTCGGTCTTGCGATGTTTTTCAGAAGGGTATTGTCAAGGGCTAGATTTAATCTCTTTTATCGCAACAAGTGGCGGCCGCACGCGATACGATATTGCCGTCCCCCATCATTTAATGTTTGGGGTAGCGAATTAAAGCCAGTCGAGGCAAAATTATGGGCGCGGCAACCGGTTTAATTTTTATCGACATGTTGGTGCGACCAATATTGAGATTTGGCTTCAAATTCTATTTCGTTGGCTTCTTTGTGCTCTTCCTCGTTTATGGCTTTATCGCCTACAAGGCACTGCAGTCAGCCTATCTTTCTGAGCAGCAGTACTAATTAAGCGACCTTAGCAGTGTGCGAGTTTAGGCCTTATGCGCTAAACTTCGGCTAGTTATGGCCTTACTATTGGTAACCTGTGGGCAAGCAATTACAGTCTTTAGTCGCTTTGAGCGTTCTTCTTTCGCTCTCTTCTTTCCCCTTGGCGGCATACTCTGCCACCACCAATGCGGCCTCTAAGAAAAGTGCGGCAGCTGCGCCGGTTGAAAGCCTAGATGCAAAATTGCTTTTCAATCAGGTGGGTTTGCTCTATCGCGATGGTAAGTTCGAAGAAGCCCTGACTGCTTTGAATGTGGCAAAAGATGCCCAGAAAATCTCGGCTGATAGTTTTCTCTACCATCTGTATCAATCGGTATTGCTCTTCAAGACAAAGCCTTTGATCTATCCTCTGGCCGCAGCTCGTGCTGCTGTCAAGATTAATGGACGCAACGCTGTTGCCAACTCAAATCTTGGTTCGCTGTTGCAGCGAAACGGCGAGCGCGCCAACGCTATCGAGAAGTATCGCGCCGCTTTAGCGGTTGACCCTAGCGATTGGCGTGCCCATCTTGGCATTGCTCAGTGCTTAGCAGTTGATGGCACAGATGGTCGTGTCATCGCTGAGCGTGAACTGAAACTTGCTTGTCAAACAGCAAATGATAGTGTGGAGAAATGGTTTGCCCTGGGCTCTACCTATCTGGTTTTGCGAATGAACCATGAGGCTGAGAATTGTTTTGGCAATGCTCTCAAGCTCAAGCCCGATGATTACGTGGTCAAATTAGGTCGGCTCAAGTCGGCCCTTGCTGCTAACAATTTGAAAGTCGTGGGAGAACTTTTGCCCACGACCATGACAGATAAGCTCTTAGACCAGTCAATTGCTCTTGCCCTGGCTTTGCCTGCAGCAAAGTTGACGGCCCAGGAGTTAACCAGTCTCGAGGCTATTTGCGAGCGTAATTTTATTGGCGCTGATCAGTTCTTTTATCAGTTGGGACGCAATCTTGAAGCTAGTGGTCAGCTCGATTTGGCTGCCAAAGCTTATCTGCAGGCCATTAACTACTCGGGCGCTAGTGGAGCGTCGGTACTTGCTCTGGTGGGCAATCGTGCTGCGGCGAATGATCTGGACGAAGCTAATCGACTGGTCAAACAATATGTTGGTGTGCAATTAGTAGGTGGCAAGCCGCAGCCACGTGGACACAAAGAAATTTTCACCCAGACTTTAAGTTATGCCGGCCAGATTTTGAGCAGTAATGCCACCCCAAGTTCTTTGCATATTTTGCGAGTGCTCTTTAGCAACATTAAGTGTGGCTGCCGCATTCCTGTTATTGAGTTGAAGTTGCGTTCACTACCTGGGGTAATTTTTGCCCATCTACAAGATGCTAAAGATCCTCCTGCTTGTATTGTGTATGATGACAAGTTGACTGATAGCAAAGCCATAATTGCCACGAAGCGCGATGAAGACAAGGTAGAAGTCATGAGCGATCAGCCTGTAAAATCGTTGCCTGAACTGGTCAAAATTATTCAAGAAGCCGCCGATAAGCCTGACAAGCATATTTTTACACTCTGGTCGTTTGAGCCACCACCCATGGAATTACCAAGATGAGAACAAGAAACGAATTTTTGCAAGCAAAAGTGGTTGGCTTCAAAATCGCCCTCTTTAGCGTTGCTCTATCTCTAGGGGGCTTCTTCGGTAGTGCTATCGCTGCTCAAGCGGCTGATACGCGTCCTCTTGTTGATGTTATTGTGCTTGAACAAAACGCTATTCAGACAGGTCCTATGAATATGGTTGTTGGTAAGCAGCAGCTCAAGTTTACACTCGACAAACTTGGTATTTGTTGGTTGGCTTCTGCTCCTAAATGGAACAGCTATTGCTTCAACCCTGAGGCCAAGACAGTGTTGGTGCGTGATCATGAAACATGGAAGAACGGCTTCTTTGAGTTGAAGGCGCAAAAGAAAGCGCACAAAAAAGACGAGCTGAAGGTAAAAGAGACTGGTAAGCACGAGAAAATCGCAGGTTATAACTGTCGCAAAGCCGAACTGATTCGCACCCCCGCGGCACCTTTCAATAAAGGTGAGCCCCATAAGCCCTACAAGGCCGGTGTCGTCTGGATCGCCGAGAAATTTCCTGCCCCGCAAGAGTTAACACAGGTGATGAAAAACCTGGTCAAAGTTGACGTCAAAGAAGGCATGGTTCTGAAGTTTCAAGTGCTCAAGGCTGGTTCTTATAGCCTGATGGATACTGCCTACGAGACTCTCAAGGTAACGTCAACTAAGAAACCAGCATCGTTCTTCGATCCGCCCGTTGGTTATAGACCGGTGAAGTCGGAGATGCAGCTTTTAATGGATGACAGCATGGATGGCGAATCGGACATGGACTTCTTGAAGAAGAAGCCGTAGCTTTTAGGGTTTTCTACGGCTTTCTAGGGAGCCGTACCAAAAAGATCAGGGGCAAAGTTCTTGATCGACTGCACTGTCATTGCTCCGCCAAAAGTGTTTAGCTCTTGTCCTCGTTCTGTGCGGGCGCGTTTTGCCACAACTCCCAGTACTTTTCCACGCAGGCTTACAACCGGCCCACCACTATTGCCATTGGTGATGGGCGCGTCTACCTGCAGCATTCGTGGTGCCAAGCGGCTGATGCGACCGCTGGTGAAGGTCGGTGCATAATAATTGGCCGAGTCAGAATCTAATTGGTCGGAGGCTTCGGGATAGCCAATAACTTGAATTTCTTGTCCTTCGGTGGCGGCGATGGTATCAAACTCCATTGGAGCTATGGTCGATTTCTCTACTGTCAAAATAGCAATGTCGGGATCTTTATCAGCTTTTGCTACTTTGAAGAGCTTTGCCACCATAGGTGGTTGCGAGACTGGGCCAGCGGCATGCAAGAAATAGCCGACTTCACTAGTTACTGAAACCTGGCTCAAATAGCGGTTGAATAGCGCTCTAGTTGGGTCGGCTTTCTTTGATAAATAGGTCTCATATGTATCCCAAATAGCATCAGCCGTTGCCTGATAGGTGCTCAGCTCTGCCGTGGAGCGACTGCTTTTTGTACTCAAGTTGATTATTTGCAAGATCTCACGGAAGCGACCATCTACATCTCGTCCTGCTGCTGTTTGCTCGCAGTAAAGACGCATGCCAGCATAGAAGCGTTGGCTTTCTTTGATGATTTCATCGGCTCCGACGACTACGTGTTCGTTAGTGAGAAAATAGGCTTTTGATTTGTCGCCAGCAATTGTTTTAACAGGAAATGCCGAGCCATAAGACACTACTCGATAGCCGGGGTCGCGAGCCGAGGCACTGAAAACCGGATAACGATATTTGGGGGAGACATCAGCAAGTGAGGCCCAGAGGCTGTCTTTGATCTTCATCTTGAGACCGACACTGAGCTGGACAACCTGGCCTTTCATTCTTTTGTCGAGCTTTTCCCATGTCTCGACGGCCTCAGCTGCTTGGGGAGAAGAGAGCGGCGTTAAAAGGCCAGCAAGAAGGCTAACTGCTGCAAGGCTGGTCAACAGTTTTTTGTCAAAAATTTTGTTATGCAAAATTCTGGCCATTCCGTATTAGCCCCCTTCAAATCCAATTTCGATTTCAAATGTTCGGCGCCAGGGAAAAGAAAGTCTGACACTTGGTTCAAAGCCCAAGGCGGCACTTACTGTTTTTATGTATGGCGAGATTAATTCGGCCAGCTTCTGCGTGGATGGCTCTCCTTGCAGTTCTTTGCGCACTTTGGTCTGATACGCCCAGTCGTCAACTAGCCTGGTAAATAGGCTGCGTTTCTGGCTGTCGCTGACGGCTTTGTTGTTAATTTCCAGGCCGGCAATAGTGCAAACAGCAGTACCCAAGGCGCTGCCAATGGTATTGCCGGTGGTGTTCCAGCCAGCATAAGAGCATATTTTTTTGAGAAGCTCAGGTCGTTTGATTAGCTGCTCCATTAATATTGGATCGCCGCCGTTGGCATAAACCACATCGCAAAGAATGACGAAGCCTGGGGCTGATTCAATTAAATTGATTGTGTTAGCGGCTGCCTTTGAGCTGTCTATGTGACTAAAGTCTGGCAAGCCAGGTAGAGTTATGTGGTCGCCTTGCCGTTCGCTAGGGCCGTGGACAATCATTGTTAAAGCGTTTGAGCTATCACTAATATTTAGTCCGATAGCTTTGATTTGAGCTTGAACAGTGGTGCCAATATCTTGTCCTTCGTATCGACTGGCCACAGTGCTGCAGTTTTCTGGGCTGAATTGTAACTGGAGCGAGGGCTTGTTCTCGGCCATTAGCAGGCGGCCCAGCAGTGTGCACACTACTTCGTCGGCGCCAGCATAGATGTTCACTTTATTTTGTAGCGACATTTGCTGACTGACGCTTATTAGTCGATCCCTTTCGCCGACATTTAGACCCCAGGCACCAGAGTCATCTTGCGAAAATACCAGGTGATCTATTAAGCCATCTTCCATCGACTTGAGCACTGTCATATTGATGGTGAAATTGCGGAAGCGAGTGTCGAGATAGTCTTGGCGAATGTCTCCTGGGATGCGGCGCTCGAGCGATTCGAGTAGGCCGGGGGCAAGTTTCTCACCGCTAGCAAGTCGGTGCAAACAAGCTGACCATTCAAATAACTCGCGTCCAAAGCGCGACCAGTATTCTTTTTCTTCGGTATTATCGTAGTTGTCTGAGATGCGCATGATGCTTGATTGCGCGTAAACAGTTATGGGTTTATTGCTCAGCTCTTTCCATTTCTTCAGGCGATCGAGTCTAGCCTGGATGGTCTTCACTTGCTCGGTGCTGCGGCGCGATGTAATTAAGCCGCCGTAGAGCAAACTATCAAGACAAACTACTACTGCGTCCGCTTCGTTGCGGCTGAGGCAGCCCTCACAAAAACTAAATAGCTCATCTATTTGTGCGCCGCGACTGAGGGAGCCCATCATTGTGCGCGGTGGAACAATTGCTTCAGCACCACCGAGCTTAGCCAAAAGTTGCGGATAGCTATAGGTGACCGGACGATCATCGAGGGGAATAAGCAGGATCTTCATTGGGGTTTCCATTGCTAAGGTTTGCCGGAGTCTAGGGTCACTCCGCCCATGTTGGCGCGTTGATACATGGGCACTGCTGAGTCGGGCACGATTCTTACACCGCGCTTGTGGTCTCCTTCGGCTGCCACAAGCACCGCATTTGTGGTGGTGCTGCTGCCGTTGGTTTGGGTCTCGGAAGTAATTGTTTGGGCAAACTCAACATGACTGAGGTCGTTCTCGTTCCAAATGGCCGCTTCAAAATATAAGTTTTGGCCAATCAGGTCGCCAGCTACAGGGGCATAAATTTTCAAGGGCAATACGCCTGATTCAGGAATCTTGCCAAGGGCTATGACTTTTCTGTCTGGTCCGAGTCTAATTGTGTGGCCATTAATTGGCTTGGCTCCACTGTCGCGGTCGGCCATGGCTAGGGCCACCCAGTGGCCGGGGCGGCCTTTTATGGTGAATTCGGCGGGGTGTCCAATGACGAGCCTGCCTGGCAGGTATAGCCTTGAAGCCAATAAGCGGTCGCTGAGGCTGCGGCCCAGGCTGCGTTGACGGGCTGTGGCCGGTAATGTCATGGGGGCGGTTGGGTCGGCCTTTTGCTCTTCCACTTCTGACTGGTTGCCAAAGGGCGTTTTTACTTCTTTGAGCAGGGCTTGGAGTTTGGCCTGGTGCTCTGCGTAGGCTTTTTCTGCCTCAATTTCTTCTTCGCTGAGCTCGACTTTCTTTTCTTTTTTTTCTTTCTTTTCTTTCTTCTCAGGCTTTTCTGCCTTGGCGGTTTGTTCCGGCTTGTCTGCTTTGGCCGTTTTCTCGGCTTTCTCGGTTTTAATCGCTTTTTTGGCTTTGTCGCCTTTGTCCGTTTTATCGGCTTTTATCGCTTGGTCGGCGGATTTTTCTTCTGAGGTCTGTTTGCCGAAAGCAAAGGCCGCCTGCTCGCCCATATTGAGAAATGCTGGGCAAATTAGGGCCTGGCTCATAACAATAGATAGAATAAGAGTTCTAGAGGCGCTTGCCATGGTGTATATCCGGCGCGTATCAAGTAATATGGCACATAGTAGCACCATCGATTTGATTAGTGAAATTGGACCTTTTTCTTGAAACTATATCCGCTTGGCTTAAGGATCAGACTACTCTGTTTCAGGCCTTTTTTGTGGCGCTAAGTTTGCATGTCGTGCTCTTGCCGATAATGTGGATTATTGGCTGGGCGCTACCGTGGCCGAAATTTCCTGTCATAACCACAATCATTGAATACGATCTGAGGGGCTGGCCCAATATGCCAAAACCCAAAAAAGTAATCAATGTCATGGACCCGGACCTTAATAAGTAGTAGTTTTTCTCGTCGTATATGCGATTGAACTATTTTGGGCTTTCGATCGTATAAGTAATAGGTCGACTTTCGCTCTCTCTAAATCCCCTTCACCACTGGGTTTGGGGTGGCTTTCGTGTTAGCATAGCGAAAGATAGGATATAACAAAAAAACGCATCATTAGTGGTGCCCGCTTCGATACCGAATGTGTTCTTAATGTATCTCGAGTATATATAACATTCGCTATCGGTGGGGCATGCTTTAACGGGGTGGTCTATGCTCGAGCCGAATAAAAGTGGTCAAGCTGAAGCGGCAATGGTAATGCCAGTGTCTCTGCCGGCTAAGCTTTGGGTCTTTCCTCAAGAGGTTGAGCCCAGTGCCGATTTGTTGGCCGCCTGTGGTGGCTCTGCCACTCTAGCTAGAGTTTTGATACGCCGTGGATTGACCACAGCAGCCGCCGTCCGCCAGTTTCTCAATGAAAGTGAATACGTTCCCACTGCTCCCTTTGAACTTCCTGGTGTAGAAAAGGCCGTTGAGCGCATGAGCGCCGCCATTGCCAAAGGCGAGAAAATCACCGTATATGGTGACTACGACGTTGACGGCATTACTGGCACCTCGGTGCTTCTTTCTGTTCTAAGAAGCTTGAATGCCAATGTCGATTTCTATATTCCTAACCGCTCATCTGAGGGCTATGGTCTTAATCTAAAGGCTGTCAGCGTCTTAGCCAGTAAGCATCGCACTAAGTTATTAATTACCTGCGATTGTGGCGTTTCTAACTTCTCTGAGATTAACCTGGCCAAGTCACTGGGCGTTGATACTCTCGTGCTCGATCACCACACCATGCCTGAGCTCTTGCCGCCGGCCGTGGCCGTTGTCCATCCCAAATTATTGAATGAGGGTCATCCCTTGTTCCATCTGCCTGGGGTGGGAGTTGCCTACAAAGTCTGCGAAGCCCTGCTGGCTAAGTTTGATCGTTCAAGCGAAGTGGAAGCGCTGCAAGACTATGTTACCCTCGGCATGATTGCTGATTTGGTACCACTAGTCGACGAGAATCGCTATCTTGTCAAAATTGGTTTGCCTAAACTTGTTGCTTCTCCTCGCCCAGGCATCCGTGCCTTGTTGGCTCAGGTGGGCGGAAAAGAAGACACCGATTTAGTTGGATTTGGCTTGGCACCGCGCATTAATGCCGTAGGTCGCTTGGCTGATGCCAATGTCGCTGTTGAGTTGCTCACCACTGATGATGCTGCCCGGGCAGAAGAATTAGCTCTACAGCTTCAGCGCGATAATGCCCGACGCCAAGAACTTTGCGAACGTATTTATTTAGAGGCCGAAGCCAAAGTTCTCACCACTTGTGATTTGAACAGCGATAAAGGCATTGCTATCTACAATGAAGGCTGGCACCATGGTGTAGTCGGCATTGTTGCTTCTCGCCTGGTCGAGCGTTTTCAACGCCCAGTCTTTATTGGTGAATTTGATCCAGAAGACAACATGGTGCGCGGCTCTGCTCGCGGCGTCGAGCAAATTGACTTGTATCAAGTATTGAAAGCCAATGAGCATCTATTGATTAAATGGGGCGGACACAAAATGGCCGCCGGTTTCTCCATTGAAGGTGAGAAAGCAGAAGCGGCAACCCGCGGTATTGTGGCAAGCTGCAATAAATTCTTGGCCGAGAAAAATATGCGTGTGCGTCTAGAAATAGACAGCGTAGTTGAGCCTGAAATACTGTCACTAGATTTGGTGCGCGAACTCAATGCTATGGCACCGTTTGGTATGTCAAATCGCAAACCTGTTTTGTCTATGAGCAAAATGGTAGTGACTTCCACCCGGCCACTTGGTAAAGAAGCTAAGCACAGCCGCATCATGTTTAAAGACTATGGCTCAGGCAAAGAGTTTGAGTCAGTTATGTGGAGCACTCGTGGACGAGTTCCTGCTGAAGGCGATGAAATTGATGTGGCGTTCAATCCTGATATCAACAATTTCAATGGTCGCGAGCGCTTGCAGCTAATTCTTTGTGATTGGCGTAAAGCTGGTGACGCTGCCCGTGCCCAAGAAGCTGAAGATGAAGCGAAGTTGCAAGCGACTATGGGTAAGCAAGCTGTTCAAGATAAGCCCAAGGCCACTTCTACTCGTACTGTCGGCAGCGAATACAGTGCTGAGCCAGCCGCTAGTGTGGCTTCTAGTCATCCTGGTACGCAAACGCCAACGGCTTTCAAGTTTACTTTCAAAGATTTGCGTTCTTTTAATGCTAATCCTGAAGTGGTGAAGAAAGCCCAGGCCAAATTAGGCAAAGAGCTTTCGGTCTTTGGCGAATCTTGCCCCAAGCTTTCTGGAATCAGTTTGCTTGATAGACAGGAAGTAGCCGCTAAAAAGACAGACCATCTTTTGATATGGCAGTTCCCGCCATCGCTTAAGGCTTTTCAAGAGTTGTTGCGCGATAGTGGAGCCAGCAATATCTACTTAGTTGGTTGCGAAGATGATGAGTTAGAGGAGCCTTCGAGTTTCCTTAAGCGCTTGCTCGGCCTTGTGCGTTACACCATCAATCAAAAAGATGGACAGGTGGAAGGTGACAAGCTCACTAATGTCATGGGTGCCAGTAAGATGTCAGTGGCCCTGGCCCTGACCGCTTTCAAGAAAGTGCACTGGGTCGATTGGTTCTCTGAAAATGGCATGATATATCTTGACTTGCTTGGTGAGCCAGCCTCTCGTGTTGAGGACACCCCCGAATACAAGCAACTGGCTCAAACCCTAGACCAGGTAAGGAAATTCAGACTCTGGTGTAAGGAATGCTCAATTAAAGAGCTACAATTAGCACTGATACCCAATCAGTTGGGTCTGCCAGGACAGCCTGAAGCATCTGAAGAAGTTGTTTCTCCGGCTATTCGTGCAGTGACGGTTGCCACTGAGCCGCCGTATTAAGTAGCTAGTTTCTTTCAGAGTTTGAGGACCATATTCGCATGACCGCCAGTGAAAAAACGCACAGTGTGATCGGCTTGCCGCTGCCTGTGGCACAACAAGATTGGTTGAAGAGCACTATTCGCGATGTGCCTGATTTTCCTAAAGCGGGAATTGTATTTAAAGATCTCACCACTTTGATGAAAGACCCGATTGCTTTCAAGCTGGTGCTCAATGCTCTCACCTTTCATTGCAAAACACTCAAGCCAACTATGATTGTTGGCATTGAAGCCCGCGGATTTATTCTTGCTCCGGCAATTGCCCACCACTTAGATGTTGGCTTTGTGCCAATTCGTAAGCCAGGCAAATTGCCATGGCAAACAGAGAAAATTTCTTACGCTCTTGAATATGGTGAAGACTCTATGGAGATTCACAAAGATGCCGTAGGACCAGAAGATAGAGTAATCATTATTGATGACTTGCTTGCCACTGGTGGCACAGCCCTTGCTGCTAAGCATCTTTTGAAGAAACTTGGTGCCAATGTAGTTGGTGCTGGCTTTATTGTTGAACTCGATTTCCTCGATGGCCGCAAAAAATTGCTAGAAGATCAAGAGCTTGATGTTTACTCAGTGATTCACTACTAATTCAAGCTTTGCTAATTCAAGCTCTGTCAATTCACCTAATCCGGGGTGGTTGAGTTTTTGATTTTGTTTAGGTCTTCCATGGCTTGGTTGTATACCACGTGCTTGATGTAAGTTTGGTAAGGAATTCCCATAGCCTCGGATACTCGTTTCACCAAATTAAGAGGCTCCTTTTGCCAGCGAAAATTCACTCTAGTGCTGTCAACTTGTTCGTCTGCTTCGGCGGTCATTTCTTTAACTTGCTTGTCTAATTCTGGCGAAAGCTCAACATCACCGAGATCTTCAATCTCGAAATTTCCTCTTTTGCTTTTTCTTTTAGTCATTGGTTTTACTCTCTATTTCGTCGAAGCAAGAGATGATAATTACTTCTTTTTTTGCTTTGATTTTTCCAAAACCAGTAAATACATTCACCATCTAGACGCGTTTCGAAGCGCTGATGGGTTTGGTTCCAGTGGCTTTTTCCTTCGAAGTAGATGTAGATCGCATCGTCCGTTTCCTTTAAGTGTCTAGCCCAGATATGCAGCAGGTCGGGCTAGTCGTCTTCGTATTTAAAGAAGAGGTACGTATCTCGGGATTTTAGTCGTTTGTATGCCATTGCTAAACTCCCAAGATAATTTCAGTATCTGTCACGCTGTGGCAATTGTCAATACATATGCCGCGGCTAGTCGGATTCTTTGCATTTTCTGGCCCTCGCCGAAAAAGGTGTAAGAAATTCCACCAGAATTTCTTACACCTTTTTCGGTTCAATATCTGTGTGATAGTGGCAAAATTGATTGAACGTTTTATGTCAAAAAAAGTTCAATTTCTTTTTCGAGTGAACAATTTTCATTCAAATAGAGCTTATCTGCCAATTAGCAGTAGCTACCGTCTTGCAGGCGTATTGAGATTTCGCCAGCTACTAATTCGGTGCGAGTACCGTCTTCTGCTTCAACAATCAGGGCGCCACTATCGGCGATATCAATTGCTTTGCCTGTAATTACTTGATTGGCACTACGTGCTTCAATCATTTGACCGATGGTGACTGAATAAGCTCGCCAGAGGCCTAGTATTTCAGCAGTCTTGCCGGCTTTCAATAATTCGTATTGAGCTTCTAGTTTATGAGCCAGTTCCATCACTATTAAATTAGGGTCAACTGGGCCGCCGACAGCGCGTTCTAGCCATTCAACTTTGTCTTTTAACTCCTCTGGCAGCTCATCGGCTTTCAGTCTGACATTGATGCCAATGCCGATAATTAAAGCTTGACCAGGCATCTCAGCGAGGATGCCACCAAGTTTGCGACCAGACAAAGTGAGATCGTTGACCCATTTCAGACCGGGGCGCACGCCAACGCTTGCCTCAATAGCCTGTGCTACAGCTACGCCTGTGGCGAGCGTAATCAAAGGCAGACGCGATAATTCAATTTTCGGGCGCAGTACAACTGAGAAAGAAATGCCTGCATCGGGTGGAGAAATCCAAGCTCTACCGAGGCGACCGCGCCCTGCGGTTTGCTGCCGGGCAATTACCATTACCCCTTCAGCACAACCTTGGGCAGCAAGCGCGGCCGCTCTAGTATTGGTTGAATCGATTTCGTCCCAGAGTTCGTTCTTGGATAAATCACTAGAATCGCCATTTACATTAGAAAGATTATCTAGGCGCTGCGCCCGGCCAATTATTTTGGTCGAGAGCGAGGCTTCGATTACCTCTAATGAAAGAATCTCTGAGCCTTCCATCTATTTCTTCCGTTTGAGCGCTCTACTATTTGTGAGCGATTTCAGTTTGGATTTGCTTTGGTCCTTCCAACAATTTGTGGATGGGGCACTTGTCAGCAATTACTCTGAGGCCATCGATTTGCTCGGCAGTTAGGTTGCCTTCGATGTCGATGTGGCGGGTAATCAAGCTAGATTTCTTGCCTTCGTTCTCAACTTGCTTTTCTTCGCATTTGACGTTTACTGCTGTCAAATCCCAGCCTTTGCGCTTGGCATACATTTGCATTGTGATTGCAGTACAGGCGCCAAGTGAGCCTAAAAGAAGTTCGTGTGGGTTTGGAGCAGAGTCGCCGCCGCCAAACTCTTTAGTCGCATCAGAAGCGAATGAGTGGGCACTCGATGTGATTTCTTGACGATAGCCTTGGTCGGCGCGGGCCTTTACTTCTACAACTGCCATTAATAGGTCCTCCAAATGCAAAATATTCAATCTGGTTAGATATAGGGGGAATTTAGCAGGAAATCAGGGGGCAACCCAGTTTGCTTCTGATCTATTAATAGTGATTGTTAATGCCATTCAGTGGCCCAGGATGGGGCTTCCTTTTCTGCCCCGTGACCTTCTCTAGCTAAATTCGCCTGTAGAATGCAAGGAATTAGTTCTGCAAAATAAATGGGTTTCAATGGAAACCATTGCAAAAGTGAAAAAAAAAGAGATAGGCCGCTAATTATGCAATCAGGTACTAATTTCCAGAGCGCCAGTCTTCAAATAGTCGCTGATTGGATAACTAATTGCCGCAACATAACCGTTTTGACCGGTGCTGGCATTTCAGCCGAAAGTGGCGTGCCTACTTTTCGTCGCGGTGCCGATGCTGCCCGCTCAGCTGCCGAAAAAGACGAGCCTACGCCCCTTTGGGAAAAGTATGACCCGACCGAATTGGCAAGCCCCCAAGGCTTTCGTAAGCACCCTGAGCTGGTCTGGCAGTGGTATGACTGGCGTCGCTGTCTTGTAGAAGGGGTTGAGCCCAATGCCGGGCACCTGGCCTTGGCTCAGATTGAAAAACTAATTGCCCCGCGACCATTCACTTTGATTACCCAAAACGTTGATCGTCTGCATCACCGGGCCGGTTCTCAAAACATCTTAGAACTGCACGGCAACATCATTACCTTTCGTTGCTTTGACCATGGGCATCAGTCTTCAGAAGTGCCCTACCATTTGCTGGAGCCGCCTCTGTGCAATCCCCCGCACTGCTCTTCTAAACTACGCCCCAATGTTGTTTGGTTTGGTGAGCAGTTAGATCCAGCTACGCTAGAAGCCTCTATGCAAGCGGCAAGACAATGCGATCTGTTTATTGTGATTGGCACTTCTGCTTTGGTTCAACCAGCTATCTCGCTGCCCTATGTTGCCGAGGGCAATGGTGCCAGATTAGTTGAAATCAATATAGAGCGCACGCCATTGTCTGATCACGTCGATGTTTTTCTCTCGGGTAAGAGCGGCAGTATTCTACCTTCAATAGTTGATCTCGCAAAGGCTCATGGCGGGCCACTTTGAGATGGGCTTAATCAAGTCTATATGCGCTTGATCGCGACTCTATATTTGCTGTGAATCTTGCGTGAATCAATACTCAATTTAGATGAGAGAATACCCAGAAAACGTCCGATTTATCGGAAATTATCGAAGAGTTATCTGCTCCGCGCAAATTTAATTGGGTGTTGTGAATCACGTCGCACTACTAGTGCATATTTGCTATGCGCAAAAGCATATACGCAGTGGTGTCACAAGTGGTGGATGTAGAAAACTGGTCATACTTTGTTGCAAATGCTCCAAGCGTTATGGGTACACCGATTTCAGCCGTTTCGAGAATCGTTTTGGGGTAGGCTTGTATTGATCTTTTGCAAGTGTTACCTTGCTGTCAATGCGAATCGACTACAGGAGATTTATCGCAAAATTTAACTGAGTGCCCTGAAAAAACAGGGATCAGTTCGAGGCTCCTCTTAAGTCGGTTGAACAAATACAAATCCAATAGTCCCTAGGCACAACAAGGTAACTTGCTGACCTGAGAGGGGCGATTTTCATCGCCCAGTTTTTGTTTTGTATTGGTTTAACTGACTGACGTGAAGACCAGTAAAACTGATCTGGTGGGGGAAGAATGGTGAAATTCCATCGCTGTCCCGCAACTGTAATTGGATGAAAATCCTGAGTCAGGCTACCCACCAGGGCACTTCGGACACCATCTTCGTGGAGTAAGAGGGTACGTCTTGCAAGCAAATAGCTGCTTTGCATTGCCGACCCTCTTGGTTTGAAAAACCACTAAGAGGGTCTTATTTTCGGAACGCAACAATAAGCTAACTAAGGTCATCACCAGGAGAACAAGAAGAATGAGCCAAGTCCTTTCAGCTGCCCCCACACATGCTGAGCCCTCAGCTAGCGCTGGTGCCAACTTTGGTTTGAGCGAAACTCTCGTCAGCCAATTTGTGCTCTACAAAGTGCTAAGACGCAACGGCAATGTGGTTGAGTTCAATCCTTCTAAAATTGCAGTTGCGCTCACCAAGGCTTTTCTCGCTGTTGAAGGCACCCATGGTTCCGACAGTTCGAAAGTAAGAGATCTGGTTAACAAATTGACAGGTCAGGTTACTGAAACTTTGATGCGTCGTCTGCCTGAAGGCGGAGTGCTACATATTGAACACGTCCAAGACCAAGTTGAATTGGCCTTGATGAGAGCTGGTGAGCAAGAAGTTGCTCGTGGCTATGTTCTCTATCGTGAAGCTCGTTCGAAAGAGCGTGCTGAGCGCGAAGCTGCTTTGCCAGCCACCGTACAAGCTGACAGCAAGGGGCCAACAGTTACTCGCATAGATGGCAGCACTGTTGCCTTCTCTGATCTCGCCCTTGATGTCATTGTCAAAGAAGCTTGCGTTGCTCATGGCGATGTTGTGGACTATCGCAAAATTATCGAGTCTACTCTTGAGAGCCTCTACGAAGGCGTGCCAGAAGGCGAAGTAATTCGCTCGGCGATCATGAGTTCACGTGCCCTAATCGAAACTGACCCAGCCTATAGCTATGTCACTTCGCACTTGCTCTTGCACCAAATGCGCTTAGAGATTCTTGGTGAAGCTCTCAGTCAAAGTGCCATGAAAGAGCGCTATGCCACTTACTTTAGCGATTATGTTGCTAAGGGCATCCACGCTGGTTTGCTTGATCCTCGTTTGGCAACATTTGATCTAGAAAAAATCGGTGCTGCTCTTGATGGCGATCGCGATTTCAAATTCCAATACCTTGGTTTGCAGACCCTCTACGATCGTTACTTGCTCCATACTGATGGTCAGCGTTTTGAAATGCCTCAAGCTTTCTGGATGCGAGTCGCTATGGGCTTGGCTCTAAACGAAATTGAGCGCGAGAACAAAGCAATCGAATTCTATAACTTGCTTTCTAGCTTCGACTTCGTTTCTTCCACACCAACACTTTTCAATTCCGGTACTCATCGCCCCCAGCTTTCTTCTTGCTTCCTCACCACTGTTTCTGACGATCTTGGCTCTATTTACGATGCCATGAAAGAGAACGCTCTGCTTTCTAAGTTCAGCGGCGGTCTGGGCAATGACTGGACACCAGTGCGCGCTCTCGGTTCACACATTGCTGGAACGAACGGTAAGAGCCAAGGTGTAGTGCCTTTCCTCAAAGTCGTTAATGACACCGCTGTTGCTGTTAACCAGGGCGGTAAGCGCAAAGGTGCAGTTTGCTGCTACCTAGAAACTTGGCACATGGATATCGAAGAGTTCTTGGAGTTGCGCAAGAATACTGGCGACGATCGCCGCCGCACCCATGACATGAATAGTGCTAACTGGATTCCTGACTTGTTCATGCAACGGGTTTTGGAGAATGGCCAATGGACACTATTTAGCCCTGAAGAAACTCCTGACTTGCACAACTTGTTCGGTATTCCATTCAAGAACGCTTACGAGCGTTATGAGCAAATGGCCGATAACGGACAAATCAAACTCTTCAAGCGCATTCCAGCTGTTTCTCTCTGGAGAAAGATGTTGACCATGCTCTTCGAAACTGGCCATCCATGGATGACTTTCAAAGATCCATGCAACTTGAGAAGCCCTCAGCAACACGTTGGCGTTGTGCATAGCTCTAACCTATGTACTGAAATCACTCTCAATACTTCTGAGACTGAAACAGCCGTTTGCAATCTTGGTTCAATCAACTTGGTTGCTCACATCGTTGATGGTGCCCTCAACCTAGAGAAGTTGAGCAAAACTTGTAAGACCGCCATGCGCATGCTTGATAACGTAGTTGATATCAACTATTACAGCGTGCCTAAGGCAAGACAATCTAACGTCCGTCACCGCCCAGTTGGTCTAGGCGTAATGGGCTTCCAAGACGCTCTATTGAAGTTGCGTATTCCTTATGCCAGTCAGCAAGCTGTCGACTTTGCCGATTACTGCCAAGAAGCTGTGAGCATGAATGCTATCTTCGCTTCTAGCGAATTAGCCCGCGAGCGTGGAACCTACCATTCATACAAAGGCTCTCTCTGGGACAAAGGCATCTTCCCTCAAGATTCTCTAGCTCTTGTTGATGAAGCTCGTCTAGCAGCTGGTGGTCAAATTCTTGATCTCGAACGTGGTGGCAGACTTGACTGGACATTCGTTCGTGAGAGTGTTGCCAAATACGGTATGCGCAATAGCAACTGCTTGGCAATCGCTCCTACTGCCACCATCTCTAATATCGTTGGCGTCAGTCAGTCGATTGAACCAACTTTCCAGAATCTCTACGTTAAGTCGAATCTCTCTGGCGAATTCACCGTGGTAAATACATACCTCGTTGATGATCTCAAACAGTTGGGCCTCTGGGATGAAGTTATGGTGCATGACCTTAAGTACTTCGATGGCACTCTACAGCCTATCGACCGTATTCCTGACCATATCAAAGAACTCTATGCTACTGCTTTTGAAGTTGATACCCGTTGGCTAATTGAAGCAGCTTCCCGCCGCCAAAAATGGATTGATCAAGCTCAAAGCTTGAACCTCTACATGGCTGAGCCAAGCGGTAAGAAAATGGACGAAATTTATAAAATGGCTTGGACCAAAGGTCTAAAAACTACCTATTATTTAAGAACTGCCGCTGCTACTGCTCCAGAAAAATCCACAACTCAAATTGGTGTTCTTAATGCAGTCACCAGCTCTGGTGCCAAATCAGTACAAGTAAAAGGAACGGCTTCCGCTCCGGTGCCAAAAGTTTGTTCGATTATCGATCCCGAATGTGAGGCCTGCCAATAGTTTTCTGTAGTTTCTATCCAGCAACCTAGAAAGAAGACTTTCGCAATCGTTCTACCTATATTCTTAGCCTTAGAAAAGGAAACAAAAAATGCTTAGTTTTGATGACGTTCCAGTTTCAAATACAGCTTCTACTTCAGCTTCAACTTTGGAATCCGGGGGCGAGACTGCCACTTTGAATTTCGCACCGGGCCAAGTGGCTGCTGCTAGTGTCGCTCAACCAGTAACTACACCAGTAGCTCAAATGGTATCCAGCGTTTCGGTTGTGCCAGCCGCTTCTCCTGCTGTCGCAGTTGGCGCTGGTGCCACTGGTTTTGAGCAAATTGAAATCACTGACAAGCGCATTACTGTTGACGAAAAGCGCATCATCAATTGCCGCGCCGACCTTAATCAGCTTGTGCCATTTAAGTACGAATGGGCCTGGCAGAAATATTTGGATGGTTGCGCCAATCACTGGATGCCGCAAGAAATCAGCATGAGCCGCGACATTGCTCTCTGGAAAGATCCTAATGGTCTTAGTGCTGATGAGCGCACCATTATCAAACGCAACCTGGGCTTCTTCTCTACCGCTGATTCACTGGTAGCAAACAATTTAGTGTTGGCAATTTACCGCCATATCACTAATCCTGAGTGCCGCCAGTATCTACTGCGTCAGGCTTTTGAAGAAGCGGTACACACTCATGCCTATCAATATATAGTAGAGAGTCTTGCTCTTGATGAAGGCGAAATCTTCAACATGTACCGCGAGATTCCGTCAATCTACGCCAAAGACGTCTTCCAGTTGCAGTTCACTCAAGAGTTGGCTGACCCTGACTTCAAGACTGGTACTGTTGAAACAGATCGCCGCTTCTTGCGTAACTTGATTGGCTACTATGTAATTATGGAAGGCTTGTTCTTCTATGTTGGTTTCGTGCAAATGTTGAGCTTCGGCCGCCAGAATAAAATGACTGGTGCTTCTGAGCAATTCCAGTACATCATGCGCGACGAATCAATGCACCTCAACTTTGGCGTCGATATGATCAATTCAATCAAGCTCGAAAGCCCACACCTCTGGACCCCTGAATTCCAACAAGAAATCATCGATCTAGTTAAAGAGGGTGTCGAGCTTGAGTACGCTTACGCTGTGGATACAATGCCACGCGGCGTGCTTGGCCTCAATGCGCAGATGTTCTCTGAGTATCTACGCTACGTTGCGAACCGTCGCCTCAAGCAAATTGGTTTGCCTGAGCAATATGTCGGCGCTAAGAATCCATTCCCATGGATGAGCGAGATGATCGACTTGAAGAAAGAGAAGAATTTCTTTGAGACTCGCGTTATCGACTACCAAACCGGTGGTGCGCTCAGCTGGGATTAACTAGCAACTTCTTGAAAAGTATGGGCCGGCTGCAAAGTCGGCCCATACTTTTTTTTGATGTACTTTGCCAAAAATATGAATGGTGTTAAGCTACAGCCATGGCCAAGCTCTTACTTGTAGACGATGACGAAGAATTGACTTCTATCTTATCTGAGTGGTTGGCCACTGAAGGTAACATTGTTGAATGTGCCAATTGCGGCGAAGACGCCCTGTCGCGCCTCAAGCTTTATCAGTACGACCTGGTTATTCTCGATGTTGGTATGCCTGATATTGACGGCTTTGAAGTCTGTCGGCGCTACCGCCTGGGCGGGGGCATGCTGCCGATCATCATGCTCACCGGTAAAGGCAATATCAATGATAAAACCGCTGGCTTTGATGCGGGCGTTGATGACTATTTGACCAAACCCTTCCACCCCAAAGAGCTAAATGTGCGCATCAAGGCCTTAATGCGCCGGCCGGCTCAGATTGTTTCTGAGCAGCTGGTGGCCAAGCATTTGACAATTGATACCGCCTCACGCAAAGTTCTAATTGAGGGCAGCGAAGTTAAGCTATTGCCTCAAGAGTTCGCTTTGCTTGAGTTCTTTATGCGCCATCCCAATCGGGTTTTTAGCTCTGATGAGATACTCGATAAAGTTTGGTCTAATGAGAAAGACACCGCCAACGATACAGTGCGGGTGCATATAAATAAGTTGCGCAAGAAAATTGACCGCGAAGGCTTACCTGTATTGATTAGAACCATCCACGGCAGCGGCTACATTTTAGATCAGTAGAACAACCCAATGCTCGCAATAGCACTTTAGGGTTTAATCGGCTGGGGCAATTTTGTAGCAGGCTTAAGGGGAATGGATTTGGCCTGAGCGGGGTCGAGCAGGGTCGACTCACGCAACATTTGTCTGGCTTTTAAATTTAGGGCAAAGGCCCGGGGCTGAATTTTCCAATCGCCATCGAAAGGTTTACTCAGTACGTAAATTAAAGCCATATTGCCCCCTAAGGCAATGGCGACAAAAGCAATAACCACCGAGTGGAAGAGTGAGTTTCTTTTGACATAGAAGAAGGCAAAGGCCAGCACAATTACGGCTCCGGCCAGAAGAATGGGGCCCAGCAGGTGTTCTCTGGTGTTGTTTAAGGTGAGCAAGCGCTCGCGCCGGCCAGCACCGACAATGTCGAGACTTTCCAGCATGCTTGCTTGCAGATTGGCTTCGCCGTCATGGCTGGGGTGAATCAAGACCACTTCGTCGCTCAATAGACAGAAAGTCTCAAATACGGCCTGGCTTACTTTGCCTTGAGCCAGGGCCGGCCATTCATCTGAAATTACCAGCTGGCAATAGCGTTCGCATAAGCCCTGTATCTGGCTGCGGGATGGCTCTTGCAAGCCTCGAGAAAAACGATAAATTTCGGAGACGCTGGCGGCTTCGTTATCTACAGCCCTTTCCAGGTTTTGATATTGATCGAGGGCGGCGGCAACGAGCAGGCCAAGTATTAGAGACACAAGGGTGCCAACTATATTAAACATGGCATCTAAGAAGGTCTGATGCTCGCTAATATCGATGGGCTTTAGGAGTTTGCGCGTAAGGGTAAAGCTCGCCATAGCCAGGATAGCTGAACCGAGGCAGACCACGAGAACAATAGGAAGCCCTGACATAGATGTGTACCTTTATAGAAAAGGATTGCCGAGCTTAAGTATTGGGGGTTTCTGGCATTGTTTCAAGGGTGATTTTTAACTCTGATTTGAAAATTAGCGCTTCCGTTTACAACTCGATAACAAATTGTCGCTATTAATAGAGAGGAAGCAGGAAATGCTTCCCCCTTACCAATTATTTCTGGTCTAAAACCATTTTCTTAACCTTGTCAGAGAGGTCACTGCAATGCTCAATAGAATTGTATCTTCCATCATTTTCGCTACTCTCTTAGCCTTGGGCCTAGCCTTTGGCTTTGTCTTTGTTAGCCCTGCCCAGGCCCAAATGATTGAGGAAGTGCAGCAAGCGGAAGGGGCACCTGCAGTGGTCCAAGAGCATCGCAGTCGCTCTGGCTGGGAGCAACCTTTAGTAGAAAAAGAGAACAACCTCAAGCATTACTACTGGACCGAAATTGACCGCAACAAGGCTGCTTACAAAGTAATTAACCGTGCTGGCACTGGCTACAGCGTTATGCCCCGTACAGCCAGCGATTGCAAGCCTAAAGTTTTGCCTCCTCGTGCTAATAAGAACATTTGGGGTGATATTCACACCGCCAACTCTGACCTAAGCGGCCGCATTCGCCCTGCCATTGTGGCTCAGGCTCGTCCGCAAACCGCCGTCTATTCTTATAGCGGCAGCAGCTACGGCAATACCTATGGCAAAGTAATGCCATCATATGGCAGCAGCCCTTCATCGAGCGCAAGCAAGAACGTCAACGGCCGAGTTATGTCTTACTAAGCCTAAGTCTAAATTCTGAATTCTAAATTCTAAAGTCTAAATACTGACGACGATTTTGCCAAAGTGTTTGCCACTTTCCATATATTGCAAAGCCGGTACGATTTCGTCAGCACTGAATACTTTATCGATGACGGGTTTAAGCTTGTGAGCGGTGATTGCTCGGTTCATGTCGTCAAACATGCTGCGTGAGCCGACAAATACACCATGTAGCCGAATAGACTTCATCAAGACTGGAACAGGATTGACCTGCCCGGCTGCAAGCACACCAATTAGGCTAACGTGGCCGCCCATACGAACCGCATTGAGTGAGCGATCAAGAGTACCAGCGCCACCAATTTCGATGACATGATCGACCCCGCGGCCATTGGTATAGTCGAGGACAGCTTCATCCCATTTTTCGTTGCTCTTGTAGTTGATGGTGTGAGCTGCTCCCATTTCTTTTAGGCGGGCAAGTTTTTGCTCAGAGCTAGAAGTAGCGATCACTGTGGCTCCAGCCATGCGGGCAAATTGCAGGGCAAAGATAGAGACACCACCGGTGCCCATAACTAGAACAGTTTCTCCAGCTTTGACCTTACCGTTTTCAACCAGGCCATGCCATGCTGTTACGGCGGCGCAAGGTAAAGTGGCGGCTTCTTCGTAGCTGAGATGGTCTGGTACGTGGGTGAGGCAGTCTTGATCAAGCAAGCGATATTCTTGCAGCATGCCATCGACAAAGCCGCCCAGAGCGGTTTTCGCTATGGCATTGTCGACTTCACCACTAATCCAATCGGTCATGAAATTTGGTGATACCCGGTCGCCCACTTTGACGCGAGTGACGGAGCCACCGATTTCTACTACTTCGCCAGCGCCATCAGAAAGAGGCACTATTGGTAGTGGCAAAGCTTTGCTGTAATAGCCTTTCGATACGAGAATGTCGCGATAGTTGAGGGAGGCGGCCTTAATCCGCACCAATACTTGCGTACCGTGGGGGCGTTTGATTGATTTTTCGCTAGCAACAATGTCTTCTATTTTGAAGCTGTTAAGTTGGAAAGCTTTGAAATTTGTTGTGGCAATATTTGACACTTGATTCTCACCCTTTAGTTTAGATTGCGTATGAGTAGTTGGCAGGCAGAACTGATTTTGCCTTCAGGCCAAGTTCTTCTTCAAGAGCCTGGGCTGCGTGGTATGGCCAGTAAGGGTCACGCATTAATTCACGTGCTAAAAGAACAATGTCGGCCTGGCCGCTGCTAATTATTTCGTTGGCTTGTTTTGCTTCGGTGATCATCCCCACAGCTGCTGTTGCTATTTTGGCTTGGGCGCGCACTTTTTCAGCTAAAGGAACTTGCCAGCCTGGGCCATAAGAGTAGTGATCTCCGGGGCGCACATAGGCACTGCTGCAATCGATTAAATCAACACCAAGCTCTTTCAAAATTTTTGCCAGGGCGACAGAATCATCAACTGTCCAACCGCCTTCAACCCAGTCAGAGGCTGATAGCCTCACTGCTAAAGGCAGGTGCTCAGGCCAGACCTGGCGTACCAGTTTGGTGGTTTCAATGATCATGCGGGTACGATTTTCGAAACTGCCACCATATTCATCGGTGCGGAAATTAGCCAGGGGTGAATAGAAACTGTTGAGCAAATAGCCGTGGGCACCGTGAATTTCTAGCCATTTGAAGCCGGCTTTGAGGGCGCGGCTAGCTGCGCTTTGAAAGGCCAACTGAATTTCTTTTATTTCAGCAGTTGTTAATTCGTGTGGGGCGCGAGCACCGGGAGTGAAAGGTACAGCGGAAGGGGCGACGGGCAGCCAACCACCATCAGCCTCGCTAATTTCTTGCTTCTCGTGACGATTGCCGACTTTCCAGGGATTTTTCGTGGATGCCTTGCGTCCGGCGTGGGCGATTTGGATGCCTGGCACGGCTCCATACTGTTCGATAAAGCCGGTAATTTTCTTGAGCATGTCGATATGCTCGTCTTTATAGAGGCCGAGGTCGTTAGGAGAAATGCGGCCACGCGCTTCAACACCGCTGGCTTCAAGAATAACCAGGCCAGCGCCGCCAATTGCTCTTGAGCCTAAGTGCACCAGGTGCCAATCATTGGCAAAGCCGTCAACACTGGCGTATTGGCACATGGGTGAAACACCGATGCGATTGCGCAAAGTTACGCTGCGCAAGGTGAAGGGGCTGAAGAGATTAGATGCTGTATTGTCTTGCAGCTCTTTTGAACTTTCTTTTGCTTCTTCTTTAGTGCTGGCGCTGTTCGACATAAATTTCTCCTCTGGATCATTCGAAAGCAAAGAATAGACCGGTCGTCTACAAAAGTCAAGCTTATCATCGCTGCTTGCATGGCTAATTGTCAGGTACTGTCTGACTGGCTTAGCTGGCTGTGCTTTTGACCGTAGATTCTATATGATCCTCAGGCAATAAGGTCTTAAATGTAGTGGGTGAAATTTATGTCTCGTCAAAGACAAGTGATTCGGCCAGGGGCAAGAAATGCAGCCTTGTCAGCGCTGGGGCAAGCCTCTATGGCTCTGTCTGTAATTCTCGCTCTGCTTACGAATTTGGTCTGTCCACTGGCTGGTGAAGCGGCACAGCGGGTAATTCCCTCGCAAAGATTTATTGGTAAGTTAGAGCCGGTAGCCTTTTTTGATGGCCCAATGCCAACCGGGGTGACAGTTTCTGCCCAGGGGCGCATATTTGTCAATTTTCCTCGCTGGGGCGATGATGTTCCCTTTACTGTGGCTGAGTTGGTAGCCGGAAAGGCTGTGGCCTATCCCAATGCCGAGATTAATCGCTGCAACCTCGCTAGCGTTAGAGATCATTTGTTGTCGGTTCAATCTGTCGTGATGGACGGCAAAGACCGTTTATGGCTGCTTGACACTGGTAGCCCAAGGTTTGGGCCTGTGGTGGGGGCGGCGGCCAAGCTCGTTTGCGTTGAGCTTGCCAGCAATAAAGTAGTCCAGACTATTACCATGCCTGAGAGCACGGCCCTCCCTCGCTCATATTTGAATGACGTGCGTTTTGACCTCAGTCGCGGCAAAGCCGGAATGGCTTTTATAACTGATTCTTCCAGCACCTGTCCCGGTATTGTCGTGGTCGATTTAGCCAGTGGTGAGAGTTGGCGTCGTTTAAACGGTCATGTCTCCGTTCGCCCAGTCAGCGGCTTTCTACCAATGGTGGAAGGCGAATCATTGCCGGATCTGCATGTTGGTAGTGATGGTATTGCCATTGGTGCTGATGGTAAGCGCTTGTTCTATTGCCCTCTGTCGAGTCGCAAGCTCTATAGCGTCAGTGTTGACGCTCTTTGTGACCGCAGTATTAGCGAAGATGATGTGGCAAAAACTGTCTGCGATGTTATTACCAAAGGTGCTTCGGATGGCCTTGAAAGCGATAGCCTTGGTCGCATCTACGCCGGTGATTATGAACACAACGCTATTCATCGTATTTCGCTCAGTGGCAAGGATGAGACTTTGGTCTGCGACCCTCGGGTATTGTGGCCTGATACTCTCTGTCTTGCCCATGACGGCTATTTGTATTTTATAGTCAATCAATTGCATCGCCAGGCGCGCTTCCATGACGGCGTCGATAAAAGGCAAAAGCCCTATGTCCTCTTTCGAATTAAGGTCGAGGCTAAGCCGGTGACGTTAAAATAGGGGAACATCGAGACTTGATCGAGCGTCATCAGCTCTTGTGATAATTCGGTAGATAACTATTTATGAAAGTCAAAGCATTATTATCTATCGCATTGCTTGCCTCTGCCGCAGTTGGCAGTATTGCTGATGTCTCGGCCCAAGGTGCGCCTCCTCTTGCTCCTTCCCGCTTGCAGCGCAGTTCTTCTTCTTCTTCTTCTTCTAGTTTTAATGGTTCCGTTCTCAATGGATCGGTGATCAACAATAGTACTATTGGTGGTGCTTCTCGCTTGCTGCGGCCCTCCCCGCCTGTTGTTGGTAGTCCAGCTCCTAGCGTGGCCCCGAGCCCTAGTAGTACTGGTTCGTTGTTTTCTGCCGATGAGCAAGCTGCATTTTCGCAAGTTCGCCAGCCGCAACAAATTGCTCCAGCTATTTCTGCTCCAAGCTCCTCTAGTGCTGCTAGCTCCAATCAAGTGTCTAGTCAGTCATCGTTTTCTTCTTCCAGTCAGTTTTCTGGTCAGGCACCTTCAGGCATACTCAGTAAGATTGATATTGGTCAGGCCCTACGCTTAGGCGCTCAAGTCGTTAATGCGATCAATGCTGGTTCTAGCAATAGAAATAACTATAGCCCTAGTTCTGGCCAGTTCAGCGCATCGGCCGCTGCTTCCTCTAGTGCGTTATTGAAGAATTCATTAGGTAAACCGGCTTTTGTCAGCAAGTTTGCTCGGCCGCTCACTAGCAGCGAACTAGCCGTACTCTCTAAATATGATGTGGTTATTGTTCTTGATAAATCAGGCTCGATGGATGAGCGTGACTGCCCTGGCGGTATGAGCCGTTGGGATTGGTGTCGGGATCAAATGATGTCACTCACTGCTCAAATCGGTTCTGTGTTCAAAAGCGGCATTACTGTTGCTCTCTATTCTTCTGACTATGATATTTTCAGAAATGTCGATCTAGGTTATGTCACCCGCATTTTTGGCGAAAATAGTCCATCGGGCGGAACCTATACTGGCAAAGTTATGGAGGCTGTTTTTGATGATTACTTTGCCCGCCGGGCGAGTAATCCCAATACCCGCAAATTGCTGGTGCAGGTGGTTACCGATGGTGACCCTAGCGATAAAGGGGCATTGATTGCAGCCATTTCGCGTGCCTCTCAGATGATTAACTCTCCTGGCGAAATCACCGTCAATTTTCTTCAAATTGGTCATGAAGAAGCCGGTGCTCGCACCCTGGCAAAGCTTGACAGCAATATGGCGAGCGAGGGGGCCAAATTTGATATCGTCAGGGTGGAACCATTCGCTGTTGTTGAGCATGAAGGTTTACCTCGCGCGCTGGCCGATGCCACTAATTGATTTGAGGTTGGCAATGGGCTAACTTTAGCGCTTGTATGCTGTGCAACGTGGCATAAAGCTGTATGGCCTGAGGATGATTGTTTGAAGATTGAGAAAATATTTTTGGTCGATGATGACCCAAATATCAGACGCATTGCTGAAATAAGCCTAAAGAAGCTAGGTCCATGGCAAGTAGAATTGGCTGCTTCTGGTCGTGAACTTCTCGCCCTTCTGAAGCAGGGTAAACCAGATCTGCTAATTCTTGATGTAATGATGCCCGAGATGGACGGTCCAACTACTTTTCAGACGGTTAGAGAGCAATTTCCAAATTTGAAACTGCCGGTAATTTTTATGACCGCCAAGGTAATGTCTCATGAGGTTGATGAATATTTAAACTTGGGTGCCGCTGGAGTAATTTGCAAGCCTTTCAATCCTAAAGATTTGGCTGATGACGTCCGCAGTATTTGTGATCGCTGGGAAGCAAGCAATGCTAGTTCAGATTCTCCTGCCGAGCTGAGCAGCGACTTGTTGGTGAGTTCAGGAGACCAGTAACCTAGTACATTAGCCGGCCTTCTGGAGAATCAAGCCAGTGTCCAATCATAGCTTGACTAAGCAATCTACCAACTCGGGCCATGGGCTCAGGAGTGTTGCTATTGCCTGGGGTGTCTTGGTTTTGATTGGATATGGCTGTATGGTTTTTTACTCGACGGCACCGGCCAAAAGTGCCATATCGGTTGGACCGTTCCCGGCGCAAAGTGCGCTTGCCAGAGGCCGCGGCTTGACTCTAGTTACCTTCTTGCATCCCCGCTGTCCATGTTCTAAAGCTAGTGTCAGTGAGCTACAAGAACTACTTGCTCAAAGTAAATTTCCATCTAACCTGACAGTTTATGCTGTGGTCTCACAGCCACATGGTTGTTCTTCCGACTTTACCCAGGGTGCCATCCTTGACTCTTTGTCGAGTATGAGGAACGTTCAACTGATAATTGATAAGGATGATCTGGAGTCGCAACGCTTTGGCGCACGAACCTCTGGGCAAACATTGCTTTTTGATAGCCAGGGAAAATGCCTATTTAGCGGAGGAATTACAGCGGCCCGCGGCGAAGTTGGTGCTAATGCTGGAGTTGATGCCTTGCGTCAATGTATCGCCGGCGGACAGACTGCTCTTAATAAGACGCCTGTGTTCGGTTGTTCTCTGGAGTCTAGTCCGTGAACACAACCAAAACTAACGGAGTGAAGCTTTTTGACTGGACTGATAGAAAGTCTCTGGTTGCCAGTTCGCCCTTAGCAGAGAGAATTTATAAGCAAGAGCGCTTATCTCTTTGTCAGCAGACAGACCGGATGTTTGGCTGGCTGATGATCATGCAATGGCTGGCCAGCATCTTGGTCGCTCTTGTTGTCTCGCCGTATACCTGGGCTGGTCGCGATGCTTTTATCCATCCGCACATCTTTTTTGTTACTGTTTTCGGTTCAGTTATCACCGCTTTCCCTGTCTATTTGGCTTTCCGACACGCCGGTGAACCGGTCACGCGCTTTGTTATGGCGGTCTGTCAAATGCTCTATTCGGGCATGCTCATTCACCTCACCGGTGGTCGTATCGAGACCCACTTCCATATTTTTGGCTCCCTGGCGTTTCTTTCTTTCTACCGAGATTGGCGTGTGTTGGCGGTGGCGTCATTGGTGACACTATTCGACCATGCCCTGAGAGGAATATACATTCCTGAGTCTATCTACGGGGTAGCGTTGGCCAGCCCCTGGCGCTCGGTTGAACATATCTGGTGGGTGCTTTTTGAAGATGTATTTTTGATTAGCGCTGGCTACCAGAGTCTCAGTGCAATGATGAACAATGCCAATAAACAAGCCGAGTTAGAAGTTACTCGCTTGCGAGTTGAAGAGCTTGTTACTGAGCGAACTGGGCAGTTAGATGCTAGCGAAAACCGTTATCGTGTGCTCTGCGAAACTGCTCCCCTTGGTATTTTTCAAACTACTCCCGACGGAAAGTGCATTTATATCAATATGCGCTTTGCTGAGATTTTTGGCTTGACTTATGAAGAGGCGCTAAGAGATGGTTGGAGTCATACTGTTCCGCCTGATCAGCTGGACTATGTGGCGACAGCCTGGCTAGATGCCGTCAGTGGCGATGGCAATTTTGATTTACAGTTTAGAATTAATAGTGAGAATCTTTGTTGGGTGCATAGTAAGGCCTCACGGGTGGTGGCTGCTAAAGATGGGGTTGAGACCTATGTTGGTACAGTAGAAGATGTTACGGAGCAAGTTATGGCAGAGCAAGCTCGCCTTGAGCGTGCACTCGTGCAGGCTCGGCTGGCTTCGATTGTTGAGTCTTCTAATGATGCTATTGTTGGTAAGTCGATTCAGGGCGTAATTTCTTCGTGGAATCCTGCTGCTGAGAGGCTGTTTGGTTGGTCTAGTGCCGAGATGATTGGGAATACAATTAGCCCACTTCTACCGGATGATAAAAGAGAAGAAGATGCCGCCAATTTGAGTCGTGTTTTGTCGGGAGAGAAAGTTGGAGAGTTTGAGACCGTAAGGCTTTGCAAGGATGGCCGCGCCATTGATGTCGCCTTGACTTGTTCTCTCATGCTTGATGAACAAGGGCAGGCCATTGGTGTCTCTGTAATTTATCGCGATATTTCTCAACGCAAAGAAGTAGAGAAGCGTTTGAGCGAATTCTACTCAACTATTTCACATGAACTACGTAGTCCGCTTACTTCTATTCGTGGCGCTCTGAGTTTGATTGACGACAAAATAATCGATATGGGTTCAGATGAGTGCTACGAGATGATTGGCGTGGCGCGTAGCAGCTCGGAGAGACTGGTGCGTTTGATTAACGACATCCTTGATATAAAGAAAATCGAAGCTGGTAAATTAGAACTGAAGCTTGAAAAAATTGATGCTACTACCCTTGTAGCAAGAGCAGTAGCCGGTATGGATGGTCTGGCCCGGGCCGAGAATATTCAACTCATTCAAGACATTGCCTTTAGTGCCACAGTTGATGTTGATATCGATAGAATCATTCAGGTTCTCACTAATTTGATCTCAAACGCTATTAAATTTAGTAGCGATGGTGGCTGTGTGATTGTTGGTTTGCATCTGCAATCTGATTCTCAATTGCGCTTTAGTGTTGCTGATCATGGGGCGGGAATTCCCGTTCACCTACAATCGCGCTTATTTCAGCGCTTCCAGCAGGTTGACTCATCTGACACACGACCCAAAGAAGGCACCGGTTTGGGCTTGGCCCTATCTAAAGCAATTGTAGAAGAACATAAGGGTTTGATCGGTGTATATAGCTCTCCTGCAACAGGAAGCACATTCTGGTTCGACTTGCCTGTAGTCGATTCGTTTGTGAAGGACGCACTTATACCAAGCCTCGGTGCTGCAACAATCTTGCTGGTGGAAGATGACGACAACATTGCGCAGTTTATGCGCCTTTCAATGCTTAAGCAGGGCTATCAGATAGTGCGTGTTGGTGCTATTTCTGAGGCGATTGCCATTCTCTCTCGCTCGCGGCCGGGCTTGATCTTACTTGATCTTAATTTGCCCGATGGCAATGGCCTGGACATTTTGCACTACTTGAAAGAACAATTCCCAGATGAAGCTGTTCCTGTGATAGTGACAACCGGTGTAGCTCTCGATAAACTTTCCCTGGCCTATCCGGTGGTGCTTGATTGCTTCTTTAAGCCGTTTGAAATGAATTTATTGCTTAAATCTGTAGAGAAAGTTATTGCTGCGGCACCATCTCGGCGCATTTTACTGGTAGAAGACGATCAAGCAACCCGTTCAGTTATTGCTCGGCAATTAGAGGCAATCGGTGCCACTTGTATGGAAGCTAGCAACGGTCTTGAAGCCCTTAATGTAGTTGATTCATTCGTGCCTGATTTGATTGTGCTTGATGTGGGCCTGCCAAAATTAGATGGTTTTGAAGTAATTAGTGTTTTGCAAAAAGGACCATTTGCTTTCGTGCCGCTGCTTGTCTATTCAGCTCAGGAGCTGACCGATAGTGACAGACGTAAACTCAGCCTTGGCCTTACTCGCTACCTCGATAAAGGGCGAATTTCACCAAAAGAGTTTATCGATAGTGTGCAAGAACTTTTAGGTCATCTTAAAGTTGGTAGCTAAATTGCTAGCTAAGTTGTTAGCTAATCAAGCTTCTTTCTTGTTGCTCTGAGCACATGCAAAAGCACCGTTGAGAGCGGCTTGCCAGCCGGCATAGTCTTGTTTGCGATCTGCCGATGGTGTCAGGGCTTGGTCGCTTTGCCAGCCGGAGAGAAACTCTTTCTTTGTTTTGATCAACCCTGTCTTCAGTGCTGCCATGGCTGCAACACCCCAGGCTGTTGATTCTGATTGAGTGGCTCGAAGTACAGGCACACCGATAATATCGGCTTGAAATTGCAGCATAAAGTTGTTTTGAGTAGCGCCGCCATCAACGCGCAGTTCTTTGACGGTGATACCATTCTTTTTCATGTCTTCAACAACGTCGCCTACCTGATAGGCCATGGCCTCAAGGGCCGCTCTGACTAAGTGTGCTCTGGTAGAGCCGCGAGTTAAGCCGACAATGGTGCCGCGCACATCTGAATTCCACCAGGGTGAGCCTAGACCCACGAGAGCCGGTACGAAATAGACCCCATCATTAGAGTCGAGAGAGACTGCCATCTCTTCAGTATCACTGCTTGATTCGATGATGCCTAGTCCGTCACGCAGCCATTGAATGGCAGCTCCTGCGACAAATATGGCGCCTTCAAAAGCGTAGATTGGGTCTTTGCCTTCTTGTTGCCAACCAACTGTGGTGAGCAGACCGCCAGCAAATCTTGGCTTGCTGCCAATGTTGGCGAGGAGAAATCCGCCAGTGCCATAGGTGCATTTGGCCATGCCTTCTTCCAGGCACGCTTGGCCAAAGAGGGCTGCTTGCTGGTCACCCATGACTGCTGATATAGGTGCTGTAAAGCCAAGCAAATCGGCTCTGCTGGTGCCAAAATTAGCATCTGAGGGAAGTACTTGTGGTAGCACTGCTGATGGCACGTTGACGAGCTTGAGCAGTTCGTCATCCCAGGTCATAGTGTTAATATCAAATAGCATGGTGCGCGATGCATTGCTGCCTTCGGTGGCATGTGTTTTTTCTTCAGTCAAGTTCCATATCAGCCAACTATCAATGGTGCCAAAGCAGAGTTTGCCGGCCTTGGCTCGGTCTCTAGCTCCTGGTACATGATCTAATATCCAGGCAACTTTGGGTCCTGAAAAATAGGCGTCAGGCACGAGGCCTGTTTTGCTGCGGAAGATTTCTTTGTGGGCCTTCAGCTCATCGGCTATTTCTTGGGTACGGCGGCACTGCCAGACAATGGCGTGATGAATTGGTTTACCAGTTTCTCTATCCCAGACAACGGTGGTTTCGCGCTGGTTGGTGATGCTGACGCAAGCGATTTCATTGGCATCGATGCCGCTGTTGCTAATGGCTAGTTTTATACACTCTATTTGGGTTGAGAGTATTTCAGTGGCGTCGTGTTCTACCCAGCTTGGACGGGGGAAATATTGTTTGAACTCTTTCTGCCCTAGCCCGATGCTTTTTCCTGTTTTGTCGAAGACGATGGCTCGACAACTAGTGGTGCCTTGATCGATGCTGAGAACATACTTTTTCATTTGATTGCCCCTGGCTTACTAGAATTGGTTTTTAGTTTATGGATTAGTTGGCTAACTGATAATTGCGCCAGAAAATTATAGAGGCGCGTTCTATAAGTTCATTCAATCTCTGTGGATAATGTCCACTCATGGTTGCTCTCATTTTCATTGTGTAGATTGGCCGATTAGAATTTTTGAGAGGTCTCACAGTCAAGACCAGCTGATAGTCATGCTTGGCTAGCGGTGACAGGGTCAGTAACAATAAGTGCGTAGCTGCTTTCGCATCGATCTCAACTAGGCAAGACTGGGCGCGCTTGCTCAATATATTGCACAGGCTTGTGGCCGTTAGGCTTTTGTCGCTACTGTCAGCGAGAGCTTGGGGTAGTGGGCTGACGCCGATAGCCATTTTTTTTATGCCATGCAGGCTCAGTATTTCGCGGTGAGAGGCTAAATGCGTTACGGCGATTATTTCTTGATTCGTGAGGTCGGGTTTGCTTGTGCTTTCGGCCCAAGCTGTTTGCGGTAGCAACACAAGCACAAGCAACATCGCTACAAGCAGCAAGAAATAGACTTGCTGCTTGTATGATTGTTTGGCTGTCGAGCATTTGTCCTGCAAGAGCTTAGGCCTTTAGACTTTGACTACTCTTGCTCTGGATTCATATCAGATGGTTCATTTTTCTTGAGCGGGTGCTTCTTGCCATGACCGATATCGGCGCTATTAGCGAGGGCGAAGTCGCGTCGGAAGTGTTTTACAACTTCCTTCAACTGAGAGTCAACTTCGCTTTCCATATTGCTCTGGGTTCTGCCGGCAGCGTCTTTTGACCAGACTGCCACCATTAGTTCTTGCTTGTTTCGTGCGACTTTGACCTTTTCTACCAACGACATGTTGATAGCAAAAGTAGCGGTGTTAGGAGCCGCACTGTCTGGTACTGCTTTCAATTTTAAGTAAAGAATTGGGGTGGCAGAGGACTCGCAGCCCTTTTCTTTGCTACTGCTGCTGCTGCTGTTATTGCCACCGGCGCAACAATTGTCGTCACCGCAGATGGTGACATGAGTGGGAACAAGTTCATCTACCATGAGGTGTCTAATTTTTTCTTTGGTGACGCCGTGGTCGATTGAGAACTGATCTAGTTCACCAATAACCAGCTTCATTTGCTTCAAGCCCGAGAGAATTAGCGGTTGATTGAAGCCTTCTCTGCTCTTGCCACTTGAGGTATCTTTCGCCATGGTTTTGCTGTCGATTGATTTCGTTTTGCCTTTAGAAGCACCATGCTCGGGGCAGCCTTGACCTGCTAGAGGTGGCAGCAGGCAAGAAAGCATGACCGCAAGAGCGCTAGATTTGAAAAGAGATAATTGGGCTTGCCGCACTTTGATTCTCCACTAGACGAAAATTAGGTAACCTAAAGTATAAGAGTCTATATGAGTTTACAGGCAGTTTCGACTATTTCAGCTACTGCCTCACCTAACAAGGCGTTTTGTTTTGAGCTGGTGGTTGCTTTCAAGGCTGCATTGGCAATTGATTTTTTCTTCGATTTGGCCGCCGATTGGGCAAATTGTTTCGCGGTTGGCACATGCACGAAAAGTACCGATTTGATTTTGGGCTGGCTTAAGGCATAGTTTAAGGCTTGAAAATAGAGCTCATTGCAGATGAAAGTTCCGGCATGGTTAGAAATGACCGAGGGATAACCGCTTTTATTAATTGCGGAATTTAAAGCGGCCAGGTCGATTTTTGTTCTCAGTAGCTCTGGGGCATTTTTGTTAATAGGTTTATCAAGCGGTTGGTGACCACTGTTGTCTGGCAGGCCGTAGTCTTTTATGTTAATTGCAAAGCGCTCCAGGTTGAGCCATTCGCGTTTGTTGGCCAGGCCGGTCATAACCACGAAGAGCGGTCCAGGGCTGTTTTTTACTGCGTGGTCAAGAGCTGTTTTCAATGCTTTCCAGCCCTTGATACCGGCCGTGGGCAAGATACGTTTCTCAATGTGAATCTCTTTTACGCGCGTTGAAGTGCCACTGGGCTTGGTTATAAGCAAATCGGGGAAAGCTTCGACTAGAAGTTCAGTGGGATTTACCATGTTTTTGCCAAAGGCATCAAAGCCTGTAAGTAAGCAGGTAATGGCTTTTGCTGACACAGAGGTGACCTGTAAAGTAGTTGTGGGGCGTTTACCGTGGTTTCGCGCTTTTGACTCAATAGTGTAGAATGTTTTTCTACTGTAATGCCGGAGTGGCGAAATGGTAGACGCAATTGACTCAAAATCAATCGCAGGCAACTGTGTGTCGGTTCGAGTCCGACCTCCGGCAGATTTTTAAAGGCCCACCCTATTTGGGGTGGGCTTTTGATTTTGCTCTAGCCTCTATGTAGCTTTCAAAATGGTTTCAACTGGTCTTCTGTAACGTCTTTGCTGCATTGGGCTAGGGCCTGGTTTTGCGTGATACTATTTTTTTATGCTCAATGATTAGATAGAGCCACCCATAGCACGACACCAGTCTAAGAAGTACACCGGCCTGAGAACGACAAAGAAATTGAATCCAACTAAGCAACTAGTTTTAATTCTTTGCACTGCTGCATTTCTCATCGCCCAGTTCTGGTCGTTTGCGGCCGCTGCAACTCTTTTGGGCTCCATTGATACAGACCCCAGAAATGATATTTGTCTTGAAGACGTAATTTCGGTTGATCCCTTTGTTGGCGGCTCCTGTGGTTCCGCGCGCTCAGAGGGTGATGGAATTGCCATAGCAGGGCTTGGCTTTGTTGCCTCCGAGCAGGCAGTTTTTGCTGCTTTGTTTGTGGTTGCCCTTTTGGCTGGCTATGATCAGCCGCAGAGGTCGCTTTCCTCTCACTTAGATGAACTGCAGTACCCTGCTAATACTTTAGCCGTGCGCGAACTGATCGGTAAACTGCAAGTTTGATTTGTATTTGTTGACGACGATTTTGTCTGAGGCTTTCAGGCTTAACGTCGTATCTATACATCTCAACTATTTTGTATTTTGCAGGAACCCAATGATCGAAAAATTGATAAATTTTGCCTTGAATCAAAGGCTGCTAACAGTGGCGGCTGCTCTTGGTTTGGCCTGCTTCGGCGTCTGGTCGATGCTAAGTTTGCCGGTTGATTCTTTTCCTGATGTGAGTAACGTCCAGGTTCAAATTATTACTGAACCAGAGAGTATGGCCACAGAAGAAGTGGAAGCGCTGGTTACTTTTCCCATCGAGAATATTCTCAATGGCCTGCCTAAAGTCAAGAAAATTCGCTCCAGCTCAAGCTTTGGTCTTTCTGTTGTTACGGCAATATTTGATGACGATATGGACGTCTATTTCGCCCGCAACCTGATTATGCAGCGACTATTTCAGAGCGATAAGCTCTTGCCCGATGGCTGTCCTAAGCCAATTTTGGGACCGGTTGTGTCGAGCTTCTCGAACGTTTATATGTATTATTTGCAGAAGCCAAATAATGATCAAACCGAGCTACGCACCCTACAAGATTGGACCATTGCGAGGCGACTGAAATCGGTTTCGGGTGTGGCAAACGTATCTACCTATGGTGGTTTCGTCAAGCAGTATCAAGTGCAAGTCGACCCTTATAAGTTGCATAGTTACAAGCTCAGCTTGAATGATGTGGTCACTGCCCTGGCTACCAATAACGCTAATGCTGGTGCCAATTTTATCGAGAATGCCGGTGAAGAAGTAATTATTCGTGGCATGGGCCGCATCGATAGTATTGACGATATTAACAATATTTTGCTCAAGTCAGTTGATGGCATTCCTATCACCATCGAGCGCGTTGCCCATGTGGAAGTGGGGCCGGCTTTTCGTCGTGGCTCAGCTTCGCGCAACGGCAATGGTGAGTGTGTTACTGGTATTGTCTTGACGCGCAAAGGTGTCAATACCAAGGCTGTGGTTGAAAAGGTCAAAGAAAAAGTCGCTGAGATTCAAGCTGACTTGCCCCACGGTGTGCGGATCGTACCTTACTACGATCAAACTGAATTGGTTGAAAAAACTATTGAAACGGTCAAAGAAATTCTGGGTTTCAGTGGCGCTCTTGTAATTATTGTTTTGTTTGCCATGCTTTTGCACATACCAAGCGCCTTGATTGTCTCGGTAATTATTCCGCTTTCTCTTCTCTTCAGCTTCATCTTAATGAGATACACCGGTTTGACCGCCAACTTGATGACCCTGGGTGCGGTTGATTTCGGCATCATTGTGGATGCTGGCGTGGTTATGGTGGAGAACATCTTCAGACATTTGGCTGAGCGCAAAAAAGATGAAGTCAATGATCAGTCTAGTCTGCAAGTAATTATCCATGCCGCTTGTGAAGTGGGTCGCCCCATTGTCTTTGCTGTGGCAATTATTATTGCCGTCTACCTGCCTCTGTTCACTCTAGAAGGGGTAGAAGGAAAGATGTTCCATCCCCTTGCTCTTACCTTCATTTATGCTCTAGTAGGCTCGCTCTTGTGCGCCCTAACGGTCATTCCAGTGCTGTGTTATTGGACCATGCGCAAGCCACTGGTTGAGCGCGAAAACAAAGTGCTCACAGCTGTTACTCGAGTCTATTACCCCGCTCTGGCGACAGCTGTTGCTCATCCCCGTCAGATTATTACTTATGCTGTCATTGCCCTTTTGGCGACTATGGCCATAGTGCCTTTTCTTGGTTCTGAATTTATTCCATCCCTTGATGAAGGGCCGATTTTGCTGCGCACAAAGCTAGCTGCCAGTATTGCCCACACTGATTCGAGAGGAATTGCAGCCGCCATTGAAAAGACTATGTTGGAGTTTCCTGAGGTTACTGACGTTGTCTCCCGTACTGGCCGGTCTGGCACTGGCCCTGGCTTAGATGGCGTCGAATCTTCTGACGTTTATATTGCCTTGAAACCCCGCTCGCAGTGGAAAACAACGCAGAGTAAAGAACATTTAGTCGACCTTATGGCTGCGAAGTTAAAAGGTATACCTGGTTTGATGTTCAGCTTCTCCCAGCCAATCGCCGATATGATTGATGACTTAGTTGCGGGGATTAGAGCCGATCTTGGTGTGAAAATATTTGGCGACGATGTCGATACTCTGAATCGAATTGCCGAAGAAATAAAAAGAGAGATTCAAAAAGTACCAGGTTCCGCTGACCTGCAAAGGGAGCAATTGCTTGGTCTGCCGCAGCTGAAAATCAAACTGAAGCGTCCGCTTTTGGCAAGGCACGGCCTTAACACCGATGACGTTCTTGATGTTGTGCAAATTGCTTTAGCCGGTCGGGAAGTGACTGAAGTCATTGAAGGCACCAAAAGGTTTGGTGTGCTAGTGCGTTATCCCTTAGATTATCGTGACAGTCGTCACCAAATTGAGTCTATGTTGATTGATGCTCCTGATGGTGGCAAAATTCCCCTTAAATCAATTGCCGACATCACTCTTGAGCGCGGCTATGTCTCTCTTTATAGAGAAGATGGTCTGCGCCGTACAGCTGTTCTATCGAACGTTCGTGGTCGCGATTTAGGCAGCTTTGTTGCTGAAGCGCAAAAACGGGTGCAAGACAACGTAGTTATTCCCAAGGGCTACAAAGTTGTTTGGAGCGGTCAATTTGAGAACCAACAACGAGCCATGGCCCGTCTTGCTGTGGTGGTGCCGATTGTGCTGCTCTTGATTTTCATTTTGCTCTTCGCTTCATTTGGTTCGTTGCGCAATGCTGGGCTAATTATGATGAACGTTCCCTTTGCCATGATTGGTGGCATACTGGGGCTGTTTATCTCCCATCAGACTCTGTCAGTGCCAGCCATTATTGGCTTTATCGCTCTGTTCGGTGTGGCTGTGCAGAACGGCGTTATTTTGGTGAGCTACATTATGCAAATGGAGAAAGCGGGAGCACCAATAGAAAAAGCGGTAATCAAAGGGGCATTGATTCGTCTGCGGCCGGTGCTGATGACTGCCTTTGTTGCTACTGTTGGTCTCTTGCCGAAGATCTTTTCTAGCGGCACCGGTGCGGAGGTACAGCGGCCACTCGCTACTGTTGTTCTGGGTGGTTTGATATCTTCTACTTTGTTGACCTTGCTGGTATTGCCTTCAGTCTACAAGCTTATCAACGAGAAGGCCGAGGCGCGCGCCAAGCGACTTAGCGGTGCTGGGCCGGATGACGGAAGGGAACAAAGTGGCAGCCACGACGATAGCGCTTCTAAATAAGTGCGCTATCTTTAGTGCTCTTGTCTTAACTAGTTAGTTTCTAAGGGCTTACCTGGGCTGTCTTTCAGCTCGGCTTCGCTTGCTTCAGTGGTTTTGCTTTCTGGTAGTTTGCTTTCTTGCTGTTTCTTTTCTTCAGGCTTGCTTTCAACTGTATTTGCGTCAACCTGTCTTGTCTCGACAGGCTTACTCTCTAGTTGTTCTGTTGCTTTTGATGCTAGTTCTAGGTTTGTGCTTGTTGGGCTGGCAGCGGCAGGCTTACTACTTAGTTTTGTGCCAGTCTCACCGCTGATAATCTTCGCTATTGTTGTCTGGTCAGTCATTTGCTCCATCAAGGCTTTTGAGTAAGCGGCCAGGAAGGGTCTATTGGTCAAGGTGCCGATATTGTAGTTGCGAATAGACGAAGTGGCTAAATTGTTTATGGTTCGTGAGCGAACTTCTAAACGCTTGAAGAGAAATACTTCTTTATAGAGTTTGTTTTCTTCAGAACCACCGGTAGAAAGAATGAAGGCTGTTTTTACAATTTGAGCTGCCGGGCCGACGAAGCTTGGTGCTAATCCAGCGACACCAAGAGCGCCTTGCACTACGCCTGATACTACTTCAGTACCTTTCTTTACTTGGTACTTACTGAGCTTCTCTGCTACTTCGGCAAGTATTGGATCTTGTTTGAGCACGGCTTCTTGCAAGGCGTTTATCTGACTGCGCTCGGTTGAAATACCGAATGATTTAGTCGATTGGGCCTTAATTGTGTCAGGCATTTCAGAGCGGAGTTTGCGGAATTTCGCAATAAGCTTGTCTGCTTCTTCTTTTCCAACTAAGTCAGTAAGGGTGTTGGTTACCTCAGCTACAGAATCAGAGCCTTCTCCTAGTGCTTCTCGGTCTAGGGCGTCTGCTGCTTCGGCACAGGCATTGACAATTTCTACATATTTTTCGTCAATGGCTTTTTCCCATTTAAGTTCAGTGGAAAGTTTAGAGCTGGTATTGATCTCTTTTTCCATCAAGGCATTGGCGCCGGCGCTCGACGGTCCGACACCGCGGTAATTGACGAGGTAGTGAACGAAGTTGCGTGAAATTTCTTTGGTATTTTGCAGCTTGCCCAAACTCTGCATCTTAAACAGCTGTTCGTCGACCGATACCACCGCAGGGTCGCGGGTCATAGCAAGGGTGGCAGTCTCGTATACGGCTTGTTGAATCGGATTGTCAGAGTGTTCAAACTCTAGGCACTTTAGTTTGCCGGGGCTGGCTGTTACTTTTGGCTTTTCTCCGTCAACAACCTTGTTGACTGTAATACCGGTGTTTAGTTTGCTGTCTACTGAAACTTTGCTGTCTGTTTCTACCGAATTAGTCGTCGCATCGGCGGATGCGGTGGCAGCCGGTGCCGATAACTCTTGAGCAGGAGCCGTTATCTCTTGAGACGGAGCTAGCGATTCTTGCGCCGCGACTGGAGCCAAGCAGAGTCCAGGGACTGTAATAGCGATTGTGAGGCTTAGGGCGAGAAGACTTTGGCGCACGGGTGAAATATCCCTTGAAAACAGCCTGAGGATAGTACCACTAAGACTCTCGAGAAACCTTTCAGTTAGCTTTCGAGTTTAGCTTTCCCCGTAATAGCGCCATTCTTCGGGGCTTAAATCTTGTCAATATTTGCTTTGTTAGACTTGCAACATTATAGAGATTTTAGTGGCTGCACAGCTCAACGGCATCTAGATAAGTTTGATCTTGCCTTGCGAAGTTCATTGATTCACCGCATGGTAACTGTGCAACTGTAGACTTTGTGCATGACCCCATCGTGACTTAAGTCTCAGTGAGGCGGGGGCTGTATAATATGCGGCTATGGAAATCGTAAACATTGCCGCGTATAAGTTCGTAGGCATCCCCGATGCTGCATCCTGGCGCCCTATCGTCAAAGAGCGCTGCGAGCAAATCGGTGTGATGGGTAATATCTTGCTGTCGCAAGAAGGTATTAACCTTTTTGTCGCTGGTGAACGCGGGCCAGTCGATCAGTTTCTTCAGTATCTAAAGGGTGATCCATTCTTTGCCGGTCGCTTCAGCGATATTCCAGTAAAAGAAAGCATTTCGGATCACCAACCGTTCAGGCGCATTGTGGTGCGGGTGAAAGACGAAATCATCACCATGAAGCATCCGATGATAGACCCCACCGCTGAGCGCGCACCTGCCGTTGAACCTAAGACTCTGAAGGTTTGGTTAGACCAGGGTCACGATGATAACGGTCGTGAGATTGTTTTGCTTGACACCCGCAACGACTACGAGGTGCAAATAGGCACATTTGAAGGGGCCTTGCATTTTGGGATAGATAAATTTAGTGAATTTCCCGATGCCATTATGCGCACCACTGGCGACACTAAAGAACAATTGCAAAATAAGACCATAGTTTCATTTTGCACTGGTGGAATACGCTGCGAAAAGGCCGCATTATTCTTGCAAGAGCCAGCCGTGGGCCTGCCTAACGTTTATCAGTTGGATGGTGGAATTCTGCGCTATTTCGAGGAAGTCGGAGACGCTCACTATAAAGGTGAATGTTTCGTCTTCGATCGTCGAGTTGCTCTTGATTCAAAATTGCAAGAAACTACCCACGAGTATGAAGTGACAGCACCCCCCGGTCGCAACGCCGATTATTTGCGTTGGAAAGCCGGACAACTTAGAAAATAGAACTTGAGGTTGAGTAAATGAAAGACGGTTCGCCAGTTGAAAGCCCTGCCAAATCATGGGCGGCAGTGGTGATTGAAGCTCATAGCGATCAAGAAGACTTAGCTTCATGGCTGCTTATGCAATGTGGCGCTCAAGGCTGCGAAGTTGACCCGCTCAACGGCTCGCTGGTGCGCATCAAAGCTACTTTTGATTCTCCCCATTTGCCTGATGAAACTTGGGAGAAAATCAAAAGCTCGTTAGAAGAATACGGTTTGGCCGAAAGTCTTAAATCGCTGAAGCGAAAAGATGTGCTTGAAGAAGACTGGTTGGCTAAGTGGAAAGAAGGCTTTGAGCCATTTAGAGTGGGCACAAAGTTTCTCATTTGCCCTTCCTGGTATCTCGATGAGACCTTAATCGATAAATTACCTCCGATTGAAAGTGAACTGTCTGAAGGTCGCTTCAAGATTTATATTGATCCAGGAATGGCTTTTGGCACTGGTCTTCATGCCACAACTCAGTTTTGTCTGCGGGCCATGGAATCTTTTCCACCTAAAGGCAAAGTACTCGATGTTGGCACAGGCAGCGGCATCTTAGCTATTGCTGCTTTGATGTTGCAGCCTACTAGCGAAATCGTCGCTTGTGACACCGATGGCGTGGCCTGTGAGTATGCCCAGAAAGACTTTGAGTTAAATGGTGTGGATGGTCGCATTGAGTTAATAGAAGGTAGTACCGATGCTGTTGCCGGTCGCCGTTTTGATGTGCTGCTCTCTAATCTAACTTGTGAAGATATTGTTGCCCTTCTGCCTGATTACAGCGCCATGCTTAACCCTGAAGGAGTCGTGCTCTGTGCCGGCATTCTGGCCGAACGGCTGCCTTTGCTAGAGAAGTCTCTGGTGGGTCACCCCTTGCGGATTATCCAGTCTGAGACCGTTGGTCAGTGGGTTGGCCTGGTTCTCCAGAAATTTTAAACTGTCAGGCAGAAGTTTTAGCCTGTCTGGCAGGGTAGCGGTTTTAGGCTATAATGATTCCAGTAGTCGCCGGTTTTGCTGGCGGTTACCTTTGAACCCTGAAAATTAGCTATCTGAGATGATTCAACAGTGATTCTCTATTTTGTACATCTGTACATTCATGTTCTGGCATGTCTAGGCATGGGGGCGTTCAGATTCGACAGGGTTATAGGGTCATGAGTTGCAGGTCGGGGAGCTTGATCCTTCGTTAACAAGTAAGCAAAAACACAGATGCAAATAATGTCATCAAATTCCCTAGCCGCAGCCTAGCTGCGGTTGCCTAACTTAACTTAGGCTCCTAGGACTCGAAGGCGACTTGACTACCCGTTGCCTTAGGGTAAGCCACGGTGGTTGCACTGAAGCAAAGTTAGTAGTTAGTAGCTTCAGCTAAGACATAATTACGATCCCGGTTGGCTGTTTGTGCCATCTTCAGCGGGCCGCAAGGTGAAAACTAAGCGGTAACTGGGGGAATAGCAGACTAAACTTGTAGATACTTATTTCTCGATGATTTTGGACGCGAGTGCAATTCTCGCCGCCTCCACCATTTTATGAATCAGTGATGACGTCTCAGTAAACAAAAGCCTCGGCCTTAGGGTCGGGGCTTTTTTGATTTTGAGAAGGTGCTTCATGAAGTGTGGGGTCAAATAGTCAGGATCACCATGCGGACAATATAAAGGAAGGTGTGAGCCGTGCAAGCAATAGACCTCGCAAACACAACACACCGTTGAGTTAGCGTAGAAAAGAAGGCGAAGATGACGGACACCTTTCTAGAGTTTCACTTGTAGCAAAACAGTCATTAAGGCTCGTTCTCAAAAAAAATGATTAAGCGCAAACTTGAGCTTAGTAACTAGCATCTACTTTCTCTTAGGCGAAAAACGAATAAACAATTGCCAGCGCCAAGCCAACTTTGGGAAGTTCATACTTGTAGACCGCAGTCCAACGGGTTTCTACTGTTGCAGAAAGTTCTTGCTGTAAAACGCACAATGACCGATGACCGTCTGCCACAGCTAGTAGCAACAGGCTCTGAAGCTCGGCCGTATTTTCGTAGCGTCGGATCGTGTTCAGAGTGATGAACTCATTTAGAGCGTTCATCAGTGCTTCGCTATCTGCGGCCTTCCTGCAGTCTCGTGCTGCGCTCTGAGCTAGTATGACTAGCGCCTTCTCTTTTGCCAGCAAACATCCAACACCAGAGCTAGAAATGGAAAGAAGTGTCAGTAAAGCAAACGCCCAAATTGGTCTATCTTCAGTTGCTGGATTATGTTTTGCAAAGCCTCGGCGGAGTATCTTTGCTTGGTCTTTATCACCATTGCGCTCTGCTAAATATTGAATTATTGAAGTGCAAACAAATGGTTCTTCATCTAGTAAAGGTGTGAGATCGACTGCTTGAGCAATTAGTCGTTTAGATTCTTGTTTTTTATTGTCGTCTTGAAGAATTGCCATTTGAGCAAGAACGTCAACGCATTTTGTTGTGGCATGATTCTTTTGATACAGTGACAGTGCTTTGTTGTGCCAGGAGATTGCCTCAGAATCTCGGTCTACTGGACCTTGCTGACAGGTGAGCCCGAGGTAGAAATAACGACCAGCCATTTGAAGGCTTTGGTTACCGTAGACTGTTGCAACCGCGGCGTTCTTCCGGCGAATAGTGTTGGCATCTTCGTTTGTTGCTGATGAGTGCCACGTCGCCATAGAACTGTAGCGACCGCTTTGCTTGTTGTCATTTAGATCTGGAGCGCTCTTGTAAATACGTTCGGCCAGTTCATATTGACTGGCATCGCTCAAGAGGCATGCAAGAGCCTTGGCACTGTTGTCGAAGGTACTTATCGCGTAGAAAGTTGAAAATATAAACAACGTCATGCAACTTGCAATCAAGTAACTGACTCGCATGTAAGACAAGAGGCCGTTTGCCTGAAGAAATCGTTGCCAATCTTTTTCGCGCGCGAAAAGGAGCTGTTCTTTTTGGGCGCGCAGTTTGGAAAATCCAATAAGCACAACTATTATGCCCGCAATAGCTAAGTCTTGAAGACCAGCTTCGAAGCTAGCGCCGAATTGTTGTGCACAAGCTAGTCGCTCGAACGCCTTAGTGAGCCAACTGAGGAGCCATAAGCTCAAGGTAATTGAAATCAGCAGGTGATTCGCTCGGGCTAGAAATTGAATTGGTTCGCTTCGTTGGATTTCAATGTATCGTCGCAATAACGAATGAAATTTTTTATTGGGTTCGTGAGGTTGGTATGACATGAATAGGCACATTGCCATGAGTACTTGGTTCAACACCGATACAATGTACCGGTTTCAGTGCAGCTCGCCTACACGGTTTACCCCACCATACTGCAGTTTTCGGCTGGTTATGTGCTGTCGCGATCTACCGGTTTCCCTGGTAAGAATTCTATCTCCATTTGCCGGGCAGCTATGCGGCCAAAAACTCCCATGCAGGGCTCCATTTGCAGCTCTATTCCATGTTCGACTGGATTTAGCTTGAGCCAATGAATTACATTCGTCCCATTGAATTCACTCAGCTCAAGTTCTTGGATGTCCTGGAGCTTGAACGTTACGACAACATGTTTGTTGGTTATGAAATGAGATGAAATCGTTTCGTTGGTTGTGTGCCAGGTGTGAACTTTGAGCCAAGAAGTTCCGCTTCTGTCGAAATGGAGTTCTGTCACCTCCGCGTCGTGAAACAATGGCCAGTACTCAAACCAGTCAGCAAGCTGACTGGCTCCATGTATGTTAGCTCTAATCCAATTTTTGTTGTCCACTTCAAAGATCCGCGTGTATTGGTGCCATAAGTTCTACCCAGAACTTATGAGAGTTGCGCGGCCTGGAGCTGACTAGGAAGCTTTTTTCCTTTCCTTCCAGCCGGGAATAAAGGATACTATCATCGCCCTAGAATGGAAGAAGTCATTAGGTATGGTAGGTTCGGACGAAAATTATTCGCGAATTTGGCTGCGAAAGTATCACTCTGGGCGTCAGTCCGGGGCCCTTGCATCTCAGGTGCCGAATTTCAGCATTAGATGTTTTCCCTATGGCATGACCAGCGAGCTTGATAGCTCCATGGACTTAATCGAAGACTCTAAACCCGCTTACTATTGGTTCGTGATTTGGTGCGCCATTATCGCTTTTTTGATGGCTATGGGGGCACCTGTAGCCTTACTGATTTCGGGCTCCAATATGGCTAAGCTAAAGGGCATGCTTTTTGTGTTTTGTTTGTGCGTGCCAGGCCTATTCGTGAATCAGTATGGTGGATTTATCAATAAAAAGATAAGTAAGTATTTGAGTACAAAGCTATTGAAGGTTGTCTCAATCAGTGTCAGAGAAAACGTTCTGGACTTGTATTTGAGGGGGAAGGAGCCAATTTCTATCCCGCTTACCTCGATCAATACAATTGATCTTTTACCGTCAAAGAGTAGTGATTTGACAAAACAGACCATCGTCATTTCTGGCAGACGGATGAAAGAGCCTATTTACATAAGGCTCTCAGCCATCCATACACACGAGAATTGGATGATAATTTCTCATGCGCTTGCGAATTTTGCCAGCCAAATAAACATTGATGATGGTATTGCCAAAGCGCTAACTCTACCCAGTGCTGACACATCCTTTACTGAGCTCTGGCTTGATAGTCTATCGTCCGCACCGGAGGCAGAATCTCTACAGGAGATACCGGATGGTCAGACTTTGGCAGCTGGTCGCTATTTGGTTAAGTCAAAACTGGCTTCTGGTGGGCAGGGGCACGCCTATTTGTGTTTCGACCAAACTACGCAAGACGAAGTCGTCGTAAAGGCATATCTACTGCCTGTTTATCAAGGAAAGCATCTGAAAGACGTTGCTATTCAGCAGCTCGAAGCTGAGGCTATGGTATTGCAGAGAATCAATCATCCACAAATTGTGCAGTTTGTTGATTGGTTTAGTACTTCCAGTTGTGCTTTTCTTGTGCTCAAACGAATAAGTGGAAACAATCTCAGACAATATCGCGCAAATCAGGGGCCCTTGCCGACTGCGTTAGTGAAAAATTTGACTATACAAATGTGCGAGATTCTTTGGTATTTGCATGGTTCCAATCCGGTCATTGTTCATCGCGACTTTACCCCAGACAATCTCATTATTGATGGGCAGCAGAAGCTCACGCTAATTGACTTTACTATTGCTGAGCCCACCGGTGCTGTATCCGGCCTGCCACCGGCCGGCAAGCCTGCTTATATGCCGCCTGAGCAATTTCGTGGGGAAGCTTCCGTGCAGTCTGATATTTATGCCCTTGGTGGCACATTGCAATATCTGTTGACTGGCTGCGATCCGGTAGCTCTTGAGCAGTCGAATCTATTGTTGACGGAGACAGGAGTCTCGCCCTTGTTTGCCGAAATAGTTTTTAAATGTCGTGCTCAACGCCCCAGTGATAGGTTTCAGTCAGTCGATGAGATCGTGGCTTCGATTCATTCTTTCATAAGAGCATCGATACATGAATAACCAAGCAAATATCAGTAAGCTTAACTATCACCCTGCCTCTGTTGAGAAGGTTGTTGCCCTTCGCACCATCACTCTAGTTGGTTTGATTGTCTGTACGATTGCGATGCTGATTTTAACAGTAATGATTTTTTTCTACGGTCTTGGGCTAAGTGGTGGCGCTGGAGCGAAATTTATTGCTTTGGACCTTCTCGTGTTTTCTCTAGCGACTTTTTCATTGTGGTCCAAAGTTGGCAAGATTCGCGACTCTTATCTGGCGCAGATACAGCCACTCATTATTACCTCGGGTGGTGCGATTTTTCCATTTGCCACTATTTTGCAATTGAAGGGGAGGCGGTGGAGGCGTTGGGAAGAGCTAAAAAATGCATTTATTTATTGGAATGATGGTCCGGATTTTGAGGATAGCGATGTCTTAGTTCTGACATTTAAAGATGGAAGTAGTACGCGCATTGTCTTGAAAACTATGTTGCATCAAGACATTGAAAAGCTTCTTGTAGCCTTAGAAATGTGGGCACCGCCATCGGCAATAAGTGAAAATTTTGTCGACTTGCGAGGCTATCTGAGCCAGGCATTGCACAAGCAGGGGCTTAAGAGTTACACAGCACTTTGGAATGATGAACTAAGTCGGCGTTTTAGCTTGGCTACTTTTAGACCATTGCCAGCCGGTACAAAACTGCAAAATCGACGTTTTGAAATTACCAGCCAACTTGGCTTTGGAGGCTTTTCTGCCGTATATAACGCTGTCAATTCCCGCGGCGAACAGGTCGTTATTAAGGAGCTGGCAATTAAGCAGCTTGATAGTGAGGCAGTCAAAACTTCTCTTATCGAGCATATGAGTCGAGAGACTGCTCTTCTGGCTAAGATTCAACATCCGCAAGTTTGCCGCTTACTTGATACTTTTGTGGAGAATGATCGTCATTATATTGTTTTGGAAAAAATTCCCGGTTCAACCCTGCGTCAGGTCATCATCGACAACGGGCCCATGAAGGAGGCCGAAGTGAAAGCACTTGCTTTGCAAATGGCTGAAATTCTCAGCTATCTTCATACGCAGCAACCGCCCATGGTGCATCGGGATTTTACACCAGATAATCTCATAATCCGATCAAACAAATTTCTTGCATTAGTCGACTTCAATGCCGCGATGGAGTTCCTTGCCGGAGCGACCGGAACAATTATTGGTAGGCATCACTACATGCCACCTGAGCAAATCCAAGGCAAAGCTGTGGTCGCTAGTGATTATTACAGCATGGCCGGTACTATCTATTTCCTTTTGACAGGACAAGACCCACGGCCATTGACACAGCTTGATGTGCGAGCTGAGGGTATACCGATATCCGGTAACTTAAACCACCTGTTGTTCGCCTTGACGAGTAGCGATATTAGCGAGCGGCCAAGTGTGCAGCAAATCATTTCGTCCTTGCAATCGGCCTGAGTGCTTGACTTCCGGCGGTAAGGGGCAGGATGGTTACTGTCTTGAAACTGCCAGGCTGCTACGGTCACACTGAAACGCTTAATTCTCGCAATGAGGAGAGGAATCTTGGTTTTCAATCGGCTAGAGTTATATCTGCAACTAGAGGAGATTGAGCACCATGGATGACAAGGACAAGCTGAAAGCGATAGACATTCTCAATAAGATTATGGAGTTGGAGTTAGCTGGCGTTGTCCGCTACACCCACTATTCTCTTATGGTCTACGGTTATAACCGCATTCCTATCGTCAGCTGGCTTAAGGCAAACTCTAATGAGAGTCTGATGCATGCCCACAAGGCCGGTGAGCTTGTGACTTTGTTAGGCGGCCACCCGTCCCTGAAGATTGGGCCATTGCTTGAGACCGAACAGCATGACCTGGGTGATATTTTGCGTGAGAGCTTAGAGCACGAGAAATGTGCTATTGCCGCTTATTATGAACTTCTCAAAGCATCTGAAGGTAAGTCGGTTCTTTTGGAAGAGTATGCTCGTGAAATGATTATGGGCGAAGAATTGCACTTGGACGAAGTCAACAAGATGTTGAGAAAGCCTGGAGACATTCATCCTTTCAACCCTTAATTAGCCACTGAGCGGCACAATCAAAAAAAAATAGAAAGCCCCGGCTCTGGTCGGGGCTTTTTTACTTATCGCCGCATCACCTAGTTTTTGCTTTTTGTGCTTTCGGCTGCATGAACAAGGTCGCCGAGCAATTCACTGGCCAGGTCAGGGATGCCCTCGCGCCGGAGCGCTTTGCCGGCTACAAACCACTGCCGACCATTGCTGTCTTCACTCATGGTGAATGTCAGATGGGGCTTGCAAGCGTCGTTGTGTACTTCGTTAAATGATAGAGCCTCTCCCTCTTCGTAGGGCAGCAAGTAAAGATCAATAGTGTTGCCATAGCCAAAGAAGAATAGCCCCCAGTGAGCTGTGTGTAGGCAGGCGGTGAGGACCGGTTCTTTGCTGTCTGCCGGGAAAAATTCCTGGCTGTGAAGCGGCCGCTGGATGCCGATGACCAGCTCAAGGCTATTTACTGTTTCGTTGTATAAGTTGGCTTGGCCAGCAAAGACGTCAAAGAATTGATTGATGCTGCTTTCAATTGGGTCTTCTGAGTTTGCCAGATCGGCGGACTCTTGGCCGTCATATTCTCTTTGATAAGTCATTGTCTCAAGTGGTGGAGAATAGACTGATTGATCTGGCTCTGGTTCATCTAAGTCTTCAATAGTTGGTGGCGCTGATGGTGGCGGAATTTTTCGGGGATCGTACATCATGTCGAGATATTTGCCAATATCATCTCCGCGTTTAGCTTTGAGCATATCTAGCATTTTTAGTGATGAGTCGACCTTTTCTTCTGGCACCGACTTTCTTTTAAACAAATTGGCTAATAGACCCATGCTCGACCCCTTGAGTATCATTCTGTGCTTGTCTATCTTATCTGATCTGGAGTATTTATATCGAGCGCTAGATTGCTGCATCTATTGGCCAATGCTGCTAAACTTTTTGCTGGTTGTTGCAAGCGGAATGTCATAGATGGCTGGCATTGACAATTTGAGTTCATCAGAGCATGTCTTGCGCGCTCGTGATGTCATTTCTACTCTTGGTCGGTCTTTTCTTTTCGCAGCGGCTATTTTTGCCTTGTGCGTTATAGCTTTTCCTCCGTGCTATGGCGCCATCGACGATGTACACCTGACGATGATTGTCTCAGGGGTTGGAGTCTGCCCTCGTCCCGATTGTCACACTCTATTTCCTCATATTTGGCTCGGCAAGTTGCTCTCGTGGCTCTATACGGTGCAAAGTCGCGTGCCCTGGTACGGTCTGCTGCTTTCACTTGCAAATGTGTTTTCTTATAGCCTTGTGCTTTCTGTCTTTGCTTGGGAGCGTCCTTCGGCTTTGCGAAAGGCGCTAGTTGATCTCTTTACTCTTGTTTCAATGGTCGCTCTATGGACTAGTGTGACGTTCACTAGCACTGCAATCTTTTTAGGTGCAGCATCGGCATTGGTTGCTTTGTCAGCGCTTGAAAATAAGAATCTGGCGAGATCGGGCAAGGTATTAGTTTTGATTATTTCAGCCGTAGCGATGTGCCTTGCTGGGCTGATTAGAGTCGATTCCGCGCGGCTGATGCTGCTCCTGTTTGGGGCGCTGTTATGCTGCCGTTTTGCTTTCTCGCGCAGCACAACAACGCTAGTTCTTGGTTTGGCTTTTTCTTCGTTACTTCTTGCGCTTGTTCAAATAAATGATTATGTTGATCACCGCTTTTATGCCCGCGAGCCTGGCTGGTCTTACTTCTTTCGCTTCAATAAATCTATTAATAAGATCTGCGATTTCCACAGGCTGGCATACCGCTCTGATACCAGGAAATATTTTGATACTGTTGGCTGGAATGAGAACGATCTCAATTGTAATGATGGCCTATGAGTTTGCAATTGATCCTAAGTTGTATTCATGTGAAAATGCTGAGAAAATTTTGTCTTCCTTCCCCATCTTTAGATCTGATTTGTCACTGCCAATGGTGCTTGAGCATAGCGGCAAGTATATCGCTACTAGACTTGTTCTGCCCAGTCTTTTGCTGGCAATTTTGTTGTTTCCTTTCCTTGATAGTACCCGCTTGAGCCGAACACGCTACTCTTTTATGAGTATTGGATTTCTTGGCGTATTCCTATACCTGCTTTGTTGTATGAAGCTTGAGACTCGAATTACTCTGCCACTGTTTGCCTGGCTGGCCCTTATTGCTCTCTACTATTGCGATGATGAGAGACTAACCCAGCAACTGCGATTGGCGCAAAAGCAGACACCTCGCAAGCTTGCTGTTTGCGCTGGTGTAATAGCTATGGCACTGTTGACTATGTGTGCTGGCTACTGCCAGTATAGTGCCGAGGCTTCTAGAGCGAGGGTGCAGTTAAAGAGTAGCTGTCTTTCCTTGCAGCGGTTGAATGGCTCGCTGTATGTAATTCCAAGTACAGTGCCACTCGGTTTGGTTTCCCCCTTCGAGAATGCTCGCGATTATTTCTCATCAATGCGAATATTGATTCCTTATCTCGCCGCCACTCCTTTGGTCGATTATTTAGTCGATAAGGATACGCAGAAAGAGACTAGAATTCCATTTCTCGAGCCCGGGGTGCTTCTTTGCACGACTGATACTAGCAGGCGATTCAAATCTTACTACTTGGATCATCGCAACAAGAATGTTGTCTTCAAGCCTTGCTTTACCGATGAGCTAATTCAAGTGTACAAGGCGGAGCTTGCTGAACCGGCGCCGAAGAACTAGTTATTGATAAATTTTGCGGATAGTGTTGGCATCTCTGTCGCTTAGTTTTATCAAAGGCGATTTGAAATACATAACGTCCAGGCCGGAGGGTGAGTGCCCATCAATTCCTAGGGCATGACCTGTTTCGTGCAATGCTAAATTGAAAAGTTGTTCTTTCGCTCGTGGCGACATGTCTTTATTGTCGTAGCTTGGTGCTGAGAGATTGACGTAGCTCTTGGTCACAAGTTCTCGGCCATAAGAGCTTGTTTGCCCGGCGCTGCCTATATTCATGGGGTCGTCGGCGCTAGCTCGTTGCACAATTATGTTTGAGTCGTATTGGGTCGGCCACAATTCCATGCGAATCGGTGAGCCCGGGAATTGGCACCACAGATTCATGGCCTGAAAAATGTAGGTTCGCAGCTCTGGCGAAAAGCCGCTTTTCTGTGATTGACTAATGTAGACCTTGAGCACCGATCCTGGTGCTAGGCGTTTAGTATGTATCGAATCGCAATAGTCAGGAGAGCTAGGGTTTTGTGTGGCCCGCCACTGCAAAAGCTCTGTCAATTCGTCGCGATAAGATGTGGCGAAGGTTACGTTCACTCCCGCCTGATTGCCGAGGAGAGCTTTGGCATAATTATCGCGGGCTGCTTGCCAATCGGCGCTAGCACGTTGATATTGCCCCGTCACATCATTAGCCATGGCCCGGACATAATAAAGGTCTGCCAGGCTGTTGGCGGCATCGTGTGGCAATAGACTAAGCGCTTTGCTGTAACAGGCTACAGCTAGAGCATAATTTTTGGCCTCGTAGGCTGCTTCACCCTGCTCTTTGTATTTTGCTGCTTGTTGAGCTGCGGTAAGTGCGCTTACTTGGGGCGGTATTGTTGCCGGAGCCGTTGGAGCGCTAGCTGTTCGTGTCTGCCTGGCTATTGGCTGCGTGGTCTGATTTGGTGCAGCTTGAGCTGGTAGGTATAGCTGGAACAGCAAGTTCGCAGTGAGAGCTGTGCCTAACGTTCTACAGAGAGTGATACTTGGAAATCTTAGTAACTGCAAACGAGGCCTCACTTAAGTACGACTGTTTTGTCTGACCGGCGCAACTCTTGAATATTGATTAGCAGCGGGCAGCCATATTCGTTTAGTGAGGGAAGTTTTGTTACTCTGTATTCGCTGCAGTTCTTGTAGGCAAGGCCACCATCGAGGGCCATGAAAATCTTGTCTATCATAAATTGTTCAGCTGCTGGGCCGACCAGGCCTCTTGTTTTTACTTCAGAGCCAATTTTTCTGCCCACGTCGTTGTTCGCTAGATCTTTTTTTGTATCAAGATAAAAACTGAGAGTGCCAGAGTTGCGCCAGAAGATTGCTTCGAAGTATTCGTTGGCTCTAAATAGTAAGTCAGCGCCTAGTTCTCCAATTTCAAACGATACCAAAGCCGAGCCATATAAGTGTTGAAAGCTATTGAGCAATTGCTCGTATACCTGAGTCGGTTGGCCCCTGACCATGTGGGTGTAGGTATTCTTTCCGTATGATTCTTGCGTGGGTGGCTGGTCAAACTGTTGCTGTTGCAGAGTTATTGGAATGAGATCGCTGCGGCCAAATATTGATTGTTCAACATTGCTGACTCGCCACAATACAGTAAGGATGTAGCAGGCAATGACGAAGACAGCTATTGTCAATGACGTAGAGAGGAGCTTGAGTGCTATGTTCATTATTTCGCTTACTACTTCACTTGTGCGTTGGCTTTCTTATTGTTCTAAGTCTTATAGATTAAGTGATTGTACCCTTGAAGGCAACGAGTGCCAGCAAATACTGACGCTATAATTCAAACATGCCTGATAAGTTAAACTCGCAGATGCAGGGTGGCGATTTCGGTGGGCGTCCACCTGCCAAGATTGCCACATTCGAAATTCCACCAGATCGTTTCGTTTGCTCTGTTTGTCGCGCCATGGTGTCGCAGGCGGCTCGGGTGCTACCGCACATGTCGGCGTATGTTTGTCTCAACTGTGCTGCCAAGCCTGAGAATGCCCCAATTCGTGAGGCCGAGGTCGTCAATAAATCCTTTTCGCCTTGGTCTGAGAGCGAGGTTGCTTTGCTCAGTGACTATCAGCTTTCAAAAGTATTTCTGCCTTTTGTCTGTAATTCAGAACATCGTTTAATTGCTAAATCAAATGGTTTTGTCTGCCCTGAGTGCGTTGGCTTCAAGGTACCCTGGGCTTATTCTTGGATGCTCTGCCCCGATTGGAAGTTAATGCGCTGAGCGCGGATGACTGGGCTGAGGCGTAGTTGCAGCCGCCTGTGATAACATTCCACGATGGTTAAATCAGTTGGTCGGAGATAATAAGGGCGAGTTATGAGCGACACCGTAGCACCAGCATTGCGAGCTTTACTTGAACGGTTCATTGATTACGCTGGGCTCTTCCCGCCGGCCTCGGTGCCCCTTGATGCCACAATTGCTAACTATCATAGCTACCAGAATGGCGATCACCGCTGGATGTTGCGCTGGTTGGTGCTGCCTGTTGGTCAGTGTGAGGCCGTGCATGCTGCGCTAAGGCCTTCACTTTCTCTAATTGCTGAGGCCGATGATGGTCATGCAGCCGCTCTAGAGACTAAAACTATTGTTAGCGCTAGTCGGCCGGTTTATTGTGAGGTTTCGCCTGACAATTTGACCATGCTTGACGCTGTTAAAGAGGCGGGTAATTTCGCCAAGATTCGCATGGGAAGTGTACAGCCTGAAGGAATACCCTCTGTAGTTTCTGCTGCTGCTTTCATTAATGCCTGTGCTGACCGCAAACTGCCGTTTAAGGCAACCGCAGGTTTACATCACCCGGTGCGGGCATTGCAGGCTTTGACCTACGAAGATGACGCACCGCGAGCGGTATTACACGGTTTTCTCAATGTTCTCCTGGCGGCGGCCTTCGCTTGGCAAGGGCAGCGAGATATTGAGGCTATTCTCTCTGAAACTGAGCCAGCCGCTTTTTCTTTTGATGACAGAGCCTATTGGCGTGATCAGTCTTTGAGTTTGGCTGAGATTAAAGCCGCCAGGCACGATTTTATCCATTCTGTCGGCACTTGTTCATTTGATGAGCCAATAGCCGATTTAAGATCTTTGCGGCTTTTGCCCTAATTTGTTCCAAAATGGAACTTTTGACCTCAATGTCATTCTATGGCTACACTTCTCCGCTAGTTTCCAGGGAGAACGGCTTTGACTGATTGAGGTGTTGGACGTGTTCAATAAGATTCTGTTTGCGGTGGCTTCTACCGTTGTGCTAGTTACTTCACAACAAATAATTATGTGGCTAGAGCATAAGCTTAAGGCTAAAGAAGCTGTGAATAAGTCAGATAGCTAGTTCTATTGGCCGGTTTGCTTACTTGTGCCAACGTATTATTGCCAACGTACTATTGCCGAAAATGGCAGATTGGCATTTACTCGCTAAGACAGGAGCGAGTCGTTTTGGTAGCCGAAATTTGATGACAAAGCGAGAACGGCTATTTGGGATTACTTATGGTTGGTAAAGTGTAGGTCGAGCGGTCAGCCAGGGCTGACTCTAATTCTTTGTCTAGCTCTTTAGCTAACTTCAATAGTTTTTCCATTTGTTCACGGGCGACAGCGGTATCGCCATGTTTTATTGATTCGCCGGCCTCTATGCAGAGTTTGGCGATATGAACAGCATCGATGATTTCGCAGCAGTCTTTGAAGCGTTCCAGCTTATTTCGAAATGCGCCTAATTCGTTGGCACTCAATAGAGATTGAAGCTCCGTTAGATCCGCTTTACAGTTTTCTCGAAAGAGACTGATGATTCCCTTCAGTTGTTGCTCGCTGTATACCTTTCTCAGGTTGACGAAATTGGCTTGCCGGCAGATAAATGTACCGCTAGTCATATTGTTAATCTGTGTCGCTCTCGACGGCGTATTATTGTGGAATGAGTTGCCTAGCCAATTTGTTACTACTTTTTCAAGAGCCATAGGATCGATCGGCTTACTTATATAGTCATCCATACCGTTCGCTAGGCAGTGCTCACGGCTACCCTCAATTGCGCTTGCTGTTACGGCTATAATGGGCACTGCGACGCCTCTTCGCTTCTGAATTTCCTTTATGATTTTGGCCGCTTCAAAGCCGTCTAGAGTTGGCATTTGGCAGTCTAAAAAGACAAGGTCGTAGTGCTTTTTCTTGAAGGCACGCACTGCCTCCACTCCGTCAGCCACCAGATCGACTTCAAATCCTAGGTCAGTGAGGAAGAGAAAGGCTACTCTCTGATTGAGTTTGTTGTCGTCGGCAACCAGTGCCTGTCTCTTGCTCCCTCGTGAAAGCAGGGTCGCTGCAGCTTCGACATTTGAGAATGCTTCTAGGCCAAGTGTCGTACTTTGGCCAGCTCTTATGGCCGCGTGGAATTCCTTTTTGTTTGTGATCTTGCTGAGGCTGTTGATTATGACTTGCCTTCGCATCGGCATTGGTAGAGTCAGAACCGTAGTCTCATTGGTGCTCTGGTTTGTTGCTGTTGTGCTATTTCCTGTCACTATCTCTATAAATTTTACAGAGTGTATCAGGGCTGAATTGCCTAACATTGAAAGTAGGCTGTGGCACTCATCTTTTAATCTAACTGTATCAAGGAAAACTACAGTGCTGGCATCATTGCTGTTTGCCTCACTCGTAGCCTGTGCGGCTAAAATGGCGAAGGCCGATTGAGCATTGTCACTAGATCTTACAGACAGATTAAGGCCTTTAAGCAAGTCAGCGATGGCGCTTTTATTGTTGTGAGTGGGTTCTAGCGTTAAGGCTGAAAGATTGAAGCTAAGCGGTGTGCGCGCTGGTGCTAGTGGGTTGGCTGGCATCTGTGGGCTGGCCCAGACTCTTAAGATTTCTTCGTTCGCTGGCTCTTCTTGAGGCAGGTAGAATCCAAAAGTTGAGCCCACTGAAAGTGTGCTATCAACAAACATTTTTCCATTCATTAACTCTACTAGTCTTTTAGAAATACTTAGCCCTAGCCCGGTACCGGCTGTATGGTTCTTTTCTGTGACGGGGCCCTGGAAGAATGGCTCGAAGAGATGAGACATTAGTTCAGAACTGATACCTGGACCACTGTCAGTGATTGTGAATAGCAGCTGCCGCGGCTTGTCTAAAGGCTTTACTGAAGCGACCTTTAGTGTCACTATTCCTGCTTCCGTAAACTTAACTGCATTGCCGCAAAGGTTGAGGAGTACTTGCCGAATCTTTTGAGGATCGCCAAAGATAGTTTCGGGTACGTCACTTTCAATGACTGAGAGTAGTAGTATGTTTTTTGATGCTGCGGCTGGGGCTAAGATTTGAGCTACACCTTCAACGGTCTCGGCAAGATCAAACTGAACTGAAGTAACATCAAGCTTTCCAGATTCGATTTTGGAAAAGTCTAGGACATCATTTATTATGCCTAGCAGTGAGAGTCCAGCATCTCTAAGTGTGAGAACGTAGTTGCGTGTCTCGGCGTTTAGTTCTGCGCGCAGAATCATCTCTATCATTGGCAGCATGGCGTTCAGAGGAGTTCTAAGTTCGTGATTCATGTGGGCAATGAATTCGGCTTTGATTGCAAGAGCAGACTTGAGTTGAATAACGGTTTCTTTGTTGGCTGCTACTTCCGCCGCAAAATCTAGCTCCAGTTTTTTCAGTCGCTCTTTTGTGAGAGCAAGTTCTTGCTCTAGTTTCTGCTGGTTATTCTCATCTGTGGGCATATCTGGCAGCTCTTTTTACTAAAAGATGACCGGCGAGTTTTGTGAGGCAGTAAGATGTTTGATACAGATAGAGCCAATCCTTTGGCTCTGTCTGCCAGCCCTATTAGGAAATAATAGTCGCAATCAACCCTTGTTGCTCGCAGATACCTCAACCTATTGATACCAACATAGAGTGATTTTCATGAACGCGCACGAAAACCGCCAAATTGCCCTGCGCTGATCTGATGGTATCCCCCGTCGATGGTGTTGTCAACGGTTAGCTCGTGAATTGTAATTGTGTTGCAAAGCTAGTGTCAGCCAGGCGAATTCTCTTTAATAAGTCATCGAGGGCGTTGTGGGCCGTGGCAGCTGCAGGCAAGTTCGTATCGTCGGCTGCATCTTCCAGTACATCTCTGAGGCGCTCATATTCCACTTTGTGAAATTCCCATTCATCTGCTTCGAGAGTTTGTGAATTTTCTGCCTTGCGATTTCTTTCAATCATGTCGTCAATATACTTAAGCAGGAAATTCTCATTGAGCTTGGCTAGATTGGTTTCTATTTCGCCCGTCTGCATCAGGTGGGTGCCAGTTAGCAGCAAGCGGTAGATGGAAAGTAATTTGGTTAGGCTCGGTAGATCTTGTGCGCCACTTGTTTCTTGGCTTGCTGCCAGCCACTGACTGTCGGCATAGCCGAGGTAGTGATAGCAGTGTATGCGAGTAAGGCAACCTTTAGCGATTGCCTTTAGTTCTTCGTGCTCAGGGCTAGTCTGCACTACCAGTGGTGAGTAGATTTGCTCTAGTACAAAGCCGTTGTCTTTCAGCATCAAAGAGAAAAATTTCTTGATGTCCTGGGTAGCAATGTCTATCTGAATTCCTTCAGCTTCTTGTCGGAGTTCAACGGTTTCTTCGTCTATTTCAAGCCCAAGAACTTTTCTTACTGGCAGTATGTGGGCTCCTCGAATTTCATAGGGCGAAGTTGGCGAATCGAGGCCGGTAAGATGGGCACCGCAGACGGTGGCAAATACCAGTGGATAACTGTGTGTCTGTGTGGCATTTTTAACTGATGCTGGGAAATTCATGACTATACCTTTCAGATGAAGCGCCGATTTTGAGCATTAATTAGTCAGGTGCCATTGATTATTATTTTGATTCTAGTTCTGATTCTTTTGTTGGGCTTATTATCGCCAAAGTTATGCGAGGGTTCAAGGGTTGTCAGTGACGCTAGTCACGACTACTACCCTTGGGTGTAAACTACAAATTGTTCCGTATTCAAGCGTCAGCTGGTTAGACTTGGAAAGAGAGGAGAGGTTTGTGACCGAGGAGAGCCTAGTTAAGCCCGACGACACCACTCTGGTCGAGAAACCAGAGAAACCGGAGAAGCCGGCTAAAGCTGAGAAACCAGCTAAAGCTGAGAAACCAGCTAAAGCGCCAAAGGTTGAACAGCTTGTTTATGCCCTTTATCGAGTTTCGCGCTGCCACGGCTGTGATCGCAAGCTTGAGAAAGGCGAGATCGTCAAGCTCGAGCAGGGGCTAGAAGAGCAACGAGCGTTCTGTAGTAAGTGCGCAGGGCTTGAGGGCTTGGAGATTCTTCCTAGTGGCAATGCCAAAATCACGCGTCTGGTCAAAAAATATTCGCAGAAGTGCTTCATTGTTATGCGCTGGTCTGAAGTTTGGAAGACCTACGAGAGACAGGGCTTGTATGTCGAGCCACAGGCTATCGCTCAAGCCCGCAGTGAGTTGGCTGCTGGTTCTGCCAAGGTTTCTAAGTGACCTTAATAAATGTTCAGACAGATCTTAGGGGGGGCCGCTTCCAGTATTATTAGCGGTCCTTAAGTATCTGGAGATGCCATGCAAACGGTCAGTCGCCCCCCGGCACCGGAATCCCTTGCTCATGTTCCTGTTGACCCTTCTTCCGACCTTGAGAATATTGATTTGGCCTCATCAGCTCAGCCTCTGCCGCATGTAGCTACTGAGATGAGTGGACCGTCGCGCTGGCATGTCTTGATTGCTACCTGGTTGGGTGGTGTCTTTGATGGCATGGATTCTTCCATTTTTGCCATGGTTCTCTTTCCGGCACTATCGGAATTACTGCACACCCAGTCGCATTCAGTGGTGGGCCAATATGGTTCATACATAATTGCTTTGTTTATGTTGGGTTGGGCGCTTGGTGCCATGATTTTCGGTGCTATGGCCGACCACATTGGTAGGGCTAAGACCCTGAGCATAACAATCTTGTTGTATGCCATATGTACTGGGCTTTGTGCTGTTGCCAGCAACTGGTGGGAGCTTGGTATTTATCGCTTTTTGGTCGGAGCTGGTATCGGCGGTGAGATGGGTATCGGAGCCGTATTGCTTTCTGAGTGTTGGCCCGCCAAGTCGCGTGTCTTTGCTGTTAGTGCTCTGGCAACATCTTTGGGAACCGGTTACTTGCTGACTGCGGCGCTCAATCTTTCGCTCGGTCATTTCGGTTGGCGTTATTTGTTCATGGCCGGCATCGTTCCTGCTTTTCTTACTGTCTATATGCGCTTCAAGCTGCGCGAACCAGAAGAGTTCGTGCGCTTGCAAGAGGCTCGTGACAAAGAGAGTGCTCGCACCGGTGCCTCTGTTTTGACGACAATTACTGCCAATGCTAGTGCCTGTTTTAGAGAGCTATTCACTAAGGCTAATTGCAAGAAAACTATTTCAGTTGCTGCTGTGGCCAGTGTTGCTATCGTCTGTTGGTGGGCGGTTATTGCTTGGATACCGGCCTGGATTAATCAGCTTACTGGCGATCTGGCTGTCGAGCAGCGCAGTCATGCTATGTTCACTAAAGATATTGGCATGATTCTTTCTGGTTTGCTTGGTGGCATATTGATCAAGAAACTTGGTTATCGTCTTGCGCTTGGTACTTCATTCCTTCTTGCTTTTGCTCTTTCATACGGAATGTTCAATACAGTGCATTCTTTTGGCCCAGCTCTGCTTTGCTGGCTCGTGGCCTTGGGCTTCTTTGCTCACTTGCCATTTGTCATCATGTGGACCTATTTGCCTGAGTTGTACGAGGCCAAAGTGCGCAGCACCGCATTTGGTTTTATTTACAATGCCGGTCGCTATGCCGCGGTTGTAGCCGCGCTTGGCAGCGGCGTCTTGATTCAGACCTTTGGTGGCTCTTATGCCATGGCGGCATCGACAGTATCTGCTGTCTATTTGCTGGGTGTGGTCGGGGTCTTCTTTATTCCGGCGAAGGGTGAATACTTAGGCGCAGTCGGCCACTAAGCGTAATTTAGTTACTGCTTTTAGGTTCTGTGGAGCCCGGCTTTGTCTCGATAGGTGTGCCACTATCAGTAGTTGCTGTATCGTCTTTCTTTTCTGCCGATTTGACTGGCGGTGCCATGTTCTTAAGGCTATTAAGCTCGCCCTTTAAGACTGATGTTTCTGAGCGCACTTCTAAGAGGTCACGCTTGAGGTCTTCTTTTTCTTTATCAGCTGTTGAGGTGCAGCCGCTCAAAAGCAATAACAGACTGCCGCAAATTAATTTGATTGGTTTTGACATTATTCCCTCAGCTGTTTCTCTAAATAAAACACCCCAGACCGTAAAAGAGGTGTGGGGTGTCCTAAAAATCCCAAAAATAATAGCAGGGAAAGCTTAGTAGGCTTTCTCTTTTGGTTTGGAGGCATTGACAACGATTTGTCTGCCGTCGATGTCTTTGCCGTTCAAGCTCTCAATTGCGGCTTCGGCTTCAGCCTGGCTGCTCATTTCGACGAAAGCGAATCCGCGCTTTCTACCAGTTTCACGATCTGTAGGTATTGCTACTGAAACAACCTTGCCAGACTCGGCAAAAAGTTCTTCAAGGGTGGTCTCAGTCAGGTTGTAGGAAAGATTGCCTACAAATAGCTTATTCTTCATCTAATCTCCAGGGATGTCTGCACCAACACTATTTGGTGCAGCAGGCGTTATGTTCGTACCGCCTTAAGGGGGAGTATGGCATATATTTTAGGGCGCTGTACGCTGAAAAATATCATGGTTAAGCCTGTCTCTTCCCTTGGCAAGCTGATTGCAGTGGCCGCTTCATCCTGTAAACTTGATTTGTCAGATTGGATATTGTCTATTTGGATAATTGATCTGAATAATCTCATTAGGAGGAATCACGATGGCCAAAAAAGTAGATACCGATGCGCCACCCGCTTTGATCATTGAGTTCAAAACCACTTCGGGCGAAATATGGGGCACCATCAAGGCTGACGGTAAAGAATTTAAGACCGGTTCAGTAGGCTTCTACGCCAACGGTAAAATCAAAAATCCTAAGAATGGTTCCGCTTACCAGGTTGGTACCAACATCATTTTGATTGGCAGCAAAGAATCAGAACCATAATAATTGGTTCTATTTGTTGCCGGCTCTGTTATTGAGCTTGGTGATGGCCCGATCAAAGGCACTGGCAAAGCGTTGTTTGTCTTTGTCAGTGTATTGTTTGGGCCCTCCTGTTATGTCGCCACTGTCTCTCAGGTCTGTCATCAGCGCTCGGACAGAGACACGTTCGCCAATGTTTTCTTCGGTAAAGGCATGACCGCGAGGGTCGATTACCACTATTTCCTTGGGAACTAGTTGGGCTGCCAGAAGAATATCTTGAGTGATTACTAAATCGTCTTTTGTTGCTTGGTCAACAATGTATTGATCTGCTACGTCTGCTCCTTTTGCCACCTGTACAAAGATGAGGTGGGGTGAGAGGGGGAGGGCAATTACTTTGTTGGCTACGAAAATACTACTAATAGCTAGCTTGTGACCAGCCTTGATGACGATGTCTTTAACCGGCACAGGGCAGGCATCTGCGTCGACCCAAATTTTCATGCTTCAGCATCCATGTGAATACAATATCATCCCAATTGACGCCAATCACACTGTCAACAGCGTCACAAATAGCCATGAAGCTGGGTTGACAGCGGCCTAGCCAGTATAATGAGAAACTATGCCAGTTGCTATAAGTTGCCAGTCTGTAACCAAATCATTTAGTGCCCGACCACTATTTCGCGATATTTCGATAACCATCGATGATCGCGAACGAGTAGGCTTGATCGGCCCCAATGGCTCTGGTAAGTCAACCTTGCTCAAGATTATGGCTGGTCTTTATTCGCCTGATGATGGTGTTATAACCACTCGCAAGTTTCTCAATATTGCCTATTTGGCTCAAGACAATCCTTATCCACCTGATGCAATTTTACGTGATGTCGTCGCTGCCTCTTTAGATGGCCAGTCAATAGACGAGGCCGAGCGCATCAATCGTGCGGAATACACTCTTAGCACCGTTGGCTTTGAAGATCTGGGTGCTACCGTTTCTTCCCTTTCTGGTGGCTGGCGTAAGCGCTTGGCTCTGGCTGCACAGTTGGTGAAAGAACCAGATTTCCTGCTGTTAGATGAACCAACCAACCACCTAGATCTTGAAGGCGTACTTTGGTTAGAAGACTTGCTGAAGTCAGCATCTTTTGCCTTTATTTTGGTCAGCCACGATCGTAATTTTCTTGAGAATGTCACCAATCGTACTGTTGAATTGAACGCCGCGTATAAAGATGGATACTTGAGCTGTAAGGGTCCTTACAGCGAGTATCTCGTCGCTCGGGCCGAGTATCTCTCTGCTCAATCAAATGAGCAGCAAGCTCTAGCTAGTAAGATGCGCCGAGAAGTTGCCTGGTTGCAGCGTGGAGCCAGAGCTAGACAAACCAAGTCACAGGGACGTATCCGTGAGGCTGGTAAATTGTTCGACGAGTTCGCTGAAGTGAAAGCTCGCAACAATATGAATAATTCAGTCAATATTGACTTCAGCTCATCTGGGCGCCGTACCAAAGAGTTGCTTGTTGCTAAAGACGTTGTTAAGTCGATGGGTGGTCGTGAGTTGTTTGCCGGTCTTGATCTGGTATTAACACCCAAGCAGAAACTCGGTTTGGTCGGCACAAACGGCAGTGGTAAAACGACATTGCTGCGTATTCTTGCTGGGCAGATAGAGCCCGATCGCGGCACCGTAAAGCGCGCCGATCAGCTAAAAGTTGTTTGGTTCGATCAAAATCGCGATCAGCTCAATAAAGAAATTACTCTGAAAGAGGCCCTGTGCCCTAGCGGAGACTCGGTGGTCTATCGTGACCGTCAAATTCACGTCATGAGCTGGTCGAAGCGGTTTCTTTTTAGACCAGACCAGTTGCCTATGCCGGTCAGTTATTTGTCTGGTGGTGAGCAAGCGCGAATTTTAATTGCTCGCCTGATGCTGCAAGAAGCAGACATTTTGATATTAGACGAACCTACCAATGACCTCGATATTGCTTCTCTAGAAGTGCTGGAAGAGAGCTTGCAAGACTTCCCTGGTGCTGTGGTTCTGGTTACCCACGATCGCTACATGATCGATACAATCTCTACCAACATACTGGCTTTAGACGGCGATGGCGGCGTGGAATTTTTTGCCGATTATTCGCAGTGGGAATCAAATCGATTTTCTAAGAGTGGCTCGAAGAATAAGAGCAACGCTGGTAAATCTGATAAGGCTGAAAAAATTGAAAAGTCTGGCAGTAAAATTGGTAGCTCTACCAGTGGTGTCTCTAGTAATAACGGTAGCAAGAAAAATCTTAAGCCCCTCTCTAATAATGAGCGCAAAGAATTAGACTCAATTGGTAGCAAAGTTGAAGAGGCCGAGAGTGCCTTGCAGGCAGTGCGCAAGCAAATGGAAGATCCGAAGGTTGCAGCTAATCACGTCAAGCTGGCCGAGATGATGGAAGATTTCCACAAGGCTGAAGCGGCTGTTGCCAAGGTATTCGCCCGTTGGGAAGACCTTGAAGCCAGGCGCTCGGCCAACGAAGCTTAATTTACGGAGTATCTTTGCTAGATCTAAGCGTTCGTTGAAACTTTCTAGTCGACCGACCGTCTACTAATAAGTTGTTGGTTAAAGACCAGTCAACTAAAAAGCCAGCCTGACGGATTATTTAAATGGACGCTTCAAAATCACCTTTTGGGCATATTGCCCGTTCTCTTTCTAGTCGAAATTATCAATTATATTTTTCTGGGCAGTTGGTTTCACTGATTGGTACTTGGATGCAGCAGCTGGCTTTGAGCTGGCTCACCTATCGTTTGACGTCATCTCCTCTTTTACTTGGAGCCGTGGCTTTTGCCAGTACGGCACCAAGCTTTTTTCTTGGCCCCTTTGCCGGGGTTCTGTCTGACCGTGTTAATCGACATAAACTGATAATTGGTACGCAGATAGCAGCAATGCTTTTGGCCTTTACACTGGCTGCACTGACTTTATTTGGTCACATTCAACTCTGGCAGATTCTTGTTTTGGGTATCCTCACAGGTCTCGTCAATGCTGTGGATATGCCTACCCGTCAGGCTTTTGTTACCGATATGGTGCTCGATAAGAAAGATTTGCCCAATGCCATTGCTCTAAATTCGTCTTTGATGAATCTAACTCGTCTAATCGGACCTGCCATTGCTGGCGGTGTTATCTCTACTCTTGGTGAAGGAGTTTGTTTCCTTGCTAACGGTCTCAGTTATATTGCCGTAATTGCGGCCTTGCTCTGTATGCGTTTTGCCGCTAAGGCGCCGGTGATAAAGAAAAAGGCGACGGTTTTTTCTCACATGAAAGAAGGATTTGTTTATGCCTTTCAATCAGGACCGATTAAGACGCTGTTGATTATTTCGGCTATTACCAGCTTGGCTGGTATGCCACTCAGTACTTTAATGCCAGCTCTGGTGCAGCAGACTTTTCATGGTGGTGCCGATGTTTTAGGTTGGTTGATGTCGGCTTCAGCAATTGGTTCGTTGGCCGGTACCATACTACTGGCTTCGCGTACAAGCATGAAAGGCATTGGCCATTGGCTCTGTGGTGCCATGGTACTTTTTTCAAGTAGTCTAATGGTCTTTGCCTTCACTTCTAATTTCTATGCCGCTCTCTTTCTTCTCTCACTGATTGGCTTTGGTGTGATGTTCCAAATGTCTGCTACCAACACTCTTTTGCAGACTCTGGTGGAAGAGGATAAACGCGGAAGGGTAATGAGTATCTACACCATGTGTTTTATGGGAATGATGCCTATTGGCAGTTTGATTGCTGGTGCATCGGCCACTGCTATCGGTGTGCCAATTACAATTTTTGTTAGTGGACTGAGTTGCTTGATGCTGGCTGCTTGGTTCTATGGCTCACTGCCTACCCTCAGGCTGCAGGCTCGACCAATCATGGCGGCAAGATTAGCTGAGCAAGAGTCACTCAGCTAAGCTTGCCGAAATTTGTTGGTAGTTCTATTTGCTCAGTTGCGGCATAACTACGCCATCTAAGACGTGGATAACACCGTTTGAGCAGGGAACGTCAGTGGTTCTGACTAGAATGGCATCGACGTATAGGTCGTCGCCTTTCTTGCTCAACTTTAGTTCGTGACCTTCTAAGGTTTTAACTGAAGTCATCATGCCTAGTGCTTTTGCATCAAATGAACCGGGCACAATATGATATTGCAAGACTTGCTGTAATTTCTTTTTGTTGGCCCAAAGGCTCTTTCTATCATCATCCGGAATGGTTTTGAAGGCTTTGTCACTGGGGGCAAAGACTGTAAATGGGCCTTTGTTTTTCAAAGTATTGTCTAGTGAAAAAGCTTGATCTAGTCCGTCTAAGAAAATATGGAAGGCGGTCACTTCATTGTCACTGAGGGTGTTGATGATGTCTTTGGGCTTGCGCTCGAAGCCTTGCTTCATTTTGAACTGCTCAGTTTTTGCAGCGATTAGCAGAGGTTGCTCGTTGCTTTTGGCCCCTGCAGCAGAAGAATTGACTAGCGGTAGAACTGCCAGCATCGATACCAAAGATAGAATCTGAATTTTTTTGCGATTTAAAGTGGCCATGATTACTCCGTTTGAAACTTAAAAGAACAGCGGCTTTGAGGTCGACCGCTGCACAGTTTACATGACAAGCCGTTAATGCTTCTGGTTCCACTTGTAAATGTTTTTTAGCCGAATTGAAACATATTCGGAACTTTGCCCGGTTAGCAGCGTCACCCTACCTGCTGCGTAAAAGTCACTACCGTCTAGATCTAGACCGATCTTGGTAGTAGCACTGGCAGAATTCCCTAACTGTACGCTGGTCAAGGCGGGAGAGTATTATGTTAAGTCGATCTCAAAGAGTCTCATCTGGTCTTACAGGTCTTAGTTGTATTGCCGTTATAGCTCTTTCTCAAACAATAGGTGCAGCCCAAGCGCAGACTACTGTTTTGAGCGGAAAAGTACATTCTGATGCCATGCCGCAGTTAGTCCGGCAGGTGCCTCAAATAGATCGGGGGCAAGTGCAAACGCCGGTTACGATTGTCAATACACAACGCTCGCCTTATCAGTCTGGGGCAGTACAGACAAAAACAGTAGTAGTGCAGAGACCTGTATATAGAGAAGTGTATGTGCGCGATAACCGCACCTATTTCCAACGGCATCCCAAGGTGAAGGCTGTCACTATCGGAGCTGGCGTGGGCGCTGGCGCAGGTGCCCTTACTGGATTAGTCTCAGGCGCCGGTGTGGTGCGTGGCGCTGCCATCGGCGCTGGTAGTGGTGCCGGTGTTGGTCTGGTGCGAAGCAGTACGACTTTGAAAGGGCATCCAATTATTCGTGATACTGCTACCGGTACCATTGCTGGACTTGGTATCGGAGCTGCTTCTAGCCGCCGAGGCAAGCGAGCCTGGCAGGGGGCTGGGGTTGGTGCAGCTGTAGGTCTGGGAGTTGGCCTGTTTAAGAACTTGAGATAGCTTGATTCGGCAGTGCATATTCAAAGCAGCGACAACAATAATTTTCTGGAGATTTGTGATGTTAAAAGTAGCTTTGCCAATTAAGGCTAGATCGGTACCACTATTTAGTTCAATTGCTCTCACCTCGATCACGTCTCTGATTTTGGCTAGTTGTTCAATGAACAGCCCAAGCGATTTGCGCGCCAAGGCTGCTGAGCAGATCAAGAGCAATAATTTAGTGGAAGCCGAAAGAATCTTGAAGAAGACTGCTGCTGACCAGGAGCAATCTAATGGCTCGAACGATCTGCAGTTAGCTCCAACTCTATCTGCTCTCGGTGATCTTTATATCAGGCAAGGAAAGTATGCGGAAGCAGCTACTCTTTTCGATCGCGCCAGTGATATTCAGCAGAAGGCGATGGCCCCGCAATTGGTTGCCCTCACCACTAGTCTCAACGGCAAAGGGATGTCGCTAATGGGGCAAGGTAAATTTGTGGCTGCCGAGCAAGTCTTACAGCAGGCTCTTGCTATTCGCGAGGATAATTTGCCCGCCGGTGCTCTGCCCATCGCTGAAAGTGAAAACAGTTTAGCTCAACTCTATTTCCAGACTGCTCACTTTCCTCAAGCTGAAGCTCTGTATAAAGTGGCAATTGGCACTTACGAAAAGGCCAAAGGGGCAGAGAGTGCTGAGGCCGCCAATGTGAGAAATAACCTGGCTAGTTTGTATTATTCCCAGGGGAAGTATCAAGAAGCCGAGCCGATATTTAAGTGGTCTATCTCTGTATTTGAGCGCACATCGGGAAAAGATAGTATCGATGTTGCCAACGCTTGCAATAATTTAGCTGAGCTTATGCGTTCGCAAAAGAGAAATGCTGAGGCCGAACCGCTCTACTTGCGCTCCTTGGCGATATATGAAAAGGCTGTGGGCAAGGATAGTCTTTCTGTGGCAACAGCTTGTAATAATCTGGCTATCCTTTATCGGGCTCAAGGAAGATTTGCCGATGCTGAGCCTCTCTATAAACGGGCAATTGCAATTTATGATGGTAGCAGCGGTGTCTCAAATCAGCAGTTTGCCAACGTGCTTGATAATTACGCTGAACTCTTGCAGGCTACCAGTCGTGCCGAAGAGGCCAAGGCTGTGAGATCTCGTGCCAGCGCGAAAATCGCTCAAAGCTAGATGCCGCCGGTAAGTTCGCTAGTTCGTTGGAGCTAAATGAACGGCCGCTTATTTTAATAAGTGTACAGGAGCTCTGAATTTCACGCAGAGTTCTCCTGATTCCAGTAAGCTATTGATGGAAGGTGCATGTCAAGCGCTTCTGCTACCCATTTTGGAAGTCCTCGAAAAATCTGATGCGCTGGCGATACATCGATAATCAATCAGAGACAGAATTGCTTTATCGAAGGCGTGTGCTTGATCAAATCGAGATCTGGTGGCAGCTTTTTTCAAAGCGTTCAAAAGAATTTGAATCACACATAAAAGGTCGGCGGCCCTTGCCGATTGAAGAATTGGCAAGGTGGGTTGATGATGGCCTGACCAAGATCAATGAGAATCTTCTATGGGAGTTATGGCCTGGTGAAAACGATGTTTGTTTGTTCATCATCACGCCCGAACTAGATCATTTTAAGAGGCCTCTTGTCAAAACAATTATTGAGATGGCGCCAGAGTTAGACGGCTGGTCATTTCTTCCGGTGCGGCCAGCTTTGAGTGTTGATGTGCTTGAAAGCATCTTTGAGTCGCGAACGGGCCTGAGCATTCCGGAGACAAAGGTCTCTTGTCAGCGCTCAAATCGAAACGTCGTTGATGTCACATTCTTTTCAGACTCGTTTAGCGGTGCCAATGATCGCGACGACATTGAAACTGCTTATTGCCTTTGTGAATATTTATTGGGTGAAGATACTCTCAATAAATGGATAGGTAATATCTCAACTGAAGTTATAAACACCAGCGCTAGTCGTATCGTCAATCTGTTTGGTCGCGACAAGCAACTTGATATTTCGCACACTAAGTCACTGTCTGAATTTGCCCAGGCTGTAGATAAGGTTGTTCTGGAGATTAAAGTACAAATTGATGATGAGCCGCTGCGCTTGCAAAACCTGGTCACTCCAACTCTCGTTTCTTTTAAAGATGAAGAACTGCAGCCCCTGCGGCGCTCGTTCGTTTCAGCCAAGCGCAATATTATTGAATCGATTGTGCTCAATGGCATTTTCTACTCAGAACGTTTTACCAAGCACGGTGAAAAATTTTGCTATTTGAAGATCGCTGAGACTGATCAAATCAGTTCATTTGAAGAGTTCGCTGCTTTGCGGCAAAAAATAGATGATAGCTTGAGAGCAGAAGAGTGCGGTTGCGTCTTCGGTTGGGGGACAAGTCCTAAATTTGATGGACGTTCTCCAGGTCGTAGTCAGAGTGCGAGCGAAAGTGGTCTTTCTCAGTCTGAGGCAAGCTATTTATTTGTCGATTTGGCCCTAGAGAAGATCGATGATTCAATCACTGTGCTGCGCAAGATTGCACAGGGCGAGAAGCTCTCTGAGAATTCCTGGTTGCTTTTCTTTGATACCGAATTGGAGCATGAATGGGTCGGTCTGTTTCCTGAAACTGGGGCGCCATAGTATGAATGGTGGTGAAGGTCATGAGTAAGGCGTTAAATCGACCGCTGTTGATTCTTGATCTTGATGAAACTTTGATTCGCGGCGCCACGAAAGCACTTGACCGAGCACCAGATATGGAGCTGGCTCACTATTTCGTTTATTTCAGACCCCATGTTCGTGAATTTCTTGCTCAGTGCAACGAAAACTATACCCTGGCAATTTGGTCGTCTGCCACAATCGCTTACATCGCTCCTATTGCCAGAGCTGTTTGGAAAGGCCTGCCTGACCCCCTCTTCGTTTGGGATAGAAGCCATTGTACTGTGCGCTATGACTTTCACAAGAGCAATGAGTATTACATTAAAGACCTACGCAAAGTACAAGCAAAAGGTGTTGATCTTGGCCAGGTATTGATGGTCGATGATGAATTGCGCAAGGTGTCATATCAGTATGCCAATGCTATTTGTGTACGCCAATTTTTAGGTGATTTGGCAGATTGCGAGTTGCTTGATCTCGCAGCCTATTTAGAGAGCATTAAGGATATTAGTGATTATCGCAAGATTGATAAATCAAACTGGAGGCAACAACAGAGTGGCTAGTGCGACAATCGAAGAGATTCTAGAAAAACACGATTTGGCAGAGTTCAATGGCCTCTTCGACCAGGCGCTTCCTTCTCTGCGTCTTACCTTAAGTGCGGATAAAGCGGAGAAAAGTCTTTCTCGCTTAGGCGGTCGGCCACTTTTGCCCGTTGGCTATGAGTGGCCCCGCTCGAGGGCAAAGATTCCGCTAGCCTTCCTTGGCCAGATTGATTTAGCTGCCAGCAATTTTAAAGCTTATGCTAACTTGCCAGAGCGTGGCCTTTTGTCGTTCTTCTACGATGCCTTCGATGGTCCTTGGGGTAATCGCTCTGATGATCACTTCGGCTGGCGCGTGGAATATTTTGAAGATGTGGCAGTGCTTAAGCATACTGATTGTCCCTCTGATTTACCGCCTAGCTCTGTTTTTGCACCGTGTGCGGTGTCATTTAAAGAAGAGCTTTCTTATAACGCCGTTACGGTTGAAATGGCTGCTGTTAGCGAAGGAGGCTATGGCGCTTACGAAGGCTATTTACAGGCCGCTGAAGAAATATACGGTAGTCCAGTTGTGCACAGAATGTTCGGTTATGCTCAAGATATTGCCGGTGATTTTCGTCTCGATTGTGAGATAGCCAGTAGAGATCTAGACCTTGGTGATGATTTCGATTTTTGCAGCACTGAGGGTGAGAAATTGGCTCTTGCTTCGGAGCAGTGGCAACTTTTATTACAGTTAGATAGTGATGCTCTGACACAAATGATGTGGGTAGACAACGGCAGGCTCTATTTCGCCATCCGCGAGGAAGATCTAATTGCCCGCCGTTTTAATAAGGTCTGGATGATTTGTGAGACTCAGTAGTACCTTTGCTAGTTAAACTGATTTTTCAGGTTCTTCTGAATTTCCCGCTTGGCAACGATTTGAGTAAGCCTTGGCCGCGGTGTAGAATCAGATTGTTGCGGAGGAAGCCATGAGTCTCGGTTTGTACTTAAAAGGTCAGTATGCGCCAGGGCGACACCCTGTTGAAGCGCCAGCTTTTGATCGCAAGAAGCTAGAAGAGCTTGAGACATGGCTTACTAATGTCGCTTTTGATGAATTAGAGTGGAGTCAGTGGACTGAAGACGATGAAGGCAATCCATGTTTGATGGTATTGCTCCACCCTGGTGCGGAGCCGATAATGCTGTCGCCTTGCGAAGATGGCTCTCTGTTAGTGGCGGCGGCAACTTCTTCAGCCGGACCTGGCTATCACATTTTTGTTTGTGACCTGGTACGCAAACTTTCACAGGTACATGGTATCGAATGGGTGGCCGACGACGAAATAGAGTATTTCGACGAGACTGGCTATTTTGAGACCGGAGATAAAGTTAGGCTCTACAGCGAGTTTGAATCTTGGATTGGTGCTCTCACAAAAAGAGTGAAAGAGCTATCTAAAGATGGTGCCAAGTTTCACCTAGCCATGCCATTTGATGGTCATCAGTTTGATGTACCAGAGCCAATCTTGACGCAGCTAGGGCCCCGTTCTATGGATTGGCTTGAGTCTGTTTCTGCTGAACCTATGAGTGGCCGGGATATCTTTCCATGGTGGGAAGATGGCCACGGGGCTGAGTATCATCTTGGCCGTGCGCTCTGCTATATGTGGAACACTGTGCGCTGGCGCGAGCCTCTAACGGAGAAGGAAGCTGAGCTTCTGGAGCGTATCATGGAACACCTTGATAGTGCCTATAGCCTTGATCCTGATTTGAAATATCCCTGGAAAGAATGGGCTCAAGTAATTGAGTTTCTTGGCTGTGACTACGAGTTAGAGGATCAAATTGAAACCATGGCGCAGAAGGCTATGGCTGCCAAACTTGTCGGTTATCGTCGCCAGGGTGTGCGTAAGAATCTTGGTGGCGGCTGGTCTGTTGCTGTTCCTGGTAATTTTGTTGAAGAGCTTGAGGAAGGTCAAACTTTTCTGGCCTTTGATGAAACAAGAAACGTACGTGTCACCTGCATGTCGGCTAGCGATAGTAGCGGTAATAGCTTAGATGCGCTGGATATTTTGCAGAAGATCAAAGTGATCGATGACCCACTCAAGTATGAACATGGACCGGTTCACGGTAGAGCATTTTTCGAGAGAGTGGCTGAAGAAGATAGTGCTTTCTGGATGCTTCGTGGAGTATCGGCAGCCCATGGAACTTTTGCTCAAATCACAATATGCTTTGAAACTGAAGCCGAGCAACTCTGGGCAATTGAGACTTGGAAGTCGTTAGATCATCGCTCGACCAAGGGTGGTCAAAGTAGTGGAAAAGCGGCAACACCCGAAAGTGATGCGTAACCATGAGTAAGCGCAATGCTTCGAGAAAACGCCGCCGACGTACATTGCATGAATCTTCTGTGGGTTCTGGTCCTGAAAATGTAATTTTTGATCCGGAGGCGCCCCAGTCTCAAGTTAGTTATGTCGCCTATGACGTCGACAAGCTTCAGGAAGAGGCTGTAACTGATTTGGTGGCCATTGAAGCTAATCTTGGTAAGTGGCCTGTGCTCTGGGTAAATGTCGAGGGGCTAGGCAGCCCTGAGATTATTAAGCGACTGGGCGAGATTTTCAATATCCACCCTTTAGCCATGGAAGATATTATTCACTTGCATCAAAGGGCTAAGTTTGAGCAATACGACGAGAATTTTTTCTTGGTCGCCCATATGATCGAAGGCAAAGCGAGCGATCCTAATCATCTGGCTTCTCAGGAAATTGTGGCAACCGAGCAAATTAGCATGTATGTCGGTAGCAATTTTGTGGTGACCTTCCAGGAAGGGCCAGTTGATGCCACTAAGCCCGTGCTGGATCGTTTGCGTAAAGGCCGCGGTCTCCTGCGCAGTCGTGGTAGCGACTATCTAACCTATGCCATCATTGACAGTATCATCGATGCTTACTACCCGGTTCTGGAAGTTTTTGGTGAACGCTTGGAAGTGATTGAGGACCGCATTCTCGAGGACCCGAGCAAGCGTATAGTCTCGCAGGTTCATATCGCCAAACGTGAGTTGTTGGGATTGCGTCGCGCACTCTTCCCTCTGCGCGAGGCTCTTGGCTCTATATTGCGCACAAGTCCGGCCAATTTTACTGCTGAAACTCTCCTACACTTGCGCGATTGTTATGACCATGTCATTCAGATTACTGACTTGATTGAGACTTATCGCGAACTTTGCTCTGATCTTATGGATGTCTATCTATCTAGTATTTCTAATCGCCTCAATGAGGTGATGAAAGTGCTGACCGTTATTACGACAATCTGTGCACCACCAACATTAATAGCTGGAATTTACGGCATGAATTTCCATACAGATTCACCCTACAACATGCCTGAATTGAGCTGGACCTACGGCTACTTCTTTGCCTTGGCCCTGATGGCGATCGCTTCAACACTAATGCTGCTTTTGCTCTTCCGTTCAGAAAGGTTCTCATCAAAGGACAACCTGGTTAAGGAGCTTGTCAAAGAAGATGCAGCTGCAGCCGATCAGCTCGCTAAGTAATAGTGTGCTCTAGTCTAAGTCTAAAGACTAGAGACACTGAGGCTAGTTGTTAGAAGCCTTGGCTATAGATGTTTTAGGACTGTTCTTTGCGCTGCTTTTGCCTGAGATTGCGCCGCTATTTGAGGCAATTTCTGGCTTGGGATTTTCTTTTCCGGTGGCTATGGCGCGACGCTCAGATTCGGTGATCATGGCTTCGACAAAACCAACGAATAGCGGGTGGGCGTTATCTGGACGGCTCTTCAGTTCTGGATGGAATTGACAAGCAACAAAGAAGGGATGATCTGGAAGTTCAATCATTTCTACCAGTCTTTGATCGGGCGAGAGACCGGAGAAGAGCAAACCATGCTTGCTCAGAGCTTCTCTGAGATCATTATTTACTTCGTAGCGGTGTCTGTGGCGCTCTGAAATTTCAGTGCTGCCGTATACTTTTGCCGCCAAACTGCCTTCTGTCAGGACGCAGGGATAGCGGCCGAGGCGCATTGTGCCGCCTTTGTGAGTGACGTTGTGCTGATCGGGCATGAGGTCGATTACAGGGAAAGGTGATTTGGCGTCAAACTCAGTTGAGTGAGCTTTGGCCATATTGGCCACGTTGCGAGCAAATTCGATAACAGCAATTTGCATACCAAGGCAGAGACCCAAGTATGGAATCTTTTGAGTGCGAGCAAATTCGGCAGCCATGATTTTGCCTTCAATGCCTCGATCGCCGAAGCCACCGGGAACAAGAATGCCGTCGACATCAGTGAGATATTCTTTGGCGCCATGCTTCTCAACGTCTTCCGAGAGCACCCATTTGATATTGACCTGGCAGCTATGCCGAGCGCCCGCATGTTTTAGTGATTCAACCACAGAAATATAAGCATCCGAGAGCATTACGTATTTGCCGACAATGGCGACAGTTACCTGTCTCGAAGGTCGTTTAACGCGCTCAACTAGCTCTTTCCAGGCATGCAGGTCAGGCTCTGTATTGGGCAGGTGCAGGCGCTCCAGTACTCGACCAGCCAGACCTTCTTGTTCCATGAATAGTGGTACTTCATAAAGATGTTGAACGTCTTGGCATTGAATGACGCAGTCTGCATCTACGTCTGTGAACAGAGACAATTTCTCCCGCACCGAAGAAGGAAGATTTTTCTCCGTACGACAGACCAAAATATCGGGTTGAATACCGCGGCTTCTCAGGGTGTCGACACTGTGTTGTGTTGGTTTCGTTTTTAGTTCGTTGGTAGTGCGCAGGTTCGGAATAATGGTGACGTGGATGTAGCAGACATTGTCGCGGCCGATGTCTTTGCGCATTTGTCTAATTGCTTCTAAGAAAATTAGGCTCTCAATGTCACCAACTGTACCGCCGACTTCCACTATCACCACATGGGCTTTAGATTCAGTGGCACCTTTGCGTAAAAATGTTTTGATTTCGTTTGTTACATGGGGAATCATCTGCACTGTGCCGCCCAGGTAATCACCCCGGCGTTCTTTCTCTAGTACATTTTTATAAATTGCCCCAGCCGTAATATTGTTCATTCGGCTCAAATTTATATTTATAAAGCGTTCGTAGTGACCAAGGTCAAGGTCAGTCTCTGCTCCATCTTCGGTGACGAAAACCTCGCCGTGCTGGTATGGGCTCATTGTGCCCGGGTCTACGTTGAGATACGGGTCAAGCTTGACTATGCTGGTAGAAAGCTGGCGTGCGCGCAGTAGGCGACCTAATGAAGCGGCTACGATGCCTTTCCCTAGGGAAGAAACCACCCCACCAGTGACAAACACGAATCGGGTGTTCATATAGCCTCCTTGCTTTCTAATCTAAATGTATCTCTTTTTGCCACACGGGTGTTTGCCATAGGTTTAGGAGGGGGAGTTAAACCGTCTCTCGGCCCCTCCTCCAATCTGCGTGCTCTGTTTTTCATTGCTAGCTATTCCCCAATCCTGGGAACTTTGAAGAAAGCGCCCTCTTTTAGAGGCGCGTTTTCCATGAGCACTTCTCGGCCGAGAGAGCTTATGACAACATCTTCCCTCATTACATTGAAGACAGGGATTGGATGTGACATCGGTTCGACCCCGGTGGTGTCGACCTGATTGAGCTCGTCGAAGTAGCCAATAATGCGGTCCAGCTGCTCGGTAAAGCGCTGAATTTCGTCATCGGTCAGGCTAAGCCTGGCCAATTTCGCAACATGTTGGACGTCTTCGACAGTAATCATCTACTTACTATATTAGTTTGCAGCGCAAGTTTCTATGTTAGGCAACTTAATCAATCTTCTGGTATTCTCGCAGAAAGAGCGATAGGTGTGAACAGTGAACTTTGGGTTCGTTATAGAGATAGTTAGTTTAGTTTTGACTTTGGTCTTCATTGTCGCCAGTGCTGAGCTCTTTACAAATGGTATTGAATGGTTAGGTCAGCGTCTCCAGCTCAGTGAGGGGGTGGTCGGCAGTGTCTTGGCTGCCGTAGGAACAGCCCTTCCTGAGACCTTGATACCTGTAGTGGCTTTAATCTTTTTCAGTAAACAGCACGGTGTTGAGGTTGGTATTGGTGCCATTGCTGGGGCGCCATTCATGCTTAGTACTCTCACTCTTGGCATCTGCGGCATTGCTTGCCTTGCATATGCGGCAAGCAAACGAAGGAAACCTGGATTAGAGATAAAAAAGGCTGTAATTAAAAGAGATTTGAAGTTTTTCATAGTTGCCTATAGCTTAGCTTTGCTTGGCACGCTTCTTCCGCCAAATCCGGTGATTCGGTATCTCTTAGCTGGTGTTTTGGTCCTTTTGTATCCCTATTACCTATATGTATGCTTCCGTCACGAGGGTGAAGTGGGAGAGTGCCCAGAGACTCTATATCTCGATCGCTTATTTAAAGTTGGCTCTCAGCGCTTCCGTCTCATCATCCCGCAGATCATTCTGTCTTTAGCTGGTATTGTCGGTGGTGCCTATCTCTTTGTCGGTTGTATTCAGAATCTATCAGATGACTTCAATATTTCACCTTTAGTGCTGTCGCTAATTGTTACTCCAATCGCCACGGAGCTGCCAGAGAAAATAAATAGTGTTTTGTGGTTGCGTGGCAACAAAGACACTCTTGCTATTGGCAATGTCACCGGTGCCCTTGTCTTTCAGAGTTGTTTCCCCGTAGCCTTTGGTGTTGCTTTTACAAGCTGGCATCTAGATCACGGCACACTGCTCTCTGGCTGCGTAGCTGTGCTTTTTGCTAGCATCTATTTGGCATTGCTTACATTTAGCCGCCTAAAGCCTCAGCACCTGGTCTTAGGTGCAATCGCTTACGCTGCAACTATTGCAACCATCATTTATATAGCCCCGGTGATGCCACCGCGGTTACATTAGGGCTAGTTTGTAGCTTGAGCTACAAGCTAGTAAGTTGATGTGATCGAAAATCAGCTCCTAGAAGCTGTTATTTTCCAGGCTCAGTATTCTCTGATGCCACCGTTATTGATTCGGATTCGTTCTTTAGTGATTCCGGTTTTACTGACTCCGGCTTTACTGACTCCGGTTTTACTGCGTCAAGCTTGGTGGTGGTGGCTCTGGCCAGTTCAGAATCGTGAGAAGGGAGATTGCTCTTGCTGCCAGGTTGCGAGCCGTCTGCTGGATAGAGGAAGTCTAGGATCTCTTTGATAGAAGCTGCTACTGGAATTGCTATGAGCATTCCCAGGGCGCCAGCCATTACCTCGCCGCAAAGTACGGCAAAAATGATAGCCAGTGGATGAAGTTCAACGGCATGGCCAATAAAGCGCGGCACGATAACATAATCTTCAATCAAGCGTGCCACCCAGTAGCCCAAAATTATCTTGATAGCTACCCCGACGCCTAATTGGGCCACACCAACAATAGTGGCAATACTGATGGCGAAAAACGGACCAAGGACGGGAATAATTTCCAAGAATCCGCTTAAGATGGCGATTAGCAGCGCATATTTGATGTGTAACCAGAAATGCAAAATACCGTAGGCAACACAAGACATCAAAGCAATGAGAAGAAGTTGCCCTCTCACATACTTGCTGAGCATGATATTCATCTGAGAGGAGAGCTTAATCACCATCTCATGGTTTTTCTTCGGTATGAAGCGCAGGCAGAATAGGCCGACGCGGCGGCTGTCAATAATCAAGTAAATAGAAGACACTACGCAGACGAGGACGGCCAGCAAGCTTTTGGAAAGTAGCCCGCCTATATGCAGAATTTCTTCCGGTGTACCAACGTTCTGCTCTAGGCTAGAGGTAAGTTCTTGCGCTGTTTTCTCTACGTCAATTTGCCAGTGAAAAGAATCGGACAGTTGTTGCACAAGGCTGACGACGATTTCGTTACGCTGAGCCGCTAGAGCGGTGAACTGCTCGATAATCGATTGACCAAACCATCCACTGGTGCCAATTATTAGGCCAAGGATAGAGACGTAGATAACTGCTACGGCAAGACCCGGTCGACATTTGAAAGTGGTGCTAAAAGAATTGACCACAGGCAAAAGCAAATAGGCAATTATGCCGCCCACAATAAATGGTGGGAAAACCTCTCTAATAAAATAGAGAAACCAGAGTAGAAGTAATACACCGGTTAACTTGAACATTTTGATTCTTCTTTGCTAGCTTACAGCAACAGGTTTCTTACTTTGATCTTGAGCCAGCGCGCTGAAGTCATGCACGTTGGCGCCAACTAGTTTGCCGAGCAGCCAAGATGGACGGAAACGCTCACCTTGCTCATTGTGGTAGGCACTGATTTCACTCAGGCACCAGGCTAAACCTTTCTCTTTGGCGATGGCCATGAGGCCAACTTTGAAGCCACATCCGTTTTGCATGGCTATGTCGATGTCACTGGCCTCGACTACTTTCTCTTGAATGCAGTAGACAGCTTCGTTGAGCATTGGCAGAATAACGCGATGAGCGTGGAAGGCTCGGGGGGATTTTGCCAGAGCGACTTCTTTGTTGGCTTCAGCGATCAAATCTTTCAACGCTGGATTGATTTTCTTTGCTTCACCCTTAACTGGTGTCTTCTCGTGAATGTAGAATCCGGCCCCAGATTTTTGTCCGAGCGCGCCAGCCTTAACCATTTTCTCCAATAGAGGAGAGGGGGAGAAACGTGGACCATATTGGCTATAGAGGAATTTGTTGACATGGGCGCAGACGTCAAGACCAGTCATGTCAAACAGTGCGAATGGACCCATAGGTAGGCCGAATTCCACCACTTTAGCGTCAATTTCTTCGACTGTTGCCAAGCCTTCTTGTAAGGCGTAAAGGGCTTCATTCATATAAGTGAAGAGCACGCGATTAACGAGGAAGCCAGGGCACTCTTCAACCTTGACTGGGGTCTTCTGCATTTGATGACAGAGTTCAAGAGCAGATTTCATCGTTTCTTCTGAGGTTTTTACACCAGCGGTTACTTCTACAAGTTTCATAAATTGGGCCGGGTTGAAGAAGTGCATGCCGACCACTTTGTCTTGTCTAGTGGTCGCTTCGGCAATTTCTGAAATGGACAGGGCCGAAGTGTTCGTGGCCAGAATTGCCCGTGGTGGACAAATTTGATCAAGAGTTTTGAATATTTCTAGTTTGACTGAGATTTCTTCGAAAGCAGCTTCGATTACTAAATCGACGGTCTTGAAATCTTCGTATGAGGTTGTGCCTTTGACTGCGGCAAATAAGCCATCGGCTTCCGCTTGAGTCAGGGTGCCTTTTTTAACGCGCGAATCATACATTCTTTTGATGTTTCCAAGCCCTCGTTCGACGGCCGCTTGTTCTACATCTTTTAAAAGAACTTCGATTCCACACTGGCTCAAAACACAGGCAATTCCACTGCCCATTGCCCCTGCACCGATTACTGCTGCTCTCTGCACTCTCATACAAAGCCCTCATTATTATAAAAACACTGGTTGGGGCTATGCTAGCATCTTTAGGTCGCACCAGAAATCCGTCAAGGGTTTAAGAAATCATATAAGGATGCCAAGGTCTATGTTGACAACATTGATGCGGAAGACCTCTTGTTCGGTGGATGAGGCTACGATAGCCGAGACCCCAAAGCATTTGGGCTGGGTCATGCTTGCCGCTCTGGGAATTGGTGCCACCATTGGTGCTGGCATTTTCGCCATGCCTGGCATCATCGCAGGTAAGGCGGGACCAGCCGGTATCCTTTCTTTTATGCTAACCGGATTAGTGATCATGTTGATCGCTTTTTGCTACGAGAAATTTTCCATTCGTGTACCGCACGGCGTTTCAGCTTATAGCTATGTTTATCACTCAATTGGTGAGCTTGTAGCTTGGGTTGTGGCTTTTGGTCTATTCCTTGAATACAGCTTTGGCGCTTCCGCCGTTTCAATAGCGTGGGGTGAATATCTCAAGAATGCTATTGGCTTTTCAATGCCAGTATTTTTGAGCGGCCCAACTATAGATGACCAAGGTGTTTTTCATTTTGGTATTAACGTAATTGCCATCGCTGTGATCGCTGTGGTAAGCACTGTTTTGATCTTTGGTGGAGTGAAAAAATCGGCTAAGCTCAATTTTGCTCTTGTTGTGCTGAAGTTGACACTTTTAGTCACTTTCCTCGCTGTTGGTATTCCTCATATCAATCCGGCTAACTGGTTTCCCTTTATGCCCCATGGTTTTGAGGGCGTCTTGAAAGGGGCAGCTACTGCGGTTTTTCCATTCGTCGGCTTTGATGCCCTTTACACCTTTGCTCGTGAATCTAAGTCTCTCAAAGACACTCGCTGGGCGACCTATTGGTGCGTTGGCATTGTTGCTTTCTTGTACGTTACTGTTATGGCCGTGGCAACCGGCTTAGCGCCGTGCTCTATTGATGGCCATCCCAATGAGCTATTCGTTGGCTCTGAGGCGGCAGCACCGTTAGCTAAATTGCTTACAGCCGCAGGCGAGGGCTGGACTGCAAAGTTCATTTCCTTCGGTGCAGTACTCGGTATCTTTAACGTTCTTTTGGTTTTCTGTATGGGCGGACCTCGCATTTTCTTGAATATGGCAGAGGATGGCTTGCTACCTCCAATCTTTAAAAAGATGAATAACGGTAACCCGACAGTTGGTATCATCCTTAATGGCATTGTGGTGGCCGCAATTGCTGGATTTGTGCCATTCGGAAAGATTGCTGACATGATGGTGCTTGGAACTCTTGTGGCATTTATCTTCGTCTGTATTGGAGCCTTGAAGCTTAAGCTGGTCAATCCACTTATTGCCATTGCTGGCGGAGTTGGCTGCACCATTCTGGCGTTCAATCTAGAGCCAGAAGTCTTAAAAGTCTATTCCGTTACTTTGCCAGTGGGTCTTGTTATTTATTTCTTGTATGGCTACAAGCACAGTAAATTGCGGAAGGCGAAAGAAGGCTAGTCGGTTCTTTAATTAGAGCGATATTGGTTTAGCTTGGATCCTAAAAGTCAGAACGATATTGGTCTAGCTCGGATCCTAAAAGTCAGAACGATATTGGTCTAGCTTGGATCCTAAAAGTCAGAACGATATTGCTTTAGCTCGGATCCTAAAAGTCAGAACGATATTGGTCTAGCTTAGATACTAAAAGTCAGAACGATATTGCTCTAGCTCGGATCCTAAAAGTCAGAACGATAGTGCTCTAGCTCGGATCCTAAAAGTCAGAACGATAGTGCTCTAGCTCGGATCCTAAAAGTCAGAACGATATTGGTCTAGCTTGGATCCTAAAAGTCAGAACGATATTGCTTTAGCTCGGATCCTAAAAGTCAGAACGATATTGGTCTAGCTTGGATCCTAAAAGTCAGAACGATATTGGTCTAGGTTAGAGTCTAAAAGTATAACGATATTGGTCTCGCTTAGAGCCTAAAAGTCAGAACGATATTGGTTTAGCTTGGATCCTAAAAGTCAGAACGATATTGCTCTAGCTCGGATCCTAAAAGCCAGAGCGATATTGCTCCGACTTATTTTCTAAAATTCAGACAATCAGATTTCTAATTTTTTCATTGAACTTAATTCGGTTTCCGAACGTTTATATATGAAAAGGAGAAATAGATATGTCTACCAATCTTACTGATGACCAGCTGTTTAGTGAGGCTTGGCAAGCCTTCAACGAAGAGATGCCAAATGATTCAGCCGCGGTCGATTTCCTCTACGACTCGCTTGTCATTTACAACAAAATCGAATGCGCTTGTCGGCTGCCGCAAATTATTCATATGCCCGGAGATCGATTTTACTCTTGCCGAAATTGCAAAAAAGTTTCTTGGGTGACATCTGGAACACTATTTACTGGTGTTGTTAAACTGAGAGCCTGGCTTGCTCTTGTCTGGTTAAAGGAACGAGGAATTACGATAAGTGCAATGCGCTTTTCGCGGCTATTGGAAATTGCGCAGAGCACAGCTCTCAACATTCAGAAGCGTTTAGGTATGGTTGTGCAAGAGAAGCTCGATGATTCGTCGCCAGGAGTGCCGGCGCAGGTCCTTGCCTCAATAATCATCAAACGCAGCAAAGAGACTCCTGCTAAAGCGCATCCACGTGCTGAATTGGCTAGCGATACTACTTCGGATCATCCGTTTGTTAGCTTAGATGAATGGATGAACTCCACTTCTCATGAAACAGACTTGAGTTCAGTGATCGCTGATTTCCTTAAAAATAGGGATCCGCAACATGCTGGCTTTATCAGTTATGAATCGATTGTAGGTGCTATTGGCGCGGCAATTACCTACATTCGCACTTACTTTCAGGGAGTCAGCGGAAAGTGCTTGCAACTTTACCTCGCCTCTTTTTGGTGTCATCTTGATCGCGTGCGTTGGTCTAACGGTGCGATACTTCTAGCGTGCATAGAGCATGCGCCAATTAGCTACCAAGAGATGTTCAGCTTTGTCTCACCACCGCTGGTGAGAATTTTTACAGTACCGGGCTGACCCGCTCCTCTAGAGATGAATCATTTACTCAAGAACTGAGTTCATTGATCTCGATTTAATGCCGTTGTGTCTAAAACACTCTACTGCCAAGCTCGGAGCCATCGTCTGGCTTTAGAAGCAGCACGCCGCCAGCGTTGACTGCACTGCCGAGGACGAGAACTTCAGAGTTAAAATCACCAACTTGCTTGGCTGGGCAATTCATGACACAGGCTACTAAGCGTCCTATTAGGGCGTCTATGCGATAGTGAGCTGTTATTTGAGCGCTTGATTGTTTGATACCTAAATCTCCGAAGTCAATCCAGAGCTTGTAGGCTGGCTTTCGAGCTTGGCCAAACACTTCAGCCTTGATAATTTTGCCGATTCTTATATCAAGCTTGAGAAAAAGGTCTAGGTCTACTGTGTCTTCAATTATATTCAAGTTTATTTCGCATCCATCCAGTTTTTACCTATACCAAAATCAACTTTGAGTGGCACTTTGAGCGGTTGGTCTAGAGTCATTGCTCTTTCTAATATTGCTTTTGTTGCATCTATTTCATTGTCGGGAACTTCCAGCACCAATTCATCATGTACTTGCATTGTAAGTCGAGCGTTGCTATTTCCATCTTTTAATTCTTTGTCCAATCTGATCATGGCTAATTTGATCAGATCAGCGGCGCTACCTTGAATCGGAGCGTTGCAGGCTGCCCGCTCATCGGCTTTGCGCACATTGTCGTTGCGATCATGCAGATGCGTAAAGTATCTTCTGCGTCCCCAGATGGTGCGCGCGTATGACTTACTGCGCGCTTCTTCAATGGTGCTGTGCAGGAAACCTTGAACTTTCGGGTAGCGAGCAAAGTATTTATCAATGAAACCTTGTGCCTCTTTTGTTGAGATCCCCAGGTCCAAACCTGTGGAGTAGGCGCCTTGTTGGTAGACGAGGGCAAAGTTGATGGTTTTGCCGACACGCCTAATGTCTGATGTAACGTCTTCAATTGGTATCTCATAAATTTCGCCAGCGGTTCTGGCGTGAATGTCTTGGTTCTTCTCGAAAGCATCTATGAGGGTTTCATCTTCACACATGTGAGCCAATAGTCGCAGCTCGATTTGCGAATAGTCGGCAGATATTAGGGAGCAGCCTGGGGCCGCGATGAAAGCTCGGCGAATACGTCTACCAATTTCGGTACGAATAGGAATATTCTGTAGATTTGGGTTTGAGCTAGAGAGGCGGCCGGTGCTGGTTACGGTTTGGTTGAAATCACCATGAAGGCGACCATCTCTTTGAGAAATCTGACTTGGCAAAGCGTCCACATAGGTTGAACGCAATTTTGAAATATGGCGATACTCTAGGAGTTTGCCGATAATTTCATGCTCTTCGCGCAACGACTCAAGCACCGCAGCATCCGTTGAAAAACCAGTTTTAGTCTTGTTCTTTGGCTTTAGTCCAATTTCTTCAAAAAGAACTTTCTGCAATTGCTGGGTAGAATTGATGTTGAAACCGTGGCCTGCTAACGCATATATTTCGGTTTCTAGTCGAGCCAATTCGCTTGAAAGTTCGTGGGAGAAGTTTTGTAGATACTCAAGATCCAAAGCCACACCCGCTTGTTCCATTGAGGCCAGCACATGGGCCAATGGTTGTTCCATTTGGTAGAGTAAGAATTCCTGTTCTTTATCTAACAGAGGCGCGTACAAGCGGGTTAGTTCAAGAGTTATACGGGCATCGTCTGAGGCGTAGGCCGCTACTTTATCGAGCGGAGCATAGTTGATGGTTATTTGTTTGCGGCCTGTGCCAATCAGCTCATCGATTCGCATCATTTGATAGTTGAGCACTCTGTCTGATTGATCCTTTAATCCGTGTTTGCTATCTGGATTGAGGATATAGCTGGCAAGCATGGTATCGAAAACCAGAGGACCGAATTTGATACCGTCGCAAGATAAGCAGTTCATTTCAAACTTGGCGTTCTGAGCTACTTTTCCAATAGCCTGGTCTTCAAGAATTGGTTTCAGTTTGGCACTGACCACTTCTGGCTCTAGCTGTCCAAGTTGGGCAACTTGCAATGCGTCGACGTGCCGTACCGGAATATAGACGGCTTTGAGGGTCGGTTTAGAGCCTTCTGATTGTGCTACATGCACTCGGCCGTCTTGGCAACGAATAGCTGGGTCCCAAGCTATTGCGTAACCGACGATTTCGGTGCCTAGGCTATCGAGCCCAGTGGTTTCTAGATCTACTGCAATTAAACTCTGGCTGGAGAGCTCAGTAACTAAGCTGTCTAGCTGTTCTGTTGTTGTAATTATTGTTAGCTCCGGTGCCGGAGCGATTATTGGTGTTCGTACTTCAACAGGCATCGCCATTGGTGCGGCGTTGGTGGCTGTGCCGAAGGAAAGTTTGAGTTGCCCTTGAGGATGTTCTTCGGAATCAGTTAAGCTCACTGCCGGTGCTGTGAGGGTCTGCTGTCCGGTTAGGCCTGTATGTGTGGCTATTGCGGGTAGAGCGGCCTGCGAAGAGGCTTTAGGCATCACTGGTACAGAGCCGTCGGGAGAGAAGCGAGCTAAAATTTTGGGCAGTCTGGTCGTCAGCTGTCTGAAGTTTAGTTTGTCGAAATAGTCTTTTAATGGTTGCAGTTCGGGCATATTCAAGCGGCAATGTTCAAAGTCAAAATCTAACGGTACATCAAGGCGGATGGTGGCAAGTCTCTGGCTTATATATGCAATTTCTTTGCCATCGATCAGCTTTTTCTTGAGAGATGCTGATTTGATCTCGTCAAGATGCTCATAGACTCCGTCTAGAGTCTGGTACGCTGAAAGTAGTTGTTGCGCTCCTTTCTCCCCGATACCTTTGACCCCAGGGATATTATCCGAGCTATCTCCGCAAAGGGCTTTGAAGTCGACTACTTGCTCAGGCCAGATTCCCATGCGATCAAACACTTGCTGACGCCCGCAGTTTACGAGACCATCCTTAGTTGTGAGATGAATTTCTATTGATGAGTTATCACCGTCAACCAACTGAAAAGCATCGCGATCGCCGGTTAAAATGATTACCCGTCGACCTTGGGCTGCGGCTTGCTTGGCTACGGTACCGATAACATCGTCGGCTTCATAGCCTGCTAATTCTAAAAGTGGAATTTCAAAGGTAGAAACGCCTTCTTTGATAATCGGCCACTGCACCGCGAGATCGTCGGGCATCTCAGCTCGGTTAGCCTTATATTGATCGTACTCAATATGGCGGAAGGTTGGATCGGAAAGGTCAAAACAAACGGCCAGCATATCTGGCTTTTGTCTTTCAATTTGATCGAATAGTGAAGAGAAGAAGCCATGAACGGCCCACGTGGGGCGGCCGTCTTTAGCTTTCATACCCGTTCTCATCAGGGCGTAAAATGAACGGAAGGCAAGAGAGCTTCCATCTACTAGCACCAGTGTCTCTTGTTCAGCCATTATTCGAATTCTCTTTAGCTCTATCTTTTTCTGGTTTTCTTATTAGGCCTCAAGGTCGCTAGAGCTTGAGGCCTAATGTTGATCGATGTTACGCTCGAAGTCTAGTGCTCGGCAATCATGACGTTTGTCCTTACTGCTCTTGCCTTTCTTACTCTTGCTCTACTGGGGCGCTACTTCTGCTGCCATCGTTCTTGGACGCGGTGGTCCTTGAATGGGAGCTAATCCAGTAACTAGCACCTTGCCTTCGGACAAGCTTGGGGTCTCGATATTGAGCAGCGCGGCAATGGTTGGAGCGATGTCTGCCGGACTGACAGTCTCAGCGTGTTTTCCACCTTCTATCCCAAACCCATGCAAGACAAGCGGAACTTGGCTGTCATAAGAGTAAGGTGCACCGCTGGCGGTGCCGGTGCTCTCTGATGAAAAGACGTAGCCTGGTTTGGGAATTACGTAGCATTCGCCGCTTCTTCCCCAGTAGTAGCTTTTCCGGACACCTTCGGAAAATGGACCGTTGGGAACTTGGTTCGAGTAGAGTTGGGCTGAAGTAATTACTTCGGCGATACCAGGAACTGAGTGGGCTACTTTTGCTGCTAGTGCCTCTACATCAGGTTGGCGATACTTGTTTTTATCAATGGCGGCGAAGTTTAGGTAAAGGTTTGGTGGCTCAAAGGCTTCGATCCAGTCATCTTGACCCAATCTATTGTCTAGGCTTGTGTCCATAAAGGTTTTAAATGTTTTGGGATCGATTCTGCCCGAATCTAGCCCCCGTTCTTTGAGGAATTCGGGAATCGCCTGGGCTCCGCGGTTGGCCGTGAAGATAATTAGACAGTTGTTGAGGCCAACTTTTTGCTCAAGATGTCCAAGAAGTGCAGCGATGCCCTGGTCCATGCGCAAGACAAGGTCTTGCGATTCTTGAGAATAAGGGCCGAAGTTATTGATCAGTTCTCCGCCGGCAGATAAGCCAATTGAAAGCAGGTCTGTATCGCTGTGAGTTCCAAGACCTTCTTTATCGATAGCCTCTTTCGCTAGGTCTAAAACCATTTGGTTGGCCATGGGTGTCATGGCTAGAGTGGAGTAAGCTCCTTCACCAGCGGTGGTGCCACTGATCATATGCGGAAACGCTTTCCCGTCTGATGGCAAGGCCCGTTCGTTAGTATAGTCATCTCTGCTGGATGCTCCATAGGCAGTTTCCGGAAGGAGTCTTTGCCATGGTTTAGCGACATATTTTTCTGGTTGGCGCAGATCGTTGAATCCCTTTACCCAAGTGGGCAAATCGCGACTATATTGTGCAGAAGAGACGAAGTTACCAGTGCGGGTATCAAACCAAATTGCCATGTTAGCGAGACGGCCACCGAGCAACAATGCCTGTGAGTCTCTCACAGCAAGAGAGAACACTTTACTGCGGCCATTTGTGGCAAGCTTCATTTGATCGCCAATGGTCGTTCCTTGTAAGAACTTTGAGCTGGCACCGCCACTATTGGCACCGGTCAGGGGGGCAGAATCATCTGCCACGGCTGAAATAGCTTTGTTTTTGCGGCGATCAAACCATTGATCGGCAACGATTCCTGTTGCCCATGGGCTGGCACCAGTTGCGATTGTGGCATCTCCACAGGCCCCTTGAGTAGTGGCTTGCATGTAACGACAGTTGGTGTAGTTTGCGCCAGATTCGCTAAGATAGCGAATGCCTCCTCCAGAAAGCTTGTCTTGGAAGCGCATCAAGCTGTTATATGAGAGCTGGTCGGCAACCATTAGGACGACTAGTTTAGGTTTGGCGGCGAGACCCTGGGCAACGTTTTGAGAATATGCAGCTTGTTGAAATGCAGCTAGTTGCGGGCTCAGTGGTGTGATCTGGGCCGCTAATAAAACCGCTAACAAGATCGCCGGTCTGGCTATCTTTGAGACTATTTCGAATCTTCTTTTCTTTTCTCTTCTCACCGCTGCTACCTGCCGCTCCTTCTTTGCTAACTGCTCAAGTCAAGTTTAATTTCTTGCTTGATCTTTTGCCTTGCTTGAGCACCTATTTTACTGGCATTGACTACTCTAAGGGTGAAGATTAAGCCTGAAGCGAGGCTTCTTTTGTAACGGTCTATCTTGAGATCTTTGTGAAGAAAATCATGCTGGCGGTCAGGTTCAATACAATAGGTGGCAGGCAGCAAGCTAACCAAGAACAATTTCCATCTCAGGAGTTATAAATGAGCGACCGTACCAAACTACTGAAAAAAGCTGTATTAACCGGTGTCGGAGCAACATCGAGCGTTGATCGCGTAAAAGATGCTCTGAAAGATGCCATGCAAGACCTTGTCAAAGTAGGTCAGGAACTAATCGATGATCTCGAAGAAAAAGGCAAAGTGAAAACTGAGTCTGCTGAATCCTTTCTAAAGGGATTCAAAGACGAGGCTGTCAAGCGCACCGAGGATATCGAGAAGCAGGTTTCTGCCAAGGTATCTAAAACCATGAAGAAGGCAGCCAAAGAGTTCGGCTTCGTCACCATGGAACAGTACGAGCAATTGCTCGAGCGTTTAGCCCTGGTGGAAGAACATGCTGGCATTACCCAGCCAGAGCATATTGGCGATGATCAAGCTGAAGAAGGCGAAGATAATCACAACCATGACAATGAGGGTAATGGTGACGCTTCTAGTTCGAAGAAGAAAAAGAACAAGCGCGCTGAAGGCTAGGGCCACTACATCAAGTTAGGGCCAATAGGTGGCACCAATGGCATGCGCTGACCAGTCTTCGGATTGGTCAGCGTTACTCCTTTTAAAGCATCTTTCATTTGTTGATCTAGGATGACAATGGGGGCTCGCAGCTGCCATTCGCAGGCCAGTTTGGGGTCGTCCTGTTCGTTGCGGCTAAACCAGCCATGGGCATTAGACGACACAGGCAGGCCAATTCTTCCATTTGATTGCTGCTCGCCTTGATCTTGATAAGCGACGTAGTCACGCACGAGGGTGGACCACATAACCATTTTCTCGCCGCTGTTTAAGGCTTTTTGTGCATAGTAGATCAGTTGCTTCTCTCCCACTGGTAAGCCTCTAAACGGGTATTCAGCGAGGCTTAGTGGGAGGCCTGAGGGGAGGCTGGTAGGAGCTGTTTTCTTTTCGGTTTCGTTTGGTAGTTGATTCTCTGCCTTCAGCAGCAGGCTAGAGTCATAGATAATAGTTTCTGGGATAGCTGGCAGGCTGGGAGCTTCCTCTGCTAGTCTTTCTGAAATTGTCCGGCCTTCCGCCATGATTTTAGTATCGGGCTGATCTGTAATTTCTTGCACTTTTCCGAAGATTTTGAGGTTGGCTGAGAGCCAGGGTGAGCGAATTGTGCCGCTATTGTTGTTGCTAGCAGTGGAATTGGTGCTGCTAGCAATTTCTCCTTCAGATAGAGCTACTAGTTGAGGCTTGAATATAAAACGTTTTCCCAGCAAAAATGCTCCTGGAATGTCATCAAGGCGATTGATGCCGTTGCGACAAACCTTGAGCAGGCGACTGCACAGGTCGTAAGATTGTTGCGCCACCGATAAGCCGTTTAGTTTCGCTGTATGGGCTAAGGTAAGTACAGTCGAAAAATGCTTTTGATCTGCTTGCTCATAGCTCAGGCTAGTCTCCATTGCGGAGATCTCTGATTTGAGAAATTTTTCTTTTGTTGGGTCGTTCTCTTGCCGAACACGATCTCGCAGTGAGGCGATATCGGCTTGGATGAGAACCAGGCGGTTGCGAGATTGACGTAGTGCTTTTAAAGCGTTTATTTCTGATAGTTGAGCTGTAGCAATAGTTTCTTGGGCACTAAGATTAGTGCCATAAATTTCTGTCAGCAAGTCAATTGTTAGTTGTCGATCGAAGTGCTGTCGACCTGCTGTGACGGGGTTACCCTGGTCATTGACTATCAATGGCATCGCTGAGGTGGGGTAGTTGATCGGAGCCGCAGCAAAGCTGGCAGCCAGAGCCTTCTGTCCGACTTCTTGTGGCGCTGTTTTGTGGAGAAAGGCAATGGCTCTGGCATCACTATCCGAAGCAAGGCAGCTATTGATTGGAGTTTGCCAAGCAAGATTTTCTTGATTAATCCCTAGTGCGTCATCACTATCGGGCTCAATTCGGGGTTTCAATGCCTGCTGGAATTTTGGCTTGGTCCATTGGCATTCAATTGTATGTGTCAAACTACTAGGTGAAACTGGTTGATTCATTTGTCTGAGCCAATGATACAGGGCTATGCCGAGCGCATCTCGGCTGTCCATATCGGTTAGTACTGGTGACACTGGTGGTGCTAACCGACCGGAGCCAGGAATTGAACCACTGGCTACTTGCTGCCACTCCCCATGGCTGTCAAATTTTGTGCTTCTCAGTATGTCTGCCAGTGAATTGAAAAGGAGTGGTCTTCCTTGGGGGAAGCTCAGAGCCAAGCATGTTGAATCTTTTGACTTGTGCTTCGCCAGGCTAGCTTGTTCATTTTTGAGACGCCTGGAGCGACCAAGGTCTCCACAAATTACGCAAATTTGACTACGCTTTTTTATTTTTGCTTTGCTTTCGTATTCTGCCGTTATTAGGATTGTTGTTGGCAATGCATTTTCGCAGGTAATGAAATCGCTTGGAGCAGCTATTGTTGCTTTGCTTGCCTGTTGGTGAAAAAATAGAGGTGTTGAAAATGGCACCGCCACAGGTGTCATGGCCAGTAACTTGCCAGCTCGCACGTAGTCTGCTTTTTGCTCGTCTGTTCTGGCTTCAATGTCGCTATCGAAACAGCCTTCTTTATGACTGTCTATGGCACCAAGCTCTATTGCCATGAAAGTCAAACGGCTGCCTGGGGGGGCACTGCGGCTTAGGATTCTTTGAACTTGGTTATAGGTCTGGCCGTTTTTGCTAATTTCACTGACTAGTTTGCTTCTCAATTCTTCCTGCAGCTTGCGCAAAAGAGCTAGGTCGCTTTTCGCTAGTTGCTGCATGGCGGGCAGGTGGTATTGTTCACTGCTCCAAATACCTTGACGCACCAGAGATAGAATTGTATTCAAGCTTCGAGTCTTTGCTGGGCTTTCCTCGCGCAAGTCGCAAATACCAATTCTGCCAAAGGCTGAATCGAACACAGTAGTGCTGATAAGATTTTCACAGGCCTGTTCAGCTGCTTGTTCTAATGGGTCAGAAGCGACGCTGCCGATGTTGAACCAAGCTAGTATGAGAATATAGGCGCTGATTAACAAGCTAGCTGCGAAGGTTGATAGCCAGAGTGAGCCGACTGATGTCCAATTGTTAGTTTTTGACATTTTCGCTAGTTGCTGATAACTGAATTAATCCTAGCATTTTTGTTCTTAGAACAGTCTGTTACTCTGGTACCATGCCCGGTGTGGTTTTTCACTTGAAATCGAAAAGACTAATTTTAATACTTCCCTTCGTCGCCTTTATTTATGAGTCGTCGCTAGCGCCGTGGCCAAATCACGGTGCTGCCGCGCAAGGGCCCTTGTCGAGTAATCAAGCTTCTTTGGCAGACTCCATTAAGGTTGTGGACCGCCTCATTGCTGATGGCTCTCTCCTGGCCGCTCGTTCAAAGATAGAGACACTGTTGAGTGTCTACCCAGAAGATAGTGCCGTGGCGCTCAGTGCTGCTCGACTCTACCAAAAAATGGGTCTTTCTGCCTTCGCTATCATGCAATACGAAAAAACAAGACGAGCCAAGCCCCTGCTTCTCGAACCATTGGTTGCTCTTTCCAAGCTCCATCTCGAAAATCTTTCTACCGAACTAGCCGTTGAGCTAGCCCGCCGTGCGGTACAGCTCGACCCCAGTTCTCGCGACGCTCGATTGGCCTTGGTGTCTGCTTTGCTGGCGGAGCAATCGGTAAAGCAAGCAAAAGTCCAGGCTGATGCACTGGCTCAGCGCTTTCCTCATGACCCTGACGTTGATCATGCCCTCGCCAGTGTCGCCCAGGCCTTTGGTGAGAATAAGAAAGCCATTGACTTGCTGGCAAAGGCCGTTGAGTCACGCCCGGAAGAGCAAGCTTGGCAGTTAGAGCTGGTTGATCTCTATATTGCCAACGGAGACTATGAACGGAGCAGGAGCGTCCTTCTTGCGATTTTGCTCAGAGAGCCCCAGTCTTTGGATACCCTTGAACGCCTGGCGCACCTTGATGAGTTTTACTTGCACGAATATATGGATGCCCGGGCTTGTTATCGCAAGATTCTTACTATATTGCCAGACAGCGCATCGGCTCAAGCTGGATTAGATCGCTGCTTGGTGAAGCAGGGGGATTTGGCTCTCAATTTTAGGAATTTTATCCGTCGGATCTTAAACTTGCCCCTCGGACCAATTAAAGACGAAGAGGGCGTAAGCGATTTGCTTACGCCCGATACTTCATACGGTGCCCAGTAAGAGACCTTACTGCACCACAGCTTTGGAAAGCACGCGCTTCGGTCCGTGAATTGGATCTTCGATAACCACAGTCTTGTCACGGGTTGGACCAACAGAAACAATAGCCACTGGGCAGTCTAATTCTTCGGCAATGAAGTCTAGATAGCGTTTAGCTTCAGCAGGCAATTCTTCGAAGCTCGTGATTTTGTATGTTGGTTTTTTCCAGCCTGGGAAAACTTTGTACACAGGTTCCATGCGCTTGAATTGAGAACCGATTGATGGCAATTCTTTGTGGATACTACCGTCTTTCTTGTCCTTGTAGGCAACGCAGATTTTGATTTCGTCAAATTCGTCCATGACATCGAGCTTGGTGATAGCCAGGCAATCGAGGCCGTTAACGCGCACTGCATAGCGGCCAATTACGGTATCGAACCAACCGCAGCGTCTTGGGCGGCCAGTGGTGACGCCAACTTCCGCCCATGGCTTGCCTGTCTGACGAAGCATTTCGCCTTCTTCGCCATCTTGTTCCGTAGGGAATGGACCTTCACCAACACGAGTCATAAATGCTTTTGATATGCCGATGACGCGGTCGATGATTGTTGGGCCGATACCAGCACCGATACAGGCCCCGCCTGCTGTTGGGCTAGAGCTTGTCACGAATGGGTAACTACCGTGATCGAGGTCGAGCATTGTGCCCTGAGCGCCTTCAAAAAGAATGTTCTTCTTATTGTTGACGGCTTCAAAGATCAATTGCGATGTGTCGCAAACGTATTTGCGCATTTGTTCGCCGTAAGAGGCGTACTCTTCCAAAATTTCGTCGGTATTGAACGGTGGGTGATTGTACATACGCTCTAGAAGCAGGTTCTTGCGCGGTACCATCCACTCTAACTTCTCTTTGAGCACTTCGCGGTCGAGCAAGTCTTCCATGCGGATGCCGGAGCGAGCGCACTTGTCTGCATAGGTTGGTCCGATACCACGCTTGGTGGTACCAATTTTGTTATCGCCACGGCTTTCTTCTTCAGCTGCATCTAGAGCCAAGTGGTAGGGCATGGTGACGTGGGCTGAAGCCGAAACTTTTAAGCGAGAGTCATCGAGGCCGCGATCCGTCAAAGACTTTACTTCGCTTATGAACGCCTTGGGGTCGATTACCATGCCAGGTCCGAGTACACAGATCTTGCCGGGATACAGAATTCCGGAAGGAATAAGGTGGAATTTGTAGGTTTCTTTTCCTACCACCACAGTGTGACCAGCGTTGGCCCCACCCTGGTAGCGCACTACGATATCGGCATTATTGGCCAAAAGGTCTGTTACTTTTGCCTTACCTTCATCTCCGAACTGCGCTCCGACGACAACTACGTTAGCCAAGGGTTACTCTCCAGAAAGCCAAGTGAAATGGTCAGCAAAGAATTGCTTTGCGCGCCTTTCTCTTGAGTAAACCTTAATAAAAGGAATCTTCGCCAGACGGGCTTTCGCAAAAGGGCACAGGGACCTGATCTCAGTAGTCAGCACTTTCCCATGCACGTTTTTTTTGACCGGAGATAGTGTATTCGACTCGCCAAGAGCTGTCAATTTTTTCGGGGTCAATACACGTTAATATTACTTACATGCAAAACCTCTTCTCTGCCGATTTGACTGAAAGACAAGCTGTGGCTACTAGATTGCTGGCCAACGGCATTGAACAAGGGCGCCTGGCTCATGCTCTACTTCTCACCGGACGTGCTCACCAAGACAAGTGGTTGATTGCCAGGCAGTTGGCCGCTCATCTCAATTGCAGCAGAGAAGACAAGCTTACTCAGGGCGCTTGTATGCTGCCCTGGCAGGCTATTTGTGTAGACGAAGACGGCTCGGCTTTGACCGAGCTTGCCGAACCGGTTTTGAAAGGTCTGGCGAATGCCTGTCAGAATTGCCGCTGGCTTTTTCAGGACGAGCATCCCAAGGCCTGGTTTGTGCTCTCGGCTGAGGCAGGCAAGAGCGGCAAGATACCAGTTGAGGCCGCCCGCAATCTTTCTGAGGAGCTGGCACGCACCTCTAACTATGTCCGGGTTGTAATTGTCGAAGAAGCCAATGAAGCTGCGTTCCATAGACCAGCGGCTAATGCTCTTTTGAAGACAATTGAAGAGCCAAAGTCGCCTTCTCTATTTCTATTATTTAGTCAAACTGCAGATGACGTGCTGACTACAATCGTCAGTCGCTGCCAGGTAGTGCCGCTAAACAATCGTATTGAGGAGAATGTCGGGCCGATTTCTCAGATAGTAGGTCTATCGGCAGGGAGCCATTTGGCGACCAAAGGCTTGCAAAGAAAAAGCGATACTATCCTGCAGGAATTGACCGAGAAGCTTGGTAGTCATGCCTTTGTGCAGAAACTTCGGGCCGGTAGTAAAGATGCCCTGGCCTTGTCAGCAGCTTTGCAGCTTTTGATTGACGATGATTATGAGCCGGATGCCATCATTGATTCGCTGGTTGCTCTTGAGCTGAAAGCAATTGGAGCCGCTAAACTGAGTCAGTCGCGCAGCAGTTCTTACCTGACCAAACTGCTTAAATTAAGTGAGGATGCAAAGCGTCAAATTGATCAATATGTGTCAAAGAAGGGTGTTTGTGAATCTTTTGTTTTAACTTGGCTCGATTTGAGGCAAAATTTTAATAGCCATTAGTATTGAGAAGCGATCTGTTAAAGACCACAGGAAGTTCGAGGCTTATGTTTAAGAAGAAGAGTGATGCTGTTAAACCTGGAAAAGGCAGTGGCCCAAAGCCAGCAGATAGCAATCCCGCTAACAATTTAGGGGCTGCCGAGCCACCTCAGGTTCCAGTCGAAGCTAGTATTCCGCCTGAAAACAGTGAACCTGGGCGGTCGCATAACAACCTCAAGGCTTCTTTTTCTAGTATGCCTGCGGCTGGCTCTGAGGCAGAACAGGCGGCCAAGGCAGCCAGCGGGAAGGTCAGTAGCAAGATTAGTATCGTTTTTGATGTGCTCTTACCTATTGTTGTAGCTACTGTGTGCTGCGGTGCTTTTGTTAGCACAGGCAAGCTGGCAAAAGATAAAACTGGAATTTATGGTTTGTCCGCTGCACAACTAGAGTTAGAAGTGAAGGATAGGTCTATTGCGGCTGAGTCTGTCATGGCTGAAATCAATAAGCTTGAACCACTTAAACTGCTTTCCCGTGGTGAAGTCGGCCCGGCCATAGAAGCGGCTAAAGCTCTTGTCGCCAAGAAGCCCAATGATACAAGGGCCTTGATGGCCGCTGGGATGGTTTTGGTTGAGGCGGGCAGCAAGGCTGATAAAGAAGTGGGCATAGGTTACTGCAATAAGGCTTTTGAGCAAGCTAAGTACAGCGCCTATATTCGTTTACTCTACGGGAGACAATTGGCCATTATGCATCGCGACGACGATGCCATAGCCGTATACGAGAAAATAATTGAACTTTTTCCTTCTACTTGGTCCACTCCTCATAAAGAACTGGCAAACCTTTATATGCGTACAAACAGTTCAGCAAAGGCCGTTACAGAGCTTACTGCCTTGCTTAAGTCTGATAACTCAGATCCTGGTGTGCAGAGAGAGCTGGGTCTTGCCTTGGCCCAAGACGGCAAGCAACAAGAGGGCTTCGAAGAATTTCAAAAAGGCTTTACTCGCGAAAAAGACATACTTGGTTATCCCTATGCCGTTAAGGACATAGTAGAATCGCATGCTGGTATCGTATCTAGTGCTTTGAAAGATACTGAAAAACGCTACCAGAAAAACCCTGAGGACCTAAAAACGCTGCTTACCTTAGCGCGTTTGTACATTGCTAGCAATCGCTTTAAAGATGCTCGCGACATTGCCAATCAGGCTATTAAGCTAAGAGAAGTAGATCCAGAAGTGCATGAAGTCATGTCTGAAATCATGTGCAATCAAAACCAATCTCAGTCAGGTTATGATGAGTTCAGAGCGGCTGCCTCATATATCCATATGAAACAGTAGGCTCTTGTTTCTTATTGCCTTGAGGTTTTATTTGCGACCGTTAGCTGCAGTTTCTTTTTCGAGCTTGGCTAACTGCTCATAGAGTTCTTTCTCTTTTTCGCTAATTTCTGTTGGAATGGCAATCTTGGTTCGTACCAGCTGATCGCCGCGGGTACTGGCTCCAAGAGTTGGTAGGCCTTTCCCTTTTAGGCGCAATAGTCTGCCGTTCTGACTACCTGCCGGTACTCGTATTTTTACTGCACCTTCGATAGTAGTCACAACCGCCTCAGAACCAATCACGGCCTGCGCTGGAGTGATTTCTAGCTCGCAAATCAAGTTGTCGCCGTCTATGGTGTAGTAATTGTGCGGCTTAGCTTTGACGCGCAGGTACAAGTCACCTTTTTGTGTGCCACCAGCCATAGTGGCGCCTTCGCCAGCGACTCTGACTTTTTTTCCTGGTCTTACACCGGCGGGGATTTTTACTTCAATGGTTTTTGGTTTGCCACCAGGAGTGCTAACCTGTAGCGTCCGTCTGGCTCCTTGAGCTAGTTCTTCTACAGTCAATTCGATCTCAGCTTCTTGATCTAAGCTGCGCTTGCGACCAGCTTGGGCTTGCTGCTGTTGTTGTTGTTGTCTAACTGGTCCGCCCGCGGCAGCACCGCCACCGAAAGTTTGGCCAAAGAGGCTATCGAAAAAGTCGGAGAAGGCACTGTTTCCTCGCAAATCGCCAAAATTGCCAAAGTCAAAACTGAAGCTACCGTCGTTGGCACCAGATTGTTGGGGCGGCGGTCTGAAGTTGTCTCCGGCTTTCCAATCGGCACCGAGCATGTCATAGCGTTTGCGTTTCTCTGGGTCTTTCAAGACCTCATAAGCTTCGATTAGTTCTTTGAATTTCTCTTCCGCAGAAGGGTCATTCTTATTGGCATCAGGGTGCGTTTTTCTTGCCAGCTTGCGATAGGCTGCTTTGATATCAGCATCAGTGGCCTTACGGTCGACGCCCAGAACTTGATAATAGTCTTTGTACTTGACCAACTTAGTGTCTCGATGCCTTAGAAATAACTTGCTTAGGCAACTATTATAGCCACGTCAACGGCAATGATAATGGAGAAGTCGCCAATAAACTTGTGTATGGTACTTGCAGTAGCGATATTGCTTCAGAGTGCTCCACAGCGCGGTGTGCAGCTGTGCTCACCGGCGTGGGAACGCCAATCATAGGAATTCCGCCGATCCAAGGAATAGCACCCAGGCTCATGAATGGGCCAATATTGAAATTAGTCCTGATGACATACTCATAGATCTTGTTGGTCGGATCATAGGCAGCAGTCATTTTAGTATTTGGGCCGTATTCCTTTACTACATTTGTGTTGATATCAGTCTCAACGATAAAGACATTCACTCCGCAGCCAAGGTAGCCTCCGATTGGTGCCATTTTTGCAAAGCGGCCCATGGGAGAGGTGACAATTGAATTGGCACGGCTCTGCACTTTGCTCAGGGCATCAGGGTAGGAGCTGGCATTGGCTGCATCGACAGCACATTGGGTGCCGAGTAGAGAAACGTTGGCGTATCCCATGGTAAAGGTGAGAAGGTTGATTAAGGGCAGAGCAATGATGAAAAGGAAAACAAAGAGAGCCGGTATGAACTCGGCAATTCCTGACCCATTTTTTGACCTTGATTTATAAAATAGTGACATCTTCAACTCCCGTCATACTAAGCATAGTACCCCATCAGTGGCAGTTCTAAGCATTGATCCAATAGCTAGTCCGAGGCCGGTTGGAGATTAGCTTTTAGATGGTTGGGAATAACATCATTGGGGCTTTGAGCGGTTTTTGTGAGCATTATTTAGTCAGCGGTCTTTTGTGATTGTGAAATGGTTAGCGATATGTCTATGACTTTGTCACGGCCGAGAAAACGTCTTGGCCAATCAATAGTTGAACTATGTGCTGGCATTATGGTCTTAGTGCCGATTGTTTTAGTACTGTTCGATTTAACTGTAATTGTGCTAGCGGTGCAGCTCAATGATTCCACCTGTCGCGAAGCTGCACGGGTCGGTGCTATTGGCGATCCTGATGCTACGGCTTGCAAAAATAGGGTATTGGCAGTTATCAATAGAGCCAACAAGGGTGGAAGCTCTATGCTCAGCAATTTCAGTCTAGTCACCTGTACTAACACAGTTACCCCGGCCGATATAGCCGCTCTTAAACCCTATGGTGGTCCTGTGACCGGAACAGTGACAGTGGTCACCCAAGTGGATGTCAAACCCTTTGTTGTGCATCTGATTTACGCTGGCGGTCCTGCCATTGTCTTCAGGTCTTCTCAAGCGTATCCGTTTACTTTTGTCGTTCCAAACACGGCTAGCTAATTGTCTGCAACATCAAAATCAGCAAACAAAAAGAGCATCGCCAAGCGATGCTCTTTTTAATTTTGTGTGAGCTTGAAAGAAGAACTAGTAGCTTAGGCTTTGACAGCTGGAGCTTTGGCTAGATCTTGCAAAGCGCTGATGTCCATTCTTACGCTTGGGCCCATAGTGGTGCTCAGGTAAACAGACTTCATGTAAGCACCTTTGACCGATGGTGGTTTGATTTTTTGGATTTGATCAACCACTGCAGCAAGGTTTTGTAGAAGACGGCTGTCATCAAACGAAAGTTTGCCGATTGCCATTTGTACAACGCCGCCATCTTTCTCAGCGCGGAAGGAAACCTTACCAGCTTTGAGATCTTTGACAGTTTTGCCAACGTCAAAAGTTACAGTGCCATCTTTAGGGTTGGGCATTAGGCCTTTTGGTCCAAGGATTTTACCCATTTTGGACAGCATAGCCATGGCATCTGGAGTAGCAACCAGCTTGTCGAAATCGAGGAAGCCTTCACCGATTTTGGCAACAAGCTCGTCAGAGCCGACAACATCAGCGCCGGCATCCTTAGCTTCTTGTACCTTTTCGCCTTTAGCAACAACTGCAACGCGAACCGTTTTACCGGTGCCGCCTGGCAATTGCACGGTGCTTCTGATTTGTTGGTCATTCAGCTTAGGATTGACGCCTAGTCTGAAGTGAACTTCGACTGTTTGGTCGAACTTGACTGAATTTTCGGCTTTCAACAATTTGAGAGCTTGCTCAGCGGTGTGAAGAGCATTGTTCTCAGTGTAGAACGTGCCTAGTTTTTCCTGTCTTTTTGTTAGCGTAGCCATTTTCGGAAATTCCCTTGAAATGATCTATATGAATGATTGATGCTTGCTCTAAAAAATTGCTTTAGTCGACGACTAAAATGCCCATGTTTCTTGCGGTACCGACAATCATTGCTTCGGCGGCCTCAAGGGTTACGGCGTTAAGGTCAGGCATCTTGATCTTGGCGATCTCGGTGACTTTTGCCTTAGTCAAACTGCCAACTTTGGTTTTGTTGGGAGCTGCGGAGCCTTTCTCCACATTGGCTGCCTTCTTAATTAGTTCGGCAGAAGGAGGTGTCTTCAGGATGAAGGTGAAGGAACGATCTTCGTAGACGGTAATTTCTACTGGGATAATCGTGCCAGCCTTATCTTGAGTCTTAGCGTTGTATTCTTTGCAAAATTGCATGATGTTAACGCCGTGTTGACCCAAAGCTGGACCAATAGGCGGAGCAGGATTGGCTTTCCCTGCGGTGATTTGCAATTTGATTTTCCCAACAGCCTTTTTCACTTTTCTCGGTCCTATGTCTGTCTAATTAAGATGAACTATCTAACTTGAAGTGCAATTTTTGGGGACGGCTTCTGGTGAAGACGCTCTATAGAAATGCACGAAATATCGATCATATGGTAGATGGGGGACTTAGTCCACCACATTTACACTTTTATAACCTGGTTGAACTCAAGTTCAACTGGTGTGGCACGTCCGAAGATGATGACAGAAGCCTTGATCCGCTCTCTTTCGAGGTTCACTTCTGTTACCTCTCCTGTAAAGTCTGCGAATGGTCCGCCTGTGATGCGTACGTAGTCGCCGACCTTAACATCGATAGCAGCAGGTTTCTTGCCTTTGAGGCCAGTCATCGCCATTTGACGTCTTAAAATCTTGCGCATTTCTGCGTCTTGAACAGGGGTTGGTTTTTTTCCAGCGCCCACATATTTCGTTACACCAGGGGCTTCACGAACGACACGCCAGGAGTCATCATCAAGAATCATTTCGACAAAAACGTAACCAGGATATTCCCGTTCACGTTTCTCAATGCGCTTGCCATCTTTGACCTTGGTCACCATTTTTTCAGGCACAATCACGCCGAAGATGCGGTCTTGTGCGCCCATGGTGACGATGCGTTTTTCGATGTGCTCCTTCACTTTGTTTTCGTGACCGGAGGCGGTTTGCACTGCGAACCAGCGTCGTTGTCCGTCTGTCTTTATGAAAGCCATTTCGCCATCCCTTTTCTTCAGCTCGTACCTATTTAGGTATTAGCCCCGGCCTATGCCGGCTCCGTGCAAGCGAGCCCAGTGCTCAATTGGTCCAAAGATAACGCTGCCTAACACCCAGTCGATGCCAAGAACAATCATCGTTATCGCTGTGACGAGGAATAACACACTCCATGTCTCGCGCACGACTTGTTTGTTGTCAGGCCACGTAATCTTGCGATGCTCGATAGCGACTTCTTTAAGGAACTGACCAACACCCACTATAAGTGAGTGTTTTTTCTCTTCATGCTTCTCAGATTTAGTCGTGGACACGGATTGCTCCTTAGCTTTGACCACTTGGCCTGTTGAGCTGTCCTGTTCCTTATTTGCCATCTGTATCAAGCCATCCGTTTTATCTAAAACGCGCTTTATCTAAAACTGCTTTAGATTTATATTGAATTCGCGCCCTGAAGGAGTCGAACCCTCAACAAAGGTTTTGGAGACCCACGTTATACCATTTAACTAAGGGCGCGTAACGCGGCCGCAGGAGCGGCCCCATGTACTGCTTATCAGTACTGAAAACAAAACAACCGAGAAAAAGGATGAGCCTTTATTTCTTAGTTTCTTTGTGTTCAACGTGCTTGCGACAGAACTTGCAATATTTTTCCAAGTTCAGTCTTTCCGGATCATTTTTCTTGTTTTTCATGGTTGTGTAATTGCGTCTTTTGCAAGTTCCACAGGCCAATGTGATGATGATGCGGTCGTCTTTCTTCGCCATGACAATAACTCCAAACAACTGTCTTGCCGTCAAAAACAAGACAGAAAAAAGAAGCCTCCTCGGAGGCGTCAAGGCAAGTATATCCAAGAGTTCGAAAAACTGTCAATAAAGCTAGAATAAAGGCGATGACAAAAAGTAGCGATGCGAAAAGCGATGACAGATACTTAATATGGCGCCTCGCCAAGGGGCTTGGACAGTGCCTTCTTGCTTTATTGCTGCTGGTGAGCATTTTATCACTAACAGCTTGCACTAAGGCCAGGAGCCGTTTTGAGCCTGGTGTCCTCAGGGTAAACCTTGGCACTGAACCCCCTGGTCTTGACTGGCATACTGCTACAGACTCGACATCTTTTGATGTTGTCTCCAATCTAATGGTTGGCCTCACCCAATACACCAATGACCTCACCTGTGCACCTTCTTGCGCTAAAAGCTGGGAAGTTCTTGATGATGGCAAGCGTTATCTCTTCCATTTGAGAGATGATTTGCGCTGGACCGACGGAAAGCCCGTCACAGCTTATGATTTCGAGTACGCCTGGAAACGATTACTTAATCCGGCTACCGCTGCTCAATACGCATTCTTTCTTTACGATGTTGTCAATGCTCGCGATTACAACACAGGGAAATTGAAAAATGCCGATCTGCTTGGCATCAAAGCAATCGATCCGCACACTTTTGAAGTAAGACTTTCCAAGCCGGCCGCGTACTTTATATATCTCACTGCCTTTTGCGTTAGCTTCCCTATGCGCAAAGATGTGGTGGAACGCTTCGGTGATCGCTGGACTGAGCCTGAGAACTTTGTCACCAATGGGCCTTTCAGGCTCACTCGCTGGCAGCACGAATACAAAATGGAATTGAGCGCCAACCCCCAATACTTTGATGGTCCGCCCAAAGTTAAGCTCGTCAAGATGTTTATGGTGCCAGAAGCTTCAACAGCTTTCGCTTTATACGAGAATGATGAGCTAGACTTCATCGACAATCGCAGCTTCTCTACTCCTGATGTCGAGCGCTTTCGCTCTTCTCCAGAGTACAAAAACTTTCCACTGCTGCGAGCAAACTATTTGGCCTTTAACGTCAGCAAGAAACCCTTTACCGATCCCCTAGTGCGCAAGGCCGTGGCTATGGCGATTGACCGCTCTGTATTCCCTCGTATTTTAAGACGGGGTGAGCGGCCTGCCACCAGTTGGATACCACCAGCGCTACCAGGATATTCTCCCGATTCGGGATTGAAATTTGATCCCGTGGAGGCTCGGGCACTTCTAGCTAAAGCTGGATACCCCGGTGGCAAGGGCTTCCCGAAGGCAGAGCTGCTCTATCCTAACCGCGATGATGTGCGATTGACTGTCGAAGCCACTCAAGATGAATTGAAACGCAATCTTGGTATTGAAATAGAACTAGTCAATCAAGAATGGAAAGTATATTTGGCGACAGTGCGCAAGGACGCGCCACCAATGTTTCGCAATTCCTGGGGCGCTGATTATCCAGACCCTGAGACTTTTATGAATCTCTTCACTAAAGACTGCGGCAACAATGACACTAAGTGGTGGAGCCCTAAGTACGACCAGCTCATCCAAGCGGCCGAAGGTGAGCTAGATGCTAAAAAGCGAGCCGACCTTTATCGTCAAGCCGATGTCATGCTCTGCCGCGAAGCGGTGCCAATCGTGCCGACGTTTTTAGCAACTCAGAATATTATGGTTAAGCCATGGGTTAAAGGAATCGCCATCAACCCTCTTGATTTGCAGTTCTTCAAGGCTGTTGAAGTAGGTGGGCAATGATTGCACTGATTTTGAAGAGAGTACTGCTTGCCATACCGGTGCTGCTGGTGGTGGCATCACTGACATTCGTTTTAGTACGAATTGTACCGGGCGGCCCTTTTGATGCTGACAAAAATCTACCGCCTGAAATCATCGCCAACCTCAACGCTAAGTACCATCTCGATAAACCTGTGCCGGAGCAATACTTCCTTTACTTAGGTCGATTAGCTCAAGGCGATTTAGGTGTTTCCTATAAGTACGTCAATCGGACAGTCAATGATATTTTGTCTGATGCTTTTCCTGTTTCGCTGCAATTGGGAACCATCAGCCTAACTCTGGCGGTAATGATTGGTGTGCCTTTAGGAGCTATCGCTGCGGTCTGTCGCGGTCGCCGTGAAGATGTAATCGCCATGTTCTTGTCGACTTTGGGGATATCAGTGCCTGGCTTTGTTATTGGTGCCACCCTTATTTTTGTATTTGCTATTGAACTGCGGGTACTGCCGGTTGGCCTGTGGGAATCTCCCTGGCACGTGGTGCTACCAGCGGTGACTCTGGCCTTCTCACCGGCAGCCTATTTGGCTCGCTTAACGCGAGCTTCAGTGCTTGAGATCGTTGAGAAAGACTGGGTGCGCACGGCCCGTTCTAAAGGACTGTCGCAGTGGTCGACTGTGACCAAGCATATTCTGCGCAATTCGCTTATACCTGTTGTAACAGTGCTTGGTCCGCTAACAGCTATTGTTATCACTGGCTCATTTGTCGTCGAGTATATCTACGCCATACCAGGTATGGGCCGGTTTTTCATTACGGCTGTGATGAACAGAGACTACGATTTGATTCTTGGTACAACCCTAGTTTTTGCCGTGTTGTTAATAGTGGCGAACACATTCGTTGATGTTGCCTACCAAATATTAGACCCGCGCATGCGCCTAGAAGACTAGAAAGAGAACGAGATGCAGACTTTAGACAACGCCAAATCTCCTCCCGCTGCTATCAAGCCACTTGATCAGAGCGTTGTCGCGCGCTTGAAACGCATACCGACGGCTTATTTCGCCTTCTGGGTGATTGCAGCTATTTGTCTTGTGGCCTTGCTTTCGTGGATGGGATTTAGTCTTTGTCCCTATTCTTTTGACCAGACTTCAACCGATTTTCTTGCTGGCCCAAGCAGTCAACATCTTATGGGCACTGATGAATTGGGCCGTGATTTGCTCTCGCGTATCGTCTATGGCGCCCGGCTTTCTATTGCTATCGGTCTCACTACTGCTGCTGTTGCCTTCGTAATTGGCACCTTATATGGTGCAATTTCTGGCTATTTTGGAGGCAAAATAGACACACTCTTGATGCGTGGAGTCGATATTGCTTATTCGCTGCCAGACTTACTTGTGATGATACTTATCGGTGTATTGCTCGGTCGCGGTACTCTCGGTATTCTCATTGCCCTTGGTCTAGTCAGTTGGATGGGAACAGCGCGACTGGTGCGAGCCCAATTCTTGCAATTGAAAAATGAAGAGTTTATCGAAGCGGCTCGGGCTCAAGGTCAATCAGGTTTGAATATTGTCTTTAAGCACCTCTTGCCCAATGCTATTGGTCCAATCATCGTTGCCCTGACATTTACTGTACCGTCGGCCATTCTCTCTGAGTCGACCCTGAGTTTCATCGGCCTGGGTTTGTCTCCGCCTGCCTGTAGCTGGGGCACTCTGGCCTCTGACGGCTGGCGCTCTTTGCGGGCTCATCCTCATTTAATTTTCTTCCCCTCGCTCTTTATCTTTATGACTGTGCTCTCTTTCAATTTCTTGGGCGACGGCCTGCGCGATGCTCTTGACCCGCGTACAAGGTTGGGTAAGACAGTTAAGTAGCCATACACATACCAACAGCTTTGGCTTTTTTATCGGCCATTCTTTATCCGGCATCTTTCCGCTCCCGCATATTTTGGACCGCTGAAGATAAGAATTTCAGCCGGCAAATGGCATTAAACCCGCCAAAATGGGCGAAGATTCTGATAAATCTGTTTCTATTAGTGCAGAAGCGGGTAAGAAAACTGATGGGTGTTGCCATTAATAGATATCCTGGTTCCATCCTGATTATTTAGAGTTTCCTTTCTAGTTTCCTTATCGGTTTGCTGAACATGCGTTTTTCAACATCAGTCTTTCTATCTGTAAGCCTTTGTCTCGCTTCCCTTTGTGGAATTTTTACCAGCGCGCCAGCTATGGCCGATGAAAAGGGCTGGGTCTTAACCCAAAAGTCTGAGAAATTTGGCGACCAGTACATTTACATCAGTGGCACTGGCCTCAAGCTGGTAAGTCCTGCCCGCGGCATTAATATCGTCACTTGTGCCCCAGACTGGAACGTCGCTCTCTATAACGACAAGACCAGGATGTACTACAGCACAACTTTCGACAAATGGATGGCTGACCTGGACCGCAAAACGGCAGGTAACGGTCAGGACATGTCTGACCGCAATTGGGCCAAGACTGGTTCAACCCAGGTCGCTGGGCTTTTGGCTACTAAGTACACCATGAACGGCGGCGGGCCTCCCGGTGGCAAACGGGCTACCATTCGCCACGCCGATTGTTGGATTTCAAATGATATTGCCGTTCCCGGGCGTATTTCAAAAATGTTGGCTAAGGCTTACGGTCTGCCTGACACGCACATGTTTCCTCTGAAAGTGAGCTACGTTAACAACTCTGGCAGTCTCAGCTCAATGCTTGATACCTATTACACCAAGACTTGCCCTATTCCAGCTAACTACTTTGGGCTTCCTCAAGGTTACCGACGGGGCGAGAGCGAAGCAGACGTCATGATTGACGACGAGACCAAGCAGATCCTCAACGATCTGGCCTCCGATCAGCCTACGCGGTCAACCCCTACGGTTTCTCCGACTTATCAACCGACTTATCAGCAAAGGCCAACAGCCGTTGCTCCCACTTATGTTCCACCAACATCTACTGGGAACAACCCCACATCCCCGACAACTGCAGCAACTCCGACTGCTTCGGGCACTGCCGCTACTGCCGCACCGGCCAGCATTGACTTTGGCAATGGCTACAGCCTTGACCGTGAGAAGCTGCGCAAAATCAAAGAAGCTCTCCTCAATCCTAATAAAACTCCCTGATAGGAACAGTTAATGCGACTCAATCTTCAACTTAAGATTTCGCATAAGGGATTTATTCTCGTACTAGTTCCGCTCGTCTTTGAACTTGTGTTCTTGATTGTTTTGTCTGTGTTGCTACAGCAAGCTGAAGTGGAAGTGCAAAGGCAGGTTCGGTCTAAGGCCATTATTTCGCAGGCTAACGCTCTGTCTAAGTTGTTCTATGATGCCGGTGTAGCCATGGGCGGCTACAGTATCACCAAGAGCCCCTTGTTCTCTGACCGATACGACAAAATCGTTCGCCAGATACCCCTCGATTTACAAGAATTGAAGGGTTTAGTTGGAGACAACGACAAGCAGCAGCTAATTTTGGGCCGCTTGCAAACAATTACATCAGACGGTCTGAAAATTCTCGGTGAGGCTAAAGCAGCCATCGATGACAACCGGGTTGATGTGGCTCAGTTTAGAGCCAGGCACATGTACAAGCAGATTCGCCAGTTGGCTGACCAACTGCAAGATGAGTTGAAAGGTCTGACTGAAGACGAAAGAAAAATTGAAAGTGAGAGCCCGGAACAGCAGAACAGGTCTAGGGCAGCGGTCAAGATGTTCTTGGTATTCGGCGTTGTACTCAATATCGGTATAGCCTTCTTGCTCTTGTATTATTTCTTGCGCAGCATTTCAACTCGTTTGAGCACAGTCACCGATAACTCCTTTAGATTGGCTCGTGGTCAAAAATTGCGGCCTCCTCTCAGTGGCAATGATGAAATTGCCCAGCTCGATGATGCTTTCCGCAGCATGGCTGAAGCACTGGCAGAAGCTAGCCGCAAAGAAAGAGCCGTAATTGAAAATGCTGCCGATGTGATTTGTTCTATTGATATGGATGGTAAATTCGTCGCTGTAAACCCTGCTTCGTATGAGAGCTGGGGCTTCTATCCGGACGAATTGATGGGCCGTCGTTTTATTGAAGTGATTATGCCTGAAGACGTGCCCGATACTATTCGGGCTGTGCGTTCTGTTCGTGGTGCCACCAGTAAGGTTAACTTCGAAAACCGCGTGAAAAAGCGCGATGGCAGTATGGTTAACGTCTTGTGGTCGGCAGACTGGTCAGAGAAAGATAGAGCCTTATTCTGCGTTGCCCACGATATCACCCAACGTAAATTGGTTGAGGAAGCGATTAAGGCTAACGAAGCTCGCATTCGCAACATCATCAATAATATGATGGTCGGTTTGATCATCATTACCCGCGACGGCTTGATTGAGTCAATCAACCCCCGTACTGAGTCTATGTTCTCCACTCGCAGCCACGAAATGCTTGGCCGTCACGTCATGTCACTCTTTGCTGATGCGCGCCATTTCTCGGTCAGCGACCCTAACGACCGCCAGTCGTTTATGGAAACATTGTTCACTAAAGCTCTTAACCGCATTGGTGAATTTGATTGTTTATCGGCCAATGGCGAAGATTTCCCTGTAGAGATTTCCTTGACTGAGTTTGTCTCACCAGATGGTGCTGTGCGATTTATGGCTAACGTTCTCGACGTTTCTGAGCGCAAAGAAGTGGAGCGCATGAAGAAAGAGTTCGTTTCTACTGTTTCACACGAACTGCGTACTCCGCTTACATCTATTCGTGGTTCACTTACCCTGCTGGCTGTTGGAGCCATGGGGGCTCTTCCTGAGCAAGCCAAGAAAGTAGTTAATATTGCTGAACGCAACACCATTCGTTTGATTGGTCTGATTAACGATATTCTCGACGTTGAAAAGCTCGAAGCTGGCAAGCTTGATATGGAGCTGGTTGATGTTGCTGTTGCCTCCATCTTTGAGCGCTCCGAGCAAGCTGTAAATACATTTGCTGCCAACAATGGTGTGCTCCTCGATATGAAGCCCAGTGGCGAAATGGTACATGCCGACGGCGATAGATTGGTGCAGGTTTTGGTTAACTTGATCTCTAACGCTGTCAAATTCTCACCCAAAGGTGCCGCTGTTACTGTTAGTTCAGCAGAGATTCCGGGCGGATTTATAGAAGTGCACGTTACTGATAGAGGTCGAGGTATTCCTGAGAGCTTTAAGAACAGATTGTTCCAAAGATTCCAGCAGGTTGAAGCTTCAGATGCGAAGAAGAAAGGCGGTACAGGTTTGGGTCTGGCCATTTGTAAGGGTATCGTTGAGCAACACGGAGGAACCATTGGGGTTGAGTCAGAAGAGGGCAAAGGTTCGACTTTCTGGTTCCGCATTCCCAAGGCACAAAATTTGCTAAAGCAACCAGTTCAGGTGCTTGAGCCAGCTGCCTCGATGCAGTCAAATCAGGCTTTTTAGATTGAATACGAAATTTAGTATTTGGAGACAATATTTACTATGAAGGTTCTCATTATTGATGACGAGGAGGACTTTCGCACGGTCGCTAGTTCTTGCCTGGGCCTGTTAGGCGGCGATACTGTAGCGGAAGCTTGTTCGGGCAAGGAGGGCATTGAAATGGCGCGCAATGACGTGCCCGATGTAATCTTGCTTGATCTCTGTATGACTGATATGGATGGTACAAAAACTTTAGCGAGTTTGCGAGAAATTCCTGAGACCGCCGAGGTTCCAGTGATATTTTGCACAACTAAAGGGATGTTTCCAGAATTTGAAGACATGAAGAAGCTTGGGGCGCTGGCTGTAATAACCAAACCATTTGACCCCCTGAAGCTCTCTGACCAGATAAAGGAGATTCTCAAAGCCGCTGGTTTCGCTTGTGATCAAGTCTTATCGGCAGATTAGTTGGAGGCAAGTAGAAAGTAAAGAAAATAGGTGAAGTAAAGAGATACTGGGTATTAAGAGTCTAATGGCACTGGCGTTTATGGTTGGCCTTAATAAGAAGAAAACTTAGGAGAGACAATGAGAGTTCTCATCATTGACGATGAAGAAGACACCCGTTCGATTGCGAGTATGAGTCTAACTATACTTGGTGGTCTAGAGGTGATCGAGGCGGAGAATGGCCAGGATGGCGTAAACAAAGCGGCTGCGGAGCAGCCTGATGTAATTTTGCTCGATATGATGATGCCTATTATGGATGGACCCAGTACACTTGAGGCCCTTCGTAGCAATGATCGGACGCGCAATATTCCAGTGATCTTTCTCACTGCTAAGGCAATGACCTCAGAAATTGAAAGGCTGAAGAGAATGGGAGCCCGCGGTATTCTTACCAAACCGTTTGACCCAACTGTTCTGGCTACGCAGATGAAAGCTATTCTCGATACTACTTCATAACTAGAATTTCAGGGGTTAGATAAAGGCATGGCTTCCTGGCAGGAAACCTTTTCCGAACTTAAAAGTCAGTATGTGCAACGCTCAACCGATAGGCTTGCGCAAATTATTGAGCTTTTTACTAAACTCATGTCCAGTCCAGAGAACAAAGATTTGGCTCACCAGCTCAGTCGGCACTATCACTGGCTCGCTGGTTCTGGCAGTATGTACGGATTTCAGCGAGTTTCAGCCCTTGGCGTTGAGGGCGAAAAACTTTGCGAAGTGATTACTAGAAATAGTGGACCCGCATCAAAGGGTGATTTAGAGCGCATGCAAGCGCTCCTGCAAGAACTATCAACTCAGTTCACTGGCGGTGATGAGGCTCCTGAAACAACTAATCTCGGCAAGGTTAGAGCTGTTGCTACGTCTGGCCGACAAGAAGTCTTAGTGATTGATGATGATCAAAAAGATCTTGAATCACTGAAGAAAATGGTAGAAGAAAACGACTTTAGTTTCCGCAGTGCACGATCCTTTGCTGGCACCATTAGTGAGCTTGAGCGCCGTATGCCTGAGGGCATGATTCTTGAAATTCCTTTACCTGATGGTGATGCCTATGAGCTGGTAGAGCGCATTAGGGCTATGCCCGGTGGCGATGAGATGGCAATTATCATTGTCTCAAAGCAAACAGGATTTTTAGACAAAGTCAGAGCCATTCATTGTGGTGCTGATGCTCACTTTGAAAAACCTATCGATACTAAGTCGATGTTCCGCCGTTTGCGTTACCTGCTAGATAAACGCTACCAAGAAACACCGCGAATACTTTCGGTGGAAGACGACCCAGATCAAGCAGCGTTTATTCGTGCCTTCTTAGAATCAGCTGGCTATCAGGTGCGCACTTGTACTGATCCTAAGAACTTTGAGTCTTACATGTCGGCATTTCAGCCTGATTTGGTCTTGCTTGATGTTATGCTTCCGGGCATGACTGGCTACGAACTTTCTCGCTATGTGCGACAAGACGAGCGCCATGCCACATTGCCCATTCTATTTTTAACGACACAAGGGCAGATTGATGCCCGCATTGAAAGCGCTCGGGCTGGTGGTGATGACCACCTGGTCAAGCCTGTGCCGCCGGCTCTTTTATTGAGTTCTGTTTCTTCGCGCTTAGAGCGCGCGCGCTTTCTCAAAACTTTATTGCACCGCGATGGTCTGACGAGCCTGCTCAACCACACTACCTTTATGGAGCAAGCGCAAGCTGTCATTGCTCAACGCAAAAGACATGCTGGCTTCACTGTTTTGATTTTGCTTGATATTGATTATTTCCGTTCTATCAACGAACGCCATGGCTACCCCGGTGGTGACAAAGTTCTAGTTGCCCTATCTATGCTCTTGCGCAGGCGCTTGCGGCAGTCAGATATTATCGGACGCTATGCCGGTGATGAATTTGCCATCATCGCTGAGGGTCTCGATGAAAATGAAGCGCAATTGCTCTCTTCGCGTTTGGTGGCCGACTTTGCCGCCATTCAGCATTCAACCCTGTCTCATGCTGGTTTCTATGCAACCTGCTCCTCAGGTATCGCCATACTTGATGCCAAAACTATGTCTGTTGAAACCTGGGTTAAGTCAGCTTTTCGTGCTTTGCAAGAAGCTAAAGCTGCTGGTCGCAACTGTGCCGTTACTTTCCGCGAAGAGATGAATTCCGTATCTAAGTAGAGCCAGCAAAGTAAAGCCAAGAGGCTATTATTAGCATTTGCTTTGGCTGCTGCCTTTTTATTGGAATCATGGAAAAAAACGTAGAAAAGCGATCTGTAACAATTCTTGGAGCTGGCTCCTGGGGCCTCACTTTGGCTCATTTATGGTGCCATAGTGGCCGACCAGTCAAGGTCTATTGCCGCAATCAAGCCGGTGCTTTGAAACTCACCACCACTCGTCTGATGGAAAAGCCTCGGGCTCATCACATTCCTAGCGAAGTTGTAATTACCAGTTCCCTAGATGAAGCGCTAAGTGATACAGATTTAGTCGTTTTTGCTTGTAATTCTCAGTCTATGCGTGAGTTGGCAACAGCTGTGGCTGCTAGCTTGCTCAACTCAGCAGACGGCGGCAAAACTGACAAATCGTTGCCTGTTTTGGTCAGCGCCACCAAGGGTCTAGAGCTTGGCACCCAGATGCGAATGAGTGAAATTTTGACAGCGGTTGTGCCTGGCTGCGGTGTGGCTTCGCTGTCTGGTCCAAACTTGGCTGATGAAGTGCTGGGCGGACTGCCTACGGCCTCAGTGGTCGCTTCTGCTGATATCAACTTAGCTCGCTCTTTGCAAAGTCAGCTCTCGGCGCCAAAATTTAGAGTTTACGCCAGTGACGATCCGGTGGGCATTGAATTGGGCGGCACACTTAAAAACGTCATTGCCATTGCGGCTGGGGCCTGTGATGGCCTCTCCCTTGGTGTTAATGCCAAGGCTTCCCTGCTCACCCGCGGTTTAGCTGAAATTACACGTTTGGCTGTCAGGCTAGGAGCTAAGCCCCAAACCATGGCCGGTTTAGCCGGTATGGGCGATCTCTTTGCTACCTGCTCTGGGCCACTTTCTCGAAATTATCGGGTCGGATTTGAGCTTGCTCGCGGTAAGGCTCTTAGTCTTATCCTCGAAGAGCTGGGCTCTGTGGCAGAAGGAGTACCAACCGCTGAGGCGGTTTGTGAACTTTCTAAAAGACTAGGATTAGAGCTACCCATAGCAGAGCAAGTTGAGTCCACACTTAAGGGAAATTCGACGCCCGCTGGCGCTATTATGGCGCTTTTAAGTCGTCCGCTCGCCAGTGAATAAGAAAGGCGAAATTGTGGCTAGATACTAATTGGCAACACTAATTGGAAGTAATGAGGGAATACCGGTGCCGAAGCGAGTTTTAATGCTGTCCTGGGAATATCCACCTCGCATCATTGGCGGTCTCGCCCGTGTGGTCTGGGCTCTGTCCCGAGAGCTTGTCAAGACTGGGTGCGAAGTGCATGTGGTTACAGCCGATCATCCTGGCCAGCCTGAGCATGAAATTGCTGATGGTGTGCATATTCACCGGGTGAAAACTCAAACTGATACCACTCCTGACTTTCTTAGCTGGGTCAATCGTCTCAATTTCGGCTTGCTGCAGTATGCCATTCAAATTCACCGCCAGACTCCCTTTGACATTATTCACGCCCACGATTGGATGGTGGCTGACGCTGCTTGGGTGATGAAGAGCGGCTTTGGTATTCCTTTCATTGCTACCATGCATGCCACTGAATCTGGCCGCATGCATGGCATTCATAATGACATGCAGTCCTATATTCACCAAATGGAATGGCGCCTTACTTTTGAAGCCTGGGAAGTAATCGTCAACTCAAATTCAATGCACGAAGAGCTGCAGCGCTCTTTCAAAATGCCATCAGACAAAATTGTGATCATTCCCAACGGAACCGATCCCGATGTCTTCGATTTTGAGTTTAACAACCATGCTATGCGCAGCAAATATGCTCGCGATCAAGAACAAATTATTTTGTACGTCGGTCGCATGGTGCGTGAGAAAGGTGTGCAAGTGCTCCTCGATGCTGCGCCACGGGTGCTTTCTGAGCGGCCAGGAACGCAGTTCTTGATGGTTGGCACTGGCTATTATCTCGAAGACTTGAAGCGTCAAGCTTGGCAAAGTGGAGTGGGCGAAAATTGCCACTTCTTAGGCTATGTAGGTGACGCTGAATTGTTAGAGCTGTACAAGTGTGCTGATGTCGTTTGTATCCCCAGCTTGTATGAGCCTTTCGGTATCGTGGCCTTAGAGGGAATGGCGGCGCAAGTGCCGGTGGTTACTTCTGATGTCGGTGGTTTGAAAGACTTTGTTGAGAATATGGAGACTGGTGTCACCACCTATGCCGGCGACGCTTCTTCTCTAGCTTGGGGCCTGCTTCAGGTGTTGAGAAATCCGGAATTAGCTCAGCGCTTGCGCGAAACAGGTTATGACAAAGTCAAGCATATCTATAACTGGAAGGTTATTGCCAGCCGGACTTATGAGGTCTATCAAAAAGTCTTGAACGAGGCCAACATGCAAAAGGCCAAGGCCGAAATGGTAAGCGCTGCCAGCGAAAAACTAGAAGCGCCAATGCCAAGCGAAGGCAAAGTTACGGTTAATGCTGCTCCTAAAGAGAAGACGGCTAAAGTGACTAAAGACACTAAGGCCAAGCGCTAGGTTCTCGTTCTTAAGTTCAAGTTCTGCGACTCAAGTTCCACAATTTTAACGGTTTAGGAGGTTGTATGAAAGCGGTAATCATGGCTGGTGGCTCAGGGACAAGACTAAGGCCATTGACCTGTAATTTACCTAAACCGATGGTGCCAGTTGGCAATAAGCCGATGGCCGAGCATGTGGTCAATCTCCTGAAGAAGCACGACTTCCGCGATATCATTTTTGCTCTGCACTATCTGCCTGATGCTATTCGCGATCACTTCGCTGACGGCTCTGAGTTTGGCGCTAACATCAGCTACTCGATAGAAGAGGGTAAACCTCTTGGTACTGCTGGTTGTGTCAAGATGGTGCAAGATCATCTCGACTCTACTTTTGTTGTAATTTCGGGGGACAGCCTAACCGATATCGACTTGTCGGCAGCTTTGAAGTTCCACAAAGAAAAGAAATCAAAGGCTACGCTGATTCTTAAGCGTGTAGAGAATCCACTCGACTATGGTGTGGTTATCTGCGATAACGACCAGCGCATCCAGCGCTTTGTTGAAAAGCCAGGTGCTAGCGAAATTTTCTCTGACACCGTCAATACTGGAACTTACATTCTTGAGCCTGAAGTCTTGCTTTATATCGTCATGGGACGAGAGCAAGATTTCTCCAACGATCTTTTCCCCCTGCTCCTTTTGCGCAACGAGCCGATGTACGGCTATGTCGCTGATGGCTACTGGTGTGATATTGGAAACTTGGCAGTCTATCGCCAAGCCCATAAAGATGTCCTGGACGGTCTGGTAAATGTCGAAATAGATTTGCCCCAGATTCAGCCAGGCATCTGGGTTGGCCAGGGAACGCAAATAGATTCTTCGGTTAAGCTTGAAGCCCCGGTCATGATCGGCAAAAATTGTCGCATCGGTCGCGAGACTGAAATTTCTCCTCACACCACCCTCGGTGACAATGTCGTGGTGCAAGAGAAAGCAACTTTGAAGCAGCCAGTGGTCTGGTCTAATGTCTATATTGGCGCCAAAGCGGCATTGCGGGCTTGTGTAGTCTGTAATAATTCCACCATTCATAGCTCGGCTTCGCTGCTAGAAGGGGCTATCATTGGTGATAATTCTTCCATTGGGCAAGAAGCGACAATTAAGTCTGATGTTCGCATCTGGCCTGATAAAAACGTCGACTCAGGGGCGAAAGTACTAAGTTCGTTAATTTGGGGAACGCGGGCACCCCGCACCTTATTTGGTGCTCATGGCGTGCGTGGCCTCGCTAACGTTGAGATTACGCCTGAGTTTGCTGTTAACCTGGCAGCGGCTTATGGTGCTACTTTGAAGGGTGGACCGGTGCTGGTCAGTCGTGACTATTGGAAAGTCAGTCAGATGATTAGCCGCACCATGGTCTCAGGTCTTGTTTCTGTTGGTATTGAAGTTCAGAACTTAGAGTCAATGTCTTTGCCGATTTCTCGCCATTATGTGAAAACGCAGAGAGCGGCTGGTTTGGTGCATGTGCGGGTGTCTCAGCGTGAGATTGAAAAAATAACGATTGAATTTTTCGACTCGCAGGGTGTCGCCATCACTAAATCGATGGAGCGCAAAATTGAAAGCACGTTCTTCAAGGAAGACTTCCCTCGTTGCTCGCCTGCCGATGTCGGCTCAATTTCTTTCCCCAGCCGTGTTCGCGAATACTATGTTGATGAGTTTCTCAACCATGTCAAAGGTCAAGTTTTTGAAGAAGACAAAGTGCCTTTCTGTATTGTTCCAGGCACTAACTATACCCGCGTGACAAAGACAGGTAATTTGGCCACTCACGCACCTAAGGCTGTGATCGACTATGCCATGGCTGAAACGGGTGTGCTGTTGCCTGACTTGCTCGGTCAACTCGGTATCGAGACTGTGGTGCTCAACTCTTCTATTCGCAATACCCCGCCGAAACAAGAAGAGCGCATCACTATGCGTAAGCAGCTAGCCGATGTGGTTAAGGCTCTTAATGCCGATTTGGGCGTGCAAATAGGCAGAAACGGTGAGCAAATGACTTTGGTCGACGAAACCGGTCAGGTCATTCGTGGAGAGCTCTTACTCGCTACAGTGGCTGATATTATTCTGCGCGACAAGCCCGGTCGTTCTATTGTTGTGCCGGTTAATTCCAGCTCTATCGTTGAGCGCATCGCCTCTCGCTACAACTGCAAAGTAGTTCGCTGCAAGGCCTCTGAAACTGAGATTGGTAGCACTACTGCTCGTCTTGAAGAAGCGGTTGTTGGCGGTAGCGCTAATGGCTGTTTCATTTTCCCAGAGTTCCAGAATGGCTATGATGCCATGTTCGCCGTAGGCCAAGTGCTTGAGCACCTGACTTATCAAGGGCGCACATTGCACCAGGCTGTCAGTGATCTACCTCCTCTCTACTATCAGGTCGATTCCGTTCATTGCCCTTGGGAACGCAAGGGCCGTGTGATGAGACTGCTGGTCGAAAAACATCATGATCGGCCAATGGAGCTCCTGGATGGTGTGAAGATTCAGACCAGGCCTGATCATTGGGTTCTGATTTTGCCTGATGCTGTTGAACCGCTCGTGCATGTTTATGCCGATGGTGCCGATTTGCAGCAGACTTCTTCGGACCTGAACGAGTACACTCAGATGGTGAGATATTTACAGCGCGCCTAAGGAAGTATTTGTCTGGAAGGAATAATTAATCAAATCCAGCCATTTTTACTTCGTTTGGAGCTTTGGAATTGGTTGTGAAGAGATTTAACTCAGCTAAAACTGGGCATACCAGACTAGGCTGGCATGGAGGCCTTGTTTTTTATGTTCGGAAAAAACGACGGTAGACACCCGAATAAGTCCGGAAAGGAACGTAAGTTTCTCGACGGCAATCCGGGTAATCCCGCACAACAGGCTCAGCCGGCACCCGGTCGGGCGGTTGACCGGTCGATGTTTGCTAACGGTGCTATCGCGCCGCAACCTGGCGCTCAAGCCGATTGGTCTGTGGCTGTCTCCGAACAGATTCTTGTTTATCACGAGTCTGAACCAGTGGCCCAGGGTCACGACTGGATGTCGCAGCTGAAGCAAGATTCGTTGCAGTTTCTCGCTGATCAACGGGGCTGTCATCTACAAGAGGTTTATCGCGAGTCGATTTATAAGTCTGGTATTGCCATTCTTGTAGACAAAATTTATGGCTTGCTGCAGCGCTATATGTATGAGTTCAACCAAGTAGCCAATGGTACAGAACTCCATGTCACCGGTTCCATTTCGGGTGATGTCACAGAAGTGACCAGATATAACCGCTTCCGTGAAGCTGAAGAAACCAAAACCTATTTCCGCTGTCGCTTTTCTACCAAGCTCTGCTCTCTTGTTGTTCGGGGCTGCGACGATATTGTTGAAGCTTTCATAGTTCCTACAAGTAAAGTAATGGCCTTGAGCCGCACTGAAAATGATTATTCGCCACTGGCGACAATCCAGGTTCGCATCACCGAACAAGGAATGATGTGGCGTATGCAAGACAGCAATCCACCCGTCGAGACCTTAGACCAACTTTGTATGTGGCTGTTCTCGGCGATGGTGCAAGAAACCAAAAACTATGCTCGTTTGAACGGAGACGAGATTGCTGGCTAAGCAAAAAGGACTTGTGTTTAGAGAAGACCGAGGTCTTCTCTTTTGCATTTCAGAGAAGCAAGCTAAAGCTTCTTAAGGTCACGAAAATGACACCATCTTCGGTATTATTTTGTGGCAAACTCAGCTAAGCGTGTTTTAATACTTGTAGATTTAATTCTCTACGAAGTGGTAAGAACTTGATAGTGGATGGTTTTCAATTTTGATGGATAATCTTGAAATCTAGGAGCTAATTTTCTATGGTCGCTATCAATCCCGAGATGTTGCGGGAGCTTCTCGAAGAGTTCACCGAGAAGGAAGAAGTTACTCGCGAAGAGATGAACGCTATCAATCAGCAGATTGCTGAGTTGGAGAAGCGCATCGAATCGAGCAAGGTAAAGCTTGCTGGTCTAAACCGAGACCGCGAGAAGATCGACCTGATGCGAGAGCGCTATTTATCAGGTAATTGGAAGCTCCAGCTGAGCAATATGTCTGCTGCTGCGTCTTCATCGCCCGCAACTCCTACGGCCGAACCAGCTGCAGCTCCCCAGCCTGCGGCGGCCAGTCCAGCTCCTGCTTCTCCTAGTTCTCATGCTGAAGGTCGTGCTGCTAGAAGAGCCGCTCGTGAAGCCGCTTCTCAGCCAACTGTCAGCGATTCAAATGCCGCTTCTGTCGAGACTTCTGGATCTACATCTACTCCTGCAGATGCTCCTGTTGCAGAATCGGTTGCCGCTCCAGTTTCTTCCCCAGCTCCTGTCGCTGCCCCAGAGCAAGTGGCTCCGACCGTTCCAGAGCCGGTGGCTCCGCCCGTTCCAGAGCCGGTGGTTGAGGTTGTTCCGGTGGTTGAAGTTGCTCCGGTCGCCACTTTCTCTCCTGAGCCTGCACCAGAGCCTGTCATGCCCGAGGCTCCGGCTGCTGATGCACCAACCTTTAGTTCAGTGGCCCAGTTTGAAGCTGCTCAAGCCGAGTCATCTATAGAGCACGCTCCACCAGATGACCCGATCATGAGTTCCTTCAGTTCGGCCCCTTCCAATGCACCTGATATAAATGCTGCTCTGGCTTCCAGTTCCCAGAGTCAAGAAGCGCCTGTAGTTGAGCCTGAGAACTCCGGGTTCTCATGGAGTTCGACTGCTATCAATGCCTTGCCTAATTCTGTTCAGGATAATTCTGCTAGTCAGGCGATCCCTTTCGAATCTGCTCCTATGCCTTCTTCCCCTATGCCTTCTTCACCTATGCCTAATCCTTGGGGCAGCAGTGAAACTGATGCCTCACAGTCTCAGCCAGCGGTTGAACAGCGCCAAAGCGCTGCTGACATCTGGGGCCATCCCGCTTCAACACCTCAAGCCGCACCAGTAGCCCAGCAAGCCGAAGGTGCATGGGGAGATTTTGGTGAAGATTGGCAGATGAAGGAAGCTGAAGCACAGCGTGTGGCATCCAATAATGCTCCAGTACCACCTCCACCCCCGCCTGCTCCTGCTAGCGAAGGTGGTTGGGGACAAACTGGTGGTGGTTCGCCTTGGTCTAGTCCAGCTACGGCTCAGCCAGCACCAGCTGACTTGCCGCCAGCCGGCGGTGGCTGGGGTCAACCAACCGCAAGCCGTCAAGGCATGCCCGCAATGCAGGCTCCAACAAGTTTCCCTTTAGCTCCACCTCCAGCCCCTGACGCTGCAGCCTCTAGCAATCCTGCTGCCGATGCCTGGGGGCGTAGTGGTCAGGCCTCGTCTTCTGGCTGGGCTACTCAAGGCAGTCCTTGGGGTGATCCCGCTGGTCAAGCTCAACCGCCAGCCCCTGCCGCCGCTCCTGCAAATCCTTTTTCTCAACCGCAAGCTTCGCAGCAACCAGCTCAGCTGCCCGGAACTCCCATGCCAGCTCCCGAGCAAGGGGCCGGAGGCGACGAGTCGCGCTCTAGTTTGGCCAGAGCGGCAGATGGCGCCTTGATTAGTCCTGTTAAAGGTCGCAGACGTGGCGCCGGTACTCCAGCAGCATTTGACTGGGGCTCGCCCGATAGTTCTTCTTCTGGCAACGCTGGAGACCCCAATCAGCAGGGCGGCTCCGAAGATTCTGGCGACAACAAGAAAATAGACGACGTTTTGAAAGGTCTATTTAAGTAGAAAATTTGGACAATATGATAAGACAGCCGTCATACAGTTCGTAAAGCTGTTTGTTAACATATGCTGCGTTGAAAGCGTTCTCAAGTCAGAGCGCTTTCTTGCTCGTTGCCAATATTCTCTGGGAGAGTCTGAGTTGAAACAAGTTTGCTCCATGATGGCCGGCGTGGTCATCGAAATTCTAGTCAAGCCCGGTGATCAAGTTAGCGACGGCACTGACGTAGCTATTCTTGAATCGATGAAAATGCAGTTGCCTGTGGCATCAAGCGAATCAGGAAAAGTCGAAGAAGTAAAAGTCTCAAGCGGCGACTTTGTCAACGAAGGCGATTTGATTATCACTCTTAGCTAGAATTTATTGGAAGTTATGTTCGAGTCATTGCCAAACAGTGTGCATGTATTTGAGGTGGGTCCGCGCGATGGGCTGCAGAATGAGTCTGCGCTCATTGCCACAGCCGATAAAATCAAACTGATTGAGGCGCTGGCGGCAACTGGCTTGAGAGACATTGAAATCACTTCTTTCGTCTCACCAAAGTGGATTCCACAACTGGCCGATGGTCCAGAGTTGGCTAAAGAGCTTTCCACTAATTCTATATTGATTGCTCAAGAGGGCCTGCGCACCTCCGCTCTGGTGCCTAACCTGAAGGGCTATCAATCCGCTTGTGATGCTGGTCTTAAGCAAGTTAACTTGTTTATGTCAGCTTCTCAGTCGCATAGCAAGAAGAACATCAATAAAACGATTGAAGAAGCCCTCGCGACAATGGCTGAAGTGACAGCCGCTGCCAAGGCCGACAAACGGCGGGTGCGTTGCTATGTGTCGACGGTTTTTGCCTGCCCTTATGATGGTCTGGTCGACCCAGTCGTTGTCGCTGAAATAGTAGAAAAGCTCTTGGCTAGCGGCGTTGACGAGATTTCTTTGGGCGACACCATTGGTGCTGCTACGCCAAAGCAAGTATTCGATTTGATCACGATGTTAGCTAAAGAGAGGCAGATACCTCGTTCTCAGCTAGCTCTACATTTTCATGATACCCGCGGCACTGCTCTTGCTAATGTCGTTGCTGGTTTGGAAAGTGGTATCACAATTTTTGATAGCAGTTTAGGTGGTCTGGGTGGATGCCCCTACGCCCCCGGTGCTTCGGGCAATCTTGCTACTGAAGATTTGGTCTATATGCTGCACGGTATGGGCATCAAGACCGGAGTTGATTTAGAGAAACTAGTAGATGCTGGTGTGCTAGCAGAGAAACTTTTAGGCAAGAAATTGCCGGGGCGTTACCTCATGGCCAGGCTTGCCGAGCGCGAGAAGGCCGTTAAAGCCATAGCTTAGGAGAAGGAATGACTACAATGTCTAAGTCTGGGTCTAAATCGGAGACTGAATCTGTGACTAACTCTGAGACTAACTCTGAACAGGTTCTCACCGTCGAGAAAGAAGAGTCAATTGCTTGGCTCAAACTCAATCGCCCTAAAGTCATGAATTGCCTAAACCGTGATTTACTTAAGGCCTTGCTGGCTGCTTGTGAAGAATTAAAAGAAGACCGCAACATCAGAGTCGTCGGAATTATTGGCTCTGGTACCAAGTCATTTTGTGCTGGCGCTGACTTGGCTGAGCGCAAAGGTATGACCCAGGGCGATACTCTTGATTATCTGGCCTTGATACAACGCACCATGCGAGCCATCGAAACTTTGCCGCAAGTTGTTATTGCTGCTATTAACGGCTCTGCTTGGGGTGGCGGTTTCGAATTAGCCCTGGCCTGCGATCTTAGAGTGATGGTTGAGTCTGCTCAGCTGCGCTTGACCGAAGTCAAGCTTGGTATCATACCTGGTGCTGGCGGCACGCAACGCCTACCTCGTTTAATCGGCAAATCCAAAGCCAAAGAATTGATTTTGACTGCCGCTCCAGTTACAGCTCAACTTGGTCAGCAGCTTGGTTTGATTCATCGTGTGGTGCCAGCTGATGCTGGTAGCGCTGGTAATCAATTGATTGATGATTATCATCAGGCCCTGATGAGCACAGTGAGAGAGTGGGCAAGCGAGATTGCAACAGCGGCGCCACTTTCTCTCAGGCAAGCGAAGATTGCCATCGATCAAGGTTATGACCGCGATCTTGAATCTGGATTAGCCTTGGAAACCCGGGCATACCTGGAGCTTCTCAATACAAAAGACCGACTGGAAGGGCTTGCTGCTTTTGCCGAAAAGCGCAGTCCAATCTATCGTGGCGAATAGGCCTAGGGGACGTTTAAGGTGAGCAGCGACGACAGACCAAACCGATTTTCGAAACAAGCACAAGCACTGGAAGCTATCTGGAACAAAAGCAGTTTAGGATATGACAAGATGACTGGCCCGCAAAAGCAAAATCTGATCATCGAGACGCCAACCCGCGAAACTCTGCCTTTGCCAGTGTCTTGCTTAATCTTATGCGGCGGCAAATCTAAGCGTATGGGGCGGCCCAAGGCTTTCTTGCCATACGGCGGCACCACCATGATTAGCCACATTTTGAGTGTTGTGCAAGACCTTTTTGCCGAGACTTTCTTAATTGCCAACGAACCTGAAACTTTCGAAGATTTTGAAGTCGACGTGGTCAAAGATATTCTTCCTTACCGCGGCCCTCTAGGCGGAATTCTTTCTGGCTTGTTAGTGGCTCAATACCCTCATGCTTTTGTTATTGCCTGCGACATGCCTCTGGTTGAACCGAAATTGATTCGCCAGTTGGTGGGACAGCGCCACGAGCACGATGTGGTGGTCGCTTCTCATGAAGACGGCATCGAGCCATTGCTCGGAGTTTATTCTAAGAATTGCATCAAGCCTTTAGAAGAATCACTATTCAATGGCGATTTGTCGCTCAAAGATTTTCTTTCTGGTCTCAATTCGGCCACATTTGAAATTGCTGAAGAGAGTGAAGAAGGGCTACCGGCTTACTTTAATGTCAACACTCCACAAGATTACAGCCGCCTTGTTACCGGCGGGGCAATTCACCACCTTAACGTAAACAAGCGCCAGCAGTAGCAGGGCCCTATTAGCCTGAACAGCCTCGCCGGAACAGTAATATGGGCAAATTCTGGGTAGTTAATTACTAGTACCCGGAGTAATGTGTCATTTCTGCCAATACTTCACTGTCTCATAATTCTCTGGCTCAACTGTGGCTGGTTTTCAAAGAAGTTTACCGGAAGGATCTCAGGCATTCTTTCCGTGACAAAGACGTCTTTATCTACACTTTTGTCGTTCCGGCTTTGCTTTATCCGGCTCTGCTTGTCGGCTCTGCTGAACTGGTGATGTTTAAGGCCGATTCCGACCGCGATAAAAACATCACTTACGCTGTCAGCGGCCCAAGCGATAAGGGCTTGGAACAAATCGATGCGATTTTGCAAAAGCGTAAACACTTCAAAAAAGTAGAGTGTGCCCAGCCCGAAAAAGACCTGGCTGAGGGCAAGGTCGATGCTGTCATTACTCGTAAGGCCGACTATGTTGAGCTGCGTGTGAACCAGCTACTCAAGGTGGCCACACTGGCGACGACCATTAACGACAATTTGAAAAGTGCCTATTTACAGGAATTGACTGAGGCTTTCGCCAGTAAGGGATTAGCTAAGGAGAACTCACAAGGTTTTGCCATTGTTTCGCAAAACATTACCGCTAGCGGCAGTACCCAGAAGATAGCTGGGTCTCCGGATGGGCGCAGCCGACTGAACAAGCTCGAGAATATATCGGCCACCCTGTGTCTTTTGATTTTTAGTTTGCTTATGCTCGGCCTTGGCGCTGCTTATCCTTCGATTGCCGTAACCGCTGAAGAGTTTGAGCGTAACACCATCGAGACATCGTGCCTTCTGCCCGTTTCTCGTTCTATGATCATGCTCGGAAAAGTCGCTGCTGTAACTACCTTTGCTGCGGTCTCTGGTCTCGTTAATTTTGTTAGCATGTATTCTGTGGCGGCTTTAGTGCTCTCGCAGGCGAAATTATTTCCCCGTTTCTCTAGCGATCACTTAGTTTTTAACCTCAATGTGGCTCAAACACTTGGCCTTGTTGCTTGCTATTTGTTGCTTGCTGTCTTAATCTCGGCCTTGATGATTTTTGCCACAAGCTTTTGTAGAACGGTGCGCTCGGCTCAGCAATGGACGACCTTCCCCTTGCTCATCATTTTGTTATTGCCACCATGTGCTCTTTTTCCTAACCTAGAATTGAATAGCCGAATGATGTGGGTGCCGATTTTAAATTGCACACTGATGCTCAAGGCCATATTCAGCGGCGTTCCATTTAACTACACTTTCATTGTGGTAATTGCCGTAAGCTTGTTTGTCAGTTTCGTTTCTCTAGCTCTAGCGAGAATATTTCTCTTTGAGCAGGTTGACCCTGGTGCCTATTTCGGCCGCAAAGCCGATTCTTTTGCTCGCCGATTTTCTAAAAAGGAAACTAGCGCATGAAGTTGCATGTTGAAAAGTTGTGTAAGCGCTTCTATGAACCAGCCCGTGGAGAGTTCTTCGCCTGCAACGAGATTTCTTTTGAGGTGGGTCAAGGCGAAATATTTGGATTGCTTGGCCCTAACGGTGCCGGAAAAACCACCACCTTACGTGTCATTTCTACTATTCTCAAACCCACCTCAGGCAGTGCTCACCTTGG